>Ga0209061_1000049_pt1 | contig 400576 bp, 397 predicted proteins | sample Coa_R1_10_FD_187157 | JGI IMG/M metagenome (GOLD analysis project Ga0209061, IMG submission 187157) | Surface soil microbial communities from Centralia Pennsylvania, which are recovering from an underground coalmine fire - Coalmine... | ecosystem: Environmental > Terrestrial > Soil >...
GGAATAGGTCCCGCCACGAATTCGCAAAAAACCAAAAACACGCCGGAACGTGCGCCCGCACCGCAGAACTCTCCGGCCGCGGCGTCCCTTCCCGCCGGCACCGCTCCATCTCCGCACACATCGAATCGTCCATCCTCTCCAGCGGAACGTAGCTGATCCTCTGCTTCGCCATCCTCGTCCCTCCTGCGATCCGTTTCAGGCCCGGGCCAGCTGCGGCGCCTTTCCGTCGCGTCGCCCGGCGTCCTGCGCCCGGGCATAATCCGCCGTGGTCCTGTATTCGGTCTGGCTCTGCTGCCGTTCGATGCCGGCGACCCGTCGCGCGAAAGCCGCCATCGGCCCCGAGCCGCTGAACTCGGCGCGCTTCATGGTGAGCGACAGCAGCGTATTGAGCGGCGTGCCGTTGAAATTCTCGAACATCATCAGGCGCCCGCCCCAATCGGTCAGGTAAAGGTCGCGGATGACGCGGCCGAGTTTGACGCGGTCGTAGGCTTCGCCGACCGGCCCCTGGTTGAGGCGCTCGAGCCACGGCTTGAGCGTCGCATCCCGCCACTGGTCCTCGCTCGGAAAGATGATCGCCGCGCGGCCGCACAGATCGATCAGCTCGGCCGTCACGATGGCGATGTTCTGCAGGAAATAGGCGCGTCCGAAATTGAACAGCTGGATGTCCGGCTTGTAGAGACCGCCCGGCGTGTGGAAGCCCTGATCCTCCGATGCCAACACGTGCGCGAAGGTCGACTGCTGGAAACCGATGATCCTGGCGACGCGCGTCTGCACCGCCTCGATCCTGGCCGTGCCGAGATGCTCGGTGACGAGGATCGCCAAGCCAGCAACCAACTCGGCGCGTACCGCCTGGCGGATGAGAGCGTGGTAATGGCCCCAGTCGAAGACGCGCTGCGGATAGAGCCTCGCGTGCTCGGGATTGCCGATGTGGAAGACGTATTTCCACGGAATCAGCACGTTCTCGAACAGGATCAGGCTGTCGAGCTCGTCGGCCTGAGACGCCAGCGGGTGCTCGACGGCATCGTCCTTCACCACGCTTTCGCGGCAGACGATGGTGACGCCCTTGGCGTTGGCTGGGCAGACACCATAGATGATCTGATTGCCGAGTGCGCCGGGGCGGAAGAACACGCCCATGTGGATGAAATCGGCGAACGGTGACGCCGTACCCAGCGATTTCACGCCAGTCACCACGATCCCCTGGTCGTTGGTCTCGACGATGCGCAAGCAGGGCGACTTGGCATGCGCCGAGGGGTCCGAGCGATCCACCTGCGGATCGACGAAATGCGGCGCGACGTTGAGGTCGCGGTCCATCGCATATTGCCAGAAATTGCGAATGCCCTGCGCGAGGTTGCGGCCCTCGGCGCCGATCGCCGCTTTTTCCCACGGTTCGGGATCGTCGATATAGGTCACCAGCATGTAGTTGTTGACGTCGGGCGTGCGCGGCAGCGACGCGGCGACGAAATGCTTCATGATGAATTCATGGTACTTGCGCTTGCGGACGAGCTCCTCCTTGTTGCGATGGAGGAACCACATCATCGAGCGGCGCTCGCCTTTTCGATCGACGAAGGTCAGGATGTCGCGCAAGTCCTCGCGATGGTGCAGATCGTAGAACTCGGCGACCCGCTGCGCATAGTCGCGGGTCAAGGGATGGGTGGCGACGTTGTCGATCTTGACGTTGCCCACCCACACGTTGCGTCCGTCGTCGAGCGATTCGAGATACTGCTTGCCGGTCCGTAGCATGGGTTGCTTCCCCGCGGCTAAAGCGGACGCGTCGTGGCGTAGGCGCGCCGGTGATAGATAAGCGGCTGGGCGGCCGCCCCGTCGGTCACGCCCACCAGCCGGCCAATCAGGATGCTGTGCGTTTTGACTTCGTGCGCCGCGATCAGAACCGCGTCGAGCGCACAGAGAGCGCCGGCATGGCAGGGCGCGCCGGTGGCGAGCGTGCGCCAGGCGCCGTCGGCGAAACACTCCGCCATCGGCACGTTGCCGATGCCGGCAAAAACCTTTGGCAGCGCGCTCTGCTGCGCGTTAAGGATCGACACGGCGAACGCACCGTTGGCGCGGATAATTGCGTGAGCCGCGCTCCGGCCATGAACGCAGGCGAGAATGGTCGGCGGCGCCGCGCCGACGGCGGAGACGGCAGAGCAGGTCAGTCCAGCGCGCCCCGCCGGTCCGTCAGTGGCCACGACCGAGACCGCCGTCGCAAGATCGGCGACCGCCCGGCGCAACGCCTCGGCGCCGATGTCCGGCAGCGCAGCCGCCATGCTGCCGGCCGCCGCGCGCTCCGCCATGCCCGATTCTGCCCTTGCCATCGCCCGTTTCCGTCCCGCCCCGGCGGCGCTTGTCCCGCGTCGTCCCGTTCGTCCGGCGGTTAGCTTACGCGCGCCCCATCGTCTACACTATCAATCTATGGACATAAATCGCATTACCCGGGGTTATGCGCAGGTGTTCGACCTCGACCTCCGGCACCTGCGTGTCTTCGATGCCCTGATGCGCGAGCGCAGCCTGACGCGTGCGGCGCGGGCGCTCAACGTTACGCAACCGGCGCTGAGCAAAACCCTGGCGCGGCTGCGCCGCTATTTTGCCGATCCGCTCTTCGTGCGCGTTTCGCTGCGCATGGAGCCGACGCCGAAGGCGCTCGACCTTGCCGAGCCGGTGCGCGGGGTTCTCGATCGCATGCGGCAGCTGCGGACGCGGCACGTCCCCTTCGATCCCCGGACCTCGAACCGAACCTTCAGTTTCTGCGTCGTCGATGCCGGCGTCGCCAAGCTGCTGCCGCCGCTGGTGTCATTGCTGATGCGGGAGGCGCCGGGCGTCCGGCTCCAGGTGCTGCAAGTCGACGCCCGGCAGCTCGAGGGCTGGCTCGAATCCGGCAAGATCGATTTCGCCATGGGTTCGTATCCGGCGTTGGTCAAGGGCATCAGGCGCCAGCTGCTGTGGGTCGAGCGCTATATCAGCGTCGTCCGCCGCGGTCATCCGCGGCTCGGCCCCAGACCCTCGCTGCGCGCCTTCGCGGCGGAAAAGCACGTGCTGGTCTCGATGCAGGGTACCGGCCACGCCCATCGCCGTGCCGAACGCGCGATCGAGGCGGCCATACCGGCAGGCAACATCATCTGCCGGGTGCCGATGTTCATCGCCGCCGCGGTCATGGCCAAGCACACCGACGTTGTCGCCACGCTGCCGCTGTCGATCGCGACGATGCTGGCCCGGGACCTCGATCTTGAGATCGTCGCAACGCCGATCAAGCTGCCGAAGATCGAAATCGCCCAATACTGGCACGAGCGCTTCGATCGCGAGCCGGGAATCCAGTGGATCCGCAAGGTGTTTCCGACCCTCTTCCGGCCTCCCGTGGTCGGCTGAGCGTCGTTGCGTTCGTCCCACGCGTTCAGGGCGATCCGCCGTGGGAAAGCGTGGGCAGGACATCTGCGCGCGCCGTCGCGTCCGCTTCCGCATTGGCACCGGCGTTGTCGCGAACCTATACTGAACCAATCAATGGACGCGCTCGCCGTCAAGAGCGCGCCGCGACGGGAGGAAGCGATGGCCGTAAAATGGAATCGCCGCGCCTTCATGGCGGGGTCCGCCGCGCTTGCCGGCGCCGCGACATTGCCGATGCCGGCGATCGGGCAGCAGAGACCAATCAAGATCGGACTGATGACGGTAAAGACCGGCGGCCTCGCCGCCGGCGGCATCCATCTCGAGCAGGGAATCACCTGCTTCCTCAAGGACAAGAACTTCACGCTCGCCGGGCGCAAGGTCGAACTGACCGTCGCCGATACCGCCGGTCAGCCCGCGGTCGCCAAGACCAAGGCGGTCGAACTGGTCGAGCGCGACAAAGTCGATCTGATCATGGGTCCGCTCGCCGCGTTCGAGTGGCTGGCGATCGAGGAATATCTCGGCCAGCATCGGATGCCGACCATGGGCTTCGGTGGCGCCGAGGACCTGACTCAGCGGCACCGCAACTTCTATCAAGTGCGCACCTCGGACAGCTCTGCCCAGTGCCTCTATCCCTTGGCCGACTACGCGATCAAGGAACTGAAGCTGAAGCGTGCCATCACGCTCGGCGACGATTTCGCCTTCGGCTATGAGCAGGTCGGCGGATTCCAGAAGGTCTACGAGGACGAGGGCGGGCATCTCGTCCGGAAGCTGTGGTCGCCGTTCAACACCCCCGACTACACGCCTTATCTCGCGCAAATCGACTCCAGCAAGGTCGACGTCGTCGTGGAGGTTTATGCGGGCGCCAATCCGATCAAGTTCACGCGCCAGTACCGCGACCAGGGATTCAAGATGCCGCTCCTCGGCGGCTCAACGGTCGCCGACGACAGCATCATGAGCAATTACGGCGACGAGGCGATTGGCCTCATCAACTCGATTCCCTACACGCTCGACCTCAACACCGAGGCGAACCGCCGCTTCATCGCGTCCATGAAGAAATATTACGGCGCGGACGTGCCGATCGGTTTCTACGCCGCCGCGCTCTACGTGAACGGCCAGATCCTCGAGGCCGCGCTCAAGATGACCGGCGGCAAGGTCGACGATCCCGACACTCTCGTCAAGGCTATCCGCGCCGTGTCGCTGACCGAGACGCCGCGTGGACCGGTCAAGTTCGACGCCTACGGGAACCTGGTCTTCACGGTCTATATCCGCCGGGTCGAGAAACGAAGCGGCCGGATGGTCAACGTCACGATCAAGAGCTATCCGAACGTCAGCCAGTTCTGGCATTACGACCCGAAGAAATTCCTCGCCGAGCCGGTGTTCTCGCGGGATTATCCGCCGGTCAAGAGCTGAGCCCGCGCATCGCAGGCGGACCGCGGCCGCGTCGCACGCGGGCGGATCGGCTCGCCGCAGCGACCCAGTCATTGACGGTTGCATCGGTCGTAAGACAGGATGGTCCGATACCAATCCTGCTTGGAGAAACAGCAATGACTCGCTGGGTCAGAATTGCGGCTGCGGCGCTGACGGCCGCAGGGACGGCGCTTGGCGCCGCGGCATCGGCGCAGGCCGCCGATACGATTACGGTCGGATTCACCGTTTCGCAGACGGGCGCGCTCAACGTCGACTCTCTGGCGCAGTTGCGCGGCTTCGAAATGTGGCGCGACGACGTCAACGCTGCCGGCGGTATCAAGGTCGGCAACAAGCATTACACGGTCAAGTTCGTGTCGTACGACGACCAGTCGCAGGGTGCGCGCGTGCAGCAGCTCTATACGCGGCTGATCGTGCAGGACAAGGCCGAGTTCCTGTTCAGTCCGTATTCGTCGGGCTTGGCGGCGACTGCTGCCGTCATTTCCGAGCAATACGGCAAGCTGATGCTCACCGTCGGCGCGGCCGAGGCCAAGACCTACGAGCTCGGCAACAAGTACCTGTTCCAGGTCTATACGCCGGCCGACAAGTATCTGACGGGCGCGCTCGAGGGCCTCAAGCAGAAGAAGGCGGACGCGACCATCGCGCTTGTCTACTCGGACGATCCGTTTTCCAAGGCGGTGGCCGGCGCGACGCGTGAGCAGGCCAAGGCGATGGGCCTCAAGATCGTGCTCGATGAATCCTATCCACCCGACCAGACAGACTTCAGCGCGATCATCAACAAGATCATCTCCGCCAAGCCGGACGCGCTTCTCGGCGGCGGCCATTATCCGGACGGCGCCACCCTGGCGCGCCAGCTTCACGACCAGAACGCGGGCATCAAATGGGTGACGCTACTGGTGGCGCCCGACAGCGCGAAATTCGCGAGCCTCGGCGACGCCGCGGACGGCATCTCCGTGCCGTCTCAATGGGCGCCCGAAGTCACCTATAAGCCGAATTTCGGTCCGACACCGGAGGAGTTTGCCAAACGCTTTCAGGCGAAGTTCAACACGCCGTCCGATTATCATTCTGCGGGCGGCTACGCGGCGGGCTTGATCTTCCAGCGTGCGATCGAGCAGGCGGGTTCGATCGTGCCGGCCAAGGTCGCGGCGGCGCTCGACAAGATGGACGTAACCACGATGTTCGGTCGCTGCAAGTTCTCAACTGATCCCAAGAGCCACGGCCTGCAGTTGGCGCACGAGATGGTACTGACGCAATGGCAGAAGAAGGACGGACAGCTCGTGAAGCCGGTGATCTGGCCACGATCGGCGGCGACTGCGCCGATCCTCTACCCGATCCCGTGACGGCGGGGGAAGGGGTGCTGCGGCGCCCCTTCCCTGCCTGACCCCGATGTCCGGACTGCTCGCCTCCATCGTCGACGGCATCCTGGTGGGCTCCGTCTACGGCATGGCCGCCATGGGCCTGACGCTGATTTGGGGCGTAATGGACGTCATCAATCTTAGTCACGGCGCGCTGATCGTCGGCGGCATGTTCGCGCTGTATCTCATCGCCGCCGCGCTCGGTCTCTCGGCCTATGCAATTCTGCCCTCAGCCGTCGTCATCGGCTTCGGCGCGGGCGTCGTGCTCTATTGGCTCGCCGTCCATCGGATGATCGGCCGCGCGCCCTTAATGAGCTTGCTTTCGACCTTCGCGGCGAACCTGGTGCTGATCGGGATCGGCACGGCGCTGTGGGGAACGGTGTTGTTCAACGTCCCAGTCTCGCTGCCGGGCCTGCGCCTCGGCGGCTATACTTTTCCCGGCACGCATCTGATGGCCGCGGCCCTCACCGGCTTCGTCGCGGTCGTGCTCTACCTGTTCATGCAGCACACCCGGCCGGGCAAGGCGATCCGTGCGGTCGCCGGCAACCGGGTCGCTGCCGAGCTCGTCGGCATTCCGACGCGGCGCGTTCTGGCGTCGGCGTTCGGCCTCGGCGCGGCACTCGCCTGTGTGTCGGGAGCGCTGATTGCGACGATGTTCCCGTTCACCGTGCTTTCGGGCGACGCCTATCAGCTCAAGAGCTTCGTCGTTACGGTTCTGGGCGGACTCGGCAACCCCGCGGGCGCGCTGCTCGGCGGGGTGGCGCTGGGACTGCTCGAGGGCCTGGTGACGCCCTTCATGCCGGTGAGCTGGACCTCGGTGATCGAGTTTGTGTTGTTCATCATCGTTCTGGTCGCGTTCCCGCGCGGACTGTTCAACTTCGTGTTCCGGCGTTCGTAGACGAGACGACACGGGCAATCAACGGATGGCCGCGCTCGACATCCTTCGCCGACCGTTCTTCTGGGTGATCGTGACGGCAACCGCGGCGTTCGCCATCGTCCCGGTCACCACCGGCGACGTCGAGCTGCGCGAAGGGCTCGTTTTGGCGGCGATCTATATCGTTCTCGCCAGCAACCTCAACCTGATGATCGGCTACGCCGGTTACGTCAATTTCGGCAGTATCGTGTTCTTCGGCCTCGGCGGCTATATCGGCGTCTACCTGATCAGCAGCCTGCACTGGCATCCGCTGGCCGCCTCGGTCGCCGCCGGCGTCGTCGTCAGCGCGCTCGCCATGCTTCTCGGCCTCGGCATTCTGCGGCTGCGCGGCCCCTATTTCGCGCTCGCGACCATCGGCGTCAACGAGGCGGTGCAGGCCTTCGTCTCCAATTTCACGCCGTGGGGCGGCGCCAGCGGCATCTACATCTCCATCGACTCGTTCCGTTCGCTCGGCGGGCCGGGCCCCGCTTTGTGGGTGATCTATTTCATTCTCGTCGCGATCATGGGCGTGTCGCTGCTGCTGGCCTATGGCATCAAGATATCCAAATTCGGCCTCGGCCTGCTGGCGATCGGGCAGAACGAGGATGCCGCGGCGGTACTCGGCGTGCCGACACCTCTTTACAAGGCGGCGATCTACGGCATTTCGGCCTTCCTGCCGGCAATGGCGGGCTGCTTCTATTTCTTCAAGAGCGCTTTCATTCAGCCGGTCGACGCTTTCGATCTCGGTCTGTCGGTCGAGGCGATCGTCATGATCATGCTCGGCGGCCAAGGCACGGTCAGCGGGGTTGCGCTCGGTGCGTTCTTCTATGAGGAACTGCGCGGCTGGCTTCTCACCTCCGAAAGCTTCGCCCATTTTCAGCTCGTGGTTTCCGGCGCGCTCCTGCTGCTGATCGTCACCTTCGCGCCGAGCGGCCTGATGGGCTGGATTCACCGCCGTTGGCCGGCGACGCGCAGGCTGCTCGAATGAGCGCGCTGCTTCAGATCGAGAATCTGAGCGTCCGGTTCGGCGGCGTGCGCGCCGTGCAGAATCTGAGTTTTACCGTAAACGAACGCGAGATTCTCGGCCTGATCGGCCCTAACGGTGCCGGCAAGTCCACCGTGTTCAATCTGATCGACGGCATCGTTCCGCCCGACGAAGGGCGGATCCTTTTCGCCGGCCGCGACATCACCAGCGCCAAGCCCTACCACGTCGTGCGGTACGGCATCGCGCGGACGCATCAGATCGTGCAGCCGCTCGGCGGTCTGACCGTGCTCGCCAATTGCATGGTCGGCGCCTGTTTCGGCTACGAGAACATGCCGCTGTCGCGCGCGCGCGACACCGCGCGCGAGGTGCTCGAACTGGTCGGACTCGCCGAGCGTGCGAATTCGCTTGCGAGCCAGCTCACCGTCGGCGGCAAGAAACGGCTCGAGCTGGCGCGGGCGCTGTGTGCGCGTCCGACGCTGCTGCTGCTCGACGAGGTGCTCGCCGGACTCAATCCGGCCGAAATCGCGCATATGGTCTCGATCATTCGCGGCATCCGCGAACACGGCATCTCCATCCTGATGATCGAGCACCTGATGCAGGCAATCATGAGCCTGAGCGACCGTGTCGTCGTGCTCAACACCGGACAGAAGCTCGCCGAGGGAACCCCGCAGCAGGTCGCCAACGACAGGGCCGTGATCGAGGCCTATCTCGGAGATCCGAAACTGGTGGCGAAATTCGTTCAGCGACCGCAGGATATCCCATGAGCGATGCCTTGCTCAAGGTGGAAGGGCTCGAAGCCGGATACGGCGAGGTCCAGGTGCTGTGGGGCATCTCGCTCGTCGTGCCGCGCGGCCGTCTGGTCACCATCGTCGGCGCCAACGGCGCCGGCAAGACCACGACGCTTTCGGCGACGGTCGGAAACATCCGTCCGACCAAAGGGCGCGTCGTCTTCGCCGGCGAGGACGTAACGCATCTCGCGCCGCACCAGAAGGCGGCGCGCGGCCTGATCCTGGTGCCGGAGGGTCGGCAGCTCTTCACCGCGATGACGGTCGAGGAAAATCTTCAGATGGGCGCCTATTCGAAGCGCGCCCAGCGCAAATTCACCGACCGGCTGGATCAGGTCTACGAACTCTTCCCCCGCCTCAAGGAGCGGCGCCGGCAGGCGGCCGGCACCTTCTCGGGCGGCGAGCAGCAGATGCTGGCGATCGCCCGCGGACTGATGTCCGATCCCGAGCTGTTGCTCATCGACGAGCTGTCGCTCGGCCTGGCCCCGGTCGTTGTGCAGCAGCTGTTCGGCACTCTCAAGACGCTCAAGGACCGCGGCCTCACCATCCTGCTAGTCGAGCAGAACGTTCACCTCGCCCTGTCGCTGAGCGATTACGCCTATGTCATCGCTGAAGGCCGCCTGTTCACCGAAGGCCCATCGCCCGCGGTCGCGGCGATGCCCGATATCCGCCGCGCCTATCTGGGACTCTGACGAGGCCCGGCGCGCACGATGCAAGCGGAGACTTGCGGACGCGATCGACAGCGGCCAGACTATATTAAAGCGGGAAGCCTAAGATGACGGACCTCGAAACCGATCGAGTCGGTGTGGCGGAGCGAATCGGCAGCGGCTTGGGCTATGCCATTGGCGGCGCGCTGTATGTTCTGATCCTTTTCAGCGTCGTCGCGACGCTGTTTCACCTATAGCGCCATTTCCGCAGTGGTCGGTCTGCGCGCCTCGGCCGACGCCGCAGCGAGCGTTGCGATCAGATGTAGTTCGGTTCGCGGCCGCGGTCGAGCGCGTCGCCGCCATCGGCGATGCCGTTGAGGTAGCTCTCCCACACCATCAGATTGACACGGCACGCGTGCACCACGGCGTCGACCGCGCCTTGCCGTTCCGCCTGTTCGGCGACGATCTGCCAGCCGAGATTCGAATGGGCGATATCTGCGGCCTCGTGCAGCTCGAAGAACTCGAGATCGGCGTCCTTGAGGCCGAACAGCTTGCCCCAGCGCTGCCGCTCGAGCCCGAACCAGCCATGTTTGCGCAGGATGCCTTCGCCGTAGCCGGGAATGTTGGCGCGCTCGGCGCACGTATTGGCGACCAGACCTTCGAGCCACGGCCGGTTGGACATCAGAGCGTCCCAGGCAACCCATGCCATCTGCGTCGACGCCAGCAGCCGGGCATTGCGGATCGTGTCGCGTTTCAATCCGATCCTGACGCCGAGCTCCTCGAGGATCGCCCAGTGTGGGCGTCCGCCGCCGTGCTCGTGATCGGCGATGATCTCGTCGGCGCAGGCGCCGATGATTCGCAGCCGGATGTCCCAATCCGGACAGTTGGTGGCGACGCGCAGCTTGAGGACCGAGTTGCGGTGTCGCGTGTTCTGGCGGTGTTGGAAGACGAACATTGAGGCGCGGCCGCGTGTCATCGGCTCGTGAAAAAAGCGTGTCCGCCGCACGAACGCGTCGACCTCGGCGTCGAGCCGCGCCACCACCGAGCCGGCGCCGCTGCTGGTTTTGGATTTCAGTGCCCGTATGGTTGCCGCCATGTGCTCTCCCGCTCGCTTGTCGGCGCCGATCGGGGCGATCCTGCCATAGGACACCGGTTCGCGCGATATTGGCGCGCGGCGCCGGCTCGCCTAATCTCACCGCCATGAAGGCCTGCTGGTACGAGCGGACCGGTCCGGCGCGCGAGGTTCTGACGGTGGGCGAAATGCCGACACCCGAACCCGGCGCCGGCGAGGTGCGCGTCAGGATTGCGGTTTCGGCGGTCAACCCCTCCGACACCAAGGCTCGCAGTGGCTGGCGCCGCAGACCGATCGCCTTTCCGCGCGTCGTGCCGCATCAGGACGGCGCCGGCACGATCGACAAGGTCGGACCTGGCGTCGACGCCAAGCGCGTCGGCGAGCGCGTCTGGGTGTATATGGCGCAGCGCGGCCGGCCATTCGGCACCGCCGCGGAATATACCGTGGTGCCGAGCGAGCGCGCGGTGAATCTGCCCGACAATGCCGGTTTCGAGGAAGGCGCCTGTCTCGGCATTCCGGCGATGACGGCGCATCGCTGTCTCTATGCCGACGGCGATATCGGGGGCAAAGCGATCCTGGTGCAGGGTGGCGCGGGCGCAGTGGGATTCTATGCGGTGCAGCTCGCCAAGCTTGGTGGCGCCCAATCGGTGATCGCAACGACCGGCCGGCCGGAAACCGCCGCCCGTGCCCGCGAGATCGGCGCCGATGCGGTCATCGATTACCGTCGGGAGAATGTCGTCGAGGGCGTCGTTGCGCTGCTCCGAAACGAGTCCCCGCTCGATCGCGTCATAGAGGTCGCGTTCGGCAGGAACTTGGCGGCCGATGTGGCGCTTTTGAGGAGCGGCGGCGTCATTGCCACCTATTCGAGCGATGCGGTGCCCGATCCTGTGGTGCCGTTCACGCCGATGCTGATGAAGGACCTGACCGTTCGCTTCGTGCTGGTCTACGAAATTCCGCAAAGCGCACGCGATCATGCGGCGCGCGACATCAGCCAGCTGATCGCCGCCGGCAAACTCAGGCACCAGATCGCGGAAGTCTTTCCGCTCGAACGCATCGCCGACGCGCACGAGCGCATGGAAGAAGGCCGCGCCGTCGGCAAGCTGCTGATCCGGATCGCGTAAGGCGGAGTGCCACCGCGCCTCAACCGTCGAGTTCCGGATAGTGGCGGAAGATGCCCTTTTCGTTGAACGGGATGCGGCGCTCGGATTCGAGATAGGCTGCGACGCGTGGCCGGGTGGCGACGCGATCCCGCAGCGCGAAGATGCGCGGATATTGCGATCGGCGCCGTGCCATCGCGTTCGGAAAGGCGTAAAACAGGCCTTCCACCATCTGGAACAGCGACAGGTCGGCATAGCAAAGCTTCGCGCCGGCGAGTCCGCCGCGCGGATTGCGCGCGAGGATATTCTCGAAATAGCCGAGAAATTTGGGAAGCCGGTTGGCGAGAAAATCCGCCGCGCGGCGCTTTGCCTCGGATTTCTGGTTCTCATAGTAGAGGCCCGACGCGATCGGATGGTGCGTGTCGTGGACCTCGACCAGGAAATCGGCGAGTGTCAGCTGGCACTGGTGGACCCACAGCCGTCCGACCTCGCCCTTGGGCGCAAGATCGTGGCGCGCGCCGAGATAAAGCAAGATCTCGGCGGTCTGCGCGATCAGCAGCTTGCCGGCCCTGAGGAATGGTGGCGCGAAAGGCGGCCGTTCGCCCGTTTCCAACAGCCGCATCATCGTGCTCATGCCGCCTTTGGTGCGGGCGACATCGACATAATCCGCACCCGCTTCCTCGAGCGCGAGGCGGACGAACTCGCCGCGCCCCTGGATTTCCGGCCAGTAATAGAGCTCGTAGCGCATGACTATCGCACCTTGAGGCCCATCGATCCCGCGATCAGGTTGCGCTGCATCTGCGACGTGCCGGCGGCGATGGTCGCCGCGCGCGCGTCGCGGAAATGGCGCTGCATGTCGAATTCCATGTCACAGCCGTAGCCGCCGAAAATCTGCATGCCGAGATTGGCCACCATGTCGTCCGGCTCCGACATCGAGATCGAGAACTTGATCTCACCCGAAAACAGCCGCGGCAGCCAATAACGCTTCTGCCCCTCGGAGCCGTGCAGCATCAGATTGAGGCCGCAGAATACGCTGCCGCTCCAGGCCATGAAAAAATCCGGGCTCTTGCGCGCCAATTCTTCGGCGACGATGACCAGATCGACGGCGTTGCCGCCCAGCCCGCCGTAAGCCTCGGGAAACGGCAGGCGCAGCAGGCCCACTTCGACCCAGGCGCCATAAAGCGCGTCCGGGTATTCCTGCGCGCGGTCGAGGCGCCGTACGTAATCGGGCGGCGCATGCTTGTTCATCAGCTTGCGCACGCTGTCGTAGAGGATTTCCTGCTCGTCGGTGAAGGCGAAATCCATCGCGCGACCTCAGATCACGCCGGCTGCGCGCAGCGCTGCGATCTCGGCCGTCTCGAGGCCGATCTCGCCCAGGACCACGTCGGTATGCTCGCCCAGCGCCGGCGGCGGCAGGGGTTCGCTCTCGCGCTCGCCGTCGATCCGTACCGAACGCCGCATCGCGGCGCGCGCACCGTAGCGCGGATGCGCAAGTCGATGAAACATTCCCAGATGCTTGACCTCCGGATCGTCCATCGCCTCGGCGATCGAATGGACGGGCGCGGCAGGAACTTCGTGCGCGGCGAGTCGTTGCATCCATTCCGCGCGCGGCTTGGCCGCAAAGACCGGACGCAGGGTCTCGACCAGGGCGTGGAAGTTCTTGATCCGGCCGGGGCGGTCCCTGAAGCGCGGATCGTCGCCGATATCGTGGCGCTCAAGCGCCGCGAGCAGCGCCCGCCAGAATTTCTCGACCGAGGACGGCTGCAGCGCCACCAGGCCGTCGGCGCATCGGAAGACGAAAGCGAGCGAGAACGCGGCCCGCGTCTCCGGCCCCATCAGCACGCCGCCATGCGTGTAGGCAGTGAAGGCATCGGGCATGAAATACATGCTGGCCTCGAGCAGAGTGACCTCGATACGCGCGCCCCGGCCGGTGCGTTCGCGCCGGAACAGCGCGGCGGTCACGGCGCTGCATGCCTGCATGCCCGAAACCTGATCCGAGATAGTCGGACCGCGCATCACCGGGTGCTGCGGATCGACGAACAGGCTCATCATGCCGGACAGCGCCTGGCCGACCGAGTCGTAGGCCGGCAGCGCGCCGTAGGGTCCGTCGTCGGTGAAGCCGGTGATCGTGCAGTAGACGAGGCGCGGGTTGACGCCGCGCAGGGTATCCCAGTCGAGGCCCAGGCGCTTCATCACGCCAGGGCGGAAATTCTCCACGACCACGTCAGCCCTGGCCGCGGCGCGCAGGAACAGGTCGCGGCCGCGCGGCTGCGCCAGATCGACCGTCAGGCTCCGCTTGTTGCGGTTGAAGGCGCAGAAATTATGGCTGTAGCCACTGGCGTCGGGGCCGGTGCCGAACATGCGAAACGGGTCCCCCTCGCCCGGCCGCTCCACCTTGACGACGTCGGCGCCGAGATCGGCGAGCTGCATACCGACCAGCGGCCCGGCGATGAACTGGCCGAGATCGAGAACACGGACGCCCTTCAGCGGAGCGGACACGCGCGGTCTCGTCAGCGCTCGCGGCGATAGGCGCCGAGGCCGGGCCGGTAGGATTTGTCGTCCAGGAACTGCGCCATTCCCTTGTCGCGTCCCTTTTCGGGATCGAGGAAGCGCAGCTGGTCCATCTTGGCGAAGAGATAATCCTCGGCGTCGTCCCAGGCCATGTCGCGTACCTTGCGATAGGCGAGCTTCGCGGCGCGCAACGCCGCGGGATTCTTCTCGAGCAGAGTGCGCGCCAGCTTCACCGTGCGGCCGCGCAGCTCGACGCGCGGCACCGCCTCGTTGACGAGACCCATCCTGGCGGCGCGGACGCCGTCGAACGTCTCGCCGGTCATGATGTAATAGAGCGCGTCGCGCTGACTCATCACCGCGCTCACCGCCTTGGTGACGATGCCTGCCGGAATGATGCCCCAGTTGATCTCGCTGAGGCCGAATGTCGCTTCCTCGGCAGCGACGGCGAGATCGCACGAGATCAGCGGCGTGAAGGCGCCGCCGAAGCACCAGCCGTTGACCATGGCGATGGTCGGCTTGAGGTAGGTCATCAGACGTCGCCATTGCCATTGCGCGTTCGTGCGGAAGATCTTGGCGCGCGCTTCGACCGGGAGCGGATCGGTCTCGCGGAAATACTCCTTGAGGTCCATGCCCGCCGAGAATGCGTCGCCGGCGCCGGTCAAAACGAGAACGCCGCAGCGATCGTCGGTCTCGAGCGCGTCGATCACCGTCAGCATTTCTGCCGCCATGGTCGGGCTGATGGCGTTGCGCTTGTCCGGGCGATTCATGGTCACCCAGGCGATCTTGTCCTCGAATTGGACGAGGACCGTCTTGCCGCCCGGCACGCCCGGATCGTCCTCCGGTCGCGTCATTGGCGCCTCCGCGGTTTTGTTTGGATCCCGACCTTTGATAGAACATGGCGGGCGGCTTCGCCAGGGGCTGGCTGCCCACTCGGCGGGCCGCGGTCAGCCCAGCTCGACAATCGTCTCGGGGAAATTGTGCAGCCGCTCGGGCGGGCGGTCCTCGCGGATCAGGTAATCGTCGCAGATCCAGGCATAAGTCCGCGCGGTGAGCCACGCCGGGTGGCAGGACAACACCATGTCGGCGCGGATCGGCAGCGTCTCGTCGAAGCGAACCAGCGGACGCTCCACCATGTCGTAGCCCTGGCCGTGGCAGTGGATGCGCCTTTCCTCCGGCCGGCCGCGGTCGCGCAGAAAGCCGTTATAGGCCTCCCAGATCCCGCGGCAGGACGCCCCCGGCTTCAACCGCTCGAGAGTGAAGCGCCGCGCCGCGAGCGCCAGCGCGAATTCGTCCTTCATGACGGCGGTCGCTTTGCCCAAAACGCAGGTGCGGCCGAGCTCGCAGTAGTACCCGCCAGCGCCGTTGTTCTCGATCAGGACGGTGAACTGGTCGCCCGGATGCAGTGCGCGATTCTGCAGATGGCGGTTGGCGAACGGCACGCCGCGATCGGGCGGCGCCGATGCCGCGAGGAACAGGCCCTGCTCGCTTCCAAGGCCGTGGCCGACCTGCTCGGCCAGCGCCGTCAGCTCAATCTCGCGCATGCCCGGCCGAACCGCCTTGAACACGGCCGCCATCGCCGCGTCCTGCAGCGCCGCGGTCAGGCGCAAACACGCGATTTCCTCGGCGCTTTTCACCGCCTTGATCTCGTCGACGAAGTCCGCAGCGTCGACGAAGCGTGCGTGCGACAGGCGCCCGCGCCGCAGCCGCTCGAGGAAAGCGTATGGCAGCGTCGCCTTACCGAGCAGGCCGATAGTGGCGCCGGAAAAATCTTCGAGCGCGCGTTCGGCAAGCTCGGCGTCGTAATGCATGGTATAGGCGGCACTGGCGAAGCTCGGGCTTCCCATCAGCCGCTTGACGCCGGGCCGCGTCGGCTCCTCGCCAGGCGCAAGCCGGCGATCCACTCCGAGCGCGCCCATGCCGATCACCGTCATGTCGTCGTCGCGCGGAAAAATCACCGTCACCGGATAGCCGTTGGTCGCGGGCAGGCCAGTGAAATAGCGCACATACCCGCCCATGAAATCGTTATTCGCCTGCATCAACAGGACATCGATGCGCCGCTCCGCCATCCCCTTGCGCACCGCGGCCCAGCGGCGCGCCAGCTCCCGATTCGAAATCGGAGCGAGGAGACGCTCGGATAGCCCGCTCACGCGAGGTTCCGCGCCGACCTAGAGCAGCTTGGCGAGCGCCGCGGCGATTTCATCCGGACGCTCGAGCGGCGTCAGGTGCCGTGCGCCCTTGAGGACCATCAAGGTCGCTCCACGAATGTCGCGCCGCAACGCTTCGGCCATCGCGAGCGGCGTGGCGTAGTCCTCTTCGCCCACCAGGACCGTCGCCGGTACCGCAATCGCCGACAGCGCGGCACGCATGTCGCAAGCGCCGAGCATCCGGCAGCTCGCCGCATAGGCCGGCAGGTCGTTACGCAGGAAAACCTCGACCGCGCGACGGACGACGTCGGGATGCCGCGTGCGGAATTCGTCGCCGAACCAGCGCGAGACCTGGAAATCAACCAGCGCGCCCAGCCCCGATTTGAGCGCACGATCGGCGCGTTCGGCCCATTGCTTAGGCGCTTCGACGCCATACCATGCCGTGGTATCGACGAGGCCGAGCGCCGTGACCCTCCGCGGATAGGCCGCGGCGAAGGCCAGCGTGACACAGCCGCCCATCGACGCGCCGCCGACCAGCGCCTTCTCCCAACCCACGGAATCAAGCAGTGCCGCGAGATCGCGCGCGAACAGCTCGACCGTATAGGCGCCCGGAGGTTTGTCCGAGGCGCCGTGACCGCGACAGTCGTAGACCAGAACGGCCGCCTTGCCCGCCAGACGCTCGGCGACGGGCAGCCAGAAGCCATGATCCATCGCCAAGGAGTGGATCAGCACCGCGCGCTTCGACGCGCGAGACTTGCCGACGATCTGATAGGCGATGCGTGCGCCGTCCGGCATCGCTGCATAATACAGTGCCGCGTCGCGGCCTTCGTCCGGCATGAGTCCGCCTGCCTCCTCCGCGCGCCGCATGCTAGCGGCTCTTGCGCGCGGTTTCCACCGGCGACGAGTTGCCGACGCGCGCGAACTATTGTTCACTCGCCGCCGTGACCGGCATCGTTGGCGAGACCGTCGCCGCCATCGGCCGCCCCTTGCGGCGGCGGGAAGACCGGCGGCTCCTCACCGGCCGCATCAACGCGCTGGCAGACGCGCTGGCGCCGCTCGGCGTGCGCGACGTCCCCATGCCGGCGACACCGCAAACCGTGTGGCGCGCGATCCGCGATGCGCGGCGCCGCTAGCGTGCGTCGGCGAGCGCCCGCCACACCCGTGACGGTGTCGCCGGCATGTCGAATTCCCGCACCCCGGCGGAGGCCAGCGCATCCATCACGGCATTCATCACGCCGGCGAGCGCGCCGACGGTGCCGGCCTCGCCGGCGCCCTTGACGCCGAGCGGATTGAGCTTCGTCGGCGTCGGCGCGCTTTCGACTTCCATCGCGCAAAGATCGCCAGCGTGCGGCTTGGCGTAATCCATGAAGGATGCTGTCAAAAGCTGGCCGGACTCGCGATCGTAGACCACCCGCTCGAGCAGGATTTGACCGATTCCCTGCGCCACGCCGCCGTGGATCTGGCCCTCGAGCGTCAACGGATTGAGCACGGTGCCGACATCGTCGACGACGACGTAGCGCTTGACCTCGACGCGACCGGTTTCGGGATCGAGTTCGACTTCGGCGACGTGGCAGCCGTTGGGGAACGTGTCGCTGGGCGGCGCGAACGAGCCGGTCTCGTAGAGCCCAGGCTCGAGGCCGGGCGGCAACCGCGCCGGCTGAAACGCGGCGCGAGCGACCTCCTTGAGGCCGATGGCCTTGTCTGTGCCGGCGACGACGAAGCGGCCTTCGGCGAAAACAAGGTCGGCTTCGTTCACCTCGAGCGCGTGCGCCGCGATTTTCCTCGCTTTGGCGATGATCTTGTCGGCGGCGATGACAACCGCCGTGCCGCCAATCGCCGTGGAACGCGAGCCCATCGTGCCCATGCCGAAGGCGACCTGGTCGGTATCGCCCTCGATGAAGCGAATGTCTTCGGGCGCGAGACCGAGCCGATCACAGAGGATCTGCTTGAAGACGGTCTCGTGACCCTGTCCCTGGTTCATGGTGCCCATGAGCAGCGTTACGCCGCCGCCGGTATCGAAGCGCACTTCGGCGAACTCGGGCGCAGGCGAGGCCGCGCGCTCGATCGCATTGACGATGCCCAGGCCGAGAAGCCTGCCGCGGGTCTGTGCTGCCGCGCGCCGTGCCGCGAAGCTGGCATAATCGCCGAGCGCCAGGGCGCGCTCCATATTGGCGGCGAAATTGCCGCAATCGTAGGTGAACCCCAGAACGGTTTTGTGCGGCATGGCGCTTGGCGGAATCAGATTCCGGCGACGCAGCTCGACGCGGTCAAATCCCAGCCCGCGCGCCGCATCGTCGATCAGGCGCTCGATCACGTAGATCGCCTCCGGCCGGCCGGCGCCGCGATAGGGCGCGGTAGCGCTGGTATTCGAGAACGCGACCGTCAGGCCGATATGCGCCGCCGAAATGAGATAAGTCCCGACGAGCGCCGGCAGGCTGGTGAAGGTCGAAATCAGGTTGCGGTCGGACGAGATATAGGCGCCGACGTTGTAGATCACGTGGACACGCAGGCCGAGAAATTTGCCAGTGGCGTCCAGCGCGAGCTCGGCTTCGGCGATGCAGTCGCGGCCGTGCTCGTCAGCGAGCAGCGCTTCGCTGCGCTCGCATTGCCACTTCACCGGACGGCCGAGCTTGCGCGCGGCATAGAGCACCAGGCGATGCTCCGCGTATTGCCAGCCTTTGGTGCCGAATCCGCCGCCGACGTCGCCGGCGACCACCCGAATGCGATGCTCCGGGACGCGGAATACGCCCGCCAACATGCTGCGCACGCGATGCGGATACTGCATGTCGGCATAAAGCGTGAATCGGCCCTCGTGCGCTTCGAAGACGCCGACCGCGCCGCGCGGCTCCATGAACTGGGCATGGACGCGCGAGATCATATAGCGCCGCTTGACGCAATGGGCCGCTGCCGCGAAAGCGACATCGACCGCGGCACGGCTTCCGATCTCCCATACGTGCGAGATGTTGTCGGGATTTTCCTCCCAGACGCGCGGCGCACCGGCTTCGAGTGCGTCGTCCGTTTCCGTCACCGCCGGCAGCGGCGTGTAATCGATGTTGACGAGCTCGGCCGCGTCCCTGGCCTCGTTCAAGGTCTCGGCGACGACGAACGCCACTGGATCGCCGACATAGCGTACGCGGCCGCGCGCCAGACCGGGATGCGGCCGCGCGAACAGCGGTGCACCGTCGGGCCGCTTGCGTTGGAGCTGCACCTGCGGTGGTCCGAGCCCGTCCGCCGCGAGATCATCGCCGGTGAAGATGCCGAGCACGCCCGGCGCCGCCTTGGCAGCCACCAGGTCGATCCGGGTGAAGCGCGCATGGGCGTGCGGCGAGCGCAGCACGTAGCCGTAGACTTGGCCTGGAAGGTTGACGTCGTTGATGTAGCGGCCGCCGCCCTTGAGCAGGCGCGGGTCCTCGAACCGCGGCAGCGACTGGCCGATGCCGAATTCGCCCATTGTCCCGCCGCGCGATCAGCCGATGGCTTCCGCGGCGACGCCACCGATGGTCGCCGGCCTGGCGTCGATCAGCACGAACGCGATGACGCACGGAGCCTTGCCGCGATTGACCCAGTTGTGGATCGTGCCGCGCTGCACCAAAACGTCGCCCGCCCTCAGATGCACGACATCGTCGTCGAGCTCCATGTCGATCTCGCCCGAAAGGACCGTGGCGTAGTCGAGCGACCGGGTGCGATGGTTACGCGGCGCGACTCCCGGCGCATATTCGATAATGCGGAAAACCGACCCGTTTTCCCGTGTTGTGCCCGCGATCCGCTTCGCGCCGTCAGCCGGATCGTCGTTATCCGCGGGCAGGGAAGCGGTGGACCAGATGTTCCAGGCGGTTGCGCCGGCCCGGAACGAAATCATGGCGTGTGAAAGCTCGTCGATGACCACGGTCGCCTTGCCATCGGACCCATGGCCCGTCACCACCCTGCGAACCTGCATCGAGCGCCTCGCATCCCGGTCGATTGGCCTGCAGAGATAAACCGGAGCGGCGCGCACCGCCAATCGGAATCCCCGCGACCGGATCGCATGGCTGATCAAAGGCAGTTGCGGGACGGCATCGCCGTTCCGACGACCTTCGATGTCCTTGATTCACGTCAATGCGATGCGCCCAGGTGCCGTGTCTGGTAAGCGCCTGCCGCGCCAAGCCGCGGCGCCAACCGGCGCCGATCTCCGATTGCGGCGAGGGGCAGCCGACGGCGATGGCGATCGACATGACCAGCGCGCTCCTCACCGATCTCTATCAACTCAACATGATGCAGGCGTATCTCGATCACGGCGAGACCGACGTCGCGGTGTTCGAGCTTTTCTTCCGCACGCTGCCGTCGCGCCGCGGCTTCTTAATGGCTGCCGGGCTCGAACAGGCGCTCGACTGCCTGGAGGACCTCCGCTTCGCGGCCGATGATCTCGACTGGCTGGCGCGCAGTGGCCGTTTTTCAAAACCGTTCCTCGACTACCTCGCTGCCTTTCACTTCACCGGCGACGTCGACGCAATGCCCGAAGGCACCGTCTTCTTCGCCGACGAACCCGTGCTGCGCATCGTCGCGCCGCTTCCGGAAGCGCAATACTTCGAGACCCGGCTCATCAACATCCTGCATTTCCAGACCGTGATTGCCGCCAAGGCGGCGCGGCTCGTTCTCGTGGCTCCCGACAGGCTGATGGTCGATTTCGGCCTGCGCCGCGCTCACGGCGCCGAGGCCGGCCTCTGGGCGGCGCGCGCGAGCTATCTCGCCGGCTTCGCCGGCACGGCAACGACCCTGGCCGAGCGGCTTTACGGCATTCCGATCTACGGCACCATGGCGCATTCCTTCGTCCAGGCGCATGACGATGAGACCACGGCGTTCGAGACCTTCGCGCGCTCGCGGCCGAAAAATCTGACGCTGCTGATCGACACCTACGACACCGAGGCGGCTGCGCGCAAGGTGGTGGCGCTGGCGCCCCGCCTCGCCGCCCGCGGCATCGAAATCACCGCGGTGCGCATCGACAGCGGCGATCTCGCGGCACAGGCCAAGCGCGTGCGCCGGATCCTCGACGCCGGCGGGCTCGCCCGCACCGCAATCTTCGCCAGCGGCGGCCTCGACGAGGACAGGATTCGGGCGATGCTGGCGGATGGCGCGCCGATCGCCGGTTTCGGCGTCGGCACCAGCCTGACCACATCATCAGACGTTCCGGCGCTCGATTGCGCCTACAAGCTGCAGGAATATGCCGGCATCGCGCGACGCAAGCGCTCGGCCGGCAAGGCCACGTGGCCCGGCCGCAAGCAGGTGTGGCGCCGCTTCGGCGCCGACGGAAAAATGCACGGCGACGTGCTGTCCCTGGTCGACGACGACGTCGACGGTACGCCGCTGCTCGAGCCGGTCATGCGCAACGGGCGGAGGCTCGCACGGCCAAGCCTCGATCAAATCCGCGCCAACACCGCCCATAATCTTGCGGCGCTGCCGGAGCCGCTGCGCCGGCTCGAAACCGGCGCGGTCTATCCCGTGCAAGTCGCCGATGCCCTGATCCGGCTCACGGCCGTCGTCGATCGGCGCGCCGGCGCCACGCCGCCGCCCGAGCGCGCCGCGCCCATCGACCGCTAGGACCCCGGCTCGGCCAATGCCGCGACGGCGGCCCGTGTCGCCGCCGCAATCTCTTCCTCCCGCTGACGCATCGTCTCGCTCGTGTGCGGTGGCGGCAGGGCTATCGGTAGGCCGAAGCGGACCGTGATCGGACGGCGGCGCGGCAACCGCCGGCCCACCGGCCAAGCCGCGAAGCTGCCGGCGATGTATACCGGCACGACGGGCACCGGCCGATCCGCGATCAGCGCGCCGATGCCCGGAAGGAAGCGCTGAAGCCGACCGTCGGGGCTGCGACTGCCCTCAGGAAACCACACTAGGTTCCAGCCGCGTTCGAGCGCCAGGCGGCCCGCGGCGAGCCCGGATGCAACCGCGCGGTCCGGGTCGATGGGGATGACGTGGGCGGCGCGGCTGAACAGCCGGCGCAAGGGCGTATTGAACACGACTCCAGTCCAGCCACCCCAAAAGGTCCGACGCAGCCGATCACGCGGCAGCGCGCTGCCCAGGGCGAAAGGATCGAGATAACTGGTGTGATTGGGGCACAGCAGCACCGGATCCGCCGCCGGCAGCCGGTCGAGACCTTCGACGCGCAGCGAGAACACCCGCCGCATGGCGACGCGGATCAGCGGCTCGCCGATGGCGCGGAGCAGGCCGAGCCACGGTCCGAGTGGCGCGAATAGCCGGCTGTCGACCGCCGAATGCAGCCATGTCTTCCCCGCCGCCGCGGCTCCGAGCACCGCCGTCAGCAGATCGCGCACCGTGACAATGCGTGCAATCTCCTGCTCGCGCAGCACGACGCCGAGATCGCGCTCGAACGCCAGGGTCAACTCGACCCATCCCAGGGAATCGACGCCGAGATCGAGCTGCAGGCCGGTATCGAGGCCGAGCGGTCGGTCGGGAAAACGCTGCACCAGCCAGCGCCAAGCGGCTGCGACGACCGGCTTTTCGAGCAGTGCACAGTCGTCGGCCGAAAATTCCGTCGATCGCGGGGGCGCTTCGTGTCGACGCGCGGCTTCGTAAAGCGGCGGCAACAGATGGCGACGAAGCTTGCCGAGCTGGGTGCGCGGCAGCGCCGCATGCGCGACCGCGAAGCCGGTCAGCCGGGCGTAACTCGGCAGCGTCGCGGCCTTGGCCGTCAGCCCCTCGCGCAGCGCCTCGGCCAGGCGGAGCGCGCCCGCGGCGCGGGCGGCATCGAGGTCGGGAACGACCAACGCCACAAGCGCACCGCCGACGCCGAGCAGCGCGACCTCGCGAACGAACGGTGCCGTCGCATAGATTTCCTCGAACGATTCCGGGAAAAGCTTCTTGCCGTCCGCAAGCACGATGGTCTCGGTCTTGCGCGCGGCAATGTGGAGATAGCCGCGGCGATCGAAGAAGCCGAGATCGCCCGTGCGGAACCAGCCGTCCGCGCTTAGCGCCGCACGCGTCTTCGCGGGATCGCCGCGATAGCCGGCAAAGACGGAGGGCCCGCGCGCCTCGATTTCGCCGATGCCGTCGCTGCCGGGCTCGACGATGCGCACCGCCATTCCCGGCACCGGGCGACCGGCCGAGCCGGGCAGCGGTTCGCCGGGTGGATTGAACGTCAGCATCGACGAGGTCTCGACCAGGCCGTAGCCTGTCAGCATCTTCCAGCCCATCGCGTCGAGCGTTTCCTCGATTTCGGCCGCAACCGCGGCGCCGCCGCTCACCAGGAGGCGCAGCCTGGGCGCCAGTTGCCGGCGCACCGGCCAAAGCAGAAGCCGGCCAGGCCAGGCGGCGCCGTGCCGCAACGCCCATCGCGAAATCGCCAGGGCGGCGCCGAGCACGGCGGCAACCGGCGCTGGCATTGCCGCGATCCTGCGCATCAGATGGTCATGGATCGCCGTATAGAGCCGCGGCACACCGACCAGCGCCGTGACCCGACCGAGCCGCATCGCGGCGATCAACTGAGGGCCGCTCGTGCCCGCCGGTAGTACGATGCCGCATCCGAGCGCCAGCGGCGTCAACATGCCGATCGTCAGCGGATAGACGTGATGCAGCGGCAACGGCAACAACGCGCGATCGCGCTTGCCGACGACGTCGATGGCGCGCAACGCCTCGACGTTGGTCAGCAGATTGGCGTGGGTCAGCGGCACCGCCTTGGGTGTGCCCGTCGTGCCGGAGGTGAACACGATGACCGCGGTGTCGGCCGGCTCGGCGACGGTCGGTACCTCTTCGATCGGCGCGACTAGGCTGCACCAGGGGGTACCCTCGTCGCAGCCGGCGTCGCGATCAAGCAGGGCCAGCCGGCAGCAGGGCGCCAGCGACGCGATCCGGCCGGCGTGCGCCGCGACGGTGAAAATCAGCCGGCACTCCGCCAGTTGGATCATCGGCGCGAGCTCGCTGTCGGTGGTTTGCGGATCCATCGGCACGGCGACGGCAGCGGCCGCGACGATTCCCCAGAAAGCCGTGATCCAAGCAGCGCCGTTGGGTGCGATCAGGCCGACGGAGGCACCGCGCCCGATGCCGGCGCGTACCAAGCCCGCGCCGAGACGCGCGGAAAGGTCGGCGACGCGGGCGAACGACCAAGGGTCCTCGTTGCCGTCCGCGAAGGCGACGACGGCCGCCATCTCGCCATGTGCCGCGAGGCTCGCACGCAATGCCTGAAGTGTTTCGAGCCTGGCCATGCGCGATCTCCCCGCCCGCAGCGACGGCATCTTCGCTCATGCGCATGGATTGCCGACAACGACCGCGGCCAGCCGCAGCGACTCTGTCGCGGGGGACGGCGGCCGCCCGGTCAGACCGTGTGGACGGCAGCCCGCGCCTTGCGCGCCATCGCGGCGGTCAGTTTCTCGATTCCGTGCGCCGATTTGGCGTGCTTCGCGGCCTTCGACAAGACCGACTGCGTCGTGCGGCCGCGGGCGACGAAACCGCAGCCTTTCTTCAGATCCTTGCAGCGAAGTTCTTTCATCTGACTCTCCGTGATTTGGGCTACGCTCGATTGTGACGGATACGCAAGCGCCGCCGGCGGCCTCTATTCTCCCGTCTTCGGCGCATGCCGAAGTCCTGTGCCGCAGCTGCTCGCGATTTCAAACATAAGCCGCGAAAATTTTTGCGTCGCCTCGCCGTAATCGACGCCCGCCTTGGCAAGAAATCGGCTTTCGCAATCGACCGCGTCGGCGAGGTCGCGGCAGGTGGCAAGCTTTTCCCACATGACCGAGTCCTCGAGCAGGCGGGACTGCACGAACTGCGCCATGTCGTGCGAGAGCCTCGCCATGCCGCGCGCCCAGCACTCGAACGCGCGCTGATTCACCGCGTATGCCGGCTCGAAACCGGCGGCCCACGCCTTCGTCCATGCCGCCGTACCGACTTGCTGCGCCATTTTGACTTCGTCGGGCATGATGATCTCCGATTTCCGGGCTTCGAGGATCGGTCATAGGGGCCCGGACGCATTGATCTGAATCAATGCCGGAGCAGGGTCCGGCCATCATCGTCAAATTGAGCCACGGCGTGGAGAGAGCCAGCGAGGCCGGCGGATGAAACGTCCCAACAGGGGCGCGGCATGCCGGCAGTTCGAAGCCGCTTTCGACGAAGCGCCGGGGCGGGTCCGCAAGCGGTCTGCTTCGAGCGCCCCCGGCCAAGGCCCAGGGGGTGGAGAAGCGGACCGCTGCGGTCTCGCGGCGAAAGGAGGCGCCATGCGCAGCCTTCGGCGTCTGCGCAGCGACGCGCGTCGATGCCTCGAAGAGATGACGTGTGTACGTAACCCGGCGCTCCGCGAGCGCCTGGCGCGACGGGCGGCAAAGCTTTCGGAGGTCGCCAACCGTATCGATTCCGCGACATCCCGCCTGCCCGGCGGCCCGTATCGCACCGTGCGGAATGTCCTGGCCGACAGGAGGAAAGATGCTCGACCGTACTCGTCCGCTGATCACCCGCCTGCGCGAACAGGCAGCTGAGTGCAAGGCGCTGGCGCGCCGTGCAACAACTCGTCGCATGGAACAAGATCTGCTGGCCATGGCTCAGGATTATGAACACGACGCGGCCCGGCTCGAAGCGGAAGTTTGGGAAGCGCACGAATTACGGCCGGCATAGCGGTTGCAGGCGGGTTCTCGCCCTCCCCCGTGAGAACTCGGCCAACCGCAAACTGGCCCCGCCTTATCGGCGGGGCTTTTTCTTCGGCGCAGACCGTGTCGCTTGACCCACGTCAAGGCAGCGGCGGCCGACAGCGCGTTTGCTTTCCCGGCGATCCCGTCGTCAGAATTCCCGGAATCTCATGAACGCCGATCGCCTCTTACTTTTCGCCCTCGCCGGCAGCGCCGATTACGCGCGTCGGCTCGCCGCTCAGCTTGAGACGCCGTTGGCGCCCGCCGAGGAGCGCGACTTCGAAGATGGTGAGCACAAGATCCGGCCTTTGCTGCCCGTCGACGGTGCGGACACCTATGTCGTCCACATCCTGTACGGCGACACGAAGCATACTGTGAACGACAAGCTCTGCCGCCTGCTCTTTCTTCTCGGCGCGCTCAAAGACCACGGGGCAGCCCGCGTTACCGCCGTGGTGCCCTATCTCTGTTACGCCCGCAAGGACCGCCGCACCCAACCATTCGATCCAGTCACGCAGCGCTATGTCGCCGAAATGTTCGAGGCTGTCGGCACCGACCGCGTGATCGCCGTCGAGGTCCACAACGTTGCGGCCTTCGAGAACGCCTTTCATCGTCCGACCCGACATATCGAGACCGCCGAACTGTTCGCGACGTATTTTGCCGAGGCCCTGAAACGCGAAACGATCGTCGCGGTTTCGCCCGACGCCGGCGGGGCCAAGCGCGTCGAGGTCTTCCGGCGAGCGCTGGAGCGGCGCTGCGGGCGGCCGGTCGACAGCGCCTTCGTCGAAAAATACCGAGCCGGCGGAATCGTCACCGGCGGCGCGCTGGTAGGTCGCGTTGAGGGACGAACGGCCGTTGTCCTCGACGATCTGATCGCCACCGGAAACACGCTGGTGCGCGCCGCCAAGGCGTGCCGGGCCGCGGGCGCGCAACGCGTCTTCGCCGCCGCCACCCACGGCCTGTTCACGGGCGGCGCGTCGGAGCTCTTCGCCTGCGAGGATTTGGACGGGCTGGTGATTGGCGACACGATTCCGTCGCCGGCGGCGGTTCCGCCGACGGCGCGCGGCCGACTTACCGTTCTGGACACCACCGGCCTGGTTGCGACGGCGATCGGAGCCTCGCATGGCGACGGATGATCGACCCAATGAACACGGAACCGAACCGACGGCTCGCGCCTCGGAGAAACGCGGCTGGGGCGGAACGATGGAGATCGTCCGCATTCCTCCGCTGCAGCTGGAAGCCGCGCTCGGCATCCCGCCCGGCGCGGGCGGTCTGGTTCTCTTCGCGCACGGCAGTGGCAGCAGCCGCCATAGTCCGCGCAATAATCAAGTTGCCGCGGCGCTGCGGAACGCCGGCCTGGCCACGCTGCTGTTCGACCTGTTGACCGAACGCGAAGCGAGTGACCGCGCCAACGTATTCGATATCGGTCTGCTGGCCGAACGGCTTCTTGCCGCGACCGCCTGGGCGGGTGCGCATCCGACGACCGGTGCGTTGCCGCTCGGCTATTTCGGCGCGAGCACCGGCGCGGCGGCGGCTCTCGCGGCGGCGGCTCGGCTCGGCCGCGGCATCGCCGCCATTGTCTCGCGCGGCGGCCGCCCCGATCTCGCGGGCAATGCACTGGCGCAGGTCGCCGCGCCGACGCTGCTGATCGTCGGCGCACGCGATGACGAAGTGCTGGCACTCAATCGCGCTGCGCAACGGTTGCTGCGTTGCGAATGCGCGCTCGAAATCGTGCCGAACGCGACCCATCTTTTCGAGGAGCTCGGCGCGCTCGAGGCGGTCGTCGGATTGGCGCGCGACTGGTTCTTCGCTCATATGGTCGCGCGGCAACGGAGCTGACGGCATGCCTTTTCTGGATCGCCACGAGGCGGGCCGGCGCCTGGCAGCGGCGCTTGCGCGCTTCCGCGAAATAAAGCCGGTGGTGCTGGCATTGCCGCGCGGCGGGGTTCCGGTCGGGTTCGAAATCGCCACCAGCCTCCGGGCGCCACTCGATGTGGTGCTGGTGCGGAAGATCGGGCATCCCTGGTCGCCGGAGCTGGCAATCGGCGCACTCGCCGACGGCGTACCGCCGGAGCGTTTCATCGACCAATCGATGGTGTCCGAACTCGGAGTCCCGCGCGCCTACATCGAAGAAGAAACCGCGCGCCAAGTACGGGAGCTGGAAAATCGGCGGCGGTTTTATCTTGCCGGGCGCGCACCGCTGGCGATCGAGGGGCGCACCGCCATCGTCGTCGACGACGGCATCGCCACCGGCGCAACAATGCGGGCGGCGTTGCGCGCCGTGCGCAAACGCAAGCCGGCAAAGCTGGTCCTGGCGGTTCCGGTCGCTCCCCCGTCGACCGTGGAATCGATGCGCGACGAGGCCGACGAGATCGTGTGTCTGGAGACGCCGGAGGACTTCGGCGCGGTCGGCCTGTTCTACGCCGATTTCCGCCCGGTCGACGACGCGACGGTGATCGATCTGCTGCGCCGCGCAGCCGAGGCGCAAGCGGCGCAACCTCCGGAATCCGACGGGGACCGATAAGCCGTCATGCAGGACGGCCCTTCCGGTTGATTTGCATCAAGGCCGGCACGCCATCGCGAGCCGTAGGTTTTCCACGGGACACGATATCCGCCCGGATGGCACGAATGACCAAGCTCGGCATACTCGATACGACAGTCCAGAAAACCCACGAATGGCTGCGCGACGTCAGGGAAGGGCTCGGCTTCGACAATGATCGCGCGGCCTATGCGGCGCTGCGTGCGACGCTGCATGCATTGCGCAACCAGTTGACAACCGATCAAGTCGCGCATTTGGGTGCGCAACTTCCGGTCCTGGTGCGCGGCATCTACTACGAAGGCTGGAATCCCAAAACCGGACATGATTCCGGCGCGCGGCGACCGGACTTTCTCGGTTCCATCCGCCACGAACTGCGCGAGCACCTCGAGCTGCACGACGCCGAACGGGTCGCGCGCATCGTGTTCGAAGTCGTCGGCATGCATCTGACCGCGGGAGAGATCGACAAGGTCGTCAAATCTCTGCCGCGCGAGATTCGTGCGCTGTGGCCCCAGCCGGCCGGCACCGATGCGCGCTAGGAAGCCGCGGGTGGCGACGCAGCGGCGGTCGAACGACGCCGCGGCCGCACCGCTCGACGAGGAACAGGTGGCGGCGCTGTTGCGCGACATCAGTTTCCATCGGCGCGGGCGGACCCTACGGCGCATGCTCCATCGCTTTGCCGCCGGCGACGCCGGCGTACCGCTGTCGCGGCCGCGCCTCGCCGCCGCGCTACCGGCCAGCCACCGTGCCCAACTCGGCCGTTATATCGCTATCCTCAACCGCCTGGCCGCCAGCGCAACGCGGCCGATGGCCCGGCCCTTCTGCCGCACTCTTCGCGGCGGCTATGTCATCCATCCGAAAACGCGGAAGGGATTGCGCGACATCCTGCCGGCGATCGAGCGCGCCGGCTTTCGCGAACAACCCCTGTGGGAATGACCGGAACGCGGGCCTAGGCCGCGCCGCCGCCGGCATGCGCGAGAGAGCGCGCGATTGTCAGGTTGCTGGCGGCCGCTGCGCCTCGCCGCAGCGTGTGCCATTCGCCGGCCGCCGCCTCGTATGGTTGGATGTCGCCGACCGAGCCGAACCAGAAACCGACAAACGGCACGGCGGCATTCGCCGCCACGCGCGCGATCGCCCGGCGGCGGGCCTCGTCGACGAAGCCGGCGTCGACCACCGCTGAGAAGCCGGCGCGCAGAGTCAGCGCGGCCGCGCTTTCGAGTCGGTCGTAGCCGACGTCGGCGGTCGCGGCGTCGTCGGCGGCGGACAGGCGTGATCCGACGGGACGCTGCAGAACCTGCCGGACGGCGACGCTTTCGCGCAGCACCCGGGCGCCCGGCGCCGGCGAGAAGGTCGCGGCTAGGCCGGTGGCGAGCGCCCTTTTGGCGCTGCTGTCGACGCCGCCGATCGCAATCAGGCGCGGTGACGTGGATACGAGCCACGATGCCGCGAGCGCAAGGTGCGCGCGCGCCGTCGCGGTGTAATAGGCGGATTCGCCTCTGCCGCTGTGCCGCTCGACCGCGGCGGCGAGCGTGTAAGCGCGGGTTGCGGCGCGGACGGACAGCATCAGGGGCAACACCTCAAGCCCTCCGGCATCTCCGGTCGTATCGAGGTAGCGATTCATCAACACATTGGCGGCGAGGTCGAGGCCGCGCTGGTGAAGGTCCATCAGGAGAAAGGCCAGGTCAAACAGGACGTCGATGCAGGAGATCGGCTCGGAAAACTCGACGGCGTCGAAGAGGGTCGGGCGATCATCGAACAGGCAGATATTCGCGAGCCGCAGGTCGCCGTGGCAGCGGCGGACCATGCCGGTGTCGCGTCGACGATCGAACCGGTCGGTCGTGCATTTCAGCGCCACAAGCGAGGCGGCGTACACGGACTCGATGGCGGCGTGGCCGAGAATCGATTCGACGGTGAGCTGGTCGTCGCGGTTCCGTTCGATCGCATCACGCATCCCGAAGGCGCCGCCGAGGCCGGGTGTACGTTCGGCAACCGCGTGAAAGCGGGCGATCTCGTCGGCGAGAGCCCGGGCGATATCGGGCGTGAGGCGGCGGGCTTCGGCCATGTGGTCAAACAGGTCCGCCTGGTCGAAACGCCGCATCACAACGACCCAATCAACGGCGGGACCATCATCGCCGAAGGCAAGGGTACCGTCCGCGGTGCGGCGTATGGCGCGAATGCCGAGATAGAGGTCCGGCGCGGTGCGGCGGTTGAGCACGAGCTCCGCGCGGCAGGCCGCTTCGCGACGCTCGACCGTGCTGTAATCGAGCGCCGAAAACGCTACCGCGCGCTTCAGCTTGAAGGCGCGGTCATCGACCACGAACACGATCGAACAATGCGTTTCGACGCGCTCGACACGCGCGCCCGGGAATCCGTAATGCGCGGCGTCCGACAAGAACGCGACGATTTCATCCTGTCCACCGTTCGCCATGGCGATGCGGCACCCGATCCGCCGGCCCGCCGACGCCAGCATCTGCGCGGCGTGGGTGTCGGAGAAGACCACCGCCGACAGGCCGGAACCTTGAGATGGATCAAGGGTGAGGTGCCGACGGCGCATTAACGTCGTCGACGACCGAAGGACGGAGCCATGGCCTTGCGACTGACCAGTACCGCTTTCGCCGACGGCGACCGGATTCCGAGCCGGTTCACCTGCGACGGCGACGACATATCGCCGCCGCTCGCCTGGTCCGGCGCGCCCGCTGCGACCCGGAGCTACGCCCTCGTCTGCAGCGACCCGGATGCGCCGGGCGGTACGTTCTACCATTGGGCGGCGTTCGATATCCCGGCCAGAACCGGTGGTCTCGCAGAACGCTGCCTGCCGGGCAGCACCGCACTGCGGCAGGCAATCAACGACTTCGGCAAGAAGGGTTACGGCGGCCCCTGCCCACCGCGCGGCCACGGGCCGCACCACTACCATTTCGCGCTTTATGCACTCGGCGCCGACCACATCGAGGCGCCTTCCGCGGTGCATTGCCGCGACATCGAGCGAGCCGCCAAGGTGCATGCGATCGAATCCGCCGAGATCGTCGCCACATACGAGCGGTGAGCGCCAGAAGGCGGCCGCAATGAGCGACGGCAGGCAGATCGTCGAGACGGTGCGCAAGGCGTTGGCAAGCGAGCCGCGGATCGATCTCGCGCATCACCCCTTGCGGCTGAGCTGGAATGCGGGCGACTTGACGATACAGGGCGAAGTCGCGGATATCGCCGCCAAGAAACTCGCGCTCGAACGGGCGGCTGCGGTCGCGGGCGTCGAAGGCATTGTCGATCGCCTGCGCGTTGCCGCGGCGGAGCCGATGGGCGACGATCAGACCCGCACTCTGGTCTGCGACGCGCTGCTGCAGGACACGGCCTTCGCCGCCGTCACGATTTCAGAATGGGACAAGGGGACGCTCGTACCCGTGCGCGTTCCGGCACTGTCGGAAGGACTCATCACCGTGGCGGTGAGCGACGGCGCGGTGACGCTCGACGGCGAGGTGCCGGGCCTCGGCCTCAAGCGGCTCGCCGGCGTACTCGCCTGGTGGGTGCCGGGCAGCCGCGACGTGATCAACGGCCTCGGCGTGACGCCGCCGGAAAGCGACGACGACGGCGAGATCACCGACGCCGTGCGCATCGCGCTCGAAAAGGATCCGTTTGTCGACGCCGGCCAGATCCGCGTCTCGACCCACGACGCGATCGTGGTCCTGGACGGACTGGTTCCCACGGCATCCGAACGTGAAATGGCCGAATGCGACGCCTGGTACGTCTTCGGCGTGGATCGTGTGATCAACCGGATCGAGGTCCGGCCCTAGCGGTCACGGACCGTTACCCCTTGATGCAGACGATGGGCTCGAGGCGCGCCACTTTGCGCGCCAGGCCTGCGGCATGCGCCGCTTCGACGACCGCATCGATGTCCTTATAGGCGCCGGGCGCCTCTTCGGCGACGCCGCGCGCCGAAAGGCTTTTGACGACAATGCCGCGGCTCGCCAGATCGTCGATCACCTTTCGGCCGCGCCAGCGCTTCAGCGCCTGGTGCCGGCTCAGCGACCGGCCGGCGCCGTGGCAGGCCGACGCGAAGGCGCGCTCTGGGCGCGCCGCCGATCCGACCATGATCGCCGAGGCTGTGCCCATGCTGCCGCCGATAAACACCGGCTGGCCGACCGCCGCGAAGGGCTGTGGCAAATTCGGATGCTGTGCGCCGAAGGCGCGGGTCGCGCCTTTGCGGTGGACAAACAGCCGGCGGCGGCGCCGACCGATCTCGTGCTCCTCCTCCTTGCAGGTATTATGCGAAACGTCGAACAGCAGCGCGAGCGAGATACCGGGGAAAAACTGCCCGAAAACGCGCCGTGTCAGATGCGCGAGAATCTGCCGATTGGCGAGGGCGCAGTTGATAGCCGCCCGCATCGCGCCGAGGTATCGCACACCCAGCTCGGAACGGATCGGTGTGCAGGCGAGCTCGAGATCGGGTAGTGCGATGCCGTGAACGGGCGCCGCGATCGCCATCTCGCGGAGAAACTCCGTGCCGATCTGATGGCCGAGGCCGCGCGAGCCGCAATGGATGCTTACGACGATGTCGCTCAGCCGTAACCCGAATACGCGGGCGACCGCCTCGTCGTGGATGGCGGCGACCTCCTGCAACTCGAGATAGTGATTGCCCGAGCCCAGAGTGCCCATCTCGTCGTGTTGGCGGCGCTTCGCCTGCGGCGAGACCGCGTCGGAAATCGCGCCCGGCACGCGTCCACCCTCTTCGATACGGCTGAGATCCGCGGCGACGCCGTAGCCCTGCGCCACCGCCCAGTGCGCGCCGCCTTCGAGCATGGCATCCATCTCGCGCTCGTCGAGCGTGATCGTGCCGGTGCTGCCGACGCCCGCGGGTATGTTGCGGAACAGGCTCTCGGCGATCTCGATCTTGAGCGGCTCGACATGGCGACGCTGCAGGCCGGTGAGCAGCGTGCGCACGCCGCAGGAGATGTCGAATCCGACGCCGCCGGCGGACACCACCCCTCCTTCGTCGGGATCGAAGGCGGCGACGCCGCCGATCGGAAACCCGTAGCCCCAGTGCGCGTCGGGCATCGCATAGGCGGCTTCGACGATGCCGGGAAGACATGCGACGTTGGCGATCTGTTCCAGCACCTTGTCGTCCATATCGGCGAGCAGCGCGCGGTCGCTGAATATCACCGCCGGCACGCGCATCGCGCCGCGCGGCGGCAAATGCCATTCGGTCTCGCTGACACACGACAGCCGGCTGGATTCCATCGCCGGACCGCTGCTACACGTCGACCACGCATTGGGCGAGCCAAGCGCCGTCGTCTCGCCGTTCGACCTTCAACGCCGTGAAGGTCGCGCCTTTGGGCTCGACCGCCGGGGCATGGCGGACGCGGTCGACCGGCTCGCCCCAGGCGCGCGCGCGCAGGCGCCCATCTTCCAGCGTCACTGCGAAGCGTCTGAACAGCATGTGCCGCACCGCCATCTCGTAAATCAGCCGATTGAGCCAGTCGACCAGCAGTAGGGCGTCGTTCGGCGCCGCACATTCGACGGCGATCGCCCGATCGGCTTTAACGCTGGCGGTATCCGTAACAATCCCCATCAGCGCCAATGCCGCCTGCTCGAACGCTTCGGCCTTGGTCCGGCCGACGCCGCGCACGCCGATATCGGCCGCGTGGGAAAACCGCTCAGCCCGCGCCGGCGTCATGGATCCCTCTCGCCGGGCGCACGCTACGTCCGCAACGCCGCGCCAAACCTTGATTCAAATCAAGGCCGCAGCAAGTGCATTCGGTACGCTGCGAGCCTGCGCCGAAACGCGCAATGCGCCGCCTGTTGGCGGCACGGAGGCTATCATGCTCACCATCCCGATCGAACGCATCGCCCTGATCCTCGACCGTGCATCCGACGTGGAGCCGGCCGACGTGATCGCCAGCGAGATCGCCACCGATTTCGGCCGGGGGGACGACGAGGAAAGCGATCAACCGCTCGGGGACGCGAGGGCGCGGCGGCGATTGGTCGAAACATTGGAACGCCTCACCTCGAAGGAAATTTACGAGCTGCTGGCCTTGGCCGAGCTCGCCGACTTCGACGGCCCGGCGGCGTCATGGGACGCCGCCTTTCAGCGTGCGCTGGACATGGCGGCGCCGGATGCCCTCAGCCGCCTCGTTCACGTGCTCGTTCTGAGCGACGCCATCGAGGTCGGGCTCAACCGGCTCGGCTACGGCTCGGACGACGACGAGGCGGCGGGCGAAGCCGCCGATCGCGAGAACGCGCCCGAAGACGATCAGGGATTTTGATCGAGCACGGAACACTCCCATGCGGTTGCCGGTCCAGATCACGTTTCGCAAGATGGCTCCCTCGTCCGCGGTCGAGTCGCATATCCGCGAGCGCATCGCCGACCTCGACCGCTTCTTCGGCCGCATCACGGCCTGTCGCGTGGTTGTCGAGGCGAGCTCGCGGCGGCGCCGGCAAGGCGACCTCTACCATGTGGCGATCGACCTGACCGTGCCGGGGCGCGAGATCGTAATCGGGCGCGACCCCTCCGCACGCCACGCGCACGAGGACATCCTGGTGGCCGTGCGCGACGCCTTCGACGCCGCGCGCCGGCAGCTGGAGGACCATGTCCGGATCGCGCGCGGCGACGTCAAGGCGCACGAGACGCCGAGCCACGGTCGCATCGTCCGCCTGTTTCCGGACTACGGCTTCATCCGCGTGAGCGACGGCAGCGAGATTTATATGCATCGCAATTCCGTCGTCGGCGACGCCTTTGATCGCCTCGAGGAGGGCGACGAGGTCCGTTTCGTGATCCACGAAGGCGAAGGCGAGCTGGGGCCTCAGGCGAGCACCGTGGTGCCGATCGGCAAACATCACCTCGGGCCCTAAGCCGGACCCGGAAGCGCTGCGCTACCGCATCGTCCGGGCAAGCAGCGGTCGCAGATCGGCCAGCGTCCGGGTGTTCAGGACGTCGTTCTTTCCGAGCCAGCCGCGGCGGGCCTGAAATACGCCGAAGCGAAGATTGCCCAGTTCCTCGACACGATGCGCGTCGGTGGCGATGCTCACCAGAACGCCGGCCTCCTTGGCCATACGGCAATGCACGTCGATCAGATCGAGCCGGTCGGGGTGCCCGTTGAGCTCGATGAAGCAGCCGCGCGCCTTTGCCGCACCGATGATGCGCGGCATGTCGACGTCGTAGGGCTCGCGCTCACCGATCAGACGTCCGGTCGGATGCGCGAACACCGTGAAATGCGGGCGGTCCATCGCGCGCAGGACCCGCTCCGTCTGCTTCTCGCGCGACAAATTGAAATGGCTGTGCACTGCCGCGACCACGAGGTCGAGATGGGCGAGCGCTACATCCGCGAGATCGAGTCTGCCGTCTTCGAGGATGTCGACCTCGATGCCCTTGAGCACGGTGATTCCGGGCTTGGTGTCGTTGAAGCGGTCGATGGCTTCGGCCTGCCGCAGCAGGTGGCGGCTATCGAAACCGTGCGCCATGGTGATGCGCTTCGAGTGCTCTGTGATCGCAAGATATTGGAGTCGGTGGGCACGCGCAGCCGCGGCCATCTCGGCCAGGGTGTTGTGACCGTCGGTCGCGCTGGTATGGGCGTGCAGATCGCCGCGCAGCTCCGCAAGCTCGACCAGCTCGGGCAGCTTGCCGGCGGCCGCGGCCTCGATCTCGCCCCGATTCTCGCGCAGCTCCGGCGGAATGAACGGCAGGTCGACGGCGCGATAGACCTCTTCCTCGGTCGCGCCGCCGACGCGCCGGCTTCCGCGGAACACGCCGTACTCGTTGATCTTCAGGCCGCGCTTCTGCCCGAGGCGGCGGACCGCGATGTTGTGCGCCTTGCTGCCGGTGAAATAGTGCAGCGCCGAACCATAGCTGCGCGCGGGAACGATCCGCAGATCGACCTGGAGCCCCGACCTGAGCACGATCGTGGCGCGCGTCGTGCCTTGGGCGACGATCCGCTCGACCTCCTCGTATTCGACGAAGCGCTTGACCACCGGCGCGCCGCGCGCGGCGGTGACGAGGATGTCGATGTCGCCGACGGTTTCCTGACAGCGCCGGTAGCTGCCGGCGACGACAACCGCTTCGACATACGGCGCGCCGCGCAGCCACGCGAGCAACGGCTCGACGTAGCTCTCGGCCAAGGCCAGCTTGAGCCGCGAGGGCGGCGCCTTGGCGTGCGCCTCCAGCGCCTGGCGCAGTCGTTCTTCGGTGACGGCGCCGAAACCCGGCAACGTGCGCACGCGACCGTCGAGCACGGCGCGATGCAGCTGCTCGAGCGTGTGAACGTCGAGCTCGCGGCACAGCGTGTTGACCCGCTTCGGCCCCATGCCGGGCAGCTTGAGGAGCTCGACCGCGATCGCCGGCGTCGTCCGACGAAGCTGATCGAGCAGCGGCAGATGGCCCGTCTTCACGAACGTCCGGATCTTGCCGGCGAGATCCTTTCCGATGCCCGGAAGTTCGGAGAGATCGTCGCCTCGCGTCAGCATGACGGCGACTTCGATGCCGAGGCCGCGGATCACGCGCGCGGCGTTGCGATAGGCGCGCACGCGGAAGGGGTTGGCATTCTCGAGCTCGAGCAGATCGGCAACGTCGTCGAGCCCCTGGGCGATATCGGGATTATGCGCAGGCACGATCGGAATCGGCTCGCGGCGGCAGGCTGCATTCGGAATCGGACGTCCGCAAACGCTCCGGCGATCGCCCCGCATCGATGAGACTCGGCGCCACGTCGACTTCATAGCTTTCCGCAACCGGGAGCGGCCCCGCTTTCGGCTGCGCCGGGGCGGTCATCGGCTTCGACCGAAGGGGCCGGTGCCTGGCCGCCGATTTTTTGGCGCGTGGCTTCATCGTCGCGTCCGGCGCGAATGAATCGCTCGGGCCATGGTCGCGCCGCCGCGGGAGGCCGCCTTGATTTACCTCAATCCGGCGGCGCCCGCGTCCCCGGCGAGGACGAATCCCAGCGCCGCAGGCGCATCGCCGCGCGCACGCGTCCGGTTGCGAGCGCCACCGCGGCATCGCGCGGCAGCATCATAGACCGCCGCGCCGTATCGAGCACCGCAGCGGTATTGGCGCGGATCTTCTCGTCGATCGCGGCGAAGGCCTGCGCCTGGGTTCCATGACGAAATTCGGTAGCGGCGCAGATCACGCCGCCGGCATTGGCGATGAAATCCGGCAGGACGAGCACGCCGCGCCCGGCAAGCGTGGCCTCGGCTTCCGGCGTGCAGGGGATATTGGCACCCTCCGCGACCAGCCGCGTCTTGAGCCGCGCGACATTGGCGGCGCTGACGACGTCCGGCCGCGCCGCCGGAACCCAGATGTCGCAGGGGACGTCGAGAATCGCGTCGATCCCCAGCTTGCGGCCGCGCGGATGGTCGCGGAGCGCATGGCCTTCCGCCTTGAGCGCGACGAGCGCGGCGACGTCGAGGCCGGCCTCGTCGACGACAGTGCCGCTCGTGTCGCAGGCCGCAATTAGTATCGCGCCCTTTTCGCCGAGATAACGCGCGGCATGCTTGCCGACCGAGCCGAATCCCTGCACGGCGATGCGCGCACCTTTCAGGTCGAGGCCGATCTGCCGGCTGGCCACCTCGATAGCCGCCGCCAGGCCGAAGCCGGTGGCGCCGATCTCGTCGAGCGGAATGCCGCCGAACTCGCGCGGCAGGCCGACGGCGCGGCCGATTTCATCCTCAATCCAGCCCATCGCGCGCTCGTCCGTCCCCATATCGGGGCCGGGGATGTATTCGCTGAGATTGCGGATTGCCGCGGCGAAGGCGCGGATCAGCCGCTCCTTATCGGCGACGGGCATCTTCGGATCGCCATAGATCACCGCCTTGCCGCCGCCGTGCGACAGACCGGCCGCGGCGTTCTTGAAGGTCATCGCCCGCGCCAAGCGGAAGCATTCCTCGGCGCTGACGTCCGGCGCCATGCGGACGCCGCCGACCGCCGGTCCGCAGGCGGTATTATCGACCGCCACTACGGCGCGAAGCCCGACCGCCGGCCGATGGATATGCACCACCGCAAGCGGGCCGAGCGCATCGGAAAAGCGGAACACGTCGTTGTCTGTCATGGCGCTGTCGCTCCCGGCTTTCAGGCCTTGCGTTGCAGATCGTCGATCATCGCCTGGAGAAAGCGGGCGGCCTCGCCGCCCGTTGCCGCGCGATGATCGAAGGTCAGGGACAGGGGCAGCATATGGCGGAAGGCGACACCCTCGCCGTGCCGGACCGCCTGTAGCGTCACACGGCCGGCGCCGACGATCGCGACCTGCGGCGGCAGAACGACGAGCGCGGCGTAGCGCCCGGCGATCACGCCGAAATTCGACAGCGTGATGGTGGGATCGCGCAGCTCGTCGGGCGCGACGCGACGCGCGCGGGTCGCCGCCTTGAGCGCATCGAGCTCTCGCCGCAGACGATCCGCGCTCCGATTTCCGACATCGCGCAGGACCGGCACGATCAAGCCATCTGCAGTTTCGACCGCGATGCCGAGATCGACGCGCTGCTGAATTTCCCGCGCCGTCGCCTTGTCGTCGTACCACGCGTTGAGCGCCGGTACCGCGGCGCAGGCGACCGCAATCGCGCGAATCAGTCGGACGCCGACGTCGGCATGATGCGCCCACCATCCCTCGACATCCGCGTCATCCCACACGGTTGCCGGCGTGACCGACGCGTGGGCACGCTCCATGTTCCGCGCCATGGCGCGGCGCACGCCCCTGAGCGGCTCGGCCGCAGCCGCGGTGCCGGCCGATCGCGCCGCGCTTTCGACGTCGTCCCGGGTGATCGCGCCGGAGGGACCGCTGCCGCGCAACCGCGCCAGATCGACACCGCGTTCGCGCGCCAGGGTGCGTATGCCGGGCGCGGCCGGCGCACGGACCGGTTCGGGCGAGACCGGCGAGCGGTCGACGCCCGCACCGGACGAGACCGCCCGCGGCCCCTCCTCGAGCGTGCCGACGACGGTTCCGGCATCGGCGTGGTCACCGTTTTCGAACACGGCGATCGGTGCGCCGACCTTGATCCGATCGCCCGGCTTGGCAAGAAGCCGTGCGACGCGGCCAGACCGCGGCGACGGAATCTCGACCACCGCCTTCTCGGTCTCGACCGAAACCAGCGGCTGATCGGCGACCACATGATCGCCTTCGGCGACGTGCCAGGCGACCAGCTCGGCCTCGGTCAGGCCTTCGCCGAGATCGGGTAGAGCGAAGCCGATCATGCGTAGGCCATCGCGCGGCGGGCGGCTTCGGCGATGCGGGCGGCGCCGGGAAAGTAGTGCGCTTCGAGACGCGGCAGCGGAATGACGGTGTCGTATCCGGCAACCCGCTCGACCGGGGCAAGCAGCGACAGCAGGGCGTACTCGGCGATGCGCGCGGCGATCTCGCCGCCGAATCCCCCGGTGAGCGGCGCTTCGTGGGCGACGACGGCGCGACTGGTCTTGGCGACCGATGCGAGGATGGTCGCAGCGTCGAGCGGCTTGAGCGTGGCGACGTCGACGACCTCGGCGCTGATCCCTTGCGGCGCGAGCGCCGCCGCCGCGGCGAGCGCTTCGACCACCATCGCGCCCCAGGCGATCAGAGTGACGTCGCTGCCCTCGCGGACGACGAAGCAGCGATCGAGCGGCATTGCAACCGCGTCGTCAACCACCTCCTCGCGGCTGGCGCGATAGAGGCGAGTCGGCTCGATGAATACGACCGGATCGGGATCGCGGATGGCGCCGAGAAGCAGGCCGTAAGCGCGCCGCGGCGAGGACGGAATGATCACACGCAAGCCCGGGATATGCGCGAACATCGCCTCGGGGCTCTCCGAATGGTGCTCGACCGCATGGATGCCGCCGCCGCCCGGCGAGCGCAGCACCAGCGGACAGGTGAGACGGCCGCGCGTCCGCGTGCGCAGCCGCGACGCGTGATTGGCGAGCTGATCGATCGCCGGATAGATGAAGCCGGTGAATTGGATTTCCGCGACCGGCCGAAAGCCTTGGGTGGCGAGGCCGATCGAAACGCCTGCAATCGCCGCTTCGGCCAACGGCGTGTCGAAAACGCGCTCCGCTCCGAAACGCCGGAGCAAACCGTCGGTCGCGCGAAACACGCCGCCATCCGCTCCGACGTCCTCACCGAGGATCAGCACGCGCTCGTCCTCAGCCATGGCGCGCGCCAGAGCCAAGTTCACGGCCTGGACGAGATTGATTTCGGTCATGCGACCCCTTCCGCTTCGCGCGTCGGCGTCAGTCCCGCGATCATGGCCTCGCGCTGTCGCAGCAGTTCGGCCGGCAGCTCGGCGTAGGTGTAATCGAAGATCGTCGTCGGGTTTTGCGACGGCATCCGCAGATAGGCGTCGGCAGCGCCGTCGATCTCGGCGGCGACCTCGCGCAGAAGTTGCTCCTCATTGTCCTTGGTCCAGAGCCCGGCCGCATTCAGATAGCTGCGCAGCCGCAGCACCGGTTCCTGTCGCCAGTGCGGCGTCACCATCGCGTCGTCGCGATAGCGGCTGGCGTCGTCGGCGGTGGTGTGGTCGCCGAGGCGGTAGGTCACGGCCTCGATCAGTGACGGGCCGGCGCCGCTTCGCGCGCGCTCGATCGCGGCGATCGCCGCCGCGCGCACCGCGATCACGTCGTTGCCGTCGACCTGTTCTCCGGGAATCCCGGCGGCCACCGCCTTCTGCGCCAGAGTCGCCGCCGCGCTCTGCGCCTCGCGCGGAACCGAAATCGCCCATTGATTGTTGCTGACGACGAACAACGCCGGCACGCGCCACACGCCGGCGATGTTGAGCGCCTCGGCCACATCGCCCTTGGAGGTCGCGCCATCGCCGAAGATGCAGACGGCGACGCGCGGCTCGCGCCGCAGCTTGAAGGCGAGCGCCACGCCGACTGCGTGCGGGGCGTGGCTGCCGACCGGTACCGAAGCGGGAAAATCGCCTTTCGGGCCGGCGAAGGCGCTGCCGCGCTCGTCGCCACCCCAATAGAGGAACAGCTCGAGCGGCGCGACCCCGCGCAGCAACTGCGCGCCGTGCTCGCGGAAGCTCGGCAACAGCACGTCGTCCGCGCGCATCGCGCTCGCAGCGCCGACCGACACCGCCTCCTGGCCGAGCGACGAGGCATAGGTGCCGAGCCGGCCGGTGCGTTGCAACGCAATCGCCTTGGCATCGAAGCTGCGGGTGCGGACCATGGCGCGATAGAGCCCGATCAGCGTGGCCGGATCGGCGGCGAAGTCGGGCAACGGCCCGACCGGCTTGCCGTCCGGGTCGAGGCACCGGCCGCAACCGATCTCGAAGCGTGCCGCGATCTCGCGCATGGCCCCTCGGGACTCCTCGTTGACAAAAGCTAATGCCCGTTGGCCATTCGTCCTTGATGCATATCAAGCGCGCGACACCGAATCGTTTGGCAACCGCGGACCGCCCGGCATCCGCCGGCTTTACGGCATCCTGACGATCGTCCCGGCTTCTCCGGCGAGGACGGCCCCGGCGTCCTCGACGGCGCCGATTGCGGCCGTGCGCCCGGTCCGTTCGACAAACCGGCAGGCCGCTTCGACCTTGGGCGCCATCGATCCGGGGGCAAAGGTCAGCGTGCGCAGCTCGGCCGGCGTCGTCCGGCGGATCGGCCGCCCCTCGGCCATCGGCCACCGTGTCCACACCGCCGGCACATCGGTCAGCAACAGCAGGGCGTCGGCGCCGATCGCCTCGGCCAGCAGCGCGGATGCCAGGTCCTTGTCGATCACCGCCTCGACGCCACGCAGGCCGCCCGATTCCGTCACTATGACCGGGACGCCGCCGCCGCCGGCACAGACCACGATGACGCCGGCGCGCAGCAACAGCGCGATCGCGCCGCTCTCGCGGATGCGTCGCGGCGCCGGCGATGGGACCGCGCGCCGCCAGCCGGCGCCATCGCGCATGATCGACCATCCGAATCGACGCGCCAAGCGGCGAGCCTCGCTTTCGCCATACACGGGACCGATCGGCTTACTCGGCGCGCCGAACGCCGGGTCCGCGGCGCCGACTTCGACGCTGGTCAGCAGTGCTGCGACCTCGCGCTCGGGCAGCGCATTGGCGATCTCGAGATCGATCAGATAGCCGATCATACCTTCGCTTTCGGCGCCGAGCACGTCGAGGGGATAAGGTCGTACGGCGCGAAAGGCGGCGGCTTGGAGTGCGAGCAAACCGATCTGCGGTCCGTTGCCGTGCGTTACCACCAGCTCGTGCCGGCGCGCGATCGGCGCAATGGCGCGCGCGACCGCGTGCTTGACGTTGCGCTGCTGGATTTCGGCTTCGGGCGGCTCGCCGCGGCGCAGCAGCGCGTTGCCGCCGAGCGCCATGAGGATTCGCATCAGGCCGGCCGCGCCGGCGCGAGGCGGCCGACGAAGGCGTCGACGAACGCCGACAATCCCAGCCCGCCGACCTCGGCGTATTCGTAGCGCGCGCGGACGATCGGCTTGTCGATCATAACGAGCCGCGCAAGATCGATCGGCGTCGCGGCGACCACGACTTCAGCATCGCTGGCGTCGATCGTCGCGGCGAGAGCCCGCAGCTGATTGGCGTCGTAGCCCACCGCCGGCAGCACCGCGCCGATATGGGGATAGCGGCGAAAAACCGCCTGGATTTCGGGAGCGGCCGTCGCCCGTGGATCGACGATCTCCGCCCCCGCCGCCATGGCGGCGACGTAACCGGCGCCGTAGGCCATGCCGCCGTGCGTGATCGTCGGTCCGTCCTCGACCACCAGGGTTCGGCGACCGCGGACTGCGGCGGCGGCGTCGAGCCGCACGGGCGAGGCCGCGTGCACGATCGGCGCCTCGGCATTGACGGCGCGCAGGCTTTCGACCGCCGCCTCGATTTCCGCCGGCTTCGCGGAGTCGACCTTGTTGATGACGAGCACGTCCGCCATGCGCGCCACCGTCTCGCCTGGGTGATGCGTTGCGATCTGGCGGGGGCGCAAGGCATCCGCCACGACAATATGCAGGTCGGGGCGAATGAAGGAAAAATCGTTGTTGCCTCCGTCCCAGACGACGATGTCCGCCTCGCGCTCGGCGGCGGCGAGGATCGCCGCATAGTCGACTCCAGCGAAGACCAGATTGCCTGCGGCGATGTGCGGCTCGTATTCCTCCCGTTCCTCGACAGTGCAAAGGCCTGCGTCGAGATCGGCAAGCGTGGCGAAACGCTGCACGCGCTCGCGCAGAAGGTCTCCGTACGGCATCGGATGCCGTAACACCGCGACCCTGCGGCCGCGGTCTCGCAGTCGCCGCGAGAGCCAGCGCGCAATCGCCGACTTGCCGCAGCCGGTCCGCACCGCCGTCACGGCGATCACCGGCAGCCCTGCCGCGAGCATCGTCCGCCTCGGACCGAGCAGCACGAAATCGGCGCCCGCAGCCAAGGCGCGCGAGCCCAGATGCATGACGTGCTCATGCGTCACATCGCTGTAGGCAAAAACCGCGTCGGTAACGCCGCGCGCACGGCAAAGCGCGTCGAATTCCGCCTCGTCGACGATCGGAATGCCGTCCGGATAGAGCGCGCCAGCCAGCGCCGCCGGATAGCGGCGCCCGGCGATGCCCGGTATCTGCGCGGCGGTGAAGGCGACCACCTCGCACGCGGGATCGTCCCGGTAGACGACATTGAAATTGTGGAAGTCGCGGCCCGCCGCGCCCAGGATGACGACACGGCGGCGCGCCGCGTCAGATGCAGTAACTGCGGATCGGCGCGAAGCCATTGAATTCGACCGCGGCGTAGCTGGCGGTATAGGCGCCTGCCGAAAGGAAATCGAGCGTATCGCCAGCCGCCAGGTCGACCGGCAGGCGATAGTCCGCCTTCTGATAAATGACGTCGGTGCTGTCGCAGGTCGGACCGGCGAGGATCGCCGGCGCGCGCGCGCCGCCGTCGTGCGGCGTGCGAATGCGATAGCGGATGCGCTCGTCGAGAGTCTCCGGCAGCCCGTTGTAACGGCCGGCGTCGAGATAGACCCAGCGGTGGCGCGCCTGGCGCGATTTCTGCGACACCAGCAGCACCGTACTGCGCAGCAGTCCGGCATCGGCCGCCAGGTACCGGCCGGGCTCGATGAGCAGCCGCGGCCGCCTCCGGCCAAAATGGGTGGCGAGAGCGCCGTCGATCGCCTCGGCATAGGCCGCGAGGGGCGGCACGAACGTACGGTACTGCGCAGGAAAGCCGCCGCCGACGTTGAGCAGATCGAGCTCGAGACCGGCGCGGCGGCAGCCTTCGAAGACCTCCGCGGCCTGGGCGATCGCCGCGCCCCAAGCTTCGGGATCGATCTGCTGCGAGCCGACGTGAAACGAGAGCCCAACGGGCTGCAGGCCGAGCGCCGCCGCGCGCGGCAGCAGGGTCGTCGCCATCTCGGGCGTGCAGCCGAATTTGCGGGTCAACGGCCATTCGGCCGTCCGGCCCTCGATTAGAAGCCGGCAATAAACGCGGGCACCAGGCGCATGCCGCGCCAGCTTCTCGAGCTCACCGATACTGTCGAAGGCGAAGAGATCGATGCCATCGCTATGCGCCTCAGCGACCTCGGCGGGGCGTTTGACCGTGTTGCCGAAGGAGAGTCGTGCGGACGCAACGCCGAGGCGGCGGCAGCGATGGATCTCGCCGGCGCTCGCCAGATCGAACCGGGCGCCAAGCTCGGCGAGCGCGCCGATCACTTCGGGCGCCGGATTGGCCTTGACGGCGTAATACACGGTCGCCTCGGGAAGGAGCGCATGCAGAGTGCGGTAGCGGGCGCGGACGATGTCGAGATCGACAACGATGCAGGGAGTGGGCGGGCGGCATTCGGCGAGAAAGCGGTCGATGCGGTCGACCTCGCCTTCGCCGGCGGCTATCGGCGCGCCAGCGTTGCGCACTCCTTCGTCGAATCGCGCGGTGTTTCCGGCCATTCCGCCTCATTGCCGGCGGGGAAGAGTCGCCTACCGGCACGTGAGTGTTTACCAGGGCGCGCTCACGGCGCCCTTGATCCGGATCAAGTCGGACGGCCCGCGGATTCAGTCCCGTGCGTCGCGTTCGAGCTTTTCCGCAATCCGCGTCAACTCGGCGACGATGGCCGCGAGCTTGCGCTGGCTCTCGGCGTCGGCATGGCGCTCGGCGAGGAGCGCCGCCTGGCGCGACAAGTTACGCAGCTGGGAAGCGATTTCGATCGACATGGCGATGACCTTGCGAAGTTGCGGGAGAATTCACCGGCCTCGCTTTGCCATCGTTGATCCAGATCAAACCGCGCCCGGGCAGGACACACGCTGGGGTGGGCTCGCCGACTCGGCCATTTCCCATAGCGACGCGACGGACGGGCCGACCGCGCGTCGAGCTGCGGCGGACGCGACGGCGTTCATCGCCGATCGCGTCGAAACGTACGGAAGGTCGCCATGGCGGGGTCCCGTGCCGATCGCCCCGCTCGTGCTGCGCGACCGCCAAGCGGGTCCGGCAGCGCGGCACTCACGCCAGACACTCACGCCAGATACGCTGCGATGATTCCCGAGAGCACGATGCCATCGAACGTTCCCGCGCCGCCGATGCTGAGCACGCCGACGGCCGCACTTTCCACTTCCCTCAGATGCAACAGATCGGCGCCGATCAAAGGCCCGGCGACGCCGGCAACGAATGCGACGGGTGCCGCTTGCGTCGGCGCCAACCACAGCGCCAACGCGGCGGCGGTCAGTGCCGGAACCAATCCCGGCAAGGTGATGCCGATGCCGCCGACGGGCCGCGCCAGCTTGTAGCAGATGCCGGTATTGACCGCGGCCGTCAGCGCGAGCGCCCATAAGACCCCGGGCTCGCTGGCGCTCAGCCATAGAAGTTCGTAGACCGCCACTGCCGCGGGTACGACGCAGCCGCCGACATTGATCGCGACCACCGTCGTCTGTCGAACGCGGCGCAGTTGCGGCAGGAAACCCGCGAGGCCGAACGCCGCCAGCGGATGAACCGAGACGACGTTGCTCCGCCGCATCCGCCGCACCGGGATGTTGACAAAGCTGCCGAGAATGATGGCGAAGACGACGAAGACGGCGCTCGCCGGATCGAGATGGAGCTTCGCCAGGCTCGCCACCATGAGCTGACCGAACAGCAGAGGCAGCAGCGTCATGAGGAGGATGGAAACCAGCAATGAGAGCCAGACAAACCCGACCATTCCGGTCAATGCCTCCTTATCGGATACGAATACCCGTCACCGGGACTTGCGCCGCTAGCCGGCCGCATTGCGGCCGACCTTTCCTTGATCTGGGTCACACATTCGGGACATGGCGCTGGGCGACAGCGGCGTCGCACCGGACGCAATTTGGCGGAGAGGGTGGGATTCGAACCCACGGTACCCAGTAAAGGGCACAACGGTTTTCGAGACCGCCCCGATCGACCGCTCCGGCACCTCTCCGATAGGGCGCGGAGCCTAACGCAGCCCCCGGTCGGGTCGCAATCCCACAAACCGGCCACGCCCGCCGGGGAGAGCGTGTTTTCCGCGGTTGTTAGCCCCTGGAGACAAGCAGGAGAACCACAATGGCTCAACTTGTACGCTTGCTGCTGTGCACGCCTGTCGTCCTGTCGCTGGTCGTCTGCGGCGGATCGCCCGGCTGCCGTGCGCTCACCGGCGCCGGGATCGGCGCGGCTGGCGGCGCGGCCGTGGGCGCCCTGGCGGGCAGTCCGGCGCTCGGCGCGGCGGCCGGCGGGCTGGCCGGCGGCGCCACAGGTGTGTTCACCTCACCCGGCTAGGTCTCAGCCGGACGGTCGCCGATCTGCGAGTGATGCGGCCGCCCCTAACCCCGTGCAAAAGCAGGATAAAATTCCCCCGGAAGGGGCGTAAAACCGTTGACAGCCGGCGCTTGGCCGCTATATTTCGCGCCAACGGACGGGCGGGTCCCGTCCGTTCTCTTTTTTCAGGACGCGTCATGTACGCTGTCATCCGCACAGGCGGCAAGCAGTACCGAGTCGCCAAGGACGACGTGATCTTCGTCGAGAGGCTTGCCGGCGAACCCGGCTCGAGCGTGACGCTCGACGAGGTGCTGATGGTCGGCGGCGAGGGTCAGCAGCCGAAAGCCGGCGCGCCGCTGATCGCGGGCGCGTCGGTGACCGCGCAGGTGATCGAGCACAAGCTGGGCGACAAGGTGCTGGTGTTCAAGAAACGGCGCCGCCACAACTATCGCCGCAAGAACGGCCATCGCCAAGCGATGACCGTCCTGCGGATTACCGGCATTCGTGCCGGCCGGGAGACCGCTCATGGCTCATAAGAAAGCCGGCGGCTCGTCGCGCAACGGCCGCGATTCCCGGGGTCGCCGCCTCGGGTTGAAGCGCGCCGGCGGCGAGATCGTCGTCCCCGGCAACATCCTGGTTCGGCAGCGTGGAACCAAATTCCACGCGGGTCGCAATGTCGGCCTCGGCCGCGACCATACGCTGTTCGCTCTCATCGAAGGCGCCGTGCGTTTCCATACGACGCGCGGCGGACGGACCTATGTCTCGGTCGAGCCGAGCCCGGCGGAGGCCGCGGAGTAAGCTATTCACCCGAACCGGCGCTGCGCGCTACATTGACTGCAAAGGGGGAATGGCCGCATTCCCCCTTTTTCGTTCGGGGGAGCCGGCGGCCGACATGCGATGAAATTCCTCGATCAAGCCAAGATCCATCTCAAGAGCGGCGACGGCGGCGCCGGCACGGTGAGCTTTCGCCGCGAGAAATTCATCGAATTCGGCGGGCCCGACGGCGGCGATGGCGGTCGCGGCGGCGACATCGTCGTCGAGACTGTCGCCAACCTCAACACGCTGATCGACTACCGCTACCAGCAGCATTTCAAGGCCGAGAACGGCCATCATGGGATGGGCGCCAACCGTTCGGGTGCCGACGGCCGCCCGCTGGTGTTGCGAGTGCCAGTTGGGACGCAGATCCTCGACGAGGCCAACGAGGACGTGCTGCTCGACCTGAGGCGTGCGGGTGAACGCCATGTGCTGCTCAAGGGCGGCGACGGCGGCTTCGGCAACGCCCATTACAAGAGCGCGACCAACCGTGCGCCGCGCAAGGCCGGTAAGGGCTGGCCCGGCGAAGAGCGCTGGGTATGGCTGCGGCTCAAGCTGATCGCCGACGCCGGGCTCGTCGGGCTGCCCAACGCCGGCAAATCGACGCTGCTGGCAGCGGTTTCGCGCGCCAAGCCGAAGATCGCCGACTATCCCTTCACCACCTTGAGGCCCCAGCTCGGCGTCGTGCGCGTACACGACGAAGAATTCGTGCTCGCAGACCTGCCCGGCCTAATCGAAGGGGCGAGCGACGGCACCGGCCTTGGCCATCGTTTCCTCGGCCACGTCGAGCGCTGCGCCGTCGTCCTGCATCTGATCGATGCGACGATCGGCGACGTCGTCGGTGCCTGGCGGACCATCCGTCGCGAGCTCGAAGCCTACGGCCACGGCCTTGCCGAGAAGACCGAGCTGCTCGCACTCAACAAGGCGGATGCGGTTCCAGCGGCGGAGATGGACAAAAAGCGCAAGGCACTCAAGCGGGCAAGCCGCCGCGCCCCCCTCATCTTGTCGGCCGCCACCGGCCAAAACGTCGACAAAGTCATGGCCGCCGTCGCCGAGATCGTGCGCGCGGCGCGGCAGCGCACGGCACGCGCCGAGGCCGAAACCGCGGAGGCCGAATGACTCAGGGCCTCGCCTCGTCGAAGCGGCTGATCGTTAAGATCGGCTCGTCCCTGCTTGCCGACGACAAGACTGGCGAGCCCCGCCGCACCTGGCTCGAGGCGCTACTCGACGACATCGCGGCGCTGCGCAAGACCGGGACTCAGGTGCTAATCGTCACCTCCGGTGCAGTCGCCATCGGCCGCCGCCATCTCGGCCTGCCGGCCGGCCCCTTGCGGCTCGAGGAAAAACAGGCCGCTGCAGCAGCCGGCCAGATCCGCCTCGCCCATGTCTATCAGGAAGCCGCGGCACAACACGGTATCATCGTAGCACAGATTCTGCTGACGCCCGAGGACACCGAGATGCGCCGCCGCCATCTCAATGCGCGCGCCACGATCGAGCAGCTGTTGACGCTCGAGGCGCTGCCGGTGATCAACGAGAACGACACCGTGGCGACCGCCGAGCTGCGCTTCGGCGACAACGATCGCCTTGCGGCGCGCGTCGCGCAGATGATCAGCGCCGACACGCTGGTCCTGCTGTCCGACATCGACGGCCTCTACACCGCCGATCCGCGGCGCGACAAAACCGCCAGGCACGTGCCGGAGTGCCGCGAGATCACGCCGGAGATCGAGACCATGGCGGGCAAGGCTCCGCCCGGCTCTTCCTCCGGAGGCATGGTGACCAAGCTTGCCGCCGCGCGTATCTGTCTGGCCGCCGGCTGCCGCATGGTGATTGCCAGGGGAGACGCGCTGCACGCCCTGGCGGCACTCGACCACGGCGCACGCGCCACCTGGTTTCTCCCTGCCGCCGAGCCGCGAACCGCGCGCAAGCGCTGGATCGCCGGCGCGATCAATCCCGCCGGCGTGCTAGTGATCGACGACGGGGCGGCGCGCGCCTTGAAGCGCGGCACCAGTCTGCTGCCGGCCGGGGTGGTGCGCGTCGAGGGCGAGTTCGAGCGCGGCGATGCCGTGATCGTGCGCAGCAAGGACGGGCACGAGCTCGCGCGCGGCCTGTCGGCCTATTCGAGCGCCGATGCGCGGGCCATCGCCGGTCACAAAAGCGGTGAAATCGAGGCCATCCTCGGCTACCGTGGCCGCGACGAGATGATCCACCGCGACGACCTGGTGGTGAAATGACGGCACCCGAGGCCGGAGAGCGGGCGGGCGAAACGCTCCGCGACGAGATGCGAGCGCTCGGCCGGGCGGCGCGCGAGGCCGCTGCCGTTCTTGCCCGCGCCCCGGCGGCGCAGCGCACGGACGCGCTCGGGCGTGCCGCCGCCGCGATCCGTGGCGTGCACGCAACCATTCTCGAAGCCAATCGTCGCGATCTGCAATCGGCGCACGACAAGCGGCTTTCGGCCGCGATGATCGATCGGCTGATGCTCGACGACCAGCGCGTCGAGGCGATGGCGAAAGGCCTCGACGAGGTTGCTGCCCTGCCCGATCCGCTCGGCACGGTCCTGGCCGACTGGACGCGCCCCAACGGCCTGCGCATCCAGCGCCTTCGCGTTCCGTTGGGCGTCATCGGCATCATCTATGAGTCCCGGCCGAACGTGACCGCCGATGCCGGCGGTCTGTGCATCCGTTCGGGCAACGCCGCGATTCTGCGTGGTGGCTCGGAGAGCTTCCATTCGTCGCGCGCCATTGTCGGGGCGATCGAGGAAGGACTCGAGCGCGCGCGGCTGCCGCGCGCAGCGATCCAGTTGGTGCCGACCACAGACCGCGCTGCGGTCGGCCACATGCTCGCGATGGACGATCTGATTGACGTCATCGTGCCGCGCGGCGGCCGCTCGCTGATCGAACGCGTACAGAACGAGAGCCGCCTGCCGGTGATCGCGCATCTCGAAGGCGTCTGCCACGTCTACCTCGATCGCGCAGCCGATCCGGACAAGGCGCGCCGCATCGTGCTCAACGCCAAGATGCGGCGCACCGGCGTCTGCGGCGCGGCCGAGACGCTGCTGGTCGATCGCGCCGTCGCCGACGCACTGCTGCCGCCGATTCTCGCCGACCTGCACGCTGCCGGCTGCGAGATTCGCGGCGACGAGACGGTGCGTGCGCTCGACCGCGACGCCAGGGCCGCGACCGAGCAGGACTGGTACACCGAATATCTCGACGCCATCCTGGCGGTGAAGGCGGTCGACGGACTCGACGCCGCCATCCGTCACGTCAACCATTACGGCTCGCACCACACCGATGCGATCGTGACCGAGGAAAAGGCCGCAGCGGAGAAATTCCTCGCCGAGGTCGACAGCGCGATCGTGCTGGTCAACGCCTCGACCCAATTCGCCGACGGTGGCGAGTTCGGCATGGGCGCCGAGATCGGCATTTCAACCGGCCGGCTGCCGCCGCGCGGGCCGGTGGGTGCGGAACAGTTGACCAGCTTCAAATACGTCGTGCGCGGCAACGGCCAGGTGCGGCCCTGAACGTCGCCGCGCTCGGCATCGGCCATGCGCCTCGCCGCCGAATTGGCCTGCTCGGCGGCTCGTTCAATCCCGCCCATGTCGGCCACGTGCATCTGAGCCTCGAGGCCCTGCGGCGGCTCGGACTCGACGAGATATGGTGGCTGGTTTCGCCGCAGAATCCGCTCAAGCCGGCATCCGATATGGCGCCGCCGCAGGCGCGCCTCGCCCGTGCACGCGCCTTGGTACGTCATCCGCGCATCCGCGTGCTCGACCTCGAAAGCCGGCTCGGCACGGTTTTCACCCTCGACACCCTCCGGGCCTTGAAGTCGCGCTTCCCGCGGACCAGATTCGTGTGGCTGATGGGTGCAGACAACCTGTCGCAAATCCGTCATTGGCGCGGCTGGCGCGAGATTTTCGCGTCACTGCCCATTGCGGTCTTTGCCCGCCCTTCGTATTGTCGGGCCGCCTTGGCCGCTTTGCCCGCCCGTCGCTTCGCCCGTCACCGTCTGTCCGCCGCCGCGGCACGACGGCTTTCCGGCCGTGAGCCGCCGGCCTGGGTTTTCCTGTGGTCGATGCTCGACCCGCACTCGGCCACCCGCATCCGCCAACACATCCGAGGTGACCGCCATCCCGCGTAGCAAATCCATGACCGCCCGGAAGCGGCGGAGCGCCGCCCGTCCGGAAGCCCTGTTGCGCCTGATCGAGAAGACCCTCGACGACGGCAAAGCCGAGGACATCGCCGTCATCGACCTCGAAAACAAATCGACCCTCGCCGATTACATGGTGATCGCCAGCGGCCGTTCGCAACGCCAAGTCGCGGCGCTGGCCGAGCGGCTGCTCGACACATTGCGCCGGAGCGGCTATCGCCGCCTTTCAGTCGAAGGTCTGTCGCACGGCGAATGGGTGCTGGTCGACGCCGGCGACGTGATCGTTCACCTGTTTCGGCCGGAGCAGCGCGCTCACTACAACCTCGAGAAGATGTGGGGCGAGTCGTTCGCCGCGCTCGACGAATCGATCGCCTGATCGCAGCAGCGCGGCATGCGCATCACCATCGTCGCAGCCGGCAAGCTCAAGCCCGGGCCGCATCGTGATTTGGCCGCGCATTACGCCGGCCGCCTGCGATGGCCGCTGGTCGTCCACGAGATCGAGGAGCGCCGCAAGCTGTCGTCGACCGAACGCAGACGCCGCGAAGCGGCGTTGCTGCTGGCCGCAGTTCCGAAAGGCGCCACTCTAGTCGCGCTCGACGAGCATGGGACGGCGCTTTCGAGCGCCGAGCTCGCCAAGCGACTGGAACGCTGGCGCGACCAAGGAGTCGGCGATCTCGCTTTCGTGATCGGCGGCGCCGGTGGGCTCGACGAAACGGTCCGCCGACAGGCGCGGCTCGTGCTCTCCCTCGGTCCCGCCACCTGGCCGCATTTCCTCGTCCGCGGCATGCTGCTGGAGCAGCTCTACCGGGCCGAAACCCTGCTTTCGGGCCATCCTTATCACCGCGAATAAGGCACCCGGCCCCTACCGTTCGCACCGGGGTTCCTCTATATATCCCGCATGTCCACGCCGAATCGGCCGCGCCCCGTCGTGCTCTGCATCCTTGACGGGTGGGGAGAGCGCGCCCAGCGCGATGGCAACGCCATCCTCCAGGCCCGGACGCCCAATTGGAACCGCTTCATGGCGCGGTTCCCACACTCGCACATGCAGGCGAGCGAGCACTTCGTCGGCCTGCCCGATCACCAGATGGGCAACTCGGAGGTCGGCCACACCAATATCGGCGCCGGCCGCGTCGTGAAGCAGGATCTGCCCCGAATCGACGACGCGATCAAACGGGGTGAAGTGTCGGCCAATCCGGCATTCAGGGATTTCGTCGCCGCCATGAAGACAAGCGGCGGCACGGTGCATCTGATGGGATTGATCTCGCCAGGCGGCGTTCACTCGCATCAGGACCAGATCGCCGCGCTGGCGAATCTTCTGGCCGCGCAGGGCCTGAACGTGAACGTTCACGCGTTCCTCGACGGTCGCGACACGCCGCCGCGCAGCGCGCGCGATTACGTCGCGGCCTTCGAGCGGACTCTCGAGGACCGGAAACGCGTGCATATCGCCACGGTCGCCGGCCGCTACTTCGCCATGGACCGCGACCGGCGCTGGGACCGCGTCGAAAAAGCCTATCGCGCGCTGGTGATGGCCGAAGGCCCGCGGGCTGCCGACGCGCATGCTGCGATCGAGCGATCCTACAGCGAAGACAAGGGCGACGAATTCGTCGCGCCGACCGTGATCGGCGAATATGCCGGCATGAAGGACGGCGACGGCGTGGCCTGTGGGAATTTTCGCGCCGACCGCGTCCGCCAGCTGCTGCTGGCGCTGCTCGACCCGCGGTTTGCCGCATTCAAGCGTCTGCGCACGATCCAGTTCGTCGCCGCGCTCGGCATGACACAATATTCGGGCGAGCTCGACCGATTGATGAAGACGCTGTTTCCGCCCGAAGATTTGGCCGATACGCTCGGCGAGGTCGTGGCGCGTGCCGGCCTCAAGCAGCTGCGCATCGCCGAGACCGAGAAATATGCCCACGTCACCTTCTTCTTCAATGGCGGGCGCGAGACCGAATTCGACGGCGAAAGCCGGATCCTGGTGCCGTCGCCGCAGATCGCGACTTACGACCTCAAGCCCGAAATGTCGGCCTTCGAGGTGACCGACAAGCTGGTGGCGTCGATCGACAGCGGCCAATACGATTTTGTGGTGGTCAACTACGCTAATACCGATATGGTCGGGCACACCGGCGACGTTGCAGCCGCGATCAGGGCGGTCGAGGCGGTGGATCAATGCCTCGGCCGCGTCGCCGCCGCGGTCGAGCGCGTTGGCGGGTGCCTGCTGATCACCGCCGATCACGGCAACGCCGAGCAGATGCGTGACCCCGAGACCGGCGGGCCGCACACCGCCCACACGACGAACCCGGTGCCGTTGGTGCTGGTCAACCCGCCGCCGGGCGTCGACGGGCTGCGCGACGGCAAGCTTGCCGATATCGCACCGACAGTGTTGTCGCTGATGCGACTGCCGCAGCCCAAGGCGATGACGGGCCAGAATCTCGCCCGCGCCGCCACGCGTGTCACGGCCTAGCCTCAAGGCGCTCACCGTTGCCCTGCTGGCGGCGGGGTTGATCGCCGTCGCTTCGGCCAAGGCACAGAATTCGCCGCAGCGGAAGCTGCACGAGGTCGAGCAACAACTCGAGCAAAGCCGGCAGCGGCAGGAGCAGCTTTCAAAGCAGGCGCGCGATCTCGCTGGCGAGATCCAGGCGCTGCGCGACGACGAGGTGCGCGTCGCCGCCGACGCGCAGGCGCACGAGGCGACGCTCGACCGACTCGACGAACAGCTCAGGCGGCTCGCCGCGCAGGAGCAAGCTGAAACCGCCGAGCTCGGTCGGAAGCGCAGCACCGAGGGTCGCGTTCTGGTGGCGCTGGCGCGGCTGGCGCGCGACCCGCCCACGGCCTTGGCGCTGGCGCCGTCGACACCGATCGATGCCGTGCGTGGCGGCCTGCTGCTCGGCCGGGCCGTGCCGCCGCTGGTTGCGCGGGCCCGCGCCTTGGGCGCCGAGATTGAGCACCTGCGCGCGACCCGTGCGCAAATCACGAGCGCCGAGACGCAGCAGCGCACCGAGAGGGCGGAGCTGGCGCGCGACCAAGTGCGCATAGCCGCGCTGCTCGCGCGCCGGCAGGCGTTCCAGCGGCAGACGCAGGAGGAGCTCGAGCACACCGGTCACCGGCAGGCGGCGCTGGCCGCCAGGGTCGGAACACTCCGAGAATTGATCGCGCGGCTCGAGGCCGATCACCGCGCCGCCGAGCAACGCGCGGCATCGCGCGCCGTGGCGCCCCCGCTCACGGTCACAGCAGGCGAGATGGATCGGGCGATGGATGGGGCGGCGCCCAAGATCCGTTCGATCGGTCAGGCGAAGGGGCGCTTCGCCATGCCGACGACCGGCCTTCTGGTTGCGCATTTCGGCGATGCCCTAGCCGGCGGCATGACCAGCAAGGGACTCACCTTCGAGACACGGCCCGGTGCGCAAGTGGTGGCGCCGTTCGACGGACGGGTGCTCTATGCCGGTCCGTTCAAGGGCTACCACCAAATATTGATCATCGGTCACGGCGGCGGCTATTATTCCGTTCTGGCGGGGCTCGGTCATATCGAGCAAAGCGCCGGGCAATGGCTCGTGGCGGGCGAGCCGGTAGGGATCATGCCGCAGGAGCCTCGCAGGCCCCGTCTCTATCTCGAGCTGCGCGATAACGGCCAACCGATCAACCCGTTGCCGTGGTTGGCGATCCACGATGAAAAGGTAAATGGATGATGCGCTTCCGTCATATTGCGGCTTCGGCTGCGATCCTCGTCTGGCTACTGGCCCCGGCGGCGCGATCCGCCGAAACACCGCAACCGCCGGCCGCGAAGAACGATGCCGACACCTATCGCGCGCTCGACCTGTTCGGCGAGGTTTTCGAACGCGTGCGCGCCGACTATGTCGACAAAGTCTCGGACGAGCATCTCATCGAAGCGGCGATCAACGGCATGTTGTCGTCACTCGACCCGCATTCGAGCTACATGAACGCCAAAGAGTTCGCCGAGATGCAGGTCCAGGTACAGGGCGAGTTCGGCGGCCTCGGCATCGAAGTGACGATGGACAACGGCCTGGTGAAGGTGGTGTCGCCGATCGACGGCACGCCGGCGGCCAAGGCGGGACTCAAGCCCGGTGATCTGATTGTCGCCATCGACGGCCAGCCGGTATCCGGCATGAGCCTCAACGACGCGGTCCAGAAAATGCGCGGGCCGATCGGCAGCGAGATCAAGCTCGCCATTCGGCGCGGCACGCAGCCGCCTTTCACCGTCGCGATCAAGCGCTCGGTCATCAAGGTCCAATCCGTCCGTTCCCAGCTCATCGACAACGACATCGGCTATATCCGCATCAGCAGCTTCAATGAGCAGGCTGACAGCGGCGTGCACGCCGCGATCAAATCGCTGCTCGACAAATCGCACAACAAGCTTGCGGGCATCGTGCTCGACCTTCGCAACAATCCGGGCGGTCTGCTTGATCAGGCCGTGGCGGTAGCCAACGATTTCATACCCCAGGGGGAGATCGTCTCGACCCGTGGCCGCCATCCCGATGATGCGCAGCGGTTCGATGCCAAATCCGGCAACGACATCAGCCGCGGTCTGCCGATGGTCGTGCTGATCAACGGCGGCTCGGCCTCGGCGTCGGAGATCGTCGCCGGCGCACTCAAGGACCACCATCGCGCGATCCTGATGGGGACGCGCAGTTTCGGGAAAGGGTCGGTGCAGACGATCATCCAGCTGCCCGGCCACGGCGCCATGCGGCTGACGACGGCGCGCTATTACACGCCGTCGGGCCGTTCGATCCAGGCGACCGGGATCGAGCCCGACATCGTGGTTGAACCCGCGAAGATCGAGCGGATCGCGACCGGACCGGTCACGCACGAAGCGGATCTCAAGGGTGCGCTCAAGAACACCGACACCGCCGCCAAGCCGGGCTCCGGGGCGGCGACGGCGCCGAGCAACGAGACCACGCCGCCGGCCGCGGCCCCGGGTGACGAGGCCACCACATTCGGGACCCCCGACGATTATCAGCTCGCGCGGGCGGTCGATATGTTGCGCGGCCTCGCGCTGTTCGGGCCAAAGAAGGCGGTGCACTGACGGCGGTGGCGCGCCGGATGAGGAGCGCCAAGCCGCCCGCCGGGTATCGCCGCGGCGTCGGCGTGATGCTGATCGACGACCGGCGCCGCGTCTTCGTCGCGCGGCGTATCGGCACCGCCGCCGGCTGGCAGATGCCGCAGGGCGGTATTGACGGCAACGAGACGCCGCAGCTCGCCGCCTTGCGCGAGCTCAGGGAGGAGATCGGCACCGACAAGGCCGAAACCCTGGCCGAAAGCGCGCATTGGCTGAGCTACGACTTTCCGCCGGCGTTGCGTCCGTCGATTTGGGGCGGGCGCTACAAGGGCCAGACGCAAAAATGGTTTGTGATGCATTTCACGGGCACCGAAAGCGATATCGTCCTCGACGGCCATATGCCCGAGTTCGACGCTTGGAAATGGGTGGCGCCGCGCGAGTTGCCGGCGCTTGCCGTCGACTTCAAGCGGCCGCTCTACCGCGCGCTGCTCGAGGAATTCAAGGAAACCTTGAGGCTCGATTAAGCCGCGGCGCGACGCCGCAGGACGCGCCACGCGAGGTCCGCAGCCAGCAGGTTGAGTCGTCCGTGCGGCTTCAGACCGGCTGCCTTGAAGGTCATCGCCACCGCGCGCTCGACATGATGCCGGCGATAGACCCGCGCCGCCGCCGCGAGATATTCGCGATGGGCGTTCCGGCGGTCGTACACCGTCCCGGGCGCAGCATTCGCGACGAAAAAGGCGTAGGACAGTTCGTCGTCCTCCGATTCCCGCATGCGGCCAATCGCCACCCTCAGGCGCCGCCAGCGGCCCAGCCGCTCGCGCTCGAGATAGCGCTTCATGTGGGTGTAAAACAGCTTGTAATGCCGGAACTCATCGGCGGCGATGCGGTGACAGATCTCGCGCAGCACCGGCTCGGCCGTCGCCTCGGCGAGAGCGGTGTAGTAGCTGCTGGTGCCGGTCTCGACGATGCAGCGCGCCACCAGCTCGCGGGCGCGCGATCCGCGGATCGAGCGCACGGCGCCGAGGTTGACGCGGAACCCCGCGGTGAAGCGCGCGCAGGCTGCGGCATGGTCGAAGGTCGGATCGGCAAGCATCGACCAGCGGCCGAGCGCCTCGCCGTGCTGAATCTCCTCGCGGCCCCAGAGGCGCGCCGCCTCCTGGAAATCGGGATCGTCGGCGAAAACGTTGCAGAGATATTGCGTGTAGTCGTCGCCGTTCTGCTCGACCAGGCTCGCCGCCTTGGCGAGGCGCAGGATCGCTGGGTCGATCTTGACCGGATCGAACCGCTCCCACGGAATGTCGCCCAACGTCCAATGGCTCACGGGCGGGTCCCCTGCCCGCGATTATAGCGCCGCCGTCCGACGCCGCCTATTTCGGAGGATTGAACTCTTTCCAGGGGTCTTTGACGTTGGGAATCGTGTCGAACTCGGTGTTGACCAGCTTCCCGTCCTTCATCTCGGCGCGGCGAATATAAATGTTCTGCACGATATCGCGTGTCGCGGGATCGATGGAGATCGGCCCGCGCGGACTGTTCGGATTGGTCCAATGCGACAACACCGCCATAGCCTGGTCGGGCGTAAATTTGCCACCCGTCTTCCGGATCGTGTCGAAGATTGCGGCCATGCCGTCCCAACCGCCCACGGCATAGACATCGGGCGTGCTGTTGGCGCCGTATTCTTTCTTCCAGGCGGCGACAAAGGCGACGTTGGCTGGCCGCGTCGCCGTGGCGGTATAGGATCCGGCGCTGATGATGCCGACGGCATTGGCACCCATGTTGGGCAGCTCCTCATCGGGCAGCAAATCCTGCGTGGCCACGTTATGGACGCCGCCTTCCATCAGCTTGGCGTTGCGGATTTCCTTCACCATCGTCGTCGCCTGCGTGCCGGCCGGAACCCAGATGAACGCAACGTTCGGATGCGCGTCGGCGATGCGCTGTACGAAGGGCGAGAAATCGGGATTGACGAAGGGGAAGCGCACCGAGGTGAGCGAGCCACCGCCATCGACGATGCCCTTCCTAAACGCGGCTTCGGCATCCCAGCCCGGATTGAAGTCGCTGACCGCGCTGTAGGCGACCTTCCAGCCCTGCTGCGCCACCCACTTGCCGAGCGGATAGGCGGTCTGCCACTGGGTGAACGAAACCCGCACGACGTACGGCGAGAGGCGCGGCAGCGCGACGGCCGAAGCGTTCATGTCGACGAACGGCACCTTGGCCTCGGCAGTCAGCGGCGCGATCGCCAGCGCAATCGGCGACGCGATGACGCCGCCGAGGAACTGCACGTGCTCGCGCACGATAAGCTCTTGCGCTACGCGCTTGCCGACGTCCGGACTGGAACTGGTGTCGTCGCGGCGGATGATCTCGACCTTGACGCCCGGCGGCAGGTCCTTGGCGTGCAGCTTGGCGTAGAGGCTCAGGCCCTTGTCGAGCTCGTCGCCCGGCTGAGCCAAGGCGCCCGAATAGCTGTTGACGATGCCGATCTTGATGGTCTCGGCACCGGCCGGCAGCGCCGATACGAGCAACGCGCCGGCGAACGCGCCGCCCAGAATCCTTGCGTTAAGCATGTCCCCCCTCCGCCCCGAACATCGGGGTGCCTGGCGATTATTGTTGGCACGCGGACGGCGCTCTGCCAAGAGCACGCGCGCAAAGATGCGATCGTTAGTGGACGACGGCTCGCAGCGCTTCGAGCTTGGCTTGGGCGGCGGCCAACCGGCGCTCGGCCGCGCGCAGCTGCGCCAGCGCCTCGCTCTTGTCCTCGCCGGAGGCGCGCCCCGCCTGCTCCTTGAAGCTGGCGTGCAGGTTTTCGGCTTCTCTGGCCTCGGCTTCCGCGGCGGTGCGGTCGATCTCGCCTACCGGCAAGGCCTCGTCGGCGAGGACCGTGCAGCGTTCAGGCGTGACCTCGGCGAAACCGCCGGAGACGAAAATCCGCTGCGACACCGCATTCTGGTCGTCGGCGTAGACGTCGATGATGCCGGGCCGCACGCTGGAAATCAGCAGGGAATGGCCCGGCAGCACGCCGAAATTGCCTTCGCCGCCCGGCACGACGACCATGGCCACGTCCTGCGAGAGAAGCAGCCTCTCGGGCGAAACCAGTTCGAATTTGACCTTATCGGCCATCGCGCCCTACGCCGCCTCCGCCGCCATCTTCTTGGCTTTGGCCACCGCCTCCTCGATGGTCCCGACCATGTAGAAGGCGCTCTCCGGCAAGTCGTCGTATTCGCCGGCGACGATGCCCTTGAAGCCCTTGATCGTGTCCTCGAGCTTGACAAAGACGCCGGGCGTGCCGGTGAAAACCTCGGCGACGTGGAAGGGTTGACTCAAGAAGCGCTGGATCTTGCGGGCGCGGGCGACGGTAAGCTTGTCCTCCTCGGAAAGCTCGTCCATGCCGAGAATGGCGATGATATCCTGGAGCGACTTGTAAGTCTGCAGGACGCGCTGGACGTCACGCGCGACCTTGTAATGCTCCTCGCCGACGACGCGCGGGTCCAGCATGCGCGAGGTCGAATCGAGCGGATCGACGGCGGGATAGATGCCGAGCTCCGCGATCTGGCGCGAGAGCACGGTGGTCGCATCCAGGTGCGCGAACGAGGTCGCGGGCGCCGGATCCGTCAGGTCGTCGGCGGGCACGTAGATCGCCTGCACCGAGGTGATCGAACCCTTCTTGGTGGTCGTGATGCGCTCCTGCAGCGCGCCCATGTCGGTCGCGAGCGTCGGCTGATAGCCGACCGCCGACGGGATGCGGCCCAGGAGCGCGGACACCTCGGAGCCCGCCTGGGTGAAGCGGAAGATGTTGTCGACGAAGAACAGCACGTCTTGGCCTTCCTCGTCGCGGAAGTATTCGGCCAGCGTCAGGCCGGTCAGGCCGACACGGGCGCGGGCGCCGGGCGGCTCGTTCATCTGGCCGTAGACCAGCGCCGCCTTGGAGCCCGGCCCGTCGGGAATGATGACCTTGGACTCCATCATCTCGTGATAAAGGTCGTTGCCCTCGCGGGTGCGCTCGCCGACCCCGGCGAAGACCGAATAACCGCCGTGCGCCTTGGCGATGTTGTTGATCAACTCCATGATGATGACGGTCTTGCCGACGCCGGCGCCGCCGAACAGGCCGACCTTCCCGCCGCGGGCATAGGGCGCGAGCAGATCCACCACCTTGATTCCGGTGACCAGGATTTCCGCCTCGGTCGACTGGTCGGTGAATTCGGGTGCCGGCTTGTGGATCGGCGAGGTCGCCTTGGCCTTGATGGGTCCGCGCTCGTCGACGGGCTCGCCGATGACATTGAGGATGCGGCCGAGGGTCTCGGGGCCGACCGGAACGCGGATCGGACCGCCGGTGTCGACCACCTCGGCGCCGCGCACTAGGCCGTCGGTCGTGTCCATGGCGATGGCACGCACCGTGTTCTCGCCCAGATGCTGCGCCACTTCGAGCACCAGCGTCTTGCCCTGGTTCTGAACGTGGAGCGCGTTGAGGATCGACGGGAGTTCGCCCTCGAATTTGACGTCGACGACGGCGCCGATGACCTGCGCGATGGTGCCGGTGTTGTTCTTGGCCATGATGCTTCCCCTAGAGCGCCTCGGCGCCCGAAATGATCTCGATCAGCTCCTTGGTGATGGCGGCCTGACGCGAGCGGTTATAGGTGATGTTAAGACGATCGATCATCTCGCCGGCGTTGCGCGTGGCGTTATCCATCGCCGTCATGCGCGCGCCCTGCTCGGACGCGGCGTTCTCCAGCAGCGCGGTGAAGATCTGAACCGCGAGATTGCGCGGCAACAGCTCGGCGAGGATTTCGCCTTCCTCGGGTTCAAAGGTATAGATCGCGCCCCTGGTGTCCGGCCTCTCCTTTTCCTTCGTTTCCGGAGCCGCGAAGGGAATGAGCTGCTGCTTGGTGACGACTTGCGTGATCGCCGACTTGAAGCGATTGAAGATCACGGTGCAGACGTCGAATTCGCCCGCATCGAAACGTTCGATCAAACGGCCGGCGATATCTTCGGCGTTGGCGAAGGTCAGGCGCGGCCGGCCGATTTCCGTCAGACTCTCGACGATGAGCTTGGCCTGGTCGCGCTTGAGCGCATCGCGCCCCTTGCGGCCGATGGTGAAGAACTTGACCGCCTTTCCTTCGCGCTGCAGGGCACGCAGCGTCCGCCGCGCCTCGCGCAGGATGCTGGCGTTGAAGCCGCCGGCAAGGCCGCGATCCGAGGTGGCGACCAGCAGGAGATGGGTCTGATCGCCACCGGTGCCAGCGAGCAGCTTCGGCGCGTTCGACTGGTTACGCAGGTTGGCGGCGAGCGAGCCGAGCATCCGCTCCATGCGCTCGGCATAGGGACGCGCCGCCAACGCCTGCTCCTGCGCGCGGCGCAAGCGCGATGCCGCCACCATCTTCATCGCCGACGTAATCTTCTGCGTCGAGCGGACGGAGCGGATGCGGTTGCGCAGGTCCTTCAGGCTCGCCATGGCACCCTACGATCCGCCGGACGTCAGGCGAAGGCTCTGGCGAAGCCGTCGAGGAAGCCGATCAGCTCCTTCTCCGTGTCCGGCGTCAGCTCGCGCTTGTCGCGGATCGATTCGAGGATCTTCGGCGCCTTGGTGCGGAGCTCGCCGAGCATCTGCGCCTCGAAACGGGTGACGTCGGCAACCTCGATCTTGTCGAGATAGCCTCGCGTGCCGGCGAAGATCGACACCACCTGCTCCTCGACCGGCACCGGCTTGAACTGCGGCTGCTTCAGGAGCTCGGTAAGCCGCGCGCCGCGCGCGAGCAGGCGCTGGGTTGCCGGATCGAGATCCGAGGCGAACTGGGCGAACGCCGCCATCTCGCGGTATTGCGCCAACTCGAGCTTGATGCGGCCTGCGACCTGCTTCATCGCCTTGATCTGCGCCGCCGAGCCCACCCGCGACACCGACAGGCCGACGTTAATCGCCGGCCGGATGCCGCGATAGAACAGGTCGGTCTCGAGAAATATCTGACCGTCGGTGATCGAGATGACGTTGGTCGGGATATAGGCCGAGACGTCGCCCGCCTGGGTCTCGATCACCGGCAGCGCTGTGAGCGAGCCGGAGCCGTGCTGCTGGTTCATCTTGGCGGCGCGCTCGAGCAGGCGCGAGTGCAGGTAAAAGACGTCGCCCGGATAAGCCTCGCGGCCCGGCGGGCGGCGCAGCAGCAGCGACATCTGGCGGTAGGCCACGGCCTGCTTCGACAGATCGTCGTAGACGATGACCGCATGCATGCCGTTGTCGCGGAAGAACTCGCCCATGGCGCATCCGGCGTAAGGCGCGAGGAACTGCAGCGGCGCCGGTTCCGAGGCGGTGGCGGCGACCACGATCGAGTAGTCGAGCGCACCGAAGTCGGCGAGCGTCTTGACGATCTGCGCGACGGTCGAGCGCTTCTGGCCGATCGCGACATAGATGCAATAGAGCTTCTTCGATTCGTCGTTGCCGGCGTTGACCGCCTTCTGGTTGAGGAACGCGTCAATCGCAACCGCGGTCTTGCCCGTCTGACGATCGCCGATGATCAATTCGCGCTGACCGCGGCCGATGGGTACCAGCGCGTCGATGGCCTTGAGGCCGGTCTGAACCGGCTCGTGCACGGAGCGGCGCGGAATGATGCCTGGCGCCTTGACCTCGACGCGCGCGCGTTTGACGTCCTTGAGCGGACCCTTGCCGTCGATCGGCTCGCCGAGCGCGTTGACGACGCGGCCCAAAAGGCCGCGACCGACCGGTACGTCGACGATCGAGCCGGTACGCTTGACCGTATCGCCCTCGCGGATGCCGCTGTCATCGCCGAAGATCACGATGCCGACGTTGTCTGTCTCGAGATTAAGGGCCATGCCCTTGACGCCGTTCGGGAACTCGACCAGCTCGCCGGCTTGAACCTTGTCGAGGCCGTAGACGCGGGCGATGCCGTCGCCGACCGACAACACTTGGCCGACCTCGGCGACGTCCGCCTCGGTGCCGAATTCGGCGATCTGCTTCTTCAGGATCGCGGAGATTTCCGCGGCACGGATTTCCATGTCAACCAGCCCCCTTCATCGCCAGCGCCAGACGCGCCAACTTGCTCTTGAGCGACGCGTCGACCATGCGTGAGCCGACCTTGACGATCAGTCCGCCGAGCAGGCTCGGATCGATGCGGAAGTCGACTGCCACCTTGCGGCCGACCGCCTTGCGCAGGCGCTCGTCGATGGAGCGGCGCTGCGTCTCGGACAATTCCTGCGCAGCAATCACCTGCGCCGTCACCTCGCCGCGGCGCTCGGCGAGAATATGCAGGAACCCCTCGATCATCTCGGGCAGTGCGAACAGCCGGCGGTTGCGCGCCAGCAGGCCGAGGAAATTGCATGTCAGCGCGTCGAGGCCGGCGCGATCGGCGACGGCGGCGATGGCGCGCGCTTGCTCGTCGCGTCGCAGCACCGGGCTGCGGATCATGCGGCGAAGATCGGCGCTGTCGTCGATCATGCGGCGCAGAGAGGTGAGGTCGGATGCCACGGCATCGAGGGTCTTGCGTTCGTCGGCGAGGTCGAAAAGCGCGGCCGCGTAACGCTCCGCCAGACCGGCTACGCTTGTCGCTTCGGATGCCACGTCGAGCTGATGTCCCTGTTGTCCGGGCGAGACCGGCACACGGTCGGCCGCAGAATGAACGCGCCCTCCGCCGGGTTTTCGTCGCTCGAAAACCCCCGCCGCAACGATCCCGCCGGAAAGCGCGGCGGTTCTAACATAGGCTTTTCGGGCACGCAACAAGGCCGGCCCGGCAGGGCGTGGCAGGTCGCCGCAGGCGATAAACCTGCAAAGGCCAAGAGTTTCAGGGCTCTAAATACGCGCGATCGGGCGGCGAAGAGCGCCGATGATCACTGCCTCGCCGGCACCGCTGGGAAGGTTGACGGACCCTGGTCGACGACGATATTGCCTGCGGCATCGAATGTCGCCGGATTGACCGCATGGCGCAGCGCCGCCGAAGGTCCGGACGCCCGCACAGAATCGGCGTTGGCCACGGCCGCCGGTGGCGGCGTGACCGGAACCAGCAGGCCGGTGCGGGCGACCCCTGCGCGCTCGACCGCATCCCAATCGACCTGATCGTGGCGGTCGCCGGCCGCCGCGGCGACGCGGCCCACGAGATCGTCGGGGATCGCCGGCGTCATCGGTTCGTCGATATCGAGCTCATCCGTCTGGGACTGGCTCGGATGGACGGCGACATAGAGCCGACCTCCGATCCATGCCGTCAGCACCGGTTGATCGACGACGCGCACCGGCGTGCCGACGGGAACCTCTCTAAACAGCCGTTCGATGTCCTCCGGATAGAGGTGGATGCAGCCGTGACTGACGTTGCGGCCGATGCCGTCCGGCTTGTTCGTGCCGTGAATGAGGTAATTGGTCCAGCCGAGATGCATCGCATAGGCGCCCAATGGATTGTCAGGACCGGGCCGCACGAATTTCGGCAGCGTCGGATCTTCGGCATGGATCGAAGGCGGCGGATACCAGATGGGGTTTTTCTCCTTGGACACCACGGTCGTCGCGCCCACCAGCGTGCGCTTGCCTTCGACGCCGACGCCGACTGGAAAGGTCTCGACGGTCTTGCCGTCGGGATGGAAGTAGTAGAGCCGGCGTTCGCCGAGATTGATCACGATGCCGACATGCGGGGCGTCGGGCAGAACGTATTGCGTCGGAATGACGATGTGCGCGCCATCGCCCGGCAACCAGGGATTGATCCCCGGATTGGCCGCGACCAGTTCGGCATATCCGACGTCATATGGCCGCTGCAGGGCGATGAGCGTGTTGCTGGACTTGGTGATGTAACTCTGCAGCGATCCCAGCACGGTCTGATTCGGTGCGAGCACGAACTCGGCCGCGCATGCGGGACCGGTAGCGAGGCCGGCAAGAACGGCAACGGCCGCCGCAATGTTGCGCGGGGCAGCCGATTTTCCACGCATGCGAACCTGCGGAGAACGCGGCGCACCGGACGGCGCGGTCGCGCCGCGCGGTCCGGTGCCCGCATATGCCATCACTTCTGCAGGCTGCGCTGATACTGGCGGCTGCCCTGTTGGTTGGCCTGTTGCGCCTCCTTCAGCGCCTGCTGCGCCGTCGCCAACGCCTGTTCGGCCTTTTGATTGGCCGCGGCGATCTGCGATTCGAGCGACGACTGGTTGGTCGGTTGGCTCGCGCAGGCGGCCAGGGCCAACGGCGCACAAATCAGCAGAAGTTTCGCACCACGCAACAACATAACGGCCTCCTTGCAATGCATTGCATTCCCATCCGGCCCACTGCGCAGCGAATCTCGGAACCGGCGGGGGCCGGCGGCGCCGATGGCGGTGCTGCATTCCGACCACAAAACCAAAACCGAGCGACTTCGTGCCACGGTTAAATCAAATTTATCCGAACCGTGGTCACGACTCTGTCACAACGCTCGATGGAGCCGTATCCAATATCAAATGAAGCTATACGGATCAATGTCCACCTGGACGCGCACCGAGGCGGGAAGCGCAACGGCAGCGAGCCAGGTGCGCAACGTTGCCTGCAGCGGCGCCGAACGCGACGCCTTGACGAGAAAGCGGCGGCGATGGCGACCGCGTAGCATCGCCAGCGGCGCCGGCGCCGGACCCAGCACTTCGATGCCATCAAGGCGCGGCGCGTGGTGTGCCACGGCGCGCGCCGCACGGTCGGCGGCGTCGGCATCCGGTGCCGACACGATCAGCGCCGCCAGTCGACCGAAAGGTGGCCAGTTGCCTTCGCGCCTCGCCTCGGCCTCCACGGCGAGGAACCCATCGCGATCGTCGCTCGCCAGCGCGCGCATCACCGGATGCTCCGGCATGTACGTCTGCAGCAGCACCACGCCCGGTCGCTCGGCGCGGCCGGCACGGCCGGCAACCTGATGGAGGAGCTGGAATGTGCGCTCGGCGGCGCGCAGATCGCCGCCCGACAAGCCGAGATCGGCGTCGACCACGCCGACCAGCGTCAGCATCGGAAAATGATGGCCCTTGGCCATAACCTGGGTGCCGATCAGCAGATCGACCTCGTGCCGTTCGACGCGCGCGAGCAGATCTTCCATTGCGCGCGGACCCTTCAGTGTGTCGCTTGCCATGAGCGCGATCCGTGCGTTCGGAAAACGCTTTTTCGCCTCCTCGGCGAGACGCTCGATGCCGGGGCCGCAGGCGGCGAAACTACCGACGGCGCCGCAATTGGGACAGCGGGGCGGCATCGCCGTGGCAAAACCGCAGTGATGGCACAGCAACCCGCCGGCGTGGCGATGCTCGATCAGCCAGGCGGTGCAGTTCGGGCATTGCAGGCGATGGCCGCACTCGCGGCACAAGGTCAGCGGCGCATATCCGCGGCGATTGAGAAACAGCATCGCCTGTTCGCCGGCGCTGAGCGTCTCGCCCAGCGCCTGCACCAGCGGCGGCGAAAGAAAACGCTGGCGCTCCGGCTTCTGCCTGCGCATGTCGACGACTCTAATTTCCGGCAGCCGCGCGCTGCCGTGCCGCGCCGGGAGATGCAGCCGCGCATAGCGACCGGACTGGGCGTTGATCGTGGTTTCGAGCGAGGGTGTCGCCGAGACCAGCACGATCGGCAGCCGCGCCAGGGAGGCGCGCACCACCGCCATGTCCCGCGCGTGATAGATGACGCCGTCTTCCTGTTTGAACGACGCGTCGTGCTCTTCGTCGACCACGATCAGGCCGAGATCGCTGAACGGAAGGAAGAGCGCCGAGCGCGCGCCGACCACCACTCGTGCCCGGCCTTCCGCGACATGGCGCCAGGTCGCGCGGCGCTGCGCCCGGCCGAGATCGGAATGCCACAGCGCCGGCGGCGCGCCGAATCGGTCGGCGAAGCGGCGGAGAAGCTGGGTCGAGAGTGCGATCTCCGGCAGCAGCACCAATGCCTGTCGGCCGCGCTCGAGCGCCGCCGCGATCGCTGCGAAATAAACCTCGGTCTTGCCTGATCCGGTCACGCCGTCCAGCACCGCCACGCTGAAGCCGCCGCCGCGCACCCTGCCGATCAACGCGTTCGCGGCGATCTCCTGCGCCGAGGACAACCGCGGCCCCGGCAGGCGCCACTCCGGCGCGGGCGGTGGCGGCGTTGCCGGCAACGCCACCGGCGCGAGCAGCCGGACCTCCGCCAGCGCCCTGACGACGCCGACGCCGCAAGCGGCGCGCCGCGCAAGATCGGCCGCCGGCGCCGCGCCGCCTTCGGCAGCGAGCTCGAGTACCCGACGACGCTGGGGTGTGAGCCGGGAACCACCGTCGGCCAGCGCGCGGCGTCCAGCTTCGGCGATCTCGTAACCCGTGATCGCGGGTGGCGTCGCGAGCGCTTCGGGCACGCTCATCGCCATGCGGAGGACCGCGCCCGGCGCCGTCAGCGTGTAATTCGCAACCCAGTCGATGAATCGCCGCAGTTCGTCGCGCAGCGGCGGCACCGGCAGGACTTCGGCGATCGGCTTGAGTCTCGCGTCGGCGATCTCGGCATGATCCGTGCCCCATACCACGCCCGCAAGCCGTCGCCGGCCGAGCGGTACCTGCACGAAATCGCCGGCGCCGACCCGCATGCCGTTCGTCACGCGATAGTCATAGGCGCCCGCGAGCCGCAATGGCAACAGCACGCTCACGCGATCATCGCGCGCCGGTTCGGCGTTGGCAGGGTGCTCCGGCATGGTCTACACTCTCGTACGAAAGGGGGCCTCGCAGGAAGTGGCAGAGAGGCGCGCATGAAGTTTTTCCTCGACACCGCCAACATCGCCGATATCCGCGACCTGGCCGCAACCGGATTGGTCGACGGCGTGACCACGAACCCGTCGCTGGTCGCCAAGTCGGGACGCAACTTCATCGAGGTCGTGCGCGAGATCTGCTCGGTCGTGTCGGGACCGGTGAGCGCGGAGACCACTGCCACCGACCATCCGACCATGCTGGCCGAAGGCCGCAAGCTCGCGAAGATCGCCAAGAATATCGCGGTCAAGGTGCCGCTGACGCCGGACGGGCTCAAAACCTGCAAGGTGCTGCGCGCCGAAGGTGCGATGGTCAACGTGACGCTATGCTTCTCCGCGGCGCAGGCCGTGCTCGCCGCCAAGGCCGGCGCGACCTTCATCTCGCCCTTCGTCGGCCGGCTCGACGACATCGGCGAATCGGGAATGAGCGTTGTGCGCGACATCGTCGAGATCTACCGCCAGTATCCCGCGTTCAAGACCGAAGTGCTGGTCGCATCGATTCGTCACCCTATGCACGTGGTCGAAGCGGCGAAGCTCGGGGCGCATATCGGCACCATGCCGCCCGCGGTGATGCGCCAGCTCTTCGCGCATCCGCTCACCGACAAGGGCCTTGCGGCTTTCCTGGCCGATTGGAAGAAGACGGGCCAGTCGATCCTGGGCGGCGAGAAACCCGCGGCGGCAGCCGAGTAGCGGTATGACGGCGGACCGCCCCCGCGACAAAGCTACCGCACCGCCGCCGGCGGTCACGGAAAACGTCGCAACGGCCACCCAGGTCATCGCCTATCTGAGGCGGCATCCGGACTTCTTCAACGAACATCCCGAGATTCTTGACCTGCTGACGCCGCCGGCCGCTCGCAGTGGCGCCGGCGTGGTCGACATGCAGCAGTTCATTCTCAAGCGGCAGCGCGACGACATCGCCAAGCTGAAAGGTCAGCAGAAAGTGCTGATCAGCACGACGCGCGCGAATCTGGCGAGCCAGACCCGGGTTCACAGCGCGGTGCTGACGCTGCTCGCCGCCAACAGTTTTGAGCAGTTGATCCAGATCGTCACCACCGATCTCGCCATGCTGCTCGATTCGGATGTCGTCACAATCGGCGTCGAGAGCAACGGCGGCGCCAAGCCGCGCCTGCCTCACCCGGGCGTGCAGATTCTCGAGACCGGCACCGTCGACCGGGTGCTGGGCCCGGAACGCGACGTCGCGCTGCTCGCCGACACCACCGGCGATCCGATCCTGTTCGGCGCGGGGGCCGAACTCGTGCGCTCGGCGGCGCTGCTGCGGCTGGCGGTCAGTCGGACCGCGCCGGCCGGGTTACTGTGCATCGGAGCGCGCCGGCCGGGTAAATTCCATGCCGGCCAGGGCACCGAGCTGCTGGGCTTTCTCGCCCGCGCGCTCGGCATCACCATCGCCGCATGGCTCGACCTCCCGGCGTAAAGGGCGCGCGCCCGCTTCCCCAATCGCTCCGGCCCGAGCCGGTTCCACCGACCCGTTTCGCCGCATCGCCGGAGTTGGCCGAGGCGATCGGACGATGGCAGGCATGGCTCGCCGGCGAACGGCGCACGTCGCCGCATACGATCGCGGCCTATGGTCGCGATCTCGCCGGCTTTCTCGAATTCCTGACTGCCCATCGCGGCGGCGTGCCGGGATTGGCGACGCTCGCCGCCCTCGAGCCGGCCGATTTCCGCGCGTACCTCGCGCGCCTTGCGCGCGACGCCGCGGCGCGCGCCACGCTCGCGCGCAAGCTGTCGGTGCTGCGGAACTTCTTCCGCTTTCTCGGGAAGCGCAAAATCGTCGCCAATGGCGCGCTCGCGGCGGTCCGGACTCCGAGGCTCGGCCGCACTGTTCCCAAGGCCTTGACCGAGAACGAGACCGCGGCTGCGCTCGAGCGCGTGACGCTGCTCGACACGCGGCCATGGATGGCGCGGCGCGATTTCGCGCTGCTGATGCTGCTTTACGGCTGCGGCCTGCGCATCGCCGAGGCGCTGTCGCTGACCTGCGGCGCCGCACCGGAAGCCGAAGGCATGCTGCGCATCGTCGGCAAGGGCGGCAAGACGCGGCTGGTGCCGGTGCTGCCGGCGGTCGCCGACGCCGTTCGCGACTATCTCGCCGTCTGTCCGTTCGATCTCAAGGCCGACAGCCCCTTGTTCGTCGGCGCGCGCGGCCGTCTGCTCAATCCCCGTCAGGTTCAGGGAACCATGGCCAAGCTGCGCCGCGCCCTCGGGCTGCCCGAGCACGCGACGCCGCACGCGCTGCGTCACAGCTTCGCAACCCATCTGCTCGCCGGCGGCGCCGACCTGCGCGCCATTCAGGAACTGCTCGGCCACGCCAGCCTTTCCACGACACAACGATACACCGCAATGGATCCCGCGCGGCTTCTGGCGGTTTACGATCGGGCACATCCGCGCGCGCGGGACTAGCGGCGTCAGAGCCGACGGATCGCGAACAGCGCCGCGAACGATCCCGCGCCCATGGTGAGGAAGGCGAAGCCCCAGGCGAGATAGCTGGCTTCGCCGCCGACAGCGTCGAGCACAACGCCCACCGCCAGCGGCCCCAGTACCGCGCCGGAGAACCCGAGGAGCGAATGGACGGCCAGCGTCGCGCCGCGCTGCGCCTGAGGCGAACTGATCACCGCGCCGGCCGTGAGCGCGGCCGAATCGGCCATGATCAGCATCGAATAGCCGCAGCACAGCAGCGCCACCGCCCAGACGGGGAGGACGCTGCCGAATCCCGCCGCGGCCGAACCGAGAACCGAAAGAATCATGACGCGGCCGATAATCCAGCGCCGGTCGGCATGCGCCGCCACTTCGGCGCCGTAGATGCTGGCAACCGTGCTGATCAGCACCGTCGCGGTCGATATCCAGCTCGCCTGCGAGATGTCGCCGCTGCCGCCGTGGGTACGATCGGCATAGACCAGATAGGCGTTAAGCCAGGCGCGCAGCGCGAACAGCTCGAAGGTATGGCCGACGTAGCCGAGCACGAACGCCATCGCCGCGCGATTGCGGAACACAGGCCGGAAGGCGAGGCGATTGAGCGCCACTCCGCCAGCCGGCGCCGATGGCGCCGGCGGCACCAGCAACGCGATCAGCGCCAAGGCCGCAAGCGAGCCTGCGGCGGCGCCGAGAAATGCCACGCGCCAACCGAACCATTCGGCGACTTCGCCGGTGAACGCGTAGGAGAATGCCGTGCCGAAGCTGAATCCGGCGGTGTAATAGGCGATGTAGCGGCTTTGCCGCGGCCCGCTATAACGGTCGGTCAACAACTTGAGGCCGGGCATGTAGGTGCCGGCGAGTCCCATGCCAGCAAAGACGCGGATGACCGCCGCCGACCAGAAGCCCTGCGCCAGCAGGGCATAAGCCGCCGAGGCGGCACCGCCGAGAATCAGCGAACTGAGATAAATCCGGCGCGGATCGACGTGGTCGGTTGAACCGACCAACACCGGCACGGCGACCACATAACCGGCGAAGAACAGCGCGCTGATCCAGCCGGCTTCGGTGTTCGACAGCCCCCACAGTGATTCGAATTCGGGCAGCAGCGCTGCGAAGCTCGAGCTGCCGAGCATGCCGAGAATCGAGGTCGCAGTCAGGACTGCAATCAGCGCTTGAGGCGAAGGGCCGGGAGCGGGCTCGAGGCCGTCAGATATGGATGGCGTGGCCATCAACCGCGAGCGCCGCTTCTTTGACGGCTTCTTCGAGCGTCGGATGGGCGTGAACCGTACGTGCGATGTCCTCGGCCGAGGCGGCGAATGCCATCGCCAGCGCCGCCTCGGCGATCATGGTGCCGGCATCGGGGCCGACGATGTGAACGCCGAGCACGCGGTCGCTCTTGGCGTCGGCGAGGATCTTGACGAAGCCTTCGGTGAAGCCGTTGGCGCGGGCGCGCGCGCTGGCCGAGAACGGGAACTTGCCGACGTTGTACTTGATACCCAACTGTTTGAGCTGTTCTTCGCTGCGGCCGACCGAAGCAACCTCGGGCCAGGTGTAGACCACCGCCGGAATCGCGTCGTAGTCGAGCGACGGCCGGCCGCCGGCAAGGGTCTCGGCCAGCACCACGCCCTCTTCCGACGCCTTGTGCGCCAACATCGGACCGGCGACGACATCGCCGATGGCGTACACGCCGGCGACATTGGTCGCGAAGCTTCGGTCGATTTTGATGCGGCCCTTGTCGTCGAGAGCGACACCAACCGCCTCGAGACCGAGACCAGCGGTGTGCGGCACGCGGCCGACGGCCACGAGCACGACATCGGCGGCAAGGCTTTCTCGTGCGCCGCCTTTGGCCGCCTCGAGGGCGAGTGCGACGCCGTCCTTGCCAATCTTGGCCTCGACGACCTTGGTGCCGAGCCGGAACTTGAAACCCTGTCGCTCCAGGCTGCGCTGCAGCGCCGCCGACAGCTCCCCGTCCATCCCCGGCGTGATGCGGTCGAGAAATTCGACGACGGTGACCTCGGCGCCGAGCCGTCGCCACACCGAACCCATCTCGAGCCCGATATAGCCGCCGCCCACGACAACAAGATGGTCCGGCACCTTCTCGAGCGTCAATGCGCCGGTGGACGAGACGATGCACTTTTCGTCGACGGCAATGCCCGGCAGATTGGCGCTGTCCGAGCCGGATGCCAGGATGATCGCCTTCTTGGCGCCGAGCTCGCGTTGACCGCCCGCGTTGAGCGTCACGGCAACGCGGTCGCGTGCGGCGAGCCGCGCCGAACCTTTGACGTATTCGACCTTGTTCTTGCGAAAAAGGAACTCGACGCCGCGGGTATTATCGGCGACGACTTTGTCCTTGCGCGCCAGCATCGCCTTGAGATCGAGGCTCACCTTCGCGATCTTGACCCCATGCGCCGCAAGATCGTGCCGGGCGGCGGCGAAGCGCTCCGACGACTGCAGCAGCGCCTTCGACGGGATGCAGCCGACATTGAGGCAGGTGCCGCCGGGCACGTCGCGTCGGTCGATGCAGGCGACTGTCAGGCCGAGCTGTGCCGCACGGATCGCCGCGACATAGCCGCCCGGTCCCGCACCGATGACGATGACGTCGTAGCCGTCCGCCATCGCTCAGACGCCGAACAACAGGCGTTCGGGATCTTCGATGCACTCTTTGACGCGTACCAGGAAAGTGACGGCCTCGCGACCGTCGACCAGCCGGTGGTCGTAGCTCAACGCCAGATACATCATCGGCCGCGCCACGATCTGACCGGCGACGACCACCGGACGCTGCTGGATCTTGTGCATGCCGAGGATCGCAGATTGCGGCGGATTGAGAATCGGCGTCGACATCAGCGAGCCGTAGACGCCGCCATTGGTGATGGTGAAGGTGCCGCCCGAAAGCTCTTCGAGCTTCAGCTTGCCCTCGCGCGCGCGTCGGCCGAGATCGGCGACCTGCTTCTCGATGTCGGCAAAATCGAGCCGGTCGGCATCGCGTATCACCGGCACCACCAGCCCCTGCTCGGTGCCGACGGCGACGCCGATGTCGTAGTGATTCTTGTAGACGACATCCTCGCCGTCGATCTCGGCATTGGCCGTGGGGATTTCCTTGAGGGCGACGATGCAGGCTTTGACGAAGAACGACATGAAGCCGAGGCGGACGCCGTGCTTCTTTTCGAAGCTCTCGCGATAGCGCTCGCGCAGCGCCATCACCGCGCTCATATCCGCCTCGTTGAAAGTGGTGAGCATGGCGGCGGTGTTTTGCGCCTCCTTGAGGCGCTCGGCGATGCGGCGCCGGAGCCGCGTCATGCGCACGCGCTCCTCGTGTGGGCCGACCTCGCGCGCAATCGCCGGAATCGCCGCCTTGACCGCGGCCGGCGCCGATGCGGCCGCGCCTTTCTCAAGCGCCGCCAGCACATCACCCTTCGTCAGGCGACCCTCGCGGCCCGAGGGAGCGATGCGGGCGATATCGATCCTGTTTTCCTCGACCAGGCGGCGCACCGCCGGCCCCGAACGCGCGAGCTGTTCGGAAGGCGGTGCGGCGGACGCGGACGATGCCGGGCGCGGCTTCGGCACTTCGGTCTTGGGGGATGGCGGCGGAGAAACCGGCACGCCGGCCGCCGGCCCGGATTCGATCTTGGCGGCGGGTTTGCCCCTGCCGTCGGCGATACGGCCGAGAACGCCGCCTACCGCGACATTGCCGTCCTTGGGCACCAGCACCTCGACCAGGGTGCCAGCGGCCGGCGCATTGACCTCGAGGGTCACCTTGTCGGTTTCGAGTTCGACGACCGGATCGTCGACCGCGACCGCGTCGCCCGGCTGCTTGAGCCAACGCGCCACGGTGGCTTCAGTTACGGATTCGCCGAGCGGCGGAACGATGATATCGGTCGCCATGGCCTTCCTGCGATCAGGGCGCGAGCGCTTCGTCGACGAGCCGCGCTTGTTCCGTCGCGTGACGCTTCAGGAGGCCGGTCGCCGTGGCGGCGGCCTCCGGGCGGCCGACATAGCGCGCCCGCTTCGCCTTGATGTCGAGTGAGCTTAGCGCCTTTTCAATGCGCCGGTCGATAAAGCTCCACGCGCCCATGTTCTCGGGCTCTTCCTGGACCCAGGCGAACTCAGCGTTGCGATAGCGCGCGGCGAGCTCAGCCAGGGTCTTTGCCGGGAAGGGGTAGAGCTGCTCAATGCGGAGGATGGCGACGTCGTCGATCTTGCGCTCGCGCCGCGCATGCAGCAGGTCGAAATAGACCTTGCCGCTGCACAACAGGACACGGCGCACCTGGGCGTCGGCGGCTAGCCGATCGACTTCGCCGAAGACGCGATGGAACGAGGTGCCGGGCCCCATATCGGCGAGCTTGGCGGCGACCTCGTGGCTGCGCAGCAGCGACTTGGGTGTCATCACCATCAGCGGCTTGCGGAAATTGCGCCGAACCTGCCGGCGCAGCACATGGAAGTAGTTGGCCGCGGACGTGAGGTTACAGACCTGGATGTTGTCTTCGCCGCACAGCTGCAGGAAGCGCTCGAGCCGTGCCGAAGAGTGCTCCGGCCCCTGTCCTTCGTAGCCATGCGGCAGCAGCAGCACGATTCCGGACATGCGGAGCCATTTGGCCTCCCCCGAGGCGATGAACTGATCGATGACGACCTGCGCGCCGTTAGCGAAATCGCCGAACTGCGCCTCCCACAGAACGAGCGAGCGCGGATCGGCGAGGCTGTAGCCGTACTCGAAGCCGAGCACCGCAGCCTCTGAGAGCGGGCTGTCGATGATCTCGAACGGCGCCTGGCCGTCGCGGATGTGGTTGAGCGGCACGTAACGCTCTTCCGTCTCCTGGTCGTAGAGGATAGCGTGGCGCTGTGAAAAGGTGCCGCGACCGGAATCCTGCCCGGACAGCCGCACGCAGGCGCCTTCGGCGAGGAGCGTGCCGAACGCGAGCGCCTCGGCAGTCGCCCAATCGATGCCCTCGCCCTTTTCGATCGCCTCGCGCTTGGCATCGAGCTGCCGGGCGATCTTGCGGTTGAGGTGGAAGCCCTCGGGAACCCGCGTGAGCGCGGTTCCGACCTCTCTGAGCAGCGGCAGGTCGACGGCGGTCGTGCCGCGGCGGTCGTCGCCGCCGGCAATGGTGAAGCCTTTCCACTCGCCTTCGAGCCAGTCGGCCTTGTTCGGGCGATAGCTTTTGGCCGCCTGGAATTCACCTTCGAGACGCGCCAGGAACGCCTTCTCGATCGTCTCGGCGTCGGCGGCGGTGAGCAGACCCTCGTCGATCAGCCTCTGACGATAGACCTCTCGCGTCGTCGGATGCGTGGCGATCGCCTTGTACATGAGCGGCTGCGTAAACGCCGGCTCGTCGGTTTCGTTATGACCGTGGCGGCGATAGCAGAACATGTCGACCACCACATCCTTCTTGAAGCGGTGGCGGAATTCTGTAGCGATGCGCGCCACGTGCACCACGGCTTCGGGATCGTCGCCGTTGACATGGAAGATCGGCGCCTGGATCGCCTTGGCGACGTCGGACGGATAAGGCCCCGAACGCGCCTGGGCCGGGCTGGTGGTGAAGCCGATCTGGTTGTTGACGATGAAGTGGATCGTACCGCCGGTGCGATAGCCCTTGAGCTCGCTGAGCTCGAGCGTTTCGGCCACCAGGCCCTGGCCGGCGAAAGCGGCGTCGCCGTGCATCAGCAGGCCCACCACCTGGTCGCGCGACTGATCGCCGCGCTGGCGCTGTTTGGCGCGCACCTTGCCGAGCGTGACGGGATTAACCGCCTCGAGATGCGACGGGTTCGCGGTCAGCGACAGATGCACGAGGTTACCGTCGAAGTCGCGGTCCGACGATGTGCCGAGATGATACTTGACGTCGCCGGAGCCCTGGACGTCCTCGGGATTGGCGGAATTGCCCTGGAACTCGGAGAACAGCGCCGCATAGGGCTTGCCCATCATGTTGGTCAGCACGTTGAGTCGCCCGCGATGCGGCATGCCGATGCAGAGCTCCTTCATGCCGAGCTGCCCGCCGCGCTTGATCACCTGCTCGAGCGCGGGGATCAGCGCCTCGGCGCCTTCGAGGCCGAAACGCTTGGTGCCGGTATAGCGACGGTCGAGAAAACGCTCGAGAAACTCCGCCTCGACCAGACGCTCGTAGATCGTGCGCTTGCCGCGCTCGGTGAACTCGGTCTGATTGCGCGGCACCTCGATCCGAGCCTGGATCCACTGGCGCTGCTCGAGCTCCTGGATGTGCATGTATTCGACGCCGACGTGACCGCAGTAGGTCGCGCGCAACGCCGCCAGGATCTCGCGCATCGTCGCGGTCTCGAACCCCAACAGGTTGTTGACGAAGATCGGCCTGTCGTAGTCGGCTTCGGTGAAGCCGTAGGTCGCCGGATCGAGGTCGGGATGGTCGGTGCGCCGATCGAGGCCGAGCGGATCGAGATCGGCGATGAGATGTCCGCGGACGCGATAGGCGCGGATGAGATTCATCGCACGAATCGAATCGAGAGCCGCCTGGTGGACGTCAGCCGGCAGCGCGGCGAGCGCGGCCGGTGCGTGCCCGTTGGCCAGGATCGCCGGACGCTTGTCGCCCCATGCCGGCCCCTGCATCTCACGCAGGAAGGCCCTGGGTTCGTCGCCGAGCTCGGCGAAGAAGCCCCGCCAGCTCGCATCGACCGACTGCGGATCGTCGAGATACCGGCCGTAGAGCTCGGCGATGAACGCCGCGTTCTGGCCGGTCAGGAAGCTGTTGTTATCGAGCGGCGGCATGGCGGTTCATGCAACTCATTGAAGGGGACGGGCGCCAGGCGCCGCCAATGGAAGCGGCGTCGCGTCCTTGGATACCGTAAATAAGATGACGGACGGACGATCCCCAGCGTTGCGCCGTTCATGGCTGCCATGAGCCCTGTGCGCGAAAAACTGCATGTGGCGCCAACGCGTTACCCTACGCTGCCTCGGCCAGGAGTTTCTTGGTCGCGTCGAGCAGCGTCTTCACCGCGCCGACCGATTTGTCGAAGGCCGCTTTCTCGTCCGCGTTCAGCGCAATCTCGACCACTCGCTCGACCCCGCCGGCCCCGAGCACGACCGGCACGCCGACGTAGAGCCCCTTGACGCCGTAGGGCCCGTCGAGCCACGCGGCGCACGGCAGAACCCGCTTTTTGTCGCGCAGATACGACTCCGTCATGGCGATCGCCGAAGCGGCGGGCGCATAGAAGGCCGAGCCAGTCTTCAGGAGATTGACGATCTCGCCGCCACCGTCGCGCGTGCGTCGAACGATCTTGTCGATGCGTTCCTGCGTCGTCCAACCCATCTTGACGAGATCGGGCAACGGTATTCCGGCAATCGCGGAATAGCGAGGCAGCGGCACCATGCTGTCGCCGTGACCGCCGAGCACGAATGCGCTGACATCCTCGACCGAGACCTTGAATTCCTCGGCGAGGAAATAGCGGAACCGTGCGCTGTCGAGCACGCCGGCCATGCCGACGACCTTGTGGTGCGGCAAGCCGCAGGCCTCGCGCAGGACCCAGACCATGACGTCGAGTGGATTAGTGATGCAGATGACGAAGGCCTTGGGCGCATGCGCCTTGATCGCCGCGCCGACCTGGCGCATCACCTTGGCGTTGATGCCGATGAGATCGTCGCGGCTCATGCCCGGCTTGCGCGGCACGCCGGCGGTGACGATCACCACATCGGCGCCGGCGATTGCCGCGTAATCGTTGCTGCCGACATATTTCGCGTCGAAACCCTCGATCGGTGTCGCCTCAGCGATGTCGAGCGCCTTGCCCTGAGGCACGCCTTCGACGATGTCGCAGAGAACGACGTCGCCGAGTTCCTTCAAGCCCGCGAGCAAGGCGAGCGTGCCGCCGATCTGGCCGGCTCCGACCAGCGCGATCCTGTTGCGTGCCATCGATGACCTCTTTTCGGGCGAAGGCGAAGCCGCGCAAAAAACGCGGGACGGCGCGGGTTTAGCGCGATTTCGCCCCTGCGGCAAGGGTGGACGACGGTTACAAGGCGTTAATCCGCGGCGGCGGCGATATATTCGGGACTCTGCATCTCGTGCAGCCGCGACACCGCACGCTGGAATTCGAAGGCGCCGTCGCCTTCGGTATAGAGCTTCTCCGGCGGCACGTCGGCCGATATCACGATCCGGCCGTGAGCGTCATAGAGCGTGTCGATGAAGGTATTGAACCGCCGGGCTTCATCGCGGCGCGCCGCGCTCAGACGCGGAACGCCTTCGACGACGAAGGTGTGATAGCGCCGGCAGAGCTCCAGATAATCTGCCGGGCCCAAGGACGCGCCGCACAGCTCGTCGAAGGTGAACCAAGCGACTCCGCGCGCGGCGCGCGGCACGACCAGCTTGTGTCCCATCACCGTCAGTGTCTGCACATGTGCCGAGGCGTTGTCGGTCAAGGCCATGAAGGCGCGCTCGAGCGCGCGATAGGCGCGGTCGTCGGCCGGCGTGAAATAGGTCTGGCGGCCAATCAGGCGCGCCATGCGGTAGTCGTGTCGTCCCTCGAGCGCGACGATGTCGAGCTTGCGCTCGATCATGGCGATGAACGGAACGAAGCGTTCGCGGTGCGAGCCGCCCTGGTAGAGCTCGGACGGCGCACGATTCGCGGTGGCAACGACCACGACACCGAGATTGAAGAACGCCTCGAACAGGCGCCCGAGGATCATCGCGTCGGCGATATCGACGACGTGGAATTCGTCGAAGCACAGCAGGACCGCGTCCCTGGCGATCGCCTCAGCGACTGGCCGGATCGGATCGCCTTTTGCGGCGCGGCGCGCATGGATGCGGTCGTGGACCTCGGCCATGAAAGCGTAGAAATGTATCCGGCGCTTGGCCGACAGACTGACGGATTCGAAGAACAGATCCATCAGCATGGTCTTGCCGCGGCCGACAGCGCCGTAGAGATAGACACCCTTGGGCGCCGTGCTCGATCGCGCCAGGCCAAATCGCTTGCGCCAACTGCGCCGGCCGTTGACCAGGCGGTCGTCGACTAGCGCCGACCACAGCGTCTCGAGCTTCGCCGCCGCGCGTTCCTGGGCCGCATCCGGCAACAATTCGCCCGCCGCGACGCGCGCGCGATAGCGCGCGAGCGGCCCGGGAGTTTGCGGTATCGGCTGCGCGGCGGAAGCCTGGCGGGTGGACTGCATCGGCCGCGGTGTCATAGCAAAAACGTGTCTCGATTACATAGCCCCGTCTGAGGCAATATCCGAGTTGGCATGCCACGGAATGAGGGAGATCAGCGCATGGACGAGGACCGCTTCAACATGGCAGTGCGGAAATTCCTCAAGGTCGTCGGCGTGACGTCGCAGCGCGAGATCGAGAACGCGGTGCGCGCGGCGATCGGCGCCGGAAAGCTCAAGGACCGCGGCCGGATCGCGGCGAAGATGACGCTGCACGTGCCCGAGATCGGCCTCGATCACGTGATCGACGGCACCATCGAGTACTGATCCGTGCGTCAGAGGCGCGCCACCAGCTGCTTCTTGATCTGGCCGATCGCCTGCCCCGGATTGAGGCCCTTCGGGCAGGTGCGTGTGCAGTTCATGATGGTGTGGCAGCGATAGACCTTGAACGGGTCCTCGAACTGGTCGAGGCGTTCGTCGCTCTTGGTATCGCGGCTGTCGGCGAGCCAGCGATAGGCCTGAAGCAGCACGGCGGGACCGAGATATTTCTCCGGATTCCACCAATAACTCGGACACGCGGTGGTGCAGCAGAAACACAGGATACATTCCCACAAGCCGTCGAGCTTGGCGCGGTCGGCGATCGATTGCAGCCGTTCGCCGTCGGCTGGCGGCGGCGTATCGTTCTGAAGCCAAGGCTTGATCGAACGATACTGCTCGAAGATGCCGTCGATGTCGGGAACCAGGTCCTTGATCACCGGCAGGTGTGGCAACGGCGAGATTTTGACGTCGCCCTTCACGTCGTCGATGTACTTGAGGCATGCGAGCGTGTTGGTGCCGTCGATGTTCATCGCGCACGACCCGCATATGCCTTCGCGGCACGAGCGGCGGAAGGTCAGCGTGGTATCGATCTCGTTCTTGATCTTGTTCAACGCATCCAGGACCATCGGCGCGCACTGATCGAGGTCGATCTCGTAGCTGTCCATCCGCGGATTGCCGTCGACCTCGGGATCCCAGCGATAGATGCGGAAGGTCTTGACGCGTTTGGCGCCGGCCGGAGCCGGATGGTGGCGGCCCTCGACGACTTTCGAGTTTTGGGGCAGGAAAAAATCGGCCATGTCGGTCCCTACCTAATAGACCCGTTCCTTGGGCGGGAATGGCTGCACGTCGTTCGACAGGGTAAAGTTGTGCACCGGACGGTAACTCAGCTCCACCGCACCGGCGCCCTTCATCCATGCCAACGTGTGCTTCATCCAGTTTTGGTCGTCGCGCTTGGGGAAATCCTCGCGGGCGTGGGCGCCGCGGCTTTCCTTACGCGCGCGCGCGCCGTGCAGCGCGACTTTCGCCTGTGCCATGAGATTGTCAAGTTCCAGCGCCTCGACCAGGTCAGTGTTCCAGATCATCGAGCGGTCGCTCACGCCGAGATCGCGCGCCGACGCGGCCACCTGCTCGAGCTTGCGCACGCCCTGTTCGAGCAGCTCGGCGGTGCGGAAGACGGCGCAGTGCTCCTGCATGACACGCTGCATGGAGAGGCGGATCTCGCCCGTCTTGGTCTTGCCCTTGGCGTGGCGCGCACGATCGAGTCGCGTCAGCGCCAGGTCGTCGGCCGATGCCGGCAGCGGTTTGTGCGGGGCGCCGGGCTTGACGATCTCCTGTGCGCGCAGCGCGGCAGCGCGGCCGAAGACGACGATATCGAGCAGCGAATTGGTGCCGAGGCGATTGGCGCCGTGAACCGAGACGCACGCGGCCTCGCCGATCGCCATGAGACCGGGCGCGACGCGTTCGGTATCGTCGGGAGTCGGTGCCAGCGCCTCGCCGTGCAGATTGGTCGGGATGCCGCCCATGTTGTAATGCACGGTCGGCAGGACGGGGATCGGTTCGCGGGTGACGTCGACGCCGGCGAAGATTTTTGCGGTCTCGGCGATGCCCGGGAGGCGCAGATGGATCACCGCCGGATCGAGATGCTCGAGATGGAGCTGGATGTAATCCTTCTTCGGTCCGCAGCCGCGGCCCTCGCGAATCTCGATCGTCATGGCGCGGCTGACCACGTCGCGCGACGCCAGGTCCTTGGCGTGCGGCGCGTAGCGCTCCATGAAGCGTTCGCCCTCGGAATTGGTGAGATAGCCGCCTTCGCCCCGCACGCCCTCGGTGATGAGGCAGCCGGCGCCGTAGATGCCGGTGGGATGGAACTGGATGAACTCCATATCCTGCAGCGGCAGGCCGGCCCGCAACACCATGGCGTTGCCGTCGCCGGTGCAGATATGCGCCGAGGTGCACGAGAAATAGGCGCGGCCGTAACCGCCGGTCGCCATGACAACGAGGTGCGCCCGGAAGCGATGGATCGAGCCGTCCTCGAGGCGCCAGGCGACGACACCGCGACAGATATCGCCATCCATCAGCAGGTCGAGGACGAAATACTCAACGAAGAATTCGGCGTTGTGCTTGAGGCACTGCTGATAAAGCGTATGGAGGATAGCGTGGCCGGTGCGGTCGGCAGCCGACGCCGAGCGATGGGCCGGGTCCTTGCCGTAGCGGACCGTGTGACCGCCGAACGGACGTTGATAAATCTTGCCTTCCGGTGTGCGGGAGAACGGGACACCCATATGCTCGAGCTCAATGACGGCCGGAACCGCCTCGCGGCACATGTATTCGATAGCGTCCTGATCGCCGAGCCAATCGGCGCCCTTGACGGTGTCGTACATGTGCCAGCGCCAGTCGTCCTCGCCCACGTTGCCGAGCGCGGCGCCGATCCCGCCCTGCGCCGCGACGGTATGGCTGCGCGTCGGATAGACCTTGCTGATGCAGGCGGCCTTGAGTCCCGCGGCGCACATGCCGAGCGTCGCCCGCAGGCCGGCGCCGCCGGCCCCGACGACGACGACATCGTAAACGTGCTCGGTAACCGGGTAGGCCGCGGACACGATCAGGATCCGAAGGCGAGTGTGGCGACGGCGGCCAGCGCGATCAGCGCCAACGCCCAGCAGACCACACGGTTGGCGATCAGCGCCGCCGCAAGGCGCCCCGGCGTGTGCACATAATCCTCGAGGACGACGCGCACCCCCAGCGCTAGATGGTAGAACGCGACCGCAACCAACAGCGCCGCGGCCACAGCGGGCAGCGGCTCCCCGAGCCACGAGCGGATCTCGGTCCGGTTGGCGCCGAGATGGGCGAGCAGAGATTCAACCAGCCAGAGGACCAGCGGAATCAGCACCAGCGCAATGATGCGCTGCGCGCGCCAGTGTCGCACCGCGGCGCCGCCCCTCATGGCGATCCCCAGGCATAGAGGCCGCCACCGAAAGCAAACAGCGTCAACAGGACGCTGCACACCACCACCGTCCAGCCGGTGCGATAGGTCGAGCGCAGATCGAAGCCGACGCCGATATCCCACAGCAGATGACGCACGCCGTTGAGCAAGTGATAGAACAGCGAAAACGTCCAGCCGAGCAGAAACAGCTTGCCGAGCCACGAGCCCCAGAACCACTGCGCGGCCGCAAAGCAGGTATCGCTCCACGCAGCGCCCGAAAGCCACCAGACGAAGAAGAACGCGCCGGCCCCCAGCGCCAACCCGGTGCCGCGATGCATGATCGACAGCACCGAGGTCAGTTGCGGCCTGTAGATCTGGAGATGAGGCGAAAGCGGCCGCTCGGCGGGACTCATTGGCGAAAAAACCTGCTCTTTCGCACACGCGAAGTGGTTTTGGTTTAGCCCTCCCCCCTTCCCGCGTCAACGTCGGGTCGCACAACGCATAGCTGCAAAGTATGAATGTGTTGCGCCGGTTCAACCGTTGGCGTGTGGCATGCCAATAGCCGCCGCCAGCGCGAGAATGCGTTCGGCGTCGGCCACGTGCAGGTGCTCGATGAGGCGACCGTCGAGCACCGCGACGCCCTTGCCTGCGGCCTTGGCCGCGGCGAACGCCGCGATCACCCGCCGCGCGTGCGCGAGCGCAGATTCATCCGGTGCGAAAACCCGGTTGGCGACGTCGATGGTGCTCGGATGAATCAGCGTCTTGCCGTCGAACCCGAGCATGCGGCCCTGGCGGCAGGAACGCTCGAATCCGGCGGCATCGCCGATATCGAAATGGACGCCGTCGAGCACGGCGAGTCCGTAGGCGCGTGCCGCGAGGACGCAAAGGCCGAACGCGGTCGTCATCGGCTCGCGCATCGGCGTCTCCTCCGCATGAATTTCCTTCGATAGATCCGCGGTGCCCATGACGAAGACCCGCAGCCGTGGCGTTGCCGCGGCGATCGCCTCCGCGTGCAGTACAGCGCGCGCCGTCTCGATCATGCACCAGACGCCGAGATCGAGAGGGGCGCCGGCCGAGATCAGGACGGCCTCGGCCTTGCGCGGCTCGGCTGCGCTCTCGACCTTGGGCAGCAGCACCGCATCGAGCTTCATTTGCGCCGCCGCCTTGAGGTCGTCCTCGGCCCATTCGGTGCCGAGTGCGTTGACGCGCAAGACCAGCTCCCGTCGCCCGTAACCACCCCGTGCGACCGCGGCGGCGATCGCCGCGCGGGCCGCGGCCTTGGCTTCCGGTGCGACCGAATCCTCGAGATCGAAGATCAGTGCGTCGGCCGCCAAGTTGCGCGCCTTTTCCAACGCGCGGGCGTTGCTGCCCGGCACGAACAGAACGCTGCGGCGCGGACGCATCCGTCAGCCGGCGCGCGCTGGTTCTTTAACCGCCGATTTCGTCAGGTGATCGCGGACCAGCAGCTCGGCGATCTGCACCGCATTGAGCGCCGCGCCCTTGCGAAGATTGTCGCTCACCACCCATAGGTTGAGGCCGTTGGGCACCGTCGGGTCGCGGCGGACGCGACTGACGTAGACCGCGTCCTCGCCCGCCGCCTCGACTTGCGTGACGTAGCCCTCGTCGGCGCGGTGATCGACCACGACGACGCCCGGCATGCGCCGCAGCGCCGCACACGCTGTCTCTTCATCGAGCGGATTTTCGAACTCGACATTGACCGCCTCGGCATGGCCGATGAAGACGGGAACGCGCACGCACGTCGCCGTCACTGCGATATTGGGATCGAGGATTTTGCGGGTCTCGACGTCCATCTTCCACTCTTCCTTGGTCACGCCGCCGTCGCGGAAGACGTCGATATGCGGAATGCAGTTGAAGGCGATCTGTTTGGTGAAGCGCTCGCGCTTGATCGGATCGTTCACGTAAACGGCGCGTGTCTGCGTGAACAGCTCGTCCATCGCATCACGGCCGGCGCCCGAGACCGACTGATAGGTCGCGACGACGACCCGCTTTATCCGCGCGATATCGTGCAGCGGCTTCAATGCCACCACCATCTGGACGGTCGAGCAATTCGGATTGGCGATGATGTTGCGCTTCTTGTATTGCGCCACCGCCTCGGGATTGACCTCCGGCACGATCAGCGGCACGTCCTTGTCCATCCGGAACTGCGACGTATTGTCGATGACGATGCAACCGGCCTTGCCGGCGCGCGGCGCATGCACCGCCGAGACCCTGGCACCCGGCGAGAAAAGCGCGATGTCGACGCCGTGGAAATCGAAGGTGTCGAGGCTCTCGACCTTGAGCACCCTATTCTCGCCGTACGAGACCTCGACGCCGATCGACCGCGTCGAGGCGACCGCGTGAACCTTGTCCGCCGGGAAATTGCGTTCGGCGAGAATGCTCAGCATCTCACGCCCGACGTTGCCGGTGGCGCCGACCACCGCGACCCGATAACCCATTGATCGCTCCTGCGGAAACCAGCGTTGACTTAAGCCCCTTCGCGCCCGATGACAAGTCCGGCGTGGCCGCACGCGGCGATCGGCGAATACGGTTAACCGGAGGGATGCGATGAAAGCGGCCGAATTGTTCGATTTACGCGGTCAGGTCGCGTTGGTGACAGGCGCCGCTGCGGGCCTTGGCCTCGCCATCGCCGAGGTATTGGCGGCCAACGGCGCCCATGTGTTGCTGACCGACATCGACACCGCCGGTCTCGAAGCCGCGCGGCAAAGCCTGGCTTCCGCCGGCGGCGCGGTCGAGAGCGCGCCGCTCGATGCCGCCGATCGCGAGGCTGTCGAAACCTGTATCGCCGATCTCGCCCGCCGTCACGGTCGGCTCGACATCGTCGTCGCCAACGCCGGCATATCGGCCGGCCAGGAGGGCCGCACACTCGACGGTGCGTGGAATACCTGGCAGCAGGTGATCGACCTCAACCTAACCGGCGTTTTCGCCGCGATCCGCGCCGCCGCCGCGGCGATGAAACCGCGCCGCAGCGGCCGCATCGTCGTCAATGCTTCGATCGCCGGCCTGCGCGGCGAGGTCATGGTCGGCTATGCCTATGCCGCGACCAAAGCGGCCGTCTGCAATCTGGTGCGGCAGGCGACGATCGAGCTCGGCCCCTATGGCATATCCGTCAACGCCATCGCCCCCGGGCCGTTTCGCACCAATATCGCCGGCGGCCGTCTCCAGCGCGATCCCGAATTCGCCCGCCAATTCGAGGCCGAGATGCCGATGCACCGCATCGCCGAACCGGCGGAAATCAAGGGTCTGGCCCTGCTTCTGGCGTCGCCTGCGGCGAGCTATATCACCGGGGCGGTGATCCCGATCGACGGTGGCGCCCTGGCATGGTAGGCGGGCGCCGTGGGTCAAGATGAAAGGATGCTGACCATTTTGCTGCACTGCGGTAAAATCGGCTTCGAGCCAGCTGTGGAGTTCGCATGAGCGTCGCGGCCCCCGAGTCCAAAAAGCGCACCCCTGCCGAGCTTGCCCGGCGCAAGGGCGGCGAACCGATCGTCGCGCTGACGGCCTATAGCACGCCGATGGCGCGCATTCTCGATCCGATCGCCGATCTGCTGCTGGTCGGCGATTCGCTCGGCATGGTGGTTTACGGCTTCGACAGCACCCTGCCGGTGACGCTCGAGATGATGATGGCGCACGGCGCGGCGGCGGTGCGAGGCGCCGCGCGCGCCTGCGTCATCGTCGACATGCCGTTCGGCAGCTATCAGGAAAGCCCCGGCCAGGCGTTCAGGAACGCCGCCCGCATCATGGCCGAGACCGGCTGCGCCGGCATCAAGCTCGAGGGCGGCGAGGCCATGGCCGAGACGGTACGGTTCCTGGTCGAGCGCGGCATTCCGGTGCTCGGCCATATCGGATTGCAACCGCAATCGGTCAACGTCATCGGCGGCTTCCGCGCGCAGGGGCGTAACGAGGCCGAGGCCGATCGCGTCATGGCCGACGCCCGCGCCATCGCCAAGGCCGGCGCCTTCGCCATCGTCATCGAAGGCACCAACGAGCCCGTTGCGCGCCGCGTCACTGAGGCGATTCCGGTTCCGACCATTGGCATCGGCGCGTCGCCCGCCTGCGACGGTCAGATCCTGGTGACGGAAGATCTGCTCGGCCTGTCGGACGGTCACAAGCCGCGTTTCGTCAAGCGCTACGCCGAACTGAACCAGGCGATCGCTGCTGCCGCCGCCGCCTATGCCGAGGAGGTGCGCGCGCGCATCTTCCCCGGCCCCGAGCACTGCTACGGTCCGAGCACGATCGACCGCGGTCACAAGCCGACCGCGTCGCAGCGTCGCTGACTCAACCGCCGGGCACGTAGCCCTTCGAGATCATGCACCGAGAGATGATGTCGGAGGATTGCGCCTGATCGCGCGCCGCATAGGTCTGCTGCACCGTGAACAGTGCGCCGGTGTCCTGCCAGTCCTTGCCGCGCGCGGCGAGTATATCCTGATTGATGCGCGTATCGCGCTGCGTCGCGACCGCGGCGAGGCCGTTGCAGTCCGAGAGATCTCGAGCGACGGCCTCCGGCGTCGCGCCGTCCTTGGTCCAGGTCGAACCGACACAGCCGAACAGGATGAAGACGACGGCGAGGCCGGCGAGGCGTTTCATGCGGCGGTCTTCTCCCTGCGACTGCCTCAATGCTACTCTCAGAAGCGACCGGATTGATAGTCGGCAATCGCCTGGCGAATCTCCGCATCCGTATTCATGACGAACGGCCCGTAGCGCGCGACAGGTTCTTTGAGCGGCTTGCCGGCCGCAAGCAGCACGCGCCCTGGACCGCCGGCGAGCTTCACGGCGTCGCCCGCGCCGAGGACTGCGATGCAGCCGCGCTCGACTTTTCGCGCCGGCTCGCCGACGAGCGCGTTGCCGTCGAAGACATAGGCGAAGACGTTGTGCGCCGCCGGCACCGGCAAAATGGCTGGCGCGCCGGTGACCGCGACGTCGAGCAGTAGCGGATCGGTGACGATGTCGGCCACCGGCCCTCTGGTTCCGTTGACGGCGCCGGCGAGAACGCGAATCCGGGCGCCGCCTGCGACCGTGATTTCGGGAATGCGCGACGGCTCGATGTCCTGATAGCGCGGCGGCATCATCTTGTGCTTCGCCGGCAGGTTGACCCAAAGCTGGAAACCCCACATCAGGCCGTCCTGCTGTTCCGGCATCTCGGAATGGACGATGCCACGGCCTGCGGTCATCCACTGCACGCTCCCCGCCGTCAGCAGTCCGCGATTGCCCTTGTTGTCGCCGTGGCGCATGCGCCCGGCGAGAACGTAGGTAACCGTCTCGAAGCCGCGATGCGGATGTTCCGGAAAACCGGCGACGTAATCGGCGCCCTCTGCCGAGCGGATCTCGTCGAGCAGCAAAAAGGGATCGAGCGAGTCGAGCGTCGGGCTTCCGATGACGCGGGTGAGCTTGACTCCCGCGCCGTCGCTGGCTGGTACGCCGCGAAACATCCGGGCGACCGGCCGGACATTGATCGTCGCACCGCGCATCGGGACACCCTCCTCGCCGCCATATATAGGCGTTTCGCGGCCGATTGCGAAACGTGCCGGCGCATGGCTGTCATACGGACCGGCGGGCGCTTGCTGATTCAAGCACGCGGCGCCGGCCGTCGTCGTCGAGCGCCGGCCAGGCGGCGATCTCGGCAAGAGTCCGCCAGCAGCCGCGGCAATAGCCGGTGTGCGGATCGACGACGCACCTGCGAATGCAAGGCGAGGCGACGGCCTCACTCACGGCGATTTGTCAGGCTCGAGCAGGGCTGCGAGCGTGGTCTTGAACAGCTCGGTCTTGGAGTCGGAAAACGCGAACAGCCAGTCCTCTGTCTTGGCGTTGATCTTCTCGGCACGCGTGGCTGCCGCGCCGGAACCCGTGGCGCTAATCCGCACCCAGCTCGTCTTGCCTTGGGTGGCGACGTCGAGCATCACCGTCAGGCCGTCGAAGGTCACGAACTGTGCGTGGGCGACGCCGGCTTCGGGAAACGCAAACGCCTTCGCAAGCGCGACGTCCGAAAGCTCGAGCGACGCGAGCGCGCCGGCCGCCTGATCGAGCACGTCGGCGTCCCTGAGCTTCTTGCCCCTGGGCATCGGATTGGCAAGCCGGAACGCGTCGCCGGCGGCAGCCCGCAGGATCGTGACCTTGGCGCCGTCGGCGGCGGTGAATTCGGCCTGCTTGACGGTCGCAGAGGGGATGTCGAGCAGCCTCTTGTCGAGCCAGGAACCGATGTCGCCCGAGACGTCCACAGAGCCGCGCGCGAGCCAGCTCTGGACGTCGCCGGGCTCGCGCAGGTAGACCCCGTCGTCGCCACCGCCGAGCTCATCGTACTTGCGCCTGCCGACAATGATATCGGCGAGCAACTTGCCCTGGGCATCGGCGACGGTCACGAGCGTCGATTTCGACGCCGGCTTGCCCGCATCCTCCACCCCGAGACGCGCGTAGAGACGGGGTTCGCGGGTCTTGGGCTCGACGTAGCGGAGCTCGGCGAGACCCAGCAGGAGGCGACGGACGCGCTGTGGATCGGCCGGCCAGCCGGCCTTCTCTTCGACCTGCCAGCCGGCGGCGGCGTGCCTCAGCGTCGTTTTCTCGGTATCGCGCACGATGGTGACACGATCGACGATTTGCAGCTTCGGCCCCATGTCCGGCAGAACCAGTTTGCCGACCAAGGGATTGGCCTCCTGCGACGCGCCGCCAAGGCTCGACACAACCGCGAGCGCGACCGCCACCGCCGCAACCGCAACCAGGATCAGCAATCCGCGCTGCCGCATGCCGGAGCTCCTCCTCAGCCGATCGCCGTTCGGCGCTGCCGCCGCCGCACCCGCACGGCGCCGATCGCCACCGCGGCGAGCGCGACCAGGATCGGGATGAACGCGACGTCGAAGAATTCGACCCAGCCCTGCAGGCGATCGATGTCCAGGCGCTCGGCGAGCTGCACCTGCCGCAATTGCCGCCGGGTCGCCAGAAGCTGCCCGCGGAAGTTCTCGATCGCCTCGTTCTGTGCGGCGTCGACGGTGCCGGCCTGATGCGCGCCGGTATCGCGGAGATCCTTGAGCTTCTGCTGGGTATCCTTGAGCTTGTTCTCGAGCGCCCGCTCGCTCGCCTGGTAGCGCTCATCGGCGGCGCGCTGGATGTTCTGCACCAGCGTGAACGGCCGTGCGGCCGTTCCGCGGCTCCGCAGACCTATGAGTTCGGACCCGCCCGCCAGAACGTCGATCGCGTCGGTCACGAAGTCGCCGTTGCTGGCGGTCGGCACCGCGACGCGCTGGCCGAAAAAGTCCTGCACCTGGACCCAAAATCGGTCGTCGAGAATGTCGGTATCGGCTACCGCGACGACGTCGATCGGCCGGACGGAGGCTCTGATCTGCGGCATCGGCGCGTCCGGCTTCTTGTCCTGCGCGTCGCCCGCGGTCTTGCCCTTGTCGTCGGACTTGGGCGGGCCGTCGGGAAATGCGGTCGTCGCGGGGCCCGTGATCTGCGCCGCGATGACGAGCTGCCTGCGGTCGGGCTTGAAATCGGCGAGCAGCGCTGCCGGATCCGGCGTCTGGAACTTCTCGGCCGGTATGGCCATCGAATCGGTCGAGGTGGTGATGAGCGGGGCGAAACTGGTTTTGGCGCCGGGCAGCGATTCGAGAATGCCGGCGGTGGCGACATTGATCTCCGACAGATCGGCGGTGATCGGGTTGTCGCGGCTGAGATTATCCCCCTTGAGCGTCAGCCAACCGACGTAATCGACCGGCTGAACGCTGCTCGCACTGCCGGCGTTGACGCGCTGCGCATCGGCGCGGTCGGCCGCGACCATCTTCGGCACCAGCCGGAAGCCCCAGGCGGCAAACAGCTTGTTCAGTTCGCTGTCGTTCGGCATGCCGGGCGGGTTGAGCTGGCTCGGATGGAGACGCTGCGTCTCCGAATCGGGATCGACGAACACCAGCGCCCGCCCGCCCCTGAGCACGAACTGATCGATGGCGTAGAGCGTCTTGCTGGGGAGCTTCTGCGGGTGCACGAGCATCAGGACGTCGACGTCGCGCGGCACCGCGTCGAAATCGGCGCCGAGCGACTTGACCTCGTAAAGCTGGCGCATCTGCTCGAGCACGACATAGGGCACCAGTGGGCGGCCTTGCATCGCCGCCATGAGATCGCCTTCGAGCGGCAGCTGCGTCGCGAGGCCCACCACCGTCTTGTGCGGATTGGCGAGGCCGGCGATCAGCTTGGTGAGGTCGTATTCGAGGAAACGCTCGCGGTCGGTCTGGAAAAACGGAATGACCGCCTGGTCGTCGGTCGAGTTGGTGCCCGCCAAACCGAAATAGACCTGCTCGCCGCTCTGGTCGAGCGGCACACCCTGCAGGCCGAAAGCGACGGCGCGATCCTCGACTGGCGAGAACGGCTCGGGATCAAGGACCTCGACGCGGAGCTTGCCCTTGGCCATCGCCGCGTATTCGTCGAGCATCTCGCGCACGCGGTCGGCGAAGATGCCGTAAGCCGGCACCTCGCGGCCGAGCCGCGGCGAATAATAGAACCGCAGGGTGATCGGCTCGTCGATCTTGGCGAGCACCGAACGTGTCGCGGGCGACAGCGTGTAGAGCTTCTCCTGCGTCAGGTCGGCACGCATCCCGGCCAGCCAGTTGCCGGCGATGACGTTGACGGCGACGAAGACAACCGCGGCGGCGGCCAGCGAAACCAGCTCGATCGTGCGGCGGGACAGATGCAGGTTCATCGTCCGCCCTCAGTCCGCCTTCTTCAGCTCGACAATGGCAGCGTTGGCGAAGAGAAACAGGGCGATCACCGAAACGAAGAATACCGCGTCGGGCACTTCGATGACACCGCGCAGGATCGCGTTGAAATGCGTCAGGAAGCTGAGCGAGGCGACAACGTCGATGACCGCCGTCGGCGCCCAGGGCGCTAGGAAACCCAGAACGATGGACGATCCGCTGACCGTGAGGACGAAGCACGCGGCCGCGGTGACGACGAAGGCGATGACCTGATTCTTGGTCAGGGCCGAGAGCGCCGCACCGATGGCGAGGAAGGCACCGGCCATCAGAAGGCTGCCGATGTAGCTCGCCAGGATCACGCCGTTGTCCGGATGGCCGAGGATGTTGACCGTGATCCAGAATGGGAAGGTCAGGGCCAGCGCGATCGCCGAAAAGGCCCAAGCGGCGAAGAACTTTCCGAGCACGGCGGCGCTGATCGAGATCGGTAGCGTCAGGAACAGCTCGATCGTCCCACTCTTGCGCTCCTCGGCCCACAACCGCATCGCCAGCGCCGGAATCAGCACCAGATAGAGCCAGGGATGGAAGTTGAAGAACGGTACCAGATCGGCCTGGCCGCGATCGAAGAAATTGCCGACGAAGAAGGTGAGCGCGCCGGCCAACGCCAGGAAGATGACGATGAACACGTAGGCGAGCGGCGTCGTGAAATAGCTCGCCAGTTCCCGCTGGAAGATGACCCAGATCGAATGCACCGACGCCTCAGGCGGTAATCGTGCGGAAGACTTCGTCGAGCCGGCCGCGTTCGACGCTCAGGCCGCGCACCGCCCACCCGGCCGTACGCACCAGATCCGTCACCTCGCCGACGATCGCCTGGCCGCCGCGCGGCAGGACGAGAAGCGCGCCATCGCCGGCATCGTCGGTACGCTCGACGGCGGCAACGCCGGGCAACCGGCGTAGCGCGACTTCGGCCTCGTCGTGGCCGGAGGCGAGGCTTATCCGCACCGCGTTGTGCAGGCGCGAACGCGCGGCGAGCGCGACCGGCGTCGCATCGGCGAGAAGTCGGCCGTTGGCGATGACGATGGCGCGCGTGCAGACGGCGTCGACTTCCTCGAGCAGATGGGTCGAGATCACGATCGCCTTTTCGGGCGCCAGCGCCTTGATGAGCGTCCGCACCTCGTGCTTCTGGTTGGGATCCAAACCGTCGGTGGGCTCGTCGAGGATGAGTACGTCGGGATCGTGGAGGAGCGCCTGCGCCAGTCCGACCCGCCGCTTGAAGCCTTTGGACAGCGTCTCGATCGGCTGTTCCATCACACTCGACAACGACGTGCGCGCGACCGCGAGGTCGATCCGCCGAGCGGCTTCGGCGCCGGCGAAGCCGCGAATCTCGGCGACGAAGCGCAGGAAATTCCGCGGCAACATGTCGGGATAGGCCGGCGCGCCTTCCGGCAGATAGCCGATCCGCCGCTTGGCGGCGATCGGATTGGCGACGATATCGGCGCCGACGACCACCGCCGTGCCCGCGGTGGGCGCGAGGAAGCCCGTGATCATCTTCATGGTGGTGGACTTGCCGGCGCCGTTCGGGCCGAGAAATCCGAGCACTTCGCCCTTGCCGACGGTGAACGAGACGCGATCAACCGCCAGGATGGCGCCGAACCGACGTGTGAGGTTGCGGACCTCGATCATCTCGGCCATGGGATTCGGGTGGGGGATGGGATGCGCATGAGTGCCGTGCCGCGGACGGTGATTTGCGGCGTTTCACCTCGCCGAATCAAGCATGTTCAAAAGCGCGCCCGACACTTAATTCATTGTAATGTCGCGCACCGACGGCGCCGGGGCGACGGCTAGCACGTGCCGGACGCACCGCCTCGTCGCCGCCCCGTGCACGAGCTGCGCCGCATCGACCGCCCGCGCTCAGACCGTTGGCCGGAAACGCGCGGCGTCCTTGCGGGCGTATCCCGCAACGCGGAGGTCGGCCGCCTGTACGGCCTTGAGCCGCTCGACCAATTCCGACAGCCGATGACCGGGCGCGGCAAACGTCACTTCCTCGTCGCGCATGCCCGTGCGCTCGCGGCTCAGGGCGCACCCCGTCGATGCCGCCAGTGCGCCGTTCTCTTTGGCAATGGCGATGATATGGCATTGCGGCTTACCCTCGAACCGCAGCTCGGGGTAGGCGGCGTGCACTTTCATCAGCTGCTTACCGTTGATTCGCAGGAAGACGACGTCGGGATCGAGCGTCGTCTGCGCGAGCGGCGCGTAGACGATCGCACCCGGCTTGCGCGTGACCGTGGTAATGCGGGGAAAGGCTTCAGCCGCGACCCAGTTCGCTTCGACCAGACCGGCAACGTCGGCCGCCTTGGCGGCCTCGGCGAGCGTCTTGAAGCCGTGCGTCAACCCGCCGACGCTGCAATTGCCGTGGTCGTCCGCGACCGTCGCGAAGGTCCGGCGAGTCGCCATCATCCAGAACACGCAACTCGCGGCGGCGGCGCCGGTGCGTCCGTCAGAGGTCGGCGGTGGAATCGGTCCCTCGGGGCGCGGCACGCCGGCCGGCGGCGCGTCGAGGAAGGTGATCGCGATCGGCGGTGCTTCGAGCCCGAGCAGATCGACGAGAGCCTGATTGAGGCGCCCATAATCCGTTTTAGCCATGCTCCACCCCTTCGTCGGGCGACTTCCCTCCGGCCATCGCAACCGAGGGCTGCGAGATCGTCATCCCCATCGTTTGGCATGAAGACCCGCCCCGCGATCGCGAACGGGCGGCGGAAGCACCCATTTTGATGATCGATTGATTATTTGCCTTGCAGCTTCGACGGCGTCACCGCGAATGTCAATGGCCAAGCAGGCCGCCGGGCGCGGCGCGTAATCAATTTCCGACCGGCGGACGCTACCCTCGCCCGTGCGTGCTCTATCGGCTGCGGAAACGCCTTCGCACGCGGGTACTGAGTAATGCGCATCGAATTTCATCGTCGCCAATTCTCCGCGGCCGGTGGTGTTGCCCTTTCCGTCGCATGCCTGCTTCTTCTCCGGCGGGCCGCGCCAGGAGACGAAATTCATGCATTTCATCGGCTGCCATCGCTTCGTCGGCGACTTCTATGCCCGGCAGGCATTGGCCACGATCGTCGACCTTGCCACGTCCGATCGGGCGCCGCAGGCCGCTGCCGCGACACGGGCTTCCGCCTGAGCCACAGCCGCCTGCGGTTCGCTGGCTCTGCCGCGCACAACTGGATTATGGTCCGCGGCACGCCGCTGGGGCGGGAGCCATGCTGCTACTGACATTCGCCAAGGGCATCGTCGTCGGGCTCATCCTGGCGGTTCCAGTGGGGCCCGCCGGCATGTTGTGCGTCCGGCGGACGCTGGTCGAGGGTGCGATCTTCGGGCTGGTGTCGGGTTTCGGCGCCGCCTGCGCCGACGCATTCTTCGGCGCCGTCGCCGGCTTTGGCCTGACCATCGTCCGCGACTGGTTGTTCGCGGCGCGCGACGCGCTCGGTTTCGGCGGTGGCGTCTTCCTCGTCGCTGTCGGCGTGAAGGGCCTGGTCGCGCCGCGTCCGATACAGGTCGGCCCGGTCGCGCACGAGCGCTTGGCCGCCGCGTTCGTGTCGACCTTCGTGCTCGCCATCACCAACCCGGTCACCATCCTCGCCTTCGCCGCCATTTTCACGCAGATCGGCTTCGATCCCGCATCGGGCACGCTCGAAATCGCCGCACTGGTGGCCGGCGTGTTCGCGGGGTCGCTCGCCTGGTGGGTGAGTCTGTGCGGCGCCGCGCCGTCACTGCGGCGCGTCAGCATGACCTGGCTCCCGCGATTTTCGGGCGGGCTGTTGGCCGTTTCGGGAGTCGTCCTGCTGGCCGCGACGCTGGCCCGCATCGCCGGCGTTCGCTGACCGTTGGCTCAGGCCGGGCGGACGGTTAAGCTGGCGCGCCTTGAAAGCCGCTCGCCCCTTGCGCACGCTTGCCTTGCTCGCCGCTCTGCTGCCGGGACTGGCGACGGCCGCTTTTGCGCAGACGGCGTCCGCGCCCGCCATCAATCAATCGGCGCCGGCGCGAGCGACGGAACCGACGTCGCCCATCACGGCCGACGAGCTCCAGAACCTGCTTGACACCATTCGGGATCCTGCGGCTCGCCAAAGGCTGGTGACCGAGCTGCAGGGACTGATCGCCGTCCAACGCGGCCTTGCGAAGAAAACCCCCGGCAACGCGATCGGCACGTTTTTCGTCAATCTGTCCGATCAGGCGCATGCCATCGGCGGCGAAGTTCTCGCCGCGGCCGCCGTGGTGGTCGACGCGCCGCGTGTCGTCGCGTGGCTGCACGACCAGGTGAGCAACGAACAGACGCGGGAACGTTGGTTCGAGATCGTCACGCGGCTGGTCGCGATCATCGGCGTCGCTCTGGTCGCCGACTGGCTGGTCTGGTTCGTGTTGCGCCGGCCGGGCCGGCGATTTGGCGCGCGTACCAGCGAGGCGACCGCGTGGCGCATCGTCTTTCTCTTCGTCAACGCGATGTTCGAGGCGCTGCCGATCGCCGCCTTCGCCGCGGTGGCGTATTTCGTCCTGTCGTTGATCGCGCCGAGCTTCGTTACCGAGCGCGTCGCGACCACGGTGATCGCTGCATATTTGTGGTCGCGCGTCGTCGCCGCCGTGGCGCGGGTCGTGCTGCTGTCGCCGAGCGCCCTGGCGCTCTACCCCCTCGGCGAGGAAACGCGCAACTACCTCTACATCTGGATCAAACGGTTCGCCAATTTCGGACTTTACGGCTTTGCAGTGGCCGGCTGCGCCTGGTGGCTGAGCGTGCCGGGCGCGATCTACGCCATCCTTCTCCGCGTCGTCGTCCTCGTCCTCGGCATCCTGGCGATCGTCTTCGTGCTGCAGAACCGCGTCGCCGTGGCGGCGTGGCTGCGCGGACCGGCCGAGCCGGCGGAGGGCGCGGGCCGAGGCTGGCGGCTGCTGCGCCACCGGCTCGCCGACGCATGGCACGTTCTGGCGATCGTGGTCGTCGCCGGCACCTTCGGCATTCTCGTGCTGCACATCCAGGGCGGCTTCGTTTTTTTGCTGCGCGCGTCGCTGCTGAGCGCCGTCATCGTCCTGGCAGCGGCGCTGGCGGTCCAGTTCGTGCGGCGGGCGAGCGAGCGTGGATTTGCCATCAAGCCCGAGCTCAAGGCTCGCTTCCCGACGCTCGAGAATCGGACCAACCGCTACCTCCCGGTTCTGACGACGTTGGCGTCGCTCGTCGTCTACATCGTCGCGGCGCTCGCGCTGCTGCAGGCATGGGGTATCGACTCCTTTCTCTGGCTGCAGGCCACCGCCGCAAGCCCGTTCTTCGGCAGCCTCGCCAGCATCGTCATCGTCGTGGTCGCCGCGGTAATCGCCTGGGAGGCCTTCGTCCTCGCCGTCGAGCATCACATGTTGCGCTACGAAGGCGACAGCCGCCGCCGTGCACGGGCGCGCACCATGACGCCGTTCCTGCACATGGTCGCGTTCGTGATTCTCGCGATCATCGTCGTCTTCGGCGTATTGGCGGCGCTCGGCATCAATATCGGCGCCCTGTTGGCGGGGGCCGGCGTGTTCGGCCTTATCGCGGGGCTCGGCTCGCAGTCGATCGTCAAAAGCCTGATGACCAGCATCGGCGTCCTGATCGACGACACCTTCGCGGTCGGCGACGTGATCGACCTCGGCGGCGGCCATTCCGGCGTCGTCGAAGATATGTCGATCCTGACGATCAAGCTGCGCGCGGTCGACGGCTCGCTGCTGACCGTGCCGTTCAGCGAGGCCAAGGTGATCCAGAACCTGACCAAGGATTATTCCTATTACGTCGCCAACGTGGCCGTTGCCTACCACGAGGACACCGACCGCGTCGTCAAGGTCCTGACCGCAATCATCGACGGCATGCGCCGGGAGCCCGAATTCGCGCGACACATCCTCGAGCCGCTCGACGTCGTCGGCGTCGATCGTTTCTCCGATTCGGCGGTTATCCTCCTGGTGCGCATCAAGACGCAGCCGATGCACCAATGGGCGGTCGGGCGCGAATTCAACCGACGGATGAAGCAGGCGTTCGACCGCGAAGGCATCGATATGCCGTTTCCGACGCGCACGATCTATTTCGGCGGCAGCGAGGCCGAAACCAATCCGCCGGAGCGGGCGCGCGGCTCCAGGGGCTTCAAGCCGGCGGGCGATGCGGGCTGATTTTACTCGTCCGCGCGCTCGCCGCGTTCCCACGCCTCGAGCGTCGCGACATCGGGCGCGCTCAAGGCCCGGCGCGCCACGTCAAGGGCGAAGCCGGCGCGCGCCAGCGCCGCCAGATCCTTCTGCCGCATCGTGGCGCGCCTGATCCCTGGCCGGCAGGGGCCGAGACGACGGCGGCGGATCAAGGCGCACGCGGCGGCGAAATCACCGCCCTCCGCGCCGCCGCCATCGAGCGCCGCCATCGCCTCCTCAATGAGATCCGCGTCGACGCCTTTTTGCCGAAGCTTGCCGCGAATGCCGAAGCGCGATACGCCGCGGCGGCGAAGGATGGCCGCCTTGTGCGCGGCATAGGTGCGGTCGTCGATCAGGCCCGAACGCAGGTAGCGCGCGACCAGTTCGTCGACCAGCCGTGCACCCGCCTCCGGATCGTCGCCGTGCGCGGCGGCAGCGCGCTCAACGCGGCGCATCAGCACGCGACGCAAGTGGCCGCTCGAGCTGGCGTAGCGGCTCAGGTAATGAAGCGCGACGTTCTCCAGCCGCGCGGCGGTGATCCGGCGCGGCAGCTTGCGCGCTTTGCGCGGTCCAGCCATTACGGGTTGCCTTGGCGTGCCCTGCCCCTCCCCTGCTAAGCTTCGCCGGCTTGGACACGGGATTCAACATGCACGCGACGGGGCCGACCGCCCGCAGGATCGGGGCGGTCAATTGGCTCGGCCTGTGGACGCTGTACGTCCGCGAGGTGCGGCGCTTCTTCAAAGTCTACATGCAGACGGTCGCCGCACCGGTCGTGACCACCCTGCTGTTTCTCGCGATCTTTCTTCTCGCCCTCGGCGGGCAGCGGCGGATGATCGGTGGACTCCCGTATCCCGAATTCCTGGCGCCCGGCCTCGTCATGATGGCGATGGTGCAGAACGCTTTTGCCAACACGTCGTCGTCGCTGATGATCGCGAAGGTGCAGGGCAATATCGTCGACGTTCTCATGCCGCCGCTGAGCCCCGGCGAGCTGGTCTGGGGATTCGCGCTCGGCGGCGTGACGCGCGGCCTCGTCGTCGGCGCCGTCGTCGCCGCGGTGACGGCGTTCTTCGTGCCGATCCACGTCTACGATCTCGGCCTGACCCTGTTCCATGCGATTGCGGCGTCGCTTTGCCTGTCGGTGCTCGGCACCATCGGCGCGATCTGGGCCGACAAATTCGATCACATCGCCGCCGTCACCAATTTCGTCGTGACGCCGCTCGCCTTCCTGTCGGGCACCTTCTATTCGATCGACGTCCTGCCGCCGCCCTGGCGCGAGGTCGCGCTCGGCAACCCGTTCTTCTACATGATCGACGGCTTTCGCTACGGCCTCACCGGCCACGCCGACAGCTCGCTCGTCGCCGGCGTCGCCGTGATGGTCGCCACGAACGCCGCATTGGTCGTCGCCTGCCACGCCATGTTCAAGCGCGGCTACAAGCTCAAGGCGTGACGATTTTTCCCGGCGTTGACAGGGTCTTAGCGCGCGCCCCATACTCCGCGCGCCTCCCCGGATGACGTGGAGCCAAGCGATGAAGCGTGCAGACGGGTGGGCCACCCGGCACGGTCAGGAACTGCGAACGATCGCGCTGCCGCGACGACGCTGAGCGTCGCCCGCCGCCGTCCGCTTTCCTGCATCTTCATCGCCGAGGAGAGATTTTCCGTGATTCCAGCCGTCATGCCGACTTACGCGCGGAGCGAACTGACGTTCGACCGCGGCGAAGGCCCCTATCTCTACGCCACCGACGGGCGGCGCTATCTCGACTTCTCGAGCGGCGTCGCAGTGACGTCGCTCGGCCACTCACATCCACGCCTCGTCGCTGCGCTGAACGAGCAGGCGCGCAAGCTGTGGCACTGCTCGAATCTCTATCAGATCGCGGGGCAAAAGCGGCTGGCGGAGCGGCTGGTCGCGCTGAGCTTCGCCGACACCGTGTTCTTCTGCAATTCCGGCGCTGAGGCGATGGAGGGCGCGATCAAGGTGGCGCGCAAACATCACGCCGAATCCGGCCACGACGAGCGCTATCGGCTGATCGCCTGCAGCGGCTCGTTTCACGGCCGCACGCTGGCCACTCTGGCAGCCGCCGGTGCAGAGAAATACCTCAAGGGCTTCGGCCCGCCCGCGCCCGGATTCGATCACGTCGCCTATGGCAACCTGAACGAGATGCGCGCCAAGATCTCGAAGGAGACCGCCGGTATCATCGTCGAGCCGGTGCAGGGCGAAGGTGGGCTCGCCGTCGCCTCGGCCGAATTCCTCAAGGGCCTGCGCGCGATCTGCGACGAATTCGGCGTGCTGTTGATCTTCGACGAGGTGCAAACCGGCATGGGCCGCACCGGTAAGCTCTTCGCGCACGAATGGGCGGGAGTCGCCCCCGACATCATGGCGCTTGCAAAGGGCCTCGCCGGCGGCTTTCCGGTCGGAGCGGTGCTCGCCACCGAAAAGGCCGCGAAGGGCATGACAGCGGGCACACACGGCTCGACCTTCGGCGGCAATCCGCTCGCCATGGCGGTCGCCAACGAGGTACTGACCGTTGTGACCGAGCCGGGCTTCCTCGCGCAGGTCGAGCGCGTCGCCAAAGCGCTGCGCGCGAGACTCGAAGCGCTGGCGCGAACGTACTCAAAACTGTTTGCCGAGGTGCGCGGCAAGGGTCTTCTGGTCGGCTTCAAGTGCGTCGTTCCCAATCTCGAGATGCTGGAACGGCTGCGGCGGGGCGGCCTTTTGACCGTCGCCGCGGGCGACAACGTCGTGCGCCTGCTGCCGCCGCTGATCATCGACGAGCGCCATGTCGACGAAGCGGCCGGCATCATCGAGAGCGTCGCGCGGGCTTGGTCATGAGCGCCCGCCTCCGCGCCGGGCGGGCGCCGCGCCATTTCCTCGACCTCGACCGAGTCGAGGCCGGGGAGCTGCGCAACATCCTCGGTCATGCGGTCGCGTTCAAGTCGGGGCGCGACCGCACCAAGCCGCTCGCTGGCAAGATTCTGGCGATGATCTTCGAGAAGCCATCGACCCGCACGCGGCTGAGCTTCGAAGTGGCGATGAAGCAACTCGGCGGCGACGTCATCACCATGACCGCCAGCGACAGCCAGATCTCGCGCGGCGAGACCACCGCCGATACCGCGCGGGTGCTGTCACGCTATGTCGACGCCATCATGATCCGCACCGACAGTCCGGCCAAGCTCGAAGAGCTCGCGCAGAACGCGTCCGTGCCGGTGATCAACGGCCTGACCGATTCGAGCCATCCCTGCCAAGTCATGGCCGACGTCATGACGCTCGAGGAATACAAAGGGCGGGCCAAGGGAAAGATCGTCGCCTGGAGCGGCGACGGCAACAACGTGCTGGTGAGCTGGATCCACGCCGCCGCGCGCTTCGGCTTCGAGCTCCGCGCCGCCTGCCCGGCGCAGCTGGCGCCGCCCGAGAAGACGGTGGGCTGGGCGCGGGCGAACGGCGCCAAGGTCACGATCACAACCGACCCGGCGGCGGCGGCGGCGGGGGCGGATTGCATCGTGACCGACACCTGGGTATCGATGGGCGTCAAGGACAGGGACGAGCGCCGCGCCATGCTCAAGCCGTTCCGGGTCGACGCGGCGCTGATGGCGCGCGCCAAGCCGGATGCGATCTTCATGCATTGCCTGCCGGCGAAGCGCGACGAGGAAGTTGCGGCCGCGGTGATCGACGGGCCGCAGTCCGCGGTGTGGGACGAAGCCGAGAACCGCATGCACGTGCAAAAGGGCATCCTTGCCTGGTGCCTCGGCTGAGCCCACATGGGTACGATGACCGCGCCGATTGCCGACGACATCGTCCAGCCGTTCCAGGTCGATCCCTTCCGCCTCCGCGGCCGTCTGGTGCGCCTGGGTCCGCTACTTGACCGTATCCTGACGCGCCACGACTACCCGGCGCCGGTCGCTGCCATGCTGGGCGAGGCGATCGCGCTGGCGGTATCGCTGTCGGGAGCGCTCAAATACGACGGCGTTTTCACCCTGCAGACCAAGGGCGACGGGCCGATCCGGCTGCTCGTCGCCGACGTCACGACCGCCGGTGGGGTGCGCGGCTACGCCCAATTCGACGCCGACAAGCTGGCGGGCCTGGAATCCGCGGGGGCGCTGTCGGTGCCGCGGATGCTCGGCGCCGGCTACCTGGCGCTGACCGTCGACCAGGGCGAGTACACCGAGCGCTACCAGGGGATCGTCGCGCTCGAAGGTGCGAGCCTCGCCGACTGCGTGCACCATTATTTCCGCCAGAGCGAGCAGGTCGAGGCCGGCATCAAGGTCGCGGTGGCGCAGCGCGCCGGAGCTGACGGGCGGCCGCGCTGGCGCGGCGGAGCGCTGATGATCGAGCGCCTGCCGAAGGCAGGCGGCACGGCGATGCGCGAGGCGGAAGATGAAGGCTGGCATCGGGCCATGGTGCTGATGTCGACCAGCACATCCGACGAGCTCGTCGACCCCGCGCTCGCCCCCGAGGCGCTGCTGTTCCGCCTGTTCCACGAGGACGGCGTGCGCGCCTATCGACCGCATGCGCTTGTGGCGAAGTGCCGCTGCTCGCGCGAGCGCGTCGAGCGCATGCTGGCGGCGCTGGCGCCGCGCGACATCGCCGAGCTGAAGGTGGACGGCAAGCTCGTCGTCACCTGCGAATTCTGCGATGCCCGCTACAGCTTCGACGAGGAAGCGGTTACCGCGATGGTACCGCGCTGAGTCGATCGGCCGACCGCCTTGAAAAGGCCGCCTTCCGGTGCCAGTCTCGCCGCCGTCTGAGAGGGGGACTCGGCTGCCAATGATCCGGAGAAGCCTCGATGGGCATGCGTGACGTCGTGCGGGTCGCGTTGATTGCCGCAGCGGGCGCGATGGCGCTCGCCAGCTGCGGCTCGCCACCGCCGCACCCGCAATATCCCGACATCCGCTTCAGCAACGAACAGCCGATCGCGCTTGCCGTCGGCACCGTGACCCTTCGCGAGGACTACACCTCGTCGTCGGAGCCGCCTCATGTGGAGCAGCAATTCCCGGTAACGCCGATGCATACGCTCGAGAACTGGGCGCATGACCGGCTCTCGGCCTCGGGCGGTCCCGATCGCGCCGTGGTCGACGTCACCGACGCCAGCGTCATCGAAGTCGCCCTACCGCGTACGAGCGGGATGCGGGGCTGGTTCACCACCGACCAGTCGGAACGCTACGACACGACCATCCAGGTCACGATCAACATCGTCGATCCGACCGGCCTCGTGGTGCGAACCGCCACGGTGCGCGCGGCGCGCTCGCAGAGCGTCGCGGAGAACATCTCGCCCGACCAGCGCGATCAGACCTGGTACGACATGACCAAGGACATCATGGCGGCATTCGACCGCCAGATGGAGAGCGAAATCCGCAACCACTTCACCGGCTTCGTCACGAACTAGTCGCGAGCGGCGCCGTCAGACGTTGGTCAAGGCGGCGTTCGACGGCGAGCCGATGATCGCGAGCAGTTCGCGCCGCGTCATCGGGTCGTCGCGGAACGCACCCAGCATGTGCGATGTCACCATCGCGACACCCGGCTTATGCACACCGCGCGTCGTCATGCATTGGTGCGCGGCCTCGACGACGATCGCGACGCCGCGGGGCTTGAGCGCCTCGTTGAGCGCGAGGGCGATCTGCGCGGTCATTTTCTCCTGAATCTGCAGGCGCTTGGCGTACACCTCGACCAGCCGGGCCAGCTTGGAGATGCCGATCACCCGCTTGTCCGGCAGATACGCGACATGGACCTTGCCGATGATCGGCGCCATGTGGTGCTCACAATGGCTCTCAAAGCGGATGTCGCGCAGCACCACGATCTCGTCGTAACCGTTGGTTTCCTTGAAGGTGCGGCCGAGCACGTCCGCGGGGTCGATCGCATAGCCCGCGAAATATTCCTCGTAGGCGCGGACGACGCGGCCGGGCGTGTTCTTGAGTCCCTCGCGGCTCGGATCGTCGCCCGCCCAACGGATGAGGACGCGGACCGCCTCCTCGGCCTCTTCGCGGGTCGGGCGCGCGATTCTCGGCTCGCCGTGACCCCGCTTTTCCGAATGATCCTTGGGCATGACGAAAAACCTCAGTTCAGTCGGACCGATTGATGTGGGCTGTCGAGCGAAAATGCCGGAATGGCGACGTCGAATTGCTCACCGTTGCGGGTTTCCATCCGGTAGGTCCCGACCATGATGCCGGACGGCGTGTTGAGCGGCGTGCCGCTGGTGTATTCGAAGCTCTGGCCCGGCGCAAGCACGGGCTGCTCGCCGACGACGCCGGGCCCGCGCACCTCCTGGACGCGGCCCAATCCGTCGGTTATGCGCCAGTGGCGCTGGCGCAGCTGGACCGTCTCCGTGCCGTGATTCTCGATGCGCACGCGATACGCCCAGACGAAGTGATCGTCCGCCGGCGACGACTGATCCTCGAGAAACTGAGGCTCGACCGAAATCTTGATGGAACGCGTCGTCGCCGAATACATCGCAAGCTCCCGAAACCGCTCGGGCGCCAGCCCGTCGACGACGGCACCGGCGCCCGGTTCAACACCCCATTTTCGGCGCTACGGCCCATCCGTCAAGCTGCACGGCACTGCGCAGAACGCCCATCGCCGCCCCAACGTGAAGCGCCGTTAAATAAAATCAAGAGTTTATTCATCGGTTTGGCCAAATTCGGGTGCGATCGCCCCAGGAAAGCGAGGCAGGGCATGCGTCAGTTTTATCCCAAGCTCATGGCGGGACGTCTCGTCTTCACGCCGGATGACCTTGCGGGCGGCGGCGCCTTCGCCATGCCTCCGTTCGGCGCCGTGCCGCCCATGGTCGCGCTGTTCCGCGATCCGTCGACGGTGTCGCAGATCGCGATTGTTGCCGCCGCGCGAGGCGGGATCGTGACCGCCGCGGTCACGGCAGTTCTCGGCTCGGCAAACGCGAAAAAAGCGGTCCAAGCCGAACTCTTTCGCGCTCAGTTCCACGGCGTTGACGCGGCCAACGGCTCGCCGGTCGCGCCTCGGCGGCGTTGAAGTCGAAACCGGCTTCGGCTACAGAAAGCAGCCCTGATCGACGGGGATGGGGTTCCCCAAAACCGCTCGCAAGAGCTGATGACTCCTAGCGCCTTACGCGGCCGGGGTGTTTGCGCAGCCCGCCCGCAGCGGGATTTTGTGCCCGCGGGAATCGGAATTTGACGGTGCAGGAGGGTGCGCGCGGTGACGACCTATCTCTGGATTGCGCTCGGCGGTGCCCTTGGCAGTGTCGCCCGGTTCTGGTTCGCGGGTGCGATTGATCGCCTCGTCGGCGAAACCTTCCCGTGGGGAACGGTGCTGGTCAACGTCACCGGCTCGTGCCTCATCGGATTTATCGGCACGCTGGGCGGGCCCGAGGGACGCTGGCTTTTGCCGACCGATGCGCGCATCTTCCTGATGGTCGGCGTGTGCGGCGGATATACCACCTTCTCGTCGTTCAGTTACCAGACGCTCAACTTGGCGCGCGACGGCGAATGGCTGTGGGCCGGCGCCAATGTCGTGGTTTCGGTGATCGCCTGCCTGCTGGCGGTTTGGCTCGGCTACGTCGCCGCGGCGGCGATCAATCGCTAGTCCTCGGGGAGAACGACATGCAGGTTCCGATGGACGCGGCGCTGTTACGCATCTTCATCGGCGAGAAGGATCGCCACGGTCATCAGCCGCTCTACGAGACGATCGTGCTCAAGGCGCGCGAGGCGGGCCTCGCCGGCGCCACGGCGATCCGCGGTCCGATCGGCTTCGGCCAGTCGAGCGTCCTTCACACCGCTAAGATCTTGCAGCTGTCGGCGGATCTGCCGGTGATCATCGAGATCGTCGACGCCGAGCCGAAGATCGAGGCGTTCCTGCCGACGCTCGACGGCCTGATGACGAGCGGCCTCGTCACCATCGAGAAGGTGCGCGTCATCCATTACGGCAAGGCCGCCAAGGGTTGATCGCGGTGCGTCGGAGCGCCGCGCGGCAATCCACCGCCGCGCCGCCGCGCGCCTTGCGCCTTAGGCTTCGCGGCGATGAAGGATCTGCAACCGGCGCTGCTGCTGCTCGGTCTACTGTCGATCGTGGCGTTGACGGGAATCGCCGCGGTCTGGGTTTTGCGTCTTCTGCCCTGAGAATCCTCCGGCTCCGCGTTTCCCGCGGCGAACCTCGCCCTGTTCATAGAATGCCGGTCTCCCTGAACGGCGCGTGGATCTCGCCAACCATGCGGTGGAAGCCGGCCTCACGGCGCAATGCCGGCGAGCGGGGGCGTGCGAAGGGCGCTGGGAAACGACGCAGAACCCGACCCGGACGATGGCTCACGACGACGACCTCGTCGGACAATAGGACGGCCTCTGCGATGTCGTGCGCGATGAACAGCGCCGCCTTCACGTCCTGCGCGCAGGGTTGCGCGTCGATCCCTCTCATGAACGAGCCGTTCGGCGCCCTCGACGTACTCGCGCGCGAACGGATGCAGGCTGATCTTGCGGCGCGTGACGTTTCCTTCCCAATGTCCCGCGTGCCGGCTTGACAACCCGGTAAAAGGCGACCGTGGTGTGGCAGGCGATGGTGGAGCAGAGGGGGATCGAACCCCTGACCTCGACATTGCGAACGTCGCGCTCTCCCAACTGAGCTACTGCCCCGCCCGCGTCGCGCGGAATATGGGTCGCGGTCGCGCGGGCTGTCAAGGCAGGGCGCGGCTGCGGCCATCCTTGCGCCGGCCAAGGCTGCTGGCTAGGGTTCGCGGGCGTGGTGCCGGCGCGAGGGGAGGAATCGGGGGATGGGCAATTTTCTGGTGCCGCTGATCGAAGTGGTCATCGCCCTCATCAACATCTATTGGTGGGTCGTCATCGTCGCCGCAGTGTTCTCCTGGCTGATGGCTTTCGGCGTCATCGACACGCGCAATCACGCCGTGCGCATGGTCGCCGGTTTCCTCTATCGCGCGACCGAGCCGGTGCTGCGCCCGATTCAGAGCGTGCTTCCGAGTTTCGGTGGGCTCGATATTTCACCGGTCATCGTCCTCCTGATCCTGTGGTTCATTGAGATGGAACTACGGCAGATCGAAATTTACACCTTGATGCACGGCTGATCCGGCAATGGCGCTTCCGTTCCGCCTCGGACGCGACGGCGCGATACTGGCCGTTCGGGTGACGCCGAAAGCCGCGCAGGATCGCGTACTCGGCCTCAGCGACGAGACCGACGGCGCGGCCCTCAGGCTCGCCGTACATGCGCCGCCGCGCGACGGCGAGGCCAATGCCGCCGTCATCGCTCTGCTGGCCCGCCATTTCGGCCTGCGCAAGAGCGATCTGTGCGTCGCCGCCGGCGCGGCCGGACGCCGCAAGCTGGTTCACATTGCCGGCGAGCCGGCAACCCTCGGCACGCGGCTCGAGCAGGGATTGAAGCCATGGCTGAAGCACGGCTGATCGACGGCAAGGCGGTGGCCGGGCGTCTGCGTTCCGCTGTCGCCGCCGCGGCCGCAGCGCTCAAGGCGTCGCACGGCATCGTGCCCGGTCTGGCGGCGGTGCTGGTGGGAGACGATCCGGCGAGCCAGGTCTACGTCCGGAGCAAGACCAAGGCCACCGAGGATGCCGGCCTCAGGGGGTTTACGCACCGCCTGCCCGCCGGCACCGGCGAGGCCGAGCTGCTGGGCTTGGTCGCGCAGCTCAACGCCGACGATGCGGTCGACGGCATCCTCGTCCAGTTGCCTGTGCCGAAGCAGATCGACACCCAACGCGTCATCGAAGCGATCGCGCCGGCAAAGGACGTCGACGGCTTCCATCCCGAGAATGTCGGGCGGCTATGGAGCGGCGGCCGCGCGCTGGCGCCGTGCACGCCCTACGGCTGCCTGCTGCTGGCGCGCGAAGGGCTCGGCCCCAAGCTCGCGGGCGCCGAGGCGGTGATCGTCGGTCGCTCCAACATCGTCGGCAAGCCGATGGCGGCGCTGCTCTTGGGCGAGCATTGCACGGTGACAGTCGCGCATTCGCGCACCCGCGACCTGCCGGCGGTGGCGCGCCGCGCGGACCTGTTGGTGGCAGCGGTCGGTCGTGCCGAGATGATCCGCGGCGACTGGATCAAGCCAGGCGCGACGGTGATCGACGTCGGCATCAACCGCGTCGCGACCGCGGATGGCAAAAGCCGCCTCGTCGGTGATGTCGCCTTCGCCGAGGCCCGGCGCGTCGCCGGCGCGATCACGCCGGTGCCGGGCGGCGTCGGCCCGATGACCATCGCGTGCCTCCTGCGCAATACACTGATAGCGGCCTGTCGTCGCCGTGGCCTGCCGGAGCCAATGGTCTAGCGGGAACGCCCGCCCCCGCCCGATCGCTTGGCGCGGGCGGGCCCGCGCCGACGCGCTTCGATATTACGTATATCTCCTGATTTGCCGAGGGAACCGTAAGCCTCGCAGAAAATGGCGCTTAAGGCTCAACGCTTCCGGCGACGCAAATGACGGAACCCGGCCTGTCGCAGGAGGATACACGTGCCGCTCTGACCGAGCTCGAGCACGCCCTCTACAATCACGAACAGTGGTGCGAGGGACTCTACACCACCCTGATCTGCCGCCTGCCGCCCGACAAACGCGATATCGAGCCCGATGCGCACCATAAATGCCGTTTCGGGCAATGGTATTACGGCGCGTTGACGGGCAAGCTGCGGTCGTTCCCGGGTTTCGCCGAGATCGCCGCCGAACACGAGAGGTTGCACCAGTCCGCCAGATCGTTGCTGCTCGCCTCGGCCGGCGGCAGTTCGATCGCCCTTCCGGATTACGAGCATTTCGTCGCCGCATTGAAGCGCATGCGGCTCGAAATCGTCACGATCAAGCACGAACTCGAATACGCGCTTTTCAGCCTCGATCCTCTGACGGGATCGGCGAGCCGAGTCGGAATGCTGACGCGGTTGCGCGAACAGCACGAGCTGGCGAAACGCAAGGTGATGTCCTTTTGCCTAGCGATGATGGACCTGGACAACTTCAAGGCCGTGAACGACACCTATGGACACGCCGTCGGCGATCGCGTGCTGATTGCCTTCGCCCGCCACGTGATGAGTCGGCTGCGGCCGTATGACAAATTCTTCCGCTATGGTGGTGAGGAATTTCTCATCGTCCTATCGGACGCGACGATCGAGGCGGCGCGTGACATCGTCGAGCGGCTGCGTATCGAACTGGCAGCAATCGCCCACGACGGCAACAGTCCGGGCCGATTTCACGTCACGGTGTCGTTCGGACTGACTGTCCTGGATCCGGATGTATTCGTCGAAGAGTCGATCGACCGCGCCGACAAAGCTCTCTATCTCGCCAAGTCGTCGGGACGTAACCGGACAATCGTCTGGAATCCCGGCATTGCCTGACGCGCGCCGCATCGGCCGGCGGCACGCGATGCGTACTCGAATCGCAGCCGGCGCCGAGACGTGTTCGCCGATCGTGCCGCGCCAAAGCGAAGCCCCTCCGGGATCGCTCCCGAAGGGGCCTGCATCTCTCCGAAAGCGTCGTCGTGCCGGTTATTGCTCCCAAGCCGGCTTTCCGAGATAGACGTTCGACGGGCTGGTCGCCATGCCGGTCAACGCACCGGCGCCCGCGCCGATCGCCGCGCCCGCGAGCGGCGCGCCCACCAGCGCTCCGACCACGGCACCGCCTGCGGCGCCGATACCGGCACCGGAGAGGCCGCGGTCGCCGGGCGACGTGCCGCAGGCCGAAAGCAGCATCGCGGCCGCCACCATCACAATGCCAATACGCGAACCCATGGTTCCATCCCCTTTTTGCTGCGTTGGGTAACACCGTCAACATGGCCGCCGATCATGGCAAAAACAAGGATTTCCGACGATGATTTGGGGTTCCGAGTCGCGATATTCTTTCTCGTAACTCAAGGAGTTACGTGCTGACCGCCACGATCCGGAGCGGTGACAAACCGATGCGCGCGTGACCTATTTGGGGCGCCGCCGCGCCGCGAGCCTCAGTCGCAGCGCGTTGAGCTTGATGAAGCCCGCGGCGTCACGCTGGTCGTAGACCTGATCCGCCTCGAATGTGACGTGCGCGAGGCTGTAGAGGCTGTTGGGCGACTTGCGGCCAACCACGCGCACGCCGCCCTTGTAGAGCTTGAGGCGCACCGTGCCGGCGACATTCTCCTGGCTCTTGTCGATGAGAGCCTGCAGCATCGCACGCTCGGGCGAGAACCAGAAGCCGTTGTAGATGAGTTCGGCGTAGCGCGGCATCAGCTCGTCCTTGAGGTGCGCCGCGCCGCGGTCGAGCGTGATACTCTCGATGCCGCGGTGCGCCGCTTGCAGAATGGTGCCGCCGGGAGTCTCGTAGACGCCCCGCGATTTCATGCCGACGAAACGGTTCTCGACCAGGTCGAGCCGGCCGACGCCGTGCTTGCCACCAATCTCGTTGAGTCGCGCGAGCAGCGCCGCCGGCGACAGCTTCTCGCCGCTGACCGCGACCGGATCGCCCTTGGCGAACTCGATCTCGACGTATTCCGGGCTGTCGGGCGCTTTCTCCGGCGCCACGGTGCGGCTGTAGACGAATTCCTCGGGCTCGTGCCATGGATCCTCGAGCGCCTTGCCTTCGGCCGAGATGTGCAGAAGGTTGGCGTCGGTCGAGAACGGCGCCTCGCCGCGCTTGTCCTTGGCGATCGGGATCTGGTGCCGCTCGGCGTATTCGATCAGCTTGGTGCGCGAATTCAGATCCCATTCGCGCCACGGCGCGATCACCTTGATGTCCGGCTTGAGGGCGTAATAGGCGAGCTCGAAGCGCACCTGGTCGTTGCCCTTGCCGGTGGCGCCGTGCGCCACCGCGTCGGCGCCGGTCGCCTCCGCAATCTCGATCTGGCGTTTGGCGATCAGCGGCCGTGCGATCGACGTGCCGAGCAGATATTGGCCCTCATAGAGCGCGTTGGCGCGGAACATCGGAAAGACGAAATCGCGCACGAATTCCTCGCGCAGGTCCTCGACGAAGATACGCTTGACGCCCATGAGTTCGGCCTTCTTGCGCGCCGGCTCGAGCTCCTCCCCCTGGCCGATATCGGCGGTGAAGGTCACGACCTCGCAGCCGTAGGTTTCCTGCAACCAGCGCAGGATGACCGACGTATCGAGGCCGCCGGAATAGGCGAGCACGACTCTCTTGACGGTTTCGCGGGGCTTTCCGGCGGCGGTCATGGCGGCGCAGTATCAGGGAGCGCCGCGCTTGCGGCAAGCCCGCCGGCGATCAGGCGCGGGCGATCCGGCCGCCGCCCAGCAGACGATCGCCATCATAGGCGACGCAGGCCTGGCCGGGCGCGATGCCGAAGGCCGGCTCGTCGAGCAGCGCCAGACCCCGATCACCGTCGAGCCGCAGCGTCGCCGCCGCCGGCGGTTGCGCGGAACGCAGCTTGACGGCGACACGGATACCGCCGTCGTCCGGTCGCGGAGCGAGCCAGTTGACGCGATCGAAGACGACGCGCGTGGCGCCGAGGCTGGCGCGCGGACCGACCACGACACGGCGGGTGGCGGGCTCGAGCCGCAGCACATAGACCGGCTCGCCGCCGGCGACGCCGAGGCCCTTGCGCTGGCCAACGGTGAAACGGATGACGCCGTCGTGCCGGCCCAAGACGCGACCCGCTTCGTCGACGATGTCGCCGGGCTCGGCCGCACCGGGCCGCAGCTTCTCGATGACGTCGGCATAGCGGCCGGAGGGAACGAAGCAGATGTCCTGGCTGTCGGGCTTCTGCGCCACCGGCAGTGCGAAACGCGCCGCCAGCGCCCGCGTCTCGTCTTTGCTGAACTCGCCGAGCGGAAAGCGCAGGAATTCGAGCTGCTCGCGCGTCGTGCGATAGAGGAAATAGCTCTGGTCGCGGCCCGCATCGGCGGCGCGGTGCAGCTCCGGCCCGCCCGGCCCGACGACCCGGCGCGCATAATGGCCGGTGGCGAGCGCTGCCGCACCGATGTCTCGCGCCACGGCCAGCAGATCGCGGAACTTCACCGTCTCGTTGCAGCGCACGCACGGCACCGGTGTTTCGCCGGCGAGATAGGCGTCGGCGAAGTCGTCGATCACGGCGCCGCGGAAGAGCCTCTCGTAGTCAAGCACGTAATGCGGAATGCCGAGCCTCTCGGCGACGCGCGCGGCGTCATGGATGTCCTGACCGGCGCAGCACGCTCCCTTGCGGCCGGTCGCTTGGCCGTGGTCGTAAAGCTGCAGCGTGACGCCGACCACATCGCAGCCGCGCTCGACCAGAAGCGCCGCCACGGCCGAGCTGTCGACGCCGCCCGACATGGCGACGACGACACGCGCGCCGGAAGCGAGCGCCGCGTCCATCAGCCGCTCATCATGTTGCGCGTCGCCTGGGGCAGGCGGACCGTGAGGCCGTCGAGCTCTTCGCTCATCACGATCTGGCAGCCGAGGCGCGACGTCTTGGTGAGACCGAAGGCGAGATCGAGCATGTCTTCCTCGTCCTCTGTCGCGTCCTTCAGCAGCTCGTACCATTCGGGCTCGACGATGACATGGCAGGTCGAGCAGGCCAGCGAGCCCTCGCACGCACCCTCGATGTCGACGTCGTTGCGATGGGCGATCTCGAGCACCGACAGGCCGATCGGTGCATCCACCGTCTTATGGGTTCCGTCGCGTTCGATGAAGGTCATCTTGGGCATGCGATCCAATCCGTCGTCACTCAGTCTTGCGGCGTACCGATCGCGGCCGCTGGCGCCAAATCCTCCGCCAAATTGGCCGCGCCGAGCGCCGCCGCATCCGCGCCGGGCCGGTTCCCGCCCGCCGATTGCCGCGTCACGATGCGGAGGATGACGAGTCCTGCGGCTTTCGCCGCCGCCTCGAGCGCGGCGCCGCCGGTTTCGCCGTCGGTCGCGATCACGGCATGCGTCACCGGCCGGGCCAACTGCTTCTCCGCGCGCGACCGCAGCGCCAACAGCAGCGCTGCCAGATTCTGCCCGGCGGTCTGCAGCCGCCATGCGCCGTCCGGCCCCGGCAGGATTTCGGCGTTGCCGCCGACCGCGATCGCCACCGCCGCCCAATCGCCCGCCAGGTCGATGCCGACCGCGGCGCCCGGTCCGTCGGCTGAGAGCGGAGCGCCCTCGGGCTCCTCAATCTGGAACAGCTTCATCGCCGCGAAACGCGTCTCAGACGTGGAATGATTCGCCGCACCCGCAGCGGCCTTTTTCGTTTGGATTGCGGAAGGTGAAGCCCGATTGCAGCTTGTCCTCGACGTAGTCCATCTCGGTACCGATGATGAACATCGTCGCCTTGGGATCGATCAGGATCGTGACGCCCTTGTCCTGCACGACCTCGTCGTATTTGCCCTTCTCGTCGGCGTATTCGAGCGTATAGGTGAGACCCGAACAGCCGCGCGCGCGCACGCCAACGCGGATGCCGGCGGACGGCTTGCCGCGCTGCGCCAAGAGCGCCTGGATGCGCTTGGCGGCGGCATCGGTCACGGTCATCGCCTGCTTCAGGGCCATGGAAATCTCCGCCTCTTATGTAATGCCGGCGGCTTCGCTTGTCATCCGTCCGCCCGAACGCAGCCGCACCGCGGCGGCGGTCAGAACGTCCACGGCAAAATCGACTTCGGTCGCCGTGGTAAAGCGGCCGAGACCGATCCGCAGAGACGCCGCCGCCAGCCCGTCGCCGAGGCCGAGCGCGCGCAGCACATAGGACGGCTCGATTTCGGCTGCGGTGCAGGCCGATCCGGTCGACAGCGCCAGGCCGGGGCAGGCGGTGATCAGATCAAACGCCTTGAGGCCGGGGAAGCTCAGGTTGAGATTGCCGGGAAGCCGCCGCTCGGCATGGCCGTTGAGCACGATGTCTGGAAGCTTGGCGCGCAAGCCGGCGAGGAAGCGCGCGCGCAACGCCAGGAGCCGCTGCGCCTCGCTCGCCATCTCCGTCTTGGCGAGGGCGGCGGCCTGACCCAGGCCGACGATCAGCGGCACCGGCAACGTGCCGGAGCGCATGCCGCGCTCCTGGCCGCCGCCGTCGAACAGCGGCTCGATGCGCGCGCGCGGCCTGCGGCGCATATAAAGCGCGCCGATGCCCTTTGGCCCATAGACCTTGTGACCCGAGATCGACATCAGGTCGACGCCGAGATCGCCGACGTCGAGTGCGATCTTGCCGACCGCCTGCGCCGCGTCGGTGTGGAACAGCGCGCCCTTGGCGCGGGCGAGCGCCGCAATCTGCTTGATCGGCTGGATCACGCCGATCTCGTTATGCGCAGCCATGACCGAGACGATCGCCGTCCTTTCGTCGATCGTCCGCGCCAGCGCGTCGAGATCGACCAGGCCGTCGCGGCCGATCGGCAAGATCGTCACGCGGAAGCCCTCGCGCGCCATCGCCCTGGCGCTTTCCAAAACGCATTTGTGCTCGGTCGCCAGCGTCACGACGCCGTCCTTGCCGAACTGGCGATGGAAGCGCGCCGCGCCCTTGACGGCCATGTTGTTGGCCTCGGTCGCGCCCGAGGTGAATACGATCTCGCGCGGTTCGGCACCGATCAAATCGGCGAGTTGCGTCCGCGCCTGCTCCACCGCCCGCTCGGCCTCGCGGCCGTAGGCGTGCGTCAGCGAATGCGGATTGCCGAACTTCTCGGCGAACCAAGGCAGCATCGCCTCCACCACGCGCGGATCGCAGGGGGTCGTCGCGTGGTAATCGAGATAGATCGGCGCGGCGTTGGGCCGGCGGGCAACGGCGGCGGTCATGCGGCGGACGCCCTGGTACGAGCGTAGAGCGCACCCCAGGCCTCGACCAGATGATCGATGTCGGCGGCGGCGGTGCTCCAGCCCAGGCTGATGCGGATGGCGCTCTCGGCCTCGCGCTCGGGCACGCCCATGGCGTCGAGCACGTGGCTGCGGCGCACCTTTCCCGACGAGCAGGCGGCGCCGGCGCTGACCATGACGCCGACGAGATCCAGCGCCATGACCTGGGTCGAAGCCGGCACGCCCGGCATGGAGATGCAGACGGTGTTCGGCAGACGCGGCGCCGCGGCGGCGTGAACCACCGCGTCGGGCGCAATCGCCAGCAGCCGGCGCTCGGCTTGGTCGCGCAGCGCCGCGACATCGCGCCAAACCGTCAAGTCGGCCGCGGCCGCCTTGGCCGCGGCGCCGAAGCCGGCGATTCCCGGAAGGTTTTCGGTGCCGGCGCGCCGCCCGCGCTCCTGACCGCCGCCGCGGATCAGCGGCGTGATGTCGAAATCGCCACCGACGATCAGCGCCCCGACGCCCGTCGGCCCGCCAAGCTTGTGCGCCGATAGCGTCATCAGGTCGCAGCCGAGCCGGCGCATGTCGAGCGGCTCGCGGCCCGCTCCCTGGACGGCGTCGCAGTGCAGCCATGCGCCGCTTTCGTGGGCAATTCGGGCGGCTTCGGCGACCGGCTGGATCGCGCCGGTCTCGTTGTTGGCAAACATCAGCGACACTAGCGCCGGGCGCCGGTCGGCGGCGAGCAGCCGCGCCAGCGATCCGAGATCGACGAGGCCGTCGCGACCCGCCGGCACCCTCACCGCGCCAGGCGCGTTGCCGAGCACGGAATCGTGTTCAAGCGCCGAAACCAGGATGCGGCGCTCGGGAAAGGCGCGCAGGGCGAGCGCGTTGGCCTCGGTCCCGCCGCTGGTGAAGATCACGCCTTCGGGTCGCGCGGCCGCCAGCGCCGCGACCTGGGCACGCGCGGCCTCCACGAGACGGCGCGCGGTGCGGCCTGCGCGATGGACCGACGACGGATTACCCGCCGTTGCCAGCGCCTCCGCCACCGCCGCAGCGGCCTCCGGTCGCACCGGCGCGGTCGCGTTCCAGTCGAGATAGGACAGACGGCCTGCCAACCGTAGCCTCTTCGGCTCTATTGCGCCGCGATCGACGGCGCCGTCGCGCAAGCTTCCTGGTCGGCGCGCTCACGATGCAAAGCACCGCTGCGGCCGAGCACGCGGTTGGCGACGACGTCGGCAAGCGTCACGGAACTGAGATAGAGGCGGATCTGATTGCCGAGCTCCTCCCACAGATCGTGGGTCAGGCAGCGGCTCTTGTTGCCGCTGCAGCCCATCGGTGCGCCGGGCGTGCAGCGCGTGGTGCGGATCGGCTCATCGACCGCGAGAATGATGTCCGAGATGCGGGTGCCGTCGGCGCCGCGCGCTAGGAGATAGCCGCCGCCCGGTCCGCGCACGCTTTTGACCAGGCCGGCGCTGCGCATCTTCGCGAACAGCTGCTCGAGATAGGACAGCGAGATCAACTGACGTTCGGCGATTTCAGCCAGCGTGATCGGTCGGCCCTGGGCATGCTTGGCGATATCAACCAGTGCCATCACCGCATATCGCCCCTTGGTGCTGAGCCTCATATCAGTCCTCCACGCCGCGCAGCATGCGCCGACCGGCCCGCGCCGCCCGCGCCTCGGTCGGGATTTCTTCCGCTGGAAATTCGGCCTTGCGCTCGAGATCGGCGATGCGCTGCTTCAACTGCGCGACTTCGTCCATGAGGCCGGCGACGCAGCGTGCGATCGGATCGGGCAGATCCTCGCAGGGAGTCCCGTAAGGCAGGAATTCCTTGGGCGCCTCGCGCGCAACGCCGATCGGCCGCGCCGGGATGCCCGCCACCGATTCGCCCGGCGCGACTGCGTGCAGGACGACGGCGTTGGCGCCGACCCGCGCGTCCTTCCCGACGGTGAATCCGCCCAGGATCTTGGCGCCGGCGCCGACGATCACGCCGTCTTCGAGCGTCGGATGGCGTTTGCCGCGGCCGAGCGTCGTGCCGCCGAGGGTCACACCCTGATAAAGCGTCACGTCGTCGCCGATCTCAGCCGTCTCGCCGATCACCACGCCGGCACCGTGGTCGATGAACAAGCGGCGGCCGATTCTGGCGGCTGGGTGGATTTCGATGAGTGTCAGGAAGCGCGCCATGTTCGACACCCAACGCGCGAATACGTGCAAGCCGCAGCGCCACAGACAGTGGGCGATGCGATGGAATACCACCGCATGGAACCCCGGATAAGCGAGCACGATTTCGAGGCGCGACCGCGCAGCGGGATCGAGCCGCAAGATCGTGTCGATTTCCTCGCGCAAAGCGTTCAACATTTCCGGCCCCGCTTGATATATGATCCGTCCCCCCCGGCGGAGACTGCCGGGGAAAACCCGCCAACCCGCATTGTCCGGCGCGGGGGCGGGACTATATCTATCCCTAGTAAAACGGTCAACTTTAAGGCCGTTCCGGATGAAGAGTCTTGATGAAGATGTGGTGTCAATCCCGAGTTTTCCACTGGGTTAATGCCGACGATGCCTGAGTTGGTTCTCACCGGCCCCGCAGGCCGGCTTGAGGCGCGCTATCACCCCTCGCGGCTGGAAAACGCGCCGCTCGCCCTCATCCTCCACCCCCATCCGCAGCATGGGGGCACCATGCACAACAAAGTGGTCTACACCCTGTTCCATGCCTTCGCGCGCCAGGGATTCGCGACTCTGCGCTTCAATTTCCGCGGCGTCGGCAAAAGCCAGGGCAGCTACGGCAACGGCGAAGGCGAGCTGGCCGATGCGGCGGCGGCGCTCGACTGGCTGCAGAACAACAATCCCGACGCCGAGCAGTGCTGGATCGCCGGCTTCTCGTTCGGCGCCTGGATCGCGCTGCAGCTGCTGGCGCGGCGTCCCGAATCCGACGCCTTCGTCGCGGTCGCGCCGCCGGTCAACCTGGTCGACTTCAATTTCCTGACGCGGCCGCCGGCGGCCGGCCTGATCATTCAGGGCGAAAAGGACCAGATCGTGTCGGCCGAGGGCGTAAAGGAGTTGGCGCAACGCCTGCAGAAACAGCGTTCACTCAAGGTCGAATTCCGGCTCATCCTCGAGGCCGACCACTTCTTCACCGACCGGCTCGACGCGCTGTCGGAGACCGTTGAAAGCTACATCGCGGCGCGGCTCCGGACGGCACGGGCGACCGCCCGGGTCTGAGCGCCTACCCCGCGAAGGGGTCGTGCACCAAGATGGTGTCGTCGCGCTGCGGACTGGTCGAGAGCAGCGCCACGGGTGCGCCAACCAGCTCTTCGACCCGTCGGATGTATTTGATCGCCAGCGCCGGCAGCTCGGCCCAGCTGCGGGCCCCGCGCGTACTCTCGCTCCAGCCTTCGACGATCTCGTAGACCGGCTCGATCGCCGCTTGCAGGCTGGCGCCCGCCGGCAGGTAGTCGAGCGTCTCTCCGCGCAGGCGGTAACCGACGCAGACCTTGATCTCCTTGAATCCATCGAGCACGTCGAGCTTGGTGAGGGCGAGGCCGTCGATCCCTGCGGTCTTGACCGCCTGGCGCACCATGACGGCGTCGAACCAGCCGCAGCGGCGCTTGCGCCCGGTGACGACGCCGAATTCGCGACCGCGCTCGCCCAGCGTCTGGCCGATCTTGTCGGTGAGCTCGGTCGGAAACGGGCCGCTGCCGACGCGGGTGGTATAGGCCTTGGTGATACCGAGCACGTAGCCGATGGCGGCATGGCCGGTACCGGCGCCCGACGCCGCCTCGCCGGGATGCGTATGCGACGAGGTCACATAGGGATAGGTACCGTGATCGACGTCGAGCATCACGCCCTGAGCGCCTTCGAACAGGATACGCTTGCCGGCGCGGCGCGCCTCGTCGAGCCGCTCCCAGACCCGATCGGCATAGGGCAGGACCTTGGGCGCGATCTCGAGCAGCGATTTGAGCAACGGTTCGCGCTGCACCTCGGCGGCGCCGAGGCCGCGCAGGAGGGCATTGTGATGCAGCAGCAGCGCGTCGAGCTTGTCCGGCAAGGTCGCCGGATCGGCGAGGTCGCACAGCCGAAGCGCACGGCGGCCGACCTTGTCCTCGTAAGCCGGGCCGATGCCGCGTCCTGTGGTGCCGATCTTATAAGCGCCGCGAGCCTCCTCGCGCGCGCGGTCGAGCTGGCCGTGCGAGGGCAGGATCAGCGTCGCGTTCTCGGCGACGCGCAGGCTGGCCGGTGTGACGGCGACGCCTTTGGCGGCGATGTTCTCGATCTCATTGATCAGCGCCCAGGGATCGACCACCACGCCGTTGCCGATGATCGACAGCTTGCCCTCGCGCACCACGCCTGAAGGCAGCAGGCTCAGCCGGTGCTCAACGTTGCCGATGACCAAGGTATGGCCAGCATTGTGCCCGCCCTGGAAGCGCACGACGACGTCCGCGCGCTCGCTCAGCCAGTCGACAATCTTGCCCTTGCCCTCGTCGCCCCACTGGGCGCCGATCACTGCGACGTTTGCCATCGATCGATCTCCGGCGCCTAGGACAAGGCAACGACCTTGCCGCCATCGAGAAGATGGCCGCAATTCAATCGCTTCGCCTCGTCGCGCGGGTTCCTCACCGCGGCAAGGCCGGCCACCGTGATCCATCCCTCGGCGCGCAATCGCCGGGCGATGGCCGTCTCGGCGTCTAACGGCACGTAGATCCGCCGCGGCGCCGGCGGCTCGGGCAGGGCCTGAAGGATGGTGTCGGTGTAGAGCGTAAATCCGGTGGCGTCCTCGCCGCCGTCGCCGGTACGGTAGCGCCCGCCGCGGCCGAGCTCGCCGCGCACCGCCCTGGCGAAGAAGGTAAAGCTCACGCCGGTGTGATACTCGAAGCCGCGGTTCTCGACCGGGTCGATGGTGATCGCCAGCGCCGGATCGGCGCGCTTCATGCGCGCGACGACGTCCCCGAGTCGCGCGCGTTCCGCCGCCGCCGCCGCCGGCAGATCGAGCGCGGCGAGCCGGGCGAGGCACTTTTCGACGGCGCCGGCGGCCTTGAGCAGCTCGGCGAGCAGCGATGCCGCGCCACCGCCGGCTTTGCGCAGGGCGGCGGCGTCCTTGTGATCGAGCGCACGGCGCACGGCCTCGTGCTGCGCGGAATCGAGCTTGGCGGCTCGGCAGACGGCCGGCACCAGTGTCGGCAGCGTCAGATCGACCGATAGGCCCTGCAAACCGAGTCCGCCCAGCGCCTCCGCCGCCAGCAGAATGACCTCCGCATCGGCCGCCACCTCCGAGGGACCGATGAGCTCGGCGCCCACCTGGCCAACCTGGCGTTCGGGACGGAGCTGGCTGCCATTGACGCGCAGCACCTGGCCCGCGTAGCAGAGCCGCAGCGGCCGGGCCGCCTTCTTGAGCCGCGTCGCGGCGATGCGCGCGACCTGCGGCGTCATGTCGGCGCGAAGCCCGATCATGCGTCGCGACACCGGATCCATGACCCGGAACGTGTCTTCGGCCATGGCGGCGCCGGCACCCGAGAGCAGATTGTCCTCGAACTCGGCGAGTGGCGGCTTGACGCGCTCATAGCCGTGGCTCGCCAACGTCGCCACCAAACGCGCAACCACGTCGGCCTCGATGGCGGCGTCGGGCGGCAGGAGATCGCGCAGGCCCTCGGGCAGCAGCGCCTTGTGCAGGGTCTCGTTCACCGGGCCGGCATAGCGGTTTTGGCGCGCGGCGGCAACCGTCCTGCGTTGCGCCGGATTCACGCTCCCCGAACGCGCGACTAGAAGCGCAGCTCCTTCGCCAGCACGACGTTCGGAATGGCGCGAACCTTGGCGAGAATCGAATCGCCCAGCGGCTGATCCACCTGGACCAGGCAGATCGCGTCCGCCCCCGGCGCCGAGCGGCCGAGATGGAACGTGGCGATGTTGATCGCCGCCTCGCCCAGGGTGCGGCCGAGATTGCCGATGAAGCCGGGCCGGTCGTGATTGCGTACGAAAAGCATATGCGAGCCGAGCTCGGCTTCGAGCGCAATGCCTTCGATGTCGACGATGCGTGGCCGATCGCCGCCGAAAAGCGTGCCGGCGACGCTGCGAGTGCCGTTCGCCCACTGGACGGTGACCCGGATCAGCGTCTGGAAATCGCCCGGCTCGGTGCTGCGCGTCTCGGCGACCGCGATGCCGCGATCTTTGCAGATCACCGGCACATTGACCATGTTGACCGAATCGAGCTGCGGTGCGAGCAGCGCCGCCAGCGCGATCGCGGTCAGCGGCTTCACGTTGAGCTCGGCGGCGTGGCCTTCATACTGGATCGCCACGCTTTTCAATCCGGCATCGGTCAGCTGGCCGGCGAACGAGCCCAGCTGCTCGGCGAGCTTGATGTAGGGCTTGAGCCGCTTCACCTCCTCGGCCGAGAGCGACGGCATGTTCAGCGCGTTGGTCACCGCACCCGAAATCAGGTAATCCGACATCTGCTCGGCGATCTGCAGCGCCACGTTCTCCTGTGCCTCGATCGTCGAGGCGCCGAGATGTGGCGTGGCGATGATGCTCGGATGGCCGAACAGAATGTTCTCCTTCGCCGGCTCGACCGGAAAGACGTCGATCGCGGCGCCGGCGACATGGCCTGAATCGAGCGCCGCCTTGAGAGCCGCCTCGACGACGAGGCCGCCGCGGGCGCAGTTGATGATGCGCACGCCCTTCTTGGTCTTGGCCAATGCCTTGGCGTCGATGATGTTACGAGTTGCCTCGGTGAGCGGCGTGTGCAGCGTGATGAAATCGGCGCGCGCGAGCAGGTCGTCGAGTTCAACCTTCTCGACTCCGAGCGCCACCGCGCGCTCGGGCGATAGGAACGGATCGTAGGCGACGACCTTCATCTTGAGGCCGATGGCGCGATCGGCCACGACTGAGCCGACATTGCCGCAACCGATGACGCCGAGCGTCTTGCCTGTGAGCTCGACGCCCATGAACCTGGATTTCTCCCACTTGCCCGCCTGAGTCGAGCGGTCGGCGGCGGGCAGCTGCCGCGCCAGCGCCAGCATCAGGGCGATGGCGTGTTCGGCGGTCGTGATCGAATTGCCGAAAGGCGTGTTCATCACCACGATGCCGCGCTGCGTCGCCGCGGCGACGTCGATATTGTCGACCCCGATACCGGCGCGACCGATCACCTTGAGCCGCCTGGCGGCCTCGATCACCGGTTTCGTCACCTTGGTCGCCGAGCGCACGGCAAGACCATCGAAATCCGCGATCACCTTCTTGAGCTCGTCCGGCGTCAACTTGGTGTTGACCACAGTCTCGACGCCGCGGTTCTTGAAGACCGCGACCGCGCGCGGACTGAGTTCGTCGGATATCAGAACCTTCGGCATGGCGCGCCCCCGGGCTCAGGCGGCCGCGGCGCGGCGGACTTCGGCGAATGCCCAGTCGAGCCACGGCAGCAGCGCCTCGACGTCGCGGGTCTCCACTGTGGCGCCGCACCAGATACGCAGGCCGGGTGGCGCGTCGCGGTGGCCGGCGATGTCATATGCCACGCCCTCGGCGTCGAGCAGCGCCTCGATGCGCTTGACGTGCCCGCGCTGCGCATCGGGCGCGAGGTGCAGGAACCAGTCGTCGACCACCTTGAGGCAGACCGAGGTGCACGAGCGGATTTTCGGGTCGGCGACCAGGAAATCGATCCATTCGGTCTTCGCCACCCAGCGCGCGATCGCGGCGAGGTTGGCCTCGCAGCGCGCCTTGAGCGCGGGAAAACCGCCGATCGATTCGGCCCATTTAAGGCCGTCGATCGCATCCTCTACCGCGAGCAGCGACGGCGTGTTGATGGTTTCTTCCTGAAAGATGTTCTCCGCGAACTTGCCCTTCGAGGTGAGGCGGAAAATCTTCGGCAGCGGCCATGCCGGTTTGTAGGTTGCGAGCCGCTCGACCGCGCGCGGCGACAGCGCCAGCATGCCGTGCGCCGCCTCGCCGCCCAGCACCTTCTGCCACGACCAAGTGACGACATCGAGCTTGGCCCAGGGCAAGTCCATGGCGAAAACGGCGGACGTGGCGTCGCAGATCGTCAGGCCCTTGCGATCGGCCTTGATCCACTCGCCGTCGGGAATCCGGGCCCCCGAGGTCGTGCCGTTCCACGGAAAGACCACGTCGCGGTCGGTGTCGACCTGCGCCAGATCGGGGATCGCGCCGTAGGCCGCGCGCATGACGCGCAAATCCGCGATCTTCAGCTGCTGCTCGACGTCGGTCGCCCAGCCCTCGCCGAATACCTCCCAGGCCAGCACGTCGACGCCGCGCGCGCCCAGGAGCGACCACATCGCCATCTCGACCGCGCCGGTATCCGAGGCCGGAACAATGCCGAGGCGATAGTCCTTGGGAATGCCGAGGATGGCGCGCGAGCGCTCGACCACTTCCTTGAGTTTGGCCTTGCCCGGCTTGGATCGGTGCGATCGGCCGAGCAACGCGCCGGCGAGCGCCTGCACGCTCCAGCCAGGACGCTTGGCGCAAGGACCGGATGAAAATGACGGATTGGCGGGCCGAGAGTTCGGCTTCATGAGTCTATTCCTTCCAGAATAGCCGCGCCCCGTTGGGGGGGCGTGTCCCGCCGACGAAACTACGGGCGTTCGCCGGCCGCGTCAATCGCGCATGGTAAAGATCGGCGTGCGGCGCGCTGCCGCGGCGTCTCAGGCGGGGCGGCGCTTGAGCAGATGCATCGAGTGGAAGGTCAGGACGGCGTCGCCGTGCTGGTTCAGGATACGGTAGATGGCGCGCATGATGCCCCGGTCGGGCTTCGATTGCGACGGCCGGCTTTCGGTTACCTCCAACTCGACCCGCAAGGTATCGCCCGGCCGAACCGGCTTGAGCCACCGGAGTTCGTCGAAGCCTGGCGAGCCCATGCTTGCGGCGCTGAAGATACCGGTGTCGTAGACTAGGCGGAAGCCGAGGGCGAGCGTCTGGAAACCGCTGGCGATCAAGCCGCCGAAATGCGTTCGCTTGGCGGCGACCGGATCGATATGGAACGGTTGCGGATCGTAGACCTTGGCGAACTCGACGATCATGTCCTGAGTCACGGTCTTGCTGGCGGTGGTGAACCTGTCGCCCACCTTGAAATCGTCGAGATAGAGATCGGTCATCGGGCTCCCCGTCGCGGCGGGGCAATCTAGCTTACCGGCGATCGATGGTGAAAGCGCGCTCCGAGCGCTTCAGACCCACGTGCGGGTAATAGCCCATGGCCTTGGGCGCGGCGAGCAGGATGAGCTGCGCCTCGCTTCCGGCGACGGCGTGGACGCGCCGGATCAGCTGCCGGCCGATGCCGCGCCGCTGCCAGGCGAGGTCCACCGCGAGATCGGAGAGATAGCAGCAATAGGCGAAATCGGTGATGGCGCGGGCCACGCCGACGAGCAAGCCCGAGGCGTCGCGCGCGCACAGCCGGATATCGGCGTTTTCGAGCATGCGGGCAATGCGGCCGCGATCGTCGACCGGTCGCCGTTCGGCAAGAGTCGAGCGGCGCAGTACATCAATGAATTCATCGACGGCGAGCGCGGGCTCGTCGGCGTACCGGATGGCGTCGGACATGCTTCTCCCTCGGGTCGTGCTTCGGCGGCAATAGCAGGTGGCCCAACGGACCGCGTCCCTGCCCTAACCCTGGTGCCCGGCGTATCGCCTGCTGCACGAAGGCATGGGCACGCTCGACCGCCGGCCGTAGCGCCAGCCCCTGCGCCAGGCCGGCGGCAATGGCCGAGGCATAGGTGCAACCGGTGCCGTGCGTCGCCCGTGTGTTCTGCCGCCGCGCCGTCAGCACGAAGCTGTCTCGCGGCGTCGCCACCAGATCGGTGAGCCTGTCGCCCGCAAGGTGCCCGCCCTTAACCACGACGGCGCGCGCGCCCAACCGCAGCAGGGCGTCGGCAGCGCGCCGCATGCCGTCGAGATCGTCGACGGTGAGGCCGGTAAGCGTCGCCGCTTCGGGCAGGTTGGGCGTGAGCACGGCGGCCCGCGCGATCAGGCGGCGCTTCAGCCGCTCGATACCTGGCTCGTCGAGCAACGGCGTGCCGCTGCTGGCGGCGATCACCGGATCGACGACCAGCGGCGTATCTGGCGCCAGCCTATCGAGTGCGTCGGCCACGACCTCGACCACGGCGGCGTCGACCAGCATGCCGGTCTTGATCGCGTCGGCGCCGATATCGGAGAGCACCGCTTCGATCTGGCGGCGGACGATGTCGGGACCCATCGGCAGGATGGCGGCGACGCCGCACGTGTTCTGGGCGGTCACGGCGGTAATCGCCGTGGCAGCATAGCCGCCCAATGCCATGACCGTCTTGATATCGGCCTGGATGCCGGCCCCGGCCGACGAATCCGAGCCTGCGACGATGAGCACACGGCCGGTCATTCGGCCGCGCTGTCCTCCGCGCGTCCCGCCGCCGCCACGGCCGCCTCCACGCTGTCGACGACCGCCGCGACCAGGGCCTGGTCCTCGCCTTCGGCCATGATGCGGATCAACGGCTCGGTGCCCGATTTGCGGACCAGGAGCCGGCCCCGGGAACCGAGGCGGCGCTCGCCGGCGGCGATCGCAGACTTGACCGTCGCACCCTCGAGCAAATCGACGCCGTTGACGCGCACGTTGCGAAGCACCTGCGGCACCGGTTCGAAGACGTTGCAGACACGGCTCGCCGGCGCGCCGGTTTCCACCACGGCGGCGAGAACCTGGAGCGCGGCGATGAGTCCGTCGCCGGTGGTCGAGTGATCGCCGAGGATAATATGGCCCGACTGCTCGCCGCCGAGGTTGCTGCCGATGCGGCGCATGGCCTCGACCACGTAGCGATCGCCCACCTGGGTGCGCGTCACGGCGACGCCGTTGGCGCCGAGATGACGCTCGAAGCCGAGATTTGACATCACCGTCGCGACGAGGCCGGCTTTGGCGAGCCGGCCGGCGCGCAGCCAATTGAGCGCGATCAGCGCCATGAGCTGGTCGCCGTCGAGAATGCGACCGTGCTCGTCGGCCATGATCAGCCGATCCGCATCGCCGTCGAGCGCGATGCCGAGATCGGCGCCGTGCGCGACGACGGCCTCCTGCATGGTCACGGGTGCCGTCGCGCCGCAGTTGCGGTTGATGTTCAGGCCGTCGGGCGATACGCCGACCGGAACGACCTCCGCGCCGAGCTCCCACAGGACGGTCGGCGCGACCTTGTAGGCGGCGCCGTTGGCGCAATCGACGACGACCTTCAGGCCGTCGAGCCGCAAACCCTTCGGGAAGGTGCTCTTGACGAATTCGATATAGCGGCCGCCGGCGTCGTCGAGCCGCTTCGCGCGACCGAGACCGTTGGCGGCGGCGCGCCGATCGGCGGCGCGGTCGAATGCGGCTTCGATCTGCGCCTCGATTGCATCCGAGAGCTTGAAGCCGTCCGGACCGAAGAGCTTGATGCCGTTGTCCTCATAGGGATTGTGCGAGGCGGAGATCATCACGCCGAGATCCGCACGCAAGCTCCGCGTCAGCATGGCAATCGCCGGCGTCGGCAGCGGGCCGACCAGCACCACGTCCATGCCCATGGCGATAAAACCCGCGGTCAGCGCCGGCTCGATCAGATAGCCCGAAAGCCGCGTGTCCTTGCCGATAACGGCGAGATGGCGGTGGTCACCCCGGTGCAGGACATAGCCGGTCGCCATCGCCACTTTGAGCGCGATATCGGCGGTCATCGGCTCGCGGTTCGCGGTGCCGCGGATTCCGTCGGTACCGAACAGCTTGCGCATCGTCGGCGTCACCCTGTCCCCCGCACGCGAGGTGGCTCAACCGCCCGGCTGCGGCTCCGGCTCGACGCCGCCCGCCGGTTTGTCGCGGCCCGCCGGCGGCACCGAGGGACGCCGTCCGGGCACCGGCTTGGCCGGCTCCTCGAGCGCCGGCCCGGTGTCGCGCACGATCTTCTCGCCGCGGATGATGCGGCGGATTTCGTCGGCCGAAAGCGTCTCGAACTCGAGGAGGCCCTTGGCGAGCGCATGGAGCTCGTCGATATGGGCGGTGAGGATGTCGCGCGCGCGCTTCTCGCCTTCCTCGACGATGCGGCGAATCTCCTCGTCGATCACCTTTGCCGTCGCGTCGGAGACGTTCTTGCGCTGCGTCACCGAGTGACCGAGGAAGACCTCCTCCTCGTTGTCGCTGTAGCGCAGAGGGCCGAGCTTGTCGCTGAAGCCGAACTCGGTGACCATGCGGCGTGCGAGGTTGGTCGCACGCTTGATATCGTCGGCAGCGCCGGTCGTCACTTTGTCGATGCCGAAGATCAGCTCCTCGGCGACACGTCCGCCGAACAGGCTCGACAGCATCGCCTCGAGCTCCTTGCGTGACTGGCTGTACTTGTCGCGCTCGGGCAGGAACATGGTGATGCCCAGCGCACGACCGCGTGGAATGATCGTCACCTTGTGCAGCGGCTCGTGGCCTTCGGCATAGAGCATGACCAGCGCGTGGCCGCCCTCGTGATAGGCGGTGAGCTTCTTCTCGTCCTCGGTCATCACCATCGAGCGCCGTTCGGCGCCCATCATCACCTTATCCTTGGCCTGCTCGAATTCGGCCATGGTGACCGAGCGCTTGCCCTTGCGCGCCGCCATCAGCGCCGCCTCGTTGACGAGGTTGGCGAGATCGGCGCCGGAGAAGCCGGGCGTGCCGCGCGCGATGATGCGCGGGTCGACATCCGACGCCAGCGGCACCTTGCGCATGTGTACCTTGAGAATCTTCTCGCGGCCGACGACGTCGGGATTCGGCACCACGACCTGGCGATCGAAGCGGCCAGGCCGCAGCAGGGCAGGATCGAGCACGTCGGGTCGATTGGTGGCGGCGATCAGGATCACGCCCTCGTTCGCCTCGAACCCGTCCATCTCGACCAGCAGCTGGTTGAGGGTCTGCTCGCGCTCGTCGTTGCCGCCGCCCAGTCCCGCGCCGCGATGGCGGCCGACCGCGTCGATCTCGTCGATGAAGATGATGCAGGGTGCGTTCTTCTTGCCCTGTTCGAACATGTCGCGCACGCGCGAGGCGCCGACGCCGACGAACATCTCGACGAAGTCGGAGCCCGAAATCGTGAAGAACGGCACGTTCGCCTCGCCGGCGATGGCGCGCGCCAGCAGCGTCTTGCCGGTGCCGGGCGGGCCGACCAGCAGCACGCCCTTCGGAATCTTGCCGCCGAGGCGCTGGAACTTCTGCGGGTCCTTCAGGTACTCGACGATCTCCTCGAGTTCGTTCTTCGCCTCGTCGATGCCGGCGACGTCGTCGAAGGTGATGCGGCCGACCTTCTCGGTCAAAAGCCGCGCGCGGCTTTTGCCGAAACCCATCGCCCGGCCGCCGCCGCCCTGCATCTGGCGCATGAAGAAGATCCAGACGCCGATCAGCAGCAACATCGGGAACCACGAGATCAGGATGCCGAAGAGCGAGGGCATATTGTCCTCGGCCGGCGTCGCGCGAATCACCACGCCCTTGTCGAGCAGGCGGCTGACCAGATTCGGGTCGTTCGGCACGTAGGTCGAGAAGTCGCGCCCGTCGCTCAGCTTGCCGGTGACCGTGCTGCCCTGGGTGCCGGCCTGGATCGTGACCTGGCGCACCTCGCCGCGGTTCACGTCGTTGATGAATTCGGAATAAGCGAGGCTGTTGGTCGGCGTGCGCGTGGCCGAGTTCTGGAAGAGGTTGAACAGCGCGACCAGCAGCAGGCCGATGATGATCCAAAGGGCGAGGTTCTTGCCGAAATTGTTCACGCGTTCAAAGGCCCTTCCATGCCGAACCGGTCGCCTGCGGTTGCGATGGCCGCAGGGCCGTGCGCCCCACACCGCCGCCGGTCGATGTTACTACATAAGAAGTCTTTGCGCTTAAACAACTGTTAGCCGATGGCCGCCAAGCGGCCGCGATGGGGCGAAAACGGCGATTTCGCGGCTGCCGAGCGCGCGGGCGGCGCCGGGTCGCCGCCAGCCCATTGATGGCACCGCCAACAGGCCCGCGCCATCGAAAAGCGCCGGCAGCGTCGCCCGAACCAGGGCCGGCAGGCCACTGGCGTCGGCCGCCAGCCGCGCCGCGCCTTCGGCACCGAGCGGCCCCAGCGACAGCCCCTCGGGCGCATCGGCCGGTACGGCGATAGCGAAGCGTCCGTCCCACAGCAGCCGCGCGCCGGCCGCCACCGGCTGGCCGCCGGCAACCGCCGCGGGTTCGCGGCAGACGAGAACAGCGTCGGCTTTGGGCGCGAGCTGGCAGCCGCCCAGCGTCCGACCGCCGCCGAGACGATCGGGCAGCAGTCGGTAGAGCCGTTCGAGCCGCTCGAGCCGTACCGGATAATCGGCGCCCCCCACGGTGGCGAGGATGACGGCGAGGGCGCGCAGCCCGACCTCCATCGGCGCCGCCTTGAGGGCGGCCCCGTCGACGGTCGCATAGCCCAGCGGATAGAGCGCGACCGCGCGCGCCAGGAGATCGACGACCAGAGTTTCCAACGCCGCCCGGGCGCGCGCCAATCGCGATGCGGTGGCGGCCAGACGGTCCGCCGACAACCCTTCTGCGGCGAGCACGGACCGTGCCGCACGCAGCCGCACGCGCTGAAACGCCGGATCGCGGTTCATCGGATCCTCGGCATAGGGAATTCCGCGTTCGTGCAATGTGGCCCGCAACCGGTCCGGTGCGACGGTCAGCAGCGGCCGCAGCACGCGGCACGTCCGCCGCAGGCTGAGCGGCGCGATGCCGGCGAGTCCGTCGAGGCCGCTGCCGCGGGCGAGGCGCATGAGCAGCGTCTCCGCCTGGTCGTCGCGATGGTGCGCCGTCAGCAGGTGCAGAACGCCGTTGTCCTCGCACCAAGCCTCCAACAGGCGGTAGCGCGCGCGGCGCGCGGCATTCTCGAGATCGGACGACGGCAGCCGCTCGGAGCACGCCAGCACACGGTGATCGATCCCGTGCGTCGCCAGCGTGCGGCCGGCGGTTTCGGCCTCGCGCGCCGATTCCGGCCGCAGTCGATGGTCGACGATCAACGCGGTGACGCGACCGCCCCGGGACCGCGCCCACCCGTCGGCGAGCACGGCGAGCGCCATGCTGTCGCCGCCGCCCGAGCAGGCGACCGCCAGATGCGGATCGGCCTCGAACGGCGCGAAGGGCGCCATCAGTCGATCGAATTCGTCCGCGCGGAGCGGCGTCGCCGGACCGCCGACCGCGCCTTCCATCACCTCAGCAGCCGAGGTGGCGCTTCTCGGCGGTTGCCGGGCCGCGGACATTGGCCGGCATCTGCGGGAAGTCGTGGTCGAGCCGCGCGAGCGCGGTGCAGGCGTTGGTCTTCTGGCCCATGTTGCCGAGCGACATCGCCAGCTTGAGCAGATCGTCCGGCGCCTTGCTGCTCTTGGGATATTTCTGATAGCCCTCGGCGAAGGCGATCGCCGCATCCTTCCAGTTCTTGCGGACGTAAAAGGTCTCGCCGAGCCAGTATTGCGCGTTGCCCGCCAGGGCATCTTTGGGATGCTGGGCGATGAAGGCGCGTAGCGCCTGCTCAGCGGCGGGATAATCGGCGCGGCGCAGAAGGGCGAACGCGGCCTGGTACTGCTGATTCGGCGTCTGGGCGGCGGCCGGCGCGGCGGCCGAAGCCTCGGCCTGCGGCGGCGCGGCCGTGCCCGATCGGGACGGCGGCGGGGCAGCGCCCGGCGCGGCCGTGCCGTGCTCGAGCGCGCTCAGCCGCATGTCGACGTCGCTCGACAGCTTGTCGAGCCTCTGACTCAGCTGGCTGATCGCATTGTTGATGACCTCGATCTTGCCGTTGAGGTCGCGCATCTGATCTTCGAGCCGGGCGAGCCGATCCTCGGTTTGCAATGCGACCGGCCCGGTGCCCTCCGCCGCCCCGCCACCGGCCGCGGTCGCTGCGGGCGCTCCTCCGCCGCGATAGACCTGGCGTTCGAGGGCATTGAGGTCGCGCTCGATTCGGTCGAGCCGGGCGCTCAGCGCGGTGGTGTCGCCGATATCCTGGGCCGGCGCGGCCGGAACCGCACCCATAAGCACGGCCAGTGAAACGACGATGATGCGGAGGCGCATGGCAGCCGCGATCCTTGGGCCTTACCAGTGTTGAGGGAGCATTGGGGCAAAAAAAGGGCGCCTGCCCCTCCGCGACCGGACGGTCACCGGCAGGGAGCAGACGCCTCGTCGCTCGATCAGACGCTACGGTCCGTTACTGGACGACCGTCACGCCCCGGCGATTTTGCGCCCATGCCGCCTCGTTGTCGCCGATGACGGCCGGCCGCTCCTTGCCGTAGCTGATTGTCGTGATGCGGTTCGGATCGATGCCGAGCGCAACCAGCGCACGCTTCACGGCGTTGGCGCGGCGAGCGCCGAGCGCCAGGTTGTATTCGCGCGTGCCGCGATCGTCGCAATGACCTTCGACCGTCACCTTCACGTTCGGATACTTCTTCAGCCAAGCCGCCTGGCGCTCGAGCGTGCGCTCGCCTTCCGGCTTTATGTCGGATTTGTCGAAATCGAAGAACACGCGATCGCCGACGTTCTGAACGAAGTCCTCGCGCGACCCAGGCACCACGGTGGACCCTGCGGTGCCCTGCGCGCCGCCAGCTTGCTGCGGGGCGCTCTGGCAGGCTGCCAGGAACAACATCGCAGCGATCACACACAGTGACCTAAAATTCATTTTCCGCTCCTCGTTGGAATCACATTCGTGACGGCAGTGCCCGGAGGGCCCCCCTACCACACCCGGAACCACGTCAAATCCGGTCCGTAGCGCAGATGAATTGGCCGGACTATAGTCCTGAAATCATTAGGGAAGCAAGGGGGACCACGCCGGGTCCGAGGCGTCCGACGGCGTGATGACCTCGCGTTCATTGTAACCCGTCAGATCGATGGTGTAGAGGCGGCTCGACGCGCCATGGCCGCGCGCGTCGGCAGGCGTCTGCCGGAAATAGATCAGCACACGACCGTTGGGCGCCCAGCTCGGTCCCTCGACGAGGAAGCCACTGGTCAGCAGACGCTCGCCGGAACCGTCCGGATGCATCACGCCGATGTAGAACTGACCGTTGTCGATCTTGGTGAAGGCGATGAGATCGCCGCGCGGTGACCACACCGGCGTTCCGTAGCGGCCAGAGCCGAAGCTGATGCGGCGGATGTTGCTGCCGTCGGCGTTCATCACGTAAAGCTGTTGCGAGCCGCCGCGGTCGGAATTGAACACGATGTGCTGGCCGTCGGGCGAAAAGCATGGCGAGGTGTCGATCGCCTCGGTGTTGGTGAGCTGAACGGCGCGGCGCGTGCGCAGGTCGAGCGTGTAGATCTGACTCGCCCCGTGAAGCGACAGGCTCATGATCACGCGATTGCCGTCGGGCGAGAAGCGCGGTGCGAAGGTCATGCCTGGGAAATCGCCGAGCACCTCCTGCTGTCCGGTGTCGATGTTGAAGAGATAGACGCGCGGCGTGCCGCGCGCGTAGGAGAGATAGGTGATCTCCTGCGTCGAGGGCGAGAAGCGCGGCGTCAGGACCAGCGCGCGGCCGTCGCTCAGATAACGGTTGTTGGCGCCGTCCTGATCCATCATCGCCAGCCGCTTGATGCGGTGATCGAGCGGCCCGCTTTCGGCGATATAGACGATACGGGTGTCGAAATAGCCGTCCTCGCCGGTGATGCGCTTGTAGACGGCATCGGCGATAATGTGCGCGATGCGACGCCAGTTGGAGGCGGTCGTGGTGTAGCGCAGGCCGGTCAGCTGCTGCTGCGCGAAGATGTCCCAGAGGCGGAACTCCACCTGCAGGCGGCCGTCCGGCAACTGCGTGGCATCGCCGGTGATCAGCGCCTGAGCGTTGATCACGCGCCAGTCCCCGTAATTCGGCGGAATATGCGACGCCGGGTCCTTGTCGACGAAGGCCTGCGGATCGATCGGCTTGAAGAGCCCTGAGCGCTCGAGGTCCGCCGACAGCACCTGGGTGATACCGCCGGCCTGCGGCGCGCCGCCGGAGAAGGTCGGAATCGCGATCGGCAGCGGCTGGATCCTGCCGCGCGTGATGTCGAGATGGAGCTCGGCGCGCGCCGGCAGCGAAAGGACGCAAAGTGCGGCGGCCATCAGAACGGCGAGCGGTCGGATCAGGCGGATCATGAAAGGTCCTTGGGATCGAAGGTTATCGTGAACGTCTGCCATTGGTCATATTTTTGTGGCGGAAGTTTGAGAGGCTGGCAGGCGGGATTGAACAGCGCGCGGCGGGCGCTGTCTGCAGCCGCCTGAAAAAATGGATCGCTGAGACGATCGGAATTCATCAGCGTCGCCGAACGCACGGTACCGTCGGGGTTCATGGACACCCGGAATTCGGGCGTCAGGTCCTGTGCGTCGCGCGCGCCCGCGGGCACGTTCCAGCATTGTTCGATCTGCTGCTTGACGAGATCGAGCTCGCTCACCGACAGCTGCGATCCGAGGGGGGCGATCGGCTGCGAGGAGGGCTGCGGCTTGGTCGCGGTTTGCTGTGTCGGCTGATCCTGCGGCAACGGCTTCGACGCCAGGTTCTTGAGGAGCGTGTCGAAAGCCAGCTCCTGTTTCTTCTGCGGCGGCAGCGGTTGCGGCGGCTGCGGTGGCTGCGGCTTGGCCTCCGCTTTAGGCGGCACGGGCTTCTCGGGAATCTTGGCCTCCGGCTTGGGCTGCGGCTGGGGCGGCGGCGGCGCCGGCTTCGATTCCGGCGGCTGCGGCGGCGTGGGTTTCTTCTGCTCGACCTGCACGACCTTGGGCGATGCCTTCTCCGTCGGCGGCGTCGTGGTCTTGATCGTGGCGAGCGTCTTGGGCCCGATGTTCACCAGCTGCACGACGATCGGCGTCTCCTCGTCGATATGCGCGCGGAACACCGATGGCAGGCCGAGCACCACCGCCAGGACCACCAGCAGGTGGAGGACGGCCGAGAGGATGAGACCGCGCCGTTCCGGCATGTCGTCGAGCCGCGCAACCGTCACGTCAGCGCCGCAAGGCCTTGTCGTTCGTCCCAGGCAATTCCGCGATCAGCGAAACCTTGGTGAAGCCCGCCGAGCTGACGATGCCCATGACCTCGAGAACCCGGCCATAATCGATCGCCCGGTCGCCGCGAACATAGATCGTCGCGTTGGGATTGTTGTTGGTGACGGCGATCAGCCGCGGTCCGAGGTCCTTGGGGTCGATCTGACTGTTCTGCAGATAGATGTTGCCCTTGGCGTCGATGGTGATGACCAGCGGCTCCTTCGGTTCGTTGATGGCCGGTGCCTGCGTCTGCGGCAGATCGACCGGGACGCCAACGGTCAAGAGAGGCGCCGTTACCATGAAGATGACCAGCAGCACCAGCATCACGTCGACCATCGGCGTGACGTTGATCTCCGACATCGGCCGGTAGCGGGTCGACCGCGAGCCGAAATCGCGCGAACCGGAAAGCGATACTGCCATGTCAGTGGACCTTTTCGTCGAGCTGTCGCGACAGGATGGCGCTGAATTCGGTCGCGAAAGCCTGCAGCCGCCCGGCGTAGCGGCTGAAATCGGTCGAGAACTTATTGTAGGCGATGACCGCGGGAATCGCCGCGACCAGCCCGAGCGCGGTCGCGAACAGCGATTCGGCGATGCCCGGCGCAACCACGGCAAGGCTGGTGTTCTTGACCGCCGCGATCGACTGGAAGCTGTTCATGATACCCCACACGGTGCCGAACAATCCGACGAACGGTGCGGTCGAGCCGACGGTCGCGAGAAAGGGCATATAGCGTTCGAGGCGGTCCATCTCGCGCCCGAGCGTGATCTGCATGACGCGCTCGACGCGCTCTTTGAGGTTGGCGCGCATGCTGGTGCTTTCGATCAGACCTTTGGCGACGCTGCGCCGCCATTCCCGCATGGCCGCAGCGAATACCGCGGACATCGGATCCTCCGGCCGCTCGCCGACGTGGTCGTAAAGGTCGTCGAGCGATCCGCCGGACCAGAAGGTTTCCTCGAAATGCTCGGCGTCGCGATGCAGACGTCGCAACTTGCTCGTCTTGTCGAAGATCACCGCCCACGACCAGAACGACGCGGCAAGCAGTAGGAAGAGCACGAGCTTGACGATTGTGTCGGCCTGCATGAACAGCCCGAAAATCGAAAGATCGTGCGGCGCCGCAGAGCCGGCGAGCGCCAACTGGTCGATGGGCGCCGGCGGACTGGCGAGCGTGTTGACGGCGTTCTCGATGACGTTACCGGCCATTGGCTTTGATCACCTTCGGAGTTTGAGAGGTCTGAGGATTGAACTGCGCCACCGCCGCCACAAGCGGCGGCGGCAGGCGCGTCGGCCGGCCGCTGCGGGCGACGCAGACGACGGTGCAGGTCATGACGAAGAGCCGCGTTGCGGCGCGCGTGATCGCCTGTTCGAGCTCGATCGATGCGCCGCTGGCGCCGAGCACCCGCGTTTCGACCACGAGGTCGTCGTCGAGCCGTGCCGGCGCCAGATATTCGGCGGCGAGCTTGTGGACCGCGAGGACGACTCCCGCCTCGTCGCGCAGGCGGCCGTGCGACGCGCCCAGGGCACGGATCGCCTCGCTGCGCGCGCGCTCGGCGAAGCGCAGATAGTTGGCGTAATAGACCACGCCGCCGGCGTCGGTGTCCTCGTAGTAGACGTGCACCGGGAAGAGGTGGATTCCACCGGCAAGGCGGCCTTCGCGCGGCAGGTTCACGCCGGCTCCTCCTCGGCATCGGTGGCCCGCAGCAGATCGAGCTGGGCGCCTTTGGGCCGCACCGGCGCGAGATCGAGATAGCCGAATCCGGCGTCGGTCAGCATGCGGCCGCGCGGCGTGCGGTGGATGAAACCCTGTTGCACGAGATAGGGCTCGATCACGTCCTCGATGACGTCGCGCTCCTCGCCCAGCGCCGCGGCGACGGTTTCGGCGCCCACCGGCCCGCCGCCGTAATTCTTGGCGATGCACATAAGATAGCGGCGATCCATGGCGTCGAGGCCGCGTCCATCGACCTCGAGGCGCTGCAGCGCGGCGTCGGCGACCCTGGCATCGACTCGGGTCGCGCCGCCGACCGCCGCGAAATCCCGGACCCGGCGCAGCAGGCGGGACGCGACGCGCGGCGTGCCCCGCGAACGCCGCGCGATTTCGCCGGCGCCCTCGGCGTCGAGTATCATGCCGAGCACGCGCGCACCGCGTGCGACGATCTCGCGCAGCTCGGCAGTATCGTAGAACTGCAGCCGCAGCGGAATGCCGAAGCGCTCGCGCAGCGGCCGTGTGATGAGCCCGGCGCGGGTGGTCGCGCCGATCAGAGTGAAAGCCGGCAGATCGATGCGCACCGAGCGCGCCGCCGGCCCCTCGCCGATGACGAGATCGAGCTCGAAATCCTCCATCGCCGGATAGAGCACCTCCTCGACAGCCGGCGCGAGACGGTGGATCTCGTCGATGAACAGCACGTCGCGCGGCTCGAGATTCGTGAGGATGGCGGCGAGGTCGCCGGCGCGCTGGATGACCGGGCCGGAGGTGGCGCGGAAGCCGGCGCCCATCTCGCGCGCGATGATCTGCGCGAGCGTCGTCTTGCCGAGGCCCGGAGGCCCCGACAGCAGCACATGATCGAGGGCCTCGCCGCGGCTGCGCGCCGCTTTGATGAAAATGGTGAGGTTGTCGCACAGCGCCTTCTGCCCGACGAACTCGGCAAGCGTCGCCGGGCGCAGCGAGGGCTCGGCATCGTCGGGCCGGCGATCGGCGGACAGGATGCGCGGCGCCGTCATCGGCCGAGCTCCCGCAATCCGGCCTTGATCAGGGCGTCGAGCCGCGCCGACGCGCCGAGACGGCGCGCCGCCTCGGCCACGGCGCCGTAGGCGTCGCCGCGCGGATAGCCGAGATTGACCAACGCTGACACCGCGTCGGCAGCGATGCCTTCGGCGGCGCCCGCGACGACCGCGACCGGTGCAAGCGCCGCCGCCTTGTCCTTGAGCTCGCTCAGGATGCGGCTGGCGAGCTTCGGCCCGACGCCATCGGCGCGGGTGATCGCGGTCTTGTCCTGGGCCACGATCGCGGTCGCAAGCTCGGCGGGCGCCAGGGTGCCGAGAATCGCCATGGCAATGCGCGCGCCAACCCCCTGCACGCCCAGCAGCAGGCGAAACCAAGCGCGCTCGGCCTCGTCGAGGAAGCCGTAGAGATGGATGTGGTCCTCGCGCACATGGGTCTCGATGTGGAGCCGCAGCGGCTCGCCGTGCGCCGGCAGACGCGCCAAGCTGCGCGCCGAGCAGAACACCAGATAGCCGACTCCGTTGACATCGAGCACTAGGCTGTCGGTGCCGACCTGATCGAGCGTGCCGGCGAGCATGGCGATCATCGCCGCGCCTCGATCGCAAGATCATCGTCGATCCCGGCGCGAGCGGCGCGCGCGTGATGGGCGTGGCAGATCACGACCGCGAGAGCGTCGGCGGCATCGGCGGCGGCATCGGCGCCGGGCAACAGCTTGCGCACCATCAGCGCGATCTGGCGTTTCTCGGCGTGTCCGAAGCCGGTCACTGCCTTCTTGATGAGATTGGCCGGGTACTCGTAGACCGGCAGACCGCGCTCCGCCGGCGCCAGCAGCACGACGCCGCGCGCAAGGCCCAGCTTCAGGGTCGACGCGGCATTGCGATTGACGAAGCTCTCCTCGACCGCGGCGACGTCCGGGACATAGCGATCGAGCACGGCGACCAGGCCGCAATGGAGCGCCGCCAGCCGCTGCGCCAGGGTGCCGGTTTCGGTCACCGCAACGACGCCGCAGGCGACGTAGCGCAGGCGATTGCCCTCCGCGTCGATGACGCCCCAGCCGGTGCGGCGCAGTCCCGGATCGAGCCCGATCAGTCGCATGGCCGCTTCAGTGCCCGCGTCCCGGCGGACTCACGCGCTCAACCGCGCCATGATGTCGTCGGAGACTTCGAAATTGGCGAAGACGTTCTGCACGTCGTCGTTGTCCTCCAGTATCTCGAGCAGCTTGAACAACGCCTCGGCGTCGTCGCGCCCGATCGGCGTGTTGCTTTTCGGCCGCCAAACGATCCGCGCGGAATTCGCCGGGCCGAACCGGCGCTCGAGCGCGTCGCGCACCGCGTTGAGGCTGTCGGCGGCGCAGGTCACGATTCGCCCGTCGCCTTGGGTCTCGACATCGTCGGCGCCGGCGTCGACCGCCGCCTCGAACAGCGCGTCGAGATCGACCGCCGCGGGAAAGCCGATCTGGCCGACCCGGTCGAACAGGAAGCTGACGCTGTTGCTCTCGCCGAGATTGCCGCCGGCCTTGGTGAAGGCGGCGCGAACCTCGCTCGCCGTGCGATTGCGGTTGTCGGTCAGCGCCTCGACGATCACCGCCACGCCGCCCGGGCCGTAGCCCTCGTAGCGGACTTGCTCGTAGGTCTCGGCATCGGCACCGCCGCTCGTGCCGCGTTTGATGGCGCGCTCGATGGTGTCGCGCGGCATGTTCGCTTCCTTGGCGGCCATGACCGCCGCGCGCAGGCGCGGATTGGCATCGGGATCGGCCGATCCGCTCTTGGCGGCAGTCGTCAGCTCGCGGATGATCTTGGTGAAGACCTTGGCGCGCTTTTTGTCCTGCGCGCCCTTGCGATGCATGATGTTCTTGAATTGGGAATGCCCGGCCATCCGTCGTTCCGGCAATCAAAAGTGGACTCGCCCCGACCATACCATATCGGGTGATTCCACGACCATCCGACCGCTTCTCCCCGCGCGCCATTGAGCGGGGGCAATATGGCAGGATTGCGGCGGCGGCCTACGGCTGGAGCGCGGACAATACCGCGTCTTCCATTTCGTGCGGCCAGGCCGGCTCCAGGCGACCGCCGATTCGAATCGGCGCGATCCGCCGCGCCAAGCCGGTGGCGTCGTCGGTCTCGACGACGGCGGCGCAGACCGTCGCCGGTCCCTCCGCGACCTGCAGCCGTTCGCCGGGCATCTTCTTGAGGAAACGCGCGATCGCGCCCGCGCTCTGCATGCCGATCACCGAATCGTAATCGCCGCACATGCCGACGTCGCTGACATAGGCGGTTCCGGCGGGGAGGATGCGGTGGTCCGCCGCCGGCACATGGCTGTGCGTGCCGAGCACCGCCGAGGCCCGGCCGTCGCAGAAATAGCCCATCGCGGTCTTTTCCGACGTTGCTTCGCCGTGGAAGTCGACCAGGATGGCATCGACCGCACCGAGAGGATTCTCGTCGAGCAGCTTGCCGACGACGGCGAAGGGGTCGTCGATCGCATCCATGAACAGCCGCGCCATTGCGTTCACGACCAGCACCTTGCGGCCTCCGCGCGTCGCGAATATTCCATGGCCGCGGCCGGGCGTGCCGGGCGGGAAATTCGCCGGTCGAAGCAGGCGTGAGTCGCCGCCGATATAGTCGATGATCTCGCGGCGGTCCCAGACATGGTTGCCGGTGGTGATGACGTCGCAGCCCGCGCCGTAGAGCTGCTCGCAGATTTTGTCGGTGATGCCGAAGCCGTGCGCGGCGTTCTCGCCGTTGACGACGACGAGATCGAGCGCCAGGGTGCGGCGCAGGCGCGGCAACTCGGCCACCACGGCGTCGCGGCCCGCGCGTCCCACGACATCGCCGCAGAGCAGCAGCCTCATCGCGGAACTCTCACCGGGATCCGCCGATCCACATGACACCGCGTTCGGTGATCACCGCATCGAGCGGCACATCCGTCGGCTCGTGCGGCAATTCGCGTTCCTGCTGAACCACAAAGGCGAAGCCGACGGCCAGCAGCTCCGCGTTGGCCATCCGCAGCGCCGGCAAGGTGCGATCGTAATATCCGGCGCCGGTGCCGAGGCGATGGCCCGCACCGTCGAACGCGACCAGCGGCACCACGACGACATCCGGCGTGGTTTCGGGCGACGTAGGAAGTGGTGCCGGCAGGCCGATCGCATCCGGCGCCAAGGGCTCGCCGGGCGCCCAGGCGCGGAAGACCAGCGGCGCATTCTTCGCGACGACGACCGGCAGCGCCAAACGATGACCGCCACTGTACAGCGATTTGAGCGCTGGCAGCGGATCGAGTTCGGAGCCGCGCTGGACGTAACCGGCGACGACGCTGTGCGGCCGCAGGCAAAGCTCCGGCAGGTAGACGCAGATCTGCGCCGCGACCCGCGCGCCGATGCTGCGACATGCCATGGCGCGGCGCTCGCGCGCCTGGGCGCGAAGAGCCGCCTTCTGCGCGGCGATGTCGGCGATGGCGGTTCGGCTCATGCGGTGGATGGCGTGACGCGAATGAAGGTGAAGATGGAGCCGCCCTGGCCGTCGGCCTGGATGAACCCTCGTGGCCCGCTAACGCAGGTGGGAACCGTATGCCGAAGCCACGGCTCCGGTAGGGACAGCCCCCGAGGTGTCGATATCGGCCCCGGGGTTTCATGCGCCTAACGCACCGCGCAGCCCCATCCTCGTGGGCTATAATTGGGTCGCCTCCAGGCGCGCCGCAACCGTTTCGATGCGGAGCGCCAAGCGCTCGATACCGCTCGCCAGCGCTTCCTCGTCCGGCGCCGTCCCGGCGCCGCCGCCCGCTCCGCCTCGCGCCCGGCGCAGGGTCTCGCGTGCCTCGCTGAGCTCGTCGGCCAGCATCAGGGCCGCCATCACCAGCAGCCGCGCTTCGCCGGCCTGCGGCGCATCCTTGGCGAAACCCACGACCTTGGCGTCGATGCTGCGGGCGAGTTGACGCACGCGATCCTCCTCGCCCAGCTCGCAGGCGATGGTATAGGAGCGGCCGTTGATCGCGATCGTGACCTGAGGCATCAGCCCTCCAGCACCCGGTCGAGCCGCGTGATGACGGCATCGATGCGCGCCGCGACATCGGCCGGGGGCCGCGCGGCCGGCGAATCGTGCCGCAAGGCGGTCTGGGCGGAAACCGCTTCGAGGGCCGATTCGAGGCGGCCTACGGCCTGTTCCAGCCGACTGGTCGCCTGTTCGAGACGCCCCACGCCCGAGCTCCCAGAGGTGAAAGATCGACTTTAGGCGGTCCTTGAAGGAAACGTCAACGCGCGCTGCTACTTAGGCTCGGAGCCGGTAACCGAGCATTAACCAATAAATTGTCTTATGTCGAGGCGATTGGCGACAACGAAGGAGCCAGACCCGATGACGGCGTCCGCTCTCTGGCGATTCGATCATCTCCCTCCGGAGGTCCGCGACGCCGCCAACCGCGCCGCCCGTGACGCGGGACTGGCGCTTCACGCCTGGATCGGTCGCCTGATCACCGAAACCGCAGCCGCCGAAGGTGCCGCCCTGGCCGCGACGCCGCGGGTCGCTGCACCGCCGGCCGCACCGCAGCCGGGCGCGGTGGTGCAGCCGCTGCCGATCCGACCGCCGACGGCGCTTCGTACGATGGCGGCGGCATCGTCACCGCCGGCTGCCGTACCCTTCGCGTCGCCCCGGGTCGAGCCGCAGCCGTCAACGACGCCGCTGGCCGCCGCGCCCGTCGACGCCACCACCGTGATGATCTCGCCGTCGCTGCTCGACGCGGGGACGGTGGGAACGCGCAGCGACGAGACCGATGCGCCCGAGGCGCTGGTCGCTGCGATCGCGCGCGAAGGGCTCCGCCAGCCGATCCTTGCGCGCCGCAAAGCCGACGGGCGCCTCGAGATCGTAGCCGGGCGGCGCCGCTGGCGCGCGGCCCGGCGTCTGGGCCTGCCCCAGATCGCGGCGGTGGTGACGAATCTCGGCGACGCCGAGGCGATTTTGGCGTCGCTGACCGAGAATCTTGGCGAGCGCACGCTGTCGCCGCTGGACGAGGCGCGCGCCTATCTCCGCCTGCTGACCGAATTCGCGCTCGATCCCCGCGACGTATGCGGTGCGGTCGGCCGCGACATGACGCATATCGTGCGGACACTGCGGCTGCTCGGCCTGCCGCCGCGGCTGCGCGGTCTGATCGCGACTGGACGCCTGTCCTCGGCCCAGGCCTATACACTGCTCGACACGCCCGATCCGGAACGCGCCGCCGATCAGACGCTGGCCGAGGAGGCCGGCATCGACGAAACGCTGCGCCGCATCGCCGCGGTGCCCGGAGGACAACGCCCATGATGCGCGAAATGCCGAGCACCGCATTCGACGTCGACATCGATCCGAACCTGCAGTCGATGGCCGAGCGCGCCGCACGGATCGCCGGCCTTTCGGTCGAGGCTTGGCTTGAACGCGCGATCCGCCGTGCCTGCGCCACCTATCTGGCGGCGCCGGCACCGGCTGACGCCGAGCCGCCGCGCCCGGCGACGCCGTCCCCGCTTGCGAGCAGCGCCGGGGCCGCCCTTGCCGAGCTCATCGCGCGCGCACGTCAGACACAGCCGGCGGCGCCGCAGCAACCCGCGTATGCGCCGCCGCCCGCGCCGCCCGCGCCGCCGCAACCATCGGTCGCGCCGCCGGTCGGCGCGGTGCCGCTGGGCGGCAGAGAGCCGCCGGCCTTCGAGGCGCCTCAGCCCGCAGGCCAGCCGTCGGCGCTGGAGCGGATTCGCGAATCCAAGCGGCGCGCCGCCGCCTTCGCGACCGAAGTCGCCGATTGGCGCGGCCATGACGAGCGACGGCGGCCCCTGGATGCGTCTTGGCCTGCCTTCGAGGATGGTACGGCCGATACCCCCACCGTACCGCTCGACAGCGGCGGCCCCGTGGAGCGCGCGCCGCTCGAGCTGAGCCATCCGCTGCGTGCACGGCGGTCGCGGCAGCCACTGCTGATCGCCGTCGCCGTCGTGATTGCATTCGCTCTCGGTGCCGTCGTGGCGCAGCCCTTCATCGTCGAACACTTCGGACCATCTCCGCCAGTGGACAGCGCCGCAATCGCGCCGACGCCTCCGAGCCTTTCGACGAGCCTGCCGCATCAGGCGGCGCTCCCGCCGGCGCCGCCCGCGCCGGAGCCGACTCCCTCCCCCGCGGTTGCCGCGACGGCGCCGGCGGCAACGCCTGCACCGAAAGCACCTGCAGCCGCGCCCGCGACAGCGCCCCCGGCGCCGACCGCCGCGGCCAAGCCTGCGGACACCGGCGATCGCGGCGCGTTATTGCCGCCATTACCGCCAACACCTGGCAAATCGCCGGCGCCCCCGCCGCCGGTGACGGCGGCGGCTCCGACCGCGCCCTCGAGCGAAGCGACCCAGCCGCCTGCGCCGGCCGCAGCTTCAAGCTCCGTTCCCGTCGCCGACGTGGCAACGCCTCCGGCGGCGGCGGCGCCACAACCGGCGCCGCAGCCATCCGCGAGCGCCGCCGCGCCACCCGACCTGCCGTCGCCGCTGCCGCCGCGGAAGCTCGCCGCTGCCAAGCCGGCGCCCGTCGATGCGGCAAAAGACGCCGAGGCGGCCGCCGACGCTGCAGCGCGCCAAGCCGCCTACGCCGACGCGCCGAAGGATCCGGCGAAGCTCGCGAATTGGCTCGAACAACGCGCCAAGACCGGCGACGTGGTCGCGCAATACCGGCTCGGCGTGCTCTATGCGCTCGGCCAGGGCGTCAAGCAGGACTATGCGCGCGCCGCCGAGCTCTTCCAGGCGGCGGCCAACGGCGGCATCGCCGAGGCGCAGTACAACGTCGCCGTCATGTACAGCGAAGGCATGGGCGTGAAGCGCGACCCCGTGCAAGCGGTCAGCTGGTATAAGAAGGCCGCCGATCAGGGCAACGCCAATGCCGCCTTCAATCTCGGCGTCGCCTATTCGAACGGCACCGGCGTCCGCCAGGACATGCCAGAGGCCGCGCGCTGGTTCCGCCGCGCCGCCGCCGCGGGCGTCATCAACGCCCAGTTCAATCTCGGCCTGCTCTATGAGCGCGGCGAGGGCGTACCGCAATCGCTGGTCGAGGCGTATGCCTGGTACGCCGCCGCCGCGGCCCGCGGCGATCAGGGCGCAGCACAGAGGCGCGATCACATCGCCAGCGCGCTGTCGGCCGCCGACTTGAAGCAGGCGCAGACGCGGGCGACGCAGCTGCAGCAGACGATCCAGACCGACGTCTCGCCGCTGGCCTCGCAGAAGGCCAACGCCGCCAAGCCCTGACCGCTCGCTGCGCACGCGGCGCGATCGGACGCGCTACGTCAGCAATCGTCCTTCCGCCACCCACCAGCCGCGGTGAGCGTCACGCAGGCCCGCGGCGGCACGGTGCGCCGCGGCGGCTTCGGCAAACAGCGCGAAGCACGTTGCGCCGCTGCCGCTCATGCGCGCCAGCAAGGCTTTCTCGCAGCCCGCGAGCGCCGTGAGCACGTCGTCGATTTCCGGCATGATAGTTCGCGCCGCGTCGGTAAGGTCGTTCCGGCGCTGCTTTAGAACGGTGGCGAGCGCCGCGGCATTGTCCGGCGGATCGGTGAAACGGGCGGGCTCGCCGAAGGGACCGTGCCGGGCTTTGTACACCTCCGACGTCGGCAGCGGCCGGCCCGGGTTGACCAGCACAACGTGAGTTTCGGGCAGCTTCGGCGCCGGCGTCACCAGCTCGCCGATCCCGCCCACGAAGGCGGCGTATCCCGCGAGGCAGACCGGCACGTCGGCGCCGAGCACGGCGCCGAGCGCGGCGAGGCGTGGGGGCGCGAGCGGGGCCTTCCACAGGGCCGTCAGGGATTTGAGCGTCGCCGCCGCGTCGCTCGAGCCGCCGCCGATGCCCGACGCGATCGGCAGATTCTTTTCCAGCACGACATGGGCGTCGGCCGGCCGGCCGAGTTCGTGTGCCAACAGCTCGGCGGCGCGCCGGACGAGATTCTGCGCCGGATCCTGCGCCGCCAGTTCAGGGCCGAACGGTCCGGTGACGGCGACGCTTAGGCCGCGCGCCGGGCTCACCGTGACGCGGTCGCCGACATCGGCGAAGACCACCAGGGTGTCGAGCAGATGATAGCCGTCGGCGCGGCGGCCGACGACGTGCAGGTAAAGGTTGAGCTTCGCGGCGGCGAGCAAGCTCAGCCGCCGCCCATCTTCGCCGGCGCGGAGCCGAGGCCGTGTTCGAGCTTAGCCTGGATGGTCTTGGCTTCGTCGGCCTCGGGCTTGAACTGGAGCGCACGCTGCCACTGGTAGCGGGCCTCCAGTCGGCGGCCGCTTCGCCAATAGGCATCGCCGAGATGGTCGTTGATGGTCGGATCTTCCGGCACCAGCTCGGTCGCGCGCTCGAGGGTTTCGGTCGCGCGCTTGAATTCGCCGAGGCGGAAATACGCCCAACCGAGGCTGTCGACGATATAGCCGTCGTTGGGCCGCAAGGCGACCGCGCGCTCGATCATCTTGACCGCCTCGGACAGCCTCTCGCCCTTGTCGATCCAGGTGTAACCGAGATAATTGAGGACCAGCGGCTGCTCCGGCCGCAGCTGCAGCGCGCGCTCGAGATCGGCCTGAGCGCGCGGCCATTGTCCGGTGCGTTCGTACGAAACGCCGCGGCTGTAATAGATGCGCCAGTCATCCGCCGTGGGGTTGGCATTGCGGGCCAGTGCGCGATTATAGGCGCCGACGGCGTCGGCGAAGCGGCTGTGCGAGCGCAGGACATCGCCCAACTCGACCAGCGGCGCAGCGCGCTTCGGCTGCTCCGTCGCCAGCGTCTCGAGCAGCTTGATCGCCTCGTCGGTGCGCGCCAGGGAATCGAGAGTGAGCGCAACCCGCATGCGCGCCGTCCAGGCATAAGGCGACGCCGGATCGATCCGCCGGTAAAGCGCCAGCGCGTCTTCCGGCTGATCCTGCAGCGCGCGGATTTCGCCGGCGAGCAGCATGGCCAGCGGGAAGCGCGGCCGCAGGTCGAGCGCAAGCCGTACGTAGATCAGCGCCGCGTCGAGCGTCTCGGATTGATCGAGCAGGCTGGCAAGATCGAACAGCGCCTCGGCCGCGCCGTCGGCGGCGCTCGCAATCAGCGGCTTCGGAACGACGTTGCGCGTCAGCCGCTCCAAGCCGGCGACGCTGACGTCGGAATCGTCGACCGGCTCGACGCTGCGATAGACGGCACGCGCAGCCGCGCGCTCGTGCCGGCGCTCGTAAAAGTTGCCGACGAGTTCGGCGATCCGCGTCGTCGGCGGCGTTTCCGCCTCGAGCAGCTTTTTGTAGTCCGCCGCAGCCACGGCATCGCCGACGAAATCCGCGATCAGCGCTTCGTGCAGGATCTTGAGCGGACCGAGGCCGTGGGTGTCGCCCATCATGTCGAGATCGCGCAGAGCCTTCTTGGCGTCGCCCCGGCCGGCGTCGACCCAGGCGAGCAGCAGCGGCACCGCGTAGCGCTGCGCGCCTTGTTGCGGCAGCGCAGCCGCCTCGGTCGCCGCCCGGCCATAGTCGCCGGCTTTCAGCGCCTGCTCGACCAGAACCAGGCCGGCAAGCCCGCCCGTGCCGTCGCGGGACGCGATTTTGCGCGCCAGCGGCGCCGCCTGATCGACGCGCCCTTCCGAGATGCGCAGGACGAAGGCGCGACGCACCAGGTTGTCGTCGTCCGAATCGGCGACGAGCGCCAGCTCGATGAAGGCGGCGGCGTTGCGGTAATCATGAATTTGCTGCGCGTGCAGCGCCGCGAGATAGCCGCCGAACGAGCTTTCGGGCCGCAGCGAAGCATCTGCCGTCGGCCGATCGGCCGCCCGCCCCGGGCACGCGGTCAGCGCCAGGACGATGGCGGTGGCAGCCAAAACACCGACGACGGGGAGCCGCAGTCTCATTGAAACATCCGTTTCCTCACGCGAGGCGCAGAATATACCGCCCGCCGGCGCTTGGCTTCGCCTATTCCCACGGCGGCCCATTACATATTTGGGTAATTCGGGCCGCCGCCGCCTTCGGGTACCGTCCAGTCGATGTTTTGGGTCGGATCCTTGATGTCGCACGCCTTGCAGTGGACGCAATTGGTGGCGTTGATCTGGAGCCGCGGCGTTCCCTGGACATCCCGGACGATCTCGTAAACGCCGGTGGGGCAATAGCGGGTTTCGGGCGAAGCGTAGAGTGTGTGATTGACGGCGATGGCGTCGTCGGGCCGGCGCAGTCGCAGATGCGGCGGCTGGTTCTCCTCATGATTGACATTCGAGAGATAGACCGACGAAAGCCGGTCGAAGGTGACGGTGCCGTCAAGTTTCGGATAGGCGATCGGCCGCGCCCGAGCGGCGCGCTGGAGCTGCAGGTGGTCGGGCCGCTGCCGCAGGGTCCACGGCGCCCGGCCGCGCAGGACATAGGTATCGAACGCAGCATGGGCGAGACCCGCCCACAAGCCCCAGCGAAACCCCGGTCGCACGTTGCGCACGGCGCGAAGCTCCTGCCACAGCCACGAGGCCTGCAGCGCGGCGCGGAAATCGACCGCCTCACCCTTCAGTTGGCGCGCGACCGTCTCCGCCGCGACCATGCCGGACTTCATCGCCGTGTGACTGCCCTTGATCTTTGGCACGTTGAGAAAGCCGGCGGCACAGCCGATCAGATGCCCGCCGGGGACGCTCAGCGCCGGGATCGACTGAAGCCCTCCTTCGTTGAGCGCGCGGGCGCCGTAGGCGATGCGGCGGCCACCGGCGAAAACTGGCCGCATCGTGGGATGCGTCTTGAACCGCTGGAATTCCTCGAACGGACTGAGGAACGGATTGGCGTAATCCAGGCCGACGACGAACCCGACGGCGACCTGGCGGTTTTCGAGATGGTAAACAAACGACCCGCCGTAGGTGTGGGCGTCGAGCGGCCACCCGACGGTATGAACGACACGGCCGGGCCGGTGCTCCCCGGCCGCCACCTCCCATAATTCCTTGATGCCGATGCCGTAGGTCTGCGGGTCGCATTGCGCCCGGAGACCAAACCGCGCCTCGAGCGACTTGGTGAGCGAGCCGCGGCAGCCTTCGGCGAACAGGGTCACCCGGGCGTGGAGTTCGACGCCTGGCTGGAAATGGGCTGTTGGCTTGCCGTCCTTGCCGATCCCCATCGCCCCGGTGGCAACGCCCACCACCCGGTCGCCGTCGCCATACAGCACCTCGGCGCCGGCGAACCCGGGATAGATTTCAACACCGAGCGCTTCCGCCTCCTTGGCCAGCCAACGGCAAAGGTTGCCGAGGCTCACCACGTAATTGCCGTGGTTGCGCATCGGCGGCGGCGTCGGCAGCCGCCAGGCGCGTTGCGGCGTCAACAGCAGGAATCGGTCTTCGGTCGCCGGCGTCAGTAGTGGCGCGCCGCGCTGGCGCCAATCGGGGATCAGTTCGTCCAGGGCGCGTGGCTCGAACACCGCGCCCGACAGGATATGGGCGCCGACCTCAGAGCCTTTTTCGATGATGCAGACGGACGCCTCGGGTGAGACCTGTTTCAGCCGGATGGCGGCGGCGAGGCCGGCAGGGCCGGCACCCACAATGAGGACATCATAGTCCATGCGTTCGCGCTGCATTACCCGACTATAACTGGTAGTGTTCGAAGAGCCAGCGAGGCGAGGTTCCCAGCATGCAAAACCGCATGGCATTGTTGCGGCTGCTCGAGTGGCAGGTGGGAATGGGCGCGGATGAGGCCGTGCTCGACGCGCCGCGCGACCGGCTGCAGGCCGCCCCAGCCCCAAGATCCCGACCGGCCATGGCTCCGCCCCCAGCGACCGCAGCGCCGGTGCGGCCAGCGGCCATGGCGCAGACACCGATGCTGGTGAGCGCCAGGCAATTGGCGCAGTCCGCCATGGATCTCGCCCAACTGCGTGCCGCCGTCGAAGCGTTCGATGGATGTTCGCTGCGACGCACCGCCACCCATACGGTCTTTGCCGACGGCAACGCCGACGCGCCCCTGATGCTGATCGGCGAGGCTCCGGGCGCCGATGAAGACCGTCTCGGCCGCCCCTTTGTCGGTCGCAGCGGTCAACTGCTCGATCGCATGCTGGCGGCGATCGGCGTCAGCCGCACCGACAACGCCTACATCACCAACATCCTGTTCTGGCGGCCGCCAGGAAACCGCAAGCCGACTGCGGAGGAGACCGCCCTCTGCCTGCCCTTCGTGTGGCGTCACATTGCCCTCAAGCGGCCGAAGATCGTGGTTTTGTGCGGTGGCACGGCCACGGCCGCCCTGCTCGGTCGCAGCGAGGGCATCATGCGGCTGCGCGGCCGCTGGCTCGATCTGCCGGTTCCGGGCTCCGACCCGGTTCCGGCATTGGCGACCTATCACCCGTCCTTTCTTTTGCGGTCACCTGCTCATAAGGCTGAGTCGTGGCGTGATCTCTTGTCGATACAGTCAAAGATAAATTCAATCAAGTAAAAGAGAACCCTCTTGTAGAAGTTTTAACCGAGGTGTAAATGGAGTCGCGGAGGCTCCAAACTTTATAAAATTTTGACTTGCCTTTTGCCCGCAAGATAGTTTAAGGCCTGCCGTATGACCCGGCGGGGAAGTGGGGGACGGTCGAACAAGACTTATGCTGCTTTGTTTGTTATTGCGATTTTTTCGGCAGCATTGTTCACCTTCCATAGGGCATCGGCGGCCGATCTCAGCGGCGAATTCAAAGCCGCAGCCCTGACGCCGCTGAGCGATCTGCGGCATGAGATGGAGCTACCCTACGTATTGGGTTGGGTAGACGCTGATCGCTATAGGTTGATCGAGCGGGAGCAGCGGGCCGGCCACTGGCAGGCGGCCGACCGCGAAATCGCCCTGCTCAAGAACCGCCTGTTGCTGGGCCACGTGCTGGCGCAGCGCTATCTTCACCCGCGTTATCGCGCGAGCTACGCCGAACTGGTTGCCTGGCTCAAAACCTACGGTGACGAGCCGGAGGTCAGCCATATCTATAGTTTGGCGCTGAAACGGGCGCCGGGCGCTGCCAAACCGCCGAAACCCACAGCCAGTGTTCTCGGTGCCGTCGCCCTGGCCGAAGGAGATCTCGATCCCTTTCCGGTCCATCACGACGCCGAGGCCAGCGCCTCGCCCAAAGGGCTATGGCAGGCCGGCCTCGCGGCGTGGCACGCCGGCCGCCTCGACGAGGCGCGCAAGGCCTTCGCGACGCTCGCGACGTCGTCGACGCAATCGCCGTGGACGATCTCGGCGGCAGCGTTCTGGACGGCGCGGGTCGAGCTCCGCTCGCACCACCCGGGAGATGTCGCGCGCTGGCTTGGCATTGCCGCCAACCATCCTCGCACCTTCTACGGCCTGCTCGCCCGTCGGTTGCTCGGGGTTGATACCTATGTCGATTTCGCCGAACCGGCGCTCGGCAGACGCGACCCTGCATTGGCGACCGGTGTGCCGGCGGGGCGGCGCGCGCTCGCCGAATTGCAGATCGGCGACCAAGTCGGAGCGGCGGCGGAGCTGCGGCTGATGGCCGCGGACGGTTCGCCCAAGGCGATGGGCGCGGCGATCGCGCTCGCCGACCGCGCCAACCTTCCGTCCCTCAGTCTACAGATCGGTGCCATCCTGGCCCATCGCGCCGACCGCAACTGCGACCAGGCACTGTATCCGATCCCGCGCTGGACGCCGCTGGGCGGCTTTACCGTCGACCGCGCGCTGGTCTTCGGCGTGATGCGGCAGGAATCGAAATTCTCGCCGCAAGCGGTCAGCAATGCCGGTGCGCTCGGCCTCATGCAACTGATGCCCGCGACGGCGCGCTCGATGGCGCTGCAGCTGGGCCAGGCCTTCGTCGACGGGCGCAGCGAGCGCATCCAGCTCGCCGATCCCGAAACCAACCTGATGCTGGCGCAGGAGTACATCCGGACGCTGCTCAAGGACGATCACATCCGGGGTAACCTGCTGTTCTTTGCGCTCGCCTACAACGGCGGTCCGACGGCGGTCGAGCGGCGCAAGGCGCTGGCGGATTACCACAACGATCCGCTGTATTTCCTCGAAACGTTCCCAGTTGCGGAATCGCGCGCGTTCACCGAGCGCGTCCTGGCCAATTACTGGATTTACCGTCTGCGTTTCGGCCAGCCGACGCCCGACCTCGATGCGCTTGCCGAGGGCAATTGGCCGATCTATACCGCTTTCGATACGAACGATCGCGGTGAACGCCGTGTCGCCGACAATCGATGACAAGCGTCCGTTTCTTCCCGTCAACATCGCCATTCTGACGGTCTCGGACACGCGCGACGAAGCATCCGACAAGTCGGGCCAGACGCTCGTCGATCTCGCCACCAAAGCCGGCCATCGCGTTGCCGCGAGAAAGATCGTCCGGGACGAGCGCGGCGCGATCGTCGACGCGCTCAAAACCTGGATCGCCGATCCCGCGATCGACGTCGTGATCTCGACCGGCGGCACCGGCGTCACAGGCCGCGACGTGACGCCGGAGGCGTTCCAATCGGTCTACGAGAAGGAGATTCACGGCTTCGGCGAGCTGTTCCGCTGGCTGAGCTATCAGAAGGTCGGTACGTCGACCATCCAGAGCCGCGCCACCGCCGGCGTCGCCAACGGCACGTATCTCTTCGCCCTGCCCGGCTCCCCGGGTGCTTGTCGCGACGGGTGGGAAGTGATCGGCCCGCAGCTCGACAACCGCCATCGGCCCTGCAACTTGGTCGAGTTGATGCCGCGGCTGAAGGAGCACATTGCCTCGGCGCATTGAGCTGTAGGGCTCTGTTCTTGATTTGTTCGAAAAGCCGGCGCATGCTGCGCTGATGGACGATGCGGCCACGGCGCGGCACCACAAGGGCCGCGGTGCCGGCAGTAATGCCAGCGGCCGGTACGAGCAGGAAAAGCGCGAACCCTTCGACGACGGCTGGGGTGTCGTCGACGGATTGCTGCCGCGGCTGGTCACGCGCCTCGAGCCCGACGGCACACGCACCGTCATCGCGCGCAACGATTCACCGGACATTCCGTTCGACCGCTCGATCAACCCCTATCGCGGCTGCGAGCACGGCTGCATCTATTGCTTCGCGCGGCCGACGCACGCCTATCTCGGCTACTCGCCGGGCCTCGATTTCGAAAGCCGCATTCTCGTGAAGCACCAAGCGCCGGCTCTGCTCGCCGCCGAGCTGCGCAAGCCATCCTATCGCTGCCGGCCGATTGCGCTCGGCACCAATACCGACCCCTATCAGCCGGCGGAACGCGGCCTCCGCATCATGCGCGGCATCCTCGAGGTGCTGCGGGAGTTCCATCACCCCGTCACTATTGTCACCAAGTCGGCGCTCATCCAGCGCGATATCGACATTCTCGCGGATATGGCGCGGGACGAACTCGCCGCCTGCGCGGTATCGGTGACGACGCTCGACCGCAAGCTAGCGCGCGCGATGGAACCGCGGGCGGCAACACCCGAGCGGCGGCTCGAGACCATCGCCGCGCTTGCGGCCGCTGGCATTCCCACCGCGGTGATGGCGGCGCCGATGATTCCGGCGCTGAACGATGCGGAACTGGAGACCATTCTCGCGCATGCCGCTGCCGCCGGCGCCATCGGCGCCGGCTATACCATGTTGCGCCTCCCGCTCGAGGTCGCGCCGTTGTTCGTCGAGTGGCTCGGCAACCACTTTCCAGCCAAGGCCAAGCACGTCATGTCGCTGGTGCGCGAAAGCCACGGCGGCCGCGACTACGACGCCCAATGGGGCAGGCGCATGACCGGGAGCGGCCCTTATGCCGACCTGCTGCGCATCCGCTTCGAGACCGCCTGTCGCCGCCTCAAGCTCAATCTCAATCACGGCCGCATGTGGCGGCTCGACACCGCCAAGTTTGCGCCACCGCGGCAGTCGAGCGAGCAGCTGCGCCTGTTCTGACCCTCGAGGCTGCGGTCGGCCGGGACGACATTCCCGGGAGTGTTTTCCTGACGCATCGGGCATGGCGCTTGCGCCAGGGGTTCAGCGCGTGTCTCCTGAGCCCATGCCGAATCTTGCGCTCGAGCGCGAATGCGACGGCATCGTCTGCGGTATCGACGAGGCAGGCCGCGGGCCGCTGGCGGGACCGGTCGTGGCGGCGGCGGTGATCCTCGATCCGGCACGCCTGTCGCGCAGCCTGCGCGCCAAAATCGATGATTCGAAAAAGTTGCCGCGCGCGGCGCGTGAAGATTATGCGGCGCGGTTGTGGTCCTGCGCCTGGATCGGCATCGGCGCGGCATCGGTCGCCGAGATCGACCGCATCAATATCCTTCAGGCGTCGCTGCTCGCCATGCGGCGCGCCCTCTATGCCCTGCCGGCAGTGCCGCACTGGGCGCTGGTCGACGGCAACGTCACGCCGACCCTGCCCTGCCGCGCCCGCGCCATCGTCGGCGGCGACGCCCTTTCGCTGTCGATCGCCGCCGCCTCGATCATCGCCAAGGTGACGCGCGACCGGCTGATGCGGGCTCTGGCGCGCCGCTATCCCGGCTACGGCTGGGAGACCAATGTCGGTTATGCCACCGAAGAGCATCGCCTGGGCCTGATCGCACTCGGTCCGACGCCGCATCACCGCAGGTCGTTCGCGCCGTTACAGCTCAGCCTCCTATTCGATTCAAACCCGAAGGAATTCGACTAACCCTTTGACTCCATTGACATCATGAGTCGCGTCGGCGCAGGATGCGCCGATTCGGGCCGGTCGCGCGACTCGCGCGGCCGGGGAAAATCCGGACGGGGAGCCGGATGCGCGATTCGGGGGAAACGGGTGACGAGCTCGGGGAGGTCCTGGTCGGTGACTGCGTCGAGGTGATGGCGCGGCTGCCGGCGGAATCGGTCGATCTGGTTTTTGCCGACCCGCCCTACAATCTGCAGCTTGGCGGCGATCTGCAGCGGCCCGACAACAGCCCCGTCGACGCCGTGACCGAAGCCTGGGACAAGTTCGACGACTTCGCCACCTACGATCGCTTCACGCGCGCCTGGCTCGAGGCCGCCCGCCGCCTGCTCAAGGCTGGTGGCACGCTTTGGGTGATCGGTTCGTATCACAACATCTACCGCATCGGCGCCCTGCTGCAGGATCTCGGCTTCTGGATCCTCAACGACATCGTTTGGCGTAAGACCAATCCGATGCCGAACTTCCGCGGCCGGCGTTTCACCAATGCGCATGAGACGTTGCTCTGGTGCGCCAAGTCGCGCGACAGCCGCTATAGTTTCAATTATCACGCGATGAAGTCGCTCAACGACGACGTGCAGATGCGCAGCGACTGGCTGCTGCCGATCTGCAGCGGCGTCGAGCGCCTGAAGCGCGACGGCAGGAAGGCGCACCCGACCCAGAAACCCGAAGCGCTTCTCCATCGGGTGCTGCTGGCCGCATCGAAGCCCGGCGATCTGGTGCTCGATCCGTTTTTCGGCAGCGGCACCACCGGCGCGGTGGCCAAGCGACTCAACCGCCGCTTCATCGGCATCGAGCGCGAGAAGAACTATGTGCGGCTGGCGCGCGAACGACTCGCTGCGGTGGCGCCCGCCGCCGCCGAACATGTAGCGATCTCCGAGAAGCGCAGCGAGCCGCGCGTGCCCTTTGGCGCCCTGGTCGAAAGCGGGCTGTTGAAGCCCGGCGATGTCCTGTTCGACGCCTCGCGCCGCTGGACCGCCAGGGTGCGCGCGGACGGTACGGTGATCTCGGCCGAAACCAAAGGCTCCATCCATAAAGTCGCCGCGGAAGTGCAGGGCGCCGCGGCCTGCAACGGCTGGGCTTTCTGGCACGTCGACGTCCAGGGCCGCGCGGTGCCGATCGACGTGCTGCGACAGAAATTCCGCGCCGAGATGGGCGCAAAGAATTAGGGCGCGGCTGCGGCGCTCTGCGCCCAGGCGATCACCTTCTTCATCACGCTGGGCAGCGCGTGTTCGCCGAGCCGCGCCGGCTCGACCCATACGCCGTCGGGCGCCGCCGACGCTTCGGCAGATCCAGCCAGCACCACCAGTTCGAGATCGAAATGGGTAAAGCCGTGCGCCACCGCGCCCGGCAGCCGCCTCCAACGCGCCTCAAGCGGGGCCGCCCGGGCCGCCTCGTCGACGCTCCACGGCTCGGCGCGCCAGGCGGTCGACGGCACCTCCATCATGCCGCCGAGCAGGCCTTTGAGCGGCCGCTGCCGCAACAGCACCGCGCCGCTCTCGTTCACCGCCCAGAACGCCACGCCGTGCCGCTTGGGCTTGACCCGCCGGGCGGCACGGCGCGGCAGCCGCTCGGCGAGGCCGCGCGACCGCCCGGCGCAGGCGTCGCGCCAGGGGCAGAGGCCGCAGCGCGGCTTCGCCGGCGTGCAGATCGTCGCCCCCAGATCCATCAGCGCCTGGGCGAAATCGCCAGGACGATCGGCCGGCACGAGCGCCGCGGCCAGATCGCGCAGCCGCTTCTTGGCGGCCGGCAGCGGCGTCCACACAGCGCGAAGTCGCGCCAAGCAACGCTCGGCGTTGCCGTCGACCGCCGCCGCCGGCCGGCCGAATGCAATGGCGGCGATTGCCGCCGCGGTATAAGCGCCGATGCCCGGCAACTCGCGCAAGCCCGCTTCGGTGTCGGGGAATCCGCCACGCCGCGCCACCGCACGGGCGCAGGCGTGCAAATTGCGCGCTCGGGCGTAATAGCCGAGGCCCTGCCAGGCGTGCAGCACCTCGTCGAGCTCGGCGCGCGCCAGCGCGTCGATGTCGGGCCATCGCGCCAGAAAGCGAGCGTAATACGGCGCGACCGCCGCGACGGTGGTTTGCTGCAGCATGATCTCGCTGAGCCAGACGCGGTAGGGATCGGGCCGCGCGCCCGGCGGCGCGCGCCACGGCAGCACGCGACGGTGCCGGTCGTACCAAGCGAGCAACGCCGCCGACAGTGCGGCAGCCTGACGGAGCATCGACGACATGCGCGACACGCTCTATCCTGCCACGGTTGCGAGGGGATTTTCGAGGTGACCGACAAACCGAAGGAGTCCGATGTCCGGCGCGGCGCGATGCGTGCGCTGGCCGCCGACCTGCCCCACATCGTCAAGCCGGTGCTGGGCAAGCGGGGCTTCGTTGAGGGGCAGCTCGTGGCGCAGTGGATCGAGATCGTCGGCGCGGACCTCGCGCGGCACATGATCCCCGAAAAGCTGAGTTTTCCGTCCGGCCAGCGGCGCGACGGCACGCTGCGGCTGCGCGTGGCGCCCGCATTTGCGCTCGAAGCGCAGCACCGCGAGCCCCAGATTCTCGAGCGGCTCAACGCCTTTTTCGGCTACCAGGCCCTGGCGCGACTGGCTCTGGTCCAAGGTCCGTTGCCGATCCAGCCTCCGGCGGCGCCCCGCCGTCCGCGCGAACTCGCTGCCGGCGAACGCGCCGCGCTGGAGCAACGAGTCGCGGGCATCGCGGATGCCGAGCTTCGTACCGCGCTCAGGCGGCTCGGTGAGGTGGTGATCGCGACCGCGGACGGCAAAGATCGCTAGAGGTTTTTCCCGAGTCGGCTGCGGCACTTTGCTTGAAGTGGCGTCGCGCAGGCCCTAGCATCGGGCGGTTTTCGGGATGTGGAGTGAGTCATGCGCTTCCTTCGGCTGATTGTCGCCGCCGCAATTGCGATGGCCGTGGTGCAGACCCTTGCGGGTACGGCGTTCTCGGCCGAGGCGCCGACCTTGCAGCCCGAGGATCGCATTCTCGGCAGCAAGAGCGCGCCGATCACGATTTACGAATATGCGTCGCTCACTTGCCCTCATTGCGCCGATTTCGCGACTCAGACGCTGCCCAAGCTCAAGAAGGAGTGGATCGACACCGGCAAGGCGAAGCTGGTCTATCGCGATTTCCCGCTCGATCAGGCAGCGGTTGTCGCGGCGACAATCGCGCGCTGCTTCCCTGAGGAGCGCTTCTATCCCTTCATCGAGACGCTGTTCGCCAACCAGCGCGAATGGGCGTACCGCAACGAGGCCGACACCAAGAAGGCACTGGCGCGCATCGCCAAACTCGGCGGCATGAGCCAGGAGCAGTTCGACGCGTGTTCGAGCAATCAGAAAATGTCCGACGCGGTGCTCAATTCGCGGCTGGTGGCACAGAACCGCTACGGCATCGACTCGACGCCCACCTTCTTCATCAACGGCACCAAGGTCGTCGGCGACCTTCCCTACGACCAATTCGTCAAATATCTCAACGGCAAGAGCGGTGAAGCCGCCCCCAATGCGGTGGGACCGGCGACGGCATCGAATGAGGTCCAACGCGGCCCGATCGTGACAGTGCGGCGCCGGCTCGCCTCCGTCACGTCGCGCAGCTAGCCCGCAGCGCCATCGTGCATTTCGCCAAGCTCCGGCTGTCCGGCTTCAAGTCCTTCGTCGACCCGACCGAGCTCGTGATCGAGCCCGGCATGACCGGGATCGTCGGGCCGAACGGCTGCGGCAAATCGAACATCCTCGATGCGATGCGATGGGTGATGGGTGAGACCTCCGCCAAGCGGCTGCGCGGCGCCGAGATGGACGACGTGATCTTCTCCGGCACCAGCGCGCGGCCGCCGCGCAACGTTGCCGAGGTGACGCTCCATCTCGACAACTCGGGGCACGATGCGCCGCAACCCTATGCGGCGCACAACGAGATCCAGATCCTTCGGCGCATCGAGCGCGGCGTCGGCTCCGACTATCGCATCAACGGCCGCGAGGTCCGGGCGCGCGATGTGCAGCTGCTGTTCGCAGACGTCGCCACCGGCGCCAATTCGAGCGCGATTCTGAGCCAAGGCCGCATCGGCGCGATCATCAGCGCCAAGCCGGCCGACCGCCGCATGCTGCTCGAGGAGGCGGCCGGCATCGCCGGCCTGCATTCGCGCCGGCACGAGGCGGAGCTCCGCCTCAAGGCCGCGGAAATCAACCTGTCGCGGCTCGATGACGTGCTGCGCACGCTGCAGACCCAGCTCGAGAGCCTGCAGAAGCAGGCCCGCCAGGCGCAGCGCTATCGCCGTCTGTCCGATTGGATTCGCCGCGCCGAGGCGACGGTGCTGCATCTGCGCTATGTCGCCGCCACCGCCGAGCTGAACGCGGCGGAGGAACGCTTGCGCGCAGCCGAGCGCGTCGTCGCCGAGCGCATGACGGCCGCCGCCGCCGCCGATCGCCTGCGCCAAGCGGCGTCGGCCGAGCTGCCGGCGCTGCGCCAGACCGAGGCGGCTGCCTCGGCCGAGTTGCAGCGTCTGACGCTGGCGCGGCAGGCGCTCGAGGATGAGGAACGCCGCATCACCGCGGCGCGGCAATCGGCCGAAGCCCGGCTCGGACAATTGGCCGCCGACCTTAAGCGCGAGGACGAGCTCGCGGCCGACGCGCGCGCGGCGCTGGCGCGGCTCGGCGAAGAACGCCAATCGCTGCTCGACGCCCAGCGCGACGAGCAGACGGCGCAGGCGCAGGTCGCTGCGGCACTGGAGCAGGCCGGCGAAGCGGTCGCAGCGCTCGACGCCCAGCTCACCGCGCTCACCGAGCGCGTCGCAGCCGAAGAGGCGCGCCGCGCCGCGCTGACCACCCGGATCGCCGCGGTCGGCGATCGCCTGGCGCGGCTCGGGGACCGCGCGGACGAGATCGCGCGCCAACGCGCCGCGCTCGAAGTCGAGGCCGGCGCCGGCGGCGTCGGGGCGGAGACGCTCGCGGCCCTCAAAGCCGCCGAAAGCGCGGCCGAGGAGAGCCGGGCCGCGCTCGCGGCGGCTGAGCAGGCGCTGGCCGAGGCGCAGGCCGCCGAGGCCGAAGCACGCGCGCCGCTCGAGGCGGCGGAGATGAACCGCGCCAAGCTCAAGGCCGAGAGCGAGGCGTTGCAGCGGTTGCTCGCCAGGCCCGATCAGGACAAGTGGCCGCCCGTGCTCGACGCGATTCAGGTCGCGCACGGGTTCGAGGCGGCGCTCGGCGCCGCGCTCGGCGACGATCTTGCGGCTCCGACCGATCCGGCGGCACCGGCGCACTGGTTCGGCCTGCCCGACTACACCGACGCGCCGCCGCTGCCGCCCGGGCTGAGGCGGCTTTCCGACCACGTCACCGCGCCGCCGGCCCTGGCGCGGCGACTCAACCAGATCGGCGTGGTCGCGACCGTCGCAGAAGGCGAGCGGCTGCAGCCGGCGCTGCGGCCGGGCCAGCGCCTCGTCAGCCACGACGGCGGCCTATGGCGCTGGGACGGCTTCCGCCGCCTGCCGGGCGCGCCGTCGGCTGCGACACAACGCCTCGAGCAGCGCCGCCGTCTCGCCGCCTTGGCGCACGAACTGGAGGCGGCGGAAGCCGATGTGAACCGCCGGCGCAGCGCGCTCGAAGCGGCACAGCATCACAGGCGCGAGCGTGCCGAGGCCGATCGCGAGGCGCGCCAGCGCGCCCGCGAGACACTCGATGCGCTGGCGGATATCCGCAACCACGAAGCCGATCTGGCGCGCGGGGTGGCTGCGATCATCTCGCGCCGCGCCGCGCTCGAAGAAGCGGCGCAACGGCTGACGATCGATCGCGCAGAAGCCGAGGCCGAGGCCGAGGCCGCGCGCAGCGCGCTCGCGGCGCTGGCCGATCCCGCGAAGGGACGCGACCAGATAGAGGCGGCGCGCGCGGCGCTTGCCGAGCGGCGCAGCGTGCAGCTGGCACATCGCGGCGAGCACGACCGTCTGCTGCGCGAGGCGGCGGCGCGCGGCGAGCGGCTGGCGGCGATCGGCGTCGAGTTGGCGTCGTGGCAGCAGCGCACCGAAGCCGCCGCCCGTCAGCGCCAGACGCTCGAAAACCGCCGCGGCGAGCTCCTGGCCGAGATCGAATCGCTGGCGCAGCGGCCGCAGGACATCGCCGCCGAGCGCGATAAGCTTGCGGAAGCCATCGCCGCCTCGACGGCGCGGCGCAACCAGGCAGCCGATGCTCTCGCCGCCGGCGAGGCCAAGCTCGCCGAGGCAGACAAGGCGGCGCGCGCCGCCGAGGCCGCCGCCGGCGAGGCACGCGAGGAACGCGTCCGCGCCGAAGGCATGCGCGATCAGGCGATGCTCGCGCGCAGCACCGTTGCCGATGCCATTGCCGAGAAGCTTCAGGCGCAGCCCGACGGAGTTCTTGCCGCGGTCGGCATCGAACCCGACGAGGAGCTGCCCGAGATCGGCGCCGCCACCACCCGGCTCGAGCGCCTGTTGCGCGAGCGCGAGAACATGGGACCGGTCAATCTCGTCGCCGAGGCGGAATCGCGCGAGATCGAAGAGCGGCTCAACGGCCTCAACCGCGAGCGCGAGGATCTGGTCGGCGCCATCGCCAAGCTGCGCCAGGGGATCGCCGCCCTCAACCGCGAAGGGCGGGAACGGCTGCTCGCCGCCTTCACCCGGGTCAACGACCATTTCGGCAAACTGTTCGCTCGGCTGTTCGGCGGCGGCAACGCGCATTTACGCCTCGATCCCGGCGAAGACGACGATCCCCTTCAGGCTGGGCTCGAGATCATGGCGAGCCCGCCGGGCAAGAAGCTGCAGAACCTGACACTGCTGTCGGGCGGCGAACAGGCGCTCACCGCACTAGCGCTGCTGTTCGCCGTCTTCCTCACCAATCCGGCGCCGATCTGCGTCCTCGACGAGGTCGACGCGCCGCTCGACGATGCGAACGTGGACCGCTTCTGTCGCCTCGTCGCCGAGATCGCCGAAAGCGCCGAGACCCGCTTCCTAATCATCACGCACCACCGCCTCACCATGGCCCGCGTCGACCGGCTTTACGGCGTGACCATGGGCGAAAAGGGCGTTTCGCAGCTGGTTTCGGTCGACCTCCAGGGCGTCGAGCAGCTTCGTCGCACCGCCTGATTCGGCGCCTTCCCGCGCTTGACTCGCCGGAGCGCGCCTTCTAGAAGTTGCCCGCCTTTCCGGCGCGGGGCGAGGCGCCGCGCGCGCCCGCGCCGCGGGGGAATCTCTCAAGTATTCCCGGTGGTTGGGATGGACGAACGCGAGGCGCGGGCGAGCCTCAAGGACTTGGGCGAGCGCCTGGCCAAGGCGCGTCGCGAGCTTCCGCCGGAGCACGCGCCGCGCCGTGCCGCGTCGGCGCAGAGTGCGTTGGCGTTCGGGCTCCGCATCGGACTCGAACTGGTAGTTGCGGTGGTGGTGTCGGTCGGCATCGGTTGGGCGATCGACGACTGGCTTGGCACCAAGCCGGCGGCGATGGTGGTGATGTTCTTCCTCGGCGTGGCCGCGGGCATGTGGAACGTGTATCGCGCGGTCGCCGGGATGGGGATGAAGGTCGGCGCGCGCGGCGGTCGGACCGACGCGCGCAATGACGACGAGGATGAGGATTGACGTGGCGCTGGAACTGCACCCGCTCGAGCAATTCGTGATCAAGCCGATCGTGCCGCTGCACGTCGGCAACATCGACGTCTCGTTCACCAATTCCGCGCTGCTCATGACGATTGCGGTCCTGCTGACCACGGCCGTCGTCGTCTTCGGCACGCGCCGCGGGGAACTGGTTCCCGGGCGCATCCAGTCGCTGGGCGAACTGGCCTACGAGTTCATCGGCAACATGATCGACGAAACGGTGGGCGCGGAGGGGCAGCGCTATTTCCCGTTCGTCTTCACGCTGTTCATGTTCATCCTGTTCGGCAACATGCTCGGCCTCATCCCCTACGGCTACACCTTCACGGGGCAGATCATCGTCACCTTCGCGATGGCCGCTGTGGTCTTCGTCGGCGTGACGCTGATCGGGATTTGGCGGCATGGCTGGCACTTCCTCACGTTCTTTGCGCCGCCCGGCGTGCCGATCGTGCTGCTCGTGCTGCTCGTGCCGATCGAGCTGCTGTCGTACCTGATCCGGCCCTTCACGCTGTCGATCCGGTTGTTCGCCAACATGCTCGCGGGACATACCATGCTCGCGATCTTCGGCGGCTTCGCCGCCAGTATCGGCGTGCTCGGCATCCTGCCGCTCGGTCTCGACGTGCTGATCTTCTTCCTCGAGCTGCTGGTCGCGGTGCTGCAGGCCTATGTCTTCACCATTTTGACCTGCCTCTATCTCAACGACGCCATCCACCTTCACTGAAAACTCTGGGGATATCGCAATGGATCTCGCTTCGGCAAAAATGATCGGCGCAGGCCTGGCCTGCTTCGCGCTCGTCGGTGCCGGTATCGGCATCGGTAACGTCTTCGCGGCGCTGATCAACGCGTTGGCACGCAATCCGGCGGCCCAGGTTACGCCCTTCGCCTTCCTCGGCTTCGCATTGGCCGAAGCGACCGGCCTGTTCGGCCTGGCGATCGCGTTCCTGATCCTGTTCGTGTTCTAGGCACGCCGCTCGATCGATGCCGCAACTCGACCTCGCCACCTTCCCCACTCAGCTCGTCTGGCTCGCCGTCACCTTCGTCGTCCTCTATCTCGTGATGACGCTGGTGGGGCTGCCGCGCGTCGGCGGCATCATCGCCCAGCGCCGCGAACGGATCGCCGGCGACCTCGACAAGGCGCAGCGCATGAAGGCCGAGGCCGAAGCCGTAATCGCCGCCTACGAGCGTGCGCTGAGCGAGGCGCGAAGCAAGGCGCAGCGGGCGCTGCGCGAGACCGCCGAGCGGCTCGCCGCCGAAGCGGCGGAGCAGCAGCGCAGGCTCGCCGAAAGCCTGAGCGCCGAAACCGCCGTTGCCGAGCGCCGCATCGCCGAAGCTAAGGCGAACGCGCTGCGGGGCGTGCGTGAGCTGGCGGCCGAGGTCGCACGGGAGGCCGCCGGCAAGCTGGCCGGCGCCGCCATCGAAGCCACACGCGTCGAAGCGGCGATCGACGCCGTGATGCGGGAGCGCGTGTGATGGAATTCCTGCGCGAGCTTCTGAGCGACGCCGAATTCTGGGTGCTGCTCGCCTTTCTCATCTCGACGGCGATCGTCGTGTGGAAGACGCGGGGCGCCATGCTCGGCATGCTCGACCGGCGCGCCGAAAAGATCAAAGCCGAGCTCGACGAGGCGCGGCGGCTCGCCGAGGAGGCGCAGCGGACCTTGGCGCAGCATCAGCTGCGTCAGCGCGACGCCATCAAGGAGGCCGAAGCGATCATCGCCCAGGCTCGGGAAGAGGCCGAACGCGCGGCTGCGGAAGGCCGCAAGGAGCTCGCCGCCGCGCTCGAGCGCCGCAAGCGGCTGGCATCCGAGAAGCTCGCGCTCGAGGAGCAGAAGGCGTTCGCCGATGTGCGCGCCGCCGCGGTCGACGTGGCGATCGCCGCCGTCCGCCGCGTGCTCGCCGAGGATCTCGACGCCCCGCGCCGTGCCGCGCTCGTCGATCAGGCGATCGCCGCGCTGCCGGAAACGCTGCACTGAGTCTCGCGTCGCCTTACCCGCCGCCGACACCGGCGGCGACCTGCTCCGGCGCCAGGTAGGCGACGCCGAGCGATTGCGCCACTGCCGGATGGGTGATGCGGCCGGCCTGGATGTTGAGTCCGGTCATCAGGTTGCGGTCCTCGGCGACGGCACGCCGCCAGCCCTTGCCTGCAAGCGCCAGGACGAAAGGCAGCGTCGCGTTGTTGAGCGCGAAGGTCGAGGTGCGGGCCACCGCGCCCGGCATATTGGTGACGCAATAATGGATCACACCTTCCTCGATATAGGTCGGGTCCGCATGCGTTGTCGGCCGGCTGGTTTCGCAGCAGCCGCCCTGGTCGATCGCGACGTCGACGATGACCGAGCCGGCGCGCATGCGCTTTACCATATCGCGCGTAATGAGCTTGGGTGCCGCCGCGCCGGGCACCAGCACCGCGCCGATCACCAGATCGGCGGCGAGGACCTCGCGCTCGATATTCTCGATCGTGGCGTAAAGCGTGTGGAGTTGAGAGCCGAATTGCAGATCGAGCGCGTAGAGCCGCGCCAGCTGCTTGTCGATGACGGTGACGTGCGCCTCCATTCCCATGGCGACGCGCGCGGCGTTGGTGCCGACGACGCCGCCGCCCAGGACGACGACGCGCGCGGCAGGCACGCCGGGCACACCGCCGAGCAGGATGCCGGCCCCGCCCTGCTCCTTCTCGAGGCAATGCGCGCCGACCTGCACCGCCATGCGTCCCGCCACCTCGCTCATCGGCGCCAAGAGCGGCAATCCGCCGCGTTCGTCCGTGACCGTCTCATAGGCTATGCAGGTGGCGCCGGAGCGCAGCAGCGCTTCGGCCTGCTTGGGATCGGCCGCGAGATGAAGGTACGTGAACAAGACTTGGCCGCGGCGCAGCATCGCGATCTCGGAAGGCTGCGGCTCCTTCACTTTCACGATCAGCTCGGCGGCAGCGAAGATTTCGGCTGCGTTTGCCGCGATGCTGGCGCCGGCTCGGCGATAGGCCTCGTCGTCGAAGCCGATTCCGGCGCCGGCGCCGCTTTCGACGATCACGCGTTGGCCGTGATGAACGAGTTCGCGAACACTGCCGGGCACAAGGCCGACGCGGTATTCGTGAGTCTTGATCTCCCTCGGCACGCCGACCAGCATCATCACCCCCGTCTTTGATCCGGTGAATGGCCTATGGATCGCCGCCGCCTGCTGCTCATGCCGCTGACCGCGTTCCTGGTTCCTCTCGCCGCATCGCTCGCCCGCGCGCATTCCTACACGCTCGGTGCGATCGAGATCGGCCATCCCTGGGCCGAGCCTTCGACCGGCGATGTCGCCGCCGTCTTTATGGCGCTCGCCAATCTGGGAGACAAGCCCGACCGCCTCGTGGGCGCGGCAACGCCGATCGCCGCCGCCGCCACCTTCCAGGATTACGGCAACCGTCCGGTCGAAGCTTTCGATCTGCCGCCGAAGCTGCCGGTGGCGCTGCGGCCCGGCGGGCGTCACATGGTGCTGCAGGGGCTGAAGCGTCCGCTCAACGTCGGCGACAGCTTTCCACTGGCATTACGTTTCGCCGTGGCGGGGGAATCCACGGTCATGGCGCTGGTCGAACACGGGCCGGCTGAGCCGAACCCTCCCGGTTGACGAGGGCGGCGACGCGATCGGCGATGGCGAGCGAGCTGGTGAGGCCCGGCGATTCGATGCCGAAGAGGTTGACGAGGCCGGGAACGCCGTGGCGTTCGCTGCCGTCGATGCGGAAGTCGGCAGCGGGTTCGTCGGGCGCGCTGATCTTGGGCCGGATGCCGGCGTAACCCGGCTGCAGCGCGCCGTCCGGCAGAGCCGGCCAGTATTTGCGGATCGCGGCATAGAAGCGCGCGCCGCGCCGCGGATCGACGGTGTAGTCGATGCCGTCGATCCATTCTGTATCGGGACCGAAGCGACCCTGGCCGGCGAGATCCGGCGTGTAATGAATTCCGAGCCCGGCATGCTCGGGCACCGGATAGACCGGCCGGCGGAACGGCGCCTTGCCGGCCAGCGTGAAATAGACGCCGCGGCAATAGTAGTCGCGCGGAGCCCCGCCCGGCGGCAGGCCGCGGATACGGCGGGCGACCGCCGGCGCATAGAGTCCGGCGGCGTTCACCAGGATCTCGCAATCGAGCGTCATCGCCTCGCCGCCGGCGAAGGCGAGCGTAAACCCGCCGTGTTTGCGCACCGACGCCGAGGCGAGTTCGGTCCGCAACGCCACGGTCGCGCCGTGCGCCTCGGCCTCGCCCTGCAGGCTGAGCAGCAGAGCGTGGCTGTCGATCAGTCCGGTCGACGGCGAATGGAACGCCGCGAGGCAGAAGAGCTCGGGTTCCATCTTGCGCGCAGCCGCCGCATCAAGCGCCACGAGATCGTCGACGCCGTTGGCCGCGGCGCGCGCGATCACCTTGGTCAGGAGCGGCACTTCGGCCTCGGCGGTGGCGACCACGAGCTTGCCGGTGCGCTTCGCTGCGATTCCGCGCTCCGCGCAGTATTCATAGAGCCGTTTGCGTCCGGCGACGCACAGCTTCGCCTTGAGGCTGTCCGGAGGGTAGTAGAGCCCGGCGTGGATGATCTCGCTGTTGCGCGACGAGGTATGCGCGCCGATATAGCGCTCCTTCTCGACCACCAGAACGCCGCGACCGCTCAGCGCCAGGACGCGGGCCACCGCCAGTCCGACGACGCCGGCGCCGATCACGACGCATTCGACCGATTCGCTCATGCGCTTTCCTGCATTGCCATCATGCCGCGATTGACGGGCCCGTGCGAGACCGACAAGCTCCGGCTGCATCGTCGAGAATGCCCATGCGCGCCGCGCCCTCACACAGCCACCCGGTCAGCCGCGCCGAGGCGCTCTATCCTTACCTGCTGCTCACTCTGTGCAACCTGTTCTGGTCGGGCAATTGGGTACTGGGCCGCGCCGCGCACGCCGACGTGCCGCCGGTCGCCTTGACCTTCGGGCGCTGGGCGGTATCGGCGATCTGCCTCGCGCCTCTGGCGATCCCCCGGCTCAAGGGCAAGGGCGCCATCGTCCGGCGCCATTGGCTGCTGATCGCGATCCTCGGTTTCCTCGGCGTCGGATTCTTCCAGATCGCGGTCTATACCGGCCTGCGCTATACCAGCGCGATCAACGCGGTGCTGATGAATTCGGCGTCACCGCTCTTCATCATCGCGATATCCTGGCTGCTCGACGGCGAGACGGTGACGCCGCGGCAGTTGCTGGGCATGGTGCTGTCGTTCTGCGGCATCCTCGTCATCATCAGCCGCGGCGCGATCGAGCAACTGCTTCAGCTTCATTTCAACATCGGCGATTTGATCATTCTGCTCGCCATGCCGGCATGGGGCCTTTATTGCGTGCTGCTGCGCCGCGCGCCGAAATCCCTCGACACGCTGGGCTTGCTCTTCGCCATCAACGTCATAGGCCTGGCGCTGGTGGTGCCGGCGCTCGTGGTCGAAGCCGCCTTCATCGCGCTGCCGCAGCCGACGCTGCTCACCGGCAGCGCCGTTCTCTACACCGGCGTGTTCGCCTCGTTCCTGGCTTACATCTGTTGGAACCGGGGCGTCGAGCTGGTGGGCGCGAACCGCGCCGGCTTCACCACGCATTTGCTGCCGGCCTTCGGCACCGTCCTGGCGGTCTTCGCCCTCGGCGAGGAGCTGCACGTCTACCACATCGTCGGCATCGCCGTGGTGCTGTTCGGTGTCTGGCTCGCGACCAGTGCACGGCGCAAGCCGCTGGTCGCGCCGATGGACTAGCGCCGCTCAAGCCTTGCCGTAGCCGCCGCCGCCGGGCGTTTCCAGCACGAAGACGTCGCCAGGACCGACCGCGATCACCTGCGTGCCGCCGAATTCCTCGTGCCTGCCGTCGGCGCGCTCGACCCAGTTGCGCGCCGCCGCTGCCGCGCCGCCGCCCGCCAGACCGAAAGGCGGGACGCGGCGCCGGTCGCCGAGGATCGCCGCGGTCATCGCCTCGCGGAAGCGGATGCGCCGAACCACGCCGTCGCCGCCGCGCCAGCGGCCAGCGCCGCCCGAGCCGCGGCGGATGGAGAAGCTTTCGAGCAGAACCGGAAAGCGCCACTCCAGCACCTCGGGATCGGTGAGCCGCGAATTGGTCATATGCGTGTGGACGGCGGAGGCGCCGTCGAATCCGGGTCCCGCTCCCGCTCCGCCGCATACCGTCTCGTAATATTGGTAGCGCGAGGTGCCGAAGGTGAAATTGTTCATCGTGCCCTGCGATGCGGCCATCGCATCGAGCGCAGCGTAGATCGCGTCGGTGATGCACTGCGAGGTCTCGACATTGCCGGCGACGACCGCCGCCGGATAGCGCGGGCTCAGCATCGTGCCGGGCGGAATGCGGATGTCGATCGGCACAAGACAGCCGGCATTCATCGGAATGTCGGCATCAACGAGCGTGCGGAAGACGTAGAGCACCGCCGCCTTGCATACGGCTTCGGGGGCGTTGAAGTTGGTGTCGAGCTGCGGGCTGGTGCCGGAAAAGTCGACGGTCGCGCGTCGGGCCCCGCGATCGATTGTCACCTTGACGCGGATCACCGCGCCGGAATCCATTTCGCAAGCATATTCGCCGTCGCGCAGCCGGCCGATGACCCGTCGGACCGCTTCGGCGGCGTTGTCCTGCACGTGGCTCATATAGGCTTCGACCACGTCGCGCCCGAAATGCCGCACCATGCGGTGCAGTTCCTGCACGCCCTTGGCGCAGGCGGCGATCTGCGCCTTGAAGTCGCCGATGTTCTGGTCGGGGTTGCGCGCGGGGTACCTGCCACCGGCGAGCAGGGCGCGCGCTTCGACCTCGCGGAAGCGCCCGGCGTCGACCAGCAGAAAATCGTCGATCAGCACGCCCTCTTCCTCGATGGTGCGACTCAGAGGCGGCATCGAACCCGGCGTTATACCGCCGATATCGGCCTGATGGCCGCGTGACGCGACGTAGAACAGCACGTCGCCCTCGCCCGCAACGCCGTCCTCGGCGAAGACCGGCGTGATCACCGTCACGTCCGGCAGATGCGTGCCACCGTTGTAAGGCGCATTGAGCACATAGACGTCGCCCGGCTTCATCCCGCGGCCATCGGCCCCACGGCCGCGCGCCCGGATCACGGTCGCGACGCTTTCGCCCATCGAGCCGAGATGCACCGGCATATGCGGCGCATTGGCGATCAGCGCACCGGTTCGGTCGAACAGCGCGCACGAGAAATCGAGCCGTTCCTTGATGTTGACGGAATAGGCAGTGTTTTGCAGCGCGACGCCCATCTGCTCGGCGATCGACATGAAGAGATTGTTGAACACCTCGAGCATCACCGGATCGACCTCGGTGCCGATCGCGACTGCGCGCGGCCGCGGCGCGACGCGCTCGAGAACGAGATTGCGGCGCGCGTCCATGCGCGCCCGCCACCCCGGTTCGACCACCGTGGTCGCGGTCTCCTCGACGACGATAGCGGGGCCGACGACCGCATGACCGGGCGCGAGCCTGGCGCGGCCGTAGACCGGCGCCGCCCAGGTTTTGCCGCCGGTGAACATGGCGACGTGATCGAGCGGCGGCGGCGGCGGCTCGGCGCTCTCGGACGAGACGCGGTCCTCGGCCCGGCCAACCAGGCCGATCGCCTCGACGCCGAGCGATTCGACGACGAGCGGCTTGTCCTCGACGACGAAGCCATAGCGCTGTCGATGGGCGGCGGAGAAATTGGCGCGAAGCCGCTCGACGTCGGCGTACTCGACGACAAGCGGCACGTCGGTGTCTTCGTATTTGACGTGCGCACGGCGCAGCAGCGTAACGTCGGAATCGGCGATGCCCTGCGCCGCAAGCTCGGCCTTGGCGGCGGCGGCAAGTTCGTCGAGAATCGAATCGAAGGCCGCTTTCGCCGCGGGCTCGAGCCGGGTCTCGACCGCCTGCTGTTTGAGACTACGCAGATCCGCGAGCCCCATCCCATAAGCCGAGAGCACGCCGGCAAAGGGATGAATGTAGATGCGGGTCATTCCGAGTGCGTCCGCAACCTGGCAGGCGTGCTGGCCGCCGGCGCCGCCGAAGCAGCAGAGCGTATATTCGGTGACGTCGTAACCGCGCTCGATCGAGATCTGCTTGATCGCATTGGCCATGTTCTCGACCGCGATCTTGATGAAACCGTCGGCCACCTCCTTCGGCGAACGGCGGTCGCCGGTAGCGGTCGCAATCTCCTCCGCCAGCGCCGTGAATTTGCGCTCGACGACGTCGCGATCGAGCGGCTGGTCGCCGCCCGGTCCGAAGACGCGCGGAAAGAACCGCGGCTGGATCTTGCCGAGCATGACGTTGCAATCGGTGACCGTCAGCGGGCCGCCGTGGCGATAGCACGCCGGCCCCGGTATGGCGCCGGCGGAATCCGGCCCGACGCGATAGCGCGCGCCGTCGAACGAGCAAATCGAGCCGCCGCCCGCCGCCACGGTGTTGATCTGCATCATCGGCGCTCGCAGCCGTACGCCGGCGACTTGAGTCTCGAAACTGCGCTCGAACCCGCCGGCGTAATGCGACACGTCGGTCGAAGTGCCGCCCATGTCGAAGGCGATGATCTTGTCGAAGCCGGCCCGTTCGGCGGTCTGCGCCGCGCCGACAATGCCCCCGGCGGGGCCCGACAGAATCGCGTCCTTGCCTTGGAACCGGCGGGCATCGACGAGACCGCCGTTCGACTGCATGAAAAAGAGCCTGACACCGCTCAGCTCGGCAGCAACTTCGTCGACGTAGCGGCGCAAAATCGGCGACAGATAGGCGTCAACCACGGTGGTGTCGCCGCGGCTCACCAGCTTCATCAGCGGGCTCACCGCGTGGCTCGTCGAAACCTGGCCGAATCCGACGCGCCGCGCGACCGCCGCGACCGAGCGCTCGTGCGCCGGATAGCGGTAGCCGTGCATGAAGACCACGGCGGCGCTGCGGCAGCCGGCCTCGCGCGCGGCGCGGAGATCGGCCTCAACACGGTGCAGATCGGGCGCGCGCAGCACCTCGCCCTGTGCCGTCACGCGCTCATCGACTTCGATGACCTGCTCATAAAGCAGTTCGGGCAAAACGATATGGCGCTCGAATAATTTGGGCCGGTTCTGATAGCCGATGCGCAGCGCATCGCCGAATCCTTTGGTGATCACCAGGACGGTGCGCTCGCCTTTGCGCTCGAGCAGCGCGTTGGTCGCCACCGTCGTACCCATCTTGACGGCGTCGATGGCATCGCCGGGCAGGCTGGCGCCGGCGGCGACGCCGAGGATGTCGCGGATGCCGGCCACGGCCGCATCGCGATAGCGATCCGGGTTCTCCGACAGCAGCTTGCGGGTAATCAGCGCGCCGTCGGGCCGGCGCGCCACGATATCGGTGAAGGTGCCGCCGCGATCGATCCAGAATTGCCAGCCCGCCATCGGCGCACGGCAACCTCAGTGGTGGCCGACGCCGTGACCGTGCGGCGGCGTCGCAGCCGCGTCGCCGTGGCCACCGCGGCCGGGAATGGCGATGAGGCAGAGCGCGACCAGCGCGCTGCCGAGGATGAACAGCAACAGCGAGACGGTGAACGACATTTCGGCCTCCTTGGCGCGGAGATCATGGCCGCCCGAACAGCTTTCCGCTAGGCTTTCACGCCAGCCATGCGCATGGTCGATCGCCCCTCGCCCAACCACGACGCCCGGCCGGGCGCGGTCGATATGCTGATCCTGCATTATACCGGCATGCCCGACCGGGAATCGGCGCTGGCGCGGCTCACCGATCCCGCCGCCAAGGTCAGCGCGCATTATCTGATCGACGACGGCGGCATGGTGATGCGCCTCGTGCCGGAGGAGCGCCGTGCGTGGCACGCCGGCGTGTCCTATTGGCGCGGACGGACCGACATCAACGGCGCCTCGATCGGCATCGAACTGGTCAACCCCGGCCACGAATACGGCTATCGCGATTTTCCACCGGCGCAGATGGCGGCGCTGGCGGCGCTCGTCGGCGACATCGTGCGGCGGCACGCCATTCCCGCGCGTCACGTCCTCGGTCACTCCGACGTCGCGATCGGCCGCAAGCGGGATCCGGGCGAGCGTTTCGATTGGCGCTGGCTGGCGCGACGCGGTATCGGCTTGTGGCCCGATTTCGCCGCCGGCGGCGAACCGGGCGACATCGCCGCTTTACAGCGCAATCTCGCGGCGTTCGGATACCGCTGCCCCACGACCGGCGAACTCGACGAAGACACCGCGGCGGCGATCCGCGCCTTCCAGCTTCATTTCCGGCCGCAGCGGATCGACGGCGCGGCCGACGAAGAGACCCGCCGCCGCGCCGGTGCGATTGCCCGGGCCGCAGCGACGGTTTGACATTGGCCGCGCCACCCCATCTTATGGCTGCGCCAGACGGCCGGATGGCCGCTTCTCGCCGCAAGGCGGGAGGAGGAAAGTCCGGGCTCCACGGAAACGCGGTGCCGGGTAACGCCCGGCGGGGGCGACCCCAGGGACAGTGCCACAGAAACACACCGCCCACCCCCCGGGCCTCGGCCCAGGGGCGGCAAGGGTGAAATGGTGCGGTAAGAGCGCACCGCGCCACCGGCAACGGCGGCGGCAGGGCAAACCCCACCGGGAGCAAGACCAAGTAGGGACGGCACGCTCTGTAAGTCCTTGGATTTACAGGGCAAGGCGGGTTTCCGAGGCCGCCGTCCGGGTCGGTCGCGTGAGGCGTTCGGCGACGAGCGTCCCAGATGAATGGCCATCCCCCGCGCGAGCGGGGACAGAACCCGGCTTACAGGCCGTCTGGCACCGCCTTTTGCCGCGTGTTCTTCTTATGTTCTCAATCTTTTCAAATAATCGCGGGCCGGTCTTCCGGCGAGATGGAAACAACAATCATTCGTCCTCTCGATTGATCAGAAAAATCCCGCTAACTTACGGATTTATACGGTAGAATCATTTGACCGCCCATAAAATCCCATGCTATCCCATACAGTCCCATAACGAAGCCTGCGCCACCGCTTGCCAGGTTTCCGGGACGTCGGCGCCGGAGAGGCGCGGGGGCGCCGTTTCGGGAGCGAAGCGTTGGCGGTCTTTCTTTCCACCTACGTCAACAAGATCGACCGCAAGGGCCGCGTTTCGGTGCCCGCGCCGTTTCGCGCCGCGCTCGCGCCCCACAGCGCCAAGGGCATCGTCGCATACCGCGCGGTGAAGCTCGCGGCGATCGAGGCCAGCGGCATCGACCGTGCCGAGGATCTGTCGCGTCGCATCGACCGCCTGCCCGAGCTGTCGGACGAACGCGACGCGCTCTCCGCCATCCTCGGCGAGTTGCGGCCGCTCGATTTCGACAGCGAGGGCCGCATCCTGCTGCCGGCCGACCTGGTCCGCCACGCCAGCATGTCCGACACCGCGGTGTTCGTCGGCTGCGGACCGACATTTCAGATCTGGGAGCCCGAGCGCTTCCGGCAGCACCAGGACACCATGCGCCGACGCATCCGCGAGCGCGGCCTGACGTTGCCGCCGGGCGAGCCGCAATGAGCGCGCACGCACCCGTCCTGCTTGCCGAAGTGATCGCGGCCCTGATGCCGCGCGACGGCGCAGTCTACCTCGACGGCACTTTCGGCGGCGGCGGTTACAGCCGCGCGCTGCTCGATGCCGCCGCCTGCCGCGTCGTCGCCTTCGATCGCGATCCGGCGGCGATCCGCGGTGGCGGCGCGCTGGCCGGGCGCTATCGGGATCGCCTAACCCTGATCGAGGGACGGTTTTCGCAAATGGAACCGCTGCTCAAGCCGCTCGGCATCGATGCGGTTTCGGGCGTGACGCTCGATCTCGGCGTCTCGTCGATGCAGCTCGACGATCCGACGCGCGGCTTCTCGTTCCGCGCCGACGGCCCGCTCGACATGCGCATGTCGCAGCGGGGCGAAAGCGCCGCCGACCTCGTCAATCGTCTGTCGGAAACCGAGCTGACCAAGATCATCCGCGAGTACGGCGAGGAGCGTTTCGCCCGCCGCGTCGCGCGCGCGATCCTGGCCGCGCGCAAGACCGGGCCCATTACTCGCACCGTCGAACTCGCTACGCTGGTGCGCCGATCAGTTCCGGCTGCGGACGCGATCGATCCGGCAACGCGGGCATTTCAGGCCCTGCGCATTGCAGTCAACGACGAGCTCGGCGAGCTCGATCGCGGCCTGCTGGCCGCCGAACGGCTGTTGGCCCCCGGCGGTCGCCTAGCGGTGATTTCGTTCCATTCGCTCGAGGACCGTCGCGTCAAATCGTTCCTGCGCGCACGCTCTGGCCACGCGCCGCGCGGTTCGCGTCACCTGCCTGCGGCGCAGCAGCGCGAGCCCAGCTTCCGGCTGCTGACGCCCAAGCCGCTGACGCCGTCGGCCGCTGAGATCGCCCGCAATCCGCGCGCGCGTTCGGCGCGCCTCCGCGCCGCGGAGCGCACGGCCGCACCGGCCTGGGGAGAGGCCGCATGATCCGGATCAGCACCGTTTTCTGGACCCTGGCGGTGGTGATCGCGGGTTACGCCATGTTCCAGGTCAAGTTCCACGTCGTCAAACTCGACGACGAACTCGCGCGTCTTAACCGGCAAATTGCCTCGGTCCGCGAGGAAACCCGCGTGCTCAAGGCCGAATGGACGCTGCTCGACGACCCGCGGCGGCTCGACCGGCTCAACGGCACGTTCCTCAAGCTGCAGCCGATCGCGCCAACGCAGATCGTACAGCCGAGCGATCTCGGCCGCATCCCGCTGCGGAACACCCCGACCGCCGCATTGCCCGCCGTGCCGCCGCAGATCGCCAACGCGAGAACGCCGCAATGAAGCAATCGCCCGACGTCATGCGCGACGATCCGTGCCGGCCGCGTCATTTCCGGCCGCAGGCGAGCGCGCCGGTGCCGCCCGACGGTCCGGCGCACGACGCGATCGAACTCAGCCATACCCGCCTGTTGATCACCGGAGCCCTGTTCCTGCTCGCCTTCGTCGTAATCGGCGCGCGGCTGATCGAGGTCGCCGGCTTCAAGGCCGGCGACGTCCGCTTCGCGCACGGTCGTGCCGCAAGCAGGACAGTCGCGATGCGTGCCGACATCGTCGACCGCAACGGCGTCCTGCTGGCGACGACCCTCGAGGCCCCGTCACTGTTCGCCAACCCCAAGCTCATCGCGGACAAGCGCGAAACCGCGCACCGACTCGCGGCGATCCTCCCCGAGTTGACCGAGAGCGAGATCTACGCGCGACTCAGTTCCGACAAAAGCTTCGTCTGGCTCGACCGCCGCCTGACGCCGCGCCAGGAAAACGCGGTCAACCGGCTCGGCGTCCCTGGCCTGCAATTCGAGAGCGAGGGCAAGCGCGTCTACCCCGAAGGCGCGCTCACCGCCCACACGGTTGGGTACGTCGGCATCGACGACAACGGCCTCGCCGGCATCGAACGCAGCTTCGACCAGGCCTTGAAGCGCCGCGGTCAACCGGTGCAGCTGTCGCTCGACGTGCGGCTGCAATACATCCTGCGCAGCGAGATCGCGCGGCAGGTCGCCGAGTTCAAGGCGGCCGGCGCCGCCGGTTTGATCATGGATGTACGCGACGCCGAGGTTCTGGCGCTGGAGTCATTGCCCGATTTCGATCCGGCGAATCCCGGCGCCGCGACGCCAGCACAGCTCTTCGATCGCGCGAGCCTCGGCACGTATGAAATGGGCTCGGTGATGAAGATCTTTAACACGGCGATGGTGCTCGACGACGGCGTCGCGACCCTCGCCTCGACGTTCGACGCGACCAAGCCGCTCAAGGTCGGCCGTTTCCTCATTCACGACTACGAGCCAAAGAAGCGCTGGCTGAGCGTGCCGGAGATCTTCGAGTATTCGTCGAACATCGGCTCCGCGCGCATGGCAGCCGAGGCCGGCGCCGACCGCCAGCGTGCATTTCTCGCGAAGCTCGACCTGCTGCACCCTCCGGCCTTCGAACTGCCCGAAGGCACGCCGCTCTATCCCAACTCGTGGCGGCCGATCAACGTCATGACCATCGGGTTCGGTCACGGCATCGCCATCAGCCCGCTGCAGCTTGCGGCCGGCGCGGCCGCCATCGTCAACGGCGGCATCTACCATACACCGACCCTCATGAAGCGAGCTGACGGCACGCAGCCGGCGGGACGGCGGGTGGTATCGGAAAAAACCTCCGTCGAGATGCGGCACCTGATGCGGCTCGTCGTCGAAGGCGGCACCGGCAGGCTCGCCGCCGGGTCAGGCTATCTGATCGGCGGCAAGACCGGGACCGCCGAGAAGGACGCCGACGGGCATTACGAAACCCACAAGCTGCTGTCGTCCTTCGTCGGTGTGTTCCCGATCAACGATCCGCGATACCTTGTCCTCGTCCTGCTCGACGAGCCGCATGGCGACCGCAGCACCGGCGGCTTCGCCACCGGCGGGATGGTCGCCGCGCCGGCGGTCAAGCGCATCGTCATGCGCATGGCGCCGATCGTCGGAATCCCTCCGGTAGACCAAAATTCGCCTGAAATTCGCCGTTCTCTGATGGTCGGCTTGTCCAACCCGCAGGGACGGAAACTTGCGGCTAACTGAGATCATGGACGGCGGATTGCGCCCGCGCCGTACAGCGCCGTCAGCGGGCGATCCTGAGATTGTTGGCCTGACTTCCGATTCCCGCAGCGTGAAACCCGGTTATCTGTTCGCCGCCCTGCCGGGCGCACGCGAGAGCGGCCGCCGTTACCTCGACGATGCGCTGGCGCGGGGCGCCGCTGCGATCCTCACCGACACCGCGCCGCTCGACCGGCCGGTGGCCGTGCCGGTGATCGCCGACCAAAACCCCCGGCGCCGCCTGGCGCGTATGGCCTCCCGCTTCTATGCCCCGCAGCCGGCGACGATCGCCGCCGTCACCGGCACCAACGGCAAGACCTCGGTCGCGGTCTTCACGCGCCAGATCTGGGCGGCGCAGGGATTGAAAGCGGCGAGCCTCGGCACCATCGGCGTCGTGGCGCCCGGTATCACGCGGCCCGGCGCGCTCACCACGCCCGATCCGATCGAGCTGCACCGCATCCTCAACGAGCTGGTGCAGGCCGGCATCGAGCACGTTGCGCTCGAAGCATCCTCGCACGGCCTCCACCAGTTCCGGCTGGACGGCGTGGCGCTGGCGGCCGCCGCCTTCACCAATCTCACGCGCGACCACCTCGATTATCACCGCGACATGGCGCATTACTTCGCCGCCAAGCGCCGTCTGTTCGCCGAGCTACTACCGGCCTCCGGCACCGCGGTCGTCAACCTCGACGACGATTACGGTCGCGTCCTCGTCGACACCGCCAGAGGCCGCGGTCAGCGCCTCGTCACCTACGGCACGGCGGCGGACGCCGAACTGCGGCTGATCGCCGCCGCGCCGACGGCGCATGGCCTTGCGGTCGAGATCGCCGTCGGTCAGCGGCCGCCGCATCAACTCACCCTGCCGCTGCTCGGCGCATTCCAGGCGATGAACGCCCTGGCCGCCGTCGGCCTCGCGATCGCGACCGGTACGCTGCCCGAGGCCGCGCTCGCCGCCCTGCCGCGCCTCGAGGGGGTGCCGGGCCGCATGGAACTGGCGGCGATCCATCCTTCGGGCGCGCCGCTGATCGTCGATTATGCGCACACGCCGGACGCGCTCGAGACCGCGCTCAAGGCGCTGCGGCCGCATGCCGCCAAGCGACTGGTCGTGGTCTTCGGCTGCGGCGGCGACCGTGATGCCGGCAAGCGGCCGCAGATGGGCGCCATCGCCGCACGGCTCGCCGACGTCGTTATCGTCACCGACGACAACCCGCGGTCGGAGGACGCCGCCGCGATCCGCAGCGCCGTGCTGGCCGCCTGCCCCGACGGGCGCGAGATTGGCGACCGCCGCGCCGCCATCCGCGCGGCGGCGAAGCTGATCGAGGCCGGCGATCTTCTGCTGATTGCCGGCAAGGGCCACGAGACCGGCCAGATCGTCGGTCCGCGGACCCTGCCCTTCGACGATCGTATCGAAGCCCGCGCCGCCGTTGCCGCGCTCGGAGGCGCCGTATGAGCGCGCTGTGGACCGCCGCCGAGGCCGCCGCCGCCACCGGCGGCGTCAACACCGGTGCCTGGACCGCCGGAGGCGTGTCAATCGACAGCCGCTCGCTGCTTTCGGGCGATCTCTTCGTCGCGCTCAAAGGCCCGAAATTCGACGGCCACGACTTCGTGGCCGCCGCCTTCGATAGGGGAGCCGCGGCAGCGATGGTCGCCAAGGCCGTGGCCGGCACGACGAAGCCCCAGCTGATCGTCGGCGACACCCAGATCGGACTCGAAAGCCTCGGCCGCGCCGCCCGCGCCCGCACCGCCGCCAGGGTCATCGGCATTACCGGCAGCGTCGGAAAGACCGGAACCAAGGAGGCGCTGCGCCACGCGCTCGAGCGCCAGGGCGCGACCCATGCCTCGCTCGCCAGCCTCAACAACCAATGGGGCGTGCCGCTTTCGCTGGCGCGCATGCCGCACGACAGCGCCTACGCCGTGTTCGAGATGGGGATGAACCATCCCAGCGAGATCGACGCCCTGACGCGGCTGGTGCGGCCCGACATCGCCGTGATTACCGCGATCGAGCCCGCTCATCTTGGATTCTTCTCTTCGGTCGAAGCCATCGCCGACGCCAAGGCCGAAATCTTCAACGGCATGGACGCGCACGGCTGCGCCGTCCTCAACCGCGACAGTCCGCATTTCGACCGCCTTGCCGAGAAGGCGAGGGCGGCCGGCATCGGCCGCATCGTCGATTTCGGCTCGCGTTCGGACGCCGCCGTACATCTGATCGACTGCCATCTGCACGCCAGCGCCAGCGCGGTGACGGCCTCCGTGCAGGGCGAGATCGTCGATTATTGCCTGTCGCTACCCGGCCGCCACTGGGTGATGAACAGCCTCGCGGTGCTTGCCGCGGTCAAAGCTGCCGGCGCCGACGTCGGAACCGCGGCCGCTTCGATGGCGACGCTCGAGCCGATGGGCGGCCGCGGCCGGCGCCGCGCGATCGCGGCGGCGGACGGCGATGCTCTGCTGATCGACGAAAGCTACAATGCGAGCCCGGCCTCGATGCGCGCGGCGATCGCCGTGCTCGGGATGGCGGAGCCTCAGGGTAACGGCCGCCGCATCGCGGTTTTGGGCGACATGCTCGAGCTCGGAGCCGAGGCCGCTCGGTTGCACGCCGAACTCGCCGCGCCGCTGCGCGACGCCAAGGTCGATCTGGTTTTCACCGTCGGCGACGCGATGCGGGCGCTCCACGACGCGCTGCCGGCGCGCCGGCGCGGCGGGCATGCCGCCACCGCCGCCGAGATCGCCGAGACCGTCGCCCGCCGCCTCCGGCGAGGCGACATCGTCATGGTCAAGGGGTCTTACGGCACCCGCATGCGCGACGTCGTGGCGCGCCTCACCACGCCCGCGGAAACGGCGAGACGTTGACCCATGCTCTATCTGCTTCTCGCTCCGCTGGCCGACCGCTTCGTGGCGTTCAACCTGTTCCGCTACATCACCTTCCGCTCGGGCGGCGCCGTCGTGACCGCGCTCATCATCAGCTTCATCTGCGGTCCGTCGATCATCGCCTGGCTGCGCTCCAAGCAGGCGGAGGGCCAGCCGATCCGCACCGATGGACCGGAGGGCCACCTGCTGACCAAGAAGGGCACGCCCACCATGGGCGGGTTCCTGATCCTGCTTGCCATCATCGGCTCGACGCTGCTGTGGGCCGATCTCGCCAATCCGTACATTTGGGTGACGCTGTTCGTCACTGCCGGATTCGGCACGGTCGGTTTCTTCGACGACTACCGCAAGCTCACGCGCCGCTCACACCGCGGCCTTTCGAGCCGCAGCAAGTTCCTGATCGAGCTGGTGATCAGCGCCGTCGGCGCCTATGCCGTCGTGCTGATCACTCACCCGCCGCTCGGCAGCTCGCTGGCGGTGCCGTTCTTCAAGGGGGTGCTGCCCGATCTCGGCTGGTTCTTCCTGGTCTTCGCCGCCTTCGTGATCACCGGCGCATCCAACGCCGTCAACCTGACCGACGGCCTCGACGGCCTGGCGATCGTACCGGCGATGATTGCCGGGGGGTGCTTTGCGCTGATCTCGTATCTCGTCGGCAACCTTGTGTTCGCCAACTATCTCCAACTATGGCATGTCGCCGGCGCCGGCGAGTTGGCGGTGTTCTGTGCCTCACTGGTCGGCGCCGCGCTCGGCTTTCTCTGGTTCAACGCGCCGCCGGCGATGGTGTTCATGGGCGACACCGGATCGCTGGCGATCGGCGCCGCGCTCGGCATCGTCGCGGTCATCACCAAGCACGAGCTGGTTCTGGTGATCGTCGGCGGGCTGTTCGTGCTCGAAACCGTGTCGGTGATCGTCCAGGTGGTGAGTTTCAAGCTCACCGGACGGCGCGTCTTCCGCATGGCGCCGCTCCACCACCACTTCGAGAAGAAGGGCTGGCAGGAGCCGACGATCGTCATCCGCTTCTGGATCATCGCCTCGATCCTTGCGATCGCGGGCCTCTCCACCCTCAAGCTCCGGTGAGGCGATGATCGCGGTGACGCAATTCCGCAATCAGACGGTGGCCGTGCTGGGCCTGGCGCGCTCCGGCCTCGCCGCCGCGGCCGCGCTGAAGCGGGGCGGCGCCAGGGTCGTGGCCTGGGACGATGCGCCGAGCCGGCGCGAGGAAGCGACGCGTGCGGGCCTCGATCTGGTCGACCTCGCCGTCGATCTTGCCGGCGCCCGGGCGCTGGTGCTCTCGCCCGGCATCCCGCACACCTTCCCGCGCCCCCATCCTGCGGCGGCGCGCGCCAAGGCGGCCGGCGTGCCGATCATCGGCGACATCGAGTTGCTGGCGCTGGCGCAGAAGGCGGCGCGCTTTGCCGGCATCACCGGCACCAACGGCAAATCGACGACCACGGCGCTGATCGCCCATATTCTTGCCGAGACCGGCCGCAAGGTCGCGGTCGGCGGCAATCTCGGCGTGCCCGCGCTGCTGCTTGAGGCGCTCGGCGCGGACGGCACCTATGTGCTCGAGCTCAGCTCGTATCAGCTCGAGCTGACCCGCAGCCTAGTCCTCGACGTCGCGGTGCTGCTCAACATCACGCCCGATCACCTCGATCGCCACGGCGGCATGGAAGGCTACGTCGCCGCCAAGCGCCGTATCTTCCACGGCCAGAGCGCGCGCCACACCGCGGTGGTCGGCATCGACGACGCCATCTGCCGGGGTATCTACAACGCGCTGAAGGAGGCGGGACGCCAGCACGTCGTGCCGGTCTCCGCGCATCGCCGCGTGGCCGGCGGCGTCTACGTCGCCGACGGCGCACTGATCGACGAGCTCGACGGGGTGTCCCGACCGGTTCTGCATCTGGCCGAACTGCCGCGTCTGCCCGGCGCGCACAACGGCCAGAATGCCGCCGCAGCCTATGCCGCCGCGCGCGCGCTGGGCTGCGACGAAGAGACCGCGGCCCACGCCATCACGACCTTCCCCGGCCTGGCCCACCGCCAGGAATTCATCACCACCATCGACGGCATTCGCTACGTCAACGATTCCAAGGCGACCAACGCCGACGCCGCCGAAAAGGCGCTTGCCTGTTACGACGATATCTACTGGATCGCCGGCGGCCGTCCGAAAGAGGACGGCATCGACGCGTTGGCGCCGCTGTTCCCGCGCATCCGGCGGGCCTTCCTGATCGGCGAGGCGGCGGAACGCTTCGCGCGCACCCTCGACGGCCGCGTGGCCTACGAGATTTCCGGCATACTCGAGGCGGCGGTCGCCGCCGCCCGCCACACCGCGCTCAATGAGCGCCGGCGCGGCGCCGTGGTGCTGCTGTCGCCCGCCTGCGCATCGTTCGATCAGTTCCGCGATTTCGAGGATCGCGGCGACTGTTTCCGCCGTCTGGTCGAGCGGATTCCGGGGAGACGCGCATGAACTTCGCGCGTACCGACCGCAGCGCCGTGGCGCAATGGTGGTGGACCGTCGACCGCTGGACGCTGGCGGCGCTCGCCGGCCTGATCGCGTTCGGCTCGCTGCTGGTGATGACGTCGAGCCCGTCGGTCGCGATCCACGTGCATACCGACCGGCTGCACTTCATCGTCCGGTATTTCGCGATTCTGCCCGTCGCCATCGCGGCGATGCTCGCAATGTCGCTGCAGAGCCCGCGCACGGTCCGGCGCGTCGCTGTCGCCGGTTTGGCGATTTCGCTGACGATGCTCGTCGCCACGCCGTTCGTCGGCGTCGAGATCCTCGGCGCACGCCGCTGGATCGAGGTCGCCGGCTTCTCGCTGCAGCCGTCGGAATTCGTCAAGCCGTGCTTCGCCGTGGTCTGCGCCTGGCTCTTCGCCCAATCGCGCGAGCAACCGGATTTCCCCGGCCAGTGGATCGCTGTCGGCCTGTTCGCCGTCATCCTCATCCTGCTGATCCGCCAGCCCGATCTCGGCATGTCGGTCGTGGTCGCAGCGGTCTGGTTCACGCAGCTGTTCCTGGCCGGCCTGCGCATCGCGCAGGCGGCGATGGTGCTGGGTCTCGGCGCCGGCGGCCTGGCCGCCGCCTATTTCACGCTGCCGCACGTGACTAGCCGCGTCGACCGCTTCTTCGATCCGGCGAGCGGCGATTCCTACCAGGTCGACCGCGCGATGGACGCCTTCATGCACGGCGGCCTGTGGGGTGTCGGACCGGGCGAAGGCACGGTCAAGCAGTCGCTGCCCGATGCGCATGCCGATTTCGTCTTCGCGGTCGCCGGCGAGGAGCTCGGCCTGTTCGTCTGCCTCATCATCGTCGCGCTCTTCGCCTTCATCGTGCTGCGCGGCTTCACGCGGCTGCTGCAGGACAACAACCTATGGGTCGTGCTCGCTGCCACCGGGCTGCTCGTCCAGTTCGGATTGCAGGCGGTGATCAACATGGCCTCGACCCTGCATCTGATGCCGACCAAGGGCATGACGCTGCCGTTCCTGTCCTACGGCGGCTCGTCCCTGCTCGCTCTCGGACTCGGCATGGGCATGGTGCTCGCCTTGACGCGACGGCGCTTCGGTGGAGAGCCGACATGAGCGCGCTCGTCGTTCTCGCCGCCGGCGGCACCGGCGGCCACATGTTTCCGGCCGAGGCGCTGGCCGGCGAACTGGTCGGGCGCGGCGTCGCGGTCGCACTGGTCACCGACAAGCGGGGTCAGGCCTTCGACAACCGCCTGCCCGGCGTGGCGCTGCACCGCGTCCGCGCCGGTCGGCCGGGCACCGGCATAGGCAGCAAGCTGCTTGCCTTCTGCGAGATTGCGCTCGGTCTGGTCGCAGCGCGGCGCCTGCTACGCCGGCTGGCGCCGGCGGCGGCGGTCGGATTCGGCGGCTACCCCTCGGTGCCGACGATGATGGCCGCTTCTGGCTTAGGCGTGCCGACGGTGATCCATGAGCAGAACGCGCGCTTGGGCCGCGCCAACCGCTGGCTTGCGCCGCGTATGAGGCGGATCGCCACATCCTTCGCTCATGTCGACGGCCTTCGCGACGCGGACCGCACACGCATCGTCGAGACCGGCAACCCCGTCCGGCCGGCAGTGGTGGCCGAAGGCGGCGTACCTTATGCGGCGCCGGCGATGGGACCGATCGGCCTGCTGGTCATCGGCGGCAGCCAGGGCGCCCGCATCCTGAGCGCGGTCGTACCGGCGGCGCTGGCTTTGCTACCGAGCGAGCTCAAGGCGCGGCTTTCGGTCGCGCAGCAGGCACGACCGGAAGACATCGACGCGGTGCGCAGCACTTATGCCGCAAACGGCATCCGTGCCGAGGTCGCCAGCTTCTTCGCTGACGCACCGGTGCGCATGGCGCGGGCCCATCTGGTCATTTCGCGCTCAGGCGCTTCGAGCGTCGCCGAGCTCTGCGTCATCGGCCGGCCCGCGATTCTGGTGCCGTATCGCTACGCCGCCGACGACCACCAGACAGCCAATGCCGAGGCGCTGGCCGCCGCCGGCGCGGCCTGGGTCATGGACGAAGACGCCTTCACACCGCCGGCGCTGGCGCAGCGGCTGGAAACGCTGTTCGCGCAGCCCGAGTTGCTGACCGCCGCCGCCGGCGCGGCACGGAGCCTGGCGCGGCCCGATGCGGCGCGGCGCCTAGCCGATCTCGTGCTCCAGACCGCAGGAGGCGCGCGATGAGGGCGCTGCCGCTCGACATCGGCGTCATCCATTTCACCGGCATCGGCGGCATCGGCATGAGCGGCATTGCCGAAATCCTGAAAAACCTCGGCTACGAGGTGCAGGGCAGCGATCTCGCCGACAACGCCAACGTCAGGCGCCTGCGCGGCCTCGGTATAAGCGTCGCAATCGGCCACCGCGCGGAGAATCTCGGCGCCGCCAAGGTCGTCGTCGTCTCGTCGGCGGTGACACCCGACAACCCCGAGGTGGTCGAGGCGCGCTCGCGGCTGATTCCAGTCGTGCGGCGGGCGGAGATGCTGGGCGAGCTGATGCGCCTCAAATGGGCGATCGCGGTCGCGGGCACGCACGGCAAGACCACGACCACGTCGTTGATCGGCGCGCTGCTCGAAGCCGCCGGACTCGACCCGACGGTGATCAACGGCGGCATCATCAACGCCTACGGCACCAACGCGCGTCTCGGCGCCGGCGCCTGGATGGTGGTCGAGGCCGATGAAAGCGACGGCACCTTCGTCAAGCTGCCCTCGACCATCGCCGTCGTCACCAATATCGATCCCGAGCATCTCGACCATTACGGCTCGATCGAGGCGCTGCACCAGGGCTTCGAGAGCTTCGTCTCGGCGATTCCCTTCTACGGCGTGGCGGTGCTGTGCATCGACCACCCGGTCGTTCAAGGGATGATTCCGAAGCTCAGCGAACGCCGCATCGTCACCTACGGCTTCAACCCCCAGGCGGACGTGCGCGCCAACGCGATCACGCTCGGCGTCGACGGCGCGCGGTTCGACGCCGTCGTCACCGACCGCCGCGACGGCACCAGCCGCACCATCCCGCGCCTGCACCTGCCGATGTTCGGACGCCACAACGTGCAGAACGCGCTTGCCGCCGTCGCCGTAGCGTGCGAGCTGAAGCTCGCCGACGACGTCGTGCGCAGCGCCTTCGCCGGCTTCAAAGGAGTGAAGCGTCGCTTCACCCAGACCGGCGAGTGGAACGGCATCGTCGTGATCGACGATTACGGCCACCATCCGGTCGAGATCGCGGCGGTGCTCAAAGCCGCGCGCAGCGCCACCAAGCGCAGCGTGATCGCCGTGGTGCAGCCGCACCGCTACACCCGGCTCAAGAACCTGTTCGAGGAATTCTGCACCTGCTTCAACGATGCCGACACCGTGCTGGTGGCCGACGTCTACCCGGCGGGCGAGCCGCCGATCCCCGGCATTGACCGCGACGCGCTGGTCGCCGGCCTCAAGGCGCACGGTCATCGCAACGCGCTGCCGCTCGACTCCGCCGAGGCCCTGCCGGCGCTGATCCGCGACCTGGCGCGACCGGGCGACCTGGTGGTCTGCCTCGGCGCCGGCTCGATCACCAACTGGGCCAACGCGCTGCCGCAGGAGCTGGCGGCGCATGCGCCGCGGAGGCACCGGCAATGATGGTAGCGCGGCGCCACCATCCGCCCCGCCTGATCGAGCGGCTGCCGCGCGTGCGCGGCCGTCTCGGCGAAAACGCACCGCTCGCCCACCTCACCTGGTTCCGCGTCGGCGGGCCGGCCGAGGTGATGTTCCGGCCGGCCGATCTCGACGATCTCGCCGCGTTCCTCGCCGCCAAGCCGAAGGACGTGCCGGTGACGGTCATCGGTATTGCCTCCAATCTGCTGATCCGCGACGGCGGCGTGCCCGGTGTGGTGATCAGGCTCGGGCGCGGCTTCGTCGACGTCGCGGCCTCGGGTGAGGAGGTGACCGCCGGCGCCGGCGCGCTCGATCTCAATGTCGCGCTCGCCGCCTGCACCGCAGGCATCGCCGACCTCGAATTCCTGTCAGGCATTCCTGGCACGGTCGGCGGCGGACTGCGCATGAACGCCGGCGCCTATGGCCGCGAGTTCAAGGACGTGCTGCGCGAAGCCGTCGCGCTCGACGGCGAGGGCCACCGCCACGATCTCGAGCCGGGCGAGATGAATCTGTCGTACCGCCATTGCGGCGTGCCGGACGACTGGATCTTCGTCGCCGCGCGCTTCAGGGGTCGGCGCGACAGCCCGGTCGCGATCGGCGCCCGCATGGCAGAAATCCAGGCGCAGCGTGAGGCCACGCAGCCGATCCGCGCCCGCACCGGCGGCTCGACCTTTGCGAACCCGTCCGGCCACAAGGCGTGGGAGCTGATCGACCGGGCCGGCTGCCGCGGCCTCAGGCGCGGCGGCGCCGTGGTTTCGGACAAGCACGCTAATTTCCTGATCAACGCCGGCGGTGCGACCGCCGCCGATCTCGAAGCCTTGGGCGAGGAAGTCCGCCGCCGCGTCGAGCAAACCACCGGCATCGTGCTCGAATGGGAGATCAGGCGCATCGGCGTCCCGGCACGCGACGGGGGCCGGGCATGAGCCGTTCCGTTCGCTCCGTCGCCGTGCTGATGGGCGGCTGGACCGCCGAGCGCGAGGTCTCGCTGGTGAGCGGCCGCGAGGTCGCGAAGGCGCTGGCGTCGCTCGGCTACGACGTGCGCAGCATCGACGTCACGCGCGATCTCGCGGCGCTGGTGCGGGCGCTGATGCCCGCGCCCGACGTCGTCTTCAATGCCCTGCACGGTCGCGGCGGCGAGGACGGCACGGTGCAGGGCGTGCTTGAGTTCCTGCGCGTGCCCTATACCCATTCCGGTGTCCTCGCGTCGGCGGTCGCCATGGACAAGCCGACCGCGCGCTGCGTCTTCGCCGCCGCGGGACTGCCGCTGGCCGAGGGCCGCGTCGCGACGCGCCAGGAGCTCGCCGCCGGCGACGTGCTGCCGCGCCCCTACGTGGTGAAGCCGATCAATGAGGGCTCCAGCGTCGATGTCCGCATCGTCCAGGGCGCCGACAAATCATGGGCGGCCGAAGCCAGGAGTTGGCGTTACGAGCGGGCGCTGGTCGAGCGCTATGTGCCCGGCCGCGAGATTACCGTCGCGGTGATGGGCGACCGAGCACTCGGCGCGCTCGAGATCCGGCCGGCCAAGGGCTTCTATGACTACGCCGCCAAATACGCGCCGGGCGGTTCCACACACCTGATGCCGGCGCCGATCCATCCTCGCGCCTATGCCGAGGCGCTGGAGATCGGCCTCGCGGCACACAGAGCGCTCGGCTGCCGCGGCGTCAGCCGCGCCGATCTGCGCTACGACGACACCGCCGGCGAACCCGGCCGGTTGGTTCTGCTCGAGGTCAATACCCAACCCGGCATGACGCCGACCTCGCTGGTGCCCGATATCGCGCGCCACGTTGGCATCGAGTTTCCAGCGCTGGTGCGCTGGATGGTGGAGAACGCGGCATGCGATTTCTGAAGCGCCACGCCGCCACGAAGCCGTCGGTGGCTCCCCTGCGGCGCCGGCCCTTCCCGACCTTTGCCGTGGTCCTCGGGCTGAGCGTCGCGGCGTTCGGCGCCGGCGGCGGCGGAAGCTATTGGTTGTGGCACGACGGAACGGTGGCGGGCGTCGCTCATGCGCTCGTCGCCCGCGGCCTCGCGCTCGCCGGCCGCGAAGGTCTCAACCTCGAGAACGTCGAGGTCGTCGGGCGGCAGCGGCAGAGCGTGGCCTCAATCCTGGCCGCCCTCGACGTTCGCCGCGGCATGCCGATCTTCGATATCGACCTACGTGCCGCCAAGGCGCGGCTCGAGGCATTGCCGTGGATCCGAAGCGCCGACGTCGAGCGCCGCCTGCCCAACACCCTGTTCGTCCGCCTCACCGAACGGGAGCCGTTTGCGTTCTGGCAGCGCGGCGACACGCTTTCGCTGGTCGACCGCGACGGCACCGTCATCCCGGTCGCGAGTCTCGCGCCATACGGGCCGCGTATCGTACTCGTCGGCGATGACGCGCCGCAGCAGGCGGCGATCCTGCTCGAAATGCTCGCGAGCGCGCCGGCGCTGGCGCGGCGCGTCAACGCCGCCGTGCGCTACGGCGACCGGCGCTGGACGCTGCGTTTCGACACCGGCGTCGAGGTCGCGCTGCCCGAAAGCGATGCGCCCGCCGCCTGGCGGCGTCTGGCCGCGCTCGAGGCACAGCAACACATCCTTGAGCGCGCGATCGTCGCCGTCGATCTGCGCCTGCCGGACCGCACGGTGGTGCGCCTGGCGCCCGCCGCAGGCAACCGGCCCGCCGCACGCGCCGGCGGCAAGGACCGGAGCTCATGAGCAACAAGAAGCTCAACGGCCGCGCGCGCGGCGGCGTCATCGGGGTGCTCGACCTCGGCACCACCAAGATGTGCTGTTTCATCGCCCGCCGCGAGCAGCCGGCCCCGCGTATCGTCGGCATCGGTCACCAGATCTCGCGCGGAATCAAGAACGGCGTCATCACCGAAATCGAGGCCGCGAGCCAGGCGATCCTCACCACCGTCCATGCCGCCGAACAGATGGCTGGCGAGCAGCTGTCCGAGGTGGTGGTGAACCTGTCCGGCGGCTTCTCCGCCTCGCGGATGGTCAAGAGCGAAATCAACCTCAACGGCCGCGAGATTTCGGACGCCAACATGCGCCGCGTGCTCGACCAGGGTTTCCGCATCAAGGAACCGTCGGAGCGCACGGTGATCCATTCGGTGCCCGTGGGCTTCGCCATCGACGGCGGCCGGCCGGTGCGCGATCCGCGCGGCATGTACGGCCACAAGCTGGCGGTCAACATGCACGTTGTCTCAGCGGAATCGGCGGTGGTGCGCAATCTCGCCAACTGTCTCGGCCGCTGCCGTCTCGAGATCGCGGCGGTGGTCGCGAGTCCCTACGCCTCGGGCCTTGCGGCGCTGGTCGACGACGAGAGCGAGCTCGGCGTCACCGTCATCGACATGGGCGGCGGCACGACCACCATCGGCGTGTTCTTCGACGGCAACCTCGTCTTCGTCGACTCGATTCCGGTCGGCGGCGGCCACGTCACCAACGACATCGCCCGCGGCTTGACCACGCCGATCGCGCATGCCGAGCGGATGAAGGTGCTTTACGGCAGCGCAATTCCGTCGGCCGCAGACGAGCGCGAGACCATCACCGTGCCCCTGGTCGGCGAGGAGGAGGACCACGCCAACCACGTGCCGAAATCGCTTCTGGTCGGAATCATCTCGCCGCGGCTCGAGGAGACTTTCGAGCTGGTGCGCGACCGCCTCGAACGCTCGGGCTTCGACAAGATCGCCGGCCGCCGGATCGTGCTGACCGGCGGCGCCTGCCAGCTGCCGGGAACGCGCGAGCTGGCCGGCCTCATCCTCGACAAGCAAATCCGCGTCGGCCGACCGCTACGCGTCGACGGCCTCGCGGAATCGACCGCCGGCCCCGCCTTCGCGGGCGCGGTCGGACTCATCCATTTCGCTCTCGCCGAGCACGCCGAGCCGCCGCGACGCGGCCGGATGGGCGCGGAAGAGCCAAGCGGCCTCTTCGGCCGAATCGGAGGCTGGCTACGTGAAAACCTTTGAACGGACCACCGGCAACCCGTCCTTCGCCAGGCGGGTGGGCGGGGACCCCAATCTGGCGACGCTTTGGAGGGAAGTATGACGTTGAATCTGAAAGTACCGACGGAAGAGCTGGAGCTCAGGCCCCGGCTCACAGTGATCGGCGTCGGCGGCGCCGGCGGCAACGCCGTCAACAACATGATCCGCTCGAATCTCGTGGGTTGCGAGTTCATCGTCTGCAACACCGACGCCCAGGCGATGAAGCAGTCGCTGGCCGAGCGCCGCATTCAGCTCGGCATCACCGTCACACGCGGCCTCGGCGCCGGGTCGCGGCCCGATGTCGGCCAAATCGCCGCCGAAGAAGCGCTCGACGAGATCATGATGGCGCTCGAGGGCTCCAACATGGTGTTCATCACTGCCGGCATGGGCGGCGGCACCGGCACCGGCGCGGCGCCGGTCATCGCCCGGGCCGCGCGCGAGGCTGGCATTCTGACCGTCGGCGTCGTCACCAAGCCCTTCCATTTCGAAGGCACGCACCGGATGAAGACGGCGGAAAAGGGCATCGCCGAGATGACCAAATACGTCGACACGTTGCTCATCATCCCGAACCAGAACCTGTTCCGGGTCGCCAACGAGCGCACCACCTTCGCCGACGCGTTCAAGATGGCGGACGACGTGTTGCACGCCGGCGTGCGGGGCGTCACCGATCTGATGGTGATGCCGGGTTTGATCAATCTCGATTTTGCCGACATCCGGGCGGTGATGAGCGAGATGGGCAAGGCGATGATGGGCACCGGCGAGGCCGAGGGCGACCGCCGCGCTATCGATGCCGCGGAGGCCGCAATCTCCAACCCGCTGCTCGAGGATGTGTCGATGAAAGGCGCGCGCGGCGTGCTCATCAACATCACTGGCGGCCCCGACATGACGCTCTACGAGGTCGACGAGGCCGCCAACCGCATCCGCGAGGAGGTCGACACCGACGCCAACATCATCTTCGGCTCGACCTTCGACGAGAAGCTCGCGGGGCGGATGCGCATTTCGGTGGTGGCGACCGGCATCGACGTCGATCAGATGGAGCACCCGAAGCCGCTCGAACTGGTCCAGAAGGAGCGGGCGGCGCGCGACGCAGCGTCGCAGGCCGCGCGGCCGGTTGCCGTCGCCCCGCCGCCAGCGACGCCTTATGTCGTGCAGCCGGCCGCCCCGGTGCTCGCACCCGAACCCGAGCCGGAGCCGGAGCGGGCACCCGAAGCCGCCGAACCGGTGGCGACCGCCGTTGAGACGCCGATGCCGCGGATCGACGCGATCGAGAGTCAAGCGCTCAGCCGCGGCGCCTTCATGCCGCAACGGCAGCCGGTCGAGCCGGTGATGGTCCGGCCAGCCTCGACGCGTCCGGCGGCGGCGCCCAACGCCTTCGCCGATGCGGCGATGGCGAACGGCGCGCGGCAGCCGCAACGGTCGATGTCGCAGCCGCGGCGGACACCGAGCCTGTTCGAGCGCGTCGCCAACGCCGGTCGCCTCCTCCATCCGCAGGACGAGCCGGCGGCGCCAAAAGCAACGGCCGAGCCGGCGCTGCGCCCGCAAGCTGCGGCGCAGCCGGTGGCGGCTCCATCGGCGCAACCAACTCTGGTCGCCGCGCGGCCCGAGCCGGCCGCCGAACGGCCACGGGCGAAGGAAGAGGATCTCCTGGAGATTCCGGCTTTCCTCCGGCGGCAGGCGAACTGAGAGTGATTCGCGGGGCCTGTGGACGTCGGCAACGGCGTCCGCGGGCCCCGAGCCGTGCGCATTGTCTAAGTAATTGATTTTACTAGATAATATTCGTCACAATCTGAAATAAAGAGTGATTTGCGGCGCCGCAACGTGGCCAGTTACCCATTGTCTGTCAGGGAGTTACCGGGGGAATGGTGCAGGTTTCCGGTCGGCAGAAGACGCTCGGGGCGCCGATTCATTGTCGGGGCATCGGCCTTCATTCGGGCGCGCACATCGAAATGGTGCTGCGTCCGGCCGCGCCCAACACGGGCATCCGCTTCTATCGCAGCGATCTCAACGCCGAACTCGCGGCCGACTGGCGCAATGCCGTCGATTCGCCGCTGTGCACGACCCTGAGCAACGGCAAGGGCGTTTCGGTCGGTACGGTCGAACATCTGATGGCGGCTTTCGCCGGCCTCGAGGTCGACAACGCGGTGGTTGAGCTCGACGGGCCGGAGGTCCCGGCCATGGACGGCAGCGCGTCGCCCTTCGTCTTCCTCATCGAATGTGCCGGCTTTGCCGAACAGGATGCGCCGCGCCGGTTGATTCGGGTGCTCAAGCCAGTTTCCGTCGGCGCGCCTGGCAGATCCGCGGTGCTGCTGCCGGACGAGCGGTTTTCCGTCAGTTTCGCGATCGATTTCGCCTCGAGCGCCATCCGACGCCAGGAGCTGACGTTGTCGCCCTGTCCCGCGACCTTCAAACACGAGCTGAGCGCGGCACGGACCTTCGGCTTCCTTGACGAAGTCGAGCGCATGCGCGAGGCCGGCCTGGCGCGCGGCGGCTCGCTCGACAACGCCGTCGTCATCGCCGGCGATCGGGTGCTCAACGAAGACGGGCTGCGCTACGTCGACGAGTTCGTGCGCCACAAGATGCTCGACGCGATCGGCGACCTCTATTTGGCCGGCGCGTCGTTGATCGGCCATTTCCACGGCACCCGCTCGGGTCATGCCTTGAACCGCCAGCTTCTGGCGGCGCTGTTCGCCGACCGAACCGCCTGGTGCCATATCGGCGCGGAGCCGGTGCCGACCGTCGCGGTTGCCTGACCCCGCTCGATCCCCCTCGCCGAAACCTCCCTTCGCGCCGCAGCAGTGACGGTTTTCCTGGCCCGCGCCGCCGTGTTATAACGACGGCCGTGGGGTTTCTCGGTCAATCGACACGCGGATTCCGGGGCGGCGGCCGTGTCGCAGCTCTGATCGGCGGCTTGTTGCTGGCGGCGGTCGTTTCGGCATGCTCCAGCACGGACAAGAAGGACGTCTACGTCGAAAAACCGGTCGACGTCCTGTACAACCAAGCCATGGACCTGCTGGCCAAGGAGGACTACTCCAAGGCCGCAGACGCTTTCGATCAGGTCGAGCAGCAGCATCCCTATTCGGTGTGGGCGACACGGGCGCAACTCATGTCGGCCTATGCGCTCTATCAGGCGAGCAAATACGACGATTCAATCATCGCCGCCGACCGCTTCATCCAGCTCCACCCCGGCAACCGCGACGTCGCCTATGCGTACTACCTCAAGGCGCTCGACTATTACATCCAGATCGAGGACGTCGGCCGCGACCAGAAGACCACCGAGCAGGCGATGCAGGCGCTCGAGGAAGTCGTGCGCCGCTTCCCCAACACCGCCTACGCCCGGGACGCGCGCCTCAAGATCGATCTGGCGCGCGACCATCTCGCCGGAAAGGAGATGGAGATCGGCCGCTGGTACGAAAAGCACGGCTACTATCTGGCGGCGCTCAACCGCTTCAAGAGGGTCGTCGACAAGTATCAGACGACCACCCACGTGCCAGAGGCGCTCGAGCGCCTGACCGAATGCTATCTCGCGCTCGGCCTCAAGGACGAGGCGCGGCGCACGGCCGCGGTGCTGGGTTACAACTATCCCGGCAGCTCATGGTATGCCGCCACTTACACGCTGATGACCGGCGAGAAGGTCGCAGCCAATGGCTCGACCGGGTCGCCCCAGCCCAGCAAAGAAAGCGAAGGCTGGTTCGGCAAGATGTTCGGCTTCGCCTTCTAGGCGGGTCGCTCCGCGCCGGCGGCCTCGGCTGGCCTCGGCCGGGCGGCGGCGATATCATTTCGCGGCGATGCTGATCGGCCTTTCCATCCGCGACGTCGTGCTGATCGACCGGCTCGATCTTTCCTTCCGACCGGGGCTGTGCGTCCTGACTGGCGAGACCGGAGCCGGCAAATCGATCCTACTCGACGCGCTGGGTCTCGCGCTCGGTGTGCGCGCCGAGAGCGGCTTGGTGCGCCGCGGCGCCGAACAGGCGTCGGTCAGCGCGGAATTCAGCTTGCCGTCAAACCATCCCGCGCGCGTTCTTGTGCGCGAATCCGGGATCGCGATCGAGGATGACACCTTGGTGCTGCGGCGCGTCGTCGCCGGCGACGGCCGCAGCCGCGCCTTCATCGCCGACCAGCCGGTCAGCGTGACCCTTCTGCGCCAGGTCGGCGAGGCCCTGGTCGAGATCGAAGCCCAGTTCGCCCAGCGCGGCCTGCTCGATCCGGCGACGCACCGCGAGGCGCTCGATGCCTACGGCGTTGCCGCGGCGGATCTGCGCGGCTTGGGCGACGCCTGGCGGGCGTGGCGCGCGGCGGTGGCGGAACACGATGCGGCGGCCGCGCGCCTCAAGGCGGCACAGGCCGAGGAGGAATTCCTGCGCCACGCAATCAAGGAGCTCGAGGCGCTCGACCCGAAGCCGGGCGAGGAAACCACCCTCGCCGACGAGCGGACGCTCATGCAGAACCGCGAGCGGCTGACCGAGGCGCTGGAAGCGGCACTTGCCGAGTTGGCGGGCGAACGCGGCGGCGAGCGCGCCCTGCAGGCGGCGCTGCGCCAGATCGCGCGCGTCAAGGACAAGGCCGGCGGCCGGCTGGGTCTCGCCGCTGCGGCGCTCGAACGCGCCGGCGTCGAGGCGCGCGAGGCCGCGGCCGAGATCGAGGCGCAGCTCCGTGCGATCGGCGGCGATGCCGCGCGGCTCGAGCAGATCGAGGAACGGCTGTTCGCGTTGCGCGCGCTGGCACGCAAGCACAATGTCCCGGTCGATGGGCTCGCGGCCTTGCGTGCCGAGATTGCCGCCAAGCTCACCGCGCTCGAGGATGGTGGCGGCGCGGTCGAGGCCCTGAAGCGCGCCGCCGGCGCCGCTCGCAGCGCCTATATCGGCGCGGCGGACAGGGTCTCGACCGCGCGCCGCGCTGCCGCCGCCAAGCTCGACCAGGCGGTGATGAAGGAGCTGAAGCCGCTCAAGCTCGAAAAAGCGCGCTTCACCACGGTGCTGACCGCGCTCGGCGAAGCCGAATGGGGGCCGCATGGCTGCGAGCGCGTCCATTTCGAGGTCGCGACCAATCCCGGCGCGCCCGCCGGGCCGCTCGCCAAGGTGGCGTCGGGCGGCGAGCTCTCGCGCTTCATGCTGGCTCTCAAGGTGGCGCTGGCGCGCACCTCGCCGGTGCCGACGCTGGTCTTCGACGAGGTCGACAGCGGCATCGGCGGCGCGGTCGCGGCCGCGGTGGGCGAGCGCCTGCATCGCCTCGGCCAGGAGCTCCAGGTCCTGGTCGTCACCCACTCGCCGCAGGTGGCGGCCCGCGGCACCCATCACTGGCGGGTCGAGAAATACCAGGCGGCGACCAGGACCTCGACCCGCGTCGAGGAGCTGTCGGCCGAGGCGCGGCGCGAAGAGATCGCCCGCATGCTGTCGGGCGCGTCGATCACCGCCGAGGCGCGCGCCGCGGCGGCGGCGCTCATGGCTGGAGCGCGGGCGTGAGCCGTGCGCCGCAGGACGACACGCCGGTCGACAAGCTTGGCAAGGCAGAAGCCAAGGCGGAGCTGAAGCGCCTCGCCGCCGAGATCGCCCGACACGACCGGCTCTACTACCAGAAGGACGCGCCGGAAATATCCGACGCCGAGTACGACGAGCTCAGGCGGCGCAACGCGGCGATCGAGTCGCGCTTTCCCGATCTGGTCCGCGCCGACAGCCCGTCGAAGCGCATCGGCGCGCCGCCGGCGACCGGCTTCGCCAAGGTGCGGCATCCGCATCCGATGCTGTCGCTCGGCAACGCCATGAGCGAGGACGAGGTGCGCGAGTTCTTCAAGGGCGTGCGAAACTTCTTCCGCGCGCCCGAGGACGTGAAGCGCGTCGAGCCCGAGTCGATCGCCGTCATGGCCGAGCCCAAGATCGATGGCCTGTCGTGCTCGCTGCGTTATGAGCGCGGCAGGCTGGTGCTGGCCGCCACGCGCGGCGACGGCATCACCGGCGAGGACGTGACGCGCAACGTCGAGACGCTCAAGACAGTACCGAAACGGCTCGAGGGCCGGAGCTGGCCCGAAATCATCGAAGTGCGCGGCGAGGTCTATATGGAGCACCCGGGCTTCGCCGCGCTCAACAAGGAACGCGAGAAGGCGGGCGAGCCGCTGTTCGCGAATCCGCGCAACGCCGCCGCCGGCTCGCTGCGCCAACTCGACCCGGCGATGACCGCGCGGCGGCCTCTCAAGTTCTTCGCCTATGCCTGGGGCGAGGCCAGCGAGCGCTTCGCCAAATCGCATTCCGACGCGCTCAAGCATCTCAAATCCTGGGGCTTCGCCACCGACCCGCATTCGAAGCTGTGCCACGGCGTCGAGCAGGTGCTCGCCTTCCATCGCGAGATGGCGGCGAAGCGCGCTTCCCTGCCCTACGACATCGACGGCGTCGTCTACAAGGTGAACGACCTCGATCTCGAGGAACGACTGGGCTTCGTCAGCCGCGCGCCGCGCTGGGCGATCGCGCACAAGTTCCCGGCCCAGCAGGCCCAGACCGTCCTCCGCAAGATCGAGATTCAGGTCGGCCGTCAGGGCACGTTGACGCCGGTCGCGAAGCTCGAGCCGATCACGGTCGGCGGCGTGGTGGTGAGCAACGCCTCGCTGCACAACGAGGACGAGATCAAGCGCAAGGACATCCGCGAGGGCGACACGGTGATCGTCCAGCGCGCCGGCGACGTCATTCCGCAGATCGTCGGCGTGGTGAAGGAGCGCCGGCCGCACGGTACCAAGCCCTTCCAATTCCCGCACGCCTGTCCCGAATGCGGCAGCGCGGCAGTGCGCGAGGAAGGCGAGGCGGCGTGGCGCTGCACCAATTTCACCTGCCCTGCCCAGGCGGTCGAGCGCCTCCGCCACTTCGTGTCGCGCGAGGCCTTCGACATCGAAGGGCTGGGCGAGAAGCACATCGCGGAGTTCTGGCAGGACGGCCTGATCAAGACGCCGGCCGACATCTTCCGGCTCGATCCGGCGAAGATCGCCGGGCGCGAGGGCTGGGGCGAGACCAGCGCGCGGAAGCTGATCGCCGCGATCGATGCGCGGCGCGACGTGATGCTCGACCGTTTCATCAATGCGCTCGGCATTCCGCAGACCGGGCCGGCAACCGCCAAGCTGCTGGCGCGGCACTACCGCTCGCACAGGAAATGGCGCCATGCCATGACCGAAGCCCGGGACCGCGGCGGCCTGGCTTGGCAAGAGCTCAACGACCTGCACGGCATCGGCGAGGACACCGCCGCCGACATCGTCGGCTTCTTCGCCGAAAAGCACAATCAGAGGGTGCTCGACGAGCTCGAAAAGGAGCTGCGCATCGCCGATTACGCCGCGCCCGCCGCCGGCGCCTCGCCGCTTGCCGGCAAGACCGTGGTTTTCACCGGCGCGCTCGAGGCGATGTCGCGCAATGAGGCCAAGGCGCGCGCCGAGGCGCTGGGCGCGACCGTGACGTCGAGCGTGTCAGCCAAGACCGATTACGTGGTGATGGGGGCCGATCCCGGCTCCAAGGCGACCAAGGCGCGCGAACTCGGCGTCAAGATCCTGAGCGAAGACGACTGGCTGAAGCTGGCGCGCGCCTGAGCTGCACTCACACCACCACGCGCATCTTCTCGCGCTCGGGCTTCTTCTCCTGGAAGCCCGAAACCATCGGCAGCGAGCCCCACATGTCGAGCGCGTAGCGCTCGAACGGGAACTGGCGCGGCCGATAGGTCGCCTCGTCCTCGGGCATGATGTGCTTCACGCCCATCGAATACTCGAACACCATGCCGTCCGGCCCCTCGAAATAGACCATGATCGCGCCCGAGAGCGGATGCCGTCCTGGGCCGAAGACGATGTTGACGCCGCGCTCCTTGAGGAAATACCAGGAGCGCATGACGTCGTCGACATCCTCGACCTGATGGTTGATATGCTGGATGCCCGGCCGCGTCGTCGGGAACAGCACCACCGAATGGTGCGCGGTGTGGATGCGGAACAGCGGCGTGTCGCCGAGCCAGTCCGATACCCGCGCGTTGAACACCGTGGTCCAGAACTTCTCGTCGCGTTTCACATCGGTAGAATTGAGGCCGATGTGGCTGAAATGGGTGATGCCGGCGTCGCGCCCCGGAAAGAAGCGCACGCCGGTGTTGTACGGCCGCGCCAGGATTTCGATCTTGTTGCCGGTCGGATCCTGCGTGGCGATGAACGCCTTGACGCGGCGCTGCTCGCATTCGTCCTTGGTGCCGAGGCGCGCCGGATAACCTGCCTTCTCGAGCTCGGCACCGACCTTGTCGAGATCGTCCGGATTCTTGAGTTCGAGGCCGATGGTGTGATCGGCGGGATCGCCCTCGAAATAGGCCAGGGTATGGTCGCGCGTATCGCCGCGCACCGCCACCTTGTCGCTCTTGAAATAGGCCCATTTGCCTTCCTTGGCGGCGAGCTCGAGCCCGACGATCTTGGTGGCGAACTCGATCGCCGAATCGAGATCGCGCGTGCCCATGCGGACGTAACGGATGTCGTGCAGATGAATCATGGCGTTTCCCCGAAGCCTGTTGCCCAGTCTGCCACAGCTCTCAGCTGCTGGACAGCGGCCGCGTCGCCGCAACGAGCCAAGCCGCCGTTTCCCGGTCCACGAGCGGCGTCAGCTCGGCCCGGACACGGGCATGATAGGCGTCGATCCAGGCGGCTTCCTCCGGCAGCAGCAGACCCGGCTCGATCAACGCGCGATCGATTGGCGCCAGCGTCAGCGTCTCGAAACCGAGCATCGGCTTGGCCCCCGCGGCGGTGCCGTCGACCGGCACGACCGCAACCAGATTTTCGATGCGGATGCCATACGCGCCGGGTTTGTAGTAGCCGGGCTCGTCGGAGACGATCATGCCGGGCAGCAGCGGTTGGTTGTTCGGCAGCTTGGAGATGCGCTGCGGACCCTCATGGACGCCAAGATAGGACCCGACACCGTGGCCGGTGCCGTGATCGTAATCGAGACCGGCATCCCACAGCGGTTTACGCGCCAGCGCGTCGAGTTGGGAACCAGTCGTGCCTTGCGGAAAGCGGCAGGACGCCAGCGCGATGTGCCCCTTGAGGACGCGCGTGAAGCGATCGCGCATTTCGGCCGACGGCTCGCCAATGGCCACGGTCCGGGTGACGTCAGTGGTGCCGTCGAGATATTGCGCACCGGAATCGACGAGATAGAGCATACCGGGCTCGAGTCGCCGCTCGCTTGCCCGCGAAGCGCGATAGTGCACGATGGCACCGTTCGGTCCGGCGCCGGAAATCGTCGGAAAGCTTGGACCGCGGAAATGCTCGCCGCCGCGGCGGAACTCCTCGAGGCGGTCCGAGGCTTCGATCTCGCCGAGCCTACCGCCGGGCGCCTCGCGCGCGAGCCACGCCAGGAACCGCGTCAGCGCCGCCCCGTCGCGCCGATGGGCGCGCCGCGTGCCTTCGAGCTCGACCCGGTTCTTGCACGCCTTCGCCAGCTGACAGGGGTCGCTGCCGCGTCGGATTTCGGCACCGGCTTGCCTCAGGCGATCGAAAATCCAGGAGGCACAGCCGAGCGGATCGGCGAGAACCCGTTTCTTGGCTCGACCCAGCGCATCGAGTGCGTCGACGAGTGCCGACGGCTCCGCGGTGCGCGTCGCGCCCCCCAGGTGGCTCGTGAGCTCGGGCGCGAGCTTGCGCCGGTCGATGAACCAGTCCACCGAGGCGTCGGCGTGGAGAATCGCGAAGGACAGCGGCAGCGGAGAATATCCGACGTCGCCGCCGCGGACGTTGAGCAGCCAGGCGATCGAATCGGGCGCGGTCAGGACGACGGCATCGATCCTGTCGACGGCGAGCCGCTCGGCGAGCGCGCGCCGCTTGGCCTCGCTCGGCTCGCCGGCGAACGCAAGCGGATGATGCACCACCGGCGCCAGCGGCGGCGCCGGCCGGTCGTGCCAGACCGCGTCGACGGGATTGGCCGCCATCGGCAGCAGGCGGCCACCGGCGCGGCTACAGGCCGAGCGGTAGCGCTCGACCTCACCCGGGGTCAGGAGCCAGGGATCGTAGCCGAGGGTCTCGTCAGGCCCGAGATTGGCGGCGATCCAATCCGCCGCCGGCTCGTCGATCAGATGCCGGCGCTCGTAAAGCGACCCGTCAACCTGCGCTGCGGCCTGCAGCGTATAGCGGCCGTCGACGAATACCGCTGCCCTGTCGCGCAGCACGACGGCGAGGCCGGCAGAGCCGGTGAAACCCGTGAGCCAGGCGAGGCGCTCGGCCGACGGCGGCACGTATTCGCCCTGGTGCTCGTCGGCACGGGGCACGATGAAACCGGCCACTCCCTGGCGCGCGAGCTCGGTCCGCAGCCGTGCCAGCTTCTCGGCGCCGGCCTGTTGCGCCGGCATGTTGCGGCCGATGTGGCGTGCATCCATGCAACGGAGAATAGCAAACCCGAAGCGGCGGCGACGGCCGCTATGATTCGCTCTTGACAATGTTCTTGGTTTGTTCTAAGCAGCATTGCTCGCCAATGGGGAGGATTGGTGACCGAACCCGCCCAAGCGACCGCTCAGCGATCGCGCCCAATTGCTATCGATGACGAGACCGGGCTCATCGCGCCCGACCGTATCTTCATCCATCGCTCGGCCAGGGGCTTCGTATGCGTCGGCATCGGCGCGGGAGGCGCGCTCATCGAGCAGGCGGCACGAATGCGCACCGTCCCGCTGTTGAAACGCGATCCGTTCGCGTCGGACGACGACCCGTATCTGCAGCGGCTTATATACCTCGCCAAGGCGTACAACCCTGACGAGCCGCGCGTGCCGGCCGGAAGCTCGGGCGGCGGCCAATGGACCGCCGGTGGCATCGCAGCGACGGCGGCTTCGGCGGCCATGAACCTGTTCGAGACCGACAGCACGGCCCTTGTCGCCGGCCTCGGCGAGATCGCTGCGCGCTTCTCGGCGCCGACGGCGTTCCTCGGCACGCTGTTCATCCCGACCAACCGCAGCCTGATTTCACGTGGTGCGGTGCCGGGCAATGCCGCCGTGTCGTTCGAGTTCGATCGCGGCACCGGCGTTCTGAGGCTGACGGACCGCGATTCCGGCGCGGTGCTCTTTGCCGGCCGCTATGACGCCAATGGCGTGTTCCGCGACGCCACGGGCAACGCCTTCGGCCGTGTCGTCGACGGTGCCGTCGTGCTCGATCCCGACGCCCTCCCGGGCTATGCGTCGAGCGCCAGCACGGCACAAAGCAACGCCAGAACGCATGCGCAGACGCAGGCCCAAACGCGCAGCGAGCCGAAGCTATGTCCGGACCCGGTCGGTGATCGGCCGAGCTGGAAATGGATGTCGGCGCAGGCTTTGGCCTATCAGGCGTATGTCACCGGCTTGGAGATCGGTTTCGCCATCCGATTGGTCGACCCGGCGACCGGGAGGCCGGTTTACGTCGATGGCTGCCGTGAGTCCGATGGCAACCTTCTCGAAGCCAAAGCACGCAACTATCGCCGGTTTCTCGACAAGGACGGCAACTGGAAGCCCTGGTTCAAGGGGCTCAAGAACCTGATCAATCAGGCCCAGCGCCAGTCACGAGCGGCGGCGGCGATCGGCCGGATCGTCGAATGGCATGTCGCCGAGCCCGAAGTCGCAAAAGCGCTCGAGCGCACGTTCCGCAGCATCGGTATCCCGAACATCGTCGTGATCTACGATCCGCCGCCCGTATCAAAGGGACGGCGCACAATCTCAACGGAGGCTTCCCAATATGAGTCTCGAAATTTTCATCGGCTGCTTTCGCAACGGCGAACCGTCGACCTTCCCCCGCAAGCTGGTCGAGGAGACGTTCGGCCCCTATACGACGTCGACTAAGGACGATTATTGGGTCCTCCGGTTCCCCGACGGTGGCGAGTGCGGGCTCGACGTCGCCGTCGAGCCGAATATCGACGGCTTCATGGTGAGCCGCCCGACCGTAAGCCCCGAATTGTGGAAAGGCCTAGCCGAAATCCTGAAACGGACGACGAGTGTCCTCTACTGGTCGGGCACGCCCTGCGTCGTGGCAGATGCGTCGGTCATCCCGCACCTGCCGCCCGACATGATCGAATCGCTGGGCGATCCCGTCGTAACGACCGACCGTGACAGGATTCTCGAACTCATCCGAAACGGCGACCAAAACGACGACGAGGACGATGAGGACGAGGAACCGGACGACGAATGAGGGTCGGTGCCCGTCCCGGCTCCGTTGACTTTGTTGACGGTTCTATCCGCGGGCGATGCATCGACCAAGGGGCTGGTATGCCAATATTGCTCTGCACAATAGGTCAGCAAACATTATCTTTTGTGCGGTGCAACACGGTAATTTGTAAGGACAACCAGCCATGTCGAGCCTCATCAAGCAAGTCCTCCGGGACCTCGCCGCACGGTATGCCGAGTGGCGCCAGCGCCAGCAGGCTTATGCCGAGCTCGCTCAGCTCGACGACCGCTCACTCGCCGATATCGGCATCACCCGGTCCGAGATTCCATACATTCTGAACCAGCCGCGCCCGTCGAGGGCGCCGACCTGGGCCAAGCCCAGCCGGGCCTCGCACGCCCACTGAGGGCGGAAGGCCCGACCAGCGGGTCGGACCGGCTCGCGCCGGACCCTCGCCTTGCTCCCCGTTCGGGGGCACATTACGGCGATGGGCCGCGTGCACGAACCACACCGTCATGTGCATCACGGCGCCGCCCATAGGGCGGCGCCGTTCGCGTTTGCGGTCGTCCTCAACCTCGCCTTCGTCGCCGCCGAGACCATCTTCGGCCTGATCGGCGGCTCGATGGCGCTGCTCGCGGATGCCGGCCACAATTTCGGCGACGCGCTCGGCCTCGCCGCCGCTTTCGCGGCGCTGCAGCTGGGTCGGCGCGAGCCCAGCCATCGTTTCACCTACGGCCTCGGCGGTTCGTCGATCCTCGCCGCGCTCCTCAACGCCATCATCCTGCTGATCGCGGTCGGCGCGATCACCGCCGAGGCGGTTCGCCGCCTGATCGCGCCGACGGCGGTCGCCGGCGATACGGTGATCGTCGTGGCGCTCGCCGGCGTCGTCGTCAACGGCGCGGTCGCAGCGCTGCTGTCGCGCGCCGGCCACCTGCACGATCTCAACGTCAGAAGCGCCCTCTTCCATGCATTGAGCGATGCCGGTGTGAGTCTCGGCGTCGCCGCTTCGGGCGCACTGGTTCTCGCCACCGGCTGGCTGAGGCTTGATCCCGTTGTCAGCCTGGCGATCGCGGCAATCATCGTTGCCGGAACCTGGCAGCTGCTGCGACGCAGTCTCGCCATGGCGCTTCACGCCGTCCCCCACGGCATCGACCCGGCGCAAGTGCGCGCGCGGCTCGCCGTGGTGCCCGGTGTCACCGCCGTGCACGACCTTCACATATGGCCGATGAGCACGACCGAAACCGCGCTCACTGTGCATCTGGTGATGCCGCAAGGCCATCCCGGCGATGCCGTGCTGTCGGATCTTATCGGCGAACTCGACCGGCGGTTCGCCATCGGCCATGCCACAATCCAGATCGAAACCGGCGACGGCGAGCTGGTCTGCCCGCTGGTGTCGGAGCGCGTTATCTAGAGTACGAACAGCAGCAGAGCGAGCGAGACGGCGCCGAAGGTCCAGCAGTACCACGCGAACGGGTCGAGCGCCTCGAAGTCGTGGCGCTTGAAGTAGTGCATGAGGAAGGCGACGCTGAGGAAGGCGGTGACGCCGGCGACGACGCCGGCAAGCCACGCCACCGGGCCGAAGCCGCCGCCGGTATGTATCAGCTTGGGCACTTCGAGCACGGCGGCGCCGGCGATGATCGGCGTCGCGATGAGAAAGGAGAACCGCGCCGATTCCTCGTGGTGCAGGCCCGAAAGCAGGCCCCCAACCATGGTCGCGCCCGAGCGCGAGATGCCCGGAATCAGTGCCGTCGACTGCCAGAGGCCGATATAGACGGCGTCGCGCCAGTGCATGCTCTCGAGCTTGCGTACGCCGCGGCCGGCGCGCCGCAGGCGCTCGCCAAAGAACAACAGGCCCCCGTTGAGGATCAGGAAGATCGAAGCCGCGACCGGCGAGCCGAACAGGCTGCGAAAGAACTTCTCCAGCGCGAAGCCGAGGATCACCGCCGGGATCGTCGCCACCACGATGAGGCCGAGGAGCCGCAGGCGATGGGTCCGCTCGCCGCGCGGACAGACGCCGAAGACCGCGAGCGCCAGGCCGATCCAGTCGCGCCAGAAATAGGCCAGGAGCGCCGTGGCCGTGCCGACATGGAGCACCACCAGAAAGGGCAGGAATTGCGGCGCGCGCTGGTCGATGTTCCAGCCGAACAGGTGCGGCAGCACCACCGCATGGCCCAGACTCGAGACGGGGAACAGCTCGGTCACGCCTTGCAGGAAGGCCATGACGAGGGCTTGCAGCAGGGTCATAGCGTCGCGCTCATCAATCTTGGGGCGTTGGAAATTTCGTCGGCACGCGGCGGTCGCGCGCGAGGACCAAGGTGCGCCAGCCCGCGACGTCGATCCGGCCGGCAAGATGCAGGCCGGCGGCGCGATGCGCGGCCAGCACCAGCGCCTCCTGCCGCGGCAGCAGGCCGGCGAGCACGGCGAGGCCGTGGGGTGCCAGGCGGCGACCGAGATCGCGGGCCAGCAGCGCCAGCGGCCGCGCCAGGATGTTCGCCAGCACCAAATCGAACGGCGCGCGGCGCATGAGCGCGCGGCGCCGATAGCCGTCGGCGCGGATTGCGCCGACGAAGCCGCCGACGCGGTTGCGCACCGCATTGATCCCGGCGACACGCACGGCTTCTTGCTCGATATCGGCGGCGATTACGCGGCGGCGAAAGCGCTTGGCGGCGGCGATCGCCAGGATGCCGGTGCCGGTGCCCATGTCGAGGATGTGCCGCGGCCGCCGCAGGCGCGACAGGGCGAGGAGGCAGCCTTTGGTCGAGCCGTGCTCGCCGGTGCCGAATGCGGTCGCCGCGTCGATCAGCAGCGGCACGGTACCGACCGGTACGGGGCCGCGAAAGCCGCCGCCATGCACGAAGAAGCGCCCGACCCGAAAGGGCGCGAAGCTCGCCTGGTTCTCGCCGAGCCAGTCACGTGCCGGCAGCCGGTCGACCGCCACCGCCGGCGGCTCGCCGCAGCCGCTCCACGCGAGCGCCAGTCGCGCCTCGATGGCGCCGCGTGCCGGCCGCGTCAGCGCCAGCCCGTCGACGCGCCAGACACCGCTTGGCTCCTCGAAGGCGCTGACCGCGCCGCACGGGCCTTCGAGCGCCGACGCGGCGGCCACGGCGCGCTCGGCATCACGGGTTTCGACCCGGACCCGCCAGATCGCGCCTGCGTTCACGCCTTCTCCACGAAGCTGTCCATCACCATCTTGTCGCCGGCCTGATCGAAGGCAATCGACAGCTTGCCGCCGTCGGCGGCGCGCACCGTACCGAGTCCGAACTTGCGGTGGAAGACGCGATCGCCGGCGGCGAACTTGACGCCGGTATTCGGCCGCGCAGGTGTGACATCGCGGTGACGCGCCTGCATAAGCAGCCGCGCCAGCTCCGGCCGGCGACGCAGCAGCGGTGTCGGCTGCCAGTCCTCGTCGAGCCCGGCGGGCATGATGAGGCCGGCGGCGCCCGGGTGCAGCCCCGGCTCGGCGTTGGCCTCGGTGTGCTCCGGCGGCAGGTCGGCAACGAAGCGCGACGGCAGCGTCGTCTGCCATTGGCCGTGGATGCGACGGTTGGCGGCGTAGGAGACGGCGGCCCGGCGCCGTGCCCGCGTCAGCCCAACATAGGCGAGCCGGCGCTCCTCCTCCAGCCCCTTCATACCGTGCTCGTCGAGCGAGCGCTGGTTCGGGAACACCCCCTCCTCCCAGCCCGGCAGGAAAACGAAGTCGAATTCGAGGCCCTTGGCGCTGTGCAGCGTCATCAGGCTGACCATGTCGCCGCCGCTCCGCCCGGCGTTCTCCATCACCAAACTGACGTGATCGAGGAAACCGGCGAGATTCTCGAACTCGTCCATCGCCGCGATCAGCTCCTTGAGGTTTTCGAGCCGGCCAGGAGCGTCGGGCGACTTGTCGGCCTGCCACATCGCGGTGTAGCCCGATTCGTCGAGCACGATCTGGGCGAGCTCGGTGTGCGGCATGGTCGGCGCGAGGCCGCGCCAGCGCGCGAGATCGGTGAGAAAGCCGCCGAGCGCCCTGCGCGCCTGCGGCTTGAGTTCGTCGGTGGCGATGAGCCGCGTCGCCGCATCGCCGAGCGCGATGCGCTCGCTGCGCGCCAGATGGTGCAACGCCTGCAGCGTCTGGGTGCCGATGCCGCGGCGCGGCGTATTCACCACGCGCTCGAAGGCGAAATCGTCGGCCGGCTGATGCACCAGCCGCAGATAGGCGAGCGCGTCGCGGATCTCCTGCCGCTCGTAGAAGCGCGGGCCGCCGACGACGCGATAGGCGAGGCCCATCTGGATGAAACGCTCCTCGAACTCGCGGGTCTGGAAGCCGGCGCGGACCAGGATGGCGATCTGCGACAGCCGCTCGCCTTGGCGCTGCAGCCTTTCGATCTCGTCGCCGACCCAGCGTGCCTCCTCCTCGCCGTCCCACAGGCCGCGCAGCAGAACGCGCTCGCCTTCGTTGGCGGTGGTCCACAGCGTCTTACCGAGACGGCCCTCGTTCTTGGCGATGAGCGCCGAAGCCGCCGCCAGGATGTGCGGCGTCGAGCGGTAGTTCTGCTCGAGCCGGACGATCTGTGCGCCGGGAAAATCCTTCTCGAAGCGCAGGATGTTGCCGATCTCGGCGCCGCGCCAGGAATAGATCGACTGGTCGTCGTCGCCGACGCAGCACAGGTTCTTGTGCTTCTGCGCCAGCAGCCGCAGCCACAGATACTGCGCGACGTTGGTGTCCTGGTACTCGTCGACCAGGATGTAGCGGAAGCGGTCCTGGTAATCGGCGGCGATCTCGGGCCGAGCCTGGAAGATGGTGAGATTGTGCAGCAGAAGGTCGCCAAAATCGGCCGCGTTCACGGTCTGCAGCCGCTCTTGATACTGGCAGTAGATCTTGAGCGCGCGGCCCTCGGCGAGATCGCCCGAATCGGTGACCCTTTCGGGCGCGATGCCGCGATCCTTCCAGCGCTCGATTGCGCCCAGGATGGTGCGCGCCGGCCAGCGCTTCTCGTCGACGCCTTCGGACGCCGCGACCTGCTTTACCAGGCGGAGCTGGTCGTCGGTGTCGAGGATGGTGAAATTGGGCTTGAGACCGACGACCTCGGCGTGGCGACGCAGAATGCGCGCGGCGATGGCGTGGAAGGTGCCGAGCCAGAGCCCCTCGGCAGTCCGACCGATAAGACGCTCGAGGCGCTCGCGCATCTCGAGCGCCGCCTTGTTGGTGAAGGTCACGGCGACGATCTGCGACGGCCAAGCGCGCCGGCTGGCGAGAATATGGGCGAGCCGAGCCGTCAGCACCCGGGTCTTGCCGGTGCCGGCGCCGGCCAGCACCAGGACAGGACCCTCGACCGCCTCGACGGCGCGGCGCTGGGCCTCGTTCAACTCCGCGAGATAGGCGGGCGGCGCGGCGGTACGGGGCGCAACGGGCGCCGATTCGGTCTCGGGCATGACGTTCTATAGCACGGGCAGGCACCCAAGAGACCCAAGAGATAAGCATGACGCGGGTCCATTGCGACTCGCTTTCAGGCACTGCTGGGCTCGACATCGGGCGTGTCCGTCGTATGCCGGTGGCCGCTGATCTCGGCCCCCGCCGCGGGATGAAGGCGTACGAAAAAGATCACCGCAATCAGCGAAACGCACCCCGCCAGGACGAAGGCGGCATGGAAATCGCCGATCGTCAACTCGCCGCTCCACTTTCGCGCCACCTGCAACACCAGGGCGCCGAACGCGACGCCGAGGCCGTTCGCAAGCTGCTGCATCATGCTCGCAACGCTGGTGGCGGCGCTCATCCGCGCGCCGTCGATCTCGGCATAGGCCACGGTGTTGAGGCTGGTGTACTGCAGCGAGCGGAAGAAGCCGCCGAGCAGCAATACGCCGAGGATCACGACATAGGGCGTCGTCGGCGTGAACAACGCGCACAGCATCAACGACACGCCGCTGATCATGCCGTTGCCGACCAGCACGCGGCGGAAGCCGAAGCGGCGCAGGATCGGCCGCGCGCTCATCTTCATCGTGAACGAGCCCATCGCCGAGGCGCAAGTCAGGAGGCCGGAGGTGAAAGCGCTCACGCCGAAGCCGACCTGCAGCATGATCGGCAGCAGAAACGGCAGCGCGCCGGCGCCGATGCGGAAGAGCGTGCCGCCGACGATGGCGGCGAAATAGGTGGGGACGCGCAGCAGCGACAGATCGATCAGCGGATGGGGATGACGCAGCGCGTGCCACACCGTGATAGCGCCGAGCAGCGCGCTGGCGGCCAGCATGGCCACGATCACGTCCACCGCGACCAGCGGCCTGCCGATGAGATCGAGGCCGTAGACGAGGCCTGCGAGCGCGCCGCCGCTCGAGAAGAATCCGAACCAGTCGAGCGCCGGCGTCGATTCCGCCTTGTCGTTCTCGATCAGCAGCGTGACCAGCACCATGCCGAGAATGCCGATCGGCAGGTTGAGAAAGAAGATCCAGCGCCAGCTCGCATAGGTCGTGATGAATCCGCCGACGGGCGGACCGAGCACCGGTCCCAGCAGCGCCGGCACGGTGAGATACGCCATTGCGCGCACCAGTTCGGGCTTCGACACGCTGCGCAGCAGGATGAGGCGGCCGACGGGAACCATCATCGCGCCGCCGCAACCCTGGACGATGCGCGCCGCTGCGAGCTCGGGAAGATTGTCGGTGAGGCCGCAAAGGATCGAGCCGACCGTAAACACGCCGATCGCGGCGCGGAAGACGGTGCGCGCGCCGAAGCGGTCGGCGACCCAGCCGCTGATCGGGATGAAGATGGCAAGGCTGATCATGTAGACCGTCACGCCGAGGCTGAGCCGGGCCGGCGTGTCGCCGAAGGCGTCGGCCATGGTCGGCAGCGCGGTGGTGATCACCGTGCCGTCGAGATTCTCCATGAACAGGCCGCAGGCGACGATGAGCGCGACCACCATCGGGCGGGTGACGAATCCGAACATGCGGCGATGCTAGCCGACCGCGGCGGCAGGCGCCGCCGATCTTTGCGGATGGCGGCTATCCCGAACGGCTCTGTGGCACGGTCTTTCCGACTCGCGTATATCTCGCTCGCCCATGCCCGAAGACGCCACCGCCGCCTCGGTGCGGCCGCTATCTGCGCGCAAGCAGCGCCTCAAGGAGATTTCCGATCGCTGGGCGCCGGAGCGCGACGCCTTCGTCGCCAAGAACCGGGCGTTCCACGACGACGACCGGCGCTATCTCGCCTTCCTGATTCCCGAAGGGCTGCGGGTGCTCGAGATCGGCTGCGGCACCGGCGGGCTGCTGGCGGCGTTGAAACCGGCGAGGGGAATCGGCGTCGACATCTCCGAGCCGATGATCGCGCGCGCTCGCGCCGCCCATCCCGGCCTCGAATTCGTCGTCGGCGACATCGAGGACCCCGCGACGATCGCGGCGCTTCCCGGCCCGTTCGACGCCATCGTCGTCGCCGACGCGATCGGCATGCTCGACGACTGCCAGGCGACGCTCGAAAGCCTGCGCGCGCTGTGCCACTTCGACACGCGCCTGGTGGTCGCCTATCACAATTACCTGTGGGAGCCGGTCTTGCGGCTCGCCGAAATGCTTCGGCTGCGCATGCCCGAGCCGCTTACCAACTGGCTGCGGCCGGCCGACATCGCCAACCTGCTCGAGCTCGCCGGTTTCGAGCCGGTGCGCAGCGAATGGCGGCAGCTGGTTCCGAAGCGCCTCCTCGGTATCGGCACCTTCGTCAACCGCTTCGTCGCAACCTTGCCGCTGATCCGCAAACTCTGCCTGCGGCACTACCTGGTTGCGCGGCCCCGCCCCAGCGGCGTGCGCGCCAATCCATCGGCCAGCGTCGTGGTGCCCTGCCGCAACGAGCGCGGCAACATCGCGGCGATCGTCGCGCGCATCCCGCGCTTCTGCGACGGACTCGAGATCGTGTTCGTCGAGGGCGGCAGCAGCGACGGCACCTGGGACGAGATCGTGCGCGTCAAGGCCGAAAATCCGGACCGCGACATCAAGCTCTTACGGCAGGACGGCAAGGGCAAGGGCGATGCCGTGCGCAAGGGTTTCGCCCAGGCGCGCGGCGAGGTGCTGATGATCCTCGACGCCGACATGACGGTGGCGCCCGAGGAATTGCCCAAGTTCTACGAGCCGATCGCCACCGGCCGGGCCGAATTCGTCAACGGCACGCGCTTGGTCTATCCGCTCGAGAGCGATTCGATGCGGCTGCTCAACCGGCTTGCGAACCACGTGTTTTCGGCGCTCTTCACCTGGCTCTTGAACCAGCGCTTCACCGACACCCTGTGCGGCACCAAGGCGCTAAGCCGCCGGCATTACGACCGTATCGCCCAGGGCCGCGCTTATTTCGGCGATTTCGACCCCTTCGGCGACTTCGATCTCATCTTCGGCGCCGCCAAGCTGTCGCTCAAGGTGATGGAGGTGCCGATTCGCTATGCCGCGCGCACCTACGGCGAGACCAACATCTCGCGCTTCCGTCACGGCTGGCTGCTGCTGCGGATGGTTGGCTTCGCCTACTGGAAGCTCAAAGCGGTGCCCTGACGCGCCGCGGGCGGCCGGACGCCGTGCCCGGCACCGGAACACCGTGGTCGCGGGAACACACCTCCCGGCAATGTCGCGCGCGAGGCGGTCGCGGCCTTCCGCGCCGCGCCGCCTTTGCCCTATAGAATAACCGGCCTGCCGTGCCGGCCTGGTGGTGCGGCTCACGTCTCCCGGTTCATGCATAACGCGGTCATCATCGTCGTTTTTCTGCTGACCTATGTCGGCATGGCCGCCGGGCGCATCCCCTGGTTGTCGGTAGACCGCACCGGCATTGCGCTTTTGGGCGTGGTGGCCCTGCTGGCAAGCCAGCAGGTAACGCTCGACGAGCTCGGCTCGAGCGTGGATGCACCGACGCTGGTCCTGCTGTTCGGCCTGATGCTGATCTCGGCGCAATTCGTCGCCTCGGGCTTCTTCGAGATCTGCTGCGACTGGCTGATGGCACGGAGCGACGAGCCGGCGGTCCTGCTCGGGCTTACCGTGGCGGTGTGCGGCACCCTGTCGGCGCTGCTGGTCAACGACCTCGTCGCCTTCACCATGGCGCCGCTGCTGATCGCCGGCGCCCAGGCACGCAACCTCGATCCGCGACCGTTCCTGATCGCGCTGATCGGCGCCAGCAACGCCGGCTCGGCGGCGACCTTCATCGGCAACCCGCAGAATATCCTCATCGGCCAGATGGGCGGGTTGAGCTTCCACAGCTTCCTGATCGCGTGCCTGGTCCCGGCCCTGGTCGGGCTGGGCTGCGTCTATGGCGTGGTGTGGTTCATGTGGCGCGACCGCATCGGCGCGACCGAGCTGGCGGCGAGCCAAGCGGCCGCCGACCTGCCGCGCCATCCGCACGACCGCAACCAGACGATCAAGGGCCTGATCGCGCTCGCCGCCATGCTGATCCTGTTCGCGACGCCGCTGCCGCGCGAGATTGGCGGCATGCTGATAGCGGCGGTGCTGCTGTCGAACCGCAAATTCACCAGCCGCACCATGATCGCCGCGGTCGACTGGCCGCTGGTACTGCTGTTCCTCTGTCTCTTCGCCATCACCGGCACGCTGGCCGATACCGGCGTCCCGTTTTCGGCGCTGTCGTGGCTGCAATCGGTCGGCCTCGGGCCCGACAGCCTGATCGTAATGACGCCTTTGACGCTGGTGATGAGCAACGTCATCGGCACCGTGCCGTGGTGCATGTTCCTGATGCAGATTTGGCCGAGTCCGCCGGCGGGCGCGCTCTACGGCCTGGCGCTCATCACGTCGTTGGCCAGCAACCTGCTACTGCTCGGTTCGGTCGCCAACGTGATCGTCGTCGAGCGCGCCAAGGCGCTGGGCATCCGGCTGTCGAACGCCGAATATGCCCGCGCCGCAGTGCCCTTCACCCTTCTGTCGCTGGTCTTCGCGGTGCTGTGGCTCAAATGGACCGGGGCGATGACCTGGCTTCCGGCCGGCGACTGAGCCGCAGGCGCGGCGGGCTAGTGGATGGGCACGCCGATATGCCGGAGTTTGTCCGGATTGCGCGTGACATAGATGCCGACGATCTTACCGCCGTCGATCTGCAACGCCATGGTTTGCACGGTATCGTCCCGTTCGAGCGTGACAAACCCGGGCAGGCCGTTGATGAAGCCGTAACGCACCAGCTGCGACATCGTTTCGGCGAGCAGCGGCGCCAACGCGGCGTGAAACCGCATGACGGCGTCGACGCCGACGATCGGCTCTCGCGAAGCGGGAACTTGCCGCCGCCGTCGGCATACGCGGCGACATCCGCTGCCAGCAGCGAGCGAAGCTTGTCCATGTCACCGCTCCGTGAGGCGGCGAAGAATGCGGCGGCGATTTCCAGGCCGTGCTCCCTTGTCATCGGGAAGCGGGGACGCGCCGCATGGACGTGAGCGCGCGCCCGACTCGCAAGCTGGCGGCATATCGCGGGCCCGCGATCGATCGTCGCGGCAATTTCCTCGAAACCGACGCCGAACACGTCGTGCAGCAGGAAGGCGGCCCGTTCGAGCGGCGAGAGACGTTCGAGCGCCATCATCAGCGGCAACGTCACGTCGTCGACTTCGCCATCCGCGGTCTCGACGACCGGCTCGGGCAGCCACGGTCCGATATAGGTCTCGCGCCGATGCCGCGCCGATTTGAGATGATCGAGGCATAGCCGCGTGACGACGCTGCGCAGAAAGGCTTCCGGCTGCCGCACCGCATTGCGATCGACACCGAGCCCGCGGATGAACGCCTCCTGAACGATATCCTCGGCGTCCGCGACCGAGCCCAGCATCCGATAGGCAACGCGGATTAATTTCGGCCGCAGCGGGTCGAATGCGGCGGCGGCCGACCGGCTCGATTCCGCGGTTGTCATGCGGCACGCTTCTGCACGACCGGGTGGACCGTGCGGAAACCGACGTTCAGTTGATTCCAGCCATTGATCGCGACGATCAGAAGGCTCAGCGCGACCTGCTCCTCCTCGGTGAAATGCGCGCGCAGCGCCTGATAAGCATCATCCGGCGCGCGTGTTTCCGCGACCCGCGTCAGCGCTTCCGCCCAAGCCAGGGCGGCGCGCTCGCGCTCGCTGTAGAGCGGCGATTCGCGCCAGGCGTCGAGGAGGTAGAGACGCTCCTCGGTCTCGCCCTGCTTGCGCGCGTCGGCGGTGTGCATGTGCAGGCAGCGCGCGCAGCCGTTGATCTGCGATGCCCGGATCTTCACCAGCTCCGTCAAGCTCTCCTCCAGGCCAGTCCGTTGAATCTGCTCGCCAAATTCGAGCCAAGCTTGCATGAGGGCGGGGGCCACGGCAAACGGGTTCAGTCTCGGCGTCATGGTCGTCTCCATCACGGGGCATGGTTCGCAACCATGACGAGACGGGCGCCTCTGGCGTGATATGCGGCGGCGCGTTGTTTCCGGGATCGCCGCCTGATCCGGCCGGAAAGGCCGGCAGGGCCGTATCGACCGTGCGGCGACGAGGCGTTAGACCGAAAAGTATTTCGCTTGCGGATGCAGGACGACGATCGCCGAGGTCGATTGCTCGGGATCGAGCTGATCCTCCTCGGTGAGGCCGACGCCGATCTCCTGCGCGCGCAGCAGCGCCAGGAGCTGTCGTTGCTGCGCCAGGTCGGGGCAGGCCGGATAACCGAAGGAATAGCGGCTGCCGCGGTATTCCTGCCGCAGCAGCCCTTCGATGTCGCGCGGCTCCTCGCCGGCGAAGCCGAGCTCGGCGCGGATGCGCTGATGCAGGTATTCGGCCAGCGCCTCAGCCATCTCGACCGACAGACCGTGAAGATAGAGATAGTCCTTGTAATGGTTCTCGGCGAACCAGCGGCGCGCCACCTCCGACGCGCCGCGGCCCATGGTGACGACCTGAAGCGCGACGACGTCGCGCTCGTTGGCGGTGATGTCGCGGAAAAAGTCGGCGATACACAGGCCGCCGGGCTTGGCCTGGCGCGGGAAGGAAAAGCGCGCGACCTCGTTGGCGCTCTCCGGATCGTAGAGCACAAGCTCGTCGCCGGATGCCGCGCATGGCCAGTAGCCGTAGGCCGCCTGCGGCACCAGGATGTTCTCCTTGGCGACGCGCTCGAGCAGCTGATTGAGCACGGGACGCAGCTCCTGCCTGGCCCAGGCCTTGAACTCCTCCAGCGTGCGGCCCTGCTTCCGGAAGCCCCAGTGGAATTGATAGAGCATGCGCTCGTTGAGGTAGGGCACGACGGTCTTGAGCGGCACACGCGCGATGGCGCGCGGCCCCCAGAACGGCGGCCGCGGAACCGGCACGCCGCGCGCCAGCTCGGCGCGTCGCAACCGGATTTCCTCGAGCTCGACCGGCCGCAGCACGCGCGGCTCGGCGGCGCGGCCGAGACGACGCGTCTGATTCACCGGCCGGTCCTTGCGCTTCTCCCGCTCCGTCGCCACCGCGCTCGCGAAGGTGCCGTTGACGACCCGGTTCATCAGCGCCAGCCCTTCGAACGCGTCGCGCGCGTAGGCGACCGCGCCGGTGGCATAGGCCCTCGCACAATCTTCCTCGACGTAGCGTCGCGTCAGCGCCGCCCCGCCCAGGATCACCGGCAGCCCGATGCCGCGCCGGGTCATCTCCTCGAGGTTCTCGCGCATCACCACCGTCGACTTCACCAACAGACCCGACATGCCAACGGCGTCGGCGCTGTGGCTCTCGGCGGCCTCGAGGATCGAGTTGAGCGGCTGCTTGATGCCGAGATTCACAACCTTGAAACCGTTGTTGGTCAGGAGGATATCGACCAGATTCTTGCCGATGTCGTGGACGTCGCCCTTCACCGTGGCGAGCACGATGGTGCCCTTCTCGGCGCCCTCGACCCGCTCCATGTGCGGCTCGAGATAGGCGACCGCCGCCTTCATGGTCTCGGCCGATTGCAGGACGAACGGCAGCTGCATCTTTCCGGCGCCGAACAGGTCGCCCACCGTCTTCATGCCGTCGAGCAGGATCTTGTTGATGATGTCGAGCGGCCCCATGCGCGTGAGCGCCGCCTTGAGATCGGCTTCGAGGCCCGAGCGGTCGCCGTCGACGATGCGCGCCTTGAGCCGCTCCTCGAGCGAGACCGGCCGCTCCTTCTTCTCGGTCTTGTCGGCAGCGCGGTTCTCGTAGAGCGCGATGAACGCATGCAGAGGATCGTAGCCCGGACGCCGCCGGTCATAGATGAGATCGAGCGCGGTCCGAGCCTCGTTCTCGGGGATCTTGTGGAACGGCACGATCTTGGAGACGTGCAGGATCGCGCCGGTCATGCCGCGCTTGAGCGCCTCCTCCAGGAACACGGAGTTGAGCACGCTGCGCGCCGCCGGGGCGAGGCCGAACGAGATGTTGGAAAGGCCGAGGATGATCTGGCTCTCGGGCAGCGCCTTGGCGATGCCCTCGATCGCCTCGAGCGTCTCGAGGCCGAGCCGGCGGTCCTCCTCGTTGCCGGTGCAGATCGTGAAGGTGAGCGGATCGAACAGCAGGTCCGAGGACGGCAGGCCGAGCTTGACGGTCGCCAGATCGTGGATCCGCTTGGCGACGGCTACTTTGCGCGCCGCGTCCTTGGCCATGCCCTCTTCATCGATGGTGAGAGCGATGCAGGCGGCGCCGAAGCGCTTCGCAAGCCGCACCTTCCTCTCCAGCGTTGCCTCGCCGTCCTCGAGGTTGATCGAGTTGATGATTGGCTTGCCGCCGTAGAGCTTGAGCGCCGCTTCGAGCACCGGCAACTCGGTGGTGTCGACGGCGAGCGGCGCATTGACGCCCTTGGCGAGTTTGGCGATGGCGGCGCTCATGTCGGCGACTTCGTCGCGGCCGACATAGGCGGTGCACAGGTCGAGGGCGTGCGAGCCGTCCTTGACCTGGGCGCGCGCCATCTCGACCGCGCCGTCCCAGTCGCCTTTTTCCTGCAGTTCGCGGAAGCGCTTCGAGCCGTTGGCGTTGCAGCGCTCGCCGATCGAAAGATAGGCATTCTCCTGGCGCAGCGGCACCTGGCCGTAGAGCGACGCGACCGAGGGCGTCCACACCGCCTGGCGCGCCTTGGGCCGCGGCCGGAAGCCGTCTTCCGCCAGCTGACGCAGCGCCGCGTCGAGTGCGCCGATGTGGGCGGCCTCGGTTCCGCAACAACCGCCGACCAGGTTGGCGCCGTCCTCGCGCACGAAGCGCGCGATCCACGGCGCGAATTCGGTCGCCGACAGCGGATAGTGCGTCTTGCCGTCGAGCAGCTCGGGCAGACCGGCATTGGGCTGCACCGACAGCAGGCCGGGCCAGTTCTCGGACAGCCATTTGAGGTGCTCGGCCATTTCGCGCGGCCCGGTGCCGCAATTGAGCCCGATGAGCGGCACGTCGAGCGCCTGGACGATGGTGGCGGCCGCGGCGATGTCGGGTCCGACCAGCAGCGTTCCGGTGGTCTCGACCGTCACCTGCACGAAGATCGGCACGTCGCGGCCGGCCTCGCCCGCGGCGCGCTTGGCGGCGTTGACCGCGGCCTTGATCTGCAGCGGGTCCTGGCAGGTCTCGGCCAGGACGGCGTCGACGCCGCCGGCGACGAGACCGGCCGCCTGGATCGCGAGAGCGTCCTCGAGCGTCTGGTAGTCGACGTGGCCGAGCGAGGGCAGGCGCGTGCCCGGGCCGATCGAGCCGATGACGAAGCGGTCGCGGCCGTCCTTGGCGCATTCCGCCACCGCCTCGCGGGCGATTTCGGCGGCGCGGCGATTGATGGCGAAAGCCTGGTCCGCGAGACCGAACTCGCCGAGCGTGATCGGCGAGCCGCCGAAGGAATTGGTCTGCACCGCGTCGGCGCCGGCGCGGAAATGCCCGAGATGGATGTCACGGATGACGTCGGCGCGGCTCCGGTTGAGGATTTCGATGCAGTTTTCCTTGCCGAGGAAGTCGCGGTCGAGGTCGAGATTGCGGCCGTGCACGGCGGTGCCCATGGCCCCGTCGCACAGCAGGACCCGCTCGCGCATCACGTCGAGGATATGCACCATGCGCTCAGTCCGCCGATGCCTGGGTCACGTCGGCCGGAGCCGGTCCGCGCACGCCGATCATGTGGCAGATGGCAACGATCAGATCGGCGCGGTTGAGGGTGTAGAAATGGAAATCCTCGACGCCGTGAGCCTGCAGGCGGCGGCATTGCTCCGCCGCGATTGATGCCGCGACCAGCCGCCGCGTGTCTGGATCGGCGTCGAGCCCCTCGAACATCGGAGGCATCCAGTCGGGAACCGCCGCTCCGCACAGCGCGGCGAATTTCTTGACCTGCGAGAAATTGGTCACCGGCAGGATGCCGGGGACGATAGGAACGCCGATGCCACGGGCATGGGCGCGGTCGACGAAGCGGAGGTAGCAGTCGACCTCGAAGAAAAATTGCGTGATGGCGCGGTCGGCGCCGGCGTCGATCTTGCGCTTGAGATTGTCGAGATCGGCTTCGGGGCTGGCCGCCTCAGGATGGGTCTCGGGATAGGCGGCCACGCTGATCTCGAACGGCGCGATCCGCTTCAATCCGGCAACCAGGTCAACGGCAAAGGCATAGCCATCGGGATGCGGCGCGTAGCGGCCCACGCCGGCCGGCGGATCGCCGCGCAGCGCGACCACATGGCGAATGCCCGAATCCCAGTAGAGCCGGGCCACGGCATCGATGGTCGCGCGCGGCGCGCCGACGCAGGTGAGATGCGCTGCCGGCTCCAGCGCCGTATCGGTGCGAATCCGCAATACCGTGGCATGGGTGCGCGCCCGCGTCGACCCGCCGGCGCCGTAGGTGACTGAGACGAACCGGGGCGCGAGCGGCTCGACGCGCTTCACCGTCCGCCACAGCTTCTCCTCCATCTCCTCGGTCTTGGGCGGGAAGAATTCGAAGGAGACGCGTGGCGGCTTGCGGCCGGTTCCGGCCAGCGGATCGGCCGCCAGCAGGGCGCCCACCGCCGATCCCGAGCCGCCGCCCGGGCGGTCCTGTCGCCCTCGACTCGTCGTCATTGCTGCAAACGACCTCGGTAAATGGGCAGAATCCCACTGGGCATAGCGTTTGGCACCATAGCGCGTCTAGCGCCAAAATTGCGACCCTGGCGGCGCCCAACGGGCCCTTGTCGGTGACCGCGCCCCGGCCCTATGCTCCCCGCCGAGCCGCCGCGGGCGCGGGCCATGGAGCCAGACAACTCCCGAAGGACGCCATGCTCTCACTCACTCGCCGTTCTCTTTCTGTCCTCGTCCTGACGGCGGCCCTGTTGGCCGGGCCGGCGCCGGTTCAGGCCGCGCCGACCGATCCGGCGGGCTTCGTCAACGGACTGGTGCAGCAGGCCCTGACCATCCTGCGCAACCGCCAGATGCCGGATGCGGAGCGTCAACAGCGATTCTCCACCCTGCTGCATACCGGCTTCGACATTCCTCGCATCGCCCGCTTCGTGCTCGGCCGCTACTGGCTCAGCGCCAGCGACCAGGAGCGCAATCGCTTCAGCCAGCTGTTCGCGGATTGGGTGGTGCGGACCTATTCGGCCCGGTTCAAGGAATATAGCGGCGAAGTCATCAAGGTCACGGGCGCCCGCGAGGAAAGCCCGACGAGCTACGTCGTCTCGAGTGAACTCATCCATACGAACGGCGCGCCGCCGACCACCATTTTCTGGCACGTCCGGGCGGCCGACAACGATCTCAAGATCGTCGACGTCGAGGTCGAGGGTGTGAGCATGGCGCTGACCGAGCGCGAGGAAATCGCCTCCGTCATCCAGCGCAGCGGCGGCTCGGTCGCCGGTCTGAACCAGCAGCTGCAGGAGCGGCTCGATAGCGGTGGCTCGTCGGCCGAGAACCAGGCGCAGCAGACGACGCACTAAGACTTAGTTTCGAGTCAACGGCTTGTAGCGGATGCGGTGTGGCTGGTCCGCGGCCGCGCCGAGACGACGCCGGCGATCGGCCTCGTACTCGGCGTAATTGCCCTCGAACCAGACGACCTGGCTCATGCCCTCGAAGGCCAGGATGTGGGTGGCGATCCGGTCGAGGAACCAGCGGTCGTGGCTCACCACGACAGCGCAGCCGGGAAACTCGAGCAGCGCCTCTTCGAGCGCCCGCAGCGTATCGACGTCGAGATCGTTGGTCGGCTCGTCGAGCAGGATGACGTTGGCACCGGCCTTGAGCATCTTGGCCAGATGGACGCGGTTGCGCTCGCCGCCCGAGAGCTGGCCGGTCTTCTTCTGCTGGTCCGGCCCGCGGAAATTGAACAGCGCGCAATAGGCGCGGGCCGGCATCTTGCGCCGACCGAGATCGATCTCGTCGGCGCCGCCGGAGATCTCTTCGAACACCGACTTGCCGGCATCGAGCGCATCGCGGCTCTGGTCGACGTAGCCGAGCCTGACCGTGTCGCCGAGCCGGATCGTCCCGAAATCGGGCGTTTCCTGGCCGACGATCATGCGGAACAGCGTCGTCTTGCCGGCGCCGTTCGGGCCGATGACGCCAACGATGCCGCCGGGCGGCAGACGGAAGGACAGATCCTCGATCAGCAGGTTGCCGCCGTAGCCCTTGCTCAGGCGGCTCGCCTCGATCACGGTGTCGCCCAGGCGCGGTCCCGGCGGCAGCACGATCTGCGCGGATTCGGGCGCCTTTTCGCGGCTTTGCGAGACCAGGCTTTCATAGGCCGAGAGCCGCGCCTTGCTCTTGGCCTGACGGGCGCGCGGGCTCTGCTTCACCCATTCGAGTTCGCGCTCGAGCGTGCGCTGGCGCGCCGCCTCCTGCCTGCCCTCCTGCTCCAGCCGCTTCTTCTTCTGCTCGAGCCAGCCCGAATAATTGCCCTGGTAGGGGATGCCCTGGCCGCGATCCAGCTCGAGAATCCAGCCGGCGACCTCGTCGAGGAAATAGCGGTCGTGGGTGACCGTGACCACCGTGCCGGGGTACTCGGCGAGGAAGCGCTGGAGCCACGCCACCGACTCGGCGTCGAGATGGTTGGTCGGCTCGTCGAGCAGCAGCAGATCGGGCTTCTGCAGCAGCAGACGGCAGAGCGCGACGCGGCGGCACTCGCCGCCCGAGAGCTTCGCGACGTCGGCCTCGCCCGGCGGGCAGCGCAGCGCATCCATGGCGATCTCGACCATGCGCTCGATTTCCCAGCCGTTGACGGCGTCGATCTTTTCCTGAAGCTCGGCCTGCTCGGCGAGCAGCGCATTCATCTCGTCGTCGTCGAGGCTTTCGCCGAGCCTGGCGCTCACCGACTCGAAGCGCTCCAGCAGCGTCTTGATCGCGCCGAGACCGTCGGTGACGTTGCCGGCGACGGTCTTGGCGGGATCGAGCGTCGGCTCCTGCGGCAAATAGCCGACGGTGGCGCCTTCGGCGGCCCAGGCCTCGCCGGCAAAATCCTGATCGAGGCCGGCCATGATGCGCAGCAGGGTCGACTTGCCGGCGCCGTTGGCGCCGAGCACGCCGATCTTGGCGCCGGGCAGGAACGACAGCCAGATGTCCTTCAACACCTCGCGCCCGCCGGGATAGGTCTTGCTCAGACTTTTCATGACGTAGACGTATTGGTAGGCGGGCATGAGAACTCCGACGGAAGGTGCAGTGGTCTAGCGTAGGCGCCACGCGCCGACAACACGGGCGATGCCGCGGCTTTTCCGCTCGGCTTGGTCCGGAACACTCGGGCGAAGGATGGTGGGCCCGGCAGGATTCGAACCTGCGACTACACCGTTATGAGCGGCGCGTTCTAACCGCTGAACTACGGGCCCGCGCCAATGTAAAGCGCGGCCCCGAGCGCCGTCATCAGGTATCGAGGAACGAGCGCAGCTTGCGCGACCGGCTCGGGTGCTTGAGCTTCCTGAGCGCCTTGGCCTCGATCTGGCGGATGCGCTCGCGCGTGACCGAGAACTGCTGGCCAACCTCCTCGAGGGTGTGGTCGGTGTTCATGCCGATGCCGAAGCGCATGCGCAGCACCCGCTCCTCGCGCGGCGTGAGCGACGCCAGCACGCGGGTGGTGGTCTCGCGCAGGTTTCCGTGAATGGCTGCATCGAGCGGCAGCACCGCGTTCTTGTCCTCGATGAAGTCGCCCAAGTGCGAATCCTCCTCGTCGCCGATCGGCGTCTCGAGGCTGATCGGCTCCTTGGCGATCTTGAGGACTTTCCGCACCTTCTCCAAGGGCATGCCGAGCTTCTCGGCGAGCTCCTCGGGCGCCGGCTCGCGGCCGATCTCGTGCAGCATCTGGCGCGAGGTGCGCACCAGCTTGTTGATGGTCTCGATCATGTGCACCGGAATGCGGATCGTGCGCGCCTGATCGGCGATCGAGCGCGTGATCGCCTGGCGGATCCACCAGGTGGCGTAGGTCGAGAACTTGTAGCCGCGTCGGTATTCGAATTTATCGACCGCCTTCATCAGGCCGATGTTGCCTTCCTGGATCAGGTCGAGGAACTGCAGCCCGCGGTTGGTGTATTTCTTGGCGATCGAGATGACGAGCCGCAGATTGGCCTCGACCATCTCCTTCTTGGCGCGCGAGGCCTCGCGCTCGCCGCGCTGGACGGTAGAGACGATGCGGCGGAATTCGGCCGGCGGCACGCCGGCCTCGGCGGCGATCGCGGCAATCTCAGCACGCAGATTCTTGACCTCGGCGCCGTGCTTCTGGATCAGCGCGCTCCAGCCCTTGCCGTGCAGGCGGCGGACACGCGAGACCCAGTCGGGCTGAAGCTCGTGGCCGAGATGGTGCTGGAGGAAATCGGGGCGCTTGATGCCCGAGTGCTCGGCCAGACGCAGTAGCTTGCCGTCGGCCGCCTGCAGCCGGCGGTTCAGCGAATAGAGCTGCTCGACCAGATATTCGATGCGCGCATTGTTGAGATGGACGTTGTCCATCGCCTTGACCATCTCCGCGCGCAGCTTCTCATAGCGGCGCTCGGCCGGCTTGGCGATCTCGTCGCCTCCCTTGAACGCGGCCAGGCGCTGCTCCTGCAGCTTGTGCAGGCGCTTGTAGAGCTGGGCGATCTCGTCGAGATTCTTGAGGACGCCGGGCTTGAGCTTTTCTTCCATCGCGGCGAGCGAGATCGAGCCTTCCTCGCTCTCGCCACCTTCACCGGCGGCACCCTCGGGCGGCGACTCCTCGTCGTCGCCGTCGGCTGCCGCCGCAGCCTCGGTCGCTTCCTCGTCGGCGTCGCCTTCGGTCGCGCCGGCGTCGAACTTGCCGCCGTAGGTGGCGTCGAGATCGACCACGTCGCGCAGCAGCATCTTGCCTTCCATCAGCGCGTCGCGCCAGCCGATGAGCGCGCGCATGGTCAGCGGACTTTCGCACAACCCGCCGATCATCATCTCGCGGCCGGCCTCGATCCGCTTGGCGATGGCGATCTCGCCCTCGCGCGACAAAAGCTCGACCGAGCCCATTTCACGCAGATACATGCGGACCGGATCGTCGGTGCGGCCGATGTCGGAGTCGTCGAGATTGCCGCCCGACCGCGTCTCGGTCTCTTCCTCCTCGTCGCCCTTGGACTGCGCCTCCTCGGCTTCCTCGCTGTCGACGATATTCACGCCGAGCTCGGACAGCATGGTCATAGTGTCCTCGATCTGCTCGGAGGACACCTGCTCGGGCGGCAGCACGGCGTTGATCTCGTCGTAGGTGACGTAGCCGCGCTCCTTGCCCTTGGCGACCATCTTCTTGATCGCCGCGGAGACGGTATCGAGCAACGGCGCGTCGGCCGCCTCCTCGCGCGCATCGGAGGTGTCGCTCGCTGTATTGATCTTATTGGCCATTGGGATTCCGCCTTCGCGTCCATTCTTCTTGAATTGCCGAAAAAAATCCGCCGCGTCCGACTCGTTGCACCGACGTCGCACCTCGCCCGATCCGATCGCCCGTTGCCGCAAACCGCCTCAACCCGCGTCTCCGCCTGCCTCGTCGTCCTTCGCCTGGCTGGCGTAGAGCATGTCCTGGAGGTGACGCAGGCGCGCGAGCGATTCCTCGTTGGCGTCCGCCGCGAGGCTGCGCTCCGCTTCCGCGATCTGAGTCAGGAGGCACTGCTGCTCATACCGCCGTTTGATGTCGACCCACCCCGACCGCACCGCCTCGACATCCGCGCCCGCCCTGGCAAAACGGGCAAATCCCAGGACGCGCGGCGACAGGATTCGATCCACCAGAGGCCCGAATCCGTCGTGCTTTAGGTGGCCTTTCAAAGTCTCGGCGTCAAGGGCGGGATAACGATGGTGAAGTTCTAGGATTTTACGCGAAAGAGTGTCAAGTTTTCCGGTGCCGGAAAAGTCGATTTGTGCAAGTTCTTCAGCGGCTTCCGCCAAGAGGAAGGGGTGGTTCAGGAGATAGGCGAGCAGCACCTCGCCGAGCGCCGGCAGCTGGCTTTCGGGATCGGGTGCGCGGATCGGCTCCTGGCCGAGCCAGTCGGCCGCACCCAGGAACGGGCGGCGGGCGCGGGCGCGCCCCGCCGCCGTGACGCGCCAAGCGGCCGGCCGGCGGCCGCCCCGCGGCAGGGCTCGCCGTGTCGCGCCCGGCGGCGACAGACGCTCGGCGAAGAACCTGATGTATTCCTCCTGCACCGAGCGCTCGGCAATGCGGCGGACACGCTCGCGCAGGCGCGCGCGCAGCGCCGCGCGCTGCTCCGGCGTTTGCAGCGGGCCAGCCGATTTCTCGATCGTCCACAGCATCTCGGCCAGCGGCGTCGCGCTGTCGAGCACGGCGCGCATCGCCGCCGCCCCCTGGCGGCGAATCAACGTATCGGGATCGTCGCCCGACGGCAGCAGCGCGAAGCGCAGGCTGTGGCCGGGCTTGAGCAGCGGCAGGGCACGGTCGAGCGCGCGCGCCGCGGCGCGTTGGCCGGCGGCGTCGCCGTCGAAGCACAGGATCGGCTCGGGCGCGAGGCGCCACAGTTCCTCGATCTGGCTTTCAGTCAGCGCGGTACCGAGCGGCGCGACCGCCGTGCCGAAGCCGGCACGGTGCAGCGCGATCACGTCCATATAGCCTTCGACGACGATCGCCGTGCTGTCGCGTGCCGCAGCCGCCCGCGCCGCCGCCCAGCCGTAAAGCACGCGGCCCTTGGCGAAGAGCGGCGTCTCGGGCGAGTTGAGATATTTCGGCTGACCGTCGCCGATCACGCGGCCGCCGAAGGCGACAATGCGGCCGCCGCGATCGCCGATGGGAAAGATCACGCGGTTGCGGAAGTAGTCGAAAGGCGCGCGACCGTCGTCGGAGCGATGGATCAGGCCCGCCTCGATCAACAGCGCCTCGGGAAATTTCCCGCCGAGAGTACGCTTCAGCGCGTCGCGGCTGTCGGGCGCATAGCCGAGGCGGAAGCGCTTGACGGTGGCGTCATCGAGGCCGCGGCTCGCGAGATAGTCGCGCGCAGCGCGGCCCTCGGGCGCCCGCAGTTGCGCCTCGAAGAAGGCGCAGGCCGCTTCGATCGCGCCCTGAAGCGTGGCGGCGCGCTCGGCGCGCTGGCGCTCCTCAGGCGTTGCCTTCGGCACCTCGAGCCCGGCTCGGCGCGCCAGCTGCTCGACCGCCTCGGGAAAGGCGAGGTTCTCGGTCTGCATGACAAAGCCGATGACGTCGCCATGCGCGCCGCAGCCGAAGCAATGATAGAAGCCCTTCTCCTCGACGACCGAGAAGGACGGCGTCTTCTCGTTGTGGAACGGGCAGAGGCCGGTGAACTCGCGACCGCGCCGCATCAGCTTGACGCGCCGGCCGACGATCTCGGCGAGCGAGATGCGATGGCGCAATTCGTCGAGGAACCGGGGCGGAAAAGCCATGGCGCCGATCAGGTCTCAGCCGTCAGCCGGGATGGCCGCTGGGCGCCGATCCTAACGTAAAACCTGTCGCGCCGATAGCGGACGGCCCGGCGGCCGCTCGTCAACCGGTCAGCAGCTTCTTGACCGTCTGACTCGCCGCGGCGGGATCGATCCGGCCGGCATACTTGGTCCGCAGCGCCGCCATCACCTTGCCCATGTCCTTGACGCCGGCGGCCCCGGTCTCCCGGATCGTGTCCTTGACCGCCGACTCGAGCTCGACGCCGGTCATCTGCTTCGGCAGGAAGCGCTCGATCACGGCGATCTCGCCCTTTTCCTTGGCGGCGAGCTCGGGCCGCTTGCCCTTCTCGTAGAGCTCGATCGATTCGCGCCGCTGCTTGATCATCTGCTGCAGCATCTGCTGGATCGCGGCGTCGTCGATGCGGTCAAGCTTGGGCCGCGCCTCGATGTCCTTTTCCTTGAGCCGCGCCAGGATCAGCCGGACGGTCGAGACCGTGAGATCGTCCTTTGCCTTCATCGCCTCTTTGAGCGTCTCGTTGAAGCGTTCGCGCAGCATGTTGCCTCCGGAGTCGCCGCCGGCGGCGGCGCTTGACGGCATCCTATCCGCGGTCTATCTCAATGTCTTCAAGTCCGATCGCATTTCCGCCGCGCCGCCGGATGCCTCCAGCGGCGCGTTTTGCCGCGGGCGGACGCCGACTCCGCGCACGAGGTCTCGATCACCGACATGAGCCAGTACACTCGCCCCGTCGACGCCACCGCGGCACTGGTTCTGGCCGACGGCAGCGTCTTTTGGGGGCGCGGCGTCGGCGCCGCAGGCGTGCGCGTCGGCGAAGTCTGCTTCAACACCAGCATGACTGGCTATCAGGAGATCGTGACCGATCCCTCCTACGCCGGCCAGATCATCACGTTCACCTTCCCGCATATCGGCAATGTCGGCGCCAACGCCGAGGACCTCGAGACGGCGACGCCGGCGGCACGCGGCTTGGTGTTGCGCAGCGACATCACGGCGCCGTCGAACTGGCGCGCGGCCGAACCCTTCGATGCCTGGCTCAAGAAAATGGACCTCGTCGGCATGGCCGGCGTCGACACCCGGGCGCTGACGCGGCGCATCCGCGATGGCGGTGCGCCCAACGGCGCACTGGCGCATCGCGTCGACGGCAAGCTCGATATCGGCGATCTGCTGCGGCGGGCGCGCGCCTGGCCGGGGCTCGAGGGCATGGACCTGGCGAAGGAGGTTTCTTGTCGACAGAGCTACCAGTGGAGCGAGACCGGCTGGAGGCTCGGGATCGGCTACGGCGCATTGTCGAAGCCGCGCTTCAGGGTGGTGGCGGTCGATTACGGCGCCAAGCGCAACATCCTGCGTCAGCTGGCGGGCGACGGCTGCGCGGTCACCGTGGTGCCGGCGACCGCCTCGATCGAGGACATCCTGCGCCACAAGCCCGACGGCGTATTCCTGTCGAACGGTCCCGGCGACCCGGCCGCCACCGCGACATACGCCGTACCAGTGCTGCGCGATCTGCTCGCCACCGGCAAGCCGATTTTCGGCATCTGCCTCGGCCATCAACTGCTGGCGCTGGCGCTCGGCGGCCGGACCAGGAAGATGGCGCTCGGCCATCGCGGCGCCAATCATCCGGTGAAGGATCTCGTCACCGGCAAGGTGGAGATCACAAGCCAGAACCACGGCTTCTGCATCGTCAGCGAAAGCCTGCCCAAGGAAGCCGAGGTGACGCACGTGTCGCTGTTCGACGGCTGCAACGAAGGCATGCGCATCAAGGGCAAGCCGGTATTCTCGGTGCAGTACCACCCCGAAGCCAGCCCCGGCCCGCAGGACAGCCATTACCTGTTCCAGCGCTTCGTCAGGCTGATGGAAAAGCACAAGGGCTGAGACGATGCCGAAGCGCACCGATCTCAAGTCCATCCTGATCATCGGCGCCGGACCGATCGTCATCGGCCAGGCCTGCGAATTCGACTATTCCGGCGCCCAGGCCTGCAAGGCTCTCAAGGAAGAGGGCTATCGCGTCGTGCTAGTGAATTCCAACCCGGCGACCATCATGACCGACCCGGGCCTGGCCGATGCCACCTATGTCGAGCCGATTACGCCCGATTTCGTCGAGCGCATCATCGCCAAGGAGAAGCCCGACGCCCTGCTTCCGACCATGGGCGGCCAGACCGCGCTCAACACCGCGATGGCCTTGGCGCGCACCGGTGTCCTGAAGAAGCACAAGGTCGAGCTCATCGGTGCCAGCGAGAAGGCGATCGCCAAAGCCGAGGACCGCCAGCTCTTCCGCAACGCGATGGACAAGATTGGCCTCGAGTCGCCGAAAAGCCGCATCGCCAAGACGGTGGAGGCGGCGCGCGAGGCGTTGGCCTATGTCGGCCTGCCAGCGATCATCCGGCCTTCCTTCACGCTCGGCGGCACCGGCGGCGGCGTCGCCTATAACGCGCAAGAGTTCGACGAGCTCGCCCGCAACGGCCTCAGCGCCTCGCCAGTGCACGAGATCCTGGTCGAGGAATCGGTGCTCGGCTGGAAGGAATTCGAGATGGAGGTGGTGCGCGACAGGGCCGACAACTGCATCATCGTCTGCTCGATCGAGAACGTCGATCCCATGGGCATCCACACCGGCGACAGCGTAACGGTGGCGCCGGCGCTGACGCTGACCGACAAGGAATACCAAATCATGCGCAACGCCGCGATCGCGGTGTTGCGCGAGATCGGCGTCGACACCGGCGGCTCGAACGTGCAGTTCGCGGTCAATCCGGCCAACGGCCGGCTCGTCATCATCGAGATGAACCCGCGTGTCTCGCGCTCCTCGGCGCTGGCGTCGAAGGCGACCGGCTTTCCGATCGCCAAGGTCGCAGCCAAACTCGCCGTCGGCTACACCCTCGACGAGCTGAGGAACGAGATCACCCGGGTCACGCCGGCAAGCTTCGAGCCGACGATCGACTACGTCGTGGTCAAGATGCCGCGCTTCGCCTTCGAGAAGTTCCCCGAAGCCGATCCGACCCTCACCACCTCGATGAAGTCGGTCGGTGAGGCGATGGCGATCGGCCGCAGCTTCGGCGAAGCGCTGCAGAAAGCGCTGCGGTCGATGGAGACCGGCCTCACCGGCCTCAACGAACCCGAAATCGCCGGCGGCCTCGACGACAAGGAGGCGATCCGCGCCGAGCTCGCTAAGCCAAGGGCCGACCGGCTGCTGCTGATCGCCGCCGCCTATCGCACGGGGATGACGACCGCAGAAATCCACGCCGCCTGCCGCTTCGACCCTTGGTTCCTCGCGGAGATCCACAAGCTGATCGCCGCCGAGGCGGAAATCCGGGCCGCCGGCCTGCCCAAAGACGCCGCCGCCCTGATGCGGCTCAAGGCTATGGGCTTCGCTGACGCGCGGCTCGCCGAATTGGCGGGCACCGGCGAGAGCGACGTCGCCGCGCTGCGCGCGCGGCTTGGCGTCCATCCGGTGTTCAAGCGTATCGACACCTGCGCCGCCGAATTCGCCTCTCCCACGCCTTACATGTACTCGACCTACGAAACCGCACCGGCCGGCGGCGTCCCGCAATGCGAAGCCGACCCCTCGCCGCGCGACAAGGTCGTCATCCTCGGCGGCGGTCCCAACCGTATCGGTCAGGGCATCGAATTCGATTATTGCTGCGTTCACGCTGCCTATTCGCTGAGAGACGCCGGCATCGAGACCGTGATGGTCAACTGCAATCCCGAGACCGTATCGACCGACTACGACACCTCGGACCGGCTCTATTTCGAGCCGCTGACCGCCGAGGACGTGATCGAGATCGTGCGCACCGAGTCGCGCAACGGAAGGTTCAGGGGCGTGATCGTGCAGCTCGGCGGCCAGACGCCCTTGAAGCTCGCCGCCGCGCTCGAGGCCGCGAAAGTTCCGATCCTCGGCACTTCGCCGGACGCCATCGATCTCGCGGAGGACCGGCAGCGTTTCCAGAAGCTGTTGCAGAGGCTCAAGCTGCTGCAGCCGGAGAATGGCACCGCGCGGAAGGTCGACGAGGCCGAATCGGTGGCTGCCGCCATCGGCTATCCGGTGGTGATCCGGCCGTCCTACGTGCTGGGCGGCCGCGCCATGGAAATCGTCCACGATGCGGCCGGCCTCAAACGCTATATGACGCAGGCGGTCAAGGTCTCGGGCAAGAATCCGGTACTGATCGACCGCTATCTCCAGGACGCGATTGAAATCGACGTCGACGCGCTGGCCGACGGCAAGAACGTGTTCGTCGCCGGCATCATGGAGCACATCGAGGAGGCCGGCATCCATTCCGGCGACAGTGCCTGCTCGCTGCCGCCCTACTCGCTGCCTGCGCCGGTGGTGGCAGAGATCGAGCGCCAGACCGCCGAATTGGCGCTGGCGCTCAAGGTCGTCGGGCTGATGAACGTCCAGTACGCGGTCAAGGACGGCCAGGTCTACGTGCTCGAGGTCAATCCGCGGGCGTCGCGCACCGTTCCTTTCGTCGCCAAGGCGACCGGTCTGCCGATCGCCAAGATCGCGGCACGGCTGATGGCCGGCGCATCGCTCGGCGAATTCGCCCTCAAGCCGCGCCGCAAGCGCAAGCACATTGCGGTTAAGGAGGCAGTATTTCCGTTCAACCGCTTCCCCGGCGTCGATCTCATCCTCGGACCGGAGATGAAATCGACCGGCGAGGTCATGGGGCTCGACGCCGATTTCGGCCGCGCCTTCGCCAAGTCGCAGCTCGGCAGCGGAGTTACCTTGCCGCTCTCCGGCACTGTCTTCGTCTCGGTTCGAAATCGCGACAAGCCCGGCCTAATCGAGCCCTGCCGGCGGCTGCACCGGATGGGGTTCGCGCTGCTAGCGACGCGCGGCACCGCCGCGGCGCTGGAACAGGCCGGCTTGCCGGTCGAATCGGTCAACAAGGTCTTGGAGGGCCGGCCGCATGTCGTCGACCGCATGCTGTCGGGCGACGTGCAGCTTGTCTTCAATACTACAGAAGGCGCACGTGAAATCGCCGACTCGTTCACATTGCGCCGGACAGCGCTAGCTTACGGCATTCCCTATTACACCACCGTCGCCGGCGCCCGGGCGGCGGTCGAGGCAATTATCGCCCTCAAGGCCGGCGCCCTTGACGTCACGGCCCTGCAATCCTATTTCGATGGGTCGTTTTAGGGCCGGCCAACCCACGGATATCGCTGGGGAAGCCGGTCTTTTGCCGACTCTCTAAGCTTGCTAGGATTCGTCATGGCCAAGATACCGATGACCAGCGACGGCTATGCCCGGCTCCAGGATGAGCTGAAACGGCTCAAATCCGTGGATCGGCCGGCGATCATCCGCGCCATTTCCGAGGCTCGTGAGCACGGCGACATCTCGGAAAACGCGGAATACATCGCCGCCCGCGAGCGCCAGGGGTTCATCGAGGGCCGCGTTCTCGAACTCGAAGACAAGATCGCCCGCGCGGAGGTGATCGACGTCTCGAAGCTTTCCGGCAAGGTCGTGAAGTTCGGCGCAACCGTGACACTGGCCGACGAGGAGACCGACGAAAAGGTCGTCTACCAGATCGTCGGCGAGGACGAGGCGGATATCGCGCAGGGGCGGCTGTCTGTGACCTCGCCGCTGGCGCGCGCGCTGATCGGCAAGAGCATCTCGGACTCGGTCGAAGTGACGACGCCGCGCGGCGGTGCCCGCTCCTACGAAATCATCAAAGTCCAGTTCCGCTAAGGCCGGCCTGCGACGTCGATCGGCACGCCGGGCGCGTATTTCGCGGTGCGGATGGCGAGCGACGAGCGCACATGCGCGACGTTGGGTGCCGGCGTCAGGCGCGTGGTCAGGAACTTCTGGTAGGAATCCCAGTCGGTCGCGACGATTTTCAGCAGAAAATCGGTCTCGCCCGCCAGCATGTGAATCTCGCGCACCTCGTCCCATTGCGCGGCGAGCGCCTCGAACGCCTTGAGGTCGCTTTCGGCCTGGCTCTTGAGCCCGACTTGGGCGAAGACGGTCACCCCGAAGCCCAGCGCCTCGGGATTGACCTCGGCGTGGTAGCCGCGGATGTAACCGGCCTCTTCGAGCGCGCGCACGCGCCTGAGGCACGGCGGCGCCGAGATGCCGGCCCGGCCGGCCAGCTCGACATTGGTCATGCGGCCGTTCTCCTGCAGGTCCCGCAGGATCTGGCGATCGACCTTGTCGAGCTTGATGCGGCGCATGACGTGTCCGGATTTCTGGCAACGATCTGTCACGCGACAGTGCCTGCCGGCAACAACCGTTCGGTTTTGGCGCGACCGATCCGCAAACATCGTAGTATACGGTAATAATATTGCAAGGCGGGGCCTGCGGCCGGAGACGGGCCGGTGGCGCAGCATTCCGCATGCGCCACAGCCGGAACGGCGGGGATGTCGACGATCATTTGGGCGGTGCATGACGGCAAGATCGGCATGGCCAACCAGACGCTCGGCCTCGCCGAGGCGGCTGCCGCCATACTGAACGCGACCGTCGTCGGGAAATCGCTGGTCTTGCGGGCGCCGTGGACATGGCTGCCGCCGCACCTCTGGCCGGCGCCGCTCGCCGCCCTCGATGCGAGCGGCGACCGCCTGGCGCCGCCGTGGCCCGACATCCTGATTTCCTGCGGCCGTCTGGTGGCCGCGCCGGCGCGCGCCGCCAAACGCGCGAGCGGCGGCCGGATATTCTGGGTTCAGGTGCAGGACCCGCGCTTTGGCGGCCGCGAAGCGGATCTCACCGTCAAGCCGCAGCACGACGGCGCCGGCGGCGCCAACGTCTTCGTCACGCTCGGCGCGGTCCACCGCGTCACGCCGGCGCGCCTTGCCGAAGGCGGTCGCCGCTTCGGGCCCGCGCTCGCGGGCTTGAAACGGCCGCTGATCACGGTGCTGCTCGGCGGCGACAATCGGGCTTATCGCCTGACGGCGGAGCGGCTGGCAACGCTGACGGCGCAACTTCGACAATTGACGGTCCAAGGCTACGGCCTCGCCATCACCACGTCGCGGCGCAGCGGCGGGCGCGCCGCGATGCAGCTGCGCCAGGCCCTGCCCGAGGCGTTCATCTGGAGCGGTGACGGCGACAACCCCTATTTCGGCCTACTGGCGCTGGCCGACGCCTTCGTCGTCACCGCCGATTCGGTGAACATGGTCAGCGAGGCGGCAGCCACCGGCAAGCCGGTGCATGTCGTCGAGCTCGCAGGCGGCTCGGCCAAATTCGCGCGCTTTCACGCGGCGATGCGCGAGGCCGGCATCACCCGGCGGTTCACGGGAACCATCGAGCGCTGGACCTACAGCCCGCTGAACGACACCGCGCGCGCCGCGGCCGAGGTGGCGCGGCGCTTCCGGGCACGGCGGCCGCCATGAGCCGCGGCACCGTCGTCTTCGTCGCGCTGTTCGTCGCGACAATGGGGCTCCTGGTCCTGTTCCCGGGCATCGACCTCGCCGCGTCGCGCGTCTTCTACACGCCTGGCCTTGGCTTCTCGCATTCCGCCGTTCTCGAGGCCGTTCATGCCGGTCTACGATACTTCGTCATCGCGGTCGTCGTGGTTGCCGCGGTGGCGCTGCTGTGGACTCGACAACGGCGCCGCGCGCTGTTCGTGCTGCTGGCGCTGGCGCTCGGGCCCGGGCTCTTGGTCAACACGGTCTTCAAGGATCACTGGGGCCGCGCCCGGCCGACGCAGATCGCCGCGTTCGGCGGCACCAAGGTGCTGACGCCGGCCTTCGTGCCGGCCGACCAGTGCGCGACCAACTGCTCGTTTCCGGCCGGCGATCCGGCGGTCGGCTTCTTTCTCGTGTCGGTGGCGCTGCTGGTCCCGCGCTCGGCGGCGCGGCGGTGGGCGATCGTCGGCGCAGTGGCGGCGGGCGCCGCCCTCGGCCTGGTGCGGTTGGCCCAGGGCGGACACTTCCTGTCCGATATCGTCGCCTCGGGATTCCTCGTCAGCGGGCTGAGCTGGCTGCTCTACCGCCTCCTGTTGGTTTACGACGGGTTCGGCGCGGTGACGCAGGTGTGCCGCCGTCCCTCGGCCGCGCTCAAGCGTTTCGCCCTGCTGACGGCGGCAGCCGCCCTCGGCGCCACCGTATCCTATGTCTGGCTCGATCAGCCGATCGCGCTGGCGTTCGCCGCAATCCCGCCCGCCGTCCGCGCGGCGATGACATTCGTCACGGCATTCGGCCTCGGCGGTCCCTATGTGATCGTCGCCGCCGTCGCCGCGATCGGCTTCCGGCTCGCCGGCCGCACCGACGCGGCGTGGCGCGCCGCTTTCGTGTTTCTCGCGGTCGCCGCCTCCGGCCTCTTCGCCGACATCCTCAAGCCCATGGCCGGTCGTCTGCGCCCCGAAGTCCTGCTGAGCCGGAACCTCTACGGCTTCACCGGCATCGGCGCGCATGCCGACCATTGGTCGTTCCCGTCGGGCCACTCGGTGACGGCAGGCGCACTGGCCTTCGCCCTCGCAATCCTCTACCCGCGGCTCAGGGCCGTCTGGATCGCGGCCGCGGCGTCGATCGCCTTCAGCCGCATCGCCCTCGACCGGCATTACCTGAGCGACGTGCTCGCCGGGCTTTATATCGGCGTCACTTTCGCCTGGGCGATCGCCGTCGGGATGCGCAGCCGCGGCATCGCGCTGGCCGACCAAGCTTCGTCGAAGCTCGGAACCTGAGGCGAGGCGAGGCGCCGTTCCCTCGATCAGCCGCTTCCGCCCGGTCGCCGCAGCGTCGTCAATCCGAGAGCCGCTTCCCGCGTGCGGCGGTCACGCGTCCTCGAAATCGAGGTCAGCGATAGCCTTTGAAATCGTGCAGGAAGCGGACGACGTAGCTGCGCGCCTCGCCGGCGCCCAGCGGAATGACGATGTGATCGATCGGCCCGGCGGCGTCGAAACGGTCGAGAATACGCTGGATGTCCTCGGGGTGATGGCTGACGAGGACGAAATCCCGGCCGATATCGGCCGCGGGATCGGCTTCAAGGTCGAATTGGTCATTGATCCGGTGACTTTCGCCGTTCCACTTGAGTGCGTCGAACGGGTGCGGGCGCACGTAATACGACAGCACCGCCAGGTCCTCGCGATCATCGGACAGCAACAGCGCGCCGGGATGCTGCGCCAGGATGCCCGCGACCGCGGTGCCGAGCTGGTGCCAGCCGCGCAGGCGATGCAACAGGTCGTAGCGCGCCGGCAGGGTGTAACCGGCGGCCTGGGCGACGTCATGAGCCGTGAACACGACCACCGCCGCGGCGAAATCGATCGCCACGGCCGCGGCCAGCCAGCCCCGCCGCCCGCCGCGCAGCAGCCAGGCGCTCACCAGAACCGCGGACGAAACGTAAACCGGCGCCGCCCAGTTGGGCTCGGCGTGCGTGACGAAGCTGACCGTCATCATCATCGCCAGGGTCGGCAGCGCGAATATCGCCAGCAAGGCGGCCGACGGCGGCGCCAGCGCCCGGCGCCATCGCGCGGCCATCGCCAGCAGCGCGGCAAAGCCGATCGGCCCGAACACGGCGAATTGCGAGGCGATGAATTCGGCGAGATGCGACGGGTTGAACAGCGCGCCGTGCGAAGCCGCGTTCTCGCCGGTGTGCTGGTACGACACGAAGCCATGCTGGACGTTCCAAACAAAGTTGGGAGCGTAGATCAGCAATGCGAGCGCGACGGCGAGCCCGAAGCGCCCGAGATGGCGCCGCTCGCCGCCAAACGCGAGGAGAAAGACGAGGGCGGACCCCAACCAATAAGCCATGGCATATTTCGACAGCAGGCCGATGCCGGCGGCCGCACCGACCGCCCACCACCAGCGGCCGCCGCCGGGCTCGCGCGCACGTATGAAGGCATAGAGAGCGACCGCCCAGCACAGCAGCAGCGGCGCGTCGGTCGAAATCAACGCCGCCGAGGCCGACACGCCGGGCAGCGTGACGTAGAGCAGCGCCGACCAGAATGCCGTGCGCGCGTCGTAGAGCCTCTCGCCGATGCGGTAGACGACGAGCGCCGCAGCAAAATGCAGCAGCGGCGCCGCCAGCCGGATCGCGCCTTCGCTGTCACCGAAGAGACGTGTGGTGAGCGCGATCAGCCACGCCACCATCGGCGGCTTCGAGTAGTAGCCGAAGGCGGGATGCAGCGACCACAGCCAGTATTGCGCCTCGTCGGGATAGAGATCGGCGCCGCCGTAGGCGAGCCAGGCGAGGCGGAGGACGGTGACCAGAAAGACGGCATTGACCGCGAAGAACCAGTAGCGCTCGTCGCTGGTCGATTTCGCCGCATGATTTCGGAGCGCCATGGGCGGCGAGACTACCGATGCGAGGCCGGGCTTGCCACCCCGTTGCGGCGTGCGGCCGCAGCCCCGCAGCCGCGGCAAAGGGGGTAGCCATGGGCCGGCCCGCTTGCTAAGTCTGGGGCCGCGAGCCTTCATGCAGCTCAACATTGAGACCTTCAGCAACGTCCGGGGCGGCAACGCTTTTTTCAAGGCCGTGACGCACCCGCTGGCGGCAGAGAAAGGGCGCGCGCTGTTCGCGCGCCTGGCCGGCGCGGGCCGTACCGCCATCTACGATCCCGAGAATTGCGTCGGTGCGCTGGCGCAACTCTATGATCTCTCCGGTCTTGCGGTCGCCGGCCTCTATGTCCAGGACGTGACGGCCATCGGCCGCAGCGCGCTCGGCCAGCGCGCGCAACCTGTCACCGCCCTCAAGGATTGCCGCGCCGAGGCGGTCCTCGTCGCCTGCTTCGACGCCGAGCGTGCGATCGCGCACATCCGTCATCTGATTCCTGCCGGCGCGGCGATCGCCAGCCTCGACGAGATGCGCCTGCCGGACGAGATGGTGACCAACCGCGCGCGCTATCTCGATCCGATCAACTTCGCCACCAATTTCGTCTTCTTCCGCGACGCCGACGGCCTGTCGACGCGGCTGGCGACGGCGAATTATTGGTCGAGATACGGCGCGCAGCGCGTCGTGTTGTGGTGCGTGCTTTACGACGCGGCCGGTCGCGAGATCGCGCGGTGGCACGAGGCGCTGCCGTCGGGCGCCGCGGCCGTCGCCATCGACAGCCGCGCGGTGCGCCGACGCTTCGGCCTCGGCGAGTTCACCGGCCAAATCTTTCTTCACGCGGTGGGTGCCGCCGGCCACGACGTCGTGAAATACGCGCTCGACATCTACGGCGATGGTGCCGCTGACCCGAGCCTATCGTGCACCCACGACGCTAATTCTTGGCCGTCGGCGCTCTACGCCGGGCTGCCGGCGCCCGCCGCCGGCGAGACGGTGACGCTCTGGGTCCAGAATTCGATGCCGTGCGCCATCCCTCCGCGCACCATCGGCCTCAACCTCATGGGGGACAGTGCGGTGGCCTATCTCGACGAGGCCGTGCCCGCCTTCGCGAGTCGCGCGCTCGACGTCGCCACGCTGCTGCCTGTGGCACGGTGGCCGCAGCAGATCGAGCTACGCGCCGGCAAATACGTGGTGCGGCCGCGCTACGAGGTGCGCAGCCACGGCCGGCTGCGCATCGCGCACGTCAACGTCGAGCGGTCCGACCTCAAGCCCGACCCGGCGATCGCCGAGCTCGGCAACCTGCTCGGCAAGGGATATTTGCTGCCGGCGCCGGTGCTGCCGCGCGCCACTTGGCGCTCGCTCGCACTGCCGACGCCGATGTCGACCGCGCAGCAGGACCTGCCGGTGGCGCTCGTGGTCTACGACCGGCGCGGCCGCGAGGCGGCGCGGCACGGCTTTGGGCGTCTGGCGCGGCACGACTCGACCGCCGTCGACATTGATGCGCTGCTCAACGGCGCCGCGCTGCCGGACGATTACGGCCACATGGAGCTGATCTACGACTTCGCCCAGGGCGGCAGCGCCGATGGCTGGCTCCACGCCCTGTTCCGCTACGAGCACCGCGTCTCTCGCCACGCCGCCGAGACCAGCTTTGGCGCCCACGTGTTCAACACCGTGCTCACCTACAAGAGCGAGCCGCAATCCTACGCCGGCCGCGCACCCGGCCTGTCGACGCGCCTCTTCCTGCGCCTCGGCGACGAGCCGCATGACACGCTCTGCCATCTGATCTATCCCGCCTCCACCCCCTGGCATGCCAAGAGCGCGACCGATTTGATCCTCTACGATCGCGCCGGGGAAGAAATCGCACGTGAGCGCATCGCCATTTCGTGTTCGGGATCGCAGTTTTTCCGTTATCACGAGGTCTTCGCGCCCGCAGTGCGTGCACGCGCCGGCAATTCGGCCTATATCGTCGTGCGCGACACGACCTGTCGACTTTTCGGCTATCATGGCCTGATCGGGCGCGACGGCGCCTTCAGCCTCGACCACATGTTCGGCTTCTGACATGGGACAACGCCACCACACGAAATTCCTGATCATCGGCGCCGGCCCTGCCGGTTACACCGCGGCGATCTATGCGGCGCGCGCCAATCTCGAGCCGATCCTGGTGCAAGGACTGACGCCGGGAGGCCAGCTCACCATCACCACCGACGTCGAGAACTATCCGGGTTTCGCCAAGGCGATCCAGGGGCCGTGGCTGATGGAGCAGATGCAGGAACAGGCGGCGCATGTCGGCACGACGCTGATCCAGGACGTTATCGTCAAAGCCGACCTGTCGCAGCGGCCGTTCCGCTGTCTCGGCGATTCGGGCGACGAATATGTCGCCGAGACGATCGCCATCTGCACCGGCGCCGAGGCGCGTTGGCTGAACGTTCCCGGCGAGAGCCTGCTGCGCGGCGCCGGTGTCTCGGCCTGCGCCACCTGCGACGGCTTCTTCTTCCGCGGCAAGGAGGTGGCGGTGGTTGGCGGCGGCAACACCGCCGTCGAGGAGGCGCTCTACCTGACCCATCACGCCGCCAAGGTCACGCTCATTCACCGCCGCGACCGGCTGCGCGCCGAGAAGATCCTTCAGGCGCGATTGTTCGCCAATTCCAGAATCGCGGTGACATGGGACAGCGTGGTCGAGGAAATCGTCGGCGGCGGCCAGCCGCCGCGCGTCACCGGTGTCCGCCTCAGGAACGTCAAGACCGGCGCGATCTCGACCTTCGCCTGCGATGGCGTGTTCGTCGCCATCGGCCATGATCCGGTCACCGGCCTGTTCAAGGGTCAACTCAAGACCGACGCCGACGGCTATCTGATCACCAAACCCGATTCGACGGCGACCGATATTCCCGGCGTATTTGCCGCCGGCGACGTGCGGGACAAGGTCTTCCGTCAGGCGGTGACCGCCGCCGGCATGGGCTGCATGGCGGCGCTCGAGGCGGAGAAATTTCTCGCCGCGCAGGAAGCCGGCGCGCTGCGCGCCGCGGAATAGCGCCGATGGATTGGGACAAACTGCGCGTCTTCCACGCCGTCGCCGAGGCCGGTAGCTTCACCCATGCCGGCGAGGCGCTCAATCTGTCGCAATCGGCCGTCAGCCGCCAGATCAGCGCGCTCGAGGAAAGCCTGTCGGTGCCGCTGTTCCACCGCCACGCGCGCGGCCTGATCCTGACCGAGCAAGGCGAGCTGCTCTACCGCACCGCGCGCGAGGTTTTCGCCAAGCTGGCGATGACCGAGGCGATGCTCACCGAATCGAAGGATCGGCCGAAGGGCCCGCTCAAGGTCACCACCACCGTCTCTTTCGGAGCGTCGTGGCTGACGCCGCGCGTGCGCGAGTTCGTCGACCTCTATCCCGAGATCGAGGTCAGCCTCGCGCTCGACGATACCGAGCTCGACCTATCGATGCGCGAAGCCGACGTCGCTATCCGCATGTCGCCGCCGCGGCAGCCCGATCTGGTGCAGCGGCACCTGCTGACCGTCCGCTACCTCGCCTATGCGTCGGCCGAATACCTGAAAAAGTACGGCACGCCGCGCAACCCGGAAGACCTCGACAAGCACCGGATCATCGTCTACGGACCGGAAACGCGGCCAGTGCGCAACGTCAACTGGATTCTCGAGGCAGGCGCGCGCCCGGGCTACGAGCGGCGGCCGATCCTGGCTGTCAACAACCTCTACGCCATCGCGCTGGCGATCCAGAATGGGCTCGGCATCGGCGCGCTGCCTGACTTCATGGTGGCGGAGAGCCAGAACCTGGTGCGTGTCCTGCCCGAGGCCAAGCCGGTCGAGGTCGGCGCCTATTTCGTCTATCCCGAGGAGCTGCGCAACTCGAAGCGCATCGCGGTATTCCGCGATTTTCTGCTGCACAAGGTCGGTGAAAGCCGCAATGGCGGCTGAATGCCCGCTCGAGCGGCGCGCGTAGTATCTGTCGACAGTCGACAGCGCGCCGCTGCTGTCGGACGAATTGGCGTTGATCCGGTGCGAAGACGGCTGCGTCGTGCCCCTGGCGCGGCCGGTTAATCTCAAGAACGACACGATCCTGCTCATCCGGGCCATCGCGCCGGTCGCGGTGTTCAGCGACCCCGTTCCCGATACCGTCAAGGGAACCGTGGCGCTGCTGCGAGCGCCGGAAGCGAGCTTGGCGCGGTTCGACGAGTTCGCTCCGGGGGAATGGATCGCCGTTCCGCGCTGGTGCGCCGGCGCAGCGGCGCAGTTCACGCCGTTCTCGAAGGCCGCAAGCCTGATCGAGATCGGCCATCACGCCATCAACGACGGTCTGCACGGCCGGCAGGGCTTCGCCCTATTGAGCGCGATCCTCGACCGCAGCGGCTGCTGCCGCTGCCGCTATGGCGACATCGAGGAAGCGCGACCGCCTTCGACGCGCTTGCCGCGATGTGACGGCGATGACCGCGACCGGCTTAACGCCAGACCGGCTTGCCGAGGTAAATCTGCGACGGGTCGCTCAAGGCGCCGGCTGTGGCGCCGAGCGCGCCGCCGAACACCGCGCCGGTCAGCGGCATGCCGACTGCGGCCCCCGCGAGCGCGCCGACCCCCGCGCCCATGACGCCGCCCGACAGGGCGCGGTCGCCTGGATTCGAGCCGCAACCCGCGACCAGAAGCGCGCTTGCGACCACCAATACGGCCATATGACGCATGACTTCGCTCCTCAAAGGCGAAAGGCGCCGAAGTATAGGTCGCAGGTTTTCTCAAAAACAATACTCTCAAATGAATCAATGGGTTGTATGGCTAGGTTAACATCATACAAGAGCAGAACCGAATTAAATCAGGCACTTACGCGGATTTCCGATTCGCGTCATGATGGGAAGCGCGCCGTTCGACCACCGGGACCGGCGAATCGGGCGGCGGCGGCAACCGACGCCGCCGGCCCCAGCCGTGAGCGCGGCGTGCGCGACGGAGAGTGCAGATGATCTCGTTCCTGGCCTGGCTGATTCGGATTCCGGTGCCGGTCCTGATCCTGCTCTACCTGTTCAAGATCATCTGACCGGCAGCGCCTCGACCGTTCCTCAGCGGAACAGCTGCTCGCCTTTGATGCCGTCGTACATGGCGGCGACGTATTCGCCGTAGCCGTTCCAGATCAGGGTCGGCCGCCGCGTATCCTCCCCCAGCAAGCGTTCGGTCGCCTGGCTCCAGCGCGGATGCGGCACTGCTGGATTGACGTTGGCCCAAAAGCCGTACTCGTTCGCCTGCAGCGCCGTCCAGAACGACACCGGCCGCTTGTCGGTGAAAGTGAGCTTGACGATGGACTTGATCGACTTGAAGCCGTATTTCCACGGCAACACCAACCTGAGCGGCGCGCCGTCCTGCTTCGGCAGCGGCTTGCCGTACATGCCGGTGGCGAGAAACGCCAACTCGTTGCCGGCCTCGAACATGGTCACGCCTTCGACGTAGGGCCAAGGATAGAAGAACATGCGCTGGCCCGGAGCCATTTTCGGATCCATGAATGTGACCATGCGGATGTATTTGGCGCTCCCGAGCGGCCGCGCCAGATCGACCAGCGCCTTCATCGGGAAGCCGGTCCAGGGCACCGCGATCGACCAGGTTTCGACGCAGCGATGGCGATAGAGCCTTTCCTCGAGCGTCACCTTCTTGAGCAGATCGTCGATATCGATCGTCTGCGGTTTTTCGACCATGCCGTCGATGGCGACGCTCCACGGCCGAATCTTGAGCGCGTCGGAATATTCGTAAACGTCCTTGTCACTCGTGAATTCGTAGAAGTTGTTGTAAGTCGTCGACAGCTTCTCCGCCGTGATCGGACGATCGAGCGTGTATTTGGGATTGCGCTTTGCCGGGTAGAGCCCGGCCGATGGGTCCACATCGGCAAGCGCCGGCACGGCGGCGGCCAGCGGGCCGGCGCCGCCGCCGGCCGCCACCAATGCGCCCATGCCCATCGCCTTGAGCAGCGAGCGGCGGTCGTGGAACACGGCCTCCGGCGTCGCCTCGCGCTCGGGAAGTTCCCAACCCCGCCTGCGCCTTACCCACATGGACGATCTCCATTCGTGTGTCGCGGCAGCGATACCGCCGGATCGCGCTCACTTCAAGTCACGGCCCCGCGACCATCACTGAATCCAATGTCAAGGTCGCCGGTCGGCGCCGCTATTGCGCCGCCTCGCCGGTGCGCGCCGCGAGGACCTTTTCCGCCAGCTTGCCCGTCAGCTCCTGCAGCCGGTCGAACCGGTGGCTGAACGTGCCGGTCCCCAGCGTCGCCGAGCGCAACTCGATGATCAGGTCGTGCATCTCGGCGAGCGGCATGTCGGTCGTCACCACATCCCAGCCCTGCCAATCGGCCTTGGCGTCGTAGCCCAGGATATGCCCGCGGCGCGCCGCGACGATGCGCTGCACGCGGGAGGTGAAGGCATTGGGCACCGAGATCTCGACGCGGTGGATGGGCTCGAGCAGCACCGGATCGCATTTCGGCATCGCCTCGCTCATCGCCTGACGCGCCACGGTCTTGAATGCCTGATCCGAACTGTCGACGGTGTGAAATTGCCCGGTCACCAGCTTGACCGACACGTCCACGACCGGGAAGCCGAACGGACCGTGGCGCAGATATTCCTTTACGCCTTCCTCGACTGCGGGAATGTAGTTGCGCGGAATCGCGCCGCCGACGACGGCGTCGACGAAGGCGAAACCGCCGCCGCGGGGCAGCGGCTTGATCTCGATCTGGATATCGGCGAATTGACCGTGGCCGCCGGTCTGGCGCTTGAAGCGCGAATGCTGTGCGGCGCCCTTGCGGATGGTCTCGCGGTACGGCACCTGAGGGCGGCGCGCCTGGACAGCGAGGTTGTATTTGTAGCGCAGCCGATCGAGTGCGATCTGCAGGTGAATGTCGCCCTGGCCCCACAGCACCAGTTCCTGCATCTCGGCATTCTGCTCGAGCGAAAGCGTCGGATCCTCCTCGATCAGCTTCTGAATTGCGCCGGTGAGCTTGACGTCGTCGCTGCGCTTCTCGGCCGCGATCGCCAGACCGAAAACCGGGCTCGGCAGATCAACAGACGGCGGTTTGGGGACGGGGCCGCTGGCCAGAACGGCGCCGGTCGCGACGCCCTCGAGCCGCGCCAGCGCCGCGATCTCGCCGGCGCCAGCGGACGTCAGCTTCTCCGCGGCCGCGCCCTGCATCCGCAGCACGCCGCCGACGCGCACGCCGCCGAGGTTCATGCCTTCGCTCACCGTGCCGCGCCAGACGCGCGCCAGCGACAGCTTGCCGGAATGTGGCGGATTGTATGTCTTGATCACCTGCACGATGGTGCCGTTGCCCTCGCCCAGGCCAAGACGTTCCGCAGTCGCCGCGACCGAGGGAGTTTCGTGCCGCAGCGCCTTCCACAGCCGGCGCACGCCGTGATCGAGCGACGCCGAACCCAAGAACACGGGCACGATCAGGCCGCGCCGCAGATCCTGCGTCAGTTGGTTGTAGATTTCGTCCTTCGACGGCTGCACGTCCTCGAGCAGCTGCTCCAGGAGCTTGTCGTCGAAATCGGCGAGCTTCTCGACCAGGCTGGCGCGCGATTCCTGCTTCGCCGCCGCCATGTCGTCGGGCAGCTTGACGAGATCCGACGGTTTTCCGGGCTGGTAGCGGTACGCGCGTTCGCTCACCAGATCGACATAGCCGGCGATGGTGTTGTCGGGTCCCGGCAGCGGAACCTGGCGCAGCACGAGCGGCCGCGACGAGATCGATTGCAGCGCCGCCAGGACCTCGGAAACCCTCGCCGAGGTCTGGTCGATCTTGTTGACGAAGACCATATGCGGAATGCGGCGGTCGTCGAGGAACCGGAACAGCGGCGACAGCGCCAGAACGCGGTCGGGAATTGCCTCGCACACCACCACCGCGACATCGGCGGCAAGCAGGGCCGTCTGCGCCTCGGTCGCGAGCTCGACCGAGCCCGGGCAATCGAGAAAGAACCATCGGTCGCCGAGATAGGTCGCGTGCGCCGGGTTGACCTCGGTCGACATCTGCCGAGCGCGCGCCTCCGGCGCGGAATCGCCGACGGTGGTCTGGTCCTTCTGGGTGCCACGTCGGTGGATGGCTTCGGCGGCAAACAGCAGAGCCTCGAGGAGGGTCGTCTTGCCGGAGAGGTAAGGTCCGACCAGGGCCGCCACGCGCGGCCCGCCCGCTCTTTCGCCCATGCCTGCCTCCGCTTCGCGCCGCGCGCCGCGACCGGCCGGGTTGCTACCTGTTTCGGGGCATCGTCAGGACCGCCCCGCCTGGTGGCGACGCACCTTCCGGCGACGATGGTCGCGCCGCCGCGCGATTGAGGCAACCGGAATCTGGTCGGCCGGGTCTATTTGAGCGCGGCGCAGGCGCGCGCGATGCGCTTGCACGCCTCGGTCAGGGCCTCGGTCGAGGTCGCGTAGGAGATGCGGAAATAGGGCGAAAGGCCGAAGGCCTCGCCCTGCACCACCGCGACGCCTTCGGCTTCGAGCAGGTAATCGACAAAATCGCCGTCGGTCTCGATGACCTTGCCCTGCGGCGTCCGCTTGCTGATGGTGCCGGCACAGGACGGATAGACGTAGAACGCACCCTCTGGCACGGCACAGCGCAGGCCGGGGCAGCGGTTCAGCCCGGCGACCACCAGATCGCGTCGCTCGCGGAAGATCCTGTTGTGGCGGGCGATGAAGTCCTGTGGTCCGTTGAGCGCCTCGACGCCTGCCGCCTGGCTGATCGAACTGGCATTGGTGGTCGATTGCGACTGCAGCGCCGCCATCGCCGCGATCAGCTCCCTGGGCCCCCCGGCATAGCCGAGGCGCCAGCCGGTCATGCAATAGGTCTTGCTGAAGCCGTTGAGCGTCAGCGTGCGCGGATAGAGCCGCGGCTCGACGTTGCAGATGGTGCTGAACTTGAAATCGCCGTAGGTCAGGTGCTCGTAGATGTCGTCGCTCAAGACCCAGACCTGCGGATGGCGCATCAGCACGTCGGCGAGCGCCTTGAGCTCCTTGGCGCTGTAGGCGGCGCCGGACGGGTTCGACGGCGAATTGAGGATGAGCCACTTGGTGCGTTTGGTGATCGCCGCCTCGAGATCCTCCGGCCGGATCTTGAATCCGTTGTTCTCCGGTCCCACCACCGCCACCGGCGCGCCTTCGCATAGATTGACGATGTCGGGATACGACACCCAATAGGGCGCCGGCACGACCACCTCGTCGCCAGGATTGATTGTCGCCAAGAGTGCGTTGAACAGCACCTGCTTGCCGCCGGTGCTGACGATGATCTGGTCGGGTGCGTAGTCGAGCGCGTTCTCGCGCTTGAACTTGGCGATGATCGCCTGTTTCAGCGCGGGCGTGCCTTCAACCGCGGTGTATTTGGTCTCGCCCTTGTCGATCGCCCGCTTGGCCGCTTCCTTGATGTTCGGCGGCGTGTCGAAATCGGGCTCGCCGGCACCGAGACCGATGATATCGCGGCCGGCAGCCTTGAGACGGCGCGCCTTATCGGTCACCGCGATAGTCGGCGACGGTTTGACGCGCGCGAGGCGGTTCGCGAGCGGCGCGAGGGGCTTCGATTCGGCAAGCGTTGCGGTCATGGCGCCAAGCTACCCGGTCATGCTGCACCGCGCAATGGCAGGCATGCCACCATCCCTGCGACCGGCTTGACTCGACTCTCGGCTTGCCGGCACCTTCAGCGCCGGTGGTTCCCGTTCCGGGGATCAAAAGGGAATGCGGTGCGCGCGTCACCCGACGCGCAATGCCGCGGCTGCCCCCGCAACTGTAAGCGGCGAGCGCGGACCAAGTGACGCCACTGGGGGCGACCCCGGGAAGGCCGGTCCAAGCCGAGACCCGCGAGCCAGGAGACCTGCCACCGGCCGTGGTCACGCGCGAGCGCGTCGGGCGGGGTGCACCGGCGGAAGACCGGCCGGCGGGGCGGCGATGCCGTCCGCGGGTCGCCTTCGGTTCGCGGTGACGTGCCACCACCGCGAGACCGCCATGTCCATCCATGTTCCGTCCCTTTCGCGCCGCCACGCCGCGGCACTGTCGACCGTCGCCCTTTCGATCATCACCGCCGCGCCTTGCGCCGCGCTGGCCCAGCAGCAAACCGCGAGCTTCGGCACGATGGCGCCCATCGTCGTCACGCCGACGCTGTTCCCGACGCCTTCGGCCCAGGTCGGCAGCGATGTCACGGTGATTACCGCTGACGACATCGCGCGCAAGCAGGAGCGCGACTTGCCCTCGGTCCTGCGCGACGTGCCGGGCCTGTTCGTCGAGCAATCCAGCCCAGGCAATGTGGCAACCGTGTTCATGCGCGGCACTAATTCCAACCATACGAAGGTGCTGGTGGACGGCATCGACGTCGGCGATCCGAGCACGCCGGCCGGCGCCTTCGACTTCAGCCAGATTCTCGCCTCGGACATCGACCGCGTGGAGATACTGCGCGGGCCGCAAAGTGGCCTTTACGGTTCGGACGCGATCGGCGGCGTCATCAATATCGTCACCAAGCAGGGCGAAGGCCCGGCTAAGATCGCCGCGACGACCGAGGGCGGATCGTTTGGAACCTTCAACGAGGTGGCTGGCGTCAGCGGCTCTGAGGGCCGCGCTCATTACGCCTTTCATTTCGACCACATCCACTACAACGGCCTGACGACGACGCCCAGTGACCTGCTTGCACCGGGCGAAGCTGCGATTCCCGATGCCCTGGGCATGCGCAACTATTCAACCAAGCTTGGCGCCGACCTAACCGACGATTTGAGCGTCGGCGCGGTGGCACACTATAGCGAATCGCTGCTGCACAATACGTCCGACGACAATTTCATTTTTCCGTTCCCCGATCCGACGCAGAGCCTGCAGGACGAGCGCGCCGGCTTCGCCCGCGGAACGGCAACACTAAAATCGTTCGGTGACCGGCTCGAGAACGAATGGGGCATTGCCTACACCCGCTATCACCGCATCAACATCACGCCCAGCTTCACGCCGACGATCAACGACGGGGACCGCAGCAAGTTCGACTGGCACGGAACGTTGAAACTCGGCGACGAGCGTACGGCCGTCCTCGGCGTCGAAGACGAAGAGGACCGGCTGCTCGGTGAACCGATCAACGCCAATATGAACAATGCCGGCGGATTCGTGGAGTATCACACGCCGGTCGTCGAACGGCTTTATGGCAATGTCGCGGTGCGGGTCGACGACAACAATCGCTTCGGTCACGCGATCACGTGGCGGCTGGCGCCCGCCTATTCCGTCGCCGCGACCAACACCCGGCTCAAGGCAAGCTACGGCACCGGCTTCAAGGCGCCGACGCTCGAACAGTTGTTCGAGAATTTCCCGACATTCGGGTTCTTCGCTAATCCCCGTCTGCGGCCCGAGAAGAGCGCCGGCTATGATGCCGGTTTCGAACAACCGCTATTCAGCGGCCGCCTGCGTTTCGGCACGACCTATTTTCACAACCACGTCCACGATTTGATCCAGGCGACGGCGACGACATACGTCAACGTCTCCTCGGCAACAATGTACGGCGCCGAATCGTTCGTCGCGGTACGGCCGCTCGACCCGCTGGAATTGCGCGCCGACTACACTTTCACGGAAGCCGCCAGCGATATGCCGGTCAGCGCGAGCACCGGCGATGTCCTGTTGCGCCGCCCCAAGCACAAGGTCAGCCTGGATGCGAATTGGAGGCCGATGGAGCGGCTGTCGCTGACCGCGACATGGCTCTACGTCGGCGCACGTTTCGACAATAACCGTGCTTTCACCAACATCCAGCCACTGCATGTCAATTCGTACAGTACCGCCAATCTGCGCGCGTCGTACCGGGCAACCGACTACGCCACGATCTTCGGCCGTATCGATAACCTGTTCGATCGTCATTATCAGGACCCGACCGGATTCCTCGGTCCGTCTCTGAGCGTATTCGCCGGAATCCGCCTGACCTGGGGCGGCGCCCCGACCCGGAGCGCGAATTGATCGGGTGCCTCGAAAGCTCTAGAGTCCACGTCAACCGAAGGATCAAGCCATGATCGTGACCTTCACCAATCTTCCGCCGCTTGCCCGCAATTGTCTGTGGCCGGCGCTGCTCGCCATCGTCGCCGCCGGCGGCAGCTGGGCGCTTGCCTGCATCACCCCGTTCGCCGCCTTCGCGGCGATCCTGGCGGCGAGCGAACGGCGCGCGACGGCGCTCGCCACAATCGGCCTCATCTGGCTCGCCAATCAGGCCGTCGGCATGATGCTCCTCGGCTATCCGCTCGACCCACACAGCCTCGGCTGGGGCGTCGCCATCGGCGGCGCCGCATTGCTCGCGACCGGAGCGGCTTCGTCGGTGGCGGCGGCGCGCATGCCGGCCTGGCTGCGGCTGCCGCTCGCTTTCATCGCCGCCTTCGCCGCCTACGAGGGGTCGCTGGCGCTGGTGGCGGCGGTCACCGGCGAGCTCGCCGCATTCGCGCCCGCCACGGTGGCGCAGCTTCTCGCGCTTGATGCCGCGTGGTTCGCGGCTCTGGTCGCGATCCGGCAGGCGCTGGCGCTGGTTGGCTGGCATGCGGCGCGCCTGCGCCCGGTCGCGTAGCGCGTCTGGCATCGCGCCGGGCGAGCCCCTATCTTAGGGACCCATGCCCGCACCGTTGCTGACCGTCGAACGGCCGCTCGCCGACCAAGGTCGACGCTTCGCCATCCATTCCGAATTCCGACCGGCCGGCGACCAACCGCAGGCGATCGCCGCGCTGGTGCGCGGCATCCGCGAAAATGCACGCGACCAGGTGCTGCTCGGCGTCACCGGCTCGGGCAAGACCTTCACCATGGCGCATGTCATCGCCGAGACGCAACGCCCGGCCATCATTCTGGCGCCCAACAAGACGCTAGCGGCGCAGCTCTACGGCGAGATGAAGAGTTTCTTCCCCGACAATGCCGTCGAGTATTTCGTCTCGTACTACGACTACTACCAACCCGAAGCCTATGTCCCGCGCACCGACACCTACATCGAGAAGGAATCCTCGATCAACGAGCAGATCGACCGCATGCGTCACTCGGCGACGCGCGCCATTCTCGAGCGGCGCGACACGGTGATCGTCGCCTCGGTGTCGTGCATCTACGGCATCGGCTCGGTCGAGACCTACTCCGAAATGACCTTTACACTCGCCACCGGCGAGCGGGTCGCGCGCGGAGACCTGCTCGCGAGGCTGGTCGAGCTCCAGTACCGGCGCAACGACGCCAATTTCGTGCGCGGCGCATTCCGCGTCCGCGGCGACACCGTCGAAATCTTTCCGGCGCACTACGAGGACCGCGCCTGGCGGCTGTCGCTGTTCGGCGACGAGATCGAGGCGATCCACGAGTTCGACCCGCTCACAGGCGAGAAGACGGCGGCGATCGAATCGATCAAGGTCTACCCCAACAGCCACTACGTCACCCCCAAGCCGACGCTTTATCAGGCGATCGAGCAGATCAAGCGCGACCTCAAGATCCGGCTCGAACAGTTTCGCAGCCAGGGCAAGCTGCTGGAAGCCGAGCGGCTGGAGCAGCGCACCACTTTCGACCTCGAGATGATCCAGGCTACCGGCAGCTGCGCCGGCATCGAAAATTATTCGCGCTACCTGACGGGCCGCGCGCCCGGCGAGCCGCCGCCGACGCTGTTCGAATACCTACCCCCGGATTGCCTGGTATTCGTCGACGAAAGCCACGTCACCATTCCGCAGCTGGGTGGCATGTTCCGTGGCGACTGGGCGCGCAAATCGACGCTCGCCGAATACGGCTTCCGCCTGCCGTCCTGCACCGACAACCGGCCCTTGAAGTTCGAGGAATGGGACGCCATGCGCGGCCAGACCATCTGCGTTTCGGCGACGCCGGGGCCGTGGGAACTGGGCCGCTCGCAGGGCGTCTTCGTCGAACAGGTGGTGCGGCCGACGGGTCTGGTCGATCCGGTGCCGATCGTGCGGCCGGTCGAGACCCAGGTCGACGACCTGATGGCCGAATGCCGCGAATGCGCCAGCAAGGGCCAGCGTGTGCTGGTGACGACGCTCACCAAGAAGATGGCCGAGGCGCTGACGGAATATTTCCATGAGAACGGCATCCGCGTGCGCTACATGCATTCGGATGTCGATACGCTCGAGCGCATCGAGATCATCCGCGACCTGCGGCTCGGCGTGTTCGACGTGCTGGTCGGCATCAACCTGCTGCGCGAAGGCCTCGACATTCCGGAATGCGCGCTGGTGGCGATCCTCGACGGCGACAAAGAGGGTTATCTGCGGTCGCGCACGGCGCTGATTCAGACCATCGGCCGCGCCGCGCGCAACGTCGAGGGCCGCGCCATCCTCTACGCCGACCATGTTACCGACAGCATGAAGGCGGCGATCGAGGAGACCAACCGACGCCGTGAGAAGCAGCAGGCCTATAACGCGGTGCACGGCATCACCCCCGAGAGCGTCAAGCGCGCCATCGCCGACATCCTCGAAAGCGTCTACGAGCAGGACCATGTCACGGTGGAGACTGGCGAGGACGCGGCATCGCATTACCAGGGCCACAACCTGCAGGCGGTGATCGCCGATCTCGAACGCCGCATGCATGCCGCCGCGGCCGATCTCGAATTCGAGGAGGCGGCGCGGCTGCGCGACGAAATTCGTCGGCTCGAGGAGTTCCATCTCGGCATCGGCAGCCCGGGCCTTGCGGCGCCGCCGCGCGGCCGCTCAACTGCCGGCCGCGCCGGCACCTCCGCCAAGGCCCTGGCCAAGGCCAAGGCGGCGCGCCATCGCCGCATGCGCGAGCGCCGCTGATGGCCGGTCGCAGTGCGCTGGTCACCGGCGGCGCCCGGCGCATCGGCCGCGCCATCGCGCTGACGCTGGCGGCGCACGGCTGGGATGTCGCGGTGCATTACGGCGCCTCGCACGAGGCGGCGGAGACGCTCGCCGCCGAAATCAAGCAGCGCGACCGCCGCGCCGTGGCGCTGGCCGCCGATTTGACCCATGAGGCCGAGGTCGTGAACCTGGTGCCGCGCGCCGTCGACGCCGTCGGGCCGCTGACGCTGCTCGTCAACAACGCCTCGGCCTTCGATCGCGACGACGCGCTGACGGCGACCCGTGCCAGCTGGGACCGCCATATCGAGACCAATCTGCGCGCGCCGTTCGTCCTGATGCAGGAATTCGCCCGCCGGTTTCCTGCGGAGTACGATGGTGCGATCGTCAATATTCTCGACGAGCGTGTCTGGAACCTGACGCCGTATTTCGTGTCCTACACGGTGAGCAAGGCGGCGCTGTGGACGCTGACCCAGACGATGGCGCTGGCGCTGGCGCCGCGCATCCGCGTCAACGCCATCGGGCCGGGCCCGACGCTGCCGAGTCTGCGGCAGAGCGACGATCAGTTCCGTCAGCAGATCGAGCTGCTGCCGCTGCGGCGCGGCACGACGCCGGACGAGATTGCCCGCGCCGTGATGTTCATCCTGGAATCGCCGGCCATGACCGGACAGATGATTGCGCTCGACGGCGGCCAGCATCTGAACTGGGCACCGACCAGCCGCGTACCGCCGGCACAGGAATGAAGGCGCCCGGGCGGACCACACGCGCGCATCCCCGCCCCGAGCGCTAAGTTTCTGGCCTGCGAGGGATTTTTGCCGCCGCCGGCCGCCGGAGGACAGTTGTCAACAGGGCGCCTGCCGCCGGGCTGCGACGCGACACAAACGCCTTTATTTCCCGACCGTTACATGGAGTTTACACTCGGCGCTTGAAACGCCATGTAAAAACAACCCGCTGGGGCGTTTGCCGATTTTTTGGGCAAACCGATCAGATATCAGATTTGATCGTCGGCGGATCGACGTAGTGAACCGTTATGAACAAACTTATGCACAGCTTTCGTGGATATCGCCGCGATCCGGCCCGGCAGCGGAGCCGCCGATGAGCGACGCTCCCGGGGTGGACGAAGCGATCGAGGCACCGACGCCTTCGGCCGGCAACCTGGCGCGCGGCGTCGACGTCATCCGGGCGGCGCTCAAGACGATGCCGTCGGCTCCCGGCGTCTATCGCATGCTCGATGCCAAGGGCGACGCCCTCTATGTCGGCAAGGCGGCGAACCTCAAGAACCGCGTCGCCAATTACGCCAACGTCAACGGCCTGCCAGTGCGGCTGCAGCGAATGGTGGCGGAAACCCGTTCGCTCGAGATCGCCATCACCCATACCGAGGTCGAGGCGCTGCTGCTCGAATGCAATCTAATCAAGCGCCTGATGCCGCGCTACAATGTGCTGCTGCGCGACGACAAGTCGTTTCCTTACATCCACCTCACCGGCAACCATCCGTTTCCGCAACTGACCAAGCATCGCGGCGCGCGCGGCCGGGACGGCGACTACTTCGGCCCTTTCGCCTCGGCCGGCGCCGTCAATCGCACGCTGATCGCGCTGCAGCGCGCCTTCCTGCTGCGGTCGTGCTCCGACAGCGTCTTCTCGTCGCGCACGCGACCTTGCCTGCTCTATCAGATCAAGCGCTGCAGCGCGCCCTGCGTCGGCCGCATCGACCAAGCCGGCTACGAGCGCCTCATCGCCGAGGCGCGCGGTTTCCTTTCGGGCCGCAGCCAGGAGGTCCAGGCGCGACTGGCGCGGCGCATGCAGGAGCTCTCCGACCGGCGCGAATACGAGAGCGCGGCGGTGATCCGCGACCGCATTCGTGCCCTGACTCAGGTCCAGGGCCGGCAGGACATCAATCTCGAGGGTCTCGGCGACGCCGACGTCGTGGCGCTGCATCAGGCCGGCGGCCACAGCTCGATCCAGGTGTTCTTCTTCCGCGGCGGCCAGAACTGGGGTAACCGGGCGTATTTCCCGTCGCATGCCCGCCATTTCGAGGCGGCCGACGTGATGGGTGCGTTCCTGGGCCAGTTCTACGACAACAAGCCACCGCCGCCGCAGATACTCGTCAGCCATCTTCCGACCGAAGCGCGGCTCCTCGGCGAGGCGTTGAGCTCGCGCGCCGGGCGCCGCGTCGAGATCGCCGCGCCCGAGCGCGGCGATAAGCGCAAGCTGGTAGAGCACGCGCTGCTCAACGCGCGCGAAGCGCTCGGCCGACGGCTGGCCGAGAGCACCGCGCAGCGCCGCCTGCTCGAAGGCGTCGCCGAGGTTTTCGGCCTCGACGCCCCGCCGCAACGCATCGAGGTCTACGACAACAGCCACATCCAGGGCGCCCACGCGGTGGGGGCGATGATCGTCGCCGGCCCGGAGGGGTTCATCAAGAATTCCTATCGCAAGTTCACCATCCGCGAGGCGATCGTGTCGGGAGACGATTACGCGATGATGCGCGAAGTGCTCGGCCGACGTTTCGCGCGCGCCCTGAAGGAGAGCCCCGACCGCAGCGGCTTTCCCGATCTCGTGCTGATCGACGGCGGCCAAGGGCAATTGACCGCGGCTTGCCAGGTACTGGCCGATCTCGGCGTCGGCGACGTGCCGGTGGTCGCGGTCGCCAAGGGTCCCGACCGCAATGCCGGGCGCGAGCGCTTCTTCCGCGCCGGCCACCTGCCGCTGAGCCTCGATCCCAAGGATCCGGTGCTTTATTTCCTGCAGCGCCTGCGCGACGAGGCCCATCGCTTCGCCATCGGCGCCCATCGCAGCAAGCGCGTCAAGGCGATCGGCGCCTCGCCGCTCGACGAGATCGCCGGCATCGGCGCCGCGCGCAAACGCGCCCTGCTGCACCATTTCGGTTCGGCACGGGCGGTGGCGGTGGCCGGCCTCAGCGATCTCGAGCGCGTCGACGGGATCAGCAAAGTCGTCGCAAAAAAGATTTATGATCATTTCCATGCCGAGGGCTAGACTTGGACCCGAAGGCGGCCGGGGCGATTGAATCCGTAACCGGCCATTCCGCGCAGGAAGCCATGCTGACGACATTGCCCAATTTGCTGACGCTGTCGCGGATCGTCGCCATCCCGCTGGTGATCGCGACCTTCTTCATCGCGGCGCCGCTCGGGCCATGGCTCGGCTGCCTGATTTTCAGCATGGCGGCGGTGACCGACTGGCTCGACGGCCGGCTGGCGCGGCTGTGGGAGCAGCAGTCGGAGCTGGGCCGCTTCCTCGACCCGGTTGCCGACAAGCTGCTGGTCGCGACGACGCTGTTCATGCTCGCGGCCTACGGCCGGATGTCGGCATCGGCAATCCTGCCGGCGCTGGTGATCCTCACGCGCGAGATCATGGTCTCGGGCTTGCGCGAGCATCTCGCAGGCCTGCGCGTCGGCATGCCGGTGTCGAAATTGGCCAAATGGAAGACCTTCATCCAGATGCTGTCGATCGGCATCCTGCTGGTCGGCGACGCCGGCCCTGCCATGATCCGCGTCCGCGCCATCGGCGAGATCCTGCTGTGGATCGCGGCGGTGTTGACGGTCAAGACGGGATACGACTACCTGCGCGCCGGCCTGATCCATATCAATCGGCCGGTGCCGCAAGGCCCGTCGATCAAAACGGCCAAGCCGAGCGCGACGTGAGCACGCCGGCCATGCGGGTCTTCGGCCTTGCCGGCTGGAGCGGCAGCGGCAAGACGACGTTGCTGACGCGATTGTTGCCGGTGCTGATCGGCCGCGGCCTCACGGTCTCGACCGTGAAGCACGCCCACCATGACTTCGACATCGACCAGCCCGGCAAGGATTCCTGGCGGCACCGCAAGGAGGGGGCGATCGAAGTCATGGTCGCCTCGTCGCAGCGCTGGGCGCTTATGCACGAACATCGGGGCGCGCCGGAGCCGAGGCTCGACGCGCTGCTGCGCCACATGACTCCGGTCGACCTGGTTCTGGTCGAAGGCTTCAAGACCGAGGACTTTCCCAAGCTCGAGGTGTATCGCGCGCTGGTCGGCAAGCCGCTGATGTATCCCCAGCAGAAGAGCATCGTCGCGATCGCCAACGATCAACGGCTGGCCGGCTGTCCGCTGCCGCAATTCGACATCGACGACGTCGGCGGCATCGCCCGCTTTATCCTCGAATGCTGCCGCATCGAGCCGCTGTTCCATGGCGCAGCTGAGCGATGACTGTTTCGCCTTCGGCGGGCAGCTGATGTCTGCCGGCGAGGCGCTGGCGATCCTCAAATCCAAGATTCACGCCGTCACCGACAGCGAGGCGGTCGGCCTCACCGACGCCCGCGGCCGCGTGCTGGCCGCGCCGGTGGTGGCGACGCGCGACGTGCCACCTCACGACAACGCCGCGGTCGACGGCTATGCCGTGAATTTCGACGATCTCAAGCCGGGCGAGCCGACGATCCTGCCGATTGGCGGCCGCGCAGCCGCCGGCCACCCGCTCGGCCGTCCGCTCAGCCGCGGCGAATGCATCCGCATCTTCACCGGCGCGCAGATGCCGGAGGGCGCCGATACTGTGCTGATGCAGGAGGACTGCCGCGTCGCCGAGGGCAAGGCGACGCTGCCGCCCGGCATCAAGCGCGGCGCCAACCGCCGTTTCGCCGGCGAGGACGTCAAGCGCGGCGACACCGTGCTGGCGGCCGGCCGGCGCCTGCGACCACAGGAGATCGGCCTCGCCGCCTCGCTCGGCCTGACGACGCTGACGGTGCGGCGGCGGCTCCGGGTCGCGGTGTTCTCGACCGGCGACGAGGTGCGCGAGCCCGGCGGCGAGCTGCCGCCCGGCGCGATCTTCGATTCCAATCGCTATACGCTGCGCGCATTGCTTGAGGGCCTGAGCTGCGCCGTGACCGACCTCGGCATCCTGCCCGACGAACCGACGGCGGTGCGCGCGGCGCTGGCGCGGGCGGCGGGCGATCACGACCTGGTGCTGACCTCGGGTGGCATGTCCACCGGCGAGGAGGATCACGTCAAAGCCGCCGTCGAGGCGCTCGGCAAGCTCTATTTCTGGCGGCTCGCCATCAAGCCCGGCCGGCCGGTAGCGATGGGTCAGCTCGGCCGCGTGCCGTTCATGGGTCTGCCCGGCAATCCGGTGGCGGTGATGGTGACCTTCCTGCTGCTGGCGCGGCCGCTGGTGCTGTTGCTGTCGGGCGCGGAGGATACGCCGCCGCGGCTGTTCCGCGTGACCGCCGGATTCGCCTACGACAAACGCGGCAACCGGACCGAATACCTGCGTGCGCGGCTCAAGCGGAGCGACACCGGCTGGGTAGCGGAAAAATTCCCGCGCGACGGCGCCGGCATCCTGACGTCGATGGTCGAGTCCGACGGTCTGATCGAGATCCCCGAGGGACTGAGCCACGTCGAGCGCGGCGGCACGGTCGATTTCCTGCCCTTCAGCGAGGTGATCGCGTGAACCTTGCGCGCGCCGCCGCCAGGGCCTAAGTGAGGCTCATGCAGCTACGCTATTTCGCCTGGCTCCGGACCAAAATCGGCACGACCGAGGAAACGCTCGACCCGCCGGCGGGTGTCGCCACGCCCGCGGCGCTGGTCGACTGGCTCCGAACGCGCGGACCGGGTTTCGCCGAAGCGCTCAAGGACCGCCGCACTCTGCGCGTGGCGGTCAACCGCCGCTATGTCGGCTGGGATTTTGCGCTCAAGCCCGGCGACGAGGTGGCGCTCTTTCCGCCGGTAACCGGCGGCTGAGGGCGAGCATGATCCGTGTTCAGCGCGAGGATTTCGACGTCGGTCGCGAGATCGAAAAGCTCGTGCGCCGCAGGACCTCCATCGGCGGCATCGTCACCTTCGTCGGTACAGTGCGCAGCGCGGGAGGCGCCGATGCGATCACCGCGATGACCCTCGAGCATTATCCGGGCATGACCGAGGACGAGCTGGCGGCGATCGAAGCCGAGGCCAACAAGCGCTGGAAGCTCGAGGCCTCGCTGATCGTGCATCGTTACGGCCGACTGCTGCCGGGCGAGCGCATCGTGCTGGTGGTGACGGCGGCGGCGCATCGCGCGGCGGCCTTCGCCGCCAACGAGTTCCTGGTCGACTGGCTCAAGACCAAGGCGCCATTCTGGAAGCAGGAAGAGACGCCGCAAGGTGCACGCTGGGTCGAAGCCCAGGACAGCGACGGCCAAGCGGCGAAACGCTGGGCGAAGGGCTAGCCGTTCTCGGCTAAGCCGCGCTCGCCTTCTCGGCGGCGCGGGTCGACCGGTCGAAATCCTCGATCAGCTGCTTGGTCAGCGCGCCGGGCGTGAACTTGTACTGGCCGATCTCGCGCACCGGCGTGATCTCGGCGGCGCTGCCGGTGAGGAACACTTCCTGCGCCTTGGCGAGCTCGTCCGGCATGATCGCGCGCTCAACCACCATGATCTGGCGCGCGCGCGCCAAGCCGATCACGTGCTGGCGGGTGATGCCGTTCAGGAAACAGTCGGGCGTCGGCGTGTGCAGCGCGCCGTCGATCGCGAGAAAGAGATTCGCACCGGTCGCCTCGGCAAGCTGACCGCGCCAGTCGAGCATCAGCGCGTCCTCGTAGCCCTCGGCCTCGGCGGCGTGCTTCGACAGCGTGCAGATCATATAGAGGCCGGTCGCCTTGGCGTTGGTCGGCGCGGTATCGGGCGCCGGCCGCCGCCATTTCGCCCAGGTCATGCGGATACCCTTGAGCCGCGCCTCGGGCGCGAAATAGGTGCCCCAGTCCCAAGACGCCACCGCCATGTGAATCTTGGTCTTCTGGGCCGAGACGCCCATCTGCTCCGGCCCGCGCCAGGCAATCGGCCGCAGGTAACCGTCCTTGATGTTCTGCGCCTTGACCGCGGCGTTGCACGCCGCCTCGATCTGGTCGCGCGTCCAGGGAATCTCGAAACCCAGGATGCGGCCGGATTCGATCAGCCGCTGGGCATGCTCGCGCAGCTTGAAGATCGTGCCGCCATAGACGTGCGCGCCTTCGAAAACGGCGCTGGCGTAATGCAATCCATGGGTCAGAACGTGGATTTTGGCGTCGCGCCACGGCACCAATTTGCCGTCGAGCCAGATCGAGCCGTCGCGATCATCGTAGGGAATAAGGCTGGTTGCCATGGCGGGTCCTAGTGCGTCTCCGGGCGTTATGACTTCGAACCTTAGACGATAAAGGTGGCGCCCTGCACCTGCATCGCCTGGGCCGATTATGTGCGATTATGGCCGAGAGGAAACCGCTTCCATCTAACGGCATCCGCGAATATAAGTCAACATGGCTGACTTAAAATCAACGGCGACACCGGGATTCCTCCGCGAGGAAGAGCTGCGCCAGGCGATCGAGCTGCTCTACTACGCCTACCGGGACTTCACGGCGGAGCCCGATGCCATGCTGGCGCGCTACGGCTTCGGCCGCGCCCATCACCGCGTGATCTACTTCGTCGGCCGCCATCCGCAGATGAGCGTCAGCGACCTGCTGGCGATCCTGCGCATCACCAAGCAAAGCCTTTCACGCGTCCTCAGCCAGCTCGTGCGTCAGGGGTTCGTCCGGCAGTCGCCGGGCAACCGCGACCGCCGCCGCCGCCTGCTGGAGCTGACCGAGAAAGGAACCGAGCTCGAGCGTCAGCTGTCGGAGAACCAGCGCCAACGCATGGCCCGCGCCTACCGCGAAGCGGGCGCACCGGCCGTCGAGGGCTTCCGCAAGGTGATGTTCGGAATCATCTCGAGCGAAGAAGACCGAAAACGCATCGGCCGCCGCAACGACGTGCCGCGATGACGGCGGGTGCCCGTGATTTGCCGACGGTGAGTCCCTATACTGACGCCATGGACACCACGGAGCCGCATCTCCTGGTCGTCGACGACGACGCGCGGCTACGCGAGTTGCTGCGCCGCTATCTCACCGACCAGGGTTTTCGCGTGACCACCGCAGGCGACGCCGCCGAGGCGCGCCGGAAGCTGAGCGCCATCGCCTTCGATCTGCTCGTGCTCGACGTGATGTTGCCGGGCGAGGATGGTCTCGCGCTGACCGCGAGCCTGCGCGCCGGCAGCCGGATTCCCATCCTGCTGCTCACCGCCAAGACCGAAACCGCCGACCGTATCGACGGACTCGAACGCGGTGCGGACGACTACCTGATCAAGCCTTTCGAGCCGCGTGAGCTGGTGCTGCGCATCCGCAACATCCTGCAGCGCGCCGCCTCCGAGGCCGAGCGGCGAGCGGTGCTGCGCCTTGGGGAGTACCGCCTCGATCTGCGGCGCGGCGAGCTGTTGCGCGGCGACGAGCCCGTGCGGCTTACCGGCGCGGAGCAATCCCTGCTCGCCGCCCTCGCATCGCAGCCGGGCGAGCCGGTGTCGCGCGAGGCCCTGGCCGAGGCGACACAGATGGGCGGCAACCTACGCGCCGTCGACGTACAGGTCACGCGGCTGCGCCGCAAGATCGAGCGAGATCCGCGCTTCCCGCGCTATCTGCAGACGGTCCGGGGAACGGGTTATGTCCTCAAGCCCGATTGAACGCCGCGACGAGGGACTCGATCTGTTCGCCGACGTCGCGGCGCGCCGCGCCCTCGGCATCGACAGCCACCGGCGGTGGTTCAAGCGCATGCTGCCGCGCTCGCTGCTCGGGCGCTCGCTCCTGATCCTCATCCTGCCGCTCGTTCTCGCGCAATCGATCGCCACCTGGATCTTCTACGACCGTCACTGGCAGACGGTGGCGCGCCGCCTGTCGACCTCGGTCGCCGCCGATATCGGCCTGACGCTCGACTCGCTGACCACCGCGACGACCAATCGGCAGCGCGAGGCGATCTTCCGCCGCGCCGACGACAATACCGAGCTGCTCTACGCTTTCCATCCCGGCGAGACCCTGCCCCAGGGAATGCGGCAAACGGACGGCTCGCGCATCGAGGAGACCCTGGCGCGGGCGATTCGCGAGCGCGTCGGCCTGCCGTTCGAGATCGGAGGCGAATACGACGAGCGCGACATCCTGGTGTCGATCCAATCCGACGGCGGAATCCTTCAGGTGGTCGTTCCGCGCGAGCGCCTGTTCACGCCGACGACGTACATCTTCATCATGTGGATGGTGGGCTCGTCGCTGGTGCTGTTCGCCATCGCCTCCGTGTTCATGCGCAACCAGATCAAGTCGCTGCGGCGGCTGGCGATCGCCGTCGACGATTTCGGCAAGGGCCGCGACGTGCCGCACTTCAAGGTCGAGGGCGCCACCGAGGTGCGCCAGGCCGGCATGGCGTTCCTGCGCATGCGTGACCGCATCCAGCGCGCCATCGCGCAGCGTACCGAGATGCTGGCCGGCGTGTCGCACGACCTGCGCACGCCGCTGACGCGGATGCGCCTTGCGCTCGAGCTGCAGAAGGACGATCCGCGCGCCGCCGAGCTCAAGGCCGATGTCGCGGCGATGGAGCGGATGATCCAGGGCTACATCGACTTCGCCCGCGGCGAGGGCACCGAGCAGGCGCGCCCGGTCGATCTGGTGGCGGTGATCCGCGCGCTGGTCGCGAGTCTCGGCCAGGCCGGCGCACCGGTGATGACGGCGCTGCCCGAAAGCTGCGTCCTGCCGCTGCGGCCCGACGCCATGCATCGCTGCCTCGGCAATCTCATCGCCAACGCGCGGCGCTACGGCAACCACGTCTGGGTGACGGCGGTCGAAAGCAGCGCGCTGGTCGAGGTCCTGATCGACGACGATGGACCCGGCATTCGGCCGGCGGACCGCGAGGCCGTATTCCGGCCGTTCTTCCGTCTCGATGCCTCGCGCAACCCCGAGACCGGCGGCACCGGTCTCGGCCTCGCCATCGCCCGTGACGTGGTGCGCGCCCATGGCGGCGAAATCATGCTCGAGGATTCGCCGCACGGCGGCTTGCGCGCGCGCATCCGGCTGCCGAAATAGCCGCATGGAGATCACCTTCCTCGGCAGCGGCGACGCCTTCGGCAGCGGCGGCCGGTTCAACACGTGTTTCCTGCTGCGCGGCGCGGCCTGCCGCCTGCTGATCGATTGCGGCGCGACCGCCCTGGTGGCGCTGAAAAAAGCGCGCATCGACCTCAATGCCGTCGACGGCGTCGTGCTCACGCACCTCCATGGCGACCATTTCGGCGGCCTGCCTTTCCTGTTGCTCGATGCGCAGCTGATGAGCAAACGTACGCGGCCGATCTTCATTTGGGGTCCGGACGGATTCGAGTCGCGGCTGACCACGCTGCGCGAGGCACTGTTCCCGGGTTCGTCGGCGGCGGTTCTCAAATTTGCGATCGAGACCGCGACATTGCATCCCGGCCGGCGGCACGACGGCATTGGGATGGCGGTGACGGCTTATCCGGCGGCGCATTCGGCCGGCGCGCCGTGCCATGCATTGCGCATCGAATGCGACGACCGGATCATCGCGTATTCCGGCGATACCGCCTGGACCGAGTCCCTGATCGAGGCGGCGCGCGACGCCGACCTGTTCATCTGCGAATGCAGCAGCTTCGAGCGCGACATCCCCGGGCACTTGAGCTGGCGCACGCTCGCCGCGCATCTGTCCAGGCTCGGCGCCAAACGCGTCGTGCTCACCCACATGAATCCCGACATGTTGGCGCAGGCGGAAACCATCGACATCGAAACTGCGGCCGACGGCCTGACGCTGACGATTTGACGCATAACAAAAAGGGCCGTCCAAATCGGACGACCCCTTGGCTCCGCGGCTTCCGCGGAAAGTCGCGCCGGGTGCTTATTACTTCGCAGCCCGCTTCTTGGCCTCGTCGCGAATCTCTTCAAAGCCCTGGGCGACGCGCTTGGCGACAACGTCGAACGCCTCGGTGTTGGCCTTGGCGAGCATCAACGTCAACTCGCGGGTATTGGCGAGACCGCGCTCGAAGCTCTGCTTCAGCAACTCCGCATTCTTGGCGATGCGCTCTTCCGGTGCCGCCGGCTGCACAATGTCGCGCAGCACCGCCGACGCCTCGTCGATCACCTCACGAGCGATCTCTGCTTGGCGCCGCGCGACAGCCTGCACGCCTTCGACCGCCAGCTGATTCGCCTGCGTCAGCGCCTCGATGTTTTTGCGCTGGCTCGCAAGCATTGCCTCGACGTCAAAGCCGGGAAACGTGAAGCCGGCAAACGCCTTGCCGAAATCGGTATCCAACAATGTCTGTCGGCCATCCATCGCTTTCTGTCCTCGGTTGGGGAGTGCAGCCTTATGCTGCACTGCACAATAGCCAATATGATGCCCGATCAGATGCCCGTCAAGAGCCTCGAACAAAAACTGACAAAAATTTTGCGGCGCAACAAAATTACCCGATTTGGCCCGCCTGTCAGAGCCCGAGAAACGGCTCGATCAGCGTCAGCCGACGATCGAGCGCGGCCATGGTCTTGCTCAGATCTTGGCTCTCGTCGCGCAAGAACACGACAAGAACGGAAAGATAGGCCAGCGCCAGGATTCGCCGTTTGACAAGGCCGGAGACGCCGGCCGTCGGCACCCCCGCCGCCTCCAGCATCCAGCCCATCGAGATCAGCAGCCGCTTCAGCGCCAGCAGCGCCGCCGGATCGCCGATACTGTCCCAGGCCATGGAGCGCACGGCTTTGCGGTGCCGCTTGAGTGCGTCGAACCGCCGCATCAGCAGATCGAATAGCCGGTCCTTGGGCTTTTCATTTTTGGCGGCCGAGGGGCCTGACAGGGCGATCTGATCGAAATGCCGCAGGCAGGCCGAGAGGATGGCGCCGCGCGAACGCAATCGTGCATGAAGCTCGGCCAGCGACAGGCCCGCTTCGTTGGCGATGTCGGTCAAGCGGGTGCGTCGCCAGCCCTGATGGTCGGCGAGACGCAACGCCGCTTCGACCAAGCGGGATTCGGCGTCGCCGGAAGCGGCCTGCCGCCGAGGCATGGCACGCCGGGGCGCAGTTCTGCGAGCCGTCGCCATGCTGCCAGCTTAACGCAAGCCGCGACATCCGCCAAATCTCGCTGTCGAATCCTTATTGCGCCAGTTCGCGCGAGCGGCGCGCGGCCGCCGCGACCGCCTCGCGAATCAAACGCCCAAAGCGCTCGTCCGCCATCAGCACGTCGAGCGCGGCGCGCGTGGTTCCGCCCGGGCTGGTGACTGCCTCGCGCAGCTGCGCCGGGCTCTCGGCGGCGATGCGGGCGAGTTCGCCGGCGCCGGCGACGGTGACGGTCGCCAGCCGGCGGGCGAGGGCCGGTGCGAGTCCTTCAGCCTCGCCCGCGGCCGTCAGGCACTCGATCAGGAGGAATACATAGGCCGGGCCACTGCCGGAGACCGCCGTCACCGGATCGAGCAGTGCCTCGTCCTCGACCCAGGCAACCTCGCCGACGGCGCCGAGGAGCGCGGCGCATAACTTGCGCCCAGCCGGGCTGACGCCCCGCCCGGCACAGGCCACGGTGATACCGCGACCGATCGCCGCCGGCGTGTTCGGCATGGCGCGCACCAGCGCCGCACCGTCGCCGAGCAGCCGCGCCATGCCCGCCAGCGTCTTGCCGGCGGCGATCGACAGCATCACCGCTCCGGTTTCGGCGAAGCGGCGGTACCGCGGTACCACCGAATCGAAAGCTTGGGGCTTGACGGCGAAAGCCACGGCTGTGGGCTCGAGGGATCTGGGCAGCCGCTCGGGCGTCGCGTAATAGCGCGCCCCGCGCAGACGGCGGCCGGGCGACGGTTCGACGACGTGAAACGATCCGGCGATGCGCTTGCGCATCCAGCCGGCGAGCAGCGCCGTGCCCATCTTGCCGCAGCCGACCAGCAACACCGCCGGCCGGCCCTTGCGGGTAGTCACGCCTCGCCGACCGGCTCGATCATCGCCGAGGCGATCGCCTCCTGGGCCGACTTGCCGCCCCATGCCACGAGCTGGAAGGCGGGATAGAAGCGCTCGCATTCGGCGAGCGAGATGTCCACCAGGTCTTCAATCTGCTCGACGCTGGCGCCGTGCCCGCCGCGGAGCAAAATGCCCTGCCGGAACGCCGGATTCTTGTCGCCAGCCAGATCGAAGTGGCCGATCCATAGCCGCTCGTTGACGATCGCCAGCAGCTCGTGCGTCGCCGGCCGCCGGCCGCGCGGCACCTTGAGCTCGAAGCTGCACGAATACTGAAGCGCGTTGACCGACGGCTCCCAGACGAAGTGCAGGCGATAGGCGCACCAGCGGCCGGCCACTTCGATGACCATCTCGTCGTCGCCGGTGCGATCGTGCGGCCAGGAATTGGCCTGCACGATTTCCTCGACCAGATCGATGGGATTGGCGCCGGCGACCGGGGTTTCGAGCGACAGCGTCGTCATCCGCCCTCCTTGGCGGCGGGGCGATGCGACTAATGGTGTGACTCTCCCCCGCCAACCACTAAGGCTAATCTGCCAAATGGTTTCGAGCCGAGGCAAGCGCCGAATGAGAAAACCGGTGGAAGACTCGCGTTTCAGCGCGATTTCGCGCCGCCAGAGACGCCGGCCCGCCGCCGCGACCGGGCTCCGGGCTTGGACCGGGAACCGCCGCGACCTTCGAGGGTGTCGAGCCGCGCCGCCAGCGCCTCCTGTTCGCGTCGCGCCTTGGCGGCCATGGCCCGGACGGCCTCGAACTCCTCGCGCCGCACCAGGTTCATACGCGATAGCACACGGTCGACCTGGTCCTTGATTCGGGCCTCGAGCTCGTCGCGCAGGCCGGCCAGCGCGCCAGCGGCGCCCTGGGCGACGCGGGCGAAATCCTCGAACAGGCGGTTGCTGGTTGCCATGTTTGTCTCCCCGTTCCGGCCAACATAAGGCGACGCGCGGCCGGCGAACAGGCTATAACAGCGCCCGCAGGAAACCAGCCATGATCGTGGTCACCGGCGGCGCCGGCTTCATCGGATCGAATTTGGTCGCCGCGCTGGAGCAGCGCGCGGCCGGCGAAATCGTCGTCTCCGACTTTCTTGGCCAGGGCGAGAAATGGCGCAACCTGGCCAAGCGCGAGCTCGCCGCCGTGGTGCCGCCGGATCGCCTCTTCGCCTTTCTCGATCTGCACGCGGGCACGATCGACACCGTCTTCCACATGGGTGCGGTCTCGGCCACGACCGAGCGCGACGTCGACCTCATCGTCGCCAGCAATTTCGCCCTGTCGCAGCGGTTGTGGGACTGGTGCACCCAGCATCAAGCGCGCCTGATCTACGCCTCGTCGGCGGCGACATACGGCGACGGCAGCGCCGGATTCGACGACGACTTCACGCCCAGCGCCCTCGCCAAGCTGCGGCCGCTCAACGCCTACGGCTGGTCGAAGCATCTCTTCGACCGCCGCGTCGCGCGCCTCGTCGCCGGCAACGCGCCGCGGCCGAAGCAATGGGCGGGGCTCAAGTTCTTCAACGTCTACGGCCCGAACGAATACCACAAGGGCGCGATGAAGAGCGTCGTCGCCCACATCTATCCCCGCGCCCGAGCCGGCGAGCCGGCGCGGCTTTTCAAGTCGCACCATCCCGCCTATCCCGATGGCGGCCAGAAACGCGATTTCGTCTATGTCCGCGACTGCATCGCCATGATGCTGTGGCTCTACGACAATCCGGGCATCAACGGCTTGTTCAATGCCGGCACCGGCAAGGCGCGCAGTTTCTACGATCTCGCGGCGGCGGTCTATCGCGCGCTCGGCCGCGAACCCAGCATCGAATACGTCGATACGCCCGTCGAAATCCGCGATAAGTACCAGTATTTCACCGAGGCCCGCATGGACCGCATCCGCGCCGCGGGCTATGGGACGCCGGCCACCGCGCTCGAGGACGGCGTCCGACACTACGTCCAGACCTATCTCGCGGCCGCCGATCCGTATCGCTGAGCACCGCCCGTCGATGCTGACGATTCCCTATCCCGTCATCAACCCGGTGGCTCTGTCGCTCGGCCCTTTCGTCGTCCGCTGGTACGCCTTGGCCTACATCGCCGGTCTGGTGATCGGCTGGCGCTATTGCATCTGGATCGCCTCGCAGCCGCCGCGGGTGGCGCGGCGCGAGGATGTCGACGATTTCCTGGTCTGGGCGACGCTCGGCGTCATCCTCGGCGGCCGCACCGGCTATGTGCTGTTCTACAGGCCGGAATTCTACTTCGCCGATCCGGGCGAGATCCTCAAGCTGTGGCACGGCGGCATGTCGTTCCACGGCGGCGCGCTCGGCGTCATCGCGGCGCTCTGGCTCTTCACCAGGCAGCGCAAGATCGACTTTCTCGCGTTTTCGGACATCATCGTGCCGGCGGTGCCGATCGGTCTGTTCTTCGGCCGCATCGCCAACTTCATCAACGACGAGCTGTGGGGCCGGGTCACCCACGTGCCGTGGGCGATGATCTTCCCCTCCGACCCCCAGCATCTGCCGCGCCATCCCAGTCAGCTCTACGAGGCGACGCTGGAAGGCATCGTCCTGTTCGCGATCCTGTTCCTTCTCCTGCGCCGCACCGACGCCCGTCAGCGGCCGGGCACGCTGTCGGCCACCTTTCTGATGGGCTACGCGGTCGCGAGGATCGTCGGCGAGTGCTTCCGCCAGCCCGACGCCAATCTCGGGTTCATTTTCTGGAACGTCACGATGGGCCAGATCCTGTCGGTGCCGGTGCTGCTGTTCGGCGCCTGGCTGCTGTGGTACGCCCGCCGGCAGCCAAAGCGCGCGTGAGCGCGACGCCGTTGCTCGACTACCTGCGCGGCGTGATCCGCGCCGAGGGGCCGCTGACCCTCGAGCGGTACATGGCGATCGCGCTCGGACATCCGCGTTGGGGCTATTACGCGACCGGCAGCCCGGTCGGCGCGCGCGGTGATTTCGTCACCGCGCCGGAAATCACCCAGGTCTTCGGCGAGCTGATCGGCGCCTGGTGCGTCGATCTGTGGCAGCGGATGGGCATGCCCGAGCCGATCATTCTGTGCGAGCTCGGCCCCGGCAACGGCACGTTGATGGCCGATCTGCTGCGCGCGGCGCGGGTCGTTCCGGCCTTCGGCCGCGCCGCCAGGCTGCACCTGGTCGAGACCAGCGCGGCGCTGCGCGCAATCCAAGCCCGGGTCCTGCACGGCGCGGCGCCGCACTGGCACTTATCGTTGGAATCCGTTCCGCCGGGACCGCTGCTACTGGTCGCCAATGAATTTCTCGACGCGCTGCCGATCCGGCAATTCGAGCGTCGTGCGGACGGCTGGCACGAACGCCGCGTCGGCCTCGATGCCGCCGGGACGCTGGTCTACACCTGCGATCCCGCGCCGACGCGCGACGAGCTGCCCGACTGGCCGGTCGGCAGCGTGATCGAGCGGCGGCCGGCGGCACGGATCCTGGCGCGCGATCTCGGCCGGCGGCTGGCCGCGCAGGGCGGTGCCGCCTTGTTCGTCGACTATGGCTATTTCCCGCCGGCGCCGGGCGACACGCTGCAGGCGGTCGCCCGCCACCGCCGCCACGATCCGCTGTGCGATCCGGGCGGAGCCGACCTCACCGCGCATGTCGATTTTGCCGATTTCGCGCAGGCGGCCGCAGCCGCCGGTGCCCGCGTCTGGGGACCGCTGAGCCAGGCGCGGTTCCTCGAGGCGCTCGGCATCGAATCGCGCATGAACCGCCTGACTGCGGGCCAGACTGCGCCGCAGCGGTCGGCCATCGAATCCGGCTGCCGGCGCTTGCTGAACGAAACGCAAATGGGCACCCTGTTCAAAGCGCTGGCGCTGACCGGTGGCGGCACGCCGCCACCCGCCGGCTTCGAGTGAACCGCATGATCCGCCTCGACGTCTTCGGTTCGGCTCCGATCCGCCACGCCTTCTTCACGCGCGAAGGTGGGGTCAGCGAGGGGGTTTACGCCTCGCTCAATTGCGGCTTCTCGTCGGCCGACGACGCCGCGCGGGTCGTCGAGAATCGCGCGCGGGCGATGCGCGCCCTCGATCTCGCGCCCGCAGGCCTCGTCACCGCGAAGCAGGTGCATGGCACCGAGGCCGTGGTGGTGGAATCGCCATGGCCGCCCGCCGCGGCGCCCCGCGCCGACGCGCTGGTGACGCGCGTGCCGGGCGTGACGCTCGGCATTCTGACCGCCGACTGCGTGCCGGTGCTGTTCGCCGACGCCGAGGCGCGCGTCATCGGCGCGGCGCATGCCGGCTGGCGCGGCGCGCTGGCCGGCGTGGTCGACGCCGCGATTGCGGCCATGGAGGATCTCGGCGCAGCCCCGCAGCGCACCGTCGCCGCGATCGGTCCGGCGATCGCCCAGGCGTCGTACGAAGTCGGGCCGGAGTTTCCGCGCCGCTTCCTGGCGCAGGATTCGGTCAATGCGCCCTTGTTCGTGCCGTCGCGCAAGCCCGGCCATTTCCTTTTCGATCTCAAAGGCTACGTTGCCCGGCGCCTCGCGGCGCTCGGCATCCGCGCCGTCGCCATCGCCGACGCCGACACGGCCGCCGACGCAAGCCGGTTCTTTTCCTACCGGCGCGCCTGCCTGCGCGGCGAGCTTGGCCACGGCCTCGGCCTGTCGGCGATCGCGCTCGCGCCATAGCTTTGTCGCGCACACGACGATAAGATCGCGGCCCGATGCGCCGGTGCTGGCTTCTCGCCGCCCTGATTCTCGCCGCCTGCAACAACCCGCCACCGCCGGTGATGGGTACGGCGCCGCCGCCGGTTGCGCTCAGCCCGCCCGACAGCGCCGGGATTTACGTGCTGCCAGTCGCCCATGCGCCGCAGCCGAGCGCCGAAGCGCTGGCCAGGGCGATGGCAGTCGCCCTGCAGCGGGCTGACGTACCGGCGAGTGCTCGCGCGTCGAATCGAGACAGCTATCGCCTGCATCCGGCGGCAATCATCACGCCCGGCGCCGGCGGTGTCGATTCCATCCGGATCGATTGGGAGCTGCGCGACGCGGCAGGCAGGCTCGTTGGATCGGCGCCGTCGCAGATCGTCGCCGATGCCGGCGCGTGGCAGCGCGGCGACGAACAACTCGCAGCCGCCTTGGCGACGCCCGCGGCGCCGGCCGTCGCAGCGCTGATTCAAGGCGACATACCGCCACCTCAGGGTGGGCTCGATCCGGTAGTGGCGCTGCGGCCGGTTACCGGCGCGCCGGGCGACGGCGATCGTTCGCTGACTCGGGCGATGGGCGTCGCGCTCGAGCGCGCGAAGCTCGCGCTCGCCGCCGCGCCGGGCGGCAAGGCGGATTTCGTCGTCGCCGGCAGGGTCGAAGTCTCGCCGCCGTCCGACCGCAAGCAGCAGGTCAAGGTCACCTGGGTTCTGCTGCGGCCGGACGGCCGCGAGATCGGACGGGTCAAGCAGGAGAATGCCGTGCCCGCCGGCAGCCTCGACGGCGCCTGGGGCGAGATCGCCTATGCCGTTACCAACGCCGCCGCGCCGGGCGTCCGCCGGCTCATCGAAGAGGCCGGATTGAACGCCGCCGGGCGCTCGTAAGACCCTGGATCGACGCGGATTTTCGCTTCGCTCCAGCCGGTCAAAGCCATTGCGGCGGCGAAACCCCTTTGTTACATTCCGCCGCGCTTGGGCGGCCCATCCGGGCGCACTGCCGCGGACGGCGAAACCGACATGAAAATCCTTGCCTGCAATGCCAATCGGCCGCTCGCCGAGGCGATTTCCGCGTACCTGCATATCCCGCTGACCGATGCCAGCGTGCGGCGCTTTTCCGACATGGAAGTGTTCGTCGAGATCCACGAGAACGTGCGCGGCGAGGATGTCTTCGTCATCCAGCCGACCTCGTATCCGGCGAACGACAACCTGATGGAATTGCTGGTGACGCTGGACGCGCTGAAGCGCGGCTCGGCGCGACGCGCCACCGCGGTCATCCCCTATTACGGCTACGCTCGCCAGGACCGCAAATCCGGCCCGCGCACGCCGATTTCCGCCAAGCTCGTGGCCAACATGATCACCGCCGCCGGCGCCGACCGCGTCCTCACCCTTGATCTCCACGCCGGCCAGATACAGGGCTTCTTCGACATCCCGACCGACAATCTATTCGCCGCGCCGGTCTTTGTTCAGGACATCAAGGAGCGCTTCGACGGCAGCGACCTGACCATCGTGTCGCCGGATGTCGGTGGCGTGGTGCGCGCCCGCGCGATCGCCCGCCGGCTTGACGCCGACCTCGCGATCATCGACAAACGGCGCGAGCGGGCCGGCGTTTCCGAGGTGATGAACATCATCGGCGATATCGAGGGCCGCCGCTGCATCCTGGTCGACGACATCGTCGACAGCGCCGGCACGCTGTGCAACGCCGCCGAGGCGTTGATCGAGCGCGGCGCCAAGTCTGTGTCCGCCTATGTCACCCACGGCGTGCTGTCCGGCGGTGCGGTCGCCCGCGTCACGGCGGCGCCGATCGCGGCGCTGGTCACCACCGACAGCATCGCCGCGACCGAGGCGGTGCGCGTGGCGCGCAATATCCGCCGGCTGTCGATCGCGCCGCTGATGGCCGAGGCCATCCAGCGGATCAGCGAGGAACGGTCGGTTTCGAGTTTGTTCGCGTAATTCGAGGAGCTTTGTCATGGCCGAGACCAACACTTTGAGCGCCAAGCCACGCGCCAGCGCCGGCCGCGGGCCGGCCCGCGCCATCCGCCGCGAGGGTCGCGTTCCCGGCGTCATCTATTCCGAGGGCAAGCCGCCGGTGATGATCTCGGTCGATCCCCAGCAGCTGAGCCGCGAGCTGACGAAGCCGGGCTTCTTCGCGCGGCTGATCGACGTCGAGCTCGACGGCGCCAAGGTGCGGGCGCTGCCGCGCGAGGTGCAGCTCGACCCGGTGACCGACCGGCCGGTGCATGTCGACCTGCTCCGGGTGACGGCGGGCACCCGCATCCGCGTCAACGTGCCGGTGCGCTTTCTCAATCCCGAGGCGTCGCCCGGCATCCGCCGCGGCGGCATCCTTAACGTCGTGCGCCATGAGATCGAGATGCATTGTCCGGCCGACAACATCCCGAGCGAGATCACGGTCGATCTCGAAGGCCTCGAGATCGGCGACAGCATCCACATCAACCAGGTGAAGCTGCCGGAGGGCGTCAAGCCGACGCTGGCGCGCAACTTCACCGTCGCGTCGGTGACCTCGCCGACCGCGGTGCGCGAGGAGGCAGCCGCCGCCGCCGCTGCCGCCGCCGCCGCTGCCGCCGCCGCGGCGGCAGCCGCCGAGGCCGGCGTTCCGGCCGAGGGCGAGGCCGCGGCTGCGCCGGGTGCGGCACCGGGCGCCCCGGGTGCGGCGCCGGGCGCAGCGCCGGCTGCGGCCCCCGCTGCGGGAGCCGCGCCCACGGCGGCCGCCAAGCCGGCGGCGGGCGCAGCGCCCAAAGCGCCGGCCGGCCAGCCGCCCAAGAAGTAACCGGACGCGGCGATGCGGCTCATCGTCGGGCTCGGCAATCCCGGAGCCCGTTACGAGCGCACGCGCCACAACGTCGGTTTCATGGCGGCCGATGCGATCCATCGCCGCCACGACTTTGGACCGTGGCGCGCCAAGTTCGAGGGCCTGCTCGCCGAAGGCGCGCTTCACGGGAGCCGCGCCTATCTGCTGAAGCCGCAGACCTTCATGAACGCCTCGGGCGAGAGCGTCGCCGAAGCCGCGCGCTTCTACAAGATTCCGCCGGCCGAGATCGTCGTCATTCACGACGAGATCGACCTCGAGCCCGGCAAGTTGCGCGTCAAGCAGGGCGGCGGCGCCGCGGGGCACAACGGCCTGCGCTCGATTGATGCGCTCATCGGCGAGGATTACTGGCGGGTGCGGATCGGCGTCGGCCATCCCGGAGTCAAGGAACTGGTCGAGCCCTACGTGCTGCAGAATTTCTCCACCGACGACCTGGCCTGGCTGCCGCCGCTGATCGACGCCGTCGCCGAGGCATTTCCGGTTCTGATCGCCGACGGCGCCGCCGCTTTTACTACCAAGGTCGCGCTCCTTCTCAAGCCCAATCGCAAGGCGCCGGCCGCCGGAACCTAGCATGGGATTCAACTGCGGCATCGTCGGCCTGCCCAATGTCGGCAAGTCGACCCTGTTCAACGCCCTGACCGCGACCCAGGCGGCCGAGGCGGCGAACTATCCGTTCTGCACCATCGAGCCCAATGTCGGCCGCGTGGCGGTTCCCGATCCGCGGCTCGAGACGCTCGCGGCGATCGCCAAGTCGGCCAAGATCGTGCCGACCCAGCTCGAATTCGTCGATATCGCCGGCCTGGTGCGCGGCGCCAGCAAGGGCGAAGGGCTCGGCAACCAGTTCCTGTCGCACATCCGCGCCGTCGACGCCGTGGCACAGGTGCTGCGCTGCTTCGAGGATCCCAACGTCACGCATGTCGAGGGCTCCGTCGATCCGATCCGCGACATCGAGACCGTCGAAACCGAGCTGATGCTCGCCGATCTCGAGAGCCTCGAGAAGCGCCGCGCCGCCGCCGAAAAACGCGCGCGCGGCGCCGATAAGCAGGCCAGGGCCGAAATGAGCGTTATCGAGCCGGTGCTGGCGGCGCTCAAGGACGGCAAGCCGGTGCGCGGAATCGGCGTCCCCCCGGAGCTCCAGCCAGTGGTCAAATCCTTTCAGCTTCTGACCGCCAAGCCGGTGCTCTATATCGCCAACGTCGAAGAAGCCGCAGCCGCGGCAGGCAATGCGCACGCGCGGCGGGTTGCCGACTATGCCAAGCGGCAAGGATCGCAGTGCGTGGTGATCTCGGCAGCGATCGAGGCCGAAGTGGCGCAGCTCGCCGACACCGAGGAGCGCCGCGCCTTTCTCGCAAGCCTCGGCCTCGAGGAGACCGGCCTCGCCCGCGTCATCCGTGCCGGCTATGCGCTGCTCGATCTCGTCACCTTCTTCACCGTCGGCCCCAAGGAGGCGCATGCCTGGACAGTGCGCAACGGCGCCAAGGCACCCGAGGCGGCCGGCGTGATCCATTCCGATTTCGAGAAGGGCTTCATCCGCGCCGAGGTCATCGCCTACGACGACTACGTCGCTTGCGGCGGCGAGCAGGGCGCTAGGGATGCCGGCAAGCTGCGCATCGAAGGCGCCGAGTACACGATCGCCGACGGCGACATCCTGCACATCCGGTTCAACCTCTAGCGCTCGGCGCGCCGGACGATCCGCCGACGGAGTCGATCGCGCTCAGTCGCCGGCGGTCCAGACGACTTCGTGCACCGGCCAGCACGAGCGAGCCGACGCAAGCAAGCAGCGCGGTCGGAACGATACGCATGGCTGCCCTCCTCAACACCGACCAAAAACCACAAATCAATGCCGCCGTTAAAGGTGGCGGCCTGCCTTCTGCCTTCCAGGCGCAAGAGCGTCGCAGCGAATTAAATCTTCGAGAGATTCGGGCCTAGCCGGACGCGACCGTGCGGCTTTATAGTCCCCGGCCGATAAAAGCCAGGAGGCACGCATCATGGGTCAGACGGTCTCGCTCACCGCCAAGGACGGACACAAGCTCGACGCCTATGTGGCGACACCCGCGGGCAAGCCGAAGGGTGGTTTGGTGGTGATCCAGGAGATTTTCGGCGCCAACCATCACATCCGCAACGTCGCCGACCGCTTCGCCGCGATGGGCTATGCCGCCGTCGCGCCGGCGCTATTCGACCGCGTGCAGAAAGGCGTCGACCTCGGCTACGACCCGGACAGCATCGCCAAGGGCCGTGCACTGCGCGAGAAGGTGCCGATGGACGGCTCGCTCGCCGACCTCCAGGCGGCGATCGATTACGCGAAGCAGTACGGCAAGGTCGGCGTCGTGGGTTATTGCTGGGGCGGCTCGCTCGCCTTTCTGACGGCGACGCGGCTCAACGGGGCGACCGCGGCGGTCGGCTATTACGGCGGCATGGTCGCGGCCCACGCCAGCGAGAAGCCCAAGATCCCGATCATCCTGCATTTCGGCAACAAGGATCAGTCGATTCCGATGTCGGACGTCGAGAAGGTGAAGCAGGCGCGGCCCGAAATCCCGGTCTATGTCTATAGCGCCGGCCACGGCTTTTCCTGCGACGAGCGCGGCTCGTTCGACAAGACGGCGCACGAGCTGGCGTTGCAGCGCACCACCACCTTCCTCAAGCAGCATATCGGTTGAGTGTCATGGCGGGGCCGCGTCGCGGTTGAAGCATCCGGAATCGAGCTGGACTGCTTTGCTTCGCTCGCAGCGACGGGGGTCGTTATCCTGCGACCCGGCGCTCGGGGAACAGAGACAGCAGACCCTCGCGCGAGGCGGGACAGATGCCGCGTTCGGTGATGAGCGCGGTGACGTATTTCGCCGGCGTCACATCGAAGGCGTAATTGGCGGCTGGGCTGCCGTCGGGGATGACGCGCACCCGCGCCACCTCGCCCGATTCGAGCCGTCCGGAAATCTCGGCCAGCTCGCCGGGGTTGCGCTCCTCGATCGGGATCGCGCTGCCCTCGGCGAGCGTCCAGTCGATGGTCGGCGACGGCAGCGCGACGTAGAACGGCACGCCATTGTCGTGTGCCGCCAGCGCCTTGAGATAGGTGCCGATCTTGTTGGCGACGTCGCCCGTCGCGGTGGTGCGGTCGGTCCCGACGAGGCAGAGATCGACGCGGCCGCGCTGCATCAGGTGTCCTCCGGCGTTGTCGGCGATCACCGTGTGCGGCACGCCGTGCTGGCCCAGCTCCCAGGCGGTGAGGCTGGCACCCTGATTCCGCGGCCGCGTCTCGTCGACCCAGACATGGACCGGCACGCCCTGATCGTGAGCGAGATAGATCGGCGCCAGCGCCGTGCCCCAGTCGACGGTGGCGAGCCAGCCGGCATTGCAGTGCGTCAGGATTTCGACCGGCGCCTTGCCGCCCTTGCGCTCCAGCGCCCGACGGATCAGCGGCAGGCCGTGACCGGCGATGGCGCGGTTCATGGCAACGTCGGCCTCGGCGATCTCGCCGGCACGGCGATAGGCGGCGGCGGCGCGGCGTTCGGCCGGCGTCTGCCGCAGCAGCGTGCGCAGATCCTCGACCGCCCAGCGCAGATTGACCGCCGTCGGCCGCGTCGCGAGCAGCATGGCGGCGGCGCGCTCGATCGCCGCGTCGCCCGGATCGGCGCGCATGGCGAGCGCCATGCCATAGGCCGCGGCGGCGCCGATCAGCGGCGCGCCGCGCACCAGCATGGCGCGGATCGCGTGCGCCGCCTCCTCCACGGTGACGAGCCGCAGCGTCTTGAGTTCGAACGGCAGGCGCGTCTGGTCGATGATGCCGACGCCCGCGCCGTCGGCCTCGAGCCAGATGCTGCGCATGGCCTGGCCCGCGACCTTCATGGCGTCAGGCCTTGCGCCGCTTGCTCTTGCCGGCCGGCCGCAGCACGCGCCCGGCGACCGCATCGAGTTTCTTCATCAGCCTGGGATCGCGCTTTTCGGGCGCGGTGATCAGCGCGTGATCGAGCGCGTGGTCGCAGCCCTGCGGGCAGCGCGCGCCGTCATGTGCGATCAGCGGCGCCGCCGCGCGCACCAGCGCCTTGGCTCTGTCGGCATTGGCGAGCAGCGTGCCGACGATCATGTCGACCGAGACGTGATCGTGGCCCGGATGCCAGCAGTCGAAATCGGTCACCATCGCGACGGTGGCGTAGCAAATCTCGGCCTCGCGCGCGAGTTTGGCCTCGGGCATGTTGGTCATGCCGATGACGTCGCAGCCCCATTGGCGATAGAGCCGGCTTTCGGCCAGGGTCGAGAACTGCGAGCCCTCCATCACCAGGTAGGTGCCGCCGCGGGTGAGCGCGATACCGACCGCCTTGCCAGCCTCGAAAAGATGCCGGCCAAGCCGGCCGCAGACCGGATGCGCCATCGAGACATGGGCGACGCAGCCGGTGCCGAAGAAGCTCTTGTGGCGGGCGAAGGTGCGATCGATGAACTGATCGGCGATGACGAAGGTGCCGGGCGGCAGATCCTCGCGGAACGAGCCCACCGCCGACAGCGAGATCAGATCGGTGACGCCGGCGCGCTTCAGCGCGTCGATATTGGCGCGGTAGTTGATCTCGCTCGGCGGGATGGGGTGGCCGCGGCCGTGACGCGGCAGGAAAACCAGATCGACGTCGCCGAGGCGGCCGAAGCACAGCGCGTCGGAGGGGCGGCCGAAGGGCGATTTGACGCGGCGCCAGGCGACGCCGGTCATGCCTTCGATGCGATAGAGGCCGCTGCCGCCGATGATGCCGATGACGCGCGCGGTCATCGCAAATCCCCCGAAGCCCGGGGCGGAGTCAACCAGCCTTGCGGCGCCGCGACAACCGGAATCAGTGCTCGACGTCGGACCAGACGCGGCGCTTGGCGCCGTAGAGCACGCCGGTCATCGCCAGAAGGAACAGGATGACCTTGGCGCCGGTGCGCTTGCGCTGCTCCATCATCGGATCGGAGGCCCAGGTCATGAAGGCGACGACGTCGTGCGCCTCCTGCTGCAGCGTCGCCTTGGTGCCGTCGCCGTACTGCACGGTGTTGTCCTGCAGCGGCGGCGGCATGGCGATGACGTGACCGGGGAAATAGAGGTTGTAGTGGCCGCCGCCCGGCGGCATCTCGAAGCCCTTGGGCGGCTCGCGGAAGCCCGTCAGGATACCGTAGACGTAGCGCGCGCCGCCGGCGCGCGCCTTGATGATGTCGGAGAGATCGGGCGGCGCCTTGCCGAGCGCGGCCGCGGCCGCCTGTTCGTTCGGGAAGGGCGCCGCGAAATGGTCGGACGGACGCGCCGGCCGCTGGATTGGCTGGCCGTTCTTGTCGATGTCCGGCACCTGCTTTTGCGCCGCGATCGCCTTGACCTGCGCCTCGCTGTAGCCGAGGCCGTCGGTGCCGGCGAGATCGTCGTAGGTCAAAAGGTTCATCGAATGGCAGGTCGAGCAGACCTGGGTGTAGATCTGGAAGCCGCGCTGCAGCGCCGCACGATCGAAGGTGCCGAACGGCCCCTCGAACGACCACGACACGTCGGGCAGCGGCGGCGTCGCCTCTTCGGCCTGCGCCTTGACCGGCTGCGCGGGCTGCACCAGCGCCGCACCGGCGATCGCCGCGCCGGCGAGCAGCGCCGTCATCACGTAGCGCGGCTTCATGGCTTGGCCCTCGCCGCAGTGGCGCCGGCGACGGCGCCGCCGGCGCGCTTCTTCAAGACCGCCTCGGAGATGCTCGGCGGCAGCGGGAGCGGCCGCTCCAGCCAGCCGATCAGCGGCATCAGCACGAGGAAGTGCAGGAAGTAATAGAAGGTGCCGACGCGGCCGATGACGATCCAGATGCCTTCGGGCCGATGGGCGCCGACCGCGCCGAGGGCGAAGGCGTCGATCACCAGCAGCCAGAACACCCACTTGTAGACCGGGCGGAAATAGGCGCTGCGCACCTTCGATGTGTCGAGCCAGGGAACCACGAACAGGATGAAGATCGAGCCGAACAGCGCGCAGACGCCCAGCAGCTTGTTGGGGATCGAGCGCAGGATCGCGTAGAACGGCAGCAGGTACCACTCCGGCACGATCTCGGGCGGCGTCTGCATCGGATTGGCCGGTATATAGTTCTGCGGATCGCCGAGCGCGTTCGGGAAATAGAACACGAAGATCGAGAACACGATCAGGAACACGCTCAGGCCGAACATGTCCTTATAGGTGTAGTACGGATGGAAGGGCACGCTGTCCTGCGGTCCCTTGCGGTCGATGCCGAGCGGATTGTTGGAACCGTGCTGGTGCAGCGCCAGGACGTGCAGGACCACCACGCCGAGGATGACGAACGGCAACAGGTAGTGGAGCGCGTAGAAGCGGTTGAGCGTCGGATTGCTGACGGCGAAGCCGCCCCACAGCCACGTCACGATGTCCTTGCCGACTCCGGGAATCGCCGAGAACAGGCTGGTGATGACGGTGGCGCCCCAGAAGCTCATCTGCCCCCACGGCAGCACGTAGCCCATGAACGCGGTCGCCATCATCAGCAGGACGATGAGGACGCCGAGCATCCACAGGAGCTCGCGCGGCGCCTTGTACGAGCCGTAATAGAGCCCGCGGAAGAGATGGATGTAGACGACGATGAAGAAGAACGACGCGCCGTTCATGTGGATGTAGCGGATCAGCCAGCCGTAATTGACCTCGCGCATCACGCGCTCGACCGACTGGAAGGCGTCGCCCGTGTTGGGGTCGTATTGCATCGCCAGGAAGATGCCGGTGACGATCATAATCGTCAGCATCGCGCCGGCGAGCGAACCGAAATTCCACCAGTAGTTCAGGTTCTTCGGCGTCGGATATTCGTGCAGCTCATGATCGAGATAGCTGAACACCGGCAGGCGGTGATCGATCCACTGCACCAGCTTGTTCCGCGATACCGCCATGGCCCCGCCTCAGATCTGCTCGATCGAATCGAAGTCGAACGTCGAGTTCGGCGGATTTTCGCCGATCCGGACGGTGGTGTCGTTGACGAACCGATAGGGCGGCACCGGCAGGTTGTAGGGCGCGGGCACGCCGCTGAAGACGCGGCCGGCGAGGTCGTAGCGCGAGCCGTGGCATGGGCAGAAATAACCGCCGGGCCAGGACGGCCCGAGGCTGCCGCCGGGCTGTGGCGTGAACTCGGGAATGCAGCCAAGATGGGTGCAGATGCCGACCAGGACGAGATACTCGGGCTTGATCGAGCGGTGCCAGTTGGTGGCGTAGGGCGGCTGCTGCAACACCTGCGAGTTGGGATCGCGCAGCAGGCCCAGATCCTTCGCATCCTGGAGCTTCTTCAGCTCGGCCGCGGTGCGATGGACGATGAAGACCGGCCGCGAGCGCCACAGCACCAGAATCTGCTGGCCGGGCTGCAGGCTCGAGAGATCGACGTCGATCGGCGCGCCGGCGGCGATCACGTCGCGCGCCGGATTCATGCTCGTGATCAGCGGCCAGACCGCGCAGGCGGCGCCGACACCAAGCAGGGCGTTGCCGGCGATCACCAGAAAGTCGCGCCGCGTGCCGCCCGCCGCGTGCGCGTCGGCCGTCTGCGAATGCGCCGAATCCGCCATCGATTCCCTCTCTCGCGGGCCGAAAAGCCCGCGCGCAAGCTACAGGCTTGAACGAAAGCTTCTATGCGACATCGTGCCGCACGAACGCCCAAAATCCCAGCCTGCGAGCCGCGCGCGAGCCTTGCCAAGGCGGCCAACTCTTCCCCAAGGTGCGATCATGCGCTTGGCCCTCTACGAGCCGGATATTCCGCAGAACGCGGGCGCGATCCTGCGGCTCGGCGCGTGTCTCGGCGTCGCCGTCGACATTATCGAGCCGTGCGGCTTCGTGCTCGACGATCGCCGGCTGAAGCGCGCGGCGATGGATTATCTCGCGCGCGTCGAGATTGCGCGGCATCCGTCGTGGGAGTCGTTCCGGCGCGCGCCACGCGGCCGGCTGGTGCTGCTTTCGACCACGGCCCGCCTCCCGTATCATCGCTTCGCCTTCGCCCGCGACGACGTGCTGCTGCTCGGGCGTGAGACCGCGGGCGTGCCGTCGGAGGTCGCCGAAGCCGTGGATGCCAGCGTGCGGATACCGATGCGGCCCGGGCTGCGCTCGCTCAACGTTGCGCTGGCGGCGGCGATCGTGCTGGGCGAGGCGCTGCGCCAGACCGCGCTGCTGCCGGAGCCGGCGCCGTGAGCGACGCGGCGCAGCAGCAGGCCGATGCCGCGCGCTGGTTCGAGGAGCTGCGCGATCGCCTCTGCACCGTGTTCGAGGCGATCGAGGACGAATACGCATCGGCGCGCCCCGAGGAAGGACCCGCCGGCCGCTTCGCGCGCAAGCCGTGGCGCCACGAGGGCGGCGGCGGCGGCACGATGGCGCTGATGCACGGCCGCGTCTTCGAGAAGATCGGCGTCAACGTCTCGACGGTGTGGGGCGAATTCTCGCCCGAGTTCCGCGGGCAGATTCCCGGCGCGGCGCAGGACCCGCGCTACTGGGCTTCGGGCATCTCGCTGGTGGCGCATCCGCGCTCGCCGCTGGTTCCGGCGGCGCACATGAACACGCGGCATATCCGCACCACCAAGGCGTGGTTCGGCGGCGGCGCCGACCTGACGCCGGTGGTTGCCGAGGAGGCCGACACGCGCGACTTCCATGCCGCGCTCGAGGCCGCCTGCGCGGCGCACGACGCGGCCTATTACCCGCGCTTCAAGGCGTGGTGCGACGAGTATTTCTTCCTCAGGCACCGCAATGAGCCGCGCGGCGTCGGCGGCATCTTCTACGACGACCTCGCGACCGGCGACTGGAACCGCGACTTCGCCTTCACCCGCGCGGTGGGAGACGCCTTCCTGCGCATCTATCCGCGGCTCGTCAGGCGCAACATGCTGCGGCCGTGGACCGAGGGGCAGCGCGAGGCGCAGCTCGTCAAGCGCGGCCGCTACGTCGAGTTCAACCTGCTCTACGACCGCGGCACGCTGTTCGGGCTCAGGACCGGCGGCAACGTCGAGGCGATCCTGATGTCGCTGCCGCCGGAAGTGAAATGGCCCTGAATCTCAGACCGCCTCTTCCGGCGGCTTGCGCCGGCCGAAGAAGGCGAGCAACAGCAGGTCGTAGACCGCCTTGAGGCCGCCGGCGATCAGCGCCGGCCAGCCGAAGGGCGAAAGCGCGAGGAGCCATCCGGCGAGCGCCGGCGCCAGCGCCGCCGCGAGGCTGCGCGGCACCGCGGTGACGCTCGCCGCCGCCGCACGCTCGGCCGGCGTCACCACCGCCATGACGTAGGAGCTGCGCGTCGGCACATCCATCTGCGACAGCGAGCAGCGCACCAGCCACAGCGCCACCGCAATCCACAGCTTGGGCGCGAAGGCCATGGCGATCAGGCACAGATTCGACGGCAGATGCGTGAACACCATGGTGTTGACCAGCCCGATGCGCGCGGCGATGCGGCCGGCGGCGATATAGGAAGCGGCCGAAGCGAGGCCGCTCCAGAAGAAGATCGAGCCGGCGACGGCGAGCGACAGGCCGAAGCGCTCGAACAGCCAGAGCGCCAGCAGCGACTGGACGATCAGGCCGCCGCCGAAGGCGTCGAGGCTGAACAGCGCGGCGAGGCCGAAAACGACGCGACGCGAGGGGCCGAGCGGCGGCGCCGGCGCTTCCGGCCGCGCATCGAACCCCGCCGGCAATCGCCGGTAGAGGTGATAGCTGGCGAGACCGATGAGCGCATAGAGGCCGAACATCCAACGCAGCGAATCGACGGCGTCGAGGCCGAGCCAGCCGCGCGCGAGGTCCGGCAGGCCGGCGGCGAGCGAGCCTAACGCGCCGACCAACGAGCCCACGAGGCTGTAGAGCACGAAGGCGTCGGTGCGCGCCTTGGCCGGCGCGGCCTCGGCGAGCAGAGCCTGCTCCAGCGGCAGGAACAGGCTGACATCGCTCGGCGACGGATTGAGCGTACCGAAGAAGGCGATCACCACCAGCGGCCAGAAACGCGATGCCGCGGCGAAGCCGACGCCGGTGGCGATCATCAGCAGCGTCGCGATCACCAGCAGCCAGCGCCGACCATAACGGTGCGCGGTGAGCCCGACGACGATGGTGGCCGCCGCCGAGCCGATCAGCGTCGCCGCGGTGACGAGGCCGATGGCCAAGGCGTCGAAACCGAGCGCCTTGAGGTAGGCCGGCAGCAGCAGGCTGACGAAGCCGTCGGCGAAGGCGCGCAGGCCGCGCGCCCGGTAAAGCGTCGCGGCGGCCGGCGCGACGCCGGCGGGCAGCAGGCGCCATCGCATCGCCGTCACGCGAGGCGCGCCAGCGCCTCGCCGCCCAAGGCGCCGACAACGACGACGGCCCAGGGCGGCACGCGCAGGCGCAGCAGAACGAGAGCCGCAATCGCGAACGCCAGATCGATCCAGCCGAAGACCGCGCTGACGAAGACCGGGCGGTACAGCGCCGCCAGCAGCAGGCCGACGACCGCGGCATTGACACCCTTGAGCGCCGATTGCACGGCCCGGTTGGCGCGCAGCTCGCTCCAGAACGGCAGCGTACCGACGATCAGCAGCATGCCGGGCAGGAAGGTGGCGATCAGCGCGATCGCCCCGCCGACCGCGCCACCCGGCGGCACCCGCATGCTGACCCCGAGAAAGGCGGCAAAGGTGAAGAGCGGGCCGGGCAGCGCCTGCGCCGCGCCGTACCCGGCGAGGAAGGTGTCTTGGCTCACCCAACCTTTCGGCACCACCACGGCATTGAGCAGCGGCAGCAGCACATGGCCGCCGCCGAAGACCAGCGAGCCCGAGCGGTAGAAGCCCTCGAACAGGCGCAGCGCGTTCGAGCCGGTCGCCGCCGTCGCGATCGGCGACAGCGCCAGCACGGCGGCGAAGGCGACCAGTGCGGCGACGGCGAGAGGCCGCGGCACGCGCGGCGCAAAGGGAACCGCCGCATGACGCGCCTCGCCCGGCAAGAAGATGCGGCCGGCAGCGGCGCCGAAGGCGATGGCGGCGAGCTGCCCCCAGCTCGACGGCAGCGCCAGCGCCAACCCGGCGGCGACGAGCGTCATCGCGGCGCGTGGCACGTCGTTGGCGAGACGCCGCGCCATCTGCCATACCGCCAACGCTACCACGGCGCAGGCGACCAGCATCAGACCGTGCAACCAGGGCGCGCCGGACAGGTCGCCGAGCCGCGCCAGTCCGAAGCCGAGCCCGCCCATGATCAGCGCCGAGGGCAGAGTGAAGCCGAGCCAGGCGCACAGCGCGCCGGGGAGGCCGCCGCGCAGCAGGCCGACCGCGAAGCCGAACTCGCTCGACGACGGACCGGGCAGGAATTGCGACAGCGCCAGAAGATCGGCGAAGCCGGCTTCGTCGAGCCAGCCGCGACGCTCGATGAATTCGCTGCGGTAATAGCCGAGATGCGCCACCGGCCCGCCGAACGACGTCACGCCCAGCCGGAGGAAGACGGCGAGAATCTCGAGGGGGCTGCTACGCTCGCTTTCGTCAGCCATGCCGCGTCAGCCGCCGCTTCAGCTCGGCACGGCACTCGGCCGCCGTTGCGCGGAAATCGCCCTTGATCCACCAGGCTTCGAGCGCGGCCAGCAGCGCCCCGACGGCCGGTCCGGGCGCCATGCCGGCGGCGAGCAGGTCGCGGCCCCTGAGCGGGAAGCGCGGCGGCTTCCATGTTCGCGCCCGGTCCAGCAGCCGCGCGACGCGGCGCGGGCGGCGGCGCGCCGCCGCCGCCAGCAGCACGCGATCGGCATAGAGCGCCGGCCCCCAGCGATAGAGCGCGCGGCGCTGCGCCGCATGGTCGCCGTCGAGATCGATCGCCGGCCGCACGGCGAGCGCCGCCAGCCGGTCGCGCTCGGCGCCCGACAGCTTGAGCCGCTCGGCGACGGCCGCCGCCTTGCGGCCGACCAGCGCCGCGAGACGGCGGATCGGGTCCGGCTGCGGCTCGAGTGCGATCAGGCGCCCGAGCGGCGCCAGGCCGCCGGCTTCGGGCAGCAGCGCCGCAAGCACGCCGTCGGCCCGCATCATGCGCAGAGCCGGCAGCGGATTCGGCGCTGCCAGCAGCTTCAGGATCTCGGCGGCGACGCGCTCGACCGAGAGCGTCGACAGCAGCGGCACCGCATCGCGGCAGGCGGCGCGCGCCGCGCGGTCGCCGGTGCCGCGGCCGTAATGCGCGACGAAGCGGTAGTAGCGCAGCAGCCGCAGCACATCCTCGCGGATGCGGGTCGCGGGATCGCCGACGAAGCGCACGCGGCCCGCGCGGAGATCGGCGAGACCGCCGACATAATCGTAAAGGCCGCCGCGCGGATCGAGCGACAGCGCATTCATGGTGAAGTCGCGGCGCCACGCATCGGCTTCCCAGTCGGCATCGAAGGCGACCTTGGCGTGCCGGCCGTAGGTCTCGACGTCGCGGCGCAGGGTGGTGATCTCGAAGTTCCGCTTCGGCGTCGCCGCCGTCACCGTGCCGTGCGCGATGCCGGTCGGCACCGCGCGGATGCCGGCGGCCTCGAGCCGCTCGATGACCGCCGCGGGTGCGAGCGGCGTGGCGACGTCGATGTCGATCACGCGCCGGCCGAGCAGCGTGTCGCGCACCGCGCCGCCGACAAAGCGCGGCCGGCCTTCGGCCGCCGTCAGCGCGCGCATGACCCGCCGCGTTGCCCTCTCGCGCATCCACGGGCGCGGCCCGATGGTGCGGACCGGACCCGCCATCAGCGCGACTCCGGCGGAACGATCTGGCCGGGAACCAGACGCCCGCCCTCGAGATGCGGCGGCACGTAGCGGCCCGGGCGCGGGCCGCCGGTTCCGACGCCGATGATCACCAGCGCCAGCGCCGCCGCCGCCAGCCCGCCGACGATCAGCCAGGTCCACGGCGTGCCGCGCTCGTCGGCGCGGCCCACGGTATGGAGCCAGAGAAAATAGATCGCGGTCGGTGCTAGCAGCGGCAGCAGGATGGTCAGCGCCACCCGAGTCATGGCGCACTCACGTCGCCAGGACCTCGGCGAGATTGGCCAAGATACCGGCCGTGGCGCCCCAGATATAGCGCGTGTCGTGGCTCAGTACGAAAAAAGTGCGGACGCCGTTCCTGAGCTGGCGGGTCTCGCGCCGGTAGTTGGCGCGGTCGGCGACATGCGAGAGCGAGACCTCGAAGACGTCGGCTACCTCGCTCGGATCCGGCATTACCGCCAGCGGCGGCCGCACCAGCGCGACCACGGGAACGATCTCGTAGCCGGTGCCGGTGATGTAAGTGTCGAGCCGGCCGATCACCTCGACGCGCTCGGGCGGCAGACCGATCTCCTCGTGCGTTTCGCGCAGCGCCGCGGCGACCGCGTCGTTGTCGGACGGCTCGACGCTGCCGCCCGGAAGGGCGACCTGGCCGGCATGCGCGCTGAGCTTTTCGTGGCGCTGGGTCAGCAGCACGCTGAGGCCTTCGGCCCGGTCGATGATCGGCACCAGCACCGCCGCCGGGCGCAGGCCGGACGGCAGCTTGACGTCGGGGCTCAGGATGTGGTCGCCCCGCACTCTGGCGCTGCCGAAGGAGCGCAGGCCCGGCTGGTAGGCGCCGAACCGATCGCGCACCGCGGCGGCGGTCAGTCGGCCGGCCCGATCGTGCCCAGTGGAAAGAATCTGCCCGTGCTCCATACGCCAAATTTGGTTTCGTCGCCGATCCGCTCTTCGCCGCCCAAGTCCACAAGCTGGTAGAATACCGGCCGCGCGAGGCGGGCTTCCAGCCCGTCGCGTACGAGGATATAGGGCACGGGGGTATGCGTCATCCGATCCTCGGCGATGCGCAAGGGGTGGGCGCCGTCGAGTGTCACAATGTCGTCAACATTGGTGCGAAAGATCAGCCGCTGCCGCGCGCCGGGATTCTCGACATCGAGCGCCACCGCGACGAACGGGGCGTCCTCAACCGCGATGCGGCCGCGCTCGGCCGGGGTCGCGAGCCAATATTGGCCCTGGGCGTCGCGCTCCAGCACGCGGCTGAAAAGACGCACCAGCGCCATACGACGGATTGATGAGCCGCGATAGAACCAGCTACCATCGCGGGCAATGCGGATATCGAAGTCGCCGCAATCGCGCGGCGCCGTGCCGGCCTGCGGCGGCCGGGCCGCCTCGGCGGCCAGCCGCGCGAGCCCGGGCGACGATGCTTCCTCCATGACCACCCCTATCCGCAGCAGGAGCGTCCGTTGACCACGACTGAATCGGTCGCAGCAAGCGCTAACGACCTCGCACGCGAGATCGAAACGCTGGGCGCGCGCCTCACGGCGGTGCGCCAGCGCATCGGCCGGGTCATCTTCGGGCAGGGCGAGGTGATCGATCAAGCCTTGATCACGCTGCTGGCCGGCGGACACGCGCTGCTGATCGGCGTACCCGGCCTGGCCAAGACCCGCCTGGTCGAGACGCTCGGCACGGTGCTCGAGCTCGACGACAAGCGCGTGCAATGCACGCCCGATCTGATGCCCGCCGACATTATCGGCTCGGAAGTGCTGGAGGAAAGCGAAAGCGGCCGGCGCAGCTTCCGCTTCATCCCCGGCCCGGTGTTCTGCCAGCTCCTGATGGCCGACGAGATCAACCGCGCCAGCCCGCGCACGCAGTCGGCGCTGCTGCAGGCGATGCAGGAAGGCCGCGTCTCGGTCGCCGGGCAATACCATCCTCTGCCCAAGCCGTTCCATGTGCTGGCAACTCAGAATCCGCTCGAGCAGGAGGGCACGTATCCCCTGCCCGAAGCGCAACTCGATCGTTTCCTGTTACAGATCGACGTCGGCTATCCCGATCTCGAAGCCGAGCGCCGCATGCTGCTCGCGACCACCGGCGTCAGCGAAGAGGCCGCCGCGCCCGTGCTCAACGCCGCCGAACTGCTCGCGGCGCAGCGGCTCGTGCGGCGCATTCCGGTCGGTGACAGCGTCGTCGACGCGATCCTGCGGCTGGTGCGCTCGGGCCGGCCGGGCGAAGATACCGCCGATGCCGCGCGCAGGCACATCGCCTGGGGTCCCGGTCCGCGCGCGAGCCAGGCGCTGATGCTGGCGGCGCGGGCGCGGGCGCTGCTCGACGGGCGCCTGGCGCCGTCGCTCGACGACGTGCTGGCGCTCGCCCACCCGGTGCTGCGCCATCGCATGGCGCTCACCTTCGCCGCGCGTGCGGACGGCGTGGGCATGGCGCAGGTGATCGACCGGCTGCTGGATCCGTTCCGCTGATGGCCGGGCCGGCGCTGCGCCATCGCGCCGAAGCGGCCGCGCTCGCATTGCCGCCGCTGCTGATCGCCGCCGAGCGCGTCGCCGCCGCCGTCGTGCAGGGGACGCACGGTCGGCGCCGCACCGGCCAGGGTGAGACCTTCTGGCAATTCCGGCCCTATCAGCCGAGCGATCCGGCGATGCGCATCGACTGGCGGGAGACCGCCAAATCCCAGCACGTCTACGTGCGCGAGACCGAGTGGGAGGCGGCGCAGAGCGTCTATCTCTGGCGCGACGGATCGCCGTCGATGGATTATGCCTCGGACGCCGAACTGCCAACCAAGCGCGCCCGCGCCGACCTGCTGACGCTGGCGCTGGCATCGCTGCTGGTGCGCGCGGGCGAGCGCGTCACGCTGATGGGCTCGGATCTGGCGCCGGCGCACGGCCGCGCCGTGCTCGATCGTCTCGCACTGCTGCTCGAACGCGGCTCGACGCCAGGCGACCTGCCGGCCTACGAAAAGCTGCCGCGCCACGGCCAGGTGGTGTGGATGGGCGACCTGCTGGCGCCGCTCGATGCGACCGCGGCGCTGGTTCTGCGTTACGCCGACGCCGGCCTCAAGGGCCACCTGCTGCAGATTCTCGACCCGGCGGAGGAAAGCCTGCCCTTCGCCGGCCGCGTGCGCTTCGAGGGATTGGAGGGCGAGGATCCGCTGCTGATCAGCCGTGTCGAGACCATCCGCACGCATTACGCCGAGCGCCTGCAGCGCCACCGCGACGGCCTCGCGGCGCTGACGCGCAGCGCCGGCTGGAGCTTCGCGACCCATCGCACCGACCATCCGCCGCAGCACGCGCTGCTCGGACTCTATCGCATCCTGGCGGAGCGCTAGACTCATGCTGTCGCTGGGACCCTTCGCCTTCGCCGCGCCCTGGCTGCTCGCCGCCCTGGCGGCATTGCCGGTCCTGTGGTGGCTGCTGCGGGTGACGCCGCCGGCGCCCCGTCGCATCCGCTTTCCCGCGTTGCGGCTGATGTTGGGACTGGCGCCGCCGGAGGAGACGCCGGCGAAGACGCCGCTCTGGCTCATCCTGTTGCGCATGGCGCTCGCCACCGTGGTGATTCTGGCGCTGGCGCAGCCGGTGCTCAATCCGCGGGCCGCCGTGACGGCGGCCGGTCCGGTGGTCTTTGCGGTCGACGACGGCTGGAGCGCGGCGCGGCAGTGGAACGCGATGCGGGCGAGCCTCGACCGGCTGATCGACCAGGCCGGTCGCGAGGGCCGCGAGATCGTGCTGTTCGGCACCGCCGAACCGCCGGGATCGCGCGTCGCCGGCGATCTGTCGTTGTTGCGGCCGGCGGACGCGCGCGCCGTCGCCGACAGCCTGGAACCGCGTCCCTGGCCGGAGGACCGCGCCAAGGCGCTGGCGCGGTTCGAGCGCCTCGGCCTTTCGCGTGCCGCGGACATCGTGTGGCTGAGCGACGGCATCGACAACGGCGATGCCACGCAGTTCGCCGCCGGGCTGGCGCGTCACGGCCCGCTGACGGTCATGGCGACCGGCGGCAACGACCTGCCGCGTCTGCTGGGCGCCGCCGACACCGACGCCCGGGACCTCGCGGCGGCGGTCGAGCGCGCCGATCCGACGCTGCCGGAGGCGGTGACGCTGCGCGCGCTGGGCGGCGACGGGCGCCTGCTGGCGCGCCGCGCGGTAACAATACCGGCGGGCCGCAAGACCGTGGTCGCGCATCTGCCGATGCCGACCGAGCTGCGCAACCGCGTTGCGTCGATCGCCATCGAGAACGAAGCCTCGGCCGGCGCGGTATTGCTGCTCGACGAGCGCTGGAAGCGCCGGCCGGTCGGCATCGTCGCCCGGCGCGATCCGGCGCAGCCGCTGCTGAGCGGCGCCTATTATCTCGACAAGGCTCTGTCGCCGTTCAGCGAGGTGCGCACCGGCGACGTCGCCACCCTGATAAAGGGCGGAATCGCGGTTCTGGCCCTTCCCGACAATGCGGAACTGACCGAGGGCGATCGGCGCGACATCGCGCAGTGGCTCGATGCCGGCGGCACGCTGCTGCGCTTCGCGGGGCCGCATCTGGCGGCGCAGCCCGACGACGATCTCCTGCCGGTGCGGCTCCGGCGGGGCGACCGCACGCTCGGTGGCGCGCTGTCGTGGGAGCGGCCGGCCAAGCTTGCACCGTTCGCCGCCGACAGTCCGTTCGCCGGCCTCGCCGTGCCCGACGACGTCACGGTTTCGCGTCAGGTGCTGGCTGAACCGACGGTGGATCTCGCGCAAAAGACCTGGGCGCGGCTCGCCGACGGCACGCCGCTGGTCACCGCCGCGAAGCGCGGCAAGGGACTCGTCGTCCTCGTCCACACCACCGCCGATCCCGAATGGTCGAACCTTTCGATCTCCGGCCTGATGGTGGAGATGCTCCGCCGCATCGTCGCCGTGAGCCAGGGCGTCGCGGGAACGGGCGACAAGCCGCTGCCGCCGGTCGAGACGCTCGACGGTTTCGGCCGGCTGCACGCCGCGCCGGCTTCCGCCGAGACCATCCGGGCCGGCGCCATCGCCCGCACCGTCGCCGGGCCGCGCCACCCGCCCGGATTCTACGGCACCGCAGACGCGCGTGTGGCGCTCAACCTGGCGCCGGTGGTGAGGCATTTCGCGCCGCTGCCGGATTTGCCGCCCGGCGTCAAGCGCGAGGGCTTCGTGCGCGGCGCCGAAGTCGATTTCCGGCCGCCGCTGCTGGCGTCCGCCCTGTTGCTGATGCTCGCCGATCTGGCGATCGGCCTGGCGTTGCGCGGCTTGCTGCCACGGCTCGGCTGGCGCAAGGGCGCGGCTGCGGGCGCGCTCCTCCTCGCCGCACTGGTCGCCGCGCCGGCGGCGCGGGCCGCAGACGGCGACGCCTTCGCCATCGCCGCCGCGAGCCAGTTCCATCTCGCCTATGTGCGCACCGGCATCCCCGACGTCGATGCCGAATCGAAGGCCGGGCTGGCCGGGCTGTCGCTGGTGCTCAACGAGCGCACGGCGGTCGAGGCGGCGGCGCCGATGGCGGTCGATCCCGAGACCGACCAGCTCATCTTCTTCCCTCTGCTCTATTGGCCGGTGGTGGACGGGGAGCCCGCGCTCTCGCCGCAGGCGGTGGCGCGCGTCCAGCATTATCTCGACACCGGCGGCATCATCCTGTTTGACACGCGCGACCAGGAGCAGCCCGACGCCTTCAGTCGCGGCACCGCCGAGGCCCGCCTCAAGCGTCTCGCCGCCGGCCTGTCGATTCCGCCGCTGGTGCCTCTGCCGCCCGACCACGTGCTGACGAAGTCGTTCTATCTGATGGAGAATTTCCCCGGTCGCTGGGCCGGGGGCCGGCTCTGGGTGGAGCCGACCGACAACGCGGTCAACGACGGCGTCTCGAGCGTCATTGTCGGCGGCAACGAATGGGCCGGGGCCTGGGCGCTCGACGCCAACGACCGGCCGCTTTACGCCGCGGTGCCCGGCGGCGAGCCGCAACGCGAGATGGCCTTTCGCTTCGGCATCAACCTGGTGATGTACGCCCTCACCGGTAACTACAAGAGCGACCAGGTGCACGTGCCGGCGATTCTCGAGCGGCTGGGCCAATGACCGGCTGGACCGTCGCCACCTCGCCGCTGTTGCCGTGGTGGGCGATCGTCGCCTTTGGCGCGGCTGCGGCGATCCTGATCGCCTACGGTTTGTGGCGCCGGGCGCGCGGCGCCGCGTTGCGGCTGCTGGCGGCGCTGGCGCTCGCGGCCATTGCAATCAATCCGTCGCTCGTCGAGGAAAAACGCGCGCCGCAGCACGACGTCGTCGCGGTCGTGGTCGACGATTCGCAGAGCATGACCATCGGCCAGCGCCGGCAACTGGCGGCGACGGCGCTCAAGGACGTCACCGACCGGCTGCGGCGCCTGCCGGGCCTCGATGTGCGCGTCGTCCACGGCGGCGCGCCGGATCCGTCGTCGCCCCTGGCCGACGACGGCACGCGGCTGTACACCGCGCTGAGCCGGGCCCTTGCCGACGTGCCGCAGCAGCGCGTTGCCGGAGCCATCCTGATCACCGACGGGCAGATCCACGACATGCCGCCGCCCGGGCGGCTGGACTTGCGTGCGCCGATCCACGTCCTGCTCACCGGCCGGCCGGACGAGGCCGACCGCCGGCTGGTCGTGCGCAATGCGCCGAAATTCGGGCTGGTGGGCAAGACCGTCGAGCTGACGGTGCGCATCGAGGACCTGCCCGCCGCAGCGGCGGCCGGCGAGGCGCAGCTTACGGTTCGCAAGGACGGCGGCCTTCCCGTCATCCGCAACGTGCCGGTCGGCGCCGACGTGACCGTACCGGTGAACGTCGATCACGGGGGGCCGAACGTCGTCGAGCTGAGCGCGAACGCCGGGTCGCACGAGCTGACGCTCGCCAACAACCGCGCCGCGTTCGTCATCAACGGCGTCCGCGACCGGCTCAAGGTGCTCTTGATCAGCGGCGAGCCCAACCAGGACGAGCGCACCTGGCGCAACATCCTCAAGTCGGATCCGTCGGTCGATCTCATCCACTTCACGATCCTGCGGCCACCGGAGAAGCAGGACGGGACGCCCATCCGCGAGCTGAGCCTGATCGCCTTCCCAATCCGCGAGCTGTTCGACGTCAAGCTGCACCAGTTCGACCTCATCATCTTCGACCGCTACCGCCAGCGCAGCGTGCTGCCCGAGGCCTATCTCGAGAACATCGCCAACTACGTGCGCGACGGCGGCGCCCTGCTGGTTTCGGCGGGGCCGTCCTTCGCGACGCCGCTGTCGCTCTATCGCACGCCGCTCGGCGCCGTGCTGCCGGCGGAGCCGACCGGCGACGTGTTCAACCAGGGATTCGTGCCGCAGGTCACCGCGGTCGGCCGCCGCGATCCGGTGACCGAGGACCTGCCCGGCCTGCCCGCGCAGCCGGACGCGGTGCCGCCCTGGGGCCGCTGGTTCCGCGATATCGGCGCTCAGGCGCAACGCGGCGTCACGGTCATGACCGGCTATCAGAACCAGCCGCTGCTGGTGCTCGATCGCGTCGGCAAGGGCCGCGTCGCGCAGCTCATGTCGGACGAGATGTGGCTGTGGACGCGCGGCTACGAAGGCGGCGGACCGCAGGCCGAGTTGCTGCGCCGCGTGGTGTACTGGCTGATGAAGGAGCCCGATCTCGAGGAGAACGATCTCCGGGCGTCGATCGACGGCAACAAGCTGACGGTGACGCGGCAGTCGCTCGCGCCCGACGACACGCCGGTGCAGCTGACGCTGCCGGACGGCAGGACCGAGATGCTCACGCTGACGCCGACGCATGGTGGGCGTAGCCAGGCGACGACGGCGGTGAATGAGAGCGGGCTATACCGCGTCAGCGACGGACGGCGGGCCGCGCTGGCCGCCGCCGGATCGCTCAACCCGATCGAGATGTCCGACGTGCGCACCACCGACGACAAGGTCAAGGCGGACGTCGCCGCCACCGGCGGCGGAATAATCTGGCTCGGCGCCGCCGGCGTGCCCGACATCCGCCCGGTCGAGCCGGGCCAATCGGCAGCCGGTCGCGGCTGGATCGGCTTGCGCCGCAACGGCGATTATGTCGTTACTGGCGTCGGCGAGACACCGCTGCTGCCGGGCGCTCTGGCTCTCCTGCTGGCGCTCGGCATCCTGATCCTGGCCTGGCGGCGCGAGGGGCACTGACGCGTGCCGGCGGAATGGCGCGATTTCTACGTCGTTCTGGCGACGGCGGCAGGAACCCTGATCGGCGCGATGTTCATCGTCGCCTCGATCGGCGGCCGGCATATCACGCGCGCGCGGACCGCCGGGGCCACCTTCGTCACGCCGACGGTCGCCCATCTCGCGGTCGTTCTGGTCGCGTGTGCGTTCCTGGTCGTGCCGTCCCTCACGCCCGGCGTCCTCGGCTGGATCGCCGGGCTGGGCGGGTTGGTCGGCCTCGCCGTCGCGGCCCAGATCTGCGGCCGCGTGCTGCGCAGCAAGATCGATCGCGTCGACCGGTTGTGGTACGGCGCCGTGCCGCTGCTCGGATACGCCGCCATCGTCGCCGGCGGAATCCTGATCCTGGCGCAGCGGCCGGGCGGCCGCGAGACGCTGGCGGCGGCGCTCGGCCTGCTGGTGGTCGCGGGCATCCGCAACGCCTGGGACCTGATCCTTTACCTGGTCGGGCAGGCGCGCGCGCCGTGAGCCGCGCCCGCCGATCGCTATGGGCTAAGTGCGGCGGGATTTGCTAGGGTCCGCGCCAGGAGGAATCCCATGTGGCGCCGCGCCGTTCCGCCCATCCATCCCGATGGCTGGCGTTTCATTGCGATTTTCGCCGCGGCGACGTTCATCCTGTTCTGGGTTGCGCAGCCGCTCGGCTGGCTGGGCGTGATCGCGACGCTGTGGTGCGCGGCCTTCTTCCGCAATCCCTGGCGCGTCACGCCGCAGCGCCCGGGGCTGATCGTGGCGCCGGCCGACGGCGTCGTGGTAGCCGTCGACGAGGCGGCGCCGCCGGCCGAGCTCGGCTTGGGCGAGCAACCCATGCGTCGTATCGGCATCTTCCTCTCGATCTTCGACGTCCACGTCAACCGCGTCCCGGCTCCGGGCCGCGTCGCCAAGATCGCCTATCGCAAGGGCCGGTTCGTCAACGCCGCGCTCGACAAGGCGAGCGAGGACAACGAGCGCATGGCGATCCGGCTGACGCTACCGGACGGCACCGACATCGGGGTCGTGCAGATCGCGGGTCTGATCGCGCGGCGCATCGTGTGCGAGCTCACCGAGGGCCAGACGGTCGTCGCCGGGCAGCGTCTCGGCCTGATCCGGTTCGGTAGCCGTACCGATCTCTATCTGCCGCCCGCGTGGTCGCATTTCGCCATCGTCGGCCAGCGCATGGTCGGCGGCGAGACGGTGCTCGCCGACGCGCGCGCGAACGATCGGCAGCGCTCCGGCATGGTGCACTGATGCCGCTGCGCCGCCCGCGCGTCCGCGTCCGCCCGATGGGCGCGTTCTCGCTCAACCGCATGATCCCCAACGTGCTGACGCTGCTGGCGCTGTGCGCCGGCATGACGGCGATCCGTTTGGCCTTTCTCGATCGCTTCGAGCAGGCGACGGCCGCGATCATCATCGCCGGCATCCTCGACGGTATCGACGGCCGCATCGCACGACTGCTCAAGGGCACGTCGAGCTTCGGCGCCGAGCTCGATTCGCTTTCCGACTTCGTCAGCTTCGGCTGTGCGCCGGCGATGCTGCTCGACATCTGGACGATGGATTCACTGCACGGTATCGGCTGGGCTCTGTCGCTCCTCTTCGCCGTGTGCAGCGCGCTGCGGCTGGCTCGGTTCAACACCCAAATGGGCGCCGACCTGCCACCCTACGCCTACAATTTCTTCACGGGGGTGCCGGCGCCGGCGGGCGCAGGCCTGGTGATGATTCCGATGTTTCTCCACTTCGAGACGGGGATCGCCTTCTTCCGCTCGCCGATCCTGTGCGGCGCGGTCCTGGCGGCGGTGGCGGCGCTGATGGTAAGCCGCGTGCCGACCTTCGCATTCAAGAGCTTCCGCATTCCGCGCGAGTGGGTGGTGCCGTCTCTACTGCTGGTCGGCGCCCTCGCCGCCTTCACCACCACCGAACCGTGGATCACGCTGCTGATCATCGGCGCGCTCTATATCGCCTCGATCCCGATCAGCGTCCGTGCCTACGCCCGGCTGCGCCGCGCCGCCGAGGAGCTGCGTGCGCCACGCCTGACCCAGCCCTGACGCTCTCAAGCGGCTGTGATCGCCGCCGCCCCCGCTGGCGTGCTAGAAGCCGGTTCGCAAATCCGAGAGGGAGGAACATGATGCGCGGAATTCTCGCGGCCGTCGGTGCTCTGGCGGTATTCGGCCTCGGCCCGGCGACGGCCGTCGTTCACGCCCAGCCGCCGCGGACGCCGCCGGCGCGCGTTCGCGGCACCATCGACACGTTTCACGGCCACAGCCTCACCGTCAAAACGCACGATGGCCGGATCGTGTCGATCGCGCTTCAACCAAACTTCACTGTCCAGACGCTGGTGCGCAAGCGCCTGACGGACATCCACAACGGCGACTTCATCGCCTCGACCTCGGTCCGGGGCAAGGACGGCAATCTCCACGCCATCGAGGTCCATATCTTCCTGCCGGCTCAGCACGGCGTCGTGCCCGAAGGGCAGTTTCCGTGGGATCTGCGGCCCAACAGCCTGATGACCAATGCCGTCGTCGAAGGCACCGCGGCGGTGAAGGGCGGCCGGGTTCTGACCGTGACCTACAAGGGCCAGACCGCCGATATCGAGGTCGATCGCGGCACGCCGATCGTCGCCTATGCCGCGGGCGAGCCCGGCATGCTGAAACACGGGCGCGCTGTCTTCGTCTTCGCGGCCCGACAGGCCGACGGCAGTCTGACGGCGCGAAGCGTTACGGTCGAAAGCAACAGCGTCAAGCCGCCGATGTGACGCGGCAGCGGCGACACGCGCGTTGACAGAGAGGTTCGCCGAACGGTCTGATCCCCGCCGAGGGATCGGATGGTTTCGCGCGCACCAGTCATTGTCGTCGGCGGAGGTCCCGCCGGCCTCGCCGCTGCCGCCGGGCTCGCGCTGTGCGACGTCGCCGTCGCCGTCTACGAGGCCGAGCCGCGCCTGCCGCGCGACCTGCGCGCCGGCAGCTTCCATCCGCCGACGCTCGAAATGCTCGACAGGATCGGCGTCGGCGGCGATTTCCTGACCCTCGGCTATCGCGTGCCGCGCTGGCAGATCCGCGGCCGGGACGAGGGCGTGGTCGCCGAATGGGATCTGTCGCTGATCGCCGATCTGACGCCCTACCCTTTCCGCTTCCATTGCGAGCAGTTCAAGCTCACGCCGCTGCTGTTGAGGCGGTTCGAGGCGCTGGGCGGCACGGTGCATTGGCGGCACCGCTTTCTCGACGCCACGCAGGACGCCGACGGTGTCACCGCGCGGTTCGAAACGCCCGGCGGCGTCGAGATCGTCCGCGGCAGCTATCTCGTCGGCGCCGACGGCGGCCGCAGCGCGGTGCGCCACACCATGAACGTCGCCTTCGAGGGATTCACCTGGCCCGAGCGCTTTCTGGTCGTGGGCATCGACCGTGACCTGGCGCCCGCCGGATTCACCATGAACGCCTATATCGCCGATCCGGTGGACTGGTCGGCGATTTTCAAAATGCCGCACGAGGGACCGCCGGGGCTGTGGCGGGTTCTGTTTCCGACCGACGCCGAGGTGCCGGAGGAGCAGGTGCTGGATGCGGGCTTCGTTGAGCGGCGGCTGCAGAATTTTCTGCCCTGGGATCGTCCCTATGGCGTCGCGCACAAATCGACCTACCGCGTGCACCAGCGGGTGGCGAGCGATTTCCGCCGCGGCCGCATGCTGCTGGTCGGCGACGCCGCGCACGTCAACAATCCGCTCGGCGCCTTCGGCCTCAACGGCGCCCTGCACGGCGCCTTCAATCTGGTCGAAAAGCTGACGCCGGTGTGGCGTGGCGAAGCGCCCGAAAGCCTGCTCGACCGCTACGTGCGGCAGCGCCGCGCCGCCAACATCGAATTCGTCCAGGCGCAGTCGATCCGCAACAAGGAACTGCTGCAGGAGCGCGATCCCGCCGTGCGGGCGCGGCGCCTCGACGAATTGCGGCGCATCGCCGGCGACCGCGCCAAGCACAAGGAGTATCTGGTGCGCAGCTCGATGATCTGGAGCGTGCGGCGCGCGGCGCAGGTCGAATGACCCTGGCGCGATCCGAGAGGCCGCGCCGCGGCCGGCATTCGACCTATGTGCTGCTGCTGATCGTCGTATGGACGATTGCGATGGCGGCGCGTCTCTACCCCCAATTCGGCACCGCCGTGCGCATCGACGGCCACCTCATATCGGTCGAGGATTACATCGCCGAGCGCTGCGGCGCACGTCTCGGACCGGACGCAGCCGCCTGCCTGGTCGCCGCGCATCGCAAGGCGCAGGTGCAGCTGCACCGCGAGCAGGCGCGATCGGTGCTGATCATTGCCGGGCCGGCCGTGCTATATTTCCTTTATGCTGCACTCGCGGGCCTGGCGGCCGCAATCCGCCGGCGGCGGACGCGGCGGCCCGAAGGCGCATGGTGAAGCGAACCCTGATTGTCCTCGCCGGCCTGGCTACGACGCTGCTGTCGACGGCGGCGCCGGCCCGCGCCGACTGGCGGACCGAGAGCGATTCGATCTGGGCCGCGGCGGACCGCTGCGCCAGCGAGGCGGCGCGGCTGTTTCCCGACTACACGCCGCAGGGCAACGCCGCGCGCGAGAACTATCGCCGCGCCTGCCTGCGCGCCCACAACATTCCCGCGCCCGATGGCCAGGCCAGCGGCGCGGCCAAGTGAGCCGCGCCTCTACGCCACCTGACGCAACGCCGCGGCGATCCGCCGGATTTCGCCGTCGATATCGACGGCGACCGACGAGGTGATTTCCAGGCGCCGGTCTTCGAGAACGTGCACCCGGCCGCGGCGGCGGCGGCGGAAGCTCATCACGGCGGCGTCGCGCTCCGCCAGCAGGCGGGCGATCGTCGGACGGAACAGGCCGAGCACGGCGGTCAGCCAGCATCCGACGGGGGTCACGGCCGCGCCGCCGATCGCGAAGCGGTCGAGCGACGCCGCGACGTCCTCCGCCGCATACCAGGTCTCGCCGGTGACCCAGCGATTGGTGGTGAACAGGCGGAGCGGTCGTCCGGCGCGGTCCATCGCGATCGCCGCCAGATGAACCCAGGGCTCGTCGGATCCGCCTGCGGGCGCCGGAGCGGACGGTGTCGGCTGCAGCGGCGCAGCCGGATGGCCGGCGATCGCGAGTTCGGGCATGACGAGGGGACGAACGCCGGGCTTGAGGCCACCGACGCGCAGGAAAGCATGGAAATGACCGTGCTCGCCCTGCCACCCCGCGGTACGCGCCCCGCGCGCATGGGCGTGATAGAAATACTGCGCGCGCGTCGCCGGATCGTAGACGTCGCCGACCGGATAATGGCGCCATTGGAACACGCGCCCCTCGCCGCCGAGCACCGCCGAGACCACGGTCTGCCCCTCGCGCGCCAGGGCGTCCCGCCAGCGGATGACTTCGCGGCCGTATTCCGCCTGGAGCGCGAGCATCGTCCGGTCGAGGCGCGGCGTCGGTGGAGTCGTCACGGCCGTTTCGCGCCGGCGTGCGGCAGCGACTGGGCCAGCCACGCCGGCACGTCGTGCAAGGCGCGATGGGTTGCGACGTCGAAGGCCTCGACCACCGCCGCGACCGTGTTCCGACCCGCCGGTGCCGCCGCGGTAAATCGCCGCTCCGCGAGAATCATGCCGTCCGCCGTGCGCACCAGCTGCAGGTCGAGCGCCACCCGCACCTGCGGCGCCGCTGTGGCGCCGTAATCGGCTTCGAAATGCCGCAACGCCCCGAGCACGACGTAGTCGCCGTGCAGCACCAGCGATCGTTGGGCGACGCGGCTGAAGCGGCCCGATCGCTCCAGCGTCTCGAGCAGGAGGATCTGCACCATGACGGGGGCGCGGTCGGGCCATTCCGCCTTGGCGAAATATTCGAGCCGCGTCGGGCTCGGGCTGAGCGCGATACGCACGGTATCGATCGCGCCGGGCGCCGAGAATCGGCCGATCAGGATCTGGGCGGCGATGGGCGGACCGGATGCCGGCACGGTTTCGGCGGACGACAGACGATAGAGATCGGCCGGCGGAGGCGGCGGCGGCAGCAAACCGCCGGCGCAGCCCGCCAGCGCCAACGCCAGCGCCACGATCGCCGTCCGCTTCGCCATCATGGCGGAGTATAGCCCTGGGTGCGGTTGCCGTAGATGATCCGCGACGGATCGTGCTCGATCGAGTTGACCAGCCGGGTCAGTTCGGCGACCAGGACCCGGGAGTCCGCCAGCAGCTCCTGCAGCTCGGGCAGGCCGCGGGTGGTGAAATTGTTGATCGGCTTCCGGTTCTCGCGCAGCATCCGGTCGAAGCTGTCGGCGGCGGTGTTGAAGCGCTGCACCGCGGCCGACAGATTGCCCAGGGTGGAGTCGACATCGCGCGAATGGGCCGCGAGGACGGCGCTGACCTGGCGCAGATTGGCCAGCGTTTCGGCGAATGCGGCGCGGTTGGCGGGGCTGATGGCGTCGCTGACCTCGTCGGCGACCTTCGACAGCTTCTCGATCAGGGCGGGCACATCCTTGAACAGCGCCGTCAGCTGCGACGGCCGCGATCGGATGACGGGATGGGGCTGGTCTTTTTCCGCGATCAGCGGCGGTGCGGTGCCGCTCGCGCCGGTGATTTCGACATAGGCCGTGCCGGTGAGACCCTTCACCTGGAGCTCGGCGACCGCATCCTTCCGGATCACGATGTCGGGATTGACGTCGACCGTGACGCGCACCTGCGTCGGCCGCTTGGGATCGAGATCGATCGTCGCCACGCGACCGATCAGCACGCCGTTGAAGCGCACATCGGAGCCGGTGTTGAGACCGGATACCGAACCCTCGAAATAGATGTCGTAATGGACGGCGCTCACCTTGTACGGCGCCTGAACGAACCACAAGAGCGCGATCACGACGCCGGCCAGAAGCACGAGGACGAAACCGCCGACCAGCACATATTCGGCGCGCGTTTCCATCGGCCCTATCCGGTGACGGCTTCGGCGACGCGCGCCGCGCGCCCGCGCGGCCCGCGGAAATACGCCTGAATCCAGGGGTGTGGATTGGCGACGACCTCGGCGAGCGAGCCGATGACGAGTCGCTCGTCGACGATCACCGCGACGCGATCGCAGATTGCGATCAGACTGTCGAGGTCGTGCGTCACCATGAAGACCGTGAGGTTCAGGCTTTCCTTGAGATCGCGGACCAGGCGATCGAAATCCGCCGCGGCGATCGGGTCGAGTCCCGAGGTCGGCTCGTCGAGAAACAGCAGCTTGGGATCGAGTGCCAGCGCGCGTGCGAGACCGGCGCGTTTGCGCATCCCGCCCGACAGCGCGGCGGGAAACTTCCGCCCGGTATCGGCCGGCAGGCCGACCAGCGCGATCTTGAGCGCCGCGATCTCGCCCATCAGAGCAGGCGGAAGGTCGAGCTGCTCGCGCAACGGCACCATGATGTTTTCCGCGACCGTCAGCGAGCTGAACAACGCGCCGTCCTGGAACAGGACGCCCCAACGCATGCCGAAGCGACGCAGGTCGATGTGGCCGGCCTGCGCCAGGTCCTCGCCGAAAAGCTCGATCGTGCCGGCGGCCGCCGGCACCAGGCCGATGATCGTGCGCAACAGCACCGATTTGCCCGAGCCGGACGCGCCGACGACTCCCAGCACCTCCCCGGGGTGCAGATCGAAGCTCGCGTCGCGTACGAGGATGCGGCCGGCGATTCGCGTCGTCAGGCCGCGCACGCGCAGAACCGGATTCGTGGCCTCAAATGCGGAGCTCATTGAACAGCACCGAAAACAATGCGTCGAACACGATGACGAGGAAGATCGACTGCACCACGGACTGCGTCGTGTGCCGCCCGACGCTTTCGGCGCTGCGGGTGACCAGCAAACCCTCGTTGCAGCCGATGACGGCGATACAGGCGGCGAAAAACGGCGCCTTTATGATACCCAGAAACACGCTCCACAGCGATACCGCGCTGCGCAGCTGGTTCAGGAATGTAGCCAGCGGAATATCGAGCGACGTGTGGCACATCACCGCGCCGCCGGCGAGGCCGGCGAAATCGGCCCAGAACGTCAGGAGCGGCAGCGTCATGACCAGCGCCAGCACGCGCGGCACGACCAGGATCTCGATGGGGTCGAGGCCGAGCGTCCGCATGGCGTCGACCTCCTCGTTGACGATCATGGCGCCGATCTCGGCGGTGAACGAGCTTCCCGAGCGTCCGGCGATGATGATGGCGGCGAGCAGCACGCCGAGCTCGCGTAGGAAGCCGACGGCGAGCAGGTTGACGGTGAAGATCTCGGCGCCGTAGGGCCGCAGCTGCTGGGCGCCGATATAGGTCATGACGATGCCGACCAGGAACGACAGCAGCCCGACGATGCCCAGCGCGGTGACGCCCGTGCGCTCCATCTGGGCCACCATCGGCGTGAAGCGCAGCCGCCACGGCTGCGCCGCGATGCGCAGCAGCGTCATCGTCACCTGGCCGAAGAAGCTCAGAAGACCGCGTGCCAGGTGCAGCAGCTCGACGGTGCGGAATCCGATATGCGCCAGCATCACCAGCAGGCCAGGACCGCGGTGCGGAAGGCTTACCGGCGCGGCCTGGCGCTTCTCGACTTGAGCCAGCAGGGGCGCCAGGTCCGGAGCGACGTGATCGACAATGACCTCGGCGCCGCCAGCCTCGAGAAACCGCTTGAGGCGAAAGAGCAGCCAGGCGCCGGTCGTGTCCATCGCTTCGACCGCGCCCAGGTCGATGCGCACCCGCCGCGCCGCGCCGCGCCGGATTTCGGTCAAGCGGCGATCGAGCGCGTCGGCATCGGCAACCACCCAGCGGCCGCGCGGCCGCAGCACCAGCGCCTCGCCGTCGCGCGTCTGCTCGATCGATTGGGCCATTCCCGTTCCTCGGCCGAATCGATCGGCAGTTTAGCGCAAGAGGGCGCTTTCGTATCGCAAAGCCGGCGGTCTAGATTGAGCGGCGATTCCCAGCGAGGCGCGGGGCAATGGATCTGAAAGACCATATCCGGAGCGTGCCGGATTTCCCGAAGAAAGGGATTCTTTTCTACGATATTTCGACGTTGTTGGCGCATGCTCAGGCGTGGCAGGCGACGGTCGAACGGCTTGAGAAGGCGCTGGCGCCGCACCGTCCCGAACTGCTGGTCGGCATCGAGTCGCGCGGTTTTCTCGTTGCCGCGCCGCTCGCCCTTGCGCTCGGAGTCGGCTTCGTCATGGTGCGCAAGCGCGGCAAGTTGCCGGGCACGACGGTCCCCTACACCTATGCGCTCGAATACGGCACCGACACGATCGAAATTCAAGCCGACGCGATCGCGCCGGGAACCCGCGTCGCGGTGCTCGACGACCTGCTCGCGACCGGCGGCACGATGACGGCGGCGATCAACCTTTGCCGCAAGGTCGGCGGCGACGTCGCCGCCGCCGCCTGTATCATCGAGCTCAGCTTCCTTGAGGGACGCAAGCGGCTCGACGTGCCGTTCACCTCGATCGTGGCATACGAGTCCTGACTGCGGCGCGCCGCGGATCGGCGATCCGCGGTCGATGCGGCGCGGCGGTTCAACCGGATTCGCGCTCGACGTGATGGAAGCGCGCATAGTCGACGGCCAAGCGGCCGTCCGCCGTGCGACCGATGATATCGGCGAGCCGCCAGCCCCAGCGGATGTCGTCCGGGCGATAGGTTTTCCGTGCGTGAATCGTCTGGGCGAAGCTTTCGTCGAGGCCGCTGATGCTGGCGATGATTTCCGCCTGTTGCACGCGCAGCGTTTCGGCGTCCGTGCCGTGAAGCGGACTCGATGCGTCGATCGGGTGCATGATGGTCCAGGTCAGCGTGAACGTCGGATTGTGGTGCCGCGCCAGCGCGAGATCGTAGAATCGCCGCATCACCTGCCCTTCCGCCGTCCGCTCGTTGCGCACCAGCATGACGTTGACCGACGCCTCGAGAATGCGGTTGCGGCGCTGGTTGGCCGCGCGGAACATCAGCGTCGGTGCGCCGTCGTACCGCGCCACCACGGCGACGCTGCTGAACATGACGCGCGCCGTGGGGCGCGAGAAGCGGGCGAAGATCAGGCCGGTTGCGAGCGCCAAACCGGTCATGCCCATCAGCACCTCGATCGTCACCAGGATGTTGGCGTAGAGCGTCGCCGGATACATGTCGCCGTAGCCGATCGTCGCCATTGTCTGGACGCTGAAGAAGAAGGCGTCGGCGAAGGAATGCGCCCCGGCGCGGGCGATGCTGCCGCTCTGCAGCAGGTAGAGCAGGGCGAAAACGACGTTGAAAACCGCATAGGCGGCGGCGAGAAGCGCGAAGAACCCGGACCAGGGAACCGTCAGAAGCCAATGGTAGATGTCGATCCGCGGTGCGCCGCGGCTGCGGGCGGCGCGCTGGGCGCGGCCGCGGCCTGCCGGCGGGAATTCGGCCGCGGACAGATCGCGCATCGAGGCGGACGGCGGTTTGGCGCCCTTCCTGCCGTCGCTCATTGCGCCGGCAATTGCTGCTCGTTGTTGAATCGGATCTGGTCGGGCGTCAGCTGGAAGCCGGCCACGATACCGTAACTGCTGCCGGCCGCGACACGCGCCACCGGCAGATGGACGGTGATGTTGTCGTTGGTCGCGATGAACGACTCCTGGCCGGCGAAATGCACCGGCAGCACGAAGCGTTGTTCGTTCAGGATATTGCTTGCGGCGTCGACGACGGCGACGAAATAGGTGAATTGCGGGTTCTGCACCTGCGGCGAGGCGCGCACCGCCGAGAAGGCGACGACGACGTCGACGCGGATGCCGCCCTTCTCCTCGCTGCAGCTCGTGCGGACGGCGAGGATCCGCGCCGCCGCGGCCACGTCGCTCGGCGCCCGGCCCGGCCCCGGCCCGAATTGCGGCGCGACTTCGAGGCCGGCCGCCGGCGTGCCGCTGGGACAGGTGAGAGTTTCGGCGCTGGTCGGGCCGAAACAGCCGGCAAGCGCGAGCGGCAACATTATGCCCGCCACCAAAGCCAATCGGCGATTCGGCCACGCCGAGTCCGGTCTGTTCATCTCCCTTTCCTTGAGGGTTCTGCCTGTACTAACGTGCCGAAAACGGCGGGCGAAAATCGGCTCGCACTCTATTCGACGATCAGGGGCGGTACAAGCGCCCGCACGCCGCGAGTCCCAATCCACATGGCGGTTTACACCGACGTTCCCGACGAGGAGCTCAGGGCCTTCATCGCCGAGTACGCCATCGGCGAGGTGGTGTCGTGCAAGGGCATCGCCGAAGGCGTCGAGAATTCGAACTACCTTCTGCGCACCGAGAAGGGCACCTATATCCTGACGCTCTACGAAAAACGCGTCGCGCCCGCCGATCTCCCGTTCTTCCTCGCGCTGATCGAGCATCTGGCGAAGCAGGGCATTCCCTGTCCGACGCCGATCCACGGCCGCGACGGCGGCGCCTTGCGCAAGCTGTGCGGCCGGCCGGCGGCGATCGTCAGCTTTCTCGACGGCATGTGGCCCCGCCGCATTTATCCCTACCACTGCGCCGGCGTCGGCGCGGCGCTGGCACGGCTTCACCACGCCGGCGCCGGCTTCCCGCAGAGCCGCGCCAACGACCTGTCGCTCTCCGGCTGGGAAGGCCTCTACGGCGCCTGTGCCGCGCGCGCCGACGAAGTCAAGGCCGGGATGGCCGAGGAGCTGCGGGTGGAACTCGCCGAGCTGCGTCGGCTGTGGCCGCGCGATCTTCCGCGCGGCATCATCCATGCCGATCTCTTTCCCGACAACGTGTTCTTCCGCGGCGAGACGGTTTCGGGCCTGATCGATTTCTATTTCGCCTGCACCGATTTTTTCGCCTACGACCTGGCGATCTGCCTCAACGCCTGGTGCTTCGAAAGCGACGGCAGCTTCAACGTCACCAAGGCGCGGGTGATGCTGGCGAAGTACCGCGCGATACGGCCGCTCGCCAAGCCCGAGATCGACGCGCTGCCGTTGCTGGCGCGCGGCAGCGCGATCCGTTTCCTGCTGACGCGGCTCTACGACTGGCTGTACCGGGCGCCGGGCGCCTTCGTGCGGCCAAAGGATCCGCTCGAATACCTGCAGAGGCTGCGTTTCCACCGCGGCGTCGCGAGCGCCGCCGCCTACGGATTCGATCCGTGAAGGGCGCCGCCGTCGAAATCTTCACCGACGGCGCCTGCAGCGGCAATCCCGGTCCGGGCGGCTGGGGTGCCTTGCTGCGCTACGGCGGCCACGAAAAGGAGCTATCCGGCTTTGCGCCGAGCACCACCAACAATCGCATGGAGGTGATGGCGGCGATCGCTGCGCTCGAGCACCTCAAACGCGGTGTCACCGCGGTCATTCACACCGACAGCCGCTATCTCCACGACGGCATCACGCTCTGGCTGCCGCAATGGAAGGCACGCGGCTGGAAGACCGCCGACAGGAAGCCGGTGAAGAACGCCGATCTGTGGCGACGGCTCGAGGCCGCGCTCGAGCGCCACGATGTGCGCTGGCGCTGGATCCGCGGCCATGCCGGCCATCCCGAAAACGAGCGGGCCGATGCGCTGGCGCGGGCCGCGATCGAAGCGGCGCGGGCCGCCGCCGGCGACCGGCCTTAGAGCGCTTTCAGGATCGCATCGGCGCTCGACACCTCGAAGGCGCCCGGCGCCTCGACGTTCAGCGTCTTGACGACGCCGTTGTCGACCACCATGGCGTAGCGCTGCGAGCGCTTGCCGAGGCCGCGATCGGTCAGGTCGAGCTCGAGCCCGACGGCGCGGGTAAAATTGCCGCTGCCGTCGGCCAGCATCAGCACCCGGTCGCCGACCTTCTGATCCTTGGCCCACGCGCCCATGACGAAGGCGTCGTTGACCGACAGGCAAGCGACGGTGTCGACGCCCTTCGCCTTGATCGCCGAATACTTCTCGACGAACCCCGGCAGATGCTTCGCCGAGCAGGTCGGCGTGAAGGCGCCAGGCAGCGCGAACATCACCACCTTCTTCCCCTTGAAGATGTCGTCGGAGTTGATCGGTTTCGGTCCGTCCGCAGTCATGGTCATCAGCTTGACCGACGGAATCTTGTCGCCAACCTTGATGGTCATTGCCTCTCCTGTTTCGAGCTTGGGCCGTTTCCGGGATTGAAAGATAGACCGGCCGGCGTCGAAAATCATCCACCCCGCACGACGGCCGACGCCGTGGCCGGCGTCGGCGTGCCGCCGGCTCGGGCGATGCCGTTCAGGACGATGTCCGGCGTCAGAATTTCCGGCAGCACGACACCGTGCGGCGCGGCCGGACCGTAGACGACGTTGAACGGAATCCCGTAGCGACCGAATTCGCGCAGATAGCGCGCGATGGCGGGGTCGGGCCGCGTCCAATCGGCGCGCATGGCGACGACGTTCGGCGCCGCCAGGCGCTGCCGCACCGAAGCCGGCGCCAGCGCCAGGCTGGCGTTGACCTTGCATGTCAGACACCAGTCGGCGGTGACGTCGACGAAGACGGTGCGGCCCTGCGCCACCAGCGGCGCAATCTGACTCTCGTCGAAGGGCTGCCAGAAGCCCTCGCGGGCGGCCATCGACGGAGGCGGTGCGGCGAGATGGGACGCGGCGAAGGCGGCGGCGATCAGCGCCGCCGCGGCAATGCGCCGAACCGCAACGAACGGCAGCCAGGCGAGCGCCAGAACCGCGGCCGCCAGCAACACGCCGCACGCCGCCGCGACCGCGGCGCCGCTTTCGGCGGCGAGCACCCACAGCAGCCAGAGCGCGGTCGCGCCGAGTGCCAGGCCGAGGACGCGTTTCAGCTGGACCATCCACGCGCCGGGCTTCGGCAGCCAGAGCGCAACCGCCGGCGCCGCCGCCACCGCGAGATAGGGAAGCGCCAGGCCGACGCCCATGGATGCAAAGATCGCCAGCGCGGCAAGCGGTGGCGACAGCAGCGCGAAGCCCAGCGCGGTGCCGACCAGCGGCGCGGTGCATGGCGTCGCCAGCAACGTCGCCAGCACCCCCGAAAAGAAGCTTCCGAGATGCGCCCGCCCCTCGCCCAGTGCGGTCAAAGCCGCCGGCAGCGGAATCTCGAACGCGCCCCACAGACCGGCCGCGAACACCGTCAGAATCGCCGCCATGGCGACCAGGAACGCCGGTTGCTGGAATTGCAATCCCCAGCCGACCGCAACGCCCGCGGCGCGGAAGCCGATGGCGATCGCCGCCAGCGCGAGAAACGAGGCGACGATGCCGGCGGCGCTCGCCAGGAAACCGGCACGCACCGCGCCGCGGCCGCGCGCCGCATAGCCGACCGTGCCCACGATCTTGAGCGCCAGCACCGGCAGCACGCACGGCATGAAATTGAGGATGAAGCCGCCGGCGAGCGCCAGCGCCAGCATCGGCAACAGCTTCGCCCAGTCGATCGCGGGCGGCGGCGCCTGTACCGGCGTCACCGCGCCGGTCATGGCGCGCGTGCCGTCGGTCAGCGTCACGGTCAGCGTTCGGCCGACGAGCTTGGCGAGCGCGGCGGCGCTGCCGCCGGTGAGCGGCAGCCGCAGGCGGCTTTCGCCGGGCCGCGCATCCGGCATCGGCCGGGCCGCGCCGAAGGCGAGATCGCCCGCGCCCTCGACGAAGGCATCGGGCGTCGCCAGCGGCGGCGTTGCCGCCACGCGCAACAGCAGCGCGGGCCGCGGACCGTCGTCGACCGCGGCGCCTTCGAGCCGCAGCCCAACCTTGCTGCCGTCGCCCGGAACCATCGCCGCGAATTGACCGATCAGGGCGGCGTAGCCGACGGCGTCCGGCGGCGGCGCGCCCGCTGGCAGCGTCAGGCGCAGGACGGTCCGGTACGGAACGCAAATCTCGCTGCAGGTCAGGTAATCGAGATGCAAGGTGAGATCGAGCGGCTTGCCCGGATCGACGATCCGCGCGGCAATCGGCAGCACGACCGCATCGCTGTAGCCCATGGTCTCGAGGCCGGAGACCGAGAAGCGCTCCGGCGCCGGCCAGGCAATTTCGGCGCGGGCGAGGTTGCTCGAGCCCGCCCAATCGAGCCGCGGCGGATAGCCGGCATCGCCGGGCGAGCGCCAGTAGATGTGCCACCGCGGCGCCATGCGGAACTCGAGGCCGAGCGTCTGAGTTTGCTGTCCGGCGAGGGCCGGCTGCGCGGCGATGAGCCGCACGCGGCCCTGGTCGGTGGTGAACCACGGCGATGCCGCGGCGGCCCGGGACGTAACCGGCGTGCCCAGCGCGGCCAGTGCCAGCAGCAAGGCGGCGACGAGCCCGACGCGGCGGTGCGCCTTGCAAGCGCGCGGCGGCGGGCTTATTTGAGGAACCCGGAGGTGCTCGTGACGTCGCTCGCCGGCCATCTTCTCGTCGCCATGCCGCAGATGCAGGATCCGCGCTTCGCGCGGACCGTGGTCTATCTCTGCGCCCACAACCAGGATGGCGCGATGGGTCTGGTCGTCAATCGTCTTCTCGAAGATGTGACCTGGCCGGCCCTGATGAAGCAGCTCGGCATCGAAGCGCCGGCCGCGCTCGACGACCGTCGCATCCATTTCGGCGGGCCGGTCGAGGCCGGCCGCGGATTCGTCCTGCATTCGGCGGATTATGTCGAGGACGGCACGCTGGTCGTCGCCGGCAACGTCGCGCTCACTGCGACGCTCGAGATCCTGCGCGCGATTGGCCGCGGCGCCGGACCGAAGAGAAGCCTTCTGGCGCTCGGTTACGCCGGCTGGGGTCCCGGCCAGCTCGATTCCGAGATTCAGGCCAACGGCTGGCTGAGCGTCGCCGCCGACGAGGACCTCGTCTTCGATGCGCGACAGGGCGACAAGTGGCAACGCGCCCTCGCCAAGCTCGGCATCGACCTGCTGTCGCTGTCGGGTGAATCCGGGCGCGCCTGACCGGTTCACGCCACCTGCTCCGAGGCGCGCGCCGCCTGACCGTGTCGCGTCCACTCGCTGGCCAGCAGGCCGAACAGGATGTGGTCCTGCCAGCGGCCGTCGATCGCGAGATATTCCCTGGCATAGCCTTCTTCGCGGAAGCCGCTTTTCAAGAGCAGCCGGCGGCTCGCCTGGTTGTGCGGCAGGCAGGCGGCTTCGACGCGATGCAGCCGCAGCCGCTCGAACGCGAAGGCGAGCGCGAGCCTCAGGCCGTCGCTCATATAGCCCTGGCGCGCGAAACGTTCGCCGATCCAGTAGCCGAGGCTCGCCGTCTCGGCGACGCCGCGGCGCATGTTCGACAGGCTGATGCCGCCGAGCAGCACGCGATCCGAGCGTCGCGCGAGGAGAAAGCTGTAGCCCTGATCCGCGCGCCAATCGGCGGCGTAACGCTGCAGGCGCCGGCGGAAGCCGGCGCGGGACACCGCATCGGCCGGCCAGGTCGGCTCGAAGGGCGTGAGAAAGCCGCGCGATTCGGCGCGCAGCGCCGCCCATTCCTCGAAATCCTCGCGCGCGGGCGTGCGCAGCGTGACGCGCGGCCCGACCATCCTGAACGGCGGCGGTGCCGCGCCGAAGAACCGTCGGATTCCCAGAAGCTCCAACGCCATTTGCGTCCTCACGCCGCCAGGCGTCGGGCCAGGCGGTCGTAATCCTCGACAGCGCCGATCGGGCCGAGCGCCGCGAAGGTCGGACGCGCCGCGACCAGCCGCTTCGCGATGCGTCCGACCGCGGCCTCGTCGACCGCGTCGATGCGGCGAATGGTGTCCGCGACGTCGAACGGCCGGCCGAAGATGAGCATATGATTGCCGTGGTGCTCGGCGCGCGCGGCGGTCGCCTCGAGCGACATCAGCAGACCGGCCTTGAGCTGGGCGCGGGCGCGATCGAGTTCGACCGGCTCGAGGCCGCGCTCGAGCCTGCGGATCTCCTCGCACAGCACCGGCAGCATCTCGGCCGCCTCGCGCTCGCCGGTGCCGGCATAGACGCCGAACAGGCCGCCGTCGGTGTAGGCGTGCACGAAAGAATAGATCGAGTAGACGAGGCCGCGCTTTTCCCGGATCTCCTGAAAGAGCCGCGACGACATGCCGCCGCCGAGCGCCGCCGAGACCACCGAGGCGGCGTGATAGTCGGGATCGTCGAAGGCGAAGCCGGGCAGGCCGAGCAGCACATGGACCTGCTCGAGCGCGCGGTTCTCGCGATAGTCGCCGCCGACATAGCGGGCGGGCTCCGTCGCGGCGGTGCCGCGCGCGGGCAGCTCGGCGAAGGCGCGCTCCGCCAGCGCCACGACCGCGTCGTGGTCGCAATTGCCGGCCGCCGCCAGCACCATGCCCGATGCGGCGTAGTTGCGCCGGAGGTATCCCGCCACCGCGTCGCGGCCGATGGCGCGAATGATGGCGCTGCGGCCCAGCACCGGCCGGCCCATCGGCTGATCGGGAAACGCCTGCTCCTGGAGATAGTCGTAGATGACGTCCTCGGGCGTATCCTGCGCCTGGCCGATCTCCTGCAGGATGACCGCGCGCTCGCGCTCGAGCTCGGCCGGATCGAAGGTCGAATGCTGCAGGATGTCGGCCAGGATGTCGACCGCGAGCGGCACGTCCACCTTCATCACCTTGGCGTAGTAGGCGGTGTGCTCGCGCGAGGTGTAGGCGTTGAGATGGCCGCCGACCGCCTCGATCTCGGCCGCGATCTCGAGCGCCGAGCGTCGTGTCGTGCCCTTGAAGGCCATGTGTTCGAGCACATGGGCGACGCCGTTGATTTCCTTCGGCTCGTGCCGCGTGCCGACATCGACCCAGACGCCGATCGAAACCGTCTCCACCGAGTCCATGGCGTCGGTGACGACGCGCAGACCGTTCGCGAGGCGGCTCACCCGGATGCTCATGCCGCGACCCCCTGGCGCGCGTGCGCGCGCACGAAGCGCTGTACCGCCGCGAGATCGTTCGGCAGAGTCACGCGCCGCTCCGGCAGGGCCATGAGATTGGCGAGGCGCGCCGGCGCTTCGGGCCGGACGCCGCAGGCCGCCGTCACCGCTTCGGGGAACTTGGCGGGATGGGCGGTGCCGACCACCACCATCGGCGTCGCCGGATCGCGCCGCATGCGCCGCGCAGCGGCGAGGGCGACCGCCGTGTGCGGATCGATCAAAACGCCGGCGGCGCGCCAAGTCTCGGCCATGGTGGCGCGCGTCTCGTCGTCGTCGACGCGCTCGGCCTGGAACAGCGCCCGCGCCCTCTGCCATTGGCGGCGCGTCGTCGGCAGCGTGCCGGTGGCGCGGAAGCGCTTGAAGGCAGCCTCGGTCCTGACGCCGCTCGACCCCGCCAGCTCGAAGAAGAAACGCTCGAAATTGCTCGACACCTGGATGTCCATGCTGGGGCTGATGGTCGGCTCGACGGTGCCCAGGCTCATCGCGCCGCCGGCAAAGAACCGCGCCAGAATATCGTTACGGTTGGTCGCAATGGCCAGTCGGGCGACCGGCAGGCCCATGCGGCGCGCGACATGGGCGGCGTAGACATTGCCGAAATTGCCGGTCGGCACCGCGAAGGCGGTTTCGCGCTCGGGCGCGCCGAGCGCCACGGCCGCCGCGACGTAATAGACGATCTGCGCCATGATGCGCGCCCAGTTGATCGAATTGGCCGCCGATAGGCCGAGCTCGTCGCGAAATCCGGCATCCGCGAACATCGCCTTCACCAGGTCCTGACAGTCGTCGAAGGTTCCCTCGATGGCAATGGCGTGGACGTTGCGCGCCGGAACGGTGGTCATCTGACGCCGCTGGACCTCGGAGATGCGGTTGGCGGGATAGAGCATGAAGATATCGATCGCCTCGCGATCGCGGCAGGCTTCGATCGCCGCCGATCCGGTGTCGCCCGAGGTCGCGCCGACGACGGTGATGCGCCGGCGGCGGCGGCGCAGGACGTAGTCGAACAGCGGGCCGACGAGCTGCAGGGCGTAGTCCTTGAAGGCGAGCGTCGGCCCGTGGAACAGCTCCAGCAGCCACAGGTTGCTGTCGAGCTGGCGCAGCGGCGCGACCGCAGGATGGGTGAACGGACGATAGGCGGCTTCGATCATGCGGCACCATTCGGCCGGCGGTACGGCGCCGCCGAGGAACGGCTGCGTCACGCGCGCGGCGATCTCGGCATAGGTGCGGCCGCGGAGCGCCGCGAACCACGGAGCGCGGTAGCGCGGCAGCCGCTGCGGCACGTAGAGGCCGCCGTCGGGCGCGAGGCCGCTCAGAAGAATCTCGTCGAAGCCCCGGCTTTTCGCCGCGGCGCGCCCGTGGCGGGTGCTGATGTAGCGCATCGGTTTCCGTGGATCGGCGGTCGATCCGGAGCCTATGCCGCGAGATAGCGGGCGCGCAAGTGGCCCTCGAAAATCGCCGCATCGAGCGATCGGCCGGTGGCGCGGACCATGAGCTCGCGCGTCGAAAAGCGCGAACCGAGGCCGTGCACGTTGGCGCGCAGCCACTCGAGCAGCGGCGCGAAATCGCCGCGTTCGACGGCATCCAGCAATCCCGGCACCGCCCGCTTCGCCGCGTCGAAGAGCTGCGCCGCCGTCATCGCCCCGAGCGTGTAGGTCGGGAAATAGCCCCAGGCGCCGTCATACCAGTGGATGTCCTGGAGACAGCCGTCGCGATCGTCCGGCGGCGTCACCGCCAGCAGCCGCTCCATGCCTTCGGACCATGCCGCCGGCAGCTCGGCGAGATCGAGCTCGCCCGCGATCAACGCGCGTTCGAGGCGATAGCGCAGGATGACGTGCGCCGGATAGGTCACCTCGTCGGCGTCGACGCGAATCAGCGAGCGCGCGACGCGCGTGCCGAGACGGTAAAGGTTCTCCGCCGTCCACTCGCGTCCGCCGCCGCCGAAGCTCTCGCGCAGGATCGGCGCCGCGAAGGTAAGGAATTGACGCGAGCGGCAGACCTGCATCTCGATCAGCAGCGACTGACTCTCGTGGATGCTCATGCCGCGCGCCTCGCCAACCGGCTGGCGTCTCCACCGCGCCGGGAGACCGCGCTCGTAGAGCGCATGGCCGGTCTCGTGCAGCACGCCCATCAGCGCGCGCGCGAAATCGGCTTCGTCGTAGCGCGTGGTGATGCGCACGTCGTCGGGCGTGCCGCCGCAGAACGGATGCAGGCTCTGGTCGAGCCGGCCGCGATCGAACTCGAAGCCGAGCCGCTCCATCAGCCGCCGGGCGGCGCGGCGCTGCGCCTCGACCGGAAAGGGACCTTTGGGCACCACCGGCGCCGGCCGCACCGCCTGCGCCGCCAGCGCCCCCTCGATCAGCGCCGGCAAGCGCGCGGCCAGATGATCGAACAGCCGGTCGATCTCGGCGACGCGGCCGCCCGGCTCGAACTGGTCGAGCAACGCCTCGTAGGGCGTGACGCCGAGCCGGTCGGCCTTGGCGGCGGCGAGCTCGCGCGTCAGGTCGAGCACGCGCTGCAGGAGGGGCCGGATCGACGCGAAATCGCCGGCCGGCCGCGCTTTGCGCCAAGCCATCTCGCATTCCGAGCAAGCGCGCGAGTGAGCGGCGACGAGATCGGCCGGAACCGCCGTCGCATGCAGCCACATCCGGCGCATCTCGGCGAGATTGGCGCGCTGCCAATCGTCGATACCTTCGCCCGCCGCCGCCTCGAGCAGATCGGCAAGGCGCGGATCGACGAGCGTCTCGTGAGCGATAACCTTGAGCTCGGCGAGCTGCTCGGCGCGCGCCGCCGCGGCGCCCTCAGGCATCATCGCCGCTGTATCCCAGTTGAGCATCGCCACCGCCTCGTTGACGAGGCCGAGGCGCCGGAAGCGGGCCTCGAGCGTGGCATAGGCGGTCATGCGCGCTCCTTCAAGCGGCGGCGGACAAACAGGATGTAGATCTGCACCAAACCGGCGGCGAGAGCATACCAAGTGATCGCATAGGAGAGATGGTGATTGGGCAGGTCGATCACGGTCTGTCCGCCCTTGGGCCATCCGCCCGGATTGGGCGTCGCGTCGGCGTCGATGTAATAGGGCAGAACCGGGGCTCGCGGCACCGCCGAGGCCGCCATGGCGCGAATATCGACGAAATACCACTCGTTGCGCGCCGGCCGGTTGTCGGGCGTGAACCACGACGGCCGGCCGCGGTCGAGACGCAGCGGCCCCGTGACCCGCGTCGGCCCGGATATCTCGCCGGCGCGGCGGCTGTCGGGCGCCTTGAGTGCGGTCGGCACGAAGCCGCGATCGACCAGCAGCACGCGGCCGTCGTCGAGCACGAACGGCGTGACGATGTCGAAGCCGGCGGCGCCGTCGTCGGCGATCGCCGCCACCGGCATCTCGCGGTCGTTGAGAAAACGGCCGTCGGCGCGGACCGGGTGGTATTCGAGCGCCTCGGCCGCGTCCAGCGTCGCCGGCGGCGGCACCGGCGGCAGATGGAACGCCGCCTCGCGCGCCGCGATCAAGCCTTCCTTCCAGTGCAGGCGCTGGATCTGCCAAGTGCCAAGGCCGATCAGAACGAGAAAGCCCGTCGCTGCCCAGACGCTGGGCCAGAGCAGCGCGCGTCTCACGGCGCCGCTGGCCCACCGCCGAGGGCGCGATGCCGGTACTGCTGGGCGATCAGCCAAGCCTTGAGCGGCCGCAGCAGCCCGATGCCGCCGCCGAGGGTCACCGGGGTCCACAGCACGACGTGGACCCAGAGCGGCGGCGCGAAGACGATTTCGACCACCAGCGCGCCCGCCACGACGATCGCGCCCAGCAGAAACATCACCAGCACCGCCGGGCCATCGCCGGCATCCTCGGCGCGCAGATCGAGGCCGCAACGGGCGCAGCGCGGCATTACCGTCAACAGCCCTTCGAAAAGCCGACCTTCCCCGCAGCGCGGGCAGCGGCAGAGCAACGCGACCGACAGCGGCGAAACCGGTGGATAATCCCCGCCGCTCATACGGTCATTCGACGGTATACGCGCCGCCGGACCCCCACCAGTAGACGCAGACGAACAGGAACAGCCAGACGACATCGACGAAGTGCCAGTACCACGCCGCAGCCTCGAAGCCGAAATGATGGTCCGGCTTGAAGTGCCCCGCGATCGCCCGCAGCAGGCAGACGGTCAGGAACGTCGTGCCGATGATCACATGGAACCCGTGGAAACCGGTCGCCATGAAGAAGGTCGACGGATAGATGCCGTCTTTGAAGCCGAAGGCGGCATGGGCGTATTCGTAGGCCTGGAGCGACGTGAACGTGACGCCGAGCAGCACCGTGACCAGCAGACCACGCACCAGATTCTTGCGGTCGTTTTCGAGCAGCGCATGATGCGCCCAGGTGACGGTGGTGCCGGAGAGCAGCAGCACCAGGGTATTGAGGAAGGCGATGTCCCAGGGATCGAACGGTCGGATGCCCTTGGGCGGCCAGACGCCGCCCGCCGGATAGAGCGCCGACGAGAAGAACGCCCAGAAGAAGGCGGAGAAGAACATCACCTCGGAGGCGATGAACAGCGCCATGCCGAAGCGCAGGCCGACCTGCACCACCGGCGTATGGAAGCCCTGGAACTCGGCCTCGATGATCACGTCGCGCCACCACACGAACATGACGCCGAGCACGCCCAGCATACCGGCGACCATGATCCAGGGCGGACCGCCGTGGAACCAATAGACCGCGCCCCCGGTGACCACGCCGGCGATGGCGGCGCCGACCAAGGGCCACGGGCTGGGGTCGACGAGATGGTAAGGATGCTTGTGGCCGGCGTGGCCGGAGGCATGGCTCGATTCGGTCATGGCTTTACCCTTCAGCGAAGCTCGGCAGGAGGCGCTGCGGACGCCGATGCGGTTTGGGCGGCGGCGCCCTGGTCCTTGGCGTGGAACATGGTGTAGCTCAGCGTAATGGTGTCGACGTCCCGGTCGTTAGGATCGTTGACGATATCCGGGTCGACGAAGAACGTGACGGTCAGGTCCCTGCTCTCGCCCGGTGCGAGATATTGCCGGGTGAAGCAGAAGCACTGAAGCTTGTCGAAATAGAGCCCGGCCTTGTCGGGCGTGACGTTGAAGGTGGCGGTTCCGACGACGCCGGTCGCACCGCGGTTGACGGCGCGATAGGCAACGGTCCGGGTTTCGCCCGGATGGACCTGCACCGCCCGCTGCAGCGGACGGAACTCCCAATCGAGGCCGGGCGCGGCGTTGGCGTCGAAGCGCACGGTGATGACGCGGCCGGCGACGGCGGTCGCCGGCGCGACGGCGGCGCGCTGGGTCGTGCCGTTGTATCCGGTGACGCTGCAGAAAAGGCGATAAAGCGGCACCGACGCCGCGACCAGCCCGAGCATGCAAGCGACCACCAGCAGCAGGCCGCCGACCGTCCAGCGCTTGCCCCGTTCCATCGGCTTCACGACCAGACTCCGAGCCGCACGAGAGCGATCAGGTAGAACAGCGCGACGACGCCCAGCAGCAGCAGCAACAGGGCACGGTTGCGCGAGCGGATGCGGCGCTGCCGCTCGTCCACGATGGCGATCCCGCTCATCGGGTGAAGCCCGGGACCGCGAAGAGCCCGGGCGCGCGATCGATCGCCATCAGCGCGAACAGCAGGAACAGATACAGGATCGAGAAGCCGAACATGCGGCGCGCGGCGCGCTCGCCGGAATCGCGGCGGACGGCGACGGCGCAGAGCGTGAACAGCACTGACAGCGCCAGCGCCGCCGCACCATAGAGCCAGCCCGTCGCGTGCAGCAATGCAGGCGCCACCGCCACCGGCCACAGCACCAGCGTATACAGCAGCATCTGCTTCTTGGTCTCGGCCTTGCCGGCGACCACCGGCAGCATCGGCACTCCGGCTTTGGCGTAGTCGCCGGCGCGGTAGAGCGCGAGCGCCCAGAAATGCGGCGGCGTCCAGAAGAAGATCAGCGCGAAGAGCGCCAACGCGGTGACACTGACGTCGCCGGTGACCGCCGCCCAGCCGATCATCGGCGGAAAGGCGCCGGCGGCGCCGCCAATGACGATGTTCTGCGGCGTGCGGCGCTTGAGGCCGACGGTGTAGACAAAGACATAGAAGCCGATCGCCAGCGCCAGCAGCGCTGCCGCCGCCGCGTTGAGCGCCAGTCCCATGACGATGACCGAGCCAACCGCCAGCACTGCCCCGAAACCGAGCGCGTCGCCCGGCGTCATGCGGCCGGCGGGAAGCGGCCGGCGGCGGGTGCGCTCCATGAGCGCGTCGATGTCGCGCTCGTACCACATGTTGATGGCACCGGCGGCGCCGGCGCCGATCGCGATGCACAGCACGGCGACCGCCGCCAGCAGTGGATGAAGATGCCCCGGCGCGAGATAGAGCCCGACGAAGCCGGTGAACACCACCAGCGACATGACGCGCGGCTTGAGCAGCGCGAAATAGTCGCCGACCGTGGGAACCAAGCCCTGCGGCAGCGCGACGGTCGAGGTTTCGAACGCCGACAGGCTCATCGCTCAGTGGCCGGAGGACGCGGCGACGTGCGGCAGCTCGTCGTAGCTGTGGAACGGCGGCGGCGACGACACCGTCCATTCGAGCGTTGTGGCGCCTTCGCCCCAATAGTTGGCGCCCACCTTCCGGCCCGCAAACAGCGTATGGAAGACGACGAAGATGAAGAATAGCGTCGAGGCGAAGGAGATGAACGCGCCAATCGAGGCGACCATGTTCCAGCCGGCGAAGGCGGCGGGATAGTCGCTGATGCGCCGCGGCATGCCGGCTAGGCCGAGGAAATGCATCGGGAAGAACGTCAGGTTAACGCCGATGAAAGTCGTCCAGAAATGGATCTTGCCGAAGGTCTCGTTGTACTGCCGGCCCGTCATCTTGCCGATCCAGTAGTAGAAGCCGGCGAACAAGCCGAACACCGCGCCGAGCGACAGCACGTAGTGGAAGTGCGCCACCACGTAATAGGTGTTGTGCAGCACGTGATCGACGCCGGCGTTCGCCAGCACCACGCCGGTGACGCCGCCGATGGTGAACACGAACAGGAACGCCATCGCGAACAGCATCGGCGTCTTGAACTCGATCGAGCCCTCCCACATGGTCGCGATCCACGAAAAGATCTTGATGCCGGTGGGCACCGCGATGACCATGGTGGCCGCCGTGAAATAGGCCTGGGTGTCGACGCTGATGCCGGTGGTGAACATGTGGTGCGCCCAGACGACGAAGCCGATCACGCCGATCGACACCATCGCGTAGGCCATGCCGAGATAGCCGAACACCGGCTTCTTCGAGAACGTCGAGACCACCTGGCTGATGATGCCGAAGGCCGGCAAAATCATGATGTAGACCTCGGGGTGGCCGAAGAACCAGAACAGGTGCAGGAACAGCAGCGGATCGCCGCCACCCGACGGATCGAAGAAGGTGGTGCCGAAATTGCGGTCGGTCAGCAGCATGGTGATGGCGCCCGCCAGAACCGGCAGCGCCAGCAGCAGCAGGAACGCGGTCACCAGGATCGACCAGACGAAAAGCGGCATCTTGTGCAGCGTCATGCCCGGCGCGCGCATGTTGAAGATCGTGGTGATGAAGTTGATCGCGCCCATGATCGACGACGCGCCGGCGAGATGCAGCGAGAAGATCACCATGTCGACGGCCGGACCGGGATGGCCGATCTTGGCGGAGAGCGGCGGGTAGAGCGTCCAGCCGACGCCGGCGCCGGCCGGATCGCCCACCATGGTCGACGTCAGCAGCAGAATGACCGACGGCACCAGCAGCCAGAAGCTGATGTTGTTCATGCGCGGGAACGCCATGTCAGGCGAGCCGATCATCAGCGGCACGAACCAATTGCCGAAGCCGCCGATCAGCGCCGGCATCACCAGGAAGAACACCATGATGAGGCCGTGGGCGGTGATGATGACGTTGTAGAGCTGGTGGTCGCTGTGGAACAGCGCGTCGCCCGGCTGCATCAGGTTGTAGCGCATGATGACCGAGAGCGCGCCGCCGATGATCCCGGCGCTCACCGCAAAGATCAGATAGAGCGTGCCGATGTCCTTGTGATTGGTCGAGAACAGCCAGCGGGCGACGAAACCCGGTCGGTGCTCGGCATGCTCGTCGTGCGTGATCGCTCCGTAGGTCATGTGTTCCTCGCGCCTGCTACCGCGATGCGTCGGCGGCGAATCTCAACGCGCCGCCGTCGTTGCTCGAATACTTCTTCTTGGCGTCGGCCGTCCATTTGGCGAAATCCTCGGCCGAGACCGCATGGATTTCAATCGGCATGAAGGGATGGTTGATGCCGCAGATCTGGTTGCACTGGCCGTAATAGACGCCGGGCCGCTCGATCTTGAACCAGGCCTCGTTGACGCGGCCGGGCACCGCGTATTCCTGCACGCCGACCGAAGGCACGAACCAGCTGTGGATGACGTCGGTGCTGGTCACCAGAACCCGCACCACCTTTCCGACCGGCACGACCATCACGTTATTGACGCCGAGCAGCCGCGGCTCGCCCTTCTCCCTGTCCTGCGCGTCGGAAAGAATGTTGCTGTCGAAGTTGAAGTCGCCCTGATCGGGGTACTCGTAGCTCCAATACCACTGATGCCCGGTGATCTTGACCGTCATATGGGCGTGCGGCGTGTCGCTCATGAAGTAGAGCAGCTTGAACGACGGCACGGCGATGATCACCAAGATGAGCACGGGCACCATCGTCCAGACGAGCTCGAGCAGCGTGTTGTGAGTGGTGCGCGACGGGACCGGGTGGCGCCGGGCGTTGAAGCGGATCATGACATAGAGCAGCAGCGCCAGCACGAACACCGCGATCACCGTGATGATCACCAGCAGCTCGTTGTTGAGGCCGTCGATGTGGTCGCGCACCGTCGTCACCGACGGCTGCATGCCGAGCTGCCAATCGTACGGCACCTCGGCCCAGGCCGGCAGCGCCATCGCGAGCAGCGACGGAATCGCCAGCAGCGCACGCCCTGTGCGGCGCGCGAAACCCGTGACCCGATCCGCCGGAAGCCGTGCCATCGACATCCCCTCGTCCTCGCCTGAACCGATGCGTCGCCGCGACGGCGGCGCCGCCAGCGCGGCACGCTACCCGAAAGCGCCACGCCGCGAAACCGGCCTGCATCCGGCCTGTCATAGCGAACGACGGCGGCCGATGCCAACCGCAACATTGCGACTTTATGCCGCATAAAGCGGGCTGCGACGGCCGGGTTGCGCCGCTTCGGCGCTGGCCGAAACGCCGCTGGCACCCCATGTCTGTTTCTGGCAAGAAGCAACCGACCAAGGAGCCGAGACATGAGCGATCTGACGCGCGCCGAGACGCTGTTTTTCGCCGGCAGCGGCATGGATCGCGCGCGCGTCGAGCGCATCGTCCGCGACTCGCTCGCCGGAATGGACGACGGCGAGCTGTTTCTCGAATGGAGTCAGTCCGAGGCGCTCGCCCTCGACGACGGTCGCATCAAGAGCGCGAGCTTCGACCAGTCGCAGGGTTTCGGCCTGCGCGCGCTGTCGGGCGAGGCGGCGGGCTACGCCCATGCGTCGGAACTGTCCGAGGACGCGATCCTGCGCGCCGGCGAGACCGTGCGCGCGGTGAAGCACGGCCACGCCGGCGTGCTCGCCCCGTCGCCGCCGGGCACCAACCGGCAGCTCTATACCGACGCCAATCCGCTGCAGGCGGTGCCGTTCGTGATCAAGACGAAACTCCTGATGGACATCGACGCCTATGCGCGGGCCAAGGACGCGCGCGTGCGGCAGGTCATGGCGTCGCTCGCCGGCGAATGGCGCGCCATTGAGATCATTCGCGCCGACGGCCAGGCGCAAGCCGATATCCGGCCGCTGGTGCGGCTCAATGTGAGCGTCGTGGTCGAGGAGAACGGCCGCATGGAGGTCGGCAGCCACGGCGCCGGCGGACGCGTCGAATACGCGCGCTATCTCGATCCCGCGCAGTGGCGCGCGCAGGTCGACGAGGCATTGCGCCAGGCGCTGGTGAACCTGACGTCGGTCCCGGCACCGGCAGGTGCGATGACCGTCGTGCTCGGCCCCGGCTGGCCCGGAGTGATGCTGCACGAGGCGGTCGGTCACGGCCTCGAGGGCGATTTCAACCGCAAGCGGACCTCGGCTTTCACCGGACGGATCGGCCAGCGCGTCGCCGCGCCCGGCGTCACCGTGGTCGACGACGGCACGCTCAAGGACCGGCGGGGCTCGCTCACCGTCGACGACGAGGGGACGCCGAGCGCCTGCACGATGCTGATCGAGGACGGAATTCTCAAGGGCTACATGCAGGACCGGCTCAACGCGCGGCTGATGAACATGCGTCCCACCGGCAACGGGCGGCGGCAGAGCTATGCGCACGCGCCGATGCCGCGCATGACCAACACCTATATGCTGCCCGGCCGGCACGACCCGGCCGAGATCATCGCATCGGTGAAGCGCGGCGTTTACGCCGTCAATTTCGGCGGCGGCCAAGTCGACATCACGTCGGGCAAGTTCGTGTTCTCGGCCTCCGAGGCCTACCTGATCGAGAACGGCAAGATCGGTCCGGCGCTCAAGGGCGCGACCTTGATCGGCAACGGCCCGGACGCGCTGACCAAGATCACCATGATCGGCAACGACCTGAAGCTCGACGACGGCATCGGCACCTGCGGCAAGGACGGCCAGGGCGTACCGGTCGGCGTCGGTCAGCCGACGCTGCGCATGGACGGGCTCACGGTAGGCGGCACCGCTGCATGATCCTGTCCCGGCGGCTGCGCGCCGGCATTCTGGGCGTTGGCCTCGCTTTCGGCCTGGCTCATTTGGCCGCGGCCTGCGACCTCGGAAATTCGCCGAGCACGCGCTGGCGCGCGGTCGACGAGCAGGGCCGCGCCTGGCTGATCGATCCCTGCGGCGACCGTGTCTTCTCGATCGGCGTCAATGTGCTCGACGCCGGGCGGTCCGGCGCCAAGCTCCAACGGCCGCATTACGACTGGCACGCGCATTACGCGACGCTCGCCGACTGGATCCGCGCGACCGACGCGCGGCTGCGGGACTGGGGCTTCAACGGCGCGGGGGCCTGGTCGCTGCCGCCGCAGCAGACCCGGCTGCCGACGGTGATCGACCTCGAGCTCGGCCGGCTCGCCAAATTCCACTGGTTCGATCCGTTCCGGCCCGACATGGGCGCGATCATGGACGCCGAGGCCGCGAAGCTGGTTGCGCCCTATCGCGACAGCCCGTATCGCATCGGCTACTTCTCCGACAACGAAGTCGGCTGGTGGGACGGCGCACTCTTCACCTTCTATTCGCGCAAGCCCGCCGCCAATTTCACCAAGCAGCGTCTCGTCGCCATGCTGCGCGCGCACTACGGCGACGACTGGTCGCGCTTCACGCACGATTTCCTGCCGCCCCAAGGCGTCCGCTCCTGGCACGATCTACTGGAGAGCCGACGGACGACACGGCTCAAGCCCGGCGGCGACGGCGCCCGGACGATCGAGGAATGGACCGGCATCGTCGCCGCGCATTACTACGCGCTCGCGGCCCACGCCATCCGCGAAGCCGATCCGGACGCGCTCTATTTCGGCGACCGCCTGCCGATCTACTACGATCCGGCTGCGATCCGCGCCGAAGCGCGTTCCGTCGACGTCATCGCTACCAACTACAACGTCGACAGCCCGGAAGGCTGGATCGCGCCCTATTTCTTCGACGGCCTGCGACGTCTGTCGCACGGCAAGCCGGTGCTGGTCTCGGAGTGGTTCTATGCCGCGCGCGAGAATCGGACCGGCAACCGCAACAACGGCCATCTGATGACCGTCGAGACACAGACCGAGCGCGCCGCCGGCGCCGGCGAAGCGGCGCGCAATTTCGCCGCGATTCCCGAGCTCCTCGGCCTTGACTGGTTCCAGTACTACGACTATCCCGTCGGCGGCCGGCAGGACAGCGAGGATTACAATTTCGGCCTGGTCGACATCGACGACCGCCCCTACCGGCGGCTGGTTACGGCGCTCGCCGCCGTCAACCGCGAGCTGCCCTCGCTGCACGCGGAAGCGGCGCCAATGCAGCGCCAGCGCCGCGACGCCATCCGCCTGCCGCGCGCGACGATCGACATCGCCAAGCCGTCGCTGATCGACTGGCCCAAGCGGGCGTCGCTGCTGCCGCCGCTGCTCACCGCATCCGGCGACGTGCCGTTCGGCGAGGTCTATCTGGCGTGGGACGCGCGCGGCATCGCGCTCGCGACCGTCGGCCAGGACTATTACGACATCGGCCTGCTCGCCTATCGCGGCGGATTTCCGCTGAGCGAGGCGTACCGTGTCGAGTTCGACATCGACGCCGGCGCAGGAGCTCGGCGCTTCACGCTCTACTTCATACCGCCCAAGGGTAAGACTCGCGACTATCCGCCGATGAAGCCGCTGCTCTGCGTCGGATCGCCGGCGCAGCACGGCGGCTCGAGCTGTCCCGCGGTCGCGGGCGGCGCCGTGCATTATTTCGGCGCCGACCAGCCGCGCATCGTCGCCGATGCCTTAATCCCGTGGTCGGCGCTCGGCGTGGCCGGTCCGCCGCCCTCGCATCGGATCAGGCTCGAGGTCGCGGGGCGAAGCTGGTTCCGCGCCCGCTGGATGTCGCTCACCGGCGAGACGCCGGAAGCGGCTTCGGCCGATCCGGGGCTGTGGGCGACCGCGACCCTCGTTCAATAGGCGTGCTCGGCATAGAGCGGCTCAATGCGGCCGCTCCAGCGCGTCTCGAACTCGTCGAGCAGCAGCTCGGCCGGCGTGCGGCCGCGCTCGGCGATCTCGAACAGCGGCTCGAGATAGATGCGCTCGTCGTCCCTGGTGGTGTCGAGCTCGGCGCGGCGCCGCAAGCCGTCGCGCGCGACCGTCAGCATGTCCATCGCCCAGTCCCTGAGGGGGCGGCCGCGGAAGGGGGTCGCTAGGCCCTGACGCGGGACGGACCGGTGCAGGGTTTCGATCTCGGCCGGCGTCCAGCCCTTGATCAGCGCCGCAGCGGCATCGAGGGCGACGCGATCGTAGAGCAGGCCGGTCCACAGCGCCGGCAGTGCGCAAAGCCGACGCCACGGACCACCGTCGGCGCCGCGCATCTCGAGATATCTCTTGAGCCGCACTTCCGGAAAGGCGGTGGTGAGGTGGTCGGACCAGTCGCCCAGCGTCGGCAACGCGCCGGGCAGACCCGGCAGCTTGCCTTCGAGGAAATCGTGGAAGCTCTGCCCGGCGACATCAATGTATTGGCCGTCGCGATAGACGAAATACATCGGCATATCGAGCATGTAGTCGACGTAGCGCTCGAAGCCCATGCCGGGCTCGAACACGAACGGCAACATGCCGCAGCGATCCGGATCGGTGTCGGTCCAGACGTGGCTGCGATAGCTGACGAAGCCGTTGGGCCTGCCCTCGGTGAAGGGCGAATTGGCGAACAGCGCCACCGCCAGGGGCTGCAGCGCCAGACCGACGCGGAACTTGGTCACCATGTTGGCCTCGTCGGCGAAATCGAGATTCACCTGCACCGTGCAGGTGCGCAGCATCATATCGAGGCCGAGCCCGCCTTTTTTCGGCATGTAACGGCGCATGATGGCGTAGCGCCGCTTCGGCATCCAAGGCACGTCCTGGCGCCGCCACTTCGGATCGAAGCCGAGGCCGAGCATGCCGAGGTCGAGCTCGGCGCAGATTTCGCGCACCTGGCGCAGGTGGCGATGGAGTTCGCCGCAGGTTTCGTGCAGCGTCGCCAGCGGCGCCCCCGAAAGCTCGAACTGGCCGCCGGGCTCGAGCGAAATCGCGCCCTGGCCGTCGGACAGGCCGATCAGGTTGTCGCCGTCCATGACCTTCTGCCAGCCGAAGCGCTGCAGGCCTTCGAGCAGCGCGCGGATGCCGTCGGCGCCTTCGTAGGGCGGACGGGACAGGTCGCGGCGGCGAAAGACGAACTTCTCGTGCTCGGTGCCGATGCGCCACTGCGTCGGCGGCTTGCTGCCCGATGCGAGGTATTCGATCAGCTGCCGTTTATCGGTGACGGGCGCGCCGCCCGATTGCGAGGGTGCGGACATCGGTATCCGAACATGTTGCAAAAAGCCCGGCGGTCAGCGCGACCGGGCTGCAGACCAGTCCCCGACCGTCGCTTGGACCACCGCCAGCGCCGCCAGCGCGGCGGTGTCGGCACGCAAGACGCGCGGGCCCAGACCGACCGCGCAAACAAACGGCAGGCGGCGGAGCAGGTCAAGCTCCGAATCGTCAAACCCGCCCTCCGGCCCGATCAGGACGGCGCACGGCGCGCTGCCCACGGCCGCGACCGCGCCGGCGATCGCCGGCGATTGTCCGGTCTCGTCGCAGAATACGAGCCGGCGACCGCTGGGCCATGACGCGATCAATGCGTCGAGCTTGACCGGGTCGCGCAGCGCCGGCACCGTCAGCCGCTCGCTTTGTTCCGCCGCCTCGATCGCATTGGCGCGCAGGCGACCGAGGTTGAGGCGATCGACGACCGTGCGCGCGGTGATCACCGGTCGCAGCTCGGACGCGCCGAGCTCGGTCGCCTTCTCCACCAGATAATCGAGCCTTGCGCGCTTGACCGGAGCGAAGCACAGCCAGAGATCGCCCTCGGAACGCTGCTTCCGCCGGCGCTCGCCGAGCGCGAGCGAGCAGACGCGGCGGCCGGCCTCGGCGATGCGGGCCTCGAACTCGCCGTCGCGGCCGTTGAAGACCGCGAGCTCGTCGCCGCGCTTCAAGCGCATCACCGAGAGCAGATAATGCGCCTGCCCCGCGCTCACCGGCAGGCTGATCCCGGGCATGAGATCGGACTCGACGAAAATCCGCGTCATCTTGCGATAGGCCATAGTCCGATACTGCCACACTTTTATGACAGCGGCTCCGCGGGCAAGATGGGGCCATGACCGATATCCGGACCGGCGACTGGGTCGACCGCCGCATGCCGGCGGCCTGGCGGCCCTATCTCCGGCTGGCGCGGCTCGACCGACCGATCGGCACCTGGCTCTTGCTGTTTCCCGGCTGGTGGGGCGTGGCGCTGGCGGCACCGGGATGGCCCGACTGGCGGCTGATGGCGCTGTTCGCGATCGGCGCCGTCGCCATGCGCGGCGCCGGCTGCACGCTCAACGACATCGCCGACCGGGATTTCGACGCGCGCGTCGCGCGCACCCGCACGCGGCCGATCGCCAGCGGCGCCATCTCGGTCAGGCAGGCATTCGCCTTCATGGCGCTGGAACTCACAATCGGCGCGGCCGTGCTGCTGTCGTTCAACCGTGTCGCGATCGCGCTCGGCCTCCTGGTGCTGGCGCTGATCGCGACCTATCCGTTCATGAAGCGAATCACCTATTGGCCGCAGTTCTTCCTCGGCCTCAATTTCAACTGGGGCGCACTCCTCGGCTGGGCGGCGGCGCGCGGCGACGTCGAATGGCCGGCGCTGCTGCTCTACGCCGGCGGCATCTGCTGGACGCTGGGCTACGACACCATCTATGCGCACCAAGACAGGGACGACGACGCTTTGATCGGCGTCAAATCCTCGGCGCTGGCGCTCGGGTTGCGCACGCGTCCGTTCCTGTTCGCCTTCTATGCCGGCGCGCTGGCGCTGTGGGCGGCGGCCGGCGTCCGCGCCGCGGACGCCTGGCCGTACTGGCTCGGCCTCGCCTGCGCGGCGGCGCAGCTTTGCTGGCAGGCGGCGACGGTCGACATCGACGACGGCGCCGACTGCCTCGCCAAGTTCCGTTCCAACCGCGCGGTCGGCTGGTGCCTGCTGATCGGCATTGTTGCCGCGCATGTCGCCTGAGACGGTTTTCGTTCGCGTCCATACCGCGATCGCGACTGCGCCGCTGGTGCCGGAAATCCCGCTGCATCTTGCGACCGAGATCACGCCGCTGTGGCAGGCGACCGAGGCGACGCTCCATCGGACGCAGCTGCCGCCGCCCTATTGGGCCTTCGCCTGGGCCGGCGGCCAAGCCCTGGCGCGGCATATCCTCGACAATCCGGCCCTGGTGGCCGGCCGAAGCGCGCTCGATTTCGGCGCCGGCAGCGGCCTCGTCGCGATCGCCGCCGCCAAGGCGGGAGCCTCGGTCGCGGCCGCCGAGCCCGACCGCTTCGCCGTCGCCGCGCTCGAGCTCAACGCGGCGCTCAACGGCGTCATGGTCGCGGTCGACACCGGCGACATGCTCTCGGCCGGCGAAACGTGGGACATCGTTCTGGCGGGAGACATGTTCTACGAGCGGGCGCTGGCCGAGCGCCTGCTGCCTTGGCTCAAGGCGCAGGCGCGGCACGGCGCGCTGGTCCTGGTCGGCGATCCCGGCCGCGCCTATCTTCCGGCGAGCGGCCTCGAGGCGGTGGCGCGCTACTGGGTACCGACGCCGCTCGAGCTCGAGGACCGCGAGGCGCGCGAGACCACGGTCTGGCGCCTTACGGCCTAACCGTCGCGTGCCCCGTCCCCGGCGTCGTCGAGGAGATGGCGGAGATAGCGCTCCGGCTCGGCGAGAAACGAGCGATAGATGCGATAATGCTCGGTGGCGCGATAGGCGACGGCGCGCACCTCGCCGCGGTCCAGCGACAGAATCGTCGCATGTGGGTAGGCCAGGATCATCGGCGCGTGCGTGGCGATGATGGCCTGCGCCCGACCCGAACGGTGCCAGCGGTGCAGCAGAGCCAGGAACGCCATCTGACGCGTCGGCGACAGGGCGGCCTCCGGCTCGTCGAGCAGAAAGATCGCGCGCTCATCGAATTCGAAACGGTGCTGGAAGAATCCGAGAAACGCCTCACCGTGGCTCATCGCGTTGAGATCGCGGTCGCCGTAACGCCGCGAGCCTTCGCGATCGAGGTAGTTGGCCAGATCGAAAAAGCTCTCGGCGCGGAAGAAGACGCCATGGGGCGCCTTCGGTCTCCAGGCGAGGCGCAGCGACCGGTGCAGCGTGTCGTCGCCCGGGGCGGCGATGCGATGGTCGCGCGCGCCGCCGCCGCGGCTGAAGCCGCTCTGGACGGCGATCGCTTCGAGCAGCGTCGACTTGCCCGTGCCGTTCTCGCCCACCAGGAACGTGATCGGCTGCGTGAAATCGATGCGGAAGCCGGGCTTGGCGAAGATCGGCAGCGTGAAGGGAAATTCACCGGCGACGATGCGCTCGGGCGGCAGCTCGACCGAGCGCAGGAACGGGGAGGTGATCGCCGCGCTGGCGCGTCCAGCTGACCGCGTCATGGCACTCTACCCTTAGCATCGCGGATTTTTGGCGCAAGCCCCGCATACCATCGTCTTGTCGCTGGAACACGCCGTCGCCCCGCCCCTATGATGCGGCATGCCCAAATCGCTCGATGCGCTGGCGCTACTCGGCGACCTTGTCGCCGCCGCCCGTAGGCAAGGCGCCGACCAGGCGGACGCCATTCTGATCGAAAGCGCCGCCCTCTCGCACGCCCGGCGGCTCGGTCGGCTCGAGAAGCTCGAGCGCGCCGAGAGCTTTGATCTCGGCGTGCGGGTAATCGTCGGCAAGCGGCAGGCGATCGTTTCGTCGAACGACCGCGACGCCGACCACGGCAGCGAGTTCGTCGGTCGCGCCCTGGCGATGGCGCGCAGCGTGCCGGAAGATCCCTATTGCGGGCTGGCGGACCCGGAGGCGTTGGCGAGCGAAATCCCCGACCTCGAGCTCGCCGACCCGGTCGAGCCGCCGCCTTCGACGCTGGCGGAGCGCGCCGGCGCCGCCGAGGACGCGGCGCTTGCGGTCAAAGGCGTGACGAATTCCGAGGGCGCGCAGGCGGGTTGGTCGCGCCATCGCGTGGCGCTCGTCGCCTCGAACGGCTTTGCCGGCACCTACACCACCACCGGCCACGCCGTCGCGGTCGCCGTCGTCGCCGGCAACGGCACGGCAATGGAGCGCGACGACGACTGGGACTCGGCGGTCTTTGGCGCAGACCTGAAGGACCCCTCGGCGATCGGCCGCAAGGCCGGCGAGCGCGCGGTGCGCCGGCTCGGCGCGCGCAAGGTGCCGACCGCCAAGGTGCCGGTGGTGTTCGAGCCGCGCGTGGCGTCGTCGCTGCTGCGCCATCTGAGCGGCGCCATCGGCGGACCGGCGATTGCACGCGGCACGTCGTTCCTCAAGGACCGGTTGGGCCAGCCCGTGTTTCCGCGCGGCGTCACCGTTATCGACGATCCGCACATGAAACGCGGCCACCGTTCGGCGCCGTTCGACGGCGAAGGCATCGCCACGACCAGGCGCGACATTGTTGCCGACGGCGTGCTCCGGACCTGGCTGCTCGATCTCGCCTCGGCGCGACAGCTCGGGCTCGCGACCACCGGCCACGCGCGACGCGGCGTCTCGGGACCGCCGGGCCCGGCGCCGGCCAACTTTTATCTCGCGCCGGGTGCGGTGACGGCGCAGGAGCTGATGGGCGACGTCGCCGACGGCTTCTACGTCACCGAGCTCATGGGGATGGGGGTCAACGCTGTGACCGGCGACTACAGCCGCGGCGCCGCCGGCTTCTGGATCGAGGGCGGCGCGCTCACCTTTCCGGTGAGTGAGGTCACCATCGCCGGCAACCTCAAGGACATGTTCCTGCACCTGACGCCGGCAAGCGACCTCGAGTTCCGCACCGGCATCGATGCGCCGACGGTACGGATCGACGGCATGACCGTCGCCGGCGCCTGACGAGCGGCGGCCTTGCGGCTCGAGGGAACCGCTGCGCCTGCGTTAACAGTGCAACCGCCGCCGCGCGGCATGCTATGATTGCCGCCTTAAATCCCGGGTTTTACAGAGGATTTCGGTCGCTTGAACCCTGACGCCAAGCTGCGCGACGCCGCGACGAAGCGGTCCGCCACCCTGCCGCTGCTGCGGCGGTTGCTCGGCCAGTTCCTGCGGCCCTACGTCGGACGCCTCGTGGCGGCGCTCGCCTGCATGGGCGTCGTCGCCGCCGCCACCGCCGCCAACGCCTGGCTGATGCAGCCGATGCTCGATCGGGTCTTCGTCGCCCACGACGCCACCCTGCTGGTGGTGATTCCGGCCGCGGTCGTGGCGCTTGCCTTTGCCAAGGGTTTCGCCAATTACGGCCAGACGGTGCTGATGACCGGCGTCGGTCAGCGGGTGGTCGGCGACGTTCAAGCCGCGCTGTTCGCGCGTATCATGCGGGCCGATCTCGCTTTCTTTCACGCCAACCCGACCGGCACGCTGATTTCGCGCTTCACCACCGATGCCGGGATGCTGCGCGCCGCCGCGACCGACCTGCTCGCCAATATCGGCAAGAACGCGGTCACCGCCGTCTTCCTGGGCGCTCTGATGTTCTACCAGGATTGGCGCCTCGCCTTGGTCGCGGTGATCGTGTTCCCGCTCGCCTTCCGGCCGCTGGCCCGTATCGGCCGCCGCATGCGGCGGGTCTCGGCCAATACCCAGGCCGAGGTCGGCCTCTTCATGACCCTGCTCAACCAGACGTTCCAGGGTGCGCGGCACGTCAAGGCCTACGGCATGGAATCCTACGAGGCGTCGCGCGTGCGGCAGATCGTCCGGAACCTCGTCAAGCTGATCGATCGCGCCGCGCGCACACGCTCGGTCGCCTCGCCGCTGATGGAAACGCTCGGCGGCGTCGCCGTCGCCCTGGTCATTCTCTACGGCGGCCATCAGGTGCTGGTCGGCGCCCGCACGCCCGGCACCTTCTTCTCTTTCATCACCGCGCTTCTGCTCGCTTATCAGCCACTCAAGAGTCTCGCCGGCCTCAACGCCAGTTTGCAGGAGGGCATGGCGGCGGCGCAGCGCATCTTCGACGTGCTCGACATCGAGCCGGAGATCCGCGACGCGCCTCATGCGCGGCAACTGGCGGTCAAAGGCGGCGAAATCCGCTTCCACGACGTCCGCTTCGCCTATGCCAATGGGGCCGAGGCGTTGCGCGGCGTGTCGCTCGCGGTGCCCGCCGGCAAGCGCGTGGCGCTGGTCGGCTCGTCGGGCGCCGGCAAGTCGACGATCCTCAACCTGATCCCGCGCTTTTACGACGCAACGTCCGGCAGCATCATGATCGACGGCCAGGCCGTGCGCGAGGTGACTTTGGCGAGCCTGCGCGGCGCCATCGCGCTCGTCAGCCAGGAGATCATGCTGTTCGACGACACCATCCGCGCCAACATCACCTACGGCCGCCTCGGCGCGTCGGACGCGGAAATCGTCGCCGCGGCGCGGGCCGCCGCCGCCGACGACTTCATCCGCGCCCTGCCGCACGGCTACGACACCCTGGTGGGAGAGCACGGCATCAAGCTCTCGGGCGGGCAGCGGCAGCGCATCGCCATCGCCCGCGCCATGCTCAAGAACGCGCCGATCCTGCTGCTCGATGAAGCCACCTCGGCGCTCGATACCGAATCCGAGCGCCACGTCCAGGCGGCGCTCGATGCGCTGATGGCCGGTCGCACCACGGTGGTGATCGCCCACCGACTGTCGACCGTGACCGGCGCGGATCTGATCTACGTGATCGACGGCGGCCGCGTCGTCGAGAGCGGCACGCACGCCGAGCTTCTGCGCCAGCAGGGTGTCTACGCGCGCCTCTACGCGCTGCAGTTCGCCGACCAGGCGGAGGACGAGCCCTCGCTGCGCGCCGTCCGGGCATCCTAGCGCATGGAATGGGCGAAGCGCGTCCTGCGCCGGGACGGCGTCCGGCGCTTCCTCTGCTGGCTGGTATCGCTCTACATCCGCCTGGTGCGGCTGAGCGGCGCATGGTCGGTCGAGGGCGGATCGATTCCGGCGCGGCTGCATGCCGCCGGCAGGCCGTTCATCCTGGCCTTCTGGCATGGCCGGCTCCTGATGATGCCCTGCGCCTGGCGGCGGCGGGTGGCGATCCACATGTTGATCTCGGGTCATCGTGACGGCCGCATCATCGCCGACGCGGTGCGCCATTTCGGAATCGACTCGGTCGCGGGCTCGACCACCGCCGGCGGCTCGTCCGCGTTGCGCGCCATGGTGCGCTTTCTGAAGGCGGGTGAATGCGTCGGCATCACGCCCGATGGGCCCGACGGGCCGGCAATGCGCGCATCGGCCGGGATCGTCGCGGTGGCGCGCCTCGCCGGCGCCAGCGTCGTGCCGCTCGCCTACGCGACACGACGGCGGCGCATCCTCGATACCTGGGACCGCTTCCACCTACCGCTGCCGTTCTCGCGCGGCGTGTTCATCTGGGGCGAGGCGATCGAAATTCCGACCGATCTCGACGATGCCGGCACCGAGAGGTACCGCGCCCTGATCGAGCGGCGGCTCAACGCCGTCACCGAAGAGGCCGACCGCCGCGTCGGCCGCGAGCGCGTCCTGCCCGGCACGCTGTCGCGTCAGGCGCTGCGCCGCATGCAGCGCCAGAACGGTCACGGATGAGTCGGCTGCTTGCGCTCTATCGCGGCGGCACCACGGCGCTCGGGCCGTTGGTTGCGCTCTGCCTTGCGCGGCGCATGGCACGCGGCAAGGAGGACCCGGAGCGGTTCGCCGAGCGCCAGGGCGTGGCTTCGCGATCGCGGCCCGCCGGACCCCTGGTCTGGGTCCACGCCGCCAGCATCGGCGAGGCGGTCTCGATGCTGTCGCTGATCGATCGACTGCTGGTCGAGCGGCCGCATCTCTCCGTCCTGGTGACCACCGGCACCGTGACTTCGGCGCGGCTCCTCGCCAACCGGCTGCCCGCCGGTCGCGCCTGGCATCAATACGTGCCGGTCGACCGCTGCACCTACGTTCGCCGCTTTCTCGAGCACTGGCGCCCCGATCTCGCGCTGTGGGTCGAATCCGAGCTGTGGCCCAACCTGATCGCCGAGACCAACCGCTGCGGCGTGCCGCTGCTGCTGCTCAACGGCCGCATGTCGGCCAAGTCGTTCCGCGGCTGGCAGCGCCTGCCCGGCTTGATTGCGCCGCTGCTGGCGAGCTTCGATCTCTGCCTTGCCCAGGACGAAGCGCAGGCCGCGCGGTTCAGGCAGCTCGGCGCCGCGGGCGCAACGTCGGTCGGCAATCTCAAGGCGGCGGCCGCGCCGCTGCCGGTCGATCAGGGCGAGCTCGCGCGTCTCGCCGCATCGCTTGCCGGCCGCACCATCTGGCTAGCGGCTTCGACCCATCCCGGCGAGGAGGAGGCCGCGGCGCTGGTCCATCGCCGGCTGCGGCCGCAACATCCGAGCCTGTTGACGATCATCGCGCCGCGCCATCCGGTGCGCGGCGCCGAAATCGCCCAGTCGCTCGAGGCCCAAGGCCTGCGCGTCGCGCGCCGCTCGCGCGACGAGCGCGTCGAGCGCACGGTCGACGTCTATCTCGCCGACACGCTGGGCGAGCTCGGCTTGTTCTACCGGGTCGCCGGCATCGCTTTCATCGGCGGCTCGCTCGCGCGCAAGGGTGGCCACAATCCGATCGAGGCGGCGCTGCTCGACTGCGCTATTCTGCACGGGCCCGACATGAGCAACACGGCGGCTGCGGCCGCGGCGCTGGCGGGCGCCGGCGCCTCGATCGAGGTGCACGACGCCGAAGCGCTCGCCACGGCGGTCGGGCGTCTGATCGACGATCCGGTCGAGCGCGCGGCGCGGGCCGCGGCGGCGGCCGGCATCGCCGCCGACAATCGCGCCGTGCTCGATGCGGTGATGACGCGCATCGCGCCCTGGCTCGATCGACTCTCGCCTCATGCCGCCAAGCGCGCCTGAGTTCTGGGCGCGGCGCGGCGCGCTGTCGCTGCTGCTGGCGCCGCTCGGTTGCGCCTACGACGCCGCCGGCGCCGCGCGGCGCGCGATCATCCGGCCCTATCGCGCACCGGTGCCGGTAATCTGCGTCGGCAATCTGGTCGCGGGTGGTGCGGGCAAGACGCCGGTGGTCGCGGATCTTGCCCGTCGGCTGACGGCGCGCGGCGTCGCGGTCCATGTGCTGAGCCGCGGCTACGGCGGAGCGCTCGCGGGGCCCGTGCGGGTCGACCCGGACCAGCACGACGCCGCCGCGGTCGGCGACGAGCCGCTGATGCTGGCGCGCAGCGCACCCAGCTGGATCGCCCGCGACCGCGCCGCCGGCGCACGGGCCGCCACCGCCGCCGGCGCGCAGGCGATCCTGATGGACGACGGGCTGCAGAACCCGACGCTCGCCAAGACGCTGTCGCTGGTGGTGCTTGACGGCGACTACGGCTTCGGCAACCGCCGCGTGATCCCGGCTGGCCCGCTGCGCGAGAGCATCGCCAGCGGCCTAGCGCGCGCCGACGCCGTCGTGATGCTCGGCGCCGACCGGACAGGCGCCGCCGCCTTTCTCGGCAGCATCCCGGTGCTGCAGGCCGAGCCGCGTCCTGCGGGGGCGAAACTCGCCGGCCGCCGACTGGTGGCCTTCGCCGGCATCGGCCGGCCGCAGAAATTCTTCGATCATTTCGCGCGCACCGGCGCCGAGGTCGTCGTTGCCCGCGGCTTCCCCGATCACCATCCTTACAGCGCGCGCGAGCTCGAAGAGCTCGCCGCAGCCGCGCGCCAAGCCGAAGCCGAACTGATCACCACCGAGAAAGATTGGGTGCGCCTCGCGCCGGCCTGGCGCTCGCGCATCGCCTACCTGCCGCTGACGATCGAATGGCAGGACGAGCGGGCGCTCGACGCGCTGCTCGCGGGCGCGCTGGAGCGGACGACACATGGTTGAGCGCCGCGGCGGCAAGCGCATCCGCGATTGGACAGAAGGCGCGTTCGCGCGCATCGCCTTCGCCTTCTTCCGGCTGCTGCCGCTCGATGCGGCTTCCGCCCTGGGCGGCTGGCTCGCGCGCAGCGTCGGCCCGCTGCTCGGCGTCAGCAAGCGCGCGCGGCTCAATCTGCGCCGCGCCCTGCCGGCGCTGTCGGACGCCGATATCGAGAGCATCGTCCGCGGCATGTGGGACAATCTCGGCCGCGTCGTGGCCGAGTATCCCCATCTCGGCGACTTCAGGCTCTATGAGCCGGGCGGCCGCGTCACGGTCGAAGGATTCCGCGAAATCGTCGACGCGCGCGCCCCCGACACGCGCTTCATCTTCTTCTCGGCCCATTTCGGCAACTGGGAGATCGCGACGCTGGCCGCGACCCAGGCGGGACTCGATGTGATCGAGATCTACCGCGCCGCCAACAATCCCTTTGTCGACGAGATCATCAACGAGGCGCGCGGCGTCGTCGGCAGCGAGTTGGTGCCCAAGGGCAGCGTTGCGGCGCGGCGCGCCATCGGCGCGCTCGCCGAAGGCAAGCATATCTGCATGCTGGTCGACCAGAAGATGAACGACGGTATCCCGGTGCCGTTCTTCGGTCGCGACGCCATGACGGCGCCGGCGCTGGCGCGCCTCGCGCTACGCTACGACTGCGTCGTTCTGCCCTGCCGCGTCGAGCGCGTGCGCGGCGCGCGCTTCCGCTTCGTCGCTGATCCGCCGATCCCTCTGCCGCGGTCGGGCAATACGCCGACCGATGTCCTGCAATTGATGACGGCGGTCAACGCGGCGGTGGAAGGCTGGGTGCGGCGACGGCCGGAGCAATGGTTCTGGCTGCACCGGCGATGGCCGGATTAGCGCCGCCTGGCTGCGGCATCGGGCCGGCGGCGAGCGCGGGATCAAGCCGCACCTCGCCCCAGCTCAGCCCCCAGTGCAGGTTCGGGCCGGTGGCGCGACCGGTGGCGCCGACCTCGCCAATGATCTCGCCCTGTGTCACGCGGTCGCCGACGCGCACGGCGACGTTCTGCAGGTGCACATAGAGCGTCGACAGTCCGTAGCCGTGGTCGAGGATGACCGTGCCGCCGGTGAAGAACATCGCCGGCTCCGCGAGGCTGACGACGCCGGCGGCAGCGGCCTTCACCGGCGTGCCGGCCGGCGCGTTGATGTCGACGCCGAGATGCGGCTGGCGCGGCTCGCCGTTGAGCAGGGTCCGGCTGCCGTAGACGCCGGTGATGATGCCGGCAACCGGCCATTCGAGCGGCATCTCGAAGGCGACGCTGTCGCTCCGCTGCGCGAAAGCGGCGTCGATCTCCGCCGCCTCGCGCTTGATGCGCGCGAGAGCCTCGAGCGGCGGCGTGACCTGCGCCGGCGGCAGGTTGTCGATCCGCCGCACGTCGTAATGCCGCGGCGCGATCTCGAGAACGCGGTGCAGACGAGAGCCGTCGCGGAAGATGACGTCGAGCGTCGCGCGCGGCGGCGCGTCGCGGCCGAAGCCGAAGATGAAGTGGCCGTCGGGCGCGACGCGCAGCGCCCGGCCGTTGAGCGCGATGCGGGCGCCCGGCCCCGCGAAGCCGCGGATCAGCGCCCCCTGCGTCGGCGGCCCTTCGAGCGTAAGGTCGCCCGCGAACGCCGCCGTCGCGGCGAAACACAGCGCGGCGGCGACCGCGAGGCGGATCACAGCAGCTTGCCCTGCTCGCGCTTGGGCGACGGGGGTGTCGCCGGCTTGGCCGCTTTGCGTCCGATGGCGCGCGCCGCCACCTTGCCGTCGTGGAACTCGAGCGAGAGGTCGGCGCCCGGTGTCACCGCGCGCGCCGAAGTCAGCACCGCGCCCTTGGAATCGCGCACCAGGACATAGCCGCGTTCCAGCACCTTGTCCTGCGCCTGGCGCCAGCTGGCGAGCCGACCGGCGCAGCCGGCGAGCGCCATCTTGCGCTGCTGCAGCAGCCGCGCAGTCGCGGGCGCGAGCCGAGCGGCGAGATCGGCGACGGCGTTACGCAGACGCCCGATCTCGCGCTCGAGCACGTCGCGCCGCAAGAGACGGCCGAGCGCCTGCACGTCCTGCCCGCGCGCGCGCAGCAGCGCGGCGATGCCGAGCCGCAGCCGCTCCGTGCGGTCGTCGAGGCGCTGCAGCGCGTTCTCGAGCAGGCTGCGCGGATCGGGCAGGCCGCGCGCCAGGCCCTCGACGCGGACGAATCGGTGCTCGATGAAGCGTGCCAGCGCCTGCGCCAGGCGATGCGCATGGGCGGCGAGATCGGCGGCGAGATCGAGCCGCACCGGCACCGCCATCTCGGCCGCCGCCGTCGGCGTCGGCGCGCGCCGGTCGGCGGCGAAATCGATCAGCGTGGTGTCGGTCTCGTGCCCCACCGCCGAGATCAGCGGGATGGTGCAGGCGGCGGCCGCGCGCACCACGATCTCCTCGTTGAACGCCATCAGATCCTCGAGACTGCCGCCGCCGCGCGCGACGATCAGCAGATCGGGCCGCGGCACGCCGCTGCCGCCGTCGAGCGCATCGAAGCCGGCGATCGCCGCCGCGATCGCCTCGGCCGCGCCCTCGCCCTGCACCGGCACCGGCCACACCAGCACGCGGCGCGGAAACCGGTCGGCCAGGCGATGCAGGATGTCGCGGATGACGGCGCCGGTCGGCGAGGTGACGACGCCGATCACCTCGGGCAGGAACGGCAGCTTCCGCTTGCGCGACTCGTCGAACAGTCCGGCGGCTGCGAGCCGCTGCTTGCGCTCTTCGAGCAGCTTCAGCAGCGCGCCGATTCCCGCGAGCTCGATCGACTCGATCACGAGCTGGTACTTGGAGCGGCCGGGATAGGTGGTTATCCGGCCGGTACAGACCACGTCCATCCCGTCCTCGGGCTTCACCGCGAGGCGGCCGAAGGTCGTCCGCCAGATCACGCCATCGAGGTTCGACTCGGCGTCCTTGAGCGTCAGATAGCAGTGGCCGGACGCGACCCGCTTGCAGCCCGAAATCTCGCCGCGCACGCGGACATGGCCGAAATCGGTCTCGAGCGCCCGCTTAACCGCTTGAGATAGCTCGGAAACCGTGTATTCGGGCAGGTTGGGACGGAGCCCGCCGGGACCCGCGGCCATGGACGGCGAGTGGCTTTCCGTCATTGCCGGCTATGATACAAGAGCGCCCCCAACCGGGGAAACGGGCTGCAACGAGGCCCAAGGCGAGGAGAGCCGCTTGCGGGTGCTGGTGGTCGGATCGGGTGGACGCGAACACGCGTTGTGCTGGGCGATTTCGTCGTCGCCGCTGTGCGACACGCTGTTCTGCGCGCCCGGCAATCCCGGTATCGCCGACGAGGCCGCCTGCGTTCCAGTGGCGGCCAACGACATCGACGGCCTCGTCAAGCTGTGCAAGCAGGAGAAGATCGACTTCGTCGTGATCGGCCCCGAAGGCCCGCTGGTCGCCGGCCTGGTCGACAGGCTCGAAGCCATCGGCATCGCCGCCTTCGGACCGACCGCGGCCGCGGCCGCGCTCGAAGGCTCCAAGGCCTTCGCCAAGGACCTCTGCGCCAAGTACAACATCCCGACCGCCGCCTATCGGCGCTTCACCGACCCGGCGGCAGCCAAGGATTACATCCGCAAGCACAAGGCGCCGATCGTGGTCAAAGCCGACGGCCTCGCCGCCGGCAAGGGCGTGACCGTGGCGACGACGACCCGCCAGGCGATTGCTGCGGTCGACGCCGCGATGGTGACGAAGAAGTTCGGCGAGGCCGGCGCCGAGATCGTGGTCGAGGACTTCCTCGAAGGCGAGGAGGTCAGCTTCTTCGCTCTGGTCGACGGCAAGCACGCGCTCGGCCTCGCCTCGGCGCAGGATCACAAGCGCGTCGGCGACGGCGACACCGGCCCCAATACCGGCGGGATGGGCGCCTATTCGCCGGCGCCGGTGCTGACGCCCGAGCTCGAAGTGCAGGTGATGGAGACGATCGTCCTGCCGACGGTCCACGCCATGCGCGACGAAGGCCGGCCGTACAAGGGCGTGCTCTATGCCGGGCTGATCCTGACCAAGGACGGCCCGCAGCTGATCGAATACAACTGCCGCTTCGGCGATCCCGAATGCCAGGTGCTGTTGCCGCGGCTCAAGAGCGATCTGCTGCCGGCGCTGATCGCCGCGCATGACGGCGAGCTCGAGGATTTCGATCTGCGCTGGCGCGACGAGGTCGCGCTTTGCGTCGTCATGGCCGCCAAGGGCTATCCCGGCACGCCGGTGAAGGGCACGGAAATCCGCGGGCTCGACGTTGCGGCCGCGGCCGACACCTCGGTCAGGATTTTCCACGCCGGCACCAAGCGCGTCGGCGACAAGCTAGTCGCCGACGGCGGCCGGGTGCTCAATGTCGTGGCGCGCGGCCGCTCGGTGCGCGAGGCGCAGAAGCGCGCCTATGCGGTAGTCGACAAGATCGACTGGCCGCAGGGCTTCTGCCGCCGCGACATCGGCTGGCGCGCCATCGGCCGCCGGCGCGGCGCCTCAGCGCCGGTCGGCGAAAAAGCGCCGCAGTAGCGCGCCGGCGCGCATCGCGTCGATTCCGCCGTAAACCTCGGGCCGGTGGTGGCAGGTCGGCTGCTGGAAGAAACGCGGACCGTGCTCGACCGCGCCGCCCTTGGGATCGCCGGCGCCGAAATAGAGCCGGCGGATGCGCGCCAGCGCGATCGCGCCGGCGCACATGGCGCAGGGCTCGAGCGTGACGTAGAGGTCGCAATCGTCGAGGATCGCCCGGCCACGCCGCCGCGCACCCTCGCGCAGCGCCAGCAGCTCGGCATGCGCCGTCGGATCGGCCGACGACTCGACGGCGTTCGCGGCCTGCGCCAGCACTGCGCCGCTGGCATCGACCAGCACCGCGCCGACCGGCACCTCGCCAGCCGCGGCGGCGCGCTCCGCGGCTTCGAGCGCCAGCGCCATCGGCTTCGGTCGGGACTCGGTCATGCGGCTTCCTTGCCGCTCGCGCGGCGCGGTCATAGATTGGCGCAGCATGGCACAACCGGTCATCGGCCTCACCCTCGATCACGAGCCGCCGGGCGGCTATTCCAAGACCCATCCCTGGTACGCGCTGCGCGAGAATTACTGCGAGGCGGTGGCCGAGGCAGGCGGGCTTTCGGTGCTGCTGCCGCACGAACCTGAGCGCGCCGCCGATTATCTCAGCCTGCTCGACGGCCTCATCGTCACCGGCGGCGCCTTCGACGTCGATCCGGCCCTGTTCGGCGCCACGACGCGCCACGCCACGGTTTCGCTCAAGGAACGGCGTACCGCCTTCGAGCTTGCCGTGTGTCGCGGCGCGCTGGCGAAGAATCTGCCCGTGCTCGGCATTTGTGGCGGCGAGCAGCTCTTGAACGTCGCGCTCGGCGGCACGCTGATCCAGCACATCCCCGACGAGGTCAAGAACGCGCTGCCGCACGAACAGCCCAATCCGCGCACCGAGCCCGGGCATGTCGTGACGATCGGCGCCGGCACGCTGCTGCGGCGCGTGACGCAGCTGGCGGAGATGCCGGTCAACAGCGCGCACCATCAGGCGGTCAAGGACGCGGCGCCGGGCCTGGTCGTCGATGCGGTCGCACCCGATGGTGTCATCGAGGGCATCGAGGATCCGAAGCGGCGCTTCGTGCTCGGCGTGCAGTGGCACCCCGAGTACCGCCTGAGCGTCGGCGACCGGCGCATCTTCGCGGCGTTCATCGAAGCCGCGCGCGGCTGAGCCGGTGCTGCGCATCATCGCCGGCAGGCACCGCGGCCGGAAGCTGGCGCCGATCGCGGGCGACGCGTTGCGGCCGACCGGCGGCCGCGCCCGCGAGGCGATCTTCAACATCCTGGCGCACGCCGCCTTCGCGCCGCGGCCGGCCTACGCGGACGCCGTGGTGCTCGACGCCTTTGCCGGCAGCGGCGCACTCGGCCTCGAGGCGCTTTCGCGCGGGGCGCGCTTCGTCACCTTCATGGAACGCGACCGGGCGGTGCGGGCGGTGCTGAGCGCGAACGTCGCTGCGCTCGGCGCCGAGCGGCAGACCGCGGTGATCGCCGGCGACGCGCTCAGTCCGCCGCGCGCCCACGCGCCGGCATCGCTGGCGTTTCTCGATCCGCCTTATGCCGACGACATCGCGGCGCAGGCTCTGGCCGCTCTCGCGGCCGCCGGCTGGCTGCAGCCCGAGGCGATCGCGGTGGTCGAACTTCCCGCCCGGCGCGATTTCGCGCCGCCCTCCGGATTCGTGCCGATCGACGAGCGCCGCTACGGCGCGGCGAAGATCGTCTTCCTGCGCTATTCGGCGGCGACGGCTTCGGCGGCGGGCGGATCGGCGGGGGCCGCACGCTCGTAAAGCCGCAGCGCCTCGGCGCGGTGCTGGATCAAGGCGAGCACGATGTCGAGCGTCGGCGTCGGCACCTCGACCAGACGGCCGAGCTCCTGCACCGCCGTCACCAGGGCGTCGATTTCGAGCGGCCGGCCGCGCTCCAAATCCTGCAGCATCGAGGTCTTGTGCGCGCCGACCTTGCGCGCGCCCTCGAGCCGGCGTTCGAGGTCGACGCGGAAGCTTACGCCGAGCCGCTCGGCGATCGCCTTGGCCTCGCGCATCATGGCGCACGCGATTCCGCGCGTGCCGCTCTCGCCGCAGAGCACGTCGAGCGTCGTGCCGGTCAGCGCGCTCAGCGGATTGAGGCAGAGATTGCCCCACAGCTTGAGCCAGATCTCGTCGCGGATGTTGTCGAGTACCGGCGCCTTGAGCCCTGCCGCAGCGAATGCCGCCGACAGGCGCTGACAGCGCATGCTGATCTCGCCGGAGGGCTCGCCGATCGGGAACCGGTCGCCATAGACGTGTTCGACGACGCCCGGCGCGACGAGCTCGGTCGCGGGATAGACCACGCAGCCGATCGCGCGCTCGGGCCCGAGCACGGTCCATTGGCGCCGTCCCGGGTCGACGCTGACGATGCCGCGATTCTCCCACGGCCCGCTCTGGCGATAGAAATACCAATAGGGCACGCCGTTGACGGCGGTAACGATCGCCGTCTCAGGACCGAGCAGCGGCGCGAAGCGGTCGAGCGCGGCATCGATCTGGTTGGCCTTGAGCGTGACGACCACGTAATCCTGCGGGCCGAGCTCGACCGGATCGTCGGTCGCCGGCAGGCGTACAGCCGTCTCCTCGCCGCCGGCGCGCAGCCGCAGGCCGTGGGCGCGGATCGCCGCCAGGTTGGCGCCGCGCGCCACCAGCGAGACCTCCGCGCCGGAGCGCGCGAGCCTGGCGCCGAGGAAGCCCCCGATCGCCCCGGCTCCGAACACGCAGATTTTCAGCGGCCGCCCGGTCTTCATGGCTATTCCGCCGCAACCGCTTCGTCGGGATGGAGCGCGTCGTGAAATTGCGCCGTCTCGGTCGAGCCCGCCATGGCCGTGGTCGCGGCCGTGCCGCCCGAAAGCGCCGTCGCCACCGCATCGAAGTAGCCGGTGCCGACTTCGCGCTGATGTTTGACCGCCGAATATCCGTGCGCTTCGGACGCGAATTCGGCTTCCTGCAGCTCGGCATAGGCGGCCATTCCGCGCGCCTTGTAGTCGCGCGCGAGCTCGAACATGCCGTGATTCAGCTGGTGGAAGCCGGCGAGCGTCACGAACTGGAACTTGTAACCCATCGCGCCGAGCCGCGACTGAAACTCGGCGATGTCGGACGCGGCCAGCTTCTTCTTCCAGTTGAACGACGGCGAGCAGTTGTAGGCGAGCAGCTTGTCGGGGAAATGATGACGGATCGCCTCGGCGAAGCGACGTGCGTGGTCGAGATTGGGCTCCGACGTCTCCCACCACACGAGATCGGCATATTCGGCGAAGGCGAGGCCGCGTGCGATGGCGTAGGCCTTGCCGACATCCGGCTTGACGCGGAAAAAGCCTTCCGCCGTGCGCTCGCCGGTGAGGAACTGGCGGTCGCGCGGGTCGATGTCTGAAGTCAGGAGCTGCGCCGAATCGGCGTCGGTGCGCGCGATCAAGACGGTCGCCACGCCTTCGACATCGGCGGCGAGGCGCGCAGCGTTGAGGGTGCGGACGAACTGGCTCATCGGCACCAGAACCTTGCCGCCGAGATGGCCGCATTTCTTTTCGGCCGCCAGCTGATCTTCGAAATGCACGCCGGCCGCGCCGGCCTCGATCAACGCCTTCATCAGCTCGAAGGCGTTCAGGGGCCCGCCGAAACCGGCTTCGGCATCGGCGACGATCGGGGCGAAGAAATCGACGCTGCCGCGGCCCTCGAGGTGCTGGATCTGATCGGCGCGCTGAAAGGCCCGGTTGATCCGCCGCACCACATCCGGCACCGAGCTCGACGGATAGAGGCTCTGGTCCGGATACATCTGGCCGGCGTTGTTGGCGTCGGCCGCGACCTGCCAGCCCGAAAGATAGATCGCCTTGAGACCGGCCTTGACCTGCTGCAATGCCTGATTGCCGGTGAGCGCGCCGAGTGCCGCGACATAGGGTTCCGCATGGAGAAGGTGCCACAGGCGTTCGGCGCCGCGCTCGGCCAAGGTGTGGGCGATCCGCAGCGAGCCGGTCAGGCGGCGCACCTGGTCGGCGGAATACTCGCGCTTTACGCCACGCCAGCGGTCGGCGACAGGGTGGACGATGGTCTCGGCAGGGCGGTCGTTCATCGCAAGTCTCCGCGGGTAGGGACAGTGGACCCGTTATGGAATTTACATTGCGCTTGCGAAGTTTCCAGCAAATAGGATAATGAAATTAGTAAAACATGTATACTTCCATGCAAATAATTGTGCGTTTTGTGAATTTGTAAATTCATGGAGGCCCCGATGGCGGTCCGCAAGACCCTGCTCGGCCAGAAGATTCGGCGGCTGCGTCAGGAGCGTGGCCGGACTCAGCAGCAGATGGCCGGCGAACTCGGCATCAGCGCCAGCTATCTCAACCTGATCGAGCATGACGAGCGGCCGGTCACCGTGCCGCTGCTGCTGAAGCTCGGCGAGCGCTATGGAGTCGATCTCAACGCCCTGACCGACGACTCCGAGCGTCAGCTTGTGAGCGCGCTGAGCGAGGTCTTCGCCGATGCCGGTCTTCGCGGCGGCGTCGACGCCGACGAGATCGCGCGGCTGGTGAGCGCCGCACCGCGGGCCGCGCGCGCAATATCCGATCTCTACCGCGCGCTGCGCGACGCCCGCGACGACGCCCAGGCGCTCAACATCGACCTGTCCGAAGGGCGCAGCCGCCGGGTGGTGCTGCCGACCGAGGAGGCCCGCGATTTCTTCGAGACGCGGCACAACCATTTTCCCGCCCTCGAGAAAGCGGCGGAGGCGCTGCAGCCCCCCGCCGGCGACCTCGGCCGGTTCCTGAGCGAGCGCCTGGCGCGGCGCCATGGCGTCAACGTCGAGATCGCCGCCGCCGACGAAACCATGGCCGGCGCGCTGCGGCGCTTCGAGCCGCGCGGACGGCGCCTCAGCCTTTCGGAGGCGCTGCCGCTCGCCAGCCGCAATTTCCATCTCGCCTATCAGCTCGGCCTGCTCGAGGCGCGCGAGGCGATCGGCGACGCGATCCGCGCCGCCAGGCTGTCGACGCCGGAGGGCGAGACGCTGTGCCGCATCGGCCTCGCCAATTATTTCGCCGGCGCCGTGCTGATGCCCTATGCCGCGTTCCTCGCCGCGGCCCAGACCGAACGGTACGACATCGAGCGCCTGATGAATCGCTTCGGCGTCTCGTTCGAGCAGGCGGCGCACCGGCTGTCGACCCTCAACCGACCGGGCGCCGCCGGCATTCCGTTCTTCTTCGCGCGCGCCGACATCGCCGGCAATGTCAGCAAGCGCTTCTCCGCGGCGGGATTCCACTTTTCGCGCTACGGCGGCGCCTGCCCGCGCTTCGTCGTACACGAGGCGTTCGCGACGCCGAGCCTGATCCGCCGACAGATCGCGCGACTGCCCGACGGCGCGACGTTCTTCTGCGTCGCACGCACGGTCGAAAAGCCGGGCGGCGGCTTCCATGCGCCGTCGGGCCATATGGCGGTAGTGCTGGGCTGCGACGTGGCGCGCGCCGCCGAGATCGTCTACGCCGACGGCCTCGATCTCGCGCATCTCGGCGCCGTCACCGAGATCGGCGTCGGTTGCCGGCTGTGCGAGCGCGCCGATTGCCGCCAGCGTGCCTATCCGCCACTGCAGCACCGGCTGGTCGTGGACGAGGCGGTCAAGGGACCGTCGGCCTACACCTTCCGGCCGCAGCGCTGATCGGGCTCAGCGCCGGCCGAAGAGCCTCTCGATCTCGGCCAGGCTCAACGCGACGTAGGTCGGCCGGCCGTGGTTGCACTGGCCGGAATGCGGCGTCGCCTCCATCTGGCGCAGCAGCGCATTCATTTCCGCCTGATTGAGCCGGCGGCCGGCGCGCACGCTGCCGTGGCAGGCGATGGTGCCGCAGACCTCTTCGAGCCGCTCCTTGAGCGACAGCGCATCGCCGAGCTCGGCGAGCTCGTCGGCGAGGTCGCGCACCAGGCCTTTGACGTCGGTCTCGCCCAACAAGGCCGGAACTTCGCGCACCACCACCGCGCCGGGGCCGAAAGGCTCGAGCACCAGGCCGAGCTCGGCGAGCTCCGCGGCGCGCGTCGCGAGCCGGGCGGCGTCGGCGGGATCGAGCTCGACGACTTCGGGTATCAGCAGCATCTGGCGCTTGACGCCGCTGGCGGCGATCTCGGCCTTCATGCGCTCGTAGACCAAGCGTTCATGCGCCGCGTGCTGGTCGACGATGACGAGACCGTCGGCGGTCTGGGCGACGATATAGGTTTCGTGGATCTGCGCGCAGGCGGCGCCGAGCGGGTGTGCCGCGCCGGCCGCGACCGGCGCCTCGACCGCGCGCACCGCCGGCGCGGCGTCTGCCAACGTCGGCCGGGCCGGCTCATAGGCCGTCGCCGCTTCGGACATTCCCGGATTCACCGCCAGCGCTGGCGCCGCGCCGCCGCGCGGCGTCCAATGCGCCGGCCGGAACGCCGCCAGCGCCTGCGCCGCGACGGTGGTCGAGGCCCGGTGGCCGGCGGCGGCGAGCGCATTGCGCAGCGAACCCACGATCAGGCCGCGCACCAGCGCGGCGTCGCGGAAACGCACCTCGGCCTTGGCGGGATGGACGTTGACGTCGATCTCCTCCTCGGGCCCGGCCAGGAACAGTACGATCACGGGATGGCGGTCGCGCGCCAGGAAATCCTGGTAGGCGCCGCGCACCGCGCCGGCCAGCAGCTTGTCGCGAACCGGCCGGCCGTTGACGAACAGATACTGGTCCCGCGCCGTGGCGCGGTTGAGAGTCGGCAGGCCGGCAAGCCCCGTGAGGCGGAAGCCCTCGCGCGCGGCATCGATGGCGAGCGCATTGTCGGCGAAGTCGCGGCCCAGGATGGCGCCGAGCCGGGCCCGGCGGATGTCGTCCACCGATTTGCCCGCGAGATCGGGCTCCGACGCAGTCATGCGCAGCAACGTCTTCTCCTCGTCGCCGACGACGGCGAAGGCGATCGACGGATAGGCCATGGCGAGGCGCTCGACCACGTCGACCGCAGCGTCGCGCTCGGCGCGCGCCGATTTGAGAAACTTGAGCCGCGCCGGCGTCGCGTAAAAGAGATCGCGGACTTCGACGCGCGTCCCCTGGCTCAGCGCCGCCGGCTCGACCGGAGATTTGGCGCCGCCTTCGACCGAAACCTTGAAGGCGTCGCGTGCGCCGCGCTTGCGGCTGACGATCGCAAGGCGGCTGACCGCGCCGATCGACGGCAACGCCTCGCCGCGGAATCCGAGGGTACGGATGTGCAGCAGATCGTTGTCGGACAGCTTCGAGGTGCAATGCCGCTCGACGGCGAGATCGAGCTCGGCGGCGTCCATGCCGTCGCCGTCGTCGCTCACCAGGATCAGGCTGGCGCCGCCGTCGCGTAAGCCGACCTCGACGCGGCGCGCGCCGGCATCGATCGCGTTCTCGACCAGCTCCTTGACCACCGCGGCCGGCCGCTCGATGACTTCGCCGGCGGCGATGCGATTGACGACAACGGCGGGCAGCTGGCGGATGGCCATGCCCTATTGTGCCTTGGCGCGGCCTTTCTCGCCAAGAAATTGGCGAGCGAGAATCTTGCCCTCCTCGACCGCCGGCTGATCGAAGGCGTTCACGCCCCAGAGATCGGCGGCGATGATGGTCTCGAGCATGTAATGCATCAGTAGCGCGCCGACCGTCTTCGCATCGAGTCGCTCGAGCCAAAAGACGCGGGTCGGCCGGCCGTTGCGGATCAGGGTCTGGGCGGTGGCGCGCTGCTCGGCATCGATCAGGTCGCCCATCCGCTTGCCGGCGAGGTAGGCGAGACTCGCATCCGGCAGCTTCGCCGGCATGCGCGGGCCCTTGCCGGCCTGGGCCAGCATGATGAGCGAGAACATCTTGTCGGCCGGCCCATCGAGATAGAGCTGGAGCTGGCTGTGCTGATCGACCGTGCCGACGGCACGGATCGGCGTCGTACCCTTGCCGTTCTTGCCCAGACTTTCGGCCCAGAGCTGACGGAACCACAGGCCGAAATGCGCCAGGCGGTCGACATAGGGCATGACGACCGTGCCGACGATCCCGCGGCGCTCGTTGAGCGCGACGGAAACGGCGGCGCCGACCGCCGGCGCCGCGTCGCGCGGGTCCCGGGCGGCGAGCGCCGCCTCGAGCACCGCGGCCGCGCCGCGGCGCAACGCGCCCACATCGATGCCGGCGATCATCGCCGGCAGCAAACCGACATTCGACAGCACCGAATAGCGTCCGCCGATGTTCGGATCATGATCCAGAGTACGCAGCTTGCGTGCCTCGGCAAGCTGACGCAGCGGATTGGGCTTCGGCTCGGTGATGACGACAGTGCGCGCGGCGCTGCGCTTTCCCAGCCAGTCCATGCAGGCGAAGAACTGCACCAGCGTTTCGGCGGTGCCACCGGACTTGGAAATGGCGATGAGGCCGGTGCGGCGCGGATCGAGCGCGTCGAACAACAACCCGAAACTGTGCGGATCGACGTTGTCCATGAAATGGATGCGGGTGCGGCCGGGTGGCGCGAGCGCGACCAGCGTTTGGCCGCCGAGGCTTGAGCCGCCGGTGCCGAGCACAACGACGTCCTCGAGCCGGCCGAATTCCACCGCGAGCGGTTTGAGCCGGGCGATATCGTCGCGCCGCGCCGGCAGGCGCAAGAGCGGAAGGCTGCCGTCGCGGCGTCGCTTCGCCAGGGTCGCAAGCGGCGACGCCGTGCGCCGCAGCGTCTCGTCGAGCTCGGCGGCTGCAAGGCCGGCCTTGCAGCTTTCGGCGAGGCATCCGGCGATATCCTGGCGATAGGTCATCGGTGTCACCGTCACGTTTCGGGGAACCGGCTCGGGTTATCAACGCGCGGATCGCGCCTTTGGATCAGGCGGGACGGCGCAGGCGAACGGCGCGCCGATCTCGCGGCTCAATTCCGGTTCTAGTGTAACGCGCCGGCTAGAACAACCAGTCGAAGAAGCCCTTATTTTCCTTTTTCGCGCGCTCGATCGTCGGCTTCGGTCCGTTGGCCGCCGCGGTCGTGGCCTGGGCATCGGTATTGGCCGCGGTCGCGGTGCCGCCGTTGGCGCCGAACGCGCGCATCCGCTCGGTCTCGGCGGCCGGATCGAGGACCTGATTGGGGTTCGGCGGCGCCGAGCGCCAGAACAACAGCCGTTGGGTCAAGCTGCTGCTGTTCTCGGCGGTGCGGTCCTCGTTGTTCACCATCTGCCGGATGTTCTTCGGCGCGTTGGCGGCGCCGGCATCCTTCAGCAGGGCATTCTCCCCGGCGCTGCGCGCCTTGTCGGGCGGCAGGGTGGCGAGCTTGTTGTCGCCGGCACGGAAGATGGTCTGCTCCGCCTGGGCGGTGGGCGACAGCTGCTGCGTCGGCGGCGCGCCCGGCTGCGGCGGCCGCAGGGTATAGTCGGGCGGGATGGCGAGCGGCGCGCTGGTGGTGACGTCGAATTCGTCGGGCACCACCTTCTCCATGCCGAGGCCGCGCTTGACATCGGTCCAAACGCCGCAGCCCGCCAGCGTCACCGCCGCGAACGCCAGGGAAACCGAAACCGCAAGGGAGGAAACCTGGAACCGTCCCAACACCATAACCACGCCCCCAAACCAAGAGCTGGAAAAGCTTACCTAATTCCGGCGACCTTCGCCAAGCAGTCCGTCGAGCGCGATCAAGAACACGCCCAGGCAAATGGCTGTATCGGCGACGTTAAAGGCGAACCAATGCAGGCGGCCGAGGTGGAAATCGAGGAAATCGACCACCGCGCCACGCGCCAGCCGATCGACGATATTGCCGACCGCGCCGCCGATCACCAGCCCGATGGCGGCCTGGAGACCACGCTGCCGCGTGCGCGACAGCCACCAGACCAGCGCCGCGACGATCACCGCGGCGAGCGCCGCGAACACCAGCGTGCCGCCGGCGCCGCTGAACAGGCCGAAGCTGACGCCGCGATTCCAGGCCATCACCAGGTTGAAGACCGGCAGAACGGTCAGCATGTCGGAGCCACGTGCGGCGAAGAACGCGACCACCCAGGCCTTGACCGCCTGATCGATCGCGAGGATCGCGAGCGCGACGGCGAGTCCGCGCCGCATCAGGCGGCTTCGCCGCGCGCGCCGACCGCGTCGACGCAACGGCGGCACAGATCGGCATGCGCCGGGTCGCTTCCGACCTCGGGCAGCACCCGCCAGCAACGCGCACATTTCTCGCCGGGCGCACGCTCGACGACCACCGCCACGCCCGCCACGTCGGGTAGCGTGAAGGCGCCGGCCGGTGCCGGGCCGCCGTCGAAGCGCGCGGCGGAAGTAATGCACAGCTCGGCCGCATCGACGCCGGCGAAAGCCGCCTGCGCGTCGGCGCCGGCGTGGATGCGCACCGCAGCCTGCAGGCTCGAGCCGAGGAACTTCTCGGCGCGTCTCAACTCGATGGCGCCGGTGACGACGCGGCGGACGTCGCGGATACGTCCCCATTTGGCGCCGAGCGTCGGGTTGCGCCAGGCGGTGGGAATCTCGGGATAAAGCTGGAGATGCACGCTCCGGTCGTCGCCGTCGCCGTGGCGGCTGAGCCATGCTTCTTCGGCCGTGAAGCACAGCACCGGAGCCAGCCAACGCACCAGCGCCTCGAAGACGCGGTCGAGCACCGTGCGCGCGGCGCGCCGGCGCGACGCGCCCGGCGGATCGCAGTAGAGGGAATCCTTTCGCACGTCGAAATAGAACGCCGAAAGGTCGACGGCGCAGAAATTGTGCAGCTCGGTGAACATGGTGTGGAAGTCGTAGGCGTCGACGCAGCGGCGCACGAGCGCGTCGAGCTCGTGCAGGCGATGCAGCACCCAGCGTTCGAGCTCGGGCATCTGCTCCTCAGCGATGCATTCGCGCTCGGCGAAGCCGCTGAGGGCGCCGAGCAGGTAGCGCAGCGTGTTGCGCAGCCGGCGATAGATCTCGCTCTGATGCTTGAGGATTTCGGGGCCGATGCGCAGATCCTCGGCGTAGTCGCTCGCCACCACCCAGAGGCGCAGGATGTCGGCGCCGCTCTTCGCCACCACCTCCTGCGGCGAGGTAACGTTGCCGAGCGACTTCGACATCTTGCGGCCCTGCTCGTCGAGGACGAAGCCGTGCGTCAGCACCGCCTCGTAGGGCGCGCGGCCGCGCGTGCCGCAGGATTCGAGCAGCGACGAATGGAACCAGCCGCGATGCTGATCGGAGCCTTCGAGATAGAGCGAGGCCGGCCAGGCGAGATCGGAGTCCTTGCGCGGCTCGAGCACGAAGGCGTGGGTCGAGCCGGAATCGAACCAGACGTCGACGATGTCCTTGACCTGCTCGTAATCCGCCGGATAGCGGCCCGGACCGAGGAATTCGGCCGCATCGTGCGTGAACCAGGCGTCGGAGCCTTCGCGCTCGAAGGCGGCGGCGATGCGGTCGACCACCGTCTGATCGCGCAACGGCTCGCCGGTTTTGCGATCGACGAACACCGCGATCGGCACGCCCCAGGCGCGCTGACGCGAGATACACCAGTCCGGCCGCGTCTCGATCATGGCGCGGATGCGGTTCCGGCCCTGCGCCGGAATCCAGCGCGTCGCGTCGATGGCGGCGAGCGCGGCTTCCCGCAACGTGCGGCCGTCCGCGCCCTTGATGTCCATGCCGATGAACCATTGCGGCGTGGTGCGGAAGATGAGCGGCGCCTTGGAGCGCCAGGAATGCGGATAGGAATGGACCAGCGTGCCCTGGCCGAGCAGCGCGCGCGCCTGTTTGAGCGCATCGATCACCGCCTGATTGGCGTCGCCCTCCTTGCCGTTGGGCCGGAAGACGCGCTTGCCGGCGAACAGCGGCACCGAGGCGACGTAGCTGCCATCGGCGGCGACCGTCTCGGGAACCGGGATGCCGTGCTTCTGGCCGAGGGTGAAGTCGTCGGCACCGTGTCCGGGCGCGACGTGGACGAAGCCGGTACCGTCGGTGTCGGTGACGAAGTCTCCCGGCAGCAGCGGCACCGGAAAATCGTAGCCCCGGCCGGCGAGCGGATGGCGGCAGATGGTGCCGGCGAGCTCCGCGCCCTTGAGCGCCATCAGCATGTCGGCCTTGAAGCCGAGCGTCTTTTCGAGCTCAGGCCAGCGCGTCTCGGCGACCACGATGTGCTCGCCGGGTTCGAGCGGGCTGTCGGCGCCGGACTCGCGCACCCGCAGCACGAGATAGGCGATGTCGGCGCCGTAGGCGATGGCGCGGTTGCCGGGCAGCGTCCATGGCGTCGTCGTCCAGATCACGATCGAGGCCTTGGCGATTTCGCGATGGCCGGGCTTCGCGACCGGGAACTTGACCCACACCTGGGTCGACGTGTGGTCGTGGTATTCGATCTCGGCCTCGGCCAGCGCGGTCTGCTCGACCACCGACCACATCACGGGCTTCGAGCCGCGATAGAGCAGGCCGTTCATCAGGAACTTGCCGATCTCGCGCACGATCTGCGCTTCGGCCGGGAATTCCATCGTGGTATAGGGATGCGTCCAATCGCCGATGACGCCGAGGCGTTCGAATTCGGTGCGCTGAACGTCGATCCAGCGGCGCGCGAATTCGCGGCATTCGCGGCGGAAATCGACGATCGGCACCGCGTCCTTCGATTTCTTCCTGGCGCGGTATTCCTCCTCGATCTTCCACTCGATCGGCAGACCGTGGCAGTCCCAACCGGGAACGTAGACGGCGTCCTGGCCGCTCATCTGCTGCGCGCGATTGATGATGTCCTTGAGGATCTTGTTGAGCGCGTGGCCGATATGGAGGTTGCCGTTGGCGTAGGGCGGGCCGTCGTGGAGGATGAATTTCGGCCGACCCTGCGAAAGCGCGCGCTGACGCGCCCACAGGCCGATGCGCGCCCAGCGCGCGAGCAGCGCCGGCTCGCGCTTGGGCAGGTCGCCGCGCATGGCGAATTGGGTCTCGGGCAGGAAGACGGTCGCGCGATAATCCTTGCCGGAATTGGCGCCGGAATCCGCCGGAGAATCGTCAGCCATGGCGCTGGTCATAGGCGGATGGCGGGTCCGCGGTCAACGGAAAGGGCGTCACGGTTCGGGCTTTTCGCCGGTCAGCGCCCGCCGCGCCGCGGTGATGTCGTCGGCGATCCGCGCCTTGAGCGCGTCGAGCCCGGGAAACGCCGCGTCGGCCCTTAGATACTCGACCAGCGCCACGCGCAGATGCCGGCCGTAGAGGTCGCCGGCGAAGTCGATCAGATAGACCTCGAGGCCGAGCTCGCGTCCGCCCAGCGTCGGCCGGCTCCCGAAATAGGCGGCGGCCGGATGCCATTCGGTTCGCCTGCCGTCCTCGATGCCGGCGAAGGCGGCGTAGATGCCGGGCGCCGGACGCAGATAGTCCGCGAGCGGCAGATTGGCGGTGGGATAACCCAGCTCCTTGCCGATTCCCGCGGCGTGCTCGACGCGGCCGTCGATCTCCCACCAACGGCCGAGCAGCCGCGCCGCGTCGCGCGGCCGGGCATGGGTCAGGTGCTCGCGGATGCGGGTCGAGGAATAGGCTTCGCCCGCCGGCGAGCTCACGCGCTCGACCACGGTGACGGCGAAGCCGCGGCTGCGCGCACGCTCGACGAGGAACGCCGCGGTGCCGCGGCGCCCTTTTCCGAAGACGAAGTCGTAGCCGACGACCACGTGGCTGGCGCCGAGGCCGCGCACCAGGATGTCGTCGATGAATTGTTCGGCCGTGCGCTGGGCGAATAGGCGATCGAAATGCAATGCGAACAGCAAATCGACGCCGAGCGCCTCGATGTGCCGCGCCTTGCTGCGAAAGGGCGTCAGGCGGAACGGCGCCGTCGCGGGATTGAACACCGCGTAGGGATGCGGCTCGAAGGTAAGGACGGCGTGCGGCGCGCCGGCCTGCCGCGCGGCCCGGCCGGCGGTCGCGATCACCGCCTGATGGCCGCGATGGAGGCCGTCGAAGTTGCCGATCGCGACCGCGGCGCCGCGGTCCGCGCCCTCGGCGCGCTCGTGTCGAAAGATACGCACGGCAGCGACCCTATCCGAGGAACCGGGCGGACGGATAGGCCCACATGCGCTACGAGTCGTCGCGGAAGCGGTTCGCCGTCAGGCGGGCGCATTGCGGCGCGACGGCACCATCACCACGGCCTCGCCGTCGATGACAACGAGATCGCCGACGCGGCATATGGTCTTCAGCCGCACGCGTTTCTTGGCCGCGTCGATGTCGGCGACGGTGACCTGCGCCTCGATCGTGTCGTCGATGTGCACCGGCGCACGAAACGCCAGCGACTGGCTCAGATAGATGGTGCCGGGGCCCGGCAGGATCGCGAGAACGGTCGAAAGAAAGCTCGCCGACAGCATGCCGTGGGCGATGCGGCCCTTGAAGCGCGTCGACCGGGCGAAGTCCTCATCGAGATGCAGCGGATTGTGGTCGCCCGTGAGGTCGGCGAAGGCGCGGATGTCGGCGTCGGAGACGGTGTGGAAATACGACGCCGTCATGCCGACCGAGAGATCCTCAAGCGCGTAGGCCTGACGCGCCGCAACGCGCTGACGAACATCATCCATCGACAACTCCCGCCGGCCCGCGCCGCGCTTTTGTGCAGTGCACATTAAACGTCGACGCCGTGGCCGGCAAGGGCCATATCAAAACCGTAAGTATTAACGGGCCTTTTGCCACGTCATGGCCCGGAACCGGCGGCGCTGGCGGCAACTTTTTCGCATGGCACAATCGGCCGGCTCGGCTCTTCCCGGATCACGGAGCCGGCGCTAGTCTCGCCCCGGCCGACGCCGCCCCGTTCCCGGAGAGCCAGCGACTTGGAGTCCGACGCCGCCGCCCTGCGCGAGATGTGGTATTTCGCTGTGCCGGGCTATGCGCTGCGGCGCGGCCGGGTGTTGGCGCGCACCTTCCTGGGCGAGCCGGTGCTGCTCGGACGCGGCACCGACGGCGTGCCGTTCGCCTTGCGCAATATCTGTCCCCATCGCGGCATACCGCTGAGCTATGGAAGCTTCGACGGCCGCGAGGTCGAATGCTGCTATCACGGCTGGCGATTCGACACCGCCGGACGCTGCACCGCCATCCCGTCGCTCTTCGAAGGACAGAAGTTGGCGCTCGATCGCATCCGTGTCGCCGCTTATCCCACGCGCGAGATTCAGGGCAATGTTTGGCTGTTCTTCGGCGACGATCCCGACGGCGCGCCGCCGCCGCCGGTGATTCCCGATGTCGGCGACGCCGCGCCCAAGCTGTTCGAGCGCATGCGGGTGCCCTCGCCGATCGACCATGCGGTTGTCGGCCTGATGGATCCGGCGCATGGCGCCTTCGTCCACCGCGCCTGGTGGTGGCGCACGCGTGAATCGATCCACGAAAAGGCCAAGGCCTTCGCCGCGAGCCCCTATGGCTTCACCATGCTGCGGCACGCGCCGTCGTCGAACGCGAACGCCTACCGTCTGCTCGGGGGCGCGCCCGAGACCGAGATCACCTTCCGCCTGCCCTCGGTCCGCATCGAGCATATCCGCATCGGTCGGCGCTTCGTCGCCAGCATCACCGCGGTGACGCCGTTGAGCGACAGCGAGACCGAAGTCAATCACGCGGTCTATTGGGACGTGCCGTGGCTTTCAGCGCTGAAGCCGCTGCTGCGTCCCTACGTTCGCACCTTCCTCAATCAGGACCGGCGGATCATGGTGATGCAGGCCGAAGGCCTCAGGCACCAACCGTCGCTCATGCTCATCCATGACGCCGACACCCAGGCCCGATGGTATTACAGCCTCAAGCGGGAATACCGTCGCTCCCGCGCCGCCGGGCGCGCATTCGTCAATCCGGTGAAGGGACGCGTTCTGCGCTGGCGCAGCTGACGCGCCGCTCGCCGCTCGCGGGGCGAAACGATAGAATGCGCCCGGCTCAACCGGGAGATCGGCGATGATCGATGGCACGACGCAGGACGCGTCACAAGTGCTGGCGGCGCTGCGTTTCGGCGGCGACGGACTGATTCCGGCGGTGGCGCAGCAGCACGACAGCGGCGAAGTCTTGATGCTCGCCTGGATGAATCGCGATGCGGTGGCGGAGACGCTCCGCACCCGCCGAGTCTGCTACTGGTCGCGATCCCGCAAGCAGCTGTGGCGCAAGGGCGAAAGCTCTGGACACGTGCAGCGCCTCGTCGAGCTGCGCGTCGACTGCGACGGCGACGCGCTGCTGCTGCTGGTCGATCAGAGCGGCGTCGCCTGCCACACCGGCACGCGCAGCTGTTTCTTCCGTGCCGCGCGCAACGGCGTGCTGAGCGAAATTCAGAAGCCGACCGGCGCCGCCGCACCCGGCGAGACGCGCTGACATTCGCAAACGCCGGCAGCACGCCCGAGCGCGTGGCATGCCTCGCCGAGGCGGGGGAAAAATCCCCAAAATCGTGTCGGAAACCACTGGCCCTGCGTTGCATTACTGCCACAGCCGTCGATCTTCGCGCGCGACGACATTGTAAAGCCATCATTGGCGACATCATCTGGTCCCCGCCGGCCGCAACGCCGCGATAGGGTGGCGCGCTTCCGCGACGCGGATTCGTCCGACGGCGGACGGTTCGGCGATCTCGGGAGATTGCTCGACTGGTAACGCTTGGTGCTGGCGAGAAAGAAACATCGCTCCGACGGCGACGAGGAGCCGCAGGTCGGGGCAAGGTTGAAAAACGAAAGCAATGGGGATCGAACCATGAGAAGTCTTAATCCGCTCGGGAGGTATGTCGTCCTCCTGGCCGCTGGTTTGCTGATCGCCGGCTGCGACGGCTGGTCCTACAGCCCGCCGCTGCGCGGCAACTACTACTCGTATCACATCACACTGCCGGACGCGCAGGGTACGGCGCCGAGCGCGAGCGCGAGCCCGTTCAACCAGGCCCTCGCCCGCGATTACGCCGATTTCGCCGGCGCACTGATCAACCGCGACGGCGATCGCGAAGATTCGGATTACTTCGCGCGCAAGAGCCTCGCCGCCGGCAGGGGCGAGGTGGTGCCGCCGGAGAACGTCGGCAATTGGGCGATCGTCACGCCGTGGGACGCGAAAGAGGGCTACCGCCAGATCCTGAACGCGGGACGCGAGCGGCTCCTGAAGGTGCTCGACGGCGGCGCACGGCAGCGCGAGCCCCAGCTCGCCTCCCGCACCCAGGTCGACTTCGATTGCTGGGTCGAGCGGATGGAAAAGTCGTGGTGGACGGCGATGACCGGCGCCTGCCACAACGACTTCTTCGCCAACCTCGCCAAACTCGAAGCCAAGCCGACGGCGCGCGAATTCCGCGTCTACTTCACCTTCAACAAGGCGACGCTGACGGCGGAGGCGCGGCAGATCCTGCAGCAGGTTACGGCGCAGGCGAAGGCCGATCCGAAGCTGCGGATCCTGCTGGTCGGGCACGCCGACCGCGCCGGTACCGACGCCTACAACCTCGGCCTGTCGCATCGTCGGGCGGACGCCGTCGGGGCGCAATTGCAGCGCGAGGGCGTGGTGCGGAGCCGCATCGACGAGCGTTGGGTCGGCGAGCGGCAGCCGCCGGTGCCGACCCCGGATGGCGTGCGCGAGCCGCGCAATCGCGTGGTCGTCATCACCTTCCAGTAAGATGTCGACCGCGCCTCGGGACGATCGCGTGAACTGAGCGGGCAGGGAGGCGGGCGATCGCGCGCCTCCCTGTTCGTCTGCGCGCCATGCGCCGGCGTCGGGCGCCGCGCGCGGCGGCGCCGATTCGCGTCGGACGCGGCCGCGCGCGCTCAGTGCGCGAGCAGAACCGGAACGGCGGCGTTGAGGATGATGTGGCGCGTCGCGCCGCCGAAGATCATCTGGCGCAGCCGGCTCTGGGTATAGGCGCCCTTGATGAGCAGATCGGCTTGCATGGCCCGCGCTTCGTCGAGGAAGATCTCGCCGGCGGGCTTGTTGCCGACGACGATATGGCGCGACACCGCGTCGATCCCGTGAGTCTTGAAATTGCGCACCAGCTCCTCGGCTGCGGGGCCGGGGACGAAGGCGCTGGCGACGCTGACCACCTCGACCCGCTTCGCACGCTGCAGAAACGGCATGGCGAGGCCGACCGTGCGCGCGGTTTCGGTACTGCCGTTCCAGGCGACCAGCACGCGCTCGCCGAGCGTCGCCGGCGCGGCCTTCGGCGCCATCAGGACCGGGCGGCCGCTTTCGAACAGGGCGTCCTCGAGGGTCGCCTCGGCGAAGGACGCCGCCTTGTCGGGCTGCTCGACCACGATCAGGTCGTAGACCCGCCCGAGCGTGCCCACGATGGCGTTCTGGCGGCCGGATTCCTCGCGCCATTCGCTGCTGATCGCGCTGCCGCCCGCCGCAATGCCGTGCTTGCGCATGACCGAATGAAACAAGGCGCGGGCCTGCTCGCGCCGCTCCGCACCCTCGCGTTCGAGCGTTCGGTCGACTTCGGAGGAAATCGAGAACCCCATCTCGCCGCCGAACACGACGGCGTATTCGCTGGCCAGCACGTTGAGTCCCGTGATTCGCGCGCCGAAGCGCCGCGCCGCCAGCACCGCGGTCTCCAGCGCCGCTTCCGCGGTACCGTCCCCCACCACCGCCAGGATCGCTTTCATCCGGCCTCCGCGCCCGCGTCAGGGAAACATTATAACGGCGCCGACGCACCGGCCCAAGCCCGCCGCACGACCGCAGGCGGTTGACAGTGGCGCGCGGTGCGGGCTTCGATGGCGCCGCCATTCCGGCGGCGCTTCCAGGCGGAGACGACCATGGCCGATCCCGGCGGCCTTGCCCGCGGGCTGACGCAATACGGCGACCGCGATTACGCGCTCTATCTGCGTCGCTCCTACGCGCGCTCGATGGGCTATTCGCCGGACATGCTGGCGCGGCCGATCGTCGGCGTCGCCGACACCGGCAGCGGATTCAATTCGTGTCACCGGCTGGTGCCCGAGCTGATCGAAGCGGTGAAACGCGGCGTCATCGCCGCCGGCGCGCTGCCGCTGCCGTTCCCGACGATTTCGCTGGGTGAGGTCTATCTCAATCCGAACAGCCTCTATCTCCGCAACCTGATGGCGATGGACACTGAGGAGATGATCCGCGCCCAGCCGATGGACGCGGTGGTGCTGATCGGCGGCTGCGACAAGACGGTGCCCGCGCAGCTGATGGGCGCGATCTCGGCCGGCGTGCCGGCGATCCAGCTCGTCACCGGACCGATGATGACCGGCCGTTACGGCGGCGAGCGGCTCGGCGCCTGCACCGACTGCCGCCGCTTCTGGGCCCGCTTCCGCGCCGGCGAGATCGACCGCGCGGCAATCGACGACGTCGAGAGCAATCTTGCGGTCACCGCAGGCACCTGCGCGGTCATGGGCACCGCCAGCACCATGGCCGTGATCTCGGAGACGCTCGGCATGATGTTGCCGGGCACGGCGGCCATCCCGGCGGTGCATGCCGACCGCCTGCGCGCGGCCGAGGCGACCGGCGCGGCGGCGGCGGCGCTGGCGCGCAGCCATGTCGCGCCCGCGCAAATCGTCGGCGAGAAATCGATCGAGAACGCGCTGCGCGTTCTGCTGGCGATCGGCGGCTCGACCAACGCGGTGCTGCACCTGGCGGCGATCGCCGGACGGCTCGGTCTCGATTTCCCGCTCGATCGCCTCAACCGGTTCTCCGACACCACGCCGGTGCTGGTCGATCTGAAGCCGACCGGCGAGCATTATATGGAGGATTTCTTCGCCGCCGGCGGCGTCGGCGCGGTGCTGCGCGAATTGAAGCCGCTGCTGCATCTCGATTGCGGCGCGGTCACCGGCGAGACGCTGGCCGAGCGGCTGGCCGAGGATGCGGGCTTCGTCGACCGCCGCATCATCCGCGAGGCCCGGAGGCCGCTCCAGCCGCAGGGCGGACTCGTGGCGCTGTTCGGCAGCCTTGCGCCCAAGGGCGCCATCCTCAAGCGCGCGGCCGCCGACTCCCGCCTCTTCGAACGCGAAGGCCGCGCCGTCGTGTTCTCGTCGCTCGAAGACGTCGCGCGACGCATTGACGATCCGGAGCTCGACGTTACGCCCGACGACTTCCTGGTGCTGCAGAATGCCGGGCCGGCAAGCGCTTCGGGCATGCCGGAGGCCGGTTCGCTGCCGATCCCGGCGAAGCTGGCGCGTGCCGGCGTCAAGGACATGGTGCGCATTTCCGACGCGCGGATGAGCGGCACGGCCTACGGCACCGTGGTGCTGCACGTGGCGCCCGACGCGGCGAGCGGCGGACCGCTCGCCAAGGTCAAGAGCGGCGACCGGATCCGCCTCAGCGTCGGGGACAGGCGGCTCGATCTGCTGGTCGATCCGGCCGAGCTCGCCCGCCGGCCGGTTCCGCCGCCGGTGATGCCGGCGCGCGGCTATGCGCGGCTCTACCATCGGCACGTGCTGCAGGCCGACCAGGGCTGCGACTTCGATTTCCTGCGCGGTGTACGCGCTTAACCCATGGGAGGAGCGTCGTGAAAATCCACAATCCGGCGGCGTCGCCGCCGCCCAACGGACCTTACAGCCTGGGCGTCGAGATTCCGGCGGGGCAGCGGCTGCTGTTCATCGCCGGGCAGATTCCCGTCGCCAAGGACGGCACGACGCCGCAAGGCATCAAGGCACAGTCCGAGCAGGTCTGGCGCAATATCATCAACGTGCTCGAATCGGCCGGCATGGGCATCGAGAACCTGGTCAAGATCAACCAATACCTGACCAGGCAGGAGAACATCGCCGGCTATACCGAGGTGCGGGCGAAGATCCTGGGCGCGGCGCGCCCCGTGTCCACCACCGTCGTCGTGCAATCGCTCGTCAAATCGGAATGGCTGGTCGAAGTCGAGGCCTTCGCCGCCCAATAGCCGAGCGCCCGCCGCGGGCGTCGACCGGCCACAACTCGGCCAGGGTGTCGCCTTCGACGACGTGATAGACGTCGTGCAGGTTGACGGTGGGGTCGCAATGCGGCGTGACGCATTCGACGACCGTGCCGAGCGCCGGCCGCGCCGCGCCCTCCGGCACGAACAGTCTGCCGTGCTCGTCGCCGAAGAACTCGTAGCGGCTGCCCGGCGGCGTGCCGCGCGCGGGTTCGGGATTGGGGCCGTCGGTGGCGAAGCTCTTGAGGCCGGCGTCGGTGACGACATAGGCCGGCTGGTTGACGCTGACCACCGAGGTGGCGACGAAGAGCGACGTCTCGAAAGGCGGCGCATTGCGGCCGTCGGCGAGCGCCCGGCGATCGAGCACCAGCGCCGGCGTATCGAATTGGGCGCGGCCGGCGGGGCGACCGAGCAGCGCGGCATTCGGGCTGGACGGCGGCGATTGCGGCAGGGCGGCCTCCGATTCACGGATTTTTAAGCGTATCCGCCGGCGCCGTCGATGCGATTTAACCCGTCGCTAAGCCTGCCGTTTCTACCATCGCAGGTTGAGAGCTTCGTCTTCCCGAATCGAGAACGAGCGTGTGGCGTTCTTCCAAGCGGGCCGTTCCGGAACCGGCGCCCGTCGGCTTTGCCGGCATGCCGCGCGAGCGCGGGCTGGCGCCCCGGATTTTCGCCGTCACCGTCGCCCTGCTCGCGCTGCTGCATGCCGCCAACGCCGTCTTCGTCTATCACTTCTACACGACGACGGCTGCGCGCGAAGTCGAGGCCCGTACCGCGACCGCCGCAATGCTCGCCGACCAAACGAGCCACACGTTGACGGCGATCGACCTGACGATGGAAGCGATCGCCACCAAGCTCGAGAAGCGGCTCGTCGCCGGCACACTCGCCGCCGCGGATCGATCCCTGGTCGAGAACGAGAGCATGCGCCTGCCGCATGTCCGCGCGCTGCTGGTGCTCGATCGCGATGGTCGGGTGGTGCTCGATTCGACGAGAAATCCGCCGGCGCCACGCAGCCTCGCCAATGCGCCCTATTTCAAGGACCTGACGGCGACAGCCACCGGCCGCCCGTTCATCGGCCATCCCGAAACCGATTCCGACGGACGCGCCGCTTTCGCGATCAGCCGCCCGATCCTTGATCGTCTGGGCGCGCGAATCGGCGCCGTCGTCGCCGAGGCCGATCCCAGCCGCTTCATCTCGATCGCCGGCAGCGACAGCGTCGCCGACGCGGCTCTGGCCCGCGAGGACGACGGCATCATCCTGGCGGCGGCCGGCCGCGCCGCCGAGCATGCGCGAGCCGCGACGCTGCGCGACTGGCTTGCGCACCGCGACCGCGCCGCCGTCACCATCCGCGCGATACCCGGCTTCCCGGTCGAGATGGCGGTCGCCGGCACGCCCCCGCTGGACGCGCCGCCGTTCCGCAACTTCGCCGCCTTCGACATCCTGATCATCGCCATCGTGACGGCAGTGGCGCTATGGCTGGCATGGCGGCTCACGACCGAGGAGAGCGCACGCGGCACCGCCGAGAACCGCCTGCGCGACGCGATCGAGAGCACGCCCGGCGGATTTGCGCTCTACGACGCCCAGGACCGGCTGGTGCTGTGCAACCGCACCTATGTCGAATATTACACGCCGTCGGTGCAGCCGCTGGTGACGCCGGGCGCGCAATTCGAAACCATCATCCGGAGGGTCGCGGAAAGCGGCGGCTGGACCGGCACCGACGACGCGGAGTTGCGGGAATCGCTCGTGGCGCGGCGGCTTGCCGCCCATCGCCAAGCCAATGCCGAGCTGGTGCAGCACCTGCGCGACGGGCGCTGGCTGCTGACGCGCGAGCGGCGCACCGCCGACGGCGGCACCGCGTGCTTCTATACCGACATCACGCGCTTGAAGCAGCAGGAGGAGGCGCTGCGGCGCAGCGAGCAGCTCGAGCGCCAGGCGCGCGAGGCCGCGGAACGCGCCGATCGAGCCAAGAGCTCGTTCCTGGCGACGATGAGCCACGAATTGCGCACGCCGTTGAACGCGGTGATTGGGTTTTCGCAGATCATTGAGCAGGGGATGTTTGGTCCGCAGCCGGCGCGGTACCGGGAGTACGCGACGCTGATCCGGCGGAGCGGCGAGCACCTGCTGACGATCATCAACGACATTCTCGACATCGCCAAGCTGCAGTCGGGCAAGACCGAGCTGAGGCTGGAGAGTGCGGCGCTGGCGCCGATCATCGACGAGGCGGTGCGGCTGGTGGCGCCGCGGGCCGAGGCCGCCCGGCTCAGCCTGGTGCAGGACATCGCCCCCGGCCTGCCGCCGGTGCGGGTCGATCTCACCCGCATCCGCCAGGTGCTCTTGAACCTGCTGTCGAACGCCATCAAGTTCACCCCGCCGGACGGCTCGGTCACGGTCACGGCGCGGGCCCGCGACGAGACCGTCGAGATCGCCGTGCGCGACACCGGCATCGGCATGGACGAGGCCGACATCCCCAAGGCGCTCGAGCCCTTCGGCCAAATCTCCAACGCCATGACCCGCGCCCACGAGGGCACCGGCCTCGGCCTCCCCCTCTCCAAGAGCCTGGTCGAGCTCCATGGCGGCCGCTTCTCCCTCGCCAGCCGCCCCGGCGCCGGCACCACCGTCACCATCAACCTCCCCGCCGACGATCCCGCACCGGCCGCCTTGCGCGGCGTCGCCTGAGGCTCAGGCCTTGGTCAGCGTCAGGGAATAGCGCGGGTCGGCCGCAAGGCATTCGGCCTCCGGCAGGCCCAGTTCGCGACGCACGATATTGGTGCCCTGGACCATCGCGACCATCTTGTAGGTGGCGTGCCGCCGGCTCATGCCCTCGCGCCCCATGCCGCAGTCCGATGACACGATCAGGCGTTCGGCGGGAATGTATTTCAGCGCCTCGCGGATGATCGCCGCCACCTGGTCCGGCCGCTCGACCTGCAGCGTGTGATGGTCGATGACGCCGATGACGATCTTCTTGTCCTTGATGATCTGGCCGATCGCCTTGAGGTCGCCGGTGCCGGACGAGCAGGTCTCGAAGGTGAGGGCATCGGCATCGACCTGCGCCAGCGCCTCGAGCGTCGGCTGGTAGCTCTGCACGTCGCGAAAGATTCGTTGCTGCGACGGGTTGCCCCAGCAGGTGTGGCACCAGACCTCGGTCTTCGCGCGCAGGCCCTTGACCGTGTCGTTGAAGAGCCTGACGAGTTCAGGCATGCCGAGCTTGCCGAAGGTCGGTCCCCGTGCCGGTACCATATGGATCTGCGGCTCCTCCATCTGGATGACCGGACAGCCGGCGTCTGCGAGCTCGTTGAGTTCTTCGTTGAGCGCCTTGCTGATCGCGCGCGTACGTTCGATCGGGTCCTTGTAATAGGCGTCGACCAGCCCCATCGCCAGCAGCTCGGGCGTGATGGTGCCGAACTTCACCGGCTTCTTGGTCATGCGCTGGGCGACGCGCCACATCGCCGCGTACTGCAGATCGCCGCGGCCGATCGGGCCGATCACCTTGGGCAGGACTCTCGCCTCGAGAAAGTCGTGCAGGATATGGCCGCGCGGAAACGGCACGGCGCCGACGCTGTATTGCGTCGGCTTGGGCGAGCGGTCGAACCCCGCCATGTGCGACGGCGCATAGCTCTGCCAGCTCATGCCGCCAACCTGCTCGTCGTAATGCGCATCGCCGTCGGTGACGATGTCGAGGCCGGCGACCTCCTGCGCCCGCAGGAAGACCGAGACCGCGTCTTCGTACTGCTCGCGGTGGCGCGAGTTGGCCATCGCCTCGAGAAAGGTTTGGCTGCCGAGAACGGCGTCGTACCACGCCGGCCGCGGCAGCGAGCCGATGATCGAAGTCGGCAGAACGACGTTGGCGGATGCCTTGTACATGTATCCTCCCGTGCGTCTTGGTGGGCGCGTTGCCGCCGCAGTCTAGCCGAATCGCGTTGTCGCCCAACCCGCAAATTGGCCCACCGCCGCAGGCGACGGGCTGGATGGGATATGGCATAGGAATGGGATGCGGCTGTCGTTTCACGGCGCCGATCGGGACGTCACCGGCTCGTGCCATCTGCTCGAAGTCGCCGGCAGGCGCGTGCTGATCGATTGCGGCATGCTGCAGGGCAGCCGCGAGCTCGACGCGGAGAACGCCGTGCCGTTCGGCTTCGATCCGCAGACGATCGACTGCCTGCTGCTGACACATGCCCACCTCGACCATTGTGGCCGACTGCCGCTGCTCTGCCGCCGGGGATTTCGCGGCGAGGTAATCGCGACTGCGGCGACACACGAGCTCGCGCGCCTCGTCATTGTGGACGCCGCGCACCTGCAGGACGAAGAGGCCCAGCGCCGCGCCCGCGCCAGCGAGCGCCGCGGCGGACCGCATCTCGCGCCGCAACCGCCGCTTTATACGCTGGTCGACGCCGCCGACAGCCTTGCGCTGTTCGGACGCGTCGCCGAATACGGCCGGCCGATCGCCGTCGCGCCCGGCATCGTCGCGACATTCTACGATGCCGGCCACATCCTCGGTTCCGCCAGCATCCTGGTCGAGGCGATCGAAGGCGCCGACCGCAAGTCGGTGCTGTTTTCGGGCGACATCGGCAACAGCGGCCGGCCGCTCCTGCCGCCGCCGGCGACGCCGGATCACGCGGATTTCGTCGTCATCGAATCGACTTACGGCGATCGCCCGCACCGCACCATCGAGCAGTCGGTCGCCGAGCTGCTCGACGTGGTCGGCGCGACGTTCGCACGCGGCGGCAACGTCGTGATCCCGACCTTCGCGCTCGAACGCGCGCAGGAGATCCTCTACGTCCTGCATCGCGGAGTGGCCGACAATCGGCTGCCGCCGAACATCAAGGTTTTCCTCGATTCGCCGATGGCGATCTCGGCCGTCGACATCTTCGAGCGGCATCCGCGCGACCTGCAGCAGCCGCTCGCCGCGATGATCGCGCGCGGCGAGGATCCTTTCGCGGTGCCGGCCCTGCGGCGTACCCGCGATCGCGCGGATTCCGTGGCGATCAACGACGTCAAGGGGGGCGCCATCATCATGGCCGGATCGGGCATGTGCACCGGCGGCCGCATCCGCCACCATCTGCGCCACAATCTGCCGCGGCCCGAGGCGAGCGTGGTTTTCGTCGGCTATGCCGGCGCCGGCACGCCGGCGCGCGTCATCATCGACGGCGCCCGCTCGATCCGTTTCTTTGGCGAGGACATCCCGGTGCGCGCTTCCGTGCATACGCTCAACGGCTTTTCCGCCCATGCCGGCCAGCCCGAACTCGTCGCCTGGCACGCCGGTGTCCGGGGCAAGCGCCGCACCTTCATCGTCCACGGCGAGGAGCGGGCGATGAATGCCTTGGCGCCGCTTTTGCGCGACACCACGGTCGAGATTCCACGGCTACACAGCGCTTACGATCTGTGAGCCGCGCGCCTGCCGATGCCGCGGCCTTGGCGCGGCCGCCGCGGGCCGATATCCTCGCGACGCGGAAAAAAGGGAGGATCGCGTGGCGCTGCGGATCGTGACGGGCACCTACGGCCTGACGCGGGCGTTGAAGGAAAATCCCGACGCGCGCGGCGGGCTCGATCTCGAGTTCGTCGAGTTCGATTCGATTCCGGCGGCGATGCGGCGGCAGGTGCGCAATCTCGAATTCGACGTCTGCGAGATGGCGCTCACCACCTATCTCTGCGCGCGGGCGGTCGGCAAGCCGATCACCGCCATCCCGGTCTTCGTCACGCGCAATTTCCACCACTGGGCGGCGTTCCGCCATATCGACACGGGAATCCGCGTGCCCAAGGACCTCGAGGGACGCCAGGTCGCGGTCAATCGCGGCTACACCGTCACCACAGGATTGTGGATTCGCGGCGCACTGCAGCACGAATACGGCGTCGATCTCGATCGCGTCACCTGGCTCCCCACCGACGAGGAGCACGTCGCCGAATACCGCGCCCCGCCCAATGTCGACTATCGCTATCGCGGCCGCACGGTCGAGGAGCTGATGCTGAAGGAAGGCGTCGGCGCGGCGGTCGGCGACGTCCGCTCGGACGCCGCCGAGATCAAGCCGCTGATTGCCGACGCGCGCGAGGCCGGCTTCGCCTACTACCGCAAGACGGGAATCTATCCCATCAATCACATGATCACGCTGAGCCAGCGCGCGCTGGCGGCGCGGCCGCATCTGGCGCGCGAGCTGTTCGACGTCTTCAAGGCCGCGAAGGTGGTTTATTTGAAGCGGCTCGACGCCGGCGGCGACGGCTCGGCCGCCGACCAGACCGCGCTCGCGCTCAAGGCGGTGGTCGGCGACCCGTTCCCCTACGGCGTCGCCGCCAACCGCAAGGCGCTCGAGGCGGCGACGCAGTTCTGCGTCGAGCAGCACATGACGCGTGATCGGCTTGCCATCGAACCGCTGTTCGCGCCCGACACGCTCGCACTGAGCTGAGCCTCAGGCGCGCGCCGGCACCTTGAGCCGTGGGAACACCTTGCGCGCGTTGCCGGAGTAAATCTTGGCCTTGTCGGCCGCCGAGAGGTTCGCCGCTTCGATATAGCGCTTGGTGTCGTCGTAGTAATGCCCGGTCTCGGGATCGATGCCGCGCACCGCGCCGACCATCTCCGAGGCGAACAGGATGTTGTCGGCGGGCACGACCTTGAGCAAGAGGTCGATGCCCGGTTGGTGATAAACGCAAGTATCGAAATAGACGTTGTTAAGCAGCAGCTCCTTGAGCGGCGGCCGCTTCATGTCCTGGGCGAGCCCGCGGTAGCGGCCCCAGTGGTACGGCACGGCGCCGCCGCCGTGCGGGATGATGAACCTGAGCGTCGGAAAATCCTTGAACAGATCCGACGTCAGGAACTGCATGAAGGCGGTGGTGTCGGCGTTGATGTAATGCGCTCCGGTGGCGTGGAAGTTCGGGTTGCACGAGGCGCTCACATGCACCATCGCCGGCACGTCGAGCTCGACCATCTTCTCGTAGAGCGGGTACCACCACTTGTCGGTGAGCGGCGGATCGGTCCAGCGCCCGCCCGAGGGATCGGGATTGAGGTTGCAGCCGACGAATCCCAGCTCTTTGACGCAGCGCTCGAGCTCGGCGACCGAGTTCTTCGGCGGCGCGCCGGGAAACTGCGGCAACATGCAGACGCCGACGAAATTCTCCGGAAACAGCCGGCAGACGCGGTCAATCATGTCGTTGCAGATTTCCGCCCAGGCCCGGCTCGTCGCCTCGGTGCCGAGATGATGCGCCATCGCCGATGCACGCGGCGAGAATATGGTCACGTCGGTGCCGCGCTCGCGCTGCAATTTGAGTTGCGCCTGTTCGACGCTGGTGCGGATCGCGTCGTCCGGGATCGCGAGTGTCTCGGCCGCCGGCAGCGGCGTCTTGTCCTTCGCCGCGGCAAGCTGTTTCTCGCGGAAGGTCTCGAGCGCCTTCGGCACGGTGGTGTAATGGCCATGACAGTCGATGATCATGGCGGCGGATGCTAGGAACCGCCTCCCGGCTTGTCAAACCGTGCGGCGGCACTGCTAGGATGCGCGCCGTCGCCGAGAACGGGAGGAACCATGGCCGACATTCCGCGCCTCAACGGCGTGATCCGCGCGCTCGAGCGGGGGCAGCCGAGCTTCACCGCCTTCACCATCGCCGACATCGAGAATGCGCTCGCCTTCAGCCAGTCGAAATACGACGGCGTGGTCTTCGAGATGGAGCACAATCCCTGGGACATCCGTATGCTGCGGGACTGTCTCCAATACATGCTCAACCGGCGCCAGATCGTCGAGGCAAAGTCGGTCGCGCCCGCAGTCACGCCCCTGGTGCGCATTCCACCCAACGGCGCCGAGCTGAGCCAGGTCTTCGCCAAACAGGCGCTCGATCTCGGCGTCTACGGTATCGTTTGGCCGCACATCTCGACGGTGGAGCAGGCGCATAATGCGGTCGCGGCCTGCCGGTATCCGCGGCTCAAGACCGCGCCGCTCTATGAGCCCGCCGGCCTGCGCGGTGACGGCCCGACGGCGGCCGCGCGCTATTGGGGCCTGACGCAGCAGGAATATTACGTGCGCGCCGATGTCTGGCCGCTCAATCCCAAGGGCGAGATCTTCGTCGTTCTGATGATCGAGGACACCGAAGGCATCCGCAATCTCGATGCGATCCTGACCGAGGTGCCGGGCATCGGCGCCATTCTCATCGGCGAGGGCGATCTGAGCCAGGAGCTCGGCGTGCCGCGGCAGTACGAGCATCCCGAGGTGCTGAAGCACATGGCGCAGATCGTCGCGACGTGCAAGAAGCACGAGGTGCCGGTCGGCCATCCGCATGTCGACGCCAACAACGTCGAGCGCATCCTCCAGCAGGGCTATCGCTTCCTGATGGCGGCGCCGACCCGCAGCTATGCCGCGCTCGAGAAGGGCCGGCAGATCGCCGGCCGCGATTGACGCGGGCGTCGACGCGGCTGGCGTACCAGCGCGGTTTTCCCTAAGGTTGCGCGGCACACGGAGGGAGCATGACGGATCCGGTTATCATCACCGTGGCGATCACGGGAGCAGTGCCGAGGAAGGCGGATTCGGCGGCGGTTCCGGTTCGGCCGTCGGAGCAGATCGAATCGACGCACGCGGCATTTGAAGCGGGTGCGTCGCTGGTGCACATCCATGTGCGCAATCCGGACGAAAGTTCGTCGTCGGATCCGGCGCTGTTTGCCGAGGTCCAGGCTGGAGTGCACAAGCATTGTCCTGGCATGATCGTGCAATTCTCGACCGGCGGCCGCGGCCGCAACCAGCACGAGCGCGCGAGCGCGCTGGTGCACCGTCCCGACATGGCGTCGCTCGCCACCGGCTCGGTCAATTTCGCGACCCAGATCTACGAGAACACGCCGCAGCTCATCGACAGCATGGCGGCGACGATGCGCGATCTCGGTATCAAGCCGGAGATCGAGGTCTTCGACCTGGCGATGCTCTACAACGCCAAGGCGCTGGTCGATCGCGGCCTGCTCAAGCCGCCGGTGCATGTCCAGTTCGTGCTCGGCATCCCGAACGCGCTGCCGGCGCGCCGTCAGGTGCTGGAATTCATGATCCGCGAGCTGCGCGACATCATGCCCGACGCGACCTGGACGGCCGCAGGGATCGGCCGGCACCAGCTCGAGGTCAATCGCTGGAGCCTCGAGCTCGGCGGACACGCCCGCACCGGCCTCGAGGACAACCTGCGCTACGACAAGACGCGTCTGGCCGCCAGCAACGCCGAGCTGGTGGCGCGGGTGACCGAAATCTGCGGACAATACGATCGCCGGCCGGCGAAACCCGCCGAGGCCCGCAAAATCCTCGGCCTCGCGCCGGCAGCATGATCCCGACGGCCCAACCCCTCAGGCGACGCGCGCCGCAACGTTGTTGATGGCGCGCACCGGCCTGCCGCCGAGGAAGGCGCGGATGTCCTCGACCGCCTGACCGTAGATGAGGCGATAATTCTCGGCCGTGACATAGCCGAGATGCGGCGTCACCAGCAGATTGTCGAGCCCGAGCAGCGGATGGCCGGCGGGCAACGGCTCGCGGTCGTAGACGTCGAGCGCGGCGCCGGCGATGCGGCGCGCGCTCAGGGCTTCGATCAGGGCCGCTTCCTGAACGATGGGTCCGCGCGAGGTGTTGACGAGATAGGCGCTTGCCTTCATGCGGTTGAATTCGGCGGCGCCGATCAGGCCGCGCGAACGATCGCCGAGAACGAGATGGATGGTGACGATGTCGGCGGTCGCGAACAGCTCGTCCTTGCTCACGAGATGCGCGCCGCATTCCTGCGCCCGTGCCGCCGTGAGGTTCTGGCTCCAGGCGACGACCTTCATGCCGAAGGCCGCGCCGATGCGTGCCATCTGGCTGCCGAGGCGGCCGAGGCCGACAACGCCCAGGGTCTTGCCGTGGAGGCCGATGCCGAGCGTCGACTGCCAGTGACCGCGCTTCAATGCCGCGAATTCCTGCGGAATCTTGCGCACGAGGCAGACGATCATGCCCCAGGCCAGCTCCGCCGTCGGCGTTCCCAGCGTCTCGGTGCCGCAGACCTGGATGCCCCGCGCGGTCGCTGCGGCGACATCGATCGACGCGTTCTTCATGCCGGCGGTGACGATCAGCCGAAGGTTGGGCAGTCGCTCGATCAGCGGCTTCGCGAACGGCGTGCGTTCGCGCATCAGCACGACGCATTCGAACGTGTGAAGCCGGCGCGCCAGGACATCGGGATCGGCGACATGGTCGGGAAACGCCTCGACCCGCACCTCGGGCTCCAGGCTCTTCCAGTCGGCGAGCGCCAGAGCCGAATGTTGGTAATCGTCGAGTATCGCCACCTGCATCGTTCGATCGCCTCTCGCCCTTCGTTTAGCATTCCGGCGGTTGACAGGGAACCGCCGCGGCGGCCAAAGCTACGTCGGGAGGCGCGATGGCGGGACCGCTCGACGGCATTCTCGTGGTGTCGCTGGAACAGGCAGTGGCGGCGCCGCTCTGCAGTTGCCGGCTGGCCGACGCCGGCGCGCGCGTCGTCAAGATCGAGCGGCCCGAAGGCGATTTCGCGCGGTACTACGACCGCGCCGCCAAAGGCCAGTCGGCACATTTCGTCTGGCTCAACCGCGGCAAGGAATCGATCGCGCTCGACATCAAGGCGCCGGAGGACAAGGCGCTGCTGGCCCGCATGATCGCCCGCGCCGATGTCTTCATCCAGAACCTGGCGCCGGGCGCGGCGGCGCGCGCCGGCTTCGATCCGGCGGCGCTGCGTCGGGCTCATCCGCGCCTGATCGTCTGCTCGATTTCGGGCTACGGAGAGACCGGCCCCTATCGCGACATGAAATCCTATGACCTGTTGATCCAGGCCGAAACCGGTCTCGCATCGATCACCGGATCGCCCGAGGCGCCCGGGCGCGTCGGCGTACCGGTGTCCGATATTGCCGCCGGGCTCAACGCCTATGCCGCGATCCTCGAGGCGCTCTACGCCCGCGAGCGGCGCGGCGAGGGCGCGACGCTCGAAATCTCGCTCTTCCATGCCACCGCCGAATGGCTGGCGGTGGCGCTGATGCAGCAGGCCGATGGCCGTCCACCGCGTCGCGTCGGTGTCCACCATCCGTCGATCGCGCCCTACGGCGCCTTCACCGCCGGCGACGGCAAATCGATCGTCATCTCGATCCAGAATGAGCGCGAATGGCAGCGTTTCTGCGCCGAGATTCTCGGCGACGCGGCGCTCGCGCACGACCCGCGTTTTGCGGATGGACCGCGCCGGGTCGCCAACCGACCGGCGCTCGAGGCGCTGGTCGCAGCCGCTTTCAAGCGTGAGCCTCGGACAGCCATGGCGGCGCGCCTCAAGGCGGCAGGTATCGCCTTCGGCAATCTCAACACGCTCGAGGATTTCGCGCGCCATCCGGCGCTGGCGCTGTTCGAGACGCCGACCGAAAGCGGCGCGGTTGCGGTGCCGGTGCCGCCCGGGCGCCGCAGGAGCGACATGGCCGACCGGCGCGTGCCGCGCCTCGATGAACACGGTCCCGCGTTGCGCCGCGAATTCGCCTGACGCAGCATACGGCCCAACTTTTGTGCATTGCAGAAATGCCGTTCCTGCAAAGGTCGATTTCATGGCCCTCTGTGGCGAAATAACGCACGGGAATCAGCCCAAGGCGAGCCGCGAAGGGTGTTTTTGAGATTGCATTGTGCGGCGCAATAGGTCATATAGTGCATCGCGGCATGCCCGTCGCCCGACGGCGTGTCGTACGTCTTCTAGGCGTTTCCTCCCTAAACTTGGGCCGCACCTCGGTGCGGCCCATTTCTTTGGCGTGGCCGCCGGGTTCAAGCGGATTCCGCCGCCGCCTTGGGCAAGGTCGCGGCGCCGGCGCCGAGCGCCCGTTGCATCAGTACACTGTCGACCCAGCGGCCGTGCTTGAAACCGACAGCCGGCTGGACGCCGATGCGCGCGAACCCCGTTGCCTCATGCAGCCGAATCGACGCCAGATTGCCGCTGTCGCCGATCACCGCCACCATCTGGCGGTAGCCCAGCGTCTCGCAGCGCTCGATGAGACGGGTGAGAAGCGCGCGACCGATGCCGCGCCGCGTGGCCTCCGGCGCGACATAGATCGAATCCTCGAGCGTATAGCGATAGGCCGAGCGCGTACGGTAGAGACCGGCGTAGGCGTAGCCGACGACGCGGCCGCCTGCCACCGCCACCAGGAAGGGCAGGCCGAGCGCCAGGATCGCGTCGCGCCGGCGGGCGATTTCCTCGACCGAAGGCGGAGTTTCCTCGAACGAGCCGAGACCGAACCGCACGTGATGGGCGTAGATCGCGGCAACAGCCTCCACGTCGCCTGGCGCCGAGTCGCGCAGCGTGAAGCGGAATTCGGCGGCGGTGCTCATGCCGGCCGCAACAGCTCCGGATCGATGGCGGAAAGCGCCTCGGCCAGATCGCGCATGTCTTCGCCAAGGCGGGCGAGGTAAGGCTTTCGCTCGAAGCTGCGCTCGTCCATGTAGAGCGCGCGGTTGATCTCGATCTGAAGGCAATGGCTGCCCGCCGCCGGCCGGCCGTAATGCGTGGTGGTGAAGCCGCCGGCATAGGGCGTATTGAGCGCGGCAGTATAGCCCTTGGCGTTCAGAACGCGCTGCGCGGTCTCGGTGACAACCGGATGGCACGACGTGCCGTGGCAATCGCCGAGCACGACGTCGGCACGGAACGAGCGGTCGCGCCGGTCGCGATCGCCGCCCGCCGAGGGCATCGAGTGGCAATCGAGCAGGATCGAGAACCCGTGTCGCCCCTGCGTCGCGTCGAGCAGCCGCTTGAGCGTGCGATGGTAGGGTCGGTAGAGCGTGTCGATGCGCTCCGCCGCCTCACTGAAGCGAAGCTTGCGCGCGTAGATTTCCTCGCCCGATGCCACGACGCGCGCGATGGTGCCGAGGCCGACGCGCACGCGCGGCGAATGGCTGTTGACGAAATTCGGCAGCAGGTCCTCGAACATCGTCGGGTCGAGCTCGAACGGCTCGCGGTTGACATCGACATAGGCGCGCGGGAACCGGGCGCGCAGCAGCGGCGCGCCCAGCGCCGGCGCGGTGCCGAAAATCTCGTCGACGAAACAATCTTCCGAGCGCCGCAAGGTCAACGCGTCGAGCCGCGAAGACGCGAGAAACTCGACGGGATACTCGGCTCCGCTGTGCGGCGATGCGAGCACCAGCGGCACGCCTGATCCACCGCCGGCAAGAACTTCGATCGGTTCAGCCACCGTCAACGGGCCGTGCATGGAACAAGATTAACGAGGAAGTGGCGATCCTGTCACGGGGGAAGCGGCGCTTTTCCTCGCGAATCGCCGTCCGGCGGGGAGTGTGCCGGTAAACCCTTCGTTTAAATCTCCCCGCTATCCTCGGCCGGCGAGATACGCCATGGCCCGCATTCTCCTCGCCGAGGACGACGATAGCATCCGTGTTTTTCTGGCCCGTGCCCTGCGCCGTGCCGGGCACGACGTCTGCGCCCTGGGGGACGGCGAAACGGCCCTGTCCTGGGCGGCCAGCCACCCGGTCGACCTGTTGCTGGCGGATGTGGTGATGCCGGGGATTGACGGCATCGAACTCGCGCGCCGCGCCAGCGATATGCATCCGTTGCTGCGCGTCATCTTCATCACCGGATTTGCGGCCGTGGCTCTGGGCGAGACCGAAGCGCTGCCGCGGGACACCGCCGTCCTGGCGAAGCCGTTTCACCTGCGCCAACTGGTCGGCGAGATCGAACGCTTCCTAGCCGCCTGAAGCGGCCGCATCCTTGCCAATCGGCCGGGATTGGGTCTAAATCCGCCGTCGCGCGGGCGTGTAGCTCAGTGGGAGAGCACTTCCTTGACATGGAAGGGGTCGTAGGTTCAATCCCTGCCACGCCCACCATTCCTTTTCGCGTGATCGATACGGAGCGGCAACCGGCTTGCGGCGCGCTTTGGCGCGGCCGAGCCTGCGAGGCTGCACCGACGCGTCCGGCGCGTCGACCGATCGGACGAAGCGGATGGGTGCGCGGCGGAATCGCGCGCGCGGTAGATTTCGCGCCTTAATCTTGTCCAAGAATTTTCGGATGGTGACGGCTCGCCGCCCCGCGGGCTGCGCCCGACGAAATGTGCGCTTGCTGCTGCCCCCGGCCCGATCGGCGATGAGATACCGGTCGTTTGCGAGAGGATTCTCCCATGGATTATCAATCTGCCGAAAGCCAAGCCGTTCAGCTGCAGAAACAGGCCGATCAGGTCGCCCAGCAGGTGAAAGGCCTTGCCGATAAGCTGCAGACGAAGGTAACCGACCCCGGTCTCGCGCGCGAGTTGATGCTCGATCTGCGCGAGGCCGCGCTCGCCATCCGGCAGCAGAACCAGTCGACGCTGACGCTGGTCGAACAGATGGCGCAATACATTCATTCGCTCGAAAGCCACGTCAATTCGCTGCCGCAGCCGGCCTTCCAGACGCGGGGCTGGGCCAACCAGCCCTATCTCGGCGGCGGCGGGTTCATGGGCAATGTCATGTCGGGCCTCGGTCTCGGCGCGGGCTTCGGCCTCGCCAGCGACCTCGTCAACAGCATCTTCAACGCGCTTTAGGCGACGCCGGTCGCCGCCCGAAATCCGTCGCCCGGCCGCAGCGGCGGTATTCCATCCCGGCCACGGCCGCTCATTTGTTCACGGTCTGCACCTCCGGCCGGTAGACGTAGAGCGAGGCATCGCCGCCGACATAGGCGTAGACGTCATGGTTGATCGGGTCCACCGTGCCGCTGTGCGTCGGCCCTTTGACGCCGACATCGACCGTCGTCAGATATTTCTCGTCCTTCACCGAATAGACGTCGAATCCCGGTATTCCGCTTTCGAAAACATAAGCGAGGCCGAGGCCCGGATCGTAGGCGGCTTCGTCCGCACCGGCGGTTTCGGGGAGAGGCCGCAGAATCTCGAGCGTCTTGGGGTCGACAACGTAAAGCACGTGGTTGGTGGTCGCCACCCAGATGGCGTGATGGTCCGGGTCCCAGAACATGTCCTTGGTGCCACCGGTCTTGCCGAGCTTGAGGTGGTAATCGGCGACGATGCCGATCCGGCCGTCCTGCGGGTTGACGGTTTCGACGTCGGAATCGTCGGTGGCGTAGATGACGCCGTTGACGAGATCGGCGACATCCGGCCCGGCTTCGGGTTTGGCCGGCTTCAGGTCGTAGGTCGCAAGCCGCTTCGGATGCGCCCCGGTCGTATACACCTCGATCCAGTTATTGTCGTCGGACACGACGAACAAGCGGTGTTTCGAGGCGTCGATGAAGGTGCCGTCCGGCGACGTACCTTTGGTTGCGACGCGGTCGACGATCTTCCAGTCGTGCTTGTCGATGACGACGACCTGGTTGACCTTGCCCTTGCCGGCGCCTTCGGCCGCGGTCTCGTAGATGTAATCCTTGTCGAAGGTCATGGTGTTCGGCGCCGCTATGTCCTTGAGATCGTGGACCACCTTGTTGCTTTTGGTGTCGATCACCGCCATGCCGCTGTCCTTGAGCGAAACGTAGATGTCGTGGGTCGCGGGATCGAACGCGACCCAGTCGCCGTGGCCGGCCTTCGTCGGCAGTGGAATCTTTGTCACCAGTTTGAAGTCGTTTGGCGCGCTCGCAAAACTCGTTCCGATCATGAAACCGCTGAGCAGCGCGGTGCCCGCGAACAAAGCCGTCAGATTGCGCATCGTGTCCTCCCGACCATCCGTTCATCCGCATGGCGCTCGGACCGCGCCATGGTCCATGGAAGCCGATCGCGGATTACGCGAGGCTGGCGGCGAGGTGAAAGTCACGTCATCATGGTCACGGTTTCGCCCGAATCGAAGCATTCGACGCGGCCGGGGGCGGCCAATGTGACGACCGGCGACGGCGGGTTAAACCGCTGACAGGATCCGGGTAGCGCGGCAACCGGTCGCCGAGCCGATCGGCGATCAAAAAAAGCCCCGAAAGGCGTGACCGGTTCGGGGCGAGTCAGGCGATGCACTGAAGACCGGGAAACGGGTCTTTTTGCCGGACGTGGGGCGCTGGGGGGAAAGCCCGCCACGGCCGGCCGTGCATCACCTTTGAGTTAGGCGCGTCGCGCGGCGAAACAAGTCTCCGAGGCCGCCCTTCGTATATTTAAGCCTGCCGCGGCGGGTCCATTGCGCCGGCGGGTCTGGCCGCCGCCCTTCTAGTTGATCAGTGCCTGGAGCGGCGCCGGAATGCGGCCGCCACGCCGGATGAAGCGCTCGCTCGAATGGCGGTTGACGGGAATGATCGGCGCGCGTCCCAACAGCCCACCGAAATCGACGCTGTCGCCGACCGTCTTGCCCACCGCCGGAATCAGCCGCACCGCCGTCGTCTTCTTGTTGATGACGCCGATAGCGGCCTCGTCGGCGATGATGGCCGCGACGGTTTCGGCCGGCGTGTCGCCCGGAACCGCGATCATGTCCAGCCCGACCGAGCAGACCGCGGTCATCGCCTCGAGCTTGTCGAGCGTGATGGCGCCGCGCTCGGCAGCGGCGATCATGCCCTCGTCCTCGGACACGGGGATGAACGCGCCGGACAGGCCCCCGACATGGCTCGAAGCCATGGCGCCGCCCTTTTTCACCGCGTCGTTGAGCAGCGCCAGCGCCGCGGTCGAGCCGTGGGTGCCGATCCGGCCCAATCCCATGGCTTCGAGCACGCGGGCGATACTGTCGCCGGGCGCCGGCGTCGGCGCCAGCGAAAGATCGACGATGCCGAAGGGAATGCCGAGACGCTGCGCCGCGGTGCGGCCGATCAACTCGCCGGCACGGGCGATCTTGAAAGCGGCGCGACGGATGATGCCGGCGAGCGCACCGAAATCGACCTCGCCAGCATCCGCCAGCGCGCGCAGCACCACGCCCGGGCCGCTGATGCCGACATTGACTACGCTTTCCGGCTCGCCGATGCCGTGATAGGCGCCGGCCATGAACGGATTGTCCTCGACGGCGTTGCAGAACGTCACCAGCTTGGCGCAGCCGATCGAGCCCTCCGCGGCGGTCCGTTCAGCCACCTGCTTGATCGTCTGCCCCATCAGCGCCACAGCGTCCATGTTGATGCCGGCGCGCGTCGAAGCGACGTTGACCGAGGCGCAGACGCGCCGAGTTTCCGCGAGTGCCTGCGGAACGGCCGCGACGAGGCGCGCGTCGGAATCGCCGATGCCCTTCTCGACATGCGCGGAGAGGCCGCCGATGAAGTCGATGCCGATGGCGGCTGCGGCCCGGTCGAGCGCCCGCGCGATCTGCACGATGCCGTCGCGATCGAGCGCGCCGGCTATAAGCGCGACCGGCGTCACCGCGACGCGGTTGTTGACGATCGGAATGCCGAACTCGCTGGCGATTTCCTCGCTTACCCGCCGCAGATTGCCGGCGACCCGCGTCACCCGATCGTAAATCCGCTCGCAAACCCGGCCGGCGCCGTCGCCGGCGCAATCGAGCAGGCTGATGCCGACGGTGATGGTGCGGACGTCGAGCCGCTCGAACCGGACCATGTTGACGGTCTCGAGAATCTCCTCGGCCGAGAAATTGGCGTATGTCATGGCGGCGCTCGCCCTAAATCCGGTGCATCACTTTGAAGATGTCCTCGCGCTGGATCGAAACCTGCACCGACAGCTCGGCGCCTTTGGCCCGCAGGCGCTCGCGCAGCACGTCGAAGGGCAGGGTAGAGCGCTCGAGATCCACCATCATAATCATGGCGAAGAACTCGCGCATCACCGACTGGCTGATGTCGATGATGTTGGCGTTGGCCTCGGCCAGCACGTTGGCAATGCCGGCGATGATGCCCACGCGGTCGGGGCCGACGATAGTGACGATGGCGCGATTGCCGGGCGCTGATGCGGCCGGCGCGCCGCTTTCGCTGGCGGAAGCTATCATGGGGGCAACCTGACGATCGGGCGACGAGATTCCGAACTCACATTGTCACCACGGATCGTCGGCGGCAACGGTGGCCGAAGGCCGCCGCCGCCTCCATAATCGGACCGGAATCGCGGCCGCTCGTTTCGCGGTTTCACCGCTGAAGGTGCCGATGTTTCCGCCACGGCGTATCGTCTGCTTGACAGAGGAAACGGTCGAAACCCTGTACCTGCTGGGCGAGCAGGATCGCATCGTCGGCATCTCGGGCTATACCGTGCGGCCGCCGCAGGCGCGGCGCGAGAAGCCGCGCGTCTCGGCTTTCCGCTCCGCCGACATCGACAAGATCGTCGCGCTCGCTCCCGATCTGGTATTGGCGTTTTCCGACATCCAGGCGGACATCGCCGCGGAACTCATCCGCCGCGGCCTCGCCGTCCACGCCTTCAATCAGCGGACGCTTGCCGAGATCTTCGCCATGATCCGGACGCTCGGCGCGCTGGTCGGGGCCGCCGGGCGCGCGGCATCGCTGGCCGCCTCGCTCGAGCGGCGGGTCGCCGAATTCCGCGCCGCCCGGCCGGCGCGCCGACCAAAAGTCTTCTTCGAGGAATGGGACGACCCGCTGATCTCGGGCATCGGCTGGGTATCGGAGCTGATCGAGGCGGCGGGCGGCGTCGATATCTTTCCCGAGCTGGCGGCCAAGCGGTCGGCCAAGGACCGCATCGTCGCGCCCGCCGAGGTCGTCGCACGCGCGCCCGACATCATCGTCGGCTCGTGGTGCGGCAAGAAATTCCGCGCGGAGAAAGTCGCGGCGCGCCCTGGCTTTGCGGAGATACCGGCCGTGCGCGCGGGCGCGATCCACGAAATCAAATCATCGCTGATCCTGCAGCCGGGTCCGGCGGCGGTCACCGCCGGCCTCGACGCGCTCCGGCGGATCGTTGCCGCCTGGACGGACTATGCGTCGCATTGAGGCGAGCCGAGGGCGGCACAGTCCGCCGCCGCGGCGGGCGCGGCCGCGCGTCTGCAGCGTCGGTCCGTCGGCTGGTCCCGGTCAAGGGCCGCAGCGGATGCGCGTGTACCGGCCGGTCTTCGGGTCGTCGTAAGCCAGCGCTGCGGCCATCACGGTGCAGACGCTGCGGAGCGTGCGGGCGGTGAAGGCGCGTGGCGCGGCCATGCCGCTGCCGTGGAAGCGGACCTCCATGCGGGTGAGATGATCGCCCGGGAACGACAGGAACGGCATCGCCAGCGCCAAAAGCGCCACCAGCGAAATCGCCAGATCGCGTCCGCCGGACGAATCGACCCGCATCCGTATCTCCTGTCTCACCCCGCGGATGGACCGAGTACCAAACGGTTCTGCGAATTCTATGCCGCGGCGCAGCAAGCCATCCCTGACGCCCGCGCCAACGCCCTTTGGCCGATCGGTTAATGGCGCTTTAAGCCCGGTTTGCGGCCGCGAAAGCCATAGCCTTACGGGCGATCGTGGCGCTAGGATGGCCGGGTTTCGCGCCGCGTTCGTCTCGTTCCCGGTCGCTCCCGAGAATGGCTACGCCCGCATCGCGCGCTCGAGATCGCATCCCGAGTTGCACCATGGACGAATTCTATCGCCTCAAGAGACTGCCGCCTTACGTCTTCGCCGAGGTCAATGCGCTGAAGGCGAAAGCGCGTGCCGAAGGCCGCGACGTCATCGATCTCGGCATGGGCAATCCCGACGGGCCGACGCCGCCGCACATCGTTCAGAAGCTCGTCGAATCGGTGCAAAACCCGCGCGCCCACGGCTACTCGGTTTCGCGCGGCATCATGGGGCTGCGCCGTGCGCAGGCGAAATACTACGCCCGACGCTTCAACGTCGAGCTCGATCCCGATCGCGAGATCATCGTCACGCTCGGATCGAAGGAAGGTCTCGCGAACTTGGCGCAGGCGGTCACGGCACCCGGCGACATCGTGCTGGTGCCGAATCCCTGCTATCCGATCCATGCCTTCGGCTTCATCATGGCGGGCGCCTCGGTACGCAGCGTGCCGATCGGCCCCGGCATCGATTTTCTGAAAGAGCTCAAGCTGGCGGTCGAGCAGAGCTCGCCGGCGCCGGTGGCGCTGGTGCTCAACTTTCCCGCCAATCCGACTGCGCAGGTGGTCGATCTCGACTTCTATGGCGAGGTCGTCGAGTTCTGCCGCTCGCGCGGTATCTATCTGTTGTCCGATCTTGCCTATGCCGAGATCTATTTCGACGGCAATCCGCCCCCCTCGGTGCTGCAGATTCCGGGGGCGCGGGACATTGCGGTCGAGTTCACGTCGCTCAGCAAGACGTACAACATGGCGGGCTGGCGCATCGGCTTCGCCGTCGGCAACGCCCGGTTGATTGCGGCGCTCTCGCGCATCAAGTCCTATCTCGATTACGGCGCCTTCACGCCGGTGCAGGTGGCAGCGACCGCCGCGCTCAACGGTCCGCAGGACTGCATCGAGAAAATCCGCGCCCGCTACAAGAAGCGGCGCGACGTCCTGGTCGAAGGTCTGCGCCAGGCGGGCTGGCCGATTCCCGCGCCGCCGGCGTCGATGTTCGCCTGGGCACCGATCCCGGAGCAGTTCCGCGAGATCGGCACGCTCGCTTTCTCCAAACTGCTGCTCGAAAGGGCCAATGTCGCGGTCTCGCCCGGGGTCGGATTCGGCGAATACGGCGAGGGGTATGTCCGCATCGCGCTGGTCGAAAACGAGCAGCGACTCCGTCAGGCCACGCGCAACATCAAGCATTTCCTCTCGGGCCGGAACGTGGCGGGCGGACGGCCGAGGGGCGAGAAGGTCCTGGCGGCGCCGGCGCGCGAGTAATTCTCGATCGATTCTGCGGGAGTCGCAGGCCTCTCCGGACGCGCGGTTGACTCGCCCGCCCTTTTTTCCTATTTTCGCCGCCTTCCAAAGTGGTTCGCGGTCCCGCCCGTCATGAAAATCAAGAATTCCCTCAAATCGCTCAAGGCGCGCGACAAGAATTGCCGCATCGTGCGCCGCAAGGGCCGCGTCTACGTGATCAACAAGACCAATCCGCGATACAAGGCCCGACAGGGCTGACAGCCGCTGGTGCTGCTGCTTCCAGCCGCGCCTCCGGGCGCGGTTTTTTGTTGGCAGCGGGGCCGGCGGCGCCCAACATAGCGCCATCATGCTGATGCCCGAGCCGGATGCGGCGGTGATCGCGCGCCGCGGCGCCATCGCCGCGGAGCTGCGGCGCCTGTGCGCCGCACCGGACGCCGTCATCGAATCCGAGCGCGAGCGGCGGGTCTACGAGAGCGACGGCCTCACCGCCTATCGGAGGCTGCCGCTACTCGTGGTGCTGCCCTCGACGACCGACGAGGTGTCGCGGGTGCTGGCCTATTGCCATAAGAGAGGGCTCAAGGTGGTGCCGCGCGGCGCCGGCACGTCGCTTTCTGGAGGTTCCATGCCGCTCGAGGACGGCATCATCCTCGGCATGTCGAAGTTCAACCGCATCCTCGAGATCGATTTCGACAACCGCTGCGCCGTGGTCCAGCCCGGCGTCACCAATCTCGGCATCACCCAGGCGGTGCAGCACGCGGGCTTCTATTACGCGCCCGATCCGTCGAGCCAGATCGCCTGCTCGATCGGCGGCAACGTCGCCGAAAACTCGGGCGGCGTGCACTGCCTCAAATACGGCCTGACCACGAACAACGTGCTCGGCATCGAGATGGTGCTGGTCGACGGCACGGTTCTGCGCCTCGGCGGAAAGCATCTCGACAGCGGCGGCTACGATCTGCTGGGGGTTATGGTCGGCTCGGAGGGCCTGCTTGGCGTCGTCACCGAGGTGACGGTGCGTCTGCTGCGCAAGCCGACCACCGCGCGCGCGGTCCTGATCGGATTCCCGTCGAACGAGAGCGCCGGCGCCTGTGTCGCCGCGATCATCGGCGCCGGCATTATTCCGGGCGGCATGGAGATGATGGACAAGCCGGCGATCCATGCGGTCGAGGATTTCGTCCACGCCGGCTATCCGCTCGATGTCGAGGCGCTTCTGATCGTCGAGCTCGACGGGCCGCCGGCCGAGGTTGACCATCTGATCGGCCGCGTCGAGCAGATCGCCAAGCAGTGCGGCTCGGTCTCGCTGCGCGTCTCGACCAGCGAGGAGGAGCGACTCACCTTCTGGGCCGGACGCAAGGCCGCCTTCCCGGCGGTCGGCCGCATCTCGCCCGATTATTACTGCGTCGACCCGACGATTCCGCGCGCCAAGCTGCCCGACATTCTGCGGCACATGGCCGCGCTGTCGAAGAAATACGGCCTGCGCGTCGCCAACGTCTTCCACGCCGGCGACGGCAATCTCCATCCGCTGATCCTTTACGACGCCAACCAGCCGGGCGAGCTCGAGCGGACCGAGCAGTTCGGCGCCGACATCATGCGCTATTGCGTCGAGGTCGGCGGCTGCCTGACCGGCGAGCACGGCGTCGGCGTCGAGAAGCGCGATCTGATGGGCAGCATGTTCAACGAATCCGACCTGCAGCAGCAGCAGCGGCTCAAATGCGCCTTCGATCCGCAGGGCCTGCTCAATCCCGGGAAGGTCTTCCCTCAGCTGCATCGCTGCGCCGAGCTCGGCCGTCTGCACGTCCATCGCGGTCAGCTCCGCTTCCCCGATCTGCCGCGGTTCTGAGTGGTGCGCGTGAGCCGGTTCCGCCCCACCGACGAAAAGCAGCTCATCGAGGTCGTTTCGGCGGCCGTCGCCAACGAGGAGCCGCTCGAGATCGTCGCCGGTGGCAGCAAACGCGACCTCGGCCGGCCGCTGCAGCTGCGGCACACCCTCGACGTCGGCAGTTTCGCCGGCATCCGCCGATACGAGCCGGAAGAGCTGGTGCTGAGCGCCGGCACCGCGACCCCCTTGGCCGAGGTCGAGCGGACGCTCGCGGCGAAGCGGCAGATGCTGGCGTTCGAGCCGGGCGACTGGCGCGCCCTGCTGGGTGCGACAGCGGCGAGCCAGACGCTCGGCGGCGCAATCGCCTGCAACCTTTCGGGACCGCGCCGCATCCGCCAAGGCGCGGCGCGCGATCATTTTCTCGGCGTCGCCGCGGTCAGCGGCCGCGGCGAGGCATTCAGGGCCGGAGGCCGGGTCGTCAAGAACGTCACCGGCTACGATCTGTGCAAGCTCCTGGCCGGCTCCTACGGCACGCTCGCGGTCATGACCGAGATCACGATCAAGGTGCTGCCGGCGCCCGAAGCGACACGCACCGTCGCGCTCGCCAGCCTCGATCCGGCGCGGGCGGTGGCCGCCATGACGCACGGCCTCAATTCGCCGCACGAGCTGTCCGGCGCGGCGCATCTGCCGAGGGTGGACGGCCGGCCACGCACGATCTTGCGAGTCGAGGGGCCGGTGCCGTCGGTCGAGGCGCGCGCCAAGGCGCTGGGGGAGGAGCTCAAACCGTTCGGTGCGGCCGAAATTCTCGGCGACGCGGAGTCGCTGCGGCTGTGGTCGGAGGTGCGCGATGCGCGGCCGCTCGCGGCGGAGGATCGGGCGGTCTGGCGCGTGTCACTGGCGCCGACCGCCGCGCCGGGATTTCTCGGTGCGCTGCGCGCCGCGCTCGATGCGGAGTATTTTCTCGACTGGGGCGGCGGCCTCGTCTGGTTGGCCGTGAAGAATGCAGAAGACGGCGGCGCCGCGACGATTCGCGCGGCGCTCGGCGGCCGGGGACACGCGACACTCATCCGCGCCTCCGCCGCGTTGCGCGCCGTCGTGCCGGTGTTCGAGCCGCTGCCGTCGCCGCTCGCGGCCTTGACCGCCCGCGTCAAGGACGGCTTCGATCCGAAGCGCATCCTGAACCGCGGCCGGCTTTACGCCGAGCTCTAGCCGCCGCCATGCAGACGCACTTCTCGATCGCGCAATTGGCCGACCCCGATATCGCAGAGGCCAACAGGATTCTCCGCACCTGCGTTCATTGCGGATTCTGCAACGCCACCTGTCCGACCTATGTGCTGCTCGCCGACGAGCTCGATGGTCCGCGCGGCCGCATCTATCTGATGAAGGATATGCTCGAGAACCAGCGGCCGGCGACCGAGCAGGTCGCGCGTCATCTCGACCGCTGCCTGTCGTGTCTCGCCTGCATGACGACCTGTCCGTCGGGCGTGCATTACATGCACCTGGTCGACGAAGGCCGCCGCTGGGTCGAGGCGACCTATCGCCGGCCGCCCGTCGAGCGCCTGCTGCGCGAGTTCCTCGCTTACGTCCTGCCGCGCATCGACCACTTCCGCCGCCTCATGCGCGTGGCCCGCTGGATCAAGCCAGTCCTGCGGGCGCTGCCTAGCCGCTTCGGCGCGATGGGACGGATGTTGCCGGACCGGCTGCCCCCGCCGGGCTCGACCGAGCGGCCGCGCGTCTTTGCGGCGGCAGGTCCGCGGCGCAGGCGGGTGGCGCTGCTGGCGGGATGCGTTCAGCAGGTGCTCGATCCCGCCATCAACGACGCGACCGTGCGGCTTTTGACGCGCCACGGCTGCGAGGTCGTCGTCGCCGCCGGTGCCGGCTGTTGCGGCTCGCTCACGCATCACATGGGCCGCGACGCACGCGATTTCGCGCGCACCAACGTCGACGCCTGGACACGCGAGCTCGAGGGCGCGGGTCTCGATGCGATCGTCGTCAACGCATCGGGCTGCGGCACGACGATCAAGGATTACGGCTTCATGCTGCGCACGGATCCGGCCTATGCCGGCAAAGCGGCCCGGGTTTCGGCGCTGACCCGCGACGTGAGCGAGTTTGCCGCGACGCTGACGCTCATGCCGAACTCGGCCGCCGCCGCCGGCCGGCGCGTCGTCTATCATTCGGCCTGTTCGCTGCAGCACGGACAGCGCGTCCACGCCCAGCCGAAAGCCCTTCTCGCCAAGGCGGGGTTCACCGTGCTCGAGCCGCCGGAGGCGCATCTCTGCTGCGGCTCGGCCGGCACCTACAATCTCCTGCAGCCGGCGCTCGCCGATCGCCTGCGCGAGCGCAAGGTCGCCCATCTCGAGAGCACCAAGCCGGATCTCATCGCCGCGGGCAATATCGGCTGTATCGTCCAGATCGCGAAAGGCACCGCCATCCCGGTGGTTCACACCGTCGAGCTGCTCGACTGGGCGACCGGCGGACCGAAACCGGCCTCCGTCGTCTAGCGCTTCCAGATCCTGGGGATGACGATCGAAGCCAGCAGCGCAGCGGCTCCGACGGCGATCGGCACCACCCAGTCGGCGCGGCCGCCGGCCAGCCTGCCGCCGGCCGCCGCCAGATCGACATAGGCGACGGTCATCGGCAGCTGGCCCAGGAAGGAGCCCACCGCATAGGGCGCGAGGCCGATGCGCGTCAGGCCGAGCGCATAGTTCGACAGGCTGTGCGGAATCACCGGGATAAGGCGGAGGGCGGTCACCGCGCGCCATCCACCGCGCTCGGCCTTGAGCAGGACCGGACCGATGCGCGGCAGGCTTTCGAGATCGAGCCAGCCGCTGTTGACGTAGCGCGCCACAAGGAAGCCGGCGATCGCGCCGAGCGTGCCGCCGATCGCTGCCCAGAACACGCCCCACCAGGCGCCGAATACGAGGCCGGCGGCGACGGCGAGCAGCGTGCGTGGAATGAACAGCAGACTCGCGACCGTCTGCAGCGCCAGGAAGATCAGCGGCGCCGCCGGATAGGCGGCGATGAGGTTACGCAGCGCGGCCGGATCGAAGTCGGCGCGCTCGCGCCACGCCGCGATCAGGCCGACGGCGATCATCAGCATCCACAGCACGCGCCCGACCGCGCGAACGCGGCGGAAAGGCGGGGCGGCACCGGGCAGATCGGCGCGCATCATTCTTCGTGGATTTCGGGATTGGCTGCGCGGCGCTGCAGCCATAGCACGCCGGCGAGATCGACGATTCCAACCCACAGCCGGTCGAGCACGCGATAATTCGAAACGCCGCCGCCGCGCGGCCGGTGATTGACCGCGATCGACCGCACCTCGCCGCCCTGGCGCAGCGTCAGCGCCGGCAGGAAGCGATGGTTGTGATCGAAGAACGGCAGATCGAGATAGAGAGCGCGCGGAAACAGCTTGAGGCCGCAGCCGGTGTCGGGCGTGCCGTCGTCGAGCAGCCGCGCCCGGACGCCGTTGGCGATGCGCGACGCGAGCCGCTTGACGGCGCTGTCGCGCCGTTTCTGGCGCATGCCGGCGATCATCAGCCGCGCGTGCGGCGTCGGTCGCGCCAGCTCCCAGAGCCGCGGAATGTCCGCTGGGTCGTTCTGACCGTCGCCGTCGAGTGTCGCGATCCATGGACTTCGCGCGGCTTTGACGCCGGTGCGAATGGCCGCGCTCTGGCCCGCGCGACGGACATGGCGCAGCAGCCGCAGCCGTGGGAACTCGGTCTTGAGCCTGCGCAGCACGTCGGCGGTGCCGTCGCTGCTGCCGTCGTCGACCACGACGACCTCGTAATCGACGCGGCCGTCGAGCGCCGCGCGGATTTCGCGCACCAGCGGTCCGATATTCGCCGCTTCGTTGCGAACGGGGATGACGATCGAAAGGTCCATGAACGGTTAACCGCCGGGCGGCGAGGGGGTGTACCACAGGTCGGACGCCGCCGACCATGGAAACCGGGCCCGCCGGGGGCCGCTGGCGCGAAGTTTTTATCGTGTCCACCCTCAAATCCGCCTCCGGAGGCCACGGACGGCGTCCGCGGAGGCGAGCGTCTCCTGTCGGCGAGGCGGCGGATGTAGACTTACGCGATGGACTTGCGCGTCTCCGCCGCCGCCGCGGCTCTGCTGTCCGTGCTGCTCGCGGCCTGCGCGAGCGAATACCATCCGGCGGTCGACATGACCGGCGTCGACGCCGCCAAATATAGCGCCGAGCTCGCCGCCTGCGCGGCGCGCGCGCAGCAGGCGTATCCCGGCGGCGCGATGGTCGTCGGCGCGGTCGCCGGCGCGACCATTGGCACGGGTGTCGCCACCATCGTCGGCCATGGCTGGGCCATTGCGTCGAACGCGGGCCTCGCCGAAAGCTACGGCGCGATCGCTGGCGGCGTCGCCGGCGCCGGCGCGGTCGTCGGCAACCGCAATCAGCGCGCCGTCATCGACGACTGTCTGATCCAGGACGGCTACAAGCTGACGGCGTCGGGCGTCTAGCCCTCGACCCAGGCGATGCGCAAGACGTTGGTCGCACCCGGCGTGCCGAACGGCACGCCGGCGGTGATCACGACGCGTTCGCCCTTTTCGGCGAACCCTTCGCCGCGCGCGGTCTGGGTCGCCTTGTGCACCATGTCGGTGAAATTGCTGACGTCGGAGGTATGGACACAGTGCAGGCCCCAGGCAATCGCCAGGCGGCGCGCGGTCTGCAGGCTCGATGTCAAGGCGATGATCGGCACGTCGGGCCGCTCGCGCGCCGCGCGCAGGGCGGTCGCGCCCGACGTTGTGTACGACATGATCGCGGCGGCGCCGATGGTGTGCGCCACCAGCCCCGCAGCGGTGCTGATGGCGTCGGACGCCGAATGGTCGGTGGCCGCGACTGTGGCGTGCAACGACGGGAAATAGGCCGGGTCCGCCTGCACCCGCCGGATGATGCGATCCATCATCTTGACCGCCTCGACCGGATATTGGCCGGAGGCCGTCTCCGCCGACAGCATCACCGCGTCGACGCCTTCGTAGACCGCGGTGGCGACATCCGAGGCCTCGGCACGGGTCGGCACCGGCAGGCGCATCATCGATTCGAGCATCTGCGTCGCCACCACCACCGGCTTGCCGGCAAGGCGGCAGGCGGAGACGATGCGGCGCTGCAGCGGCGGCACGTCCTCGGGTGGCATCTCGACGCCGAGATCTCCACGCGCCACCATTACCGCCTCGCTCAGCTCGATGATCTCGTCGAGCTTGCCGATCGCGGCCGGCTTCTCGAGCTTGACCAGAACGCCGGCGCGGCCGCCGATGAGCTTACGCGCCTCGGCGACGTCCTCGGGCCGCTGCACGAAGGAGAGCGCGATCCAATCGGCGCCCATGTCGAGCGCGAAGGCGAGGTCGGAGCGGTCCTTGGCGGTGAGCGGCGACAGCGGCAGCACCGCGTTCGGTACGTTGACGCCCTTGCGGTCGGACAGGGTGCCGCCGGTGATCACCCGGGTCTCGGCGAAACCGTCACCGCATTTCTCGACCCGGAGGCGGATGTTGCCGTCGTCGAGCAGCAGGTCGGTGTCGGGCGACAGCGCCGCGAACACCTCGGGATGTGGGAGGTTGGCCCGACGCGCGTCGCCCGGCGCCTTGTCGAGGTCGAGCCGAAACCGCGCACCTTCGTCGAGGCGGACGCGGCCGCCCGAGAAGGCTCCGACGCGCAGCTTGGGCCCCTGCAGGTCGGCCATGATGCCGATCGGCCGCCCGGTGGCCTTCTCGAGTGCGCGCACGGTCTCCAGCAGCGCCTTGTGGTCGGCCTGCGCGCCGTGGCTGAAATTCAGGCGGAACACGTCGACGCCGGCCTCGAACAGGGCTGCGATCTTGTCCGGCGCGGCGGTGGCCGGACCCAGCGTGGCGACGATCTTGGTGGCGCGGCGGCGTCGCATCTCAGCGTCCCTTCAGCACGAGGATAGCGCGGAAATCGTTGACATTTGTTTGCGTCGGCCCCGTCACGATCAGGTCGTTGAGCGCGTGGAACGCCGCCCAGGAGTCGTCGGCCGCCAGCAGCGCCTTGAGGGCGACGCCGCGCCGCGCCGCGCGCGCGAGCGTGTCTGGCGTGACGATGGCGCCGGCGTTGTCCTCCGTCCCGTCGGTGCCGTCGGTGTCGCAGGCGAGGCCATAGATGCCCGGCGCGCCCTTGAGCGCCAGCGCCAGTGCCAGGGCAAAGGCGCTGTTGCGGCCACCGCGGCCGTCGTGCGTCACCGTGACCGTGGTCTCGCCGCCCGACAGCAGCACCAACGGCGGCTTCGGCGCGGTTTTGCCGATGCGCAGATGCCCTTGCTGGGCGGCCCGAGCTATGCCGGCATGGACCACGGCTGCGTCGCGCGCCTCGCCTTCGAGCGCGTCGCCCAGGATGATGGGCGTAACGCCGCGCTTTTGTGCGGCGGCAGCGGCGGCCTGCAGCGCGGCCTGCGGCGTGGCGATCAGCACGTAGCGCCCGCCGGCGAGGCGCCGGTCGCCGGGCTTCGGTGTCTCGTCGCGGGCCTCGGCGAGATGGCGGGCGATCGCCGCCGGCGGCGTGATCGAATATTTCTTCAGGACCGCGCGCGCCTCGGCGAAGGTCGAAGGATCGGCCACCGTCGGTCCCGAACCGATGACGGGAGGATCGTCGCCCGGCACGTCCGAGATCGCGAGCGTCACCACGCGCGCCGGTGCGGCGGCGGCCGCGAGCCTTCCGCCCTTGATGGCGGAAAGATGCTTGCGCACGGCGTTGAGTTCCGAGATCGAGGCGCCGCAGCGCAGCAGCTCGCGCGTCAGCGCGCGCTTGTCGTCGAGCGCGAGGCCCGGCGCCGGCAAGGCGAGCAGCGCCGAGGCGCCGCCCGACATCAGGCACAGCACGAGATCGTCGCGCGTCAGGCCCGCGACGCTTCGCAGGATGCGCTCGGCGGCGACCTGGCCGGCGGTATCGGGCACCGGGTGGCTCGCCTCGATCACCTCGATCCGCCTGCAGCGCAGGCCGTAGCCGTATCGGGTGACGACCAGGCCGGAGAGCGCGCCGCGCCAGTGATCCTCGACCGCCTTGGCCATCGCTGCCGCCGCCTTGCCGGCGCCGACGACGACGGTGCGCCCCTTGGGCGGCTTCGGCAGATGCGGCGGCAGCACGCGCGCCGGGTCGGAGGCGGCGAGGGCGGCATCGAAGAGGGAACGCAGGAACGCGCGTGGCTTTCGCGGAGTGGCCAAGTCTGCAACCTTTCGCGCGACAGGATAGGATGGCGGCCGAGAGCGTCACAACCCCCGCGGAGCCGATGGACCGTCACACGCAGCAATTGGTTTCCACGCCGCTGCTCGCCGCGGGCGAGCCCGATCCGGTCGAGGTGCATGTCGCTCCGGCGTCGCGCGTCATTCTGACATGCGACCACGCCAGCAACCGCGTCCCGCGGTCGCTCGCGGGGCTGGGGCTGAGCAAGGACGTCCTCGCACGCCATATCGGCTGGGACATCGGGGCGGCGGCGGTGACCCGGCGGCTTGCACCACGCCTCGACGCGTCGGCCGTGCTTTCCGGCTATTCGCGGCTGGTCATCGATTGCAACCGCGATCCGGACGATCCGTCGTCGATCCCGACGCGAAGCGATGACGTAGCGGTGCCCGGCAACCGCGATCTCGCCGCCGCCGCCCGTGCCGCGCGTCGCACCACGATCTTCGAGCCCTATCACGCGGCGATCGCGCGCCTGATCGACGCCGCGCTGGCGCGCGGGACCGCACCGGCGCTCATCTCGGTCCACAGCTTCACGCCGTCGCTCGGCGGCCGGGCGCGGCCGTGGCATGTCGGCGTACTGTGGGACGGCGACGGCCGCATCGCCGCGCCGCTGCTGGCGGCGCTGCGCAGCGACGCGACGCTGGTGGTGGGCGACAACGAGCCCTATTCGGCCCGGCACCCGGCCGGCTACACCGTGCGCCATCACGCGCTCGCACGCGGCCTGCCGCACGTGGCGATCGAGATCCGCCAGGACGAGATCGGCGACGACTCCGGCGCCGCTGCATGGGCCGAGCGCCTTGCCGGCGCGCTGACGCCGATTCTCGCCGATGCCGCGCTCTATCGCCTCTGGCAAAAATGAGCCGGCCGCACCACAATAAAGAACATCGCCGACGGAGAGAGGCATGGACGACAACACCCGCATCGAACTCGAGGCCGCCACCTTCCGGCGCCTTGTCGCGCATCTACGCGAACGCACCGACGTCCAGAACATCGACCTGATGAATCTCGCTGGATTCTGCCGCAATTGTCTGTCGCGCTGGTATCGCGAGGCCGCGGCCGAGAAGGGCATGACGATGGCCGATCCAGAGGCGCGCCGCATCGTCTACGGCATGCCCTACGAGGAATGGAAGGCGAAATACCAGAAAGAGGCTTCGGCGGACCAGAAGGCGAAGATGGCCGCGACACCCAAGCATTGAAAACTCGGACCCCGGGGGATTGATTCCATGGCGAATGTCGGCGGCATCGCAGGCGACCGGCTGCGCTCCTTCATCGAGCGGATCGAACGGCTCGAGGACGAGCGGCGCGCGCTCGGCGAGGATATCCGCGAAGTCTATTCGGAGGCCAAGGGCGCCGGCTTCGACGTCAAAACCATGCGCCAGATCGTGCGCATCCGGAAACTCGACGAGCACGAGCGCGATGAGCAGGAAGCGCTGCTCGAAACCTACATGGCCGCGCTCGGCATGGCCGGAGACGGCGCTCGAAAACGCGCCGCCGGCTGATCGCCGGCGATCACAGCTTCGCCTTGATGCGCTCGGCGGCGGCGGCGATCGCGGCGCGATCGCCCGCCTTCGGCTGCCAGTTGAGCCGCAAATCGTCGCCCAGCCGACGCGGCAGCACGTGGATATGGAAATGCGGCACAGACTGCGCCGCGCCCTTGCCGTTCGACTGCACCAGGTTGAGCCCGTCCGGCTTGAGCGCCGCCTCGACGGCCTTCGCCACCTTGAGCACGCTGGTCGAAACCGCCGCCAGCAGGTCCGCTGGCATCTCGAATAGCGTCGGGTGGTGCGGCTTGCCGATGACCAGACAATGACCCTCGTTGGCGGGATTGATGTCCATGAAAGCAAGAGTCGACGCATCCTCGAGCAGTTTGAAGCTCGGCAACTGCCCGGCGACGATGCGGCAGAAGACGCAGTTTGGGTCGGTGATCATGCCCAGAGCCTAGCCGATTGCCGGACCGAGGGGTAGCATCGCGCCATGACCACTATTGCACCGGTGCGCCCGCTGACGGGCGAGCTCGGCGAGGCATTGCGTGCGCGCTTCGGCGCGCGCTTTTCGACCGCCCGGCCCGTGCGCGAGCATCACGGCCGCGACGCCTCGCATCACCTTCCGACGCCGCCGGATGCCGTCGTCTATGCGCGCGATACCGATGAAGTCGCCGCCGCCGTCCGGCTGTGCGCCGCCACCGGCGTCCCGGTGGTTCCCTGGGGCACCGGCACCGGCCTCGAAGGCGGCAGCGCCGCGGTCCTGGGCGGAGTCTGCATCGATCTGTCGCAGATGACCCGCATCCTGCGCGTCTCGGCCGACGATCTCGACTGCACCGTCGAGGCCGGCGTGACGCGTAAGCAGCTCAATCAGCATCTGCGCGATACCGGCCTGTTCTTCCCTGTCGATCCCGGCGCCGACGCCTCGATCGGCGGCATGGCGGCGACGCGCGCATCGGGCACCAACGCCGTCCGGTACGGCACCATGCGCGAGAACGTTCTGTCGCTCGCCGTCGTGCTCGCCGACGGCCGGATCATCCGCACCGCGCATCGCGCGCGCAAATCGGCCGCGGGCTACGACCTGACGCGGCTCTTCGTCGGCTCCGAAGGCACGCTCGGCGTCATCACCGAGGTGAGCCTGCGGCTGTACCCGATTCCCGAGGCGATTCGCGCCGCGGTCTGCGCCTTTCCGTCGATCGAGGCGGCGGTGGCGACCACGGTCGCCGCCATCCAGGCCGGCGTGCCGGTGGCGCGCATCGAGCTGCTCGACAAGGTCGCGATGGACGCCGTCAACCGCTACGCTCGGCTCGATTATGCCGTGGCGCCGACCCTGTTCTTCGAGTTCCACGGCAGTGCCGCCGGGGTTGCCGAGCAGGTCGGGACGGTCGGCGCGCTGGCGGCGGAGAACGGCGGCGGCGAATTCCGCTGGGCGGAATCCACCGAGGCCCGCAGCAGGCTGTGGCAGGCGCGCCATGACGCCTATTTCGCGATGCTGGCGCTGCGGCCAGGAGCGGTCGTGTGGTCGACCGACGTCTGCGTGCCGATCTCGCGCCTGCCGCAATGCATCGCCGAAACCGCCGCCGATCTCGAGGCCTCGCGGCTGGTGGCGCCGCTCGTCGGCCACGTCGGCGACGGCAATTTCCATCTCGGCTTCGTGCTCGATCCCAACCGGCCGGAGGAATTCGCCGAGGCGCAGCGGGTCAACGCCCGCATGGTCGAGCGCGCTCTGGCGATGGACGGCACCTGCACCGGCGAACACGGTATCGGGCAGGGCAAGACCGAGTTCCTGCTCGCCGAGCACGGCGAGGCCGTCGCCGTCATGCGGGCGGTGAAGCGCGCGCTCGATCCGGGGAACATCATGAATCCCGGCAAGATCCTGCGCACGAATTGAACGGCCATGGCGACGATCATCGAGGCGATCCAGGGCGACATCACCGCGCTCGACGTCGACGCCATCGTCAACGCCGCCAACACGACGCTGCTCGGCGGCGGCGGCGTCGACGGCGCCATTCACCGCGCCGCCGGTCCCGGCCTGCTCGCGGAATGCAAAAAGCTCGGCGGCTGTCCCACCGGCGAGGCGCGCATCACGGGCGGCCACCGCTTGAGGGCGCGCCACGTGATCCATGCCGTCGGCCCGGTGTGGCGCGGCGGCGGCGATGCCGAGGACGAGCTGCTCGCGGGCTGCTACCGCGCCAGCTTCGCGCTCGCGGTTCAGAACGGTATCCGCTCGATCGCTTTCCCGGCGATCTCGACCGGCGTCTATCGCTTTCCGCGCGACCGCGCCTGCCGCATCGCCGTCGCCGAGACGCGCAGCTTCGTCGCCGGCTCGGAGGCGCTCGGCCGCGTGGTTTTCTGCTGCTTCGATACCGACAATTTGGCGCTTTACCGGAAGGAGCTCGGCCACTAGCCGCGCCAGCGCCGGTTATCTCCAGCACTCGAGCCGCTTGGTGTAGTCGAGTGCGCGCGCTGCCACCGCCTCGGTCGACAGATCGGGCCCGCGCGGCGCGGTCTCGACGGCGACGCCGTGCGCCTTGAGGAAGTCGCGCGCCTCGCCCGCCTTGATCGCGAAATTGATGTTCTCCGGAATCGCGCCGGTCATTTCCGCCACCCGCATCGTGCTGAGCGTCGACACGACGACGCCGACGACGTGACCGCTGGCGTCGAGCAGCGGGCCGCCGCTGTTGCCTGGCTGGACCGGCGCCGAGATCTGCATCAGCCGGCGGTCGTCACGCGGCCCGGCCAGCGCGTTGACGATGCCGGTGGTCACGATCGGGTCGCTGGTGAGGATGCCCTGCAACGGAAAGCCGACGGCCACCACCGTCTCGCCTGGCTGCAGCGGCTCCGTTCCACGAAAGACCGCCGTGTCGGCGACGGCGTGAGGGCCTTGCAGCAGCGCCAGATCGCGAACGGCGTCGGTCGCGACGATTTTGGCCGGAAGGTCCTTCCCGGTTTCGGTGATGCGCACCTCGCGACACGCCGTGACGACGTGGTTGTTGGTGAGGATCTGGCCATTGCGCGCGACGTAAAAGCCCGATCCGGTACCGTAGAGCAGCGGTTGGTGGTCTTTGCCGCCTTGGGCGAGGCCTGTCCCGCGTTTGCGCGCCGCGTGCTTCGTCACCCGGATCTCGACAGCCTCGGCCTGGAACTTCTCGGCGTTCGCCTTCGCTTCGGCGACCTGCGCATCGCTGAGATGCTTCGCCAGCCGCCTGAGCGCGGCCTGGTCCCGCTTCTTGTCGGGGTCTTTGGAATCGCGCAGCGCGACGGCGTGCCAGAAATAGGCCTGCGCCAGATCCTTTGCGACGCCCTTGCCGCGCTCGTAGAGATCGCCGAGGCGCGACTGCGCCGGGGAGAATCCGCGGGTCGCGGCCGCCGTATACCACTTGGCGGCGGAGCGCGCATTCTTGCGCAATCCGGTGCCGTTTTGGTACGCCGTCCCGAGCATGTATTGCGCCGCCGGCAATCCGGCTTTCGCCGCGGCGCGGAACCATTTGATCGCCGTCTTGGCGTCGCGCCGTCCGTTGGCCAGCATGCCGAGCGCGAGCTGGGCCTGCGGCAGGCCCTCGGTCGCCGCCACGCGATACCATTTTTCGGCCGCCGACGGGTTGGCGGCGACGCCCTGGCCGAGCTCGTAAGCGCGGCCGAGATTATAGGCGGCCGCGGCGCTGCCTTCGACGGCGGCGCGCTCGAACCAGTGGACCGCTTGTGCCGGGTCGGCTTTGACGCCTTGACCCTCGCTATAAAGCACGCCCAGCAGCGTCTCGCAGGCGGCGTCGCCGGCCTGGGCATCGGCCAGGCATTCGGAATAAGCGCGGGCGTAGTCGCCCTGCTTGTAGGCCGCCTCGGCTTCGTAGGCGCCGGCGCGGGCGGCCATTGCATGCGCGAATATGATCGCCGCCGAAACGACGGCGACCGACAACCATCGGCCCATTGCTCCCCCTGGCCGGATGTCGAGCCGACGCCGAGCTTAGCGCAAGCGATGCCGCGCACAAGCGGCGGTCGCGCCTATCTCCGATCCTTGTTGCGCTCGGCAACGATGCGGGCGACTTCGGCGGCCTCGTCGCCGTCGCGCGGCAGGCCCTCGACGATGCCGGGCAGGTCCGCGGCCGGACGGTTCTGGCTCATCTTCCATTTGCCCTCAAGCCGTGCGATCGGCATTTCGAAGCCGACGATCGCTTTCAGCATGCCGCGCGTATATTCCGCCGGCGCGTCGGACACCCGCCAGCGATCGCGGCGCTTCGCCTCGTGCGCATCGGTCAGCCGGGTCACCACATCGAGCAGCCGGCCGGAATCGTCGAAAAAGCGCACCGGGCCATACGCATGGACGGCGACATAGTTCCATGTCGGCACGACCTTGCCGGTGGCGCGCTTGGTGGCGTAGAGGCTCGGCGACACATAGGCGTTAGGGCCGAGGAAGATCGCCAGCGCCTCGGTCTCGCGCGAGGCTTCCTGCCACTGCGGATTGGCACGCGCGACATGGCCGAGCAGGGTGCCGAACGGCGCCGGCCGAGGATCGACCAGCATCGGAACGTGGCTCGCCACCATTCCGCGCGGGCCGAGCGTGATCAAGGCGCCGAGCGCGATGCGGCGGATGGCCTCGTGCAGCGCCGCGACATCGGTCTCCGCGAATTGGTCAGGCACGTACATGCGGTCTCCGGGCTGCGCCGACCATATCAGCCGCCGCCCGGCCTAGCCATCGCGCTCGTCTTCGAGCTTCTTGCCGGCGAGATCGCGGGCGGATTTCTCCGCCTTGCGCCGTTCGGCCTCGCGCTCGGCCTTGGTGCGGCCGAATGCGACCCGGTTCTCCGCCGCCTGCTTCCTTTCGGCTTCGCGGCGCTTCGCTTTGCGGAAGCGATTGAGATTGATCGGTTCAGCCACGACCGAGCTCGCCGCTGCGATAGGCTTCGAGCACCAGCAGCCGGAGCGCGCTCGACAGATTGCCCTCGCGCCGGGCGTCGGCTTCGGCGACCAGGGCGTTGATCGACTGGCCGCGCTTCGCCGCCAGCCGGCGCAGATCGCGCCAGAACGGCTCCTCGAGCGTGAGGCTGGTTGCGTGCCCGGCAACGGTCACCGAGCGCTTGCGCAGCGCGCCGGCCATCAGCGCGGTCCGATCATCGCCTCGGCGTCGACCCAGCGGTCGAAATCGCGCCCGCTGACGTGGCCGAGCGCGATCGCCGCCTCGCGCAGCGTCGTTCCATCCTTGAGCGCCTTCTTCGCGACCTCGGCGGCCTTGTCGTAGCCGATGTGCGGGCTCAGAGCGGTGACCAGCATCAGCGAGCGATCGAGCAGTTCGGCTATGCGTGCGCGGTCGGCCTCGATGCCTTCGACGCAATGTGCGGCAAAGCTCACGGCGGCGTCACCAATGAGCCGGATCGATTGCAGCAGGTTGTGGATGATCACCGGCTTGAAGACATTGAGCTCGAATTGGCCCTGGCTGCCGGCAATCGAGATCGCGACGTGGTTGCCCATGACCTGCGCCGCGACCATGGTCACCGCCTCGCACTGCGTCGGGTTGACCTTGCCCGGCATAATCGACGATCCGGGCTCGTTCTCGGGCAGGTGCAGCTCGCCGATGCCGCAGCGCGGCCCGGAGCCCATCAGCCGGATGTCGTTGGCGATCTTCATCAGCGACGCGGCGATCACGTTGAGCGCGCCCGACAGCTCGATCAGGGCGTCGTGCGCAGCCAGCGCCTCGAACTTGTCGGACGCCGAGGTGAACGGCAGGCCGGTCGCGGCGCGAAGGCGCCGGATGAAGGTGCCGGCGAAGGCCCTGGGGGCGTTGAGGCCGGTGCCGACCGCGGTGCCGCCCTGCGCCACCGCATAGAGCCGCGGCAGGCAGCTCTCGATGCGCGCGATGCCGAGCGCGATCTGTCGCGCATAGGCGCCGAACTCCGCGCCCAGCGGCAGCGGCGTCGCATCCTGAAGGTGGGTGCGGCCGATCTTGACGATACGCGCGAATTCGTGCGCCTTGGCGGCGAGTGCGCGTTCGAGCCGCCTCAGGCCGGGCATCAGCCGGTCGCGGATCTCGAGCGCGGCGGCGATATGCATCGCGGTCGGAAAGCTGTCGTTCGACGACTGGCTCATGTTGACGTGGTCGTTGGGATGGACCGGCGCCTTGGCGCCGCGCGTGCCGCCGAGCCGCTCGTTGGCGAGCGCGGCGATCACCTCGTTGGCGTTCATGTTGGTTTGGGTGCCGGAGCCGGTCTGCCAGACGACCAGGGGAAACTCGTCATCGTAGCGGCCGCGCGCGACCGCTCCGGCGGCGGCGGCAATGACGCGACCGCGCTTTTTGTCGAGCGCGCCGATCTCCATGTTGGCTTCGGCGGCGGCCTTCTTCTGCAGGCCCAGGGCGTGGATCAGCGCCGGCGGCATGCGCTCGCCGCCGATGCGGAAATTCTCGAGCGAGCGCTGTGTCTGCGCGCCCCAGAGCCGCGCCGCCGGCACCGCGATCGCGCCCATGCTGTCGCGTTCAGTCCGGGTCGGAACCTTGGCCATGGCCTGCCTCCTCGCCTGGGGTAGGGGATAGTCAGGCGGGCGAAGGCGGTCAAGCCGCGACCGGAGCGATCAGCGCTGTGCCGCCCGCGGTCCGCGTCGCTTGGCGAGCTCGGCGAATTGCGCACGCTGCGCGGGATTGAGCGACGCGAGAAACGTTTCCATCGCCGCCGTCGCCTCCTTGGCGAAGGTCAGATGGTTCGCATTGGCCCGGGCGATGAGATCGGCGATCGCCCGGTCGTCGGGTTGCGGCTTGCCGAGCTCATCCCAGACCTCGTCGAACAGCGGATGGTTCTCGAGGAACATTGCCCGGCGATGGTCGCGCACCGTCGCGATCATCACGCGGAACGCCGCGAGCTGCGGGCCGTTCAGATTCATCTCGTGGGCGACGCGTTCGAACCTCTGGATCGGCGTCTGCGGCCGTCCGAACTCGCCGCGGAAGTAGAAATGTCCGATCAACGCGCCGACGAGGAAAACGTTGACCGCCAGCGACAGCGCAAGCGCGATGATCGCGCCGCGGCTCCGCTGCGGAGCGCGCCCGCTCGACTCCGTCGTGCTCATATCGCCGAATCCTCGCCCGAAAAGAACCCGCTCGGCTGATCGAGCAGGTCGCCGCTCACCGATTCGGACGACGGGAAGAGATTGCCGTAAGCGCCGGCGCCGAGCGTGAAGCCGACCAGGCCGGTCAGCACCAGGCAGGCGGCGACCGCGGCCCGCGCCACATGCATCCGCCAGGCGGCATGCACCACCGGGCGGCGACGGAACGGAACGATCTGCGCACCCGGGGGATCGCCGGACACCAGCGCAGCGGCGCGGTCGATCACTTCCGGCGGCACGATTTCGTCGCCGGCGCTCCGCGCCGCCGCGAGGTCGTCAAGCCGCTCGGGATGGACTGCGAGCCAAGCTTCCACGCGCTCGGCCGCGGTCTCGTCCAGCCGGCCTTCGGCGTACGCCGCCAGTTCCAGCGCCGCCGGCTCGCCCGCCTCCGGCAGCGGCAAGGCCGCCGATTCGAGCACGCGAAAACGCCGCCAGAGGGCGGCCGCCTCGGCCGGTTTCGGTTCCCCCGGTTCGGTCATGGTCATCTCCTGCTCAATTTAGGCATCATGGCGCGCTTTCATCCCCGTCCGGAGCCCGATTTCGCCGGGTTTTCCGGGGCAAAATGCTGCCGCAGCTTCAGCATCGCCTTGTGGTGGGTGCTGCGAATGGTTTGCGGATCGACCTTGAGGGCGGCGGCGATCTCGGCCACTTCCATGTCGCGGTCGTAGAGCATGGTCAGGACCAGCTTCTGCCGCGGCGACAGCAGCCCTTCCGGCAGCTTGATCCGCTCGGTCGGCTCGGCGTGGGCGGCCAGGGCCGCTTCCGGCACGGCGTCGTAGGGCGTGGTCTGCGGCTGCCGCCGGCGCAGCACGTCGCGGGCGGTCGAACGCGCGACGATGGTGAGCCAGGTCGAAAGACCGGCGCGCGCCGGATCGTAGGTCTTGAGCAGTCGGTAGTCGTCCTTGCACAGCCGGACGAAGACTTCCTGCACCAGGTCCTCGATCTCGCCGGCCTCGCGCGCCTGGGTCCGCACCGCCGACAGGATGAGGCCGGCATAGCGCCGCACGAAGGCGTCCCATTGCGCCTTGCTGCCGCGGACCAGCGCGGCCAGATCAATACTATCGGCCACGCGCCGTCCTTCGGCCGGGTCTGGCCGCGCGCCGGCGGGCGTCCGCCGCCTTCCGCGCCGCGGCGGCGAAGGACTTCTCGGCCCAGGCCGCGAGCATGTCGGGGTCGTCGACGGCCTCGGCCGGCACCGCGTGATAGCCGAGCGCGACGGTGCGGCCGCCGCGCCGGTAGCGGAACGGCGCCATGCCGGCCGCCTCGTAGTCGCCGCGGTTGCCGTCGTCGGTCTTGAAGTGGAGCGTGTCGCGCACGAAGAGACCGAACATCAACCCGTCGCGGAAAAGGCCGTAGCCGCTGAACATGCGCCGCGCCTCGACGCGGGACCAGCCGCCGAGCTGGTCGACGACATGCTCGATGGCTTCGCCCGGCTCCGCCGCTCCGCGCCTCCGTCGCACCGCCGGCGCCTCACGTCAGCTTGGCGAAGAAATCGTTGCCCTTGTCGTCGATGACGATGAAGGCCGGGAAGTCCTCGACCTCGATGCGCCACACGGCCTCCATGCCGAGCTCCGGATATTCCACGACCTCGACCTTCCTGATGCAATCCTGGGCCAGCCGCGCCGCCGGGCCGCCGATCGACCCGAGATAGAAGCCGCCGTGCCGCTTGCAGGCTTCGCGCACCTCGACGCCGCGGTTGCCCTTGGCAAGCGTGACGAAGCTTCCGCCCGCCGCCATGAATTCGTCGACGTACGAATCCATGCGGCCGGCGGTGGTCGGCCCGAACGAGCCCGAGGCGTAGCCTTCGGGCGTCTTCGCCGGTCCCGCGTAATAGATCGGATGGTCCTTGACGTATTGCGGCAGGCCTTCGCCGCGCTCGAGCCGCTCCTTGAGCTTGGCGTGCGCGATGTCGCGCGCCACGATCAGCGGCCCACTCAGCGAGAGGCGCGTCTTGATCGGATATTGCGACAGCGTCCGGCGGATCTGCGCCATCGGCTGCGTGAGATCGATGCGCACGACCGCGCCGCCGAGCTTCTCCTCGTCGATCTCGGGCAGGTACTGCGCCGGATTGGTCTCGAGCTGCTCGAGGAAGACGCCGTCGGCGGTGATCTTGCCGAGGATCTGGCGGTCGGCGGCGCAGGACACGCCGATGCCGATCGGCAGGCTGGCGCCGTGCCGCGGCAGGCGGATGACGCGCACGTCGTGGCAGAAATACTTGCCGCCGAACTGCGCGCCGATGCCCATCGCGCGGGTGAGGCCGAGCACCTCCTGCTCGAAGGCTACGTCGCGGAAGGCCTGACCGAACTTGCTGCCGTGCGTCGGCAGCGTGTCGAGATAGCGGCAGCTCGCGAGCTTGACGGTCTTGAGGTTGAGCTCGGCCGATGTGCCGCCGATGACGATCGCGAGGTGATAGGGCGGGCAGGCGGCGGTGCCGAGGGTGCGCACCTTCTCGTCGAGAAACTTGAGCAGCGCCTTCGGGTTGAGCGTCGCCTTGGTCTGCTGATAGAGGAAGGTCTTGTTGGCCGAGCCGCCGCCCTTGGCGATGAACAGGAATTTGTAGGCGTCGCCGTCGGTGGCGTAGATCTCGATCTGCGCTGGCAGGTTGTCGCCGGTGTTGACCTCGTCGTACATGCCGAGCGGCGCGACCTGGCTGTAGCGCAGGTTGGTCTCGGTATAGGTACGGCGCACGCCGGCCGAGATCGCCGCCTCGTCGCCGCCGCCGGTCCAGACGCGCTGCCCCTTCTTGCCCATGACGATCGCCGTGCCGGTGTCCTGGCACATCGGCAGCACCTTGCCGGCGGCGATGTTGGCGTTCTTCAGCAGGTCGAAGGCGACGAACTTGTCGTTGGCCGAGGCCTCGGGATCGTCGAGGATGGCGCGCAACTGCTTCAAATGCCCCGGCCGCAGCAGGTGCTGGCAGTCGATGAAGGCCTGGCGCGTCAGCTCGGTCAAGGCCGGGAGGCCGACGGTAACGACGCGCTGACCGGCGAAGCTCGCGGTGGCGACGTGGTCGGAGCTCAGCTTGCGGTAGGGCGTGCTGTCCTCGCCCAGCGGGAACATGTCGTGGAAAGCGGTATCCATGCGGCGCTCGCAAGCCATCAAACGCGCCGCAGATTCGGCCTATTCCGCGGCGACGGTCAAGCGCGGGCTCGCGGCGTGCAAGGCCCTGCAAAGGCAGAGTTTTTCCGCGCCGCGCCGCCGCCGGACGGCCGGCGGGAACTTTTTTGTCCGCCGCTCATCTATAGTTGTATGGGGAGCCGAATGATGGCCGAGGCCGGCGCCGCAGCAGGCGCAGACGCTCAGTTGCTGGCGCTGATGCGACGCGGCGAGCCGGCCGCCTTCGCCGCGCTGATGCGTCGGAACAATCGGAGGCTCTATCGCCTGGCGCGCAGCATCGTGCGCGACGAGGCCGAAGCGGAAGACGTGGTGCAGGAGACCTACGTCCGTGCGCTGTCGCATCTCGACGAATTCCGCGGCGAGGCCAGCCTGACCACGTGGCTTGCGCGCATCGCCGCCAACGAGGCGCTCGGGCGGCTGCGCCGGCGCCGGCCGACCGTCGATCTCGCGCAGGCGGAAAACGTCGTGCCGCTTCCCGGCGTCGGCGCCATCAATCCCGAGAGCGCCGCGGCACGGCGCGAGGTGCGGCGCGTCATCGAGCGCGCGGTCGACGCGCTGCCGGCGAATTTCCGCACCGTCTTCATGCTGCGCGCGGTCGAGCAGATGAGCATCGAGGAGACCGCGGCGCTGCTCGAGATTCCGCCCGAGACCGTGAAGACCCGCTTCCACCGCGCCAACCGCCTGTTGCGCCAGGCGCTGACCGCCGAGTTCGGCGCCATCCTCGACGACGCCTTTCCCTTTGCCGGCGCACGCTGCGACGCGCTGATGGCGCGCGTCCTGGCGCGGCTCGGCATCGCCGCCCATCCGTTGTCTGTCACCGATCCGAAACCTGACAAGGAGTGACTCATGCGTCGATTGCTCGTTGCTTTGGCGTTGCTCGCGTTCGCGGCGGCGCCGGCTTTCGCCCAGAACGTCAGCAAGGCCCCGCCGCCGGCCCCGTACAAGAAGGTGAGCACGCTGGTGAAGCTGCCGGACTTCATCCCCAGCATCGGCGAGCTCTACGTCGATCCGAAGACGCTGCCCGAAGGGCCGTTCTTGGCCTACGACCACAAAGGCCGGCTGGTGAGCACCATCTACATGGTGCCGCTCAAGGACCTGGACGGGCAGAAGGGCTTCCCAGACCTGAAGGCGCCCGGCGGCCGGGTCGATCATGTGTCGATGTATTTCAACGCCGGCCATCCCGGCGTCGAGGAACCGCACTACCACATCGTCCTGTGGCACGTCTCGAAGGCGCAGGAGAAGCTGGTCGCGAAATAAGCGGCTCCGGCGGGTGACGCGGGCAATCGCGGGCGATACCCCCAGCGTCCCGATTGTCCGCGTCGGCCGTCGCGCGCGCGGCGGATTGATCGGTCTGAAGCGGGAGCATGACGATGAGCGGAATCCGATCGTTTTCGCGCCGGACGTTGCTCAGGGGCACGGCGCTGACCGTCGCCGTGACGGCGGCGGGGCTGTCGCAAACCGTCTCCGCGCAGGAGAAGGTCTCGAAGGCCGTGGCCAAGTACCAGGACCAGCCCAAGGGCCAGCAGCGCTGCGCCATCTGCATCAATTTCGAGCCGCCCAAGAGCTGTCGCTTCGTCGCCGGGGACATCAGTCCGCAAGGCTGGTGCCAGTTCTTCGCCGCGCGCGACAACGCGCACTGAGGCGGCAGCCGGCATCGTCGCGCGGAGACCGAAAGCGGGCGCGCCCGGCGGCGCGTCCTGCATCCCTGTGATTTGCGACCGCCGTTCTGCGGCCGGTGACGACGGGAGCCGCTATTTCTTGCGGAACTGGTCGAGGGTGACGACCTCGGCACCCCTATCCTTGTCGGCCTTCTTGGCAGAGGCCGAATCGTCGGGCTTGGCGCGCTTGTCGGCGCGGTCGGGCCGGGCGGTGCGCGGCCTATCGGCGCGGCTCGGCTGCTCGTCGGCGGTTTCCTCGTTGGCCGCCGTCGCCTGCTGGAACTGCAGGCCGAACTTCACCGCCGGATCGGCGAAGGACAGGATCGCCTCGAACGGCACCACCAGCCGCTCGGGCTTGCCGGAGAAGCTCAGCGTCACGCTGAAGCGCTCCTCCTCGACGTCGAGGTCCCAGAACTGGTGCTCGAGCACCACCGTCATGTCCTCGGGATGCTTGGCGCGGAGATGCGCCGGCATTTCGACGCCGGGAAAGCCCGTCTTGAAGGTGATGTAGAAGTGATGCGCGCCTGGCAGGCCATTGGCGGCGGTGCGGGCGAGCGCCTCGCGCACCACGCCGCGGAGCGCGGCCTCGACCATCTTGTCGTATCGCAGAAGGTCCTTCACCCGCGCGCTCCCAACCAAATCAGTGGGGGGCTTCTGTTGCCCGGTGCCCCCCGAACCGCGCTTGCTTAGAAACTAAGCAGCGAGTGCGACAGAGTTATCGTTCGCACTTAGGTTTTGGCCCGATAACGGCGGTACCATGCCGGGCGAAAGACGCATCTTTACCGCGCGCGTCGATCCTGGTTCGCCCCCGTAACGGCGCGGAGCGCGAAGGCTCCGCGAAACTGGTGGAGGCGCCGGGTACTGCCCCCGGGTCCGCAACGCTTATTCCATGCGCTGTTTATCGCCATAGCCGGTTGCCCGGCGCCCTCAATATAGGCGCTTTCGCCCGTCCTCAAAAGGGGCGGCTACGAGCGTCGTTCCAGGCCCACCATTAACCGTCATGGCCGGGCTCGGCCCGGCCAGGACTTGAAAACGCGGGTGCTCAGCACGAGGCCGGGGGGACGACGGAAACGCTCAAGCGATGGCCGACGTCGGCGAGTCGGCCTTTGCGGCTCGGAGGCGCGCGGCTAGAGTCGCCGCCCATGCCGCTTACGCCCGAACAGCAGGCCGAAATCGAACGGCTGCGTGCCGAGACGCAGCCGACGCGCCGCGCGGTCGCGCCCGGGCTTGAAGAGATTCTTTACCAGCCGATTCCGGTGCTCGATCACGGCTTCGTCCGCGTCATCGACTACATGGGCGACGACGCCGCCGTGGTTCAAGCCGCACGCGTCTCCTACGGCAAGGGGACGAAGAAGGTGAGCGAGGATCGCGGCCTCATCCACTACCTGATGCGTCACCGCCACACGACGCCGTTCGAGATGTGCGAGATCAAATACCACGTCAAGTTGCCGATCTTTGTCGCGCGGCAGTGGATCCGCCATCGCACCGCTAACATCAACGAATACTCAGCGCGCTATTCGATCCTCGACAACGAGTTCTACGTGCCGGCGCCGGAGCAGCTCGCGGCGCAATCGACCAGCAACCGGCAGGGGAGAGGCCGGGCGCTGCCGCCGGATCAGGCGAAGCGCGTGCTCGATCTCTTGAAGCGCGACGCCGAAAACGCCTATCGCGGCTATGTCGAGATGCTGAACGAGGACGACGGCGGCAAGCCGATCGATCCGAAGCGCATCGGCCTCGCGCGCGAGCTCGCGCGCATGAATCTGTCGCTCAACTTCTACACGCAGTGGTACTGGAAGACCGACCTGCACAATCTGCTCAATTTCCTGAGCCTGCGCGCCGACGCGCACGCGCAATACGAAATCCGCGTCTATGCCGAAGCGATGGTCAAGACGCTCGAGAAATGGGTGCCGATCACCGCCGAGGCCTTCCGGCAATATCGCCTGGGCGGCGCGCATCTATCCGCCAATGCACTCGCGGTGGTGAAGACGCTGCTCGCCGGCGAGAAGGTGACGCAGGAAACGAGTGGCCTCTCGAAGCGCGAGTGGACTGAGCTTATGGAGGCGTTGGGGCGCGGGGAGAAGAAGAATTAACGGACAAGTGTTGACCCTCAACCTGCAATAGAGTTGGCGCAGCGCCTTCGAGCTGAGTTACAAAACGGAATTTCGCGAGTAAGGGAGGGCGGCGGCGAAAAAATTGGCTCGGATGAGGTCGTAACCTTTGTCAATTCGCTTCAAGTGAAGTACGCATCTAGATTTGTAATGTCCGAGGTAAACAACTTTGGTTTAGTGGAGCGAATGATTCAGGACAACGATAAATACCGCCACGGCATCGTGCCTAAGCTGGATTAGATTAAGCCCCAGAAATCCGCGGCGCGCGTTGCTCTGTGCCGCCGAGCTTTTCGCAAATCCGTTTAGCGATCACGATTGACCTGAGCCCCTTTTCTCATCCGGGGGTGAGTAGAATCTGTTCCGCATTTGAGCCCGTTGGGCTCGGTGGTGCAACGGCGTTCGGTGATGGCTCGGGCGCTCCGTGCCGTTGCATTACGGGGACG